>Ga0307513_10000008_pt1 | contig 442128 bp, 396 predicted proteins | sample 15_EM_MG_FD_202174 | JGI IMG/M metagenome (GOLD analysis project Ga0307513, IMG submission 202174) | Populus trichocarpa ectomycorrhiza microbial communities from riparian zone in the Pacific Northwest, United States - 15_EM | ecosystem: Host-associated > Plants > Roots > Unclassified...
ACCTTCTATCTGCACCTGAAAGAAACGGAGTTCAGGTTCAATCACCGCCATTCCAGCCTCTACAAAGCGCTGCTATCCTTGCTTCGCAGCAACCCTCTTTAACGAACTTTGCTTCCTAAGCCCCTAATTAGATAGCAATCAGGCGTTTACCGCCTGACTTTCGGACGCTGCCGGGTGCCCGGCACCACCGCAATCTCGGTTTTCTTGTCCTTGCGCAGCACGCCCAGGGGCGCCTGAGCGCCCGGCTTGAGAGCTGCCACGGTGCTCAGTAGTTCGGTGACGGTGCGCACCGGCTTGCCGCCTACGTCGGTGATCACATCGCCCGGCAAAATGCCGGCCTGTGCCGCCGGGCCGTTTTGCAGCACACCGGTGATGATCACCCCGCCGGCTTTGACGGCGTCGGGCCGGATGCCGAAGGCTTCCACCAGTTCGGGGCTCAAATCCTGCGGCTCCACGCCTATCCAGCCGCGCGTTACCTGCCCGTCTTTCACAATGCTTTCCAGCACCTGCTTGCCGGTGGACACGGGGATGGCAAACCCGATGCCCATGGAGCCGCCGGAGCGCGAATAAATCGCGGTGTTGATGCCCAGCAGCCGGCCCTGGGTGTCGACCAGCGCGCCGCCGGAGTTGCCGGGGTTGATGGCCGCGTCGGTCTGGATGAAGTTCTCAAAGGTGTTGATGCCCAGCTGGTTGCGGCCCAGCGCGCTCACAATGCCGCTGGTCACGGTCTGCCCCACGCCGAAGGGGTTGCCGATGGCCAGCACCGGGTCGCCGACCTGCAGCGTGTCGGAGCTGCCCAGCACGATGATGGGCAGCTTGTCGAGTTCGATCTTCAGGATCGCCAGGTCGGTTTCCGGGTCGGTGCCTATGATCTTGGCCTTGGCTTTGCGGGTGTCGTTGAGGATGACCTCGATGTCGTCTGCGCCTTCGACCACGTGGTTGTTGGTCAGGATGTAGCCGTTGGGGCTGACAATCACGCCGCTCCCCAGGCCGACCTGCGGCTCGCTTTGCCCGCCCTGATCGCCGAAGAAGAATTTGAACCAGGGGTCGTCCATGTTGGGGTTGCGCGCAGCCGCCTTGCTGGTGTTGATGCTGACCACCGCGGCCGAAGCCGCCTTGGCTGCTGCTGCAAAACTGCCTGCCGGTGCAGCAACACCTGGCAGGCCGGCCGGCGCTTCAATCACGGCCAGCGTGTTCCCCGGGCCCCGGTCTAGCCATTGCGGCTTGAGTGTGGCCACCACGAAATAGGCGGCCAGGAAAACCGTCACGGTTTGGGAAAACAGAAGCCAAAATTTGCGCATGGTGGGATCCAGGATGAGGGCGGCCGAAGGGTAATACGCCTTGAAGCTGAAAAGATGGGGCCCGGCAAGGAATTACCAAGTGTTGCGATTCTCTCCCAGTTTTTGGCTGCGATATGGCGCGGGCAGGGCCACTGCGGCCTGAGGCGGGAGGGGACATAATTTGCAGAACCTGCGCCCGCATCCGGGCAGAAACCCAAGGACCCCTGCCATGAAAGCTTCCAGCGTTCTCGCCACCATTGGCAACACACCGCATATCCGGATCAACCGGCTTTTTGGCGCGGCCTGCCAGACCCACCAGATTTACGTCAAGTCCGAACGCAGCAACCCCGGCGGCTCCATCAAGGACCGCATCGCGCTGTCCATGGTCGAGGCGGCCGAGCAGTCGGGCGCTTTGAAGCCTGGAGGCACCATCATCGAGCCGACATCCGGCAACACCGGCGTTGGGCTGGCCATGGTTGCAGCCGTGAAGGGCTACACGCTGGTGCTGGTGATGCCCGACAGCATGAGCATCGAGCGGCGCCGGCTGATGCTGGCCTACGGCGCCACCTTCGAGCTGACGCCGCGCGAAAAAGGCATGAATGGCGCCATTGCCCGCGCCAAGGAACTGGTGGCGCTGACCCCCGGGGCCTGGATGCCGCAGCAGTTTGAAAACCCGGCCAACATCGACGTGCATGTGCGCACCACCGCGCAGGAAATCCTGGCCGATTTCCCCCAGGGCGTTGATTACCTGATCACCGGTGTCGGTACCGGCGGGCATCTGAGCGGTGTGGCGCAGGTGCTCAAGGCCAGGTTTCCGAACACCAAGGTGTATGCGGTGGAGCCATCGGCCTCCCCGGTGATCAGTGGCGGCAAACCTTCGCCGCACCCGATCCAGGGCATAGGGGCGGGGTTCATTCCCGCCAATCTGTTGACCCCTCTGCTCGATGGCGTGATCCAGGTTGAAGGCGATGCCGCCAAAGACTTTGCACGGCGCAGCGCCATCGAAGAAGGGCTGCTGGTCGGCATTTCTTCAGGCGCCACGCTGGCCGCCATTTCCCAGAAGTTGCCTGACATTGCCCCTGGCAGCACGGTGCTGGGGTTCAACTACGACACCGGTGAACGTTACCTCTCGATAGAAGGTTTCTTGCCTTGAGAGCCCCCACGCTTGTCGCTTTGCGTACTGCGCTGCCCCCCGAGGGCGCCGCTGCGCCTGCGGCCCGGCAAAGCCGGTTCCGCGGCCCCGGCTGGAAAAGAAAAGTCTTGTGGCATCTTCCGGGGGTTTCCCATGCGCACCGATAGCTCCGCCATTGCGCCGCGCGCACTGCTGCTGGCTGCCTTCGATCAGCTGTTGCAGCCCGAACGCTTCAAGGACTACGGTCCGAACGGCCTGCAGGTCGAGGGCAAGGCCGAGGTGCGCAAGATTGTTTCCGGTGTCACCGCCAGCCTGGCGCTGATCGAGGCAGCGGTGGCTACGCAGGCAGATGCGATTTTTGTGCACCACGGCCTGTTCTGGCGCGGCCAGGACGGCCGGGTGACCGGCTGGATGAAGCAGCGCCTGGCCTTGCTGCTGGCGCATGACATCAACCTTTATGCCTACCATCTGCCGCTCGATGCGCACCCCGAGCTGGGCAACAACGCCCAGCTGGGCGGCAAGCTCGGCCTGAAGGCGGACCGCTATTTCGGTGAGAACAACCTGGGCTTCATGGCCACAGCGGGTAGCGCCGGCCCTGGCACCGCGCAAAGCCTGGCCGACCATGTGAAAAATGCATTGAATCGGCCGGTGGTCCTTGTTGGTCCTGCGCAGACAGCTATTAAAAACATAGCGTGGTGCACAGGCGGAGCGCAGGGTTATTTTGAGGATGCGATTGCGGCCGGGGCCGACGCTTTCATCACCGGCGAAATTTCCGAACCGCAGGCGCACTACGCGCGCGAAATGGGCGTGGCCTTCATTGCCTGCGGCCACCACGCCTCAGAGCGCTATGGCGCCCCGGCAGTGGCCGCGCATGTGGCCGCGCAGTTCGGGCTGCTGCACGAGTTCATCGACATCGACAACCCGGCCTGAAAGGGTGGGTTGGGTGCTCAGGCCGGGGAGCGGTGCTGGCGCACGCCGTGCGCGGGCCGCGGGTGGTGCGGCCGCGCAGGCCGCATGGCGTGCCAGCTGGTGCCGAGCTCGGCGTTTTCCACCGGTACGGCCTGGCGGTTGAATTCGTCGAGCAGCGCAGCGCGTGAACGCATGCCGCGTGCTGCCTTGGCCATGTCTTCGGCCTCGTGCAAAAGCTGGTCCACATCCTTGCCACCGCCTGAGAGGTGCACCATGCCGACTGCAATGTCGGCGCTGACCTTGATGCGCTCACCGCTGAGCGACACCACCTCCAACGGCCGGCGCAGGCTGGAGGCCACGCGCAGCCCCATGGTGCGTATCCACCCTGGTGAATGCAGGCTTTCAATCAGCACGACAAAGCAACGGTCGTAGTAGCGGCCGGCGGGGTTGACGACCCCGGTATGGCGTTGCATGCGCCGCGCCAGCTGGCTGTAAATCTCGTTCAGTCCGTGCTGGCCGACGATGTTCAGCAGTTGCTCGGGCTCAAACACGCGCACAGCCATCAGCGCCCCGTCCCGCCGCGTGCGCGAGAGCCGGCGCTGCCCGCGAATGATCTTCTGCACGATGGCGACGCTGTCATAGAGCTGGGTCGTCGGGTCGCGATGAGAGCGGCGGTCATGGCGGATCTGCAGGTCCTGGTGGTTGCGCAGCCAGAGCACCACGGCGATCACGACGATGCTGAGCAAACCCAACAGCGCCACACCGGCTTGCAGCAAAATCGGCGGCCGGCTGGGATTCAGCGCCATTCGGTAGAGGCCCAATTCCATGGGAAGCGTCAGCAGGCAGCCGGCGGCAAGGCCCCAGGCCAGCCGGTCCCCCTGTTGCGTGGCTCGCACGGCTAGCCACACGGCCACGGACAGGGCCAACACCGTCAGCACGGCCGATGCCACCAATTGCGCGCTGATCGGAAGAAGCAGGCACAGCGGCCCGCCCACCAGGCTCAGCGCGCTGGCGCCGCGAAAACTGATATCAGTCAGGCGGTCGCGCCGGGGTGCCGCCAGCCAGTGGCCGGCGCCATAGGTGCCCAGGCCCGCGCACAGGGGGCCGATCAGCACCTGGGCTGTATGTATCCATGAAGCGTTGCTTGCCGGCAGCAGCGCGGCCGGCAAGCCGCTGAGCAGGGTGAAAAACAGCCAGGAGGCTGTGAGGTAGACCAGGCTTTGCATGCTGGCACGGCTCTGGCTGAAAAGCGCATCCGCAACACCCAGCAACACCACCAGCCCTATCGAGCCGCAAGCCGCGCTCCAGATCATGGTTTCGGCAGCGTTCATGCTCTCTCCTGCCTCGCCGCGGGTGCGAGTGACGGCGTTTGCGAGAGAATACCGACAGAATGCATCTTGTTCGCTTATCCCTGTTCGGTGGTCCCGGTCGCTGCCTGTCCTTCAGGTCAGCGGTCAAGGGGCGCATGCACCCGGTGGCGCCCTGCAAACCATTATGGAGCGTTCAGATGACAAGGGGAAGAACTGGATGGGCGGACAGGAGCTTGGCATTCGCATGACCCGTCCCATCGCCATCACCATGGGCGATCCTGCCGGGATAGGCCCTGAAATCATTGTCCGGGCGTTTTGCGATGCGCCAGATGACTTGGCCGGCTGTGTGGTTGTGGGGGATGTGGCTACCTTGCGTCAGGCGGTCGGGCTGGTCGGTGGCACCCGGTTCACATTGCCCGTGGCGCAACTGGAAACCCTGGCCGGCTGGACTTCTGTGCCGCCGCGTTGCCTTCCTGTGCTACAAAAATGTGAGCTGTCCGCACCCGTCATATATGGGCAAGTGAGCGCTTTGGCTGGTAAAGCAGCGGCGGAGTGCATTGTCTGGGCTGCGCGCGCAACCCTCGCTGGCGAATGCGCAGCCATGGTCACCGCGCCGATTCACAAGGAGGCGCTGGCCGCTGCCGGCGCGGAAATTGCGCGCTTTCCCGGCCACACAGAACTGTTGCAGGCGGAAGCTGCCGCTTTCCTCGGTAAAGACTTGACCGCGATGCCTGTGCGCATGATGCTGGCCAATGATGAGCTTAAGACTGTGCTGGTCAGCATCCACCTCTCCCTGCGCGACGCCATCGATGCCGTGACTGTCGACAGCGTGCTGCAGACGCTGCGCATCACGCACCAGGCGGTGCGCGGCGTTTCGGGTAGCCGTCCGCGCATTGCGGTGGCAGGGCTGAACCCGCATGCCGGCGAGGGCGGTCTGTTTGGCCGCGAAGAGCTGGAGATCATTGCGCCAGCCATTGCCAGGGCCCGGGAAGAAGGCATGGACGTGAGCGGCCCCTTCGCGCCCGATACCGTGTTCATGCGGGCCAGAGCCAAACCCGGGCAGGGCGGCGAGTTCGATGTGGTGGTGGCCATGTACCACGACCAGGGGCTGATCCCGGTCAAGTACCTGGGGGTGGAGCAGGGCGTCAATGTGACCCTGGGCCTGCCGCTGGTGCGTACCAGCCCGGACCACGGCACGGCGTTTGATATTGCCGGCAGCGGCAAGGCCGATGCCTCCAGCCTGATCGCGGCCATTCGGATGGCGCGACAGCTCGCCATACCCATTGTTTAAGACAAAAACAGATCTTCGCCCAATAAATACGGGTGCTGCTAGCTACCAATAAGATAGCAAGTCGGCTTGGGTTCTAGCGGCTTTTTAAACTGTCACGAATCTCGCGCAGCAGCACCACGTCCTCCGGCGTGGCTGCAGGCGCGGGTTCGGCCTGCTGGCGCTTGAGCCGGTTGATCTGCTTGACCATGATGAAAATGATGAACGCCAGGATGAAAAAGTTGAGCGACACCGTCAGGAAGTGCCCATAGGCAAACACCGGAACCCCGGCCTTGCGCAAAGCGTCGAGCGACATGTCGGTGCCTGCTGGCACCGAGCCGAGCAGGATGTAGAGGCTGGAAAAATCGAGCTTGCCGAAGACCAGGCCGACCACCGGCATGATCAGGTCGCTGACCACGGCATCCACAATTTTTCCAAATGCGGCGCCGATGATCACGCCCACCGCCAGGTCGATGACATTGCCCTTGACGGCAAATTCCCTGAATTCCTGCATCATTCCCATGTTGTGCTCCTTGCGCGGTTGATAAACGCCTGCCATTGTGCCGCTGCGGCAAGCCGAGGACGTAACGATGCAACTGCCCATTCTGCCGTCGTGCCGATGCCGCAGCCGTGCCATCGGAAGGGCTCCAGCGGCTTGAAAAAGCACTTCGCGCTCCGTTACAATCCCGGGTTGACCCCAATAAGCCCCCTTTCAAGTTTTTCAAGCCCTGTTCTTGTAGGACATCCATGACCCACGCAAGCCTCAACGTGCCGCCCGGCGCACCGATTGATAAAGATAAAAGAAACTGGATCGTGACCACCTGCGCCATTGGCGGCGTCGGTGTGGCCGCTACCGCCGTGCCGTTCGTCAGCACCTTCCAGCCTTCCGAGCGCGCCAAAGCAGCCGGTGCCGCCGTTGAAGTTGATATTTCCGCCCTCAAGCCCGGTGAGAAGCTGACGGTGGAATGGCGCGGCAAGCCGGTCTGGATTGTTCGCCGCACGCCCGAGCAACTGGCTGCATTGCCCAAGCTCGATTCCCAGCTTGCCGACCCCAAGTCTGAACGCAAGCAGAGCGAACTTACTCCCGAGTACGCACGCAACGAAAACCGCTCGATCAAGCCCGAATTCATGGTGGCTGTCGGCATCTGCTCGCACCTGGGTTGCTCGCCCAGCGACAAGTTCCAACCGGGCGCCCAGCCTTCGCTGCCGAATGACTGGGCGGGCGGCTTTTTGTGCCCCTGCCACGGCTCGACCTTCGACATGGCCGGCCGCGTCTACAAAAACAAGCCGGCGCCGGACAACCTGGAAGTGCCACCCCACATGTACCTGTCAGACGCCAAGCTGCTGATTGGCGAGGACAAAAAAGCCTGACGCTTTGCTGGACAAAGGGCCGGCGCCGTGTGGTGCCCGCCCAGTCCCCCATCGAGTAGCAAATAGGACCCCTTATGGCTGAATTCAAAGAACTATCCCCCGATGCGCCGGCTGCTGCCAAGTTGATGAACTGGGTCGACAACCGTTTCCCCGCCAGCAAGCTCTACAAAGAGCACATGAGCGAGTACTACGCACCCAAGAATTTCAACTTCTGGTATGTGTTTGGTTCGCTGGCTCTGCTGGTGCTGGTGATCCAGATCGTCACCGGCATTTTCCTGACCATGCATTACAAGCCTGATGCTGCGCTGGCCTTCGGCTCGGTGGAATACATCATGCGCGACGTGCCCTGGGGCTGGCTGATCCGCTACATGCACTCCACCGGCGCTTCAGCCTTCTTCGTGGTGGTTTACCTGCACATGTTCCGCGGCCTGCTCTACGGCAGCTACCGCAAGCCGCGTGAGCTGGTCTGGATTTTTGGCTGCGCGATTTTCCTGGCCCTGATGGCCGAAGCCTTCATGGGTTACCTGCTGCCTTGGGGCCAGATGAGCTACTGGGGCGCTCAGGTGATCGTCAACCTGTTTGCCGCGATTCCCTTCATCGGCCCCGACCTGGCGCTGTTGATCCGCGGTGACTACGTGGTGGGCGACGCCACGCTGAACCGCTTTTTCGCTTTCCACGTGATCGCCGTGCCGCTGGTGCTGCTGGGCCTGGTGGCTGCGCACATCATCGCGCTGCATGAAGTGGGTTCCAACAACCCCGACGGTGTGGAAATCAAGGCGAAGAAGGATGCGGCCGGCCTGCCGCTGGACGGCATTCCTTTCCACCCCTACTACACGGTGCACGACATCTTTGCCGTGAGCGTGTTCCTGATGATCTTCTCGGCGATCATCTTCTTTGCGCCCGAGGCCGGCGGTTATTTCCTCGAGTACAACAACTTCATTCCCGCGGATTCACTGAAGACGCCGGCGCACATCGCCCCCGTCTGGTATTTCACGCCTTATTACTCCATGCTGCGTGCCATCACGGGTGAAATGGCCGGCGTGCTGGGCATCATCGCGATCGTTGCTGCGGTGCTCGGAGGACGAAAGCTGCAGGGCTTCTTGAAATTGGTTGTCCTGGTGGTTGCCGTGGGTGCTGCGCTGATGCTTGGGCTTTTGCCTTTCATTGCCAGCCTGGTCGGCGCTGTGTCGCCGGCAGTGGGTGGCGGCCTCGCCAGGGCATTGACCGGGATTGCAGCTCCGCTGGCCGGAGTGCCTTTCATCGGTGAAGTCTGGGCCATGCTGATCAAGGGGATCGATGCCAAATTTTGGGGCGTGGTTGTCATGGGTGGTGCGGTCATCATCCTGTTTTTCCTGCCTTGGCTGGACAACAGCGCAGCCAAGTCGATTCGTTACCGACCGAGCTGGCATTCGTGGCTGTATGGCATTTTTGTCGTCAATTTCCTCGTGCTCGGCTACCTGGGCATCAACCCGCCTTCGCTGATCAATGAGCGTGTGTCACAGCTGGGAACCCTGTTCTACTTCGGCTTCTTCCTGCTGATGCCCTGGTGGAGCCGACTGGGCACCTTCAGGCCGGTGCCTGACCGCGTGACTTTTGCTGCCCACTGAGCCGGAGATTTCTGAAAATGATGAAGACACTGAAACAACTGGCTCTGAGCCTGGTGGCTGTGCTGGCACTGTCCAGCAATGGCGTATATGCGGCAAGCGAAGGCATTAGCTGGGACAAGGCGCCTAACAAGACCAACGACATGGGCGCCCTGCAAAACGGCGCCAAGCTGTTCGTCAACTATTGCCTGAACTGTCACTCTGCCGCATTCATGCGTTACAACCGTCTGAAGGACATCAGCCTGACCGAGCAGCAGATCAAGGACAACCTTCTGTTTGCGACCGACAAGGTGGGCGAGACCATGAAGGCATCGATCGATCCGAAACAGGCCAAGGACTGGTTCGGCGCCAATCCGCCGGACCTGACCGTGGTCGCCCGCTCGCGCGCGGGCCACGGCGGCACGGGCGCCGACTACCTCTACACCTACATGCGCACTTTCTACCGCGACGACACCACCGCGACCGGCTGGAACAACCTCGCTTTCCCAAGCGTGGCCATGCCGCATGTATTGTGGGAACTGTCCGGTGAGCGCAAGCCCCTGTTCGACACCAAGGAAGAGCACGGCCACAAGGTGTCGGTCTTCAAGGGCTGGGAGCAGGTAACGCCCGGCACGATGTCGCCCTTGCAGTACGACCAGGCGATGGGTGACCTCGTGGGTTACCTGCAATGGATGGCCGAGCCTGCACAGAATACCCGCATCCGGGTGGGTGTCTGGGTCCTGCTTTTTCTGCTGATGTTGACCTTTGTCGCCTGGCGCCTGAACGCCGCGTTCTGGAAAGACGTCAAGTAATTTTTCGCCGGGGATCCAGCTCCCCGGCACCTTCTGGAGTGGTACCTTCAACGGTTCCACTCCTTTGCATTTAGGAGTCCCGAGACATGATGGTCCTTTATTCAGGCACGACCTGCCCGTTTTCGCATCGCTGCCGTTTTGTGCTGTTTGAAAAAGGCATGGACTTCGAAATCCGCGATGTGGACTTGTACAACAAGCCCGAAGACATCAACGTCATGAACCCCTACGGCCAGGTGCCGATTCTGGTGGAGCGTGACCTGATTCTTTACGAGTCGAACATCATCAATGAATACATCGACGAGCGTTTCCCGCATCCGCAGCTGATGCCCGGCGACCCGGTCGACCGCGCACGCGTTCGCCTGTTCCTGCTCAACTTCGAGAAGGAACTGTTTGTCCATGTGAACACGCTGGAAGCACGGGCCTCCAAGGGCAACGAAAAAGCGCTGGAAAAAGCCCGTTCGCATATCCGCGATCGCCTGACCCAGCTCGCGCCGGTTTTCCTGAAAAACAAGTTCATGCTGGGCGACAATTTTTCCATGCTGGACGTGGCGATTGCTCCTTTGCTCTGGCGCCTGGATTATTACGACATCGACCTGTCGAAGAATGCCGCGCCGCTGCTCAAGTACGCCGAGCGCATCTTCTCGCGTCCGGCTTATATCGAGGCGCTCACACCATCCGAGAAGGTCATGAGGAAGTAATGGCCCCCACTCTTGCCACTGCGTGTGCTGCGCTGCCCCCCGAGGGGGCGCTGCGCCTGCGGACCGGCGGAGCCGGATCCGCGGCCCCTGCTTGTAAAGAGAGTGGTCGCAGGCTGATCGGGGCCAAGCTTGGCTGATTTCATGAACGCGCTCGATTCCACATCGACTCGTCCCTACCTGATTCGGGCGCTGTACGACTGGTGCACCGACAACGGCCTGACGCCTTATGTGGCGGTGGCCGTGGACGAGACCGTGCAGGTGCCGCGTGAGTACGTCAAGAACAATGAAATTGTGCTGAACATCAGTTTCGACGCCACCAGCTCTCTCAAGCTGGGCAATGATTTCATCGAATTCAAGGCGCGCTTTGCCGGAAGTGCCCGCGAGATCATGGTTCCGATTGGCCGTGTGATTGCCATTTACGCCCGTGAAAACGGCCAGGGCATGGCCTTTCCATTGGCGGTGTCTCCTTCGGCGCCTTTTCAGCCTGGCCCGGCAGACGGAGAAGAAGTTGCGATGCCGGCGATTGAGCATGCGTTTGGGCTGGCATCTGAGGCGAAGGTCGTACAATTGGTCCCGCCCAACAATACTTCTTCGGCGCGCGACGATGATCCGGAACCGCCGGAGCCACCCAAACCGCAGCAAGGCAAGCGTCCTTCGCTCAAGCGCGTCAAGTAAAATAGCATTCGTGCCGCTTTAGCTCAGTTGGTAGAGCAACCGCCTTGTAAGCGGTAGGTCGTCAGTTCGAATCCGACAAGCGGCACCATTCCTCCACCCCGGAGATTCGGCCCGGCCGTTGATCGCCCGGGTTCAGCCGGCTATCAGTTCGATAGCAGGCTGTTCAGGCCAGACAGGCCTTTGCCGACTGGAAACCCAGCCAGGCTACTACTTTCGGGTGATTAGTATCTTCAGCCGAATTGATGTAACCTTCCAACCTTTGTCGACTAGGCGCGACTGGAGCAGGGGCAGTAGCTGGCGCACTTTGGCTGCGGCGGCATTGCTGCTTACCAGCAGGCACCAGGTGCCGTCTTCAATCGGCCCGGCCTGAATCGCGGGGCGCAAGGCTTTGGGGATCAGGGGTTCAATGGCCTTGAGCCGGTCGCTGGATTCCTTGACAAGCCCGGCCAGCCGCGCAAGCGATGGCGAATTCTCGACAGCCTGGCTGAAAGTGACAGCCTGATGCAGGCGTGGACTGGGGTTCAAGATGGTGGGGCTCAGAGGGTTATGGACAAGTTCTAAGGAGAAGAACACGTGCATTTGATTATCACGGATGCGTGGCTTGCGCAAAGCCGTGCTATCTATCTGAGCGGGACCAAACTGGTGGTAGCGGGCTTTGTCATGGCATTGGCGTTGATGCTGGTGGCTGCGGGCATGTACCACTGGGTTTTCCTCAAAGGCGCACGTGAAGGGTGGCCGGTTATCGGCGCCCTGGTCAAACTCATGGTCAAGGATGAATTCGAGCAGCGCGACAGGTTCATGCGTGAAAACCTGGACGCCATGGCCAGACGCCTGGGCGAAATGCAGGCCAAGATGATGCAGCTCGAATCGCTCGGTGAGCGGGTGTCGGGTCTGGCAGGGGTCAATCCCAACGACATCAAGACGCAACCGGGGCGCGGTGGTGCCCTGGTAGAGGGGCGTTCGCTGAGCATGGAAGAGTTGCAGGCGACCCTGGCCGATCTCGACAAACTGACGGATCAGCGCGTGGACCTGATGACGGTGATGGAATCCCGGCTTTTCGACCAGAAGGTCAAGAAGATGATGGTGCCGACTCAGCAACCGGTGGCATCCAATGTTCTCGGGTCTGCCTTTGGCTGGCGGATTGACCCGCTGAACGGACGCTCTGCACTGCATACCGGGCTGGATTTCCCGGCGGACCCCGGCACAGCCATCCTGTCCGCCGCGGGCGGCGTGGTTGTCACCCAGGAGTACCACCCTGCCTACGGCAACATGGTCGAGGTCGACCATGGCAACGACCTGGTATCCCGTTACGCACACGCGTCAAGGGTGATGGTCAAGAAGGGCGATCTGGTCAAACGCGGCCAGAAAATCGCCGAAGTGGGGACCACTGGCCGCTCGACAGGGCCGCACCTGCACTTCGAGGTGCTGGTGCAGGGCGTGTTCCAGGATCCCCAGAAATTCCTCACGGCCGGGCAAAAAGTGCCCGCGCCCGTGGCGCTTGCCGCCGTTCCGTCGCCAACGATGCAGCCCGCCCAGCCTCCCCGCCCGAAGTAGTGGCGGGGCAGAGGTAAAATCGGCGGTTTGCGCGCAGTTGAAACCGGCTGGCAGCGCCCACACCTAAGTCGATACTCAATAAGGATTTCGGCCGCACTGCCCGCTCATGGGAGCTGTCAGCGCGGCCTCGCATTTATGGCTTCCAACATCCTGACCAAAATCTTCGGCAGCCGCAACGACAGGCTGCTCAAAACCTACCGCAAAAGCATAGAGCGCATCAATGCCCTGGAAGCAGAATTCGAAAAGCTGGACGACGAGCGCTTGCGCGCCAAAACCCGGGAATTCATAGACCGCATCGCCGGGGGTGAAACCCTCGATACCATCCTGCCGGAAGCCTTTGCGGTGGTTCGCGAAGGCAGCAAGCGTGTCATGAAGATGCGCCACTTCGACGTGCAGATGCTGGGCGGCATGGCGCTGCACAATGGGAAGATTTCCGAGATGGGGACCGGTGAAGGCAAAACGCTGACGGCGACCCTGCCGGTTTACCTCAACGCGCTGACCGGCAAGGGTGTGCATGTGGTCACGGTCAACGACTACCTGGCCAATCGCGATGCGCTCTGGATGGGCAAGCTCTACAACTTCCTGGGCCTGACCGTCGGCATCAACCTGCCTAACATGCAGCGTCCGGAGAAACAGGAAGCCTACCGCGCCGACATCACTTACGGCACGAACAATGAGTTCGGTTTTGACTACCTGCGCGACAACATGGTCTACGAGGTGGCCGACCGCGTGCAGCGCGGTCTGAACTACGCCATCGTCGACGAGGTGGACTCCATCCTGATCGACGAAGCCCGCACGCCGCTGATCATCAGTGGCCAGGCCGAAGACCATACCGAGATGTACCTGGCCATCAACAAGGTCGTCCCCTTGCTCGCGCGCCAGGAAGGCGAGGCGGACCCGCGCACCGGCGAAGGCATCATCAAGCCCGGTGACTTCACGCTGGATGAAAAAACCCACCAGGTGTTCCTAACCGAGCAGGGCCATGAGAACGCCGAGCGCATCCTGTTCAGCCTGGGCCTGATTCCCGAAGGCGCCACACTGTATGACCCGGCGAATATTTCGCTGATGCACCACCTGTACGCAGCCCTGCGTGCCAACCACCTGTACCACCGCGACCAGCATTACGTGGTGCAGGACGGTGAAATCGTCATCGTTGATGAGTTCACCGGACGTCTGATGTCAGGTCGGCGCTGGAGCGAAGGCTTGCATCAGGCCGTGGAAGCCAAGGAAGGCGTGGCGATCCAGCCCGAAAACCAGACCCTGGCGTCCATCACCTTCCAGAATTACTTCCGCCTGTACCGCAAGCTGGCCGGCATGACCGGCACCGCCGACACCGAAGCCTACGAGTTCCAGGAGATTTACGGTCTGGAGACCACGGTGATCCCGCCGAACCGTCCAAGCCGGCGCGAGGACCAGCTGGACCGCGTGTACAAAACCACGCGCGAAAAATACGAGGCAGCCATCAAGGATATCCGCGAATGCCACGAGCGCGGCCAGCCGGTGCTGGTGGGTACCACCTCGATTGAAAATTCGGAAATCATCGACCAGCTGCTGGACAAGGAAAAGCTGCCGCACCAGGTGCTCAATGCCAAGCAGCATGCTCGCGAGGCCGACATCGTGGCCCAAGCGGGACGCTCCGGCATGATTACCATTGCCACCAACATGGCTGGCCGCGGCACCGACATTGTGCTCGGCGGCAATGTGGAGAAGCTTGTTGAGGCGGTTGAGGCGGATGAGGCTCTGGATGCCAATGCCAAAGTGGCGGAGATCGTCCGCCTGCGTGCCCAGTGGGCGCTAGACCACGAGAAAGTGAAGTCGCTGGGCGGCCTGCGCATCATCGCCACAGAACGGCACGAATCACGCCGGATTGACAACCAGCTGCGCGGCCGCTCTGGCCGCCAGGGCGACCCCGGCTCCTCGCGGTTTTACCTGAGCCTGGATGACACGCTGATGCGCATTTTTGCCGGCGACCGGGTCCGCGCCATCATGGAGCGACTCAAGATGCCGGATGGCGAAGCCATTGAGGCCGGCATTGTCACCCGCAGCATTGAATCCGCCCAGCGCAAGGTGGAAGCGCGCAACTTCGACATCCGCAAGCAGCTGCTTGAATATGATGACGTTGCCAATGACCAGCGCAAGGTGATTTACCAGCAGCGCAACGACATCATGGACGCGGCCAGCCTGGAAGGCCAGATTGCTTCCTTGCGTGAAGGCTGCTTCACCGACCTGGTGCGGCAGTACATCCCGGAAGAAAGTGTGGAAGAGCAGTGGGACGTTGCCGGCCTGGAAAAAGTGCTGCGCGACGAGTGGCAGATCGAGCTGTCGCTGCACGACGATGTGGAGGCTGCCATCGCCATCACGGGCGAAGACCTGCTTGAAAAAGTAATCGCCTCGGCCAATGGGGCTTTTGCCGCCAAGGTTGAAAAAATCGGCGAGGAGAACTTCACCCAGTTCGAGCGCATCGTGCTGCTGCAAAGCATTGACTCGCACTGGCGTGAACACCTGAGTGCGCTCGACTATTTGCGCCAGGGTATCCACTTGCGCGGCTACGCCCAGAAACAGCCCAAGCAGGAATACAAGCGCGAGGCCTTCGAGCTGTTCGGCCAGTTGCTTGACAGCGTGAAAAACGAGGTCACCAAAATCCTCATGACGGTCCAGGTGCAATCGGGCGAGCAGCTCGGGCAGGCGGCCGAGGAGATGGAAGACCGGGCGGAAAGAATTTCCAATGTCACCTACTCGGCGCCGACTGAAACCGGCGAGGTGGAAACCACGGTGGACGAGGAGTCGCAGCACTACAAGAAGGCCCTGCCGGACGGCGCCGTGCCGCGCGTGGGGCGCAACGACCCCTGCCCCTGCGGTTCCGGTAAAAAATACAAGCTCTGTCACGGCAAGCTGAACTAAGTGCAACTGCTAGCCCTGTTATCTGGAGTGAAGAAACCATGCCCGTGAACCTGCTTGCCACTCCCGCCGACCGGCTTTACCCCGTGCCGGGTGTGCGCTGGGGCATTGCAGAGGCGGGCATACGCAAGGCCGGCCGCAAGGACCTGTCAGTACTGCTGCTTGATGAGGGCGCCTCGGTGGGCGCCGTGTTCACGCAAAACCGGTTTTGCGCAGCCCCGGTGCAGATCTGCCGCGAACACCTTGCCAAAAACGGCAAGCAGGGCCCCGGCATCCGCGCCATGCTGATCAATACCGGCAATGCCAACGCCGGCACCGGTGCCGACGGCCTGAGCCGGGCGCAGGCCAGCTGCGTGGCACTCGCGCGCGAACTCAAGGTCGCTCCGGAGCAGATCCTGCCGTTCTCAACCGGCGTGATCATGGAGCCCCTGCCGTATGAGCGCATCGCCGCCGGTCTTCCGGCTGCGTTGGCCGATGCAAAGGCGGACAACTGGGGCAAAGCCGCAGAAGCCATCATGACCACGGATACCGTGGCCAAGGCCTTTTCAAGCCGCATCATGCTGGGCGGCGCACCGGTCACCATCACCGGCATCAGCAAGGGCGCTGGCATGATCCGTCCCAACATGGCCACCATGCTCGGTTTCATGGCGACCGATGCCCGCATCTCGCAAGGCCTGATGGCGCAACTCGCTACCGAGCTGGCGGAAGGCTCCTTCAACCGCGTGACTGTTGATGGCGATACATCCACCAATGACTCTTTTGTGGTGATCGCGAGCAACCAGGCGAAGCATTCGGAGATCACTTCGCTGGACAGCGCCGAAGGTGTCGCATTGCGCGCTGCCATGCTGGACATCGCAAGAAAGCTGGCGCAAGCCATCGTGCGCGACGGTGAAGGTGCGACCAAGTTCATTACCGTACAGGTTGAAGGCGGGAAGACCGGTACCGAATGCCGCCAGATTGCCTACGCTATCGCACATTCGCCTCTGGTCAAAACGGCCTTTTTCGCCAGCGACCCCAATCTCGGCCGCATTCTGGCCGCGGTCGGTTATGCCGGCATCGCCGATCTTGACCAGACAAAAATCGACCTGTACCTGGACGACGTGCTGGTCGCCAAAAACGGCGGACGTCATCCCGGCTACGTTGAAGCCGACGGCCAGCGTGTGATGAAACAGAGCGAGATCACCGTGCGTGTGATCTTGGGCCGGGGCGATGCTGTCGACACCGTCTGGACCTGCGATCTCTCATACGACTACGTCAAGATCAACGCGGATTACCGCAGTTAATCCAGTCCACCATGAACGAGCAGTTTGAACGCCTGATCGCCCGTGTCGAGTCCCTGATGGGGCGGATTGAATCCGTGCTGCCGCAGCCCTTGAGCGCGCCGGACTGGAGCGCCTCCATCGCCTACCGCTATCGTAAGCGCAGCTCCGGCCACGGTTCGCTGGAGCCGGTGCGCCACATCGGCAACATGAGCCTCGGTGACCTCAAGGAAATCGAGGACCAGAAGGAAAAGATCAGACGCAACACCGAGCAGTTTGTGCTCGGAAAGCCTGCCAACAATGTGCTGTTGACCGGCGCACGCGGCACCGGCAAGTCCTCGCTGATCAAGGCCTGCCTGAATGAATATGCGGCACGTGGCCTGCGGCTGATTGAAGTCGACAAGGCCGACCTGACAGATCTGCCGGATATCGTCGACGTGGTGTCCGGGTTGCCCGAGAAATTCATTGTCTTCTGCGACGACCTGAGTTTTGAGGAGGGCGAGCCCGGCTACAAGGCGCTCAAGTCCATCCTCGACGGCTCCATCGCGGCGGCCACGCCGAATGTGCTGATCTACGCGACCAGCAACCGGCGCCACCTGCTGCCCGAATACATGACGGAAAACCTCACCTACAGCCGCAGCGAAGACGGCGAGGTGCACCCCGGTGAGGTGGTGGAAGAAAAGATTTCCCTGTCCGAACGCTTTGGGCTGTGGGTCAGCTTTTACCCGTTCAGCCAGGATGAATATCTGACCATCGTCGCGCAATGGCTGTCGTCGTTCGGCGTGGGCCCGGACGCGATTGCGGCCGCCAAGCCGGCATCGCTGGTCTGGGCGCTGGAGCGCGGCTCGCGCAGCGGCCGCGTGGCCTACCAGTTTGCCCGCGACTACGCCGGCCGTGACAGTGCCAGCCGGCCCGTGGCGGCACCCTCCATCGCCGCGTATGAACGGCCGGGCGCTACTGCCTTGCCCGACCAGTCCCCCGATCACTCAACATGAGCGTGCTGGTTGCCGACGGCGAGCGTCCGCGCGAGGGCGGTGCTGACCGCAAGGTGGTTGAAGTGGCTGTGGGTGTACTGGTGCAGCCGAATGGCGACTTTCTGCTAACTTCACGCCCGCCGGGCAAGGTCTATGACGGGTACTGGGAGTTTCCCGGCGGAAAGCTGGAAGCCGGCGAAACAGTTGAAGAAGCCCTGCGCCGCGAGCTGCAGGAAGAAATCGGCATCACCATCGGCGCCGTCCAGCCCTGGAAGGTGGAACTGGTGGACTACCCGCATGCCCTGGTAAGGCTCCATTTCTGCAAGGTGTTTGACTGGACGGGCGACATGCACATGCATGAAGGCCAGCAATTCGCATGGCAGCGCCTGCCGGTCGAGGTCAAGCCGGTGCTACCGGGGACATTGCCGGTGCTGGCGTGGTTTGCCAGTGAGCGCGCTTTTTCAGGTGCAACCCACGACGTGGGTTGATGGTTTCTTTTCTCGGCCCCGAGCCACCTGAGTGCTCCTGTATTGATAGCTCCTTGTGTCCACGTTATAAGGGCTGAGGCCCTTTTTTTTGCCTGGCCCCTTTGCGGGCGGGCGCGAAATGCTATTAATAGTATGGCGTCCGCCTGCTTCCGGAAGCTCAGTCTTCCAGCTCGGCCTTGGCCATTTCCACATCCAGCCGCTCCATGGCGTCCATCGGTGTGCTGGCGGCCGCCTGCTCATAGAGCTTGGTGGCCTCCTTCATTTTCTTGTCGCCTTCGAGCATGACCATGCCGTTGGCATATTCGATCATGGCGATGGCCGAGCCCGGGTTCAGCTTGAGCGATTCCTTGAACAGCGACAAGCCCACGTCCTTCTTGGCGCCATACGTCATGCCTCCGATCAGGGAGCCGACCTTGTCGATCACCTCGGCATGGAAGGCTGCCAGTGCAATGTGCGCATCCGCGTGTTTCGGGCAAAGCCGGATGGCCTGCTCCAGCGCATTTTTGACCTTGGTGCCCAGACCCTGGGCGAGGGCCTTGGCCACGCTGATGCCCTGGCCATAACGGCCCAGGGCATAGGCCTGCCAATACCAGGCGTTGGCGTTTTTGGGGTCGGCCGCCTGCTGGGCTTCGGCCCGCTGGGCCACCTCCAGGAACAGCTCCAGCTTGGCTTTTTCCTTGTTCTCGAGGTAGTTGGCGTAAATGCTGATGGCCTTGTGGGCCACCGTGATGCCGGCGCCGCCTGCCTTGAGCCCGGCCTCAGCTGCCTTCTGGAACTCGCCATTGTGAAAAAGCACCCAGGCCTGCAATACGGCTGCCTCCTTGGGCAGGGGCTCGCAATCGCCCTGGTGCAGGCGCGCCCAGTTTTTCTTCAGGCTGGCCGCATCGAATGTGTAGTCGCCGGCGTGGGGAAAAGGGGTCCATTTGGCCATCGGTGGTCTCCTTGCAATTGTTGTTGGCAGTTTGAAAGTCGGAGTTTAGACGGCAGGATGGGTATAGGCACCCACCAGCGCCTGCAGGTGCATGCGCTGGCCCTGCTCGAGGTAGGGGATCAATAAATTGAGGACATGATGCGCGCCGCGCAGCAGCGCAGCCTGCGCATTTTCCGGCTCCAGCGCGTTGCGCGGGTCGCGCACGTATTCGAAACTCAGCCAGTAAGTCAGCACCACCACCATGCTGGTGGCGGTGGCTTCGACCTCGCGCGAGTCGATGCTGACCGTGTTGGCCCGGCTCATGCAGTCGAGCATGGTCTTGACCGAACGGGTCTTGTTCTTCAGCACCCACTGGAAATGGGTTTCCAGGCGCCGGTTCTTGCTGAGCAGGTCATTGAGGTCGCGGTACAGGAAGCGGTACTGCCAGATCAGTTCGAAAAGCGTGTGCATGAAGAACCAGGCGTCCTCGACATCGCGCACGCCGTCGCTGGCGTTGAGCAGCTCGCTCAGGGAGCGCTCGTACCGGTCGAACAGGGAGTTGATCAGCTCGTCTTTGGCGGGGTAGTGGTAGTAGAGGTTGCCCGGGCTGATGCCCAGCTCGGCCGAGATCAGCGTGGTCGAGACGTTGGGTTCGCCGAAACGGTTGAACAGGTCAAGCGTCACTTCCAGGATGCGTTCGGCAGTTCGGCGCGGCGCTTTTTTCGCCATGGTGTCTACCTCGTATTTTGGTTCCGACTCTAACCCACTCATCCGATCGTTGGAAGTAGGGAAGTCGAGCCCCGGCTGGTGCGGGCAGTCGGGGCCTGGAGGGCGTGGCTCAGGTCCTCCATCATTTCTTCCAGTGAATTGATCGCACGGCCGAGCCGGGTGGCCGCGGGCCGCTCGCTGACCAGGTGGCGACGCGTGTCTTCGAGTATGTCCAGATCGAGCGAGATGCCGTGCCGAGCGAATTTGGCCGACAGCGTGGTTTTCCGTGAGCGCAGCATCTCGCGGGTCTTCTGGTAGGCGTGCTCGGCGAGCTGGCGGCGCTGGGCGTAACTGAAGGTATTGGCCAGGAACAGGTCGGCGTCGCGATGGTCCGGCTCAATCAGGACAATGTCGGTGTCGGGGTAGGCGTGTTCATAGTGCTTCATGCCCAGCTCCAGCCGGGAGTGGATCATGGAGCGGAAAGTCTGGCTCAGCACGGCCGGCAGGCCGCCATCGACGATGCGGGGAATGGCCTGTCTTTCCCTGGGCAGGCCGCGCCGCATCACGCGCTGCGCCATCGACAGGCCGGGGGCCTCGGTGGCGTCAAACGGAACCAGCGGGTTGAGGCACAGCATCAGGTCGATGCCTTCGTCCATGGCCACGCCGGCGTGCAGGGTTTTTTTCAGCGCACCGTCCACGTAGTAGCTGTTGTCGATCTCCACCGGCGGAAACAGCCCGGGCAGGGCTGAACTGGCCTGCACCGCCCTGGAAATCGGCACATGGTCCCAGCCGGGCTGGCCAAAAGGCGCAGCTTCCCCGCTGTCCAGGTTGGTCGCCACCAGCGTGAGCCGTGTCTTGAGCTCGCGAAAATCGTTGGTCCGTCCTTCTTTGGAGAACAAGAGGCTCAAGCGCCTGTCGACCTCCTCGTTGGAGAAAATGCCCGTCGGCAGAGCGGGGCCGAGCCTTTCAAGCGCATTCAGCAAGGGTTTGCGTCCCACCGTAGCGCGCCACAGTGCGCTTGCTGCCAGCCCAGGCAGCATGATGCTGCGGCGAAGAAACTCGCCATAGGCTGGCACCATCAACCAGGCCGGGTCAAACACCTCGGACGCCTGGCGGTCGTTTTCAATAAATGCCGCGCACAGTTCGCGCGGTTTCATGCCGTTGGCCAGGCCGGCCGCAATAAAACCGCCGGCCGATACGCCCACGTAGTGGTGAAGCCCGGTCAGAGACAGGCCAAGCAGCGATTCATCCAGTGCACAGAGTGCGCCGATTTCATAAATGGCTCCCAAGGGACCACCGCCTGCGAGCGCCAAGGCGATACGTGGCTTGCCGGTGCTTCGTTGGGTCAGGGGTGTCCTGGAGGCTCTCTGCTGATGTTTTGGATGCTTGGCTGAAGTCATAAATCGGAAGTGTAGGCGGCGGCCTGCGCTGAATTTGCTGCTGTGCAGCAATTCTTCAGTGAGAGGCAGGCATAAAAAAAGGACGTGTCAACGTCCTTTCTTTTTGCCGGGCTGGTTGGCTTCAGGCCGATTTACGTGCCGGTGCGCGCTTGGCGGCAGGCTTGCGCGCTGCAGTCTTGGTGGCAGCCGGGGCGGCTTTCGAGGCTGCTGCTGATTTGGTGCCCATTTTCTGCACATTTTTGTTGAGTTCATCAATGCGGGCGATGAGGGCTTCGACGTCCTTGGCGGAAGGCACGCCCAGCTTGTTCAGGGCTTTGGCAACGCGCTCTTCAAAAATGTTTTCCAGCTTGTCCCACTGGGTACCGGCCTTGGACGTGATGTCTGTCGCCATGGTGGCCATCTTGTTGGTGGCGGTGGAAATTTTCTCTTCGGCAACAGCCTGGGTCTTGCGCTGGATGGACAGACCTTCCTTGACCAAGGTCTCGAACACCTTGCCGCCTTCTTCCTGTGCCTTGGAGAAGGCACCGAGGCCGGCCAGCCAGATCTGCTGGGCCGATTCCTTCACGGCGCCTGAGAGATGGGGAGCCGATTTTTTGTCGGCGCTCATTTTTTGCAGTTTCTTGACCATGGAGGCTCCTGTCGGTAAGTGGATGGCTGGTTTGCACCCTCAATGGGGCGATGCGCAATGCAAAATATAAGCCCTGCGGGGGTACAGGTTTAGATGTTTGCTCCTAGAACGCTAGTGGCCTGTCCCTATGGAAAACACATCGAGCGCGGGTTTCTGCTGACCAGCAGGCGGCAGGGCTTGGGCAAGAATCGACGCTGGTCCAAAGTTGTCTAGCGGAGAACACAATGCAGTATTTCGTCACCGGAGCCACCGGCTTCATCGGTAAACGGCTGGTTAAAAAGCTTCTGGAGCGCAAGGGTACGACGGTGTATTTCCTTATCCGCAACGAGAGCGCCGGCAAGGTCGAGGCCCTGCGTGCGTACTGGGGTGCCAGCGCTGCCAAAGCCGTTCCTGTCCATGGTGACTTGACGACAAAGAAACTCGGTGTCTCGGCCGATGATGTCAAAAAGCTCAAGGGCCAAATTGACCATTTCTACCACCTGGCAGCGGTCTATGACCTGAGCGCCGACGAAGAAAGCCAGATTGCCGTCAATGTTGAAGGCACGCGCCACACCGTCGAGTTTGCCAAGGCCATCGATGCCGGGCATTTCCACCATGTGAGTTCCATCGCCGCGGCCGGCTTGTACGAAGGCGTGTTCCGCGAAGACATGTTCGAGGAGGCCGAGAACTACGAACACCCGTATTTCATGACCAAGCACGAGAGCGAAAAAATCGTGCGCAAGGAGTGCAAGGTGCCATGGACCGTGTTCCGACCCGCCATGGTGGTGGGCGACAGCACGACCGGCGAAATGGACAAGATCGACGGACCTTACTACTTCTTCAAGCTGATCCAGCGCATGCGCCAGCTGCTGCCGCCCTGGATGCCGGCGGTCGGTCTGGAGGGCGGCCGTATCAACATCGTGCCGGTTGATTTTGTGGTCGATGCGCTGGACGTCATCAGCCACAAGGCCAGCATTGCCAAGAAATGCTTTCATCTGGTGGACCCTGTGGGTTACCGCGTAGGTGATGTTCTCGACATCTTCAGCCGGGCTGCGCACGCACCCAAGATGAATCTGTTTGTCAACGCAGCGTTGCTGGGGTTTATTCCGCGCGGCGTCAAGAAGAGCCTGATGGCCCTGGCGCCGGTGCGCCGCGTGCGCAATGCCGTCATGGCCGACTTGGGCTTGCCCGAGGACATGCTGACCTTCGTCAATTACCCCACACGCTTCGATTGCCGCGAAACGCTTGCAGCGCTCAAGGGGTCGGGCGTGGAGTGCCCCAACCTGAAAGACTACGCCTGGCGCGTCTGGGATTACTGGGAGCGTCACCTGGATCCCGACCTGCACATCGACCGATCGCTCAAGGGCACGGTCAACGGAAAAGTGGTGCTGATCACCGGCGGGTCTTCGGGCATCGGCCTGGCGGCAGCGCACAAGTTTGCCGAAGCCGGCGCCATCACCGTCATCTGCGGCCGGGATCAGGACAAGCTCGATGAGGCCTGCAAGGAAGCCAAGGCCAAGGGCTACAACTTCATTGCCTACCCGGCTGACATTGCAGACATGGCCGATTGCGACCGCTTCGTGCAGACGCTGATTGCCAACCATGGCGGTGTCGATTTCCTCATCAACAACGCGGGCCGGTCCATCCGCCGCGCCATTGAAGCGAGCTACGACCGTTTCCATGACTTCGAGCGCACCATGCAGCTCAACTACTTTGGCTGCCTGCGCGTCACCATGGGTTTTCTGCCCGGCATGGTAGCCAAACGCAAAGGCCATGTGGTCAACATCAGCTCCATTGGCGTCTTGACCAATGCACCGCGCTTTTCGGCTTACGTTGCGTCCAAATCAGCGCTTGATGCCTGGACACGTTGTGCATCCAGCGAATTCGCCGACCAGGGCATCACTTTCACCACCATCAACATGCCCCTGGTGCGCACGCCCATGATTGCGCCCACCAACCTGTACAACAACGTACCGACCCTGAGCCCCGAGGAAGCCGCCGACCTGGTCGCCCAGGCCTGCATTTTCAAGTCGGTGCGCATCGCCACGCGTTTGGGTATTGCTGGCCAGGTGCTGCATGCGCTGCTGCCGCGCGTCGCCCAGATTGCGATGAACACCAGCTTTCGCATGTTCCCCGATTCGTCGGCCGCCAAGGGAGCCAAGCCGGGCGACAAACCGGTCAAACAAACCCTGTCGCCTGAAGCCGTGGCTTTGCAACAGATGATGCGGGGTATTCATTTCTAGGCGTTTCACTTCCGCAAAAATCGCCCTTCGGGGCGATTTTTATTGCCTGCTTCCCGGTTGCCGGAGGAACTTTCTGCCCAATTGCCAGAGGCATAATGCCAGCAGGCGCTATACGGCGCTGACACGCAGAAGGATGGGCTCATGATCTTGGTTACCGGAGGTGCGGGTTTTATCGGCGCCAATTTTGTCCTTGACTGGCTGGCCAAGCATGATGAGCCGGTCATCAACCTGGACAAGCTCACCTATGCCGGGAACATGGAAACGTTGGCCTCCCTGAAGGAGGATCCGCGGCATGTGTTTGTCAAAGGTGATATTGGCGACAGCGCGCTTGTTACCGATTTGCTGGCCCGGCACCAGCCACGCGCCGTGATCAATTTTGCGGCCGAGTCACATGTCGACCGGTCTATTTCAAGTCCGGAAGACTTCATCCAGACCAACATCGTGGGTACTTTTCGGTTGCTGGAGGCTGCCAGGAGCTATTGGGGTGGGCTGAGCGATGGCGCCAAAGTAGATTTCCGTTTGGTGCATGTGTCGACTGACGAGGTCTACGGCTCACTCGCGTCAGTAGACCCCGCATTTACCGAATCTCACCGCTACGAGCCCAACAGCCCTTACTCCGCCAGCAAAGCCGCCAGCGACCATCTTGTGCGCGCCTATCACCACACCTATGGACTTCCGGTGCTGACCACCAACTGCAGCAACAACTATGGCCCTTATCACTTCCCCGAAAAACTGATACCGCTGATGATCATCAATGCGCTGGCCGGCAAACCCCTGCCGGTTTATGGCGACGGCATGCAGGTGCGCGACTGGCTTTATGTCATGGACCATTGCAGCGCCATCCGGCGCGTGCTCGAAGCTGGAGAGACGGGTGAGGTTTACAACGTGGGCGGCTGGAATGAAAAACCCAATATCGAGATTGTCCACACGGTTTGTGCCTTGCTGGACGAGCTGCAGCCCCGCGCCGACGGCAAAAATTACCGCGAACAAATCAGCTACGTGAAGGATCGCCCGGGCCACGACAGGCGTTATGCGATTGACGCCAGCAAGATCCAGCGCGAACTGGGATGGAAGCCTGTCGAGACTTTTGAGACAGGTATACGCAAGACCGTGCAGTGGTATCTCACCAATCCGGAATGGGTGTCGCATGTGCAAAGTGGTGCCTACCGGGAATGGGTGCAGACACAGTATGCCGATACGGCCGCGACATGAAGATTCTTCTCTTTGGGAAAAACGGCCAGGTTGGCTGGGAGTTGCAACGCAGCCTGGCTCCTCTCGGCGAACTCATCGCGCTGGATCGACACAGTACCGGCCTGTGCGGCAACCTCGGTGATCTGGATGGAATCGGCACTACGGTGCGTAGCGTTCGGCCCGATGTCATCGTCAATGCCGCCGCTTATACCGCCGTTGACAAAGCCGAGAGCGATGCGGCGGCCGCCCATACGGTGAACGCGCAGGCACCGGGCGTTCTCGCCGAGGCCGCCAGTGCCGTCGGTGCGTGGCTGCTTCACTACTCGACCGACTATGTTTTTGATGGCAATGGCAGCCAACCGTGGGAGGAAAGCGATCCGACCTGCCCGCTTTCTGTCTATGGCCAGACCAAACTCGAAGGCGAGCAACGAATTGCTGCCCTGTGCACAAAACATCTCATTTTGCGTACCAGCTGGGTCTATGGCGCGCGCGGTGGCAACTTTGCCAAAACCATGCTGCGCCTGGCCAGGGAGCGGGATCGGCTGACGGTCATCAACGACCAGTTCGGTGCGCCTACGGGCGCCGATCTGCTTGCTGACATCACGGCCCACATGGTGCGCACCGTATTGCCTGGCGCGTCGGATCGCTTTGCCGGTATCTATCATGCAGCTGCTGCCGGTGAAACCTCCTGGCATGGCTATGCGCGTTTTGTGGTCGACTGGGCGTCCGCCGCCGGCCTGGCTCTCAAGACATCGCCCGCCGGAATCGATCCGGTGCCGACGACCGCGTTTCCTACACCGGCGGTACGCCCCCATAATTCCCGCCTGAACACCGCTAAACTGCGGGACAGCTTTGGATTGCACCTTCCCGTATGGCAGCAGGGCGTTGCCCGGATGCTGACCGAAATTACCTGACACCTCACTCATGACACAACGCAAAGGCATTGTCCTCGCCGGTGGCTCGGGCACCCGCTTGCATCCGGCTACGCTGGCCATCAGCAAGCAACTGCTGCCGGTGTATGACAAACCGATGGTTTATTACCCGCTGAGCACGCTGATGGTTGCTGGCATCCGCGAGGTGCTGATCATCAGTACACCGCAGGACACACCGCGGTTCGAGCAACTTCTTGGCGACGGTTCGCAGTGGGGCATGAAGCTCCAGTATGCGGTGCAACCCAGTCCCGACGGATTGGCGCAGGCTTTCATCATTGGCGAAAAATTTCTGGACGGCGCACCCAGTGCGCTGGTATTGGGCGACAACATTTTTTATGGTCATGACCTGCAGAAACTGCTGATGGAAGCCGATGCCCAACAAGCGGGCGCAACGGTGTTTGCTTACCATGTTCAGGATCCGGAGCGTTATGGGGTGGTGGCTTTCGACGCGGCAGGCAAGGCCAGCAGCATTGAAGAAAAACCTTCTGCGCCAAAAAGCAGCTATGCAGTGACGGGCCTGTACTTTTATGACGCTCGGGTCGTCGAGATTGCCAAGTCAATCAAACCGAGCTCGCGCGGCGAACTCGAAATCACCGCCGTCAATCAGGCTTACATGGAGCGCGGTCAGCTCAATGTGCAGATCATGCAGCGTGGTTATGCGTGGCTGGACACGGGTACCCATGACAGCTTGCTGGAAGCCGGGCAGTTCATTGCGACACTTGAGCGTCGTCAGGGACTCAAGATCGCGTGCCTGGAGGAAATCGCCTGGCGCCATGGTTTTATCGATGATCTCCAGCTTGCAAAACTGGCTGAGCCGCTTGCAAAAAACGGGTATGGCCAGTACCTGCTGCGTTTGCTCAAGGAACAGGGCCACCCATGAAGGTGACGCCTACCTTGATTGCCGACGTACTGATCATTGAACCCCGGGTGTTTGGCGATTCGCGCGGTTTCTTTTACGAAAGCTTCAACCAGCGCGAGTTCAACGCCGCCACCGGTACCGATTTCACCTTCGTCCAGGATAACCATAGCCGGTCAGAGAAAGGTGTGTTGCGCGGCCTGCATTTCCAGTCGGGACAACCGCAGGGAAAGCTGGTGCGAGTGGTGCGGGGAACAGTTTTCGATGTGGCGGTGGATATTCGGCCGGCTTCACCCAGCTTCGGCAAGTGGTTTGGGCTGGAGCTCAACGAACACGATCACCGGCAGCTTTGGGTGCCTCCCGGACTGGCGCACGGGTTCCTGGTACTCAGCGATAGTGCGGATTTCCTGTACAAAACCACCGACTACTATGCGCCGGCGCTGGAGCGCTGCATCGCGTGGAATGACCCGACCTTGAATATCCAGTGGCCTCTGCATGAAGAGCCCCTGCTTTCTGCCAAGGATCGTTTGGGCGTGCCGCTGGACGTTGCCCTGCTACCCGTTTGACTGACCGGCTCTGTGCGCCGGCGCTGTATGTGCTTACAATGCGTTCAAGTCATGAACACATCAAAATAGACAATGGCACCCCAAGATCTGCCTTACTATCTTTTGTGCCAGCTCACCCAGGAGCCAGCGGCCAGTCAGCGTGGACTGGCCGAGCGTTTTGGAGTCAGTTTGGGCAAGGTTAATTACTGCCTGCGGGCGCTGGTTGACAAGGGGTTGGTCAAAGCCAATAACTTCAGGCGCAGCGACAACAAGATGGCTTATTCCTATGTGTTGACGCCATCTGGTATTGAGGAGAAAAGTGCCCTCACGAAAGCCTTTTTGCAGCGCAAGCTGGCGGAATTCGAGCTGTTGCAGCGGGAGATAGAAGCACTGCGCCGGGAAGCGGAGCAGTCATGACGGGTTCTGACGCCCTGGACTCTGCAGTCATTCACCCGGTTGTTCTTTGTGGTGGCAGCGGCACGAGGCTTTGGCCCCTGTCGCGCAAGGCATTTCCCAAGCAGTTCATTCCCTTGGTGGGTGAAAAATCGCTGTTGCAACTGACGCTGGAGCGTCTGGCGTTGCTTGCCGGCGCTACCGGTGCGGGCATCACCTGTGTGTCTTCGGACGACCATCGCTTCCTCGTGGCCGACGTTGCCGAGCAAGCGGGCATTGTCGTGCGTCAAATTCTGGAACCGGAGCCAAAAAATACCGCTGCAGCCATGGCGCTCGCGGCGCTCGCGGCTCCTGCAGATGCCTTGCTGCTATTTTGCCCGGCAGACCACCATATTCCCAATGCGCCAGCCTTTGTCAACATGGTGCATGTGGCCGCCACCGCTGCCCGGTCCGGACAGCTGGTTACTTTCGGTGTGCAGCCCAACATGCCCAGCACCGCCTACGGCTACATCCAAAAAGGCCAACCCTCCAGTGACGGAGGATTCATGGTTGCCCGTTTTGTGGAAAAACCTGATGCGGTAAAGGCGCTGGAGTTCTTGGCAAGCGGTCGTTACCTCTGGAACGCCGGCATCTTTCTCGTAGGCGCCCGGTCACTACTGGATGCGTTGCAAACCCATGCGCCGGACATTCTGGAGGTGTGCAGGGCGGCCATGCAGCAGTCGCAGCAGGATGGTCTGTTTACGCGACCCGATCCCCGGATTTTTGCAACTTGCCGCAGTCAATCCATCGACTACGCCGTGATGGAGCGCGCTGCCAATGTTGTCGTGTTCCCGTTCGACGGCGTCTGGAGCGACGTGGGTAGCTGGAATGCCGTGGTGGACCTGGCGGGCTCGCAAGCGGAAGGTAACCATACGGGCGGAGACACAAAAAACGCTCACCACCTGCACTCGCGCAATACATACATCCATGCGGGAGGTGGCAGGCCTGTGGTGGCTTTGGGGACGCAGGAGTTGTTCATCATTGACACGCCCGATGCCTTGCTGGTCGCTCATACGGGTCAATCTGAAGGCGTCAAGGAGGTGGTCGCCAAGCTGGAGGCGCTGGATGCTTCCCAAGCCATACAGCACCGCCTTGTCGCCCGTCCCTGGGGCTGGTATGACAGCATCGACGTGGGCCAGAACCACCAAGTCAAGCGTATTACCGTACGTCCAGGCGCGTCTCTGTCCTTGCAGATGCATCACCATCGCGCCGAGCACTGGGTCGTCGTGAGCGGTACGGCTGAAGTCATCAATGGCGACAAGCGCATGGTTCTTACTGAAAACCAGAGCACATACATTCCGCAGGGCCAGATCCACAGGTTGACCAACCCTGGCACAGTTCCACTGGAAATCATTGAGGTGCAGACCGGCTCCTATCTGGGGGAAGACGATATTGTGCGGATAGAAGACACATATGGACGCGGTTGAAAAGGGGGGAAAATGAATTCACAAAAGAAGAAACACCAAACTCATGTGTTGGTGAATGCGATCTTCCCTGGAAGCCGGATCAACGCAACGCATGCGTTGGAGCTGTATTGTCGTGACACAAAAGGAGGTATCTGATGGCCATGATTCCCTACGGCCGCCAGGACATCAACGAAGCCGACATCGAAGCTGTCGTTAAAGTTCTCCGTTCCGACTTTCTTACCCAGGGACCGGTCGTTCCGGCATTTGAAAAAGCGCTTGCCAGTTACTGCGGTGCCCGTTATGCGGCAAGCGCGACCAGCGCAACAAGTGCTTTGCATCTGGCCTGCCTGGCTTTGGATGTGGGTGTCGGGGATCTGGTGTGGACCACGCCAATTACCTTTGTTGCTACCGCGAATTGCGCGGTCTATTGTGGTGCTACGGTCGACTTTGTAGATATTGACCCGCGGAGCTACAACCTCAGTGTTAAGCGCCTCGCGGAAAAGCTGGATAGAGCCGAAAAATCTGGAAAATTACCCAAGGTCGTGATTCCCGTGCATTTGTGCGGACAGCCCTGTGACATGGCCGGTATTCATGCGCTTGGCCAAAAGTACGGCTTCAAAATCATCGAGGACGCCTCACACGCGCTTGGTGGCCGATACAAGGGCGAGCCGATCGGCAACTGTCGTTACAGCGACATCACGGTTTTCAGCTTTCATCCCGTGAAAATAATCACAAGCGGGGAGGGTGGTGCGGCGATGACCAACGACTTAGCCCTGTTCGGAAAAATGGCACGTTTACGCAGCCACGGCATTACCCGCGATGCCTCGGAAATGGTTAGCGCAGCAGACGGGCCGTGGTACTACGAGCAGATTGAACTGGGTTACAACTACCGCTTGACAGACCTGCAGGCCGCCTTGGGTTTGAGTCAGATGCAGCGGCTGGATGAATTTGTGACAAAAAGACAGTCGCTGGCGGCACGGTATGGGGAATTGCTGAAAGATTTTCCGGCAATCACACCGTGGCAGCATGCTGATAGCTACTCTGCGATGCATTTGTATGTTGTCAGGCTGCGCCTGGATGAAATAAAAGCAAGCCATCGAGAGGTTTTTGAACGGTTGCGCGTCAATGGCATTGGAGTAAACCTGCACTACATACCGGTTTATCACCACCCTTATTACGCTCGCCAGGGATTCAAAGCCACAGATTTTCCTGAAGCTGAACGCTACTATTCGGAGGCTATCAGCCTGCCCCTTTTTCCGGCTTTGACGCAGGATCAGCAACTCGAAGTGGTCCGACTATTAGGAACCCCCATAGGTCACCAGACGATTTTTTAGACGTGCGCACCAAAGCCTTGACAGGTTGCGACGATTTCCGGACTGTACTTGCGTGGAAGCCTGTTTGCGCTGCCATGCATAAACCTAATCAAACTACTTTGTAGGTGTCGGTTATGAAAGTTGTTGCGCTCGTTCAGGCTCGAATGGGTTCTACCCGGCTGCCGAACAAGGTCATGAAGCCGATTGCCGGTAAACCCATGATTGAATTGCTGCTGTGGCGTCTTTCCCAGGCCGAAGAGATAGACGAGATTGTCGTCGCCACTTCTGAGGACGTTCGGAACCGAACGCTCATCGAGCATGTAAAAAAGTTAGGCTACGCCTGCGAACTGGGAAGCGAAAACGACGTTCTCGATCGTTTTGTCCAGGCTGCAAAAGTACACCATGCCGGCGTTGTGGTGCGTATCACGGCCGATTGCCCCTTGACCGACCCCGCTCTGGTGGATGAAGTCATTCGTCGCTTCAAAGCAGCAGGCGTGGATTATTTCAGCAATGTTGGCCCGCCCACTTATCCAGACGGCTTGTCTGTGGAAGTTTGTACTTTCGAGGCACTTGAACGAGCCAGCCGGGAGACCTTGAAGCCTCATGACCGGGAGCACGTGACGCCCTATCTCCGTGAGTCGGGGCAGTTTTCAACTGCGGGTATGGAGCACCACGAAGACCTCTCCGCTTTGCGCTGGACTGTGGACGAACAGGTCGATTTCGTCGTGGTCGAAAAAGTATTCCAGCATTTCCATCCCCGCATTGATTTCACGTGGGGTGAGGTGCTTGATTTACAGCGACAGCATCCAGAGTTTTTTTCTGCCAATCGGCAGCTGGTTCGTAATGAGGGCAGTACATTGAGCATCGCAGAAAAGCTGAAACGTGCCCGGCAGAATTGACAGGATGGCTAGATGAGAAAAATGCGGATTGCAGTTCGCGTGGATGCTTCAAGTCAAATGGGTACGGGGCATTTGATGCGTTGCCTGACCCTTGCAGAAGCGTTGAGCAGGAAAGGCGCGCTGGTTCGTTTCATCAGCCGGGACCTGCCTGTGCATTTGCAGCTCATGGTCAGAAAGAAGGAATGCGAATTGATGGTGCTGAAAGGCGGCCAGACGGATCCACTGCCGGGCAAGTTACACCACTCACATTGGCTGGGCACTACTCAAGACAAGGATGCAAGCGAAACCATCAATGCACTGTCCGGCTGCATATGGGATTGGCTGGTGGTCGATCACTATGCAATCGATCAACACTGGGAAACTCTTGTAGCGCCCTCGGTAAAGCGCTTGATGGTGATTGACGATCTTGCTGACAGATTGCATCGTTGTGACCTGCTACTGGACCAGAATTTGGTCGCGGACCTTGATACCCGCTATGCCGGAAAAATACCAGCCTTCTGCCGTCTTTTGTTGGGACCAGAATACGCTTTGTTGCAGCGTGATTACACTGAATTTCTCGGCGATGGCGCGGCGTTCAAGGAGTCAATCCGCCGTATTCTCATTTTTTTTGGTGGTGCAGATCAGCACAACCTCACAGGCCGCAGTATTTCTGCTGTTCTGGCGCTCGGCCGTCCGAACATTGAGGTTGATGTGGTGCTTGGCACTGGCAGTCCTCATGAAAATGCGATTCGTCGGCAGGTGCAGGGGCATGGGAATATTCATTTGCACGGCAATCTTCCCAGTCTTGCTCCTTTGATGCGGCGGGCTGATCTGGCGATTGGGGCGGGAGGAACGACGAGTTGGGAGCGTCTCCGGATGGGGCTTCCTGCCCTTGTCGTGACCCTGGCTGAGAATCAGCGACCAATAGCCTCAGAACTTCACCGTCGCCAACTGATACGCTGGTTGGGCGATCAGGATGATGTGGATGAGCTTGATTTCCTGAGGGCTTTGCGCGAACTAATTGCGCATGGGGCACTTCAAAGCAAGTTTTCAGACGGCAGGCAAGTTGTTGATGGAAAAGGAGTCGATCGGGTTTTGGGCGCAATGATGGTTACCTCTTCCCTGCCTATGCGCATACGCAAGGCTACTGTCGCCGACGAAGCGATGTTGCTGGAATGGGCCAATGACCCGGCAACCCGGGTTAATGCATTTTCCGGTTTGCAGATCACTTCGCAAGCGCACAGGCAGTGGTTTCTTGATCGCCTGGAAAACATCACGGGTTGCCGCTTTTATGTTGTCGAAACTGATGAAGGTAAGGCGCTTGGGCAGGTGCGCTTTGAGCTTTCGGGTGCGTTCTGGGTTGTAGACTATTCACTATCGCCCGATTTCCGTGGGCTTGGTTTGGGGCGTCGCTTGTTGGAGGTCGCCCTGTTGCAGCTTTGGAGCGAAGAAGCCGATGCCGTCGTTTTCGGCGAAGTCAAAACCGGGAATTTCCCATCCCGGAAGGTGTTTGAATCTCTGGGCTTTTCTGTTCTGAGCGATGAGCCGGCAACCGTGAAATACATTTCCCAGGTTAAAAGTTTCTGATATGGCACGGTCAACAATCGTTATCGCCACACCGCACGCGCGGCATGACCATCTGGAGCAGCGGGTGCGCCACGATTTACCGGACTACGACGTTGTCCGAATATGGGCTCGTGCAGACCTGACATTTAATACCCTGGAGCAGATAAAGCCGGTTTTTGTGTTCTTTCCCCATTGGTCGTGGTTGATTCCCGAGGATGTTTATTCAGGTTTTGATTGTGTGATTTTTCACATGACAGACCTTCCGTACGGACGAGGCGGAAGCCCTCTGCAAAATCTGATCGTGCGCGGAAATTGCGACACCAGGCTGTCAGCATTCAAATGCGTCAAGGAGCTGGATGCCGGGCCTGTGTACCTGAAGCGGCAGTTATCGCTCCAGGGGACTGCCGAAGAGATCCTGCAGCGTGCGGCAGATTTGACGAGAGAAATGATTGTCGAGCTCGTGAAGAAACGACCAGCGCCACTGCCTCAAAAAGGCGATGTTGTTGAGTTCAAGCGTCGACGGCCTGAGGATGGGGACCTCTCTCGGCTCGGGGAGCTCAAGCAGATGTATGACCATATTCGCATGTTGGATGCCGTTGGGTATCCGCATGCTTTCCTGAAGACAGGCTCGTTCCAGCTTGAATTTTCCGAGGCCCGAATGGACGAAGAATTCGTCGAAGCAAAAGTGCGAATCAGGAGAATGTTCAATGAATAATTCGGTTGCTGTTGTTGCCGCGCATCCCGACGATGAGGTATTGGGGTGTGGCGGCACGCTGGCGCGCATGGCGAGCGAGGGCCGTACTGTTCACATTTTGCTGTTGGCGGACGGCGAAAGTTCAAGACCTGAAATCCCGGATCAAGACCCAGATGCGAACAGGATGACGGCACGTAAGGTCGCTGCCGAGAAGGCCTGCAAAGTACTGGGCTGTTCCACCGTGGAAGTCTTGATGATGCCGGATAACCGGTTGGACGGCTTGGTGCTGCTTGATGTGGTCAGGCAAGTCGAGAAATTCCTGCTGCGCCATCAGCCATCGACTGTATTCACGCATCATGCCGGTGATGTCAATATTGATCATCAGGTCGTGCATCATGCTGTCATTACCGCGTGCCGACCTGTGCCGGGGTATCACGTCAGGGAGTTGCTGTTTTTTGAGGTGCCTTCTTCCACCGAATGGCGGCCCGCTGGTTCGGCGGAGCCGTTTATCCCAAACTGGTTTGTCGACATATCGACCACCATGGCAAGAAAATTGGAGGCACTTGAAGTTTATGGGACCGAACTCAGGACATTTCCACACCCTCGTTCCTTGCGTGCAGTTAGCGCGTTGGCAGAGTGGCGCGGGGCGACCGTCGGCGTGGACGCTGCCGAGGCGTTCATGTTGGGACGCAAAGTCGTTGAATAAAGCAGGGGTTTTATGCGAATAGAAAATCGAATAATCGGGCGGGACGCCCCTCCATTTGTGATTGCCGAAATGTCAGGCAACCACAACCAGTCATTGGCGCGAGCGCTCGAAATTGTCGAGGCTGCAGCGAAGACCGGCGCGCATGCGCTGAAGATCCAGACCTACACCCCGGAGACCATGACGCTCGATCTGGACGAGCGCGAGTTTCACATCAGCGACCCCAAGAGTTTGTGGACTGGCACTTCGCTTTACAAATTGTATGGTGAGGCTTATACGCCGTGGGACTGGCATAAACCGATTTTTGACAGGGCGCGCGAATTGGGCATCATCGCCTTCAGCACACCATTCGATGACACGGCGGTGGACTTTCTGGAAAGCCTGGATGTTCCCTGCTACAAGATAGCCTCGTTCGAAAACACCGATCTGCCTCTGATAAGGCGAGTGGCCGCGACCGGCAAGCCGCTGATCATTTCAACCGGCATGGCTACGGCAGCTGAGCTTGATGAAACCGTTCGCACTGCGCGTGAAGCTGGTTGCAGCGATCTGATTCTGCTCAAATGCACTAGCACTTACCCGGCGACAGCGAGCAATACAAACATTTTGACCATTCCGCACTTCAAGGATCTGTTTGGCTGCGAGGTCGGTCTGTCGGACCACACCATGGGCGTCGGCGTGTCGGTGGCCAGCGTGGCACTGGGCGCTACCGTTATTGAAAAGCATTTCACGCTTAGCCGTGCAGATGGCGGTGTCGACAGCAGCTTTTCGATGGAACCCGCTGAAATGGCTCAACTGGTGCTGGAAACCGAACGCGCATGGCAGGCTATGGGACAGGTAAGTTACGGCCCGACGGCTGCCGAAATGAAATCGCTTCAGTTTCGCCGTTCACTGTATGTGGTGAAAGACCTGAAGGCAGGAGAGCTGCTGACGGTGGACAATCTCCGCGCCATCCGGCCGGGACTCGGGTTGCCGACAAAATACATCAGCGTATTCTTGGGAAAAAGGGTCGCGCGCGACGTGAAACGCGGTACAGCGCTGGACTGGGATATTTGCGGATGAAGGCGGTGGCCTGCATCTGTCTGAAGGAACAAAAGTGAACGCCTCCGAGATTCTCGAGAACTACAAAAGAGACGGCTATGTCATAGTCAAAGGTCTGTTCAGCCTGGCCGAAACCGACAGCTTCAAGAATACGATTGCAGAGCTGGCAGGGACGTCAGACATGGCGGGCGACGCGCTCAGCGCCGCACCCCTGCGTTCCATCATGCTCGAGGATCGTATTGTCAGCGTGTTGAAGATCCTCCTTGGGCCCAAAGTGGTCTACTTCGGCGACAGCACTGTGCGCTATGACGCTACTGAAGGCTCCAGGGGGTTCCATAAGGATTCGCTCGGCGACTTCGAAGACCCGTCCAGCACCGATCACCCGGTTCTGCGTATCGGCCTTTACATGCAGGATCATGTGCGGCATAGCGGCGGCCTGAAGGTCAGGCGTGGCTCCCACCGGCATGCCTTCCTGGGGCGCAGCAGCCTCAAGCGACTACTCTCTTCTGCACCGCCACACGGCCCGCTCAAGCTCGCTTCATTCCGTTTGGGAAAGGCTGTCAACCTTGACACCGAACCCGGTGACCTTGTGGTCTGGAACCACCGCCTTTTTCACAGTGGCTACGCCGTCCGGCTGAAAGCCTTTCCGGGCCTGTGCATCAACCCGCGGTTTGAAAAATACATTCCGAAGTCGTGGACGCGGCCCTATGAGGGTCCGCGAGCCGTCATGTTCGCATCTTTCGGCGCGCCTTCGGTAAGCCTTGACCGCTTCATCAAGGACCGCGCAGAGCATCCATCGAATGTGGCCCATTGGCCGGCTTGCCACTTTGATGATCCCGAGATCATCAGGCTGTGCAAGGAAAAAGGCATTGACTTGCGTTTCGACGGGCTTGAAAAAGGCCGTTTGCGCAGCGTCGCCTGACGCGGCGCGCTGTCAGCCTGCGTCTTACAGTTCCACAGCATGCGGACTCCAGCCCATGCCTCGCAGGAAGCGGGGACGGCATATCGCCCGGACATTGACGGCCTGCGCGCTGTGGCGGTACTCGCGGTCGTCGCCTTTCACGCCTTCCCCGAGCGCCTTCCCGGTGGTTTCGTCGGCGTCGATGTCTTCTTCGTCATTTCCGGCTTCCTGATTTCGAACATCATCATTCGCGGTATTGAAGCCGGCACCTTCAGCTACCGCGACTTTTATGCCCGCCGGATCAGGCGGATTTTCCCTGCGCTGATTTTTGTGTTGGCGACAACGCTCGGCCTAGGCCTTGCCCTGTTGCTCCCTGACCAGAATATGCTGCTGGGCAAGGAAGTGCTGGCAGGCGCCCTGTTCTTTTATAACTTTTTGGCGCTGCGAACGACCGATTACTTCGACACGGCGGCAGCGCAAAACATATTGCTGCATCTCTGGTCGCTCGGTGTCGAGGAGCAGTTTTACATGCTCTGGCCGGTGGCGCTTGTCTGTGTCTGGAGATTGAAGCGGCATCGGTTCGCCGCCATCGCAGCGCTGGCGCTAACGTCTTTTATCTTGAATGTTGCCTTTGTCGGCACACACCCCTCGGCTGTGTTCTACCTGCCTTTCACGCGTTTCTGGCAATTAGTTTGCGGCGCGCTGCTGGCCATGGCAGCACTGCGGAGTGAGCCGGTCCCGCAGCCTCCGCCAGGAAGCAGGCCGCTTTGCCAAGTCCTTTCGATTGCGGGCGTGGCGTTGATAGCCGGTTCCATTGTGGCCATGACGGACGGCGTGGCCTATCCGGGCTGGCGCGCCGTTTTGCCGACACTCGGCGCGCTATTGCTGATCGCGGCCGGTCCCGGCGCATGGGTCAACCGGCATTTGCTGTCGCGGCCGTCCGTCGTGTTCATCGGACTGGTGAGTTACCCGCTTTATCTCTGGCACTGGCCCGCGCTTCACTGGGCACCCGTGATCGCCAAGCGGATTGATGTGCTGGCCTTCAATACGCAGCTCATCGATGCCTTGGAGTTTTCCGGTGTTGACAACAGTCACAAGATTGCCGGGTGGGTCATTCTCCGCGGTCCGAAGCTGGCTGCCTTGCTGGTGGCCTTTGCCTTGGCCGTGCTCACTTACGTCGTGATTGAAAAGCGCGTCAGGATGTCCTCGAACCGAGGCCGCACAACCCGTCGCCTGTTGATTGCGCTTGTGATTGGCATCCCCGTGCTGGCCGGGGCGCAGATGGCCATCATGCACTACAAAATGAATGGTGGCGGCCGTGCCGAATTCTTCCGGCATTACGACATGTCCTCCCCGGATTCGGTATACCGGCACGCCACCATTGCCGCCTACCGGACCGACTGCAGCGTTTACGGTGGACCGGGTGACGTCAAGCCGACGCTGGCGGGACCCTGTATTGTTCCCGGCGGTAGCCCGGTGGTGATGCTTTGGGGCGACTCCCATGCGATGCATTTGAGGCCGGGGCTGGACGCCCTCCAGCGCAGCCGGCAAAGCAGCGGCAAGTCACTCGCTATCCTGCAGGTCACAAGTGGTTCATGCCACGCAGCCATGGAACAGACCAGCCGCACAACGGACGAAGCACGGGGTTGCAACTTGGCCAATGCTCTCGCGCTGCAAACCATTGCCAAAAGCAGACCCGATATCGTTATCATCGCGCAGGCCATTGGCCACACGGCTACCAATTGGCCGAAGCTGATTGCCGACGTCCTCCGCCTGGGCGCGAAACGCGTCATTGTGGTAGGCCCGGTGCCGCAATGGACGGAGTCGTTGCCGCAGCTGGTGGCGTACCGGTACTGGCCGCTTCCACCCCCGCGGCTTCAGGATCATTTGCAGCCGGAGATGTTTGCTGTAGATGGCCAGTTGCGCCGCGAGATCCCCAACACGCCGACGACCTCGTATGTGTCGGCTATTGAATTTTTCTGTGACCAAAGCAGGGCATGCCTGGTGAGTCGGGGTGGCGATCGCCTGGACCTGACCAGCCACGACTCCGGGCACCTGACACCTGCGACGTCCCGCGCGTTCGCAGAAGGACAACTCGGTGCGGCTATTGCTGCGTTCATCGACAATTGAGAGGCTGACCGATGCCTGTCCTGCCCGCTACGTATTTAATAGCTACAAACATCGTGCTGACGCGGGCTGGAGGCCAATTTTCTTTCCAAATACAGCCAAAATTGAGTGTCATGGAAAGTTTTATAAAACTGGACCTTTTTTGGCATTCTGCGAGATAACCCGGCCTGTGGCGCCTATCCACGGCCTGTGCGGCCATCCATTTGAGGAACATGACTGAATGACCGCTGGATGCCGTGATTTCCCAGGGCAGAGTCTTTGGGTACGATACAAGGCAATTTGACAGGGCGGTGAACGCCCTCCGACAACAACAAGCACCATGAGAAGGTTAGGTGACAAATGGAACATGGCAATACCCTGCAACACGGGGGCGACCTCCGCACCCTGATTCTGGAGGTAAGGGCTGCCTATGCGCGCGGTGAAAACGCCATGGAGTTTTTGCGCAAGGCAACTGGCGACGCCCGTAACTCGGTTGTCTCGACACTTCTGGCATACGACCTGCAGGCTGGTTCGTATGTTGCCGGCGCCCGGGCAAATCCGCAGGGCCGCGAGCGGTGGTGCGGACAACTGGCGCAACTGCTGGCCCCTTACATGCCGGAACAGGGCTCCATTCTTGAAGTCGGCTGTGGGGAAGCGACTACCTTGGCTGGCGTGTTGAAGGTGCTCGGCACGATGCCGCAGCATGCGCTGGGCTTTGACATCAGCTGGTCGCGCTGCGCCGAGGGACTGGCGTGGCTCAAGGAGAACGGCGTGACCGCCAGACTTTTTGTCGCTGACCTGTTCGAAATCCCGCTGGGGGATTCAAGTGTGGATGTGGTCTATACCTCGCATTCGCTGGAGCCCAACGGCGGCCGCGAAGAGCGGGCCATCGCCGAACTTCTCCGCGTGGCCAGGCATGCCGTCGTGCTGGTCGAGCCGATTTACGAATTGGCCGGCCCGGAGGCGCAGGCGCGCATGATGCACCACGGTTATGTGCGAGGCCTCAGGCAAACGGCCGAGCGCCTCGGCGCAGCGGTGAAAGACTATCGTTTGCTCGACCACATGGAAAACCCACTCAACCCCAGCGGCGTACTGGTGCTTGAAAAAAAAGGCCGGCCTGCACAAGCCGCTGGCCCGGCTCCGGCGTGGCGTTGCCCCTTGACCGCAACGCCATTGAGCGACGTCGGCGATGCCCTTTTCAGCAAGGACTCCGGTTTGGCCTATCCGGTCCTGCGCGGTGTGCCGCTGCTGACAACGGCGCACGGCGTCGTTGCTTCGAAGCTTGGTATTTAAGGCAGCCGCGAACCCATGGAAAAAAAAGCGAGCGCTGCAGCCCAGGCTTTTGATTCAGCGCTGACGAAGTCGGGGCTGGAGGCAAGGTACCGCCATGACGTCGCCAGTGACTGGAACAGGGTGTCTGATCGCGCTGACTACCTGCCGGTCAAATACTCCGGCTCGTCTATCGACTACGACTCGTCCTACTGGATCGGCAACCGTGCCGATTTCACAGACGTATCACTGGTCATCTACTACGACAAGCAGCCCGCCGCTATCTGGCCGCTGAGCGTCATGGGTGGTGAAAGCATTGCGTTTGGCTCCTGCGGTGGCATGCTCTTGCCCCCCGTTTTTGATCAGCGGCTGGCGCTGAGGTCGGTAAAAAAGGTGATCGCAAGCTGCCTGGATTTCGCGGACGTTTTTTGCCGTGAAAACGGCGTACCTGCGTGGGAAAGCCGGGAGTCCTTTTCTGCCAAATCCGGCTTGGATGAATGGCATATACAGACGATGCAGCGCGGCGCCGAGGCGATGCTCAGGCATGACATCTTTGTGGATCTGTCGATGGACATCGCAACCATCAAGAACCGCTTTCGCAAGAGTTATAAATCGCTCATTACTTCCGGCAAGCAGCATTTCAATGTGGGCCTGCTGGGCGCGGAGGGCGGTACACAAATTTGGCAAGAGTTCAGGGCGCTGCACCTGGCCGCCGCGGGGCGCGCCACCCGGTCGGAGGAAAGCTGGGACCTGCAGTACCAAACACTGCTCAAAGGGGAAATTTTTCTGGTGCACCTGAGGGATCATGGCGATCGCATGGTGGGCGGTGCGCTGTTTCACGTCACCCGGGATGAAGGTTATTACTCAGTCGGCGCATACGACCGGAACCTGTTTGACAAACCGATCGGGCATGTGATCCAGCATGAAGCCATTGAAGAGCTGAAACGCCGCGGCGTCCGGTGGTACTTCATAGGCAGTCGCCCCTTTCCTGCAGAACCACCAACGCTGAGTAACAAACAGAAGGCCATTGTGCTGTTTCAAAATGGCTTCGCGACCCATACGTTTCCGCGATTCATTCTCAAAAGAACTCTGGATTCAACGGTTACGGAATTGGTTGACCCTTGACCTCATGCCAATATCCAATAAAAAGGCTGTCTGATGCTTCTTGAAAAGATCAAAAGAAGGGCGTTCGATCTGGACGACTGGCTCTTTGAGAAAACCAGTGGATTGGACCTGGGCGGGATAGTGCCACACGCGGCATTGATCTCAGAACATACCGATGCGATTTTTCACGCGACCGCCTATTACGCCGTATGGTGTCGGAACTTGCGGGAGCTTTTGGCTGAGGCGCAAAAGACAGGATTGGTGTTTAAAAATTTCGTCGATCTTGGTTCGGGGAAAGGCAAGGCGTGTTTTTTTGCGGCGAAGAAAATGAGCTTTCAGCGGGTTATTGGAATTGAATTTTCAAGGCCCATTTTTGAAGTAGCGCAGGTTAACAACAGCAGATTTTCACGCCCCGAGGTTTCCTTCGTGGAAGGAGACGCCGCTACATATGTTTTGCCGCAAGCTACAAATCTTGTTTTTATGTTTAACCCTTTTGACCATGTGATTCTGGAAAAGTTTATCTCCGTCAATCTTGAACATTTCAAAAAGCATCATTCCGTCATTGCGTACGCCAACGATGTGCACAAGGCAACGCTGGGGGCATTTGGTTTCCAGACAATTTTCCGTAACCAAACCAGGAAGATTTCCCTGCACCAATTGCCATAGTGCGGGCCCAAGTCAAATTGGCCCAAGTGCGGACGCTATAATCCGTTCAATCGATGAACAGACTCGGTGACCGGGAACATCCAAAGATTCTTGTGTCGGGGATCGGTGGTGGATGCTTCAGTAGGGAGATTGCTGTGAAAAAACATGGATGGCTGCGCAAGGCAAATGACATCAAACACAGCAAATAGCCGGGTCGCTGCTTCGCTGCTGAGGCTGTGGCGCCACAATAGCAAGCGACGTCAGAACCAGTTCCTGTTGCTGACTGTGTTGACGCTGGTCAGTGCGTTTGCCGAGGTCGTCAGCTTGGGCGCGGTATTGCCATTTCTCGGCGTCCTGACGGCGCCCGAGCGTGTCTTTACTTATCCGTTTGTCGCTGACGCAGCACGGGCTTTGGGCATCACCTCGGCAGACCGCCTGGTATTGCCTTTGACGCTGGCCTTCGCAGTTGCCGCACTGGTGGCGGGCGTGCTTCGCATCCTGTTGCTGTCAGTCAGTACCCGTCTGGCATTTGCCGGCGCCGCCGACCTGAGCCTGGAAATGTACCGGCGCACGCTTTACCAGCCCTACAGAGTGCATCTCGCACGAAACAGCAGTGAAGTGATTAGCGGCATTACGAACAAGGTGGGCAGCGCGGTGACCGTGCTGTTGCAATTCATGACCCTGGTCAGTTCGGTCGTGCTGCTGGTCGCCGTCACCGCTGCGCTTGTAGCCATTGATCCGCTGGTTGCGTTTGTCGCGACATTCGCATTCGGTGCGAGTTATGGCCTGATCACCTGGCTGTCACGCCGGACCTTGCTGCGCAACAGCCGGCGTATTGCGTACGAGCAGACGCAGGTCATCAAGGCACTGCAGGAAGGGCTCGGGGGCGTGCGCGACGTGCTGCTTGACGGCGCGCAGCCTGTGTACTGCGATATTTACCGGCGGGCCGATCAGCCGCTACGACAGGCGCAGGGCAAAAATGCCATCATCAGCCAGGCGCCCCGCTATGCCATGGAGGCGCTGGGCATGGTGCTGATCGCTGCACTCGCCTATGGATTGAGCCAGAGAAGTGGCGGAGTAGCCAGCGCCTTGCCCGTGCTGGGTGCACTGGCGCTCGGCGCGCAGCGCTTATTGCCTGCACTGCAGCAAGCCTATAGTGCTTGGGCAACCATCGTGGCGAGTCAGGCATCCCTCACTGATGCTCTCGATTTGCTCGATCAACCATTGCCCGCCGAGATGCTGCTGCCCGCACCTGCGCCGCTTGCCTTTGACGACAGCATCCGTTTTGAGTCAGTGCGTTTTCGGTATTTGCCAGACGGTCCCTGGGTTCTTGAGAACCTGAACCTGGTCATTCAACATGGCAGCCGGGTCGGCTTTGTCGGAAGCACCGGCAGTGGAAAAAGCACCACGCTTGACTTGCTCATGGGCTTGCTTGAGCCATCCGAAGGGCAGCTCCTGGTGGACGGTGAGCCCGTCACTGGCCCGCGCCTCAGGGCCTGGCAGCGCACCATTGCCCATGTGCCGCAGAGCGTTTACCTGGCGGACAGCAGCCTGGCGGAGAACATTGCATTTGGTGTTCCCCGTACGGAAATCGACATGAGCCGAGTGCGTATGGCAGCCCGTCAGGCACAGATTGCCGACTTTATTGAGCAGACGCCAGAGGGGTATGACGTCCTGGTTGGCGAGCGAGGTGTCCGTCTTTCTGGCGGGCAGCGGCAACGTATTGGTATCGCGCGCGCGCTTTACAAGCAGGCCAGCGTGCTGGTATTTGATGAGGCCACCAGTGCGCTTGACAATGCAACCGAGCAATCCGTCATGGATGCCATCGATGGCCTGGACCGCAGCTTGACTATTTTGTTGATTGCCCACCGTCTTACCACGGTGCGGCGTTGCGATACGATCGTAGAGCTTGGGCAAGCCGGAGTGTTGGCTCAAGGCACTTACGAGCAGCTATTGGTGCAAAGCCCTAGTTTTCGACGGATGTCGCAGGAGGCATAAATCAATGCCGGAAATAACTTGTGTTCGTTACCGATTTGCAAGTGCGTAACGTTCCGGTGTGCCAATATCTACTAACGGCGCTTTTGCATCAAAGGTATAAATCCTCTTTGTAAACCTTCCCAGTACCTCCGTACTGAAATCAGTTGCAAAAGGAATTTCGTCTTTGATGATATTTATCATTTCCTTTGAAAGAATATAAATAGCACCATTTGCGATGTTGCCAGGGGGATGGGCTATTTTTTCATAGAAGGCCTGGACTACGCCCTTTTCATCCAGTTCTACGATTCCGCACTCTGATGGCGAGTCAGTGCGAAAAGTCATCATGGTCATAAGACAATATGACGGCCTCTCGGAATGAGCCCTGACAAAATCCTTGAAATCGGCTAAACAATAATTATCCGCATGAACAAGCATGCCGTCTTCGCCATCAAAAAAACTCAGATTGTCGATCAAGGTGGCTGCGGTGCCACGTAGCACCGGCTCATGTACCAGGGTTATTTGCTCCGCGTAACGTGAAGATGCCGTGAATACATTCACTTGGTTCGCCAGGTAATGGGTATTGATTAAAAAAGGGCCGACACCTGCTGCCGACAGTCGGTTCAGCCATATTTCCAGTAGAGGCTCACCTTTCACGGGCACCAGGCATTTTGGTACCGTGTCCGTGATGGGGCGTAATCGTGTACCCAGGCCTGCAGCAAGCAAAATGGCGCGCATTAATTGAATTCTCTGAGTATTTCACCAGCTTGAATTGGGGTATTTCCCACCCGGCCAACTTGAACGGCTGCGGCCAGCGAGCCAAGGCAGGCGGCCTCCCAAATGCTGCCCCCAACTGCCAGTGTCATGGCCGCTGTGATCAGCATGGAATCCCCGGCACCCGCCACGTCCTTGGGTGCCGAATTAAGTGCATCAATGCGATCAGTGAGCCAATCGGGGTTTTGGCCAGTGTTGGCATGTATTAACAGACCTTCTTCGCCAAGTTTGAGCAGAATATTTTTGGCATCCGACTGTACGCGCAAGCTTTCGGCCAAAACAACCAGGCCGTCTTCATGATTTCTCGTGCTGATACGGGCTTCCCGTTCAGTTGGGGTTATTAAATCCATCCGTTTGAAGCGGCTAATGTCCCCTACCTGCGAAGATGACTGGCTATCTGCTGCGATAAGTACATTCCTCTTTCTGGCCTTCTCCGTGAGCGTATCAACCAATGTCTGTGGCAGACATCCGTAGTTGAAGTCGGAGAAGACCAACACGTCCAGGCTGCCTAACAATTGCTCTACCTGATCCGTCATTGCTGCCTGCATGGAGGATGCGATCGCGCTCTGATGCAAATGACTGACACGCAACAAGCTTTTTCCCTTGCTGCGGTAGCGTTGCTTCAAGGTTGTGGGCCGGGCATGATCCAAATGCAAATGGGCACTCACACCCGCTTCGCGTAGCGCAGTTTCCGCAAACTCCCTTGTTGAATCATTGCCGGCAACCGATATGAACTCCACTTTTGCGCCCATGCCAACTGCGTGGGCCGCGACTATACCTGCCCCTCCGATAAATCGAGTGGAGTCTATGGGCGTAACCACGATGGTTGGATCCTCCTGCGACATACCAAGTGGCTGGCAGGTAATGTATTCATCAACGATCAAGTCCCCGATGACACAGACTTTGAGCTGCTCGAATTTTTGTATCAGCAGAGTCAGCCGCTCGACATTAATTTCGTGGCGCGCCATGAATGCCGAGGGCATCCGAATCGATCGGTAGTCGCTTTCCCTGAATTCCTTAAGTATCAAGTCGAGTGAGGAGAAGAGACTCTCCCCTGAACTAAATACAAGCTCGCCGCCATAGGCTTTTAGCGCATTTTCTTCTATGTTGAATCGCTGCTCATGCTCTTTACCCTTGACAACGACGTCGGGTTTGAGAGTCGAGATCAATTGCTCTATTGGCTGGTCAAACAAGAAAGCATCGTCAACCCAGCTGTTGCTTTTGACGCCCTCCAGGCGCAACTGTTCTGGAACGTGCGCAGCGGCACCCGCGACGCGATCACTTTCGACAGCGACGATCAGCCGTTCTCCATATTCCTTTGCAAAACGCAAAAGTCGCAAATGCCCGGGATGCAAAACATTAAAGCGCCCAGAGACAAGAACAGTTCGGCCGGTGATCATTGGCGGTTGAAATTGAAGTAAAGAAGTTTTCAAGAAAGTGGCAATGTCAAATTTTTCGTCACTCCCAGGTTGTCTGTTCAATGCACAGCAAGTCTGATGGCAAATTCAATACTTACTCTTGTAATGTCGCCCGTGTGTGCAACGCCCTTGTGCAGTAGGCCTGTGTCAAACGCAACCGCCTGCCCAACTGCCAAGGGCAGGAGTGTCATAGGGTAGGTGTCCAACACAGCAATATCCCCAGTTGGCTTCGGGCGCCCGTGTCGGATCTCAGATGAATGTGGAATGTGAATTCTGTGGGTTCCTGCGGATACGGCCAGACCGCTTCCCCCGACCAGCGTTACTACAGGCAGCCAGACCTTGACGAGGCCAGCTTGCTGTTCTGAGGACATGCCATTGGTAATTGAGTAGAACCACGTATCCTTGTGTGCTATCGCAACATCATTCGCAATACCGGGCCGCACCAGGCGCCAGTAGACCTCTGGGTACCCAATTCCTTCGATATCTTCTATTTTAAAATTTCCAAAAATAGAAGATAGATTGCGGAAGACACTGAGTTCCTTGAGCAAGGCATCAACTTCAGTTGGTGAAAACAAGCGGCGATCTTTCGTCCAAAATGCGCCATGGTCTATTTTGTCGGCGATGCCATGGTAGCCACTCAACCCAAGCCGCCTGGCTTCAGCCTCAATTCCCGGATAACCAGACTGTAATGCACTCAACCATTTGCTTTCCACGAAAGCATAAAGCCATTGTTGCTCTTCAATGGAGGGTAAGGGCATGATGCAGTAGCCACTGACATCAAAGTCATGTCTCAAGCTAACGGAATTCTCATTTGACTCAAGCATGTCTGACGGCCTCTACTTTTTTACCTGGCATGCGAATGAACTGGTTGCAACTTCTAGAACGGGCCGCTGAACCAATCGCCTGGCACATCGTGTGGATAGTCGCGTTGCGATGAGAGTGCGGCACTGTCGACAGTCGTCCCGAGCATTTTTGCAACCGCCATGGAAATGTGCTCAGCCCTGGGATGGTAATGCTCTGTAAGTGCCGGGCTGGTCCCTTCGGGGAAATCCGGCATTGCGAGGCGTTGAGGCGCACCTTTCAGATATTCCCAGCATTCAGAGGCAACCCTGGCCAATACCTCCCCGGCGACTGAGCCCGTTGTATGGCCAGTATCTAGCGCCAGGAGACGCCCCGTCTTTTTTACCGAGGTAAACACTGCATCCCAGTCTAGTGGACTAATGGTCCTCAAGTCCAGAATCTCGCAATCTATGCCTTGGGATGACAGATAGTCTGCGGCATGCATGGCTTCAATGACCATATAGGACATTGCGACTATGGTGACTGCGTCTCCGGCCCGCACAATGCGCGCTTTGCCGAGCGGTATTTGATAGCTCTCCTCCGGGACTTCTCCTGACAGATTGTGCAGCCAACGATGCTCGAGAAACAGTACTGGGTTGGGATCAAAAATGCTGGATAGCAAGAGCCCCTTGGCATCCTCGGCGGTGGTCGGCATCACCACCTTAAGACCCGGAATGTGGGCAAACCACGCCTGAAGGTTCTGTGAGTGTGTTGGCCCCTGCCCCCATCCTCGTCCCAGGATCAACCGTATGGTGATGGGTACGGATGCGCCGCCCCCAAACATGAAGTGCCATTTGGCCGCGGCGTTGACTAGCTGGTCCATCGCCAAAAGAAAGAAATCGAGCCGCTGGTGCACCATCACAGGTCGAATGCCTTGCAAGGCAGCACCGATTGCCACGCCCGTCATTGCATTTTCTGCCGTGGGCATGTCAAAAACCCGCTCATCCCCAAACCTGTCCTGCAGTCCGGCAGTAGTGCCAAATATGGACTTGGGGTCACTAACACCAAGACCGTAAGTAATGACGCTTTCATCCTGAGCCATTGCCTGATGCATTGCCTCATTAATTGCGTTAGCGAATGTGGTCTTTCTCGTCATTTCACACCCGCCACTGCCTCTGCGTAAAGGCCGGTGAATGCCTCTTCTGCGGATGGAAAGGCCGATGATTCAGCGAAATCAAAAGCACGGGCCACTTCTGCATCGATCTCAGAGCGCATTTCCTGCAATGCCGCCGGGGTCGTCCATGCGCGAGACAATAAAATCTCCGAGTACCTGACGATGGGGTCTTTGGCCTTCCATGTTTCGAACTCCTCTTCGCTACGGTACCCGATGTGATTGTCGAAATTCGGACCGCAATGCTCTCGCCAGCGATAGGTTGTCAGCTCAATAAAGAATGGACCTTGTCCGGAGCGAATGTGCTGGATCGCTCGCTGTACAGCCGCAAAAGACGCTTCAACATCGTTGCCATCTGCGATGGCCGAACTTAACCCCAAAGCCGCTGCCATTTTGTAGATCTCCCGGGACGCGGGCTGACGCACTTGCAGAGGTGAGTAGACAGAGTAGAAATTGTTCTCGCACACAAAAAGCACCGGGAGTTTCCGCACGACCGCGAAATTCACTGACTCGTAAAAAGCCCCTTCTTCAGTGCAGCCGTCACCAAAAAAAACCGCGCTTATCTTGCTGGATTTCTTAAGTTGCTGCGCAAGCGCAAGCCCTACCCCTATCGGCAGAGAGTTCCCGACGATAGCTGTACTTCCAACAAACCCCGCCACGGGGTCGGTGAGATGCATTGAGCCACCACGTCCCCTGCAGCACCCTGTGACCTTGCCGTAGAGCTCAGCAATCATGGCGTTCAGGTCGCCACCTTTCGCGAGGTAGTGCGCATGTGCACGGTGTGTACTAATCGCCAAGTCCCCAAGGTCAAGTGAGGCACCAACTGCTACGGCCGCAGCTTCCTGTCCAATGGAGAGGTGCGTAGGACACCGCATCTTGCCTTGGTTATACCGTTCAGCGATGCCTTCCTCGACTCTACGAATGCGCTCCATGCTTTTAAAGAGTTGAAGCGCTAGTTGTTGATTGATTCCCACAGAGGACTCTCTTTACGCAAAAAAATCGACAGCGGTGGCTACGACATACGCCACCTCGTCGTTGGACAATTCTGGGTAAATCGGCAGGCTGATCATCGTTTTGGCGTATTTCTCTGCGCTTGGAAATCGCCCCTCTTCATACCCCAGGGCTTTGGCCGCATCTTGCAAATGAATGGGAATGGGGTAATGGACACGGGTATCCACTCCACGCGAACTCAGATAAGACATCATTTCATCCCGTCGCTCGGTTCGTATGACAAAGTTGTGATAAACATTCTCTTCCCACGGTTTGTCTTCGGGAGTTTTTACCAATTTGTGAAGTCCTGCTCTGTAGAGTCCGGCAATTTCACGGCAACGCGCGTTCCAGGCGTCCAGTCTTGCAAGCTTTATCTCGGCGAACGCAGCCTGTAGGGGATCCAGCCTTGAATTAAAGCCCCATAGCTCGCATTCGTCACGGTTACGCAATCCATGATTGCGTAATAAGCGGAGCTTGCCCGCAAGTTGCGAGTCACTGGTCGTAATCAGGCCACCATCTCCATACACGCCTAAATTCTTGAGAGGATGAAGACTGAAACCCGCAGCATGACCAAGCGCCCCCACGCGTCGTCCCCTGTATCGGGCTCCGATAGCCTGTGCCGCATCTTCCAGAACAAAAAGGCCATGACGCTCGGCGATAGCGTTGATTTCATCCATCTCTGCGGGACGTCCAGTCAAGTGAACTGGAATTATGGCTTTGGTGTTTTTCGTGATTGCCGCCTCAATCAAGGGTGGGCTAATGTTGAGATCTTCATCAACATCAACCAGAACAGGCGTTGCGCCAGTGGCGGCTACGACCCATGCGGACGCGATGAATGAATTTGTCGCCGTAATTACTTCATCTCCAGGTCCGATTCCAAGTGCTTTCAGCACCAGAAACAGCGCATTAGATCCATCGGCGACACCTATCGCATGTGCGACGCCGCAAAAGTCTGCCACCTTCTTCTCAAAGGATTCAAGGCGCTCGCCCATGATGTATTGACCACTGCGCCCGACGTCCACAAATGCCTTCGTCAGTTCGGCTTCCAAACTAACGAACTGCCTCCCCAGATTGACAAAAGGAATGTGCATATCAGCCATAGAACGCCTTGATGAGGGCCACTACACGTGCCTGCTGGTCTTGGGTAATGAATTCATGCACTGGCAGTGAAAGCGTTTCCTTGCCCAAGCGCTCCGCAACAGGGAAGTCCCCGGTTTGATGTCCCAGGAATGACGCCGCCGGCTGGAGGTGCATGGGCGTGGGATAGTGGGCCTTGGCGTCCACCCCGTGCTGAATAAGGTATTGCTGCAACTCATCTCGCCGCTCGCAAAGAACCGAGTAGATATGAAATACCTGGTATACATCAGCGTTCCGGCTGGGAACGGCGACCTGAGGGATGCCCGAAAGCTGGACGTCAAAATATGCGGCGTGTGCAACACGCGAGGTCGTAATGTGCTCAATTTTTGCCATCAAATGCCGGGCTACCACGGCCTGAATCGTGTCGAGCCTGGAATTGTAGGCAAACACACGACATTCATCGCGCCCCACAAGCCCGTGGTTTCTGAGCAGGCGAAGGCGGTCGGCGATTTCATCAGAATTGGTAGCGATGATTCCACCGTCTCCCCATACATTGAGGTTCTTCAATGGATGGAAGCTAAAACACGAGACATCGCCCAGTGCGCCCGAAGGCCTGCCCTTGTAGCTTGCTTTTATGGCGTGACATGCATCGCTGACTATGGCCAGCTTGTGCTTTTTGGCAATGCGTTCGATGGTATCCATGTCGCACGGTTTGCCCGACCAGTGCACAGGAACAATCGCCTTGGTCGCGGGAGTGATTTTGGCCTCGATATGACGGGGATCTATGTTGAAGTCATCGCCAGCATCGGAAAAAACCGGCTTGGCACCTGCAGTAACAATGGCTCCAATGGTTGCGTAGAAGGTAAACGGCGTGGTAATAACCTCGTCCCCCTTGTCAATACCCAAAGCCTTGAGGCTAAGGAAAATTGCATCGGTGCCGCTCCCCACGCCAATCGCGTGTTTCACGCCATTGAGTTTGGCAAACTCAGCCTCAAGCAAGTCGACCTCTGCACCTAATGTGAAGTCACCCCGAACGACGACGTCCCGGATCTTGTCCCAAATAGCTTCCCGGTCTGCAAACTGCTTTTCCAGGTAGTTGTGATTGATCTCAAGCTGGTTGGTTTGTCTGTACTGGTCAGGCAAAAAGTTTTTAGTGTCCATATTATTTAAGTCAGGGCTTGTGAACATAATTCAGTGGCAGGTTCTTTATTTCTTCAAGTGATTCCCTCACCCACTCAATCGTCTGGTCGATGCCTTTTTCGAAAGTAACCGATTCGCGCCATCCCAGTTGATCACGCGCCTTGGATGCATCCATCAGGTAGGCCTGATCTTTTCCAGCGCGCTCGGGCCCAACCTCCGCAACGGCAGAGAGTTCCACGCCAAGTCGTTCACAAATCGTTTCGACCACCTGCCGGATGGTTAAAAATCTCTCGGGAGAAAAATGGTAGACCTCACCGGGAATGCCGCCTTCCGCAGCTCGAACTATGGCGTCCGCAACGTCGTCTCCGTAGATAAACGCTCGCACGGATGTTCCCCCGCCATGGAGTTGCATCTTCCTGCCCAGTAGTGCATAGATAATCGTCCGCGGCACAATGCGGTATAGCTGTTGCCCGGGCCCATAAAAGTTGGCGTAACGTGTGAATACCACAGGAAAGCCGTACTGCTGGTGAAACGCACGCAAGCTCATGTCGATTGCCGCGTGGGAAACTGCATACGGAGTGGTCGGGTTGTATTGCCACGTCTCTTTCAGGAGGCTTTCCTGGCTACCGTATACCTCAGGTGTTGAAATGCGCACATAACGGCGCAACCAATCGCGCTGTCGCAGCTGGTCATGTAATTTGACTTTGGCAACTATGTTGGTCGTGTACCACTGCTCTGGGGCCTGCCAACTTTCGACGACCATGCCTTGCCCTGCAAAATCCACCACGACCTCAGGGCGAAACTTGTCAAGCTCATCCATGACCAAACTCAGGTCGTGGTTAATATCGGCACGGATGAATTGATATTGCCCCCCTGCCTTTATCGCACTGTGTTGCACGAATATCGCGCTGGACGGCGGTGACCGATTGAAACCAATGACGTCCAGGCCAAGCGCCAATGCTTTGGCTACGAATGCAGCTCCGGCGAAGGAGTTACTACCCAATACCGCATAGCGCTGGTATGTCATGCAGTTTCTGGACGGTTTTTGTGTAACCACTGCATTAACATGTGACCTACGATCAACTGTAGATCCTCTGAAATCTGCATGTCATTGACAGGGAAATGAATGGGTTCATCGGCAAGTTCCTTGCATTGCCCCCCCGAGTATCCAAGTATTGCGTAAGACTTGACTCCCATGGACTTTGCTTGTTCCAGCGCACGCACAATATTGGGTGAATTACCACTACCGGACAGGACGACCAGCAAATCGCCCGGCTCACCCAAAACGGCCAACTGCTCAGAAAAAATATGTTCGTAACCTACATCATTGGCCAGACACGTCAGTACCGCTGAGTTGGCAGTTAGTGCGGTTACTTTCAGGCCGCCACCGGTTTTTTTGGCGATGCCATAAAGAAAATCGTTAGCCAGGTGAATGGCATTGCCTGCACTTCCCCCATTTCCACAGAAGAAGATCTGACGCTTGGCAAGCCAACATTTGAGCATGTCATGTGCCAATAAATCGACCCCCGCCCAACTCGTTTCACTTAGCACCTTCTGCAGGCGCATGCTGTAATCCGAAAAAAGTGAATTTGCATCCGTAACTGGTGGCTTGTTCATGGCTTCACCAATACTGTTTTTTCCATCCACTTCAAGTTATAAAAACGGTCATCGTTCTTCAAAACACCAGATTTAAACTTTTCCGCAATTTCGACAATTGCCATCTCTACCGTCTTCTTCGGTTTAAAACCGGTCGCCAGCAATCTGTCCGAATTAATGCGGTAGGACCTTGGGTCATTGGACTCGCTAACCACGATCTCAGCGGGTACATGTTTGACGACGAGGTTGGCAATATCCAATATTGAAATATTTTCAAAGCCGGCGTTATATACGCCGGTGATCTCGGGGTGGTCGAGCAAGTGCAGGTAAACATTGGTGATGTCGTCAATGTGAATGTTTGGCCGGGTCTGATCGCCGCCAAATACAGTAATGCGACCATTCATCAGTGCTTGCATGGTGAGCATGTTCACGGACACATCCAGACGCATGCGGGGGGAGTAGCCACAAACAGTGGCCGGACGCACAATCTGCACAACCATGTCTTCGCTATAGCTCAACAGGACGCGCTCCGAGACCATCTTGGTCTTGTTGTACTCAGAGATGGGTTTGAGCTCCAGATCCTCCGTGACGTGCGGCTCATCCTTTACGCCATACACGCTCCCGGAAGATGCATAAATGAAGCGCTTGATCCCCAGTCTTTTGGCCTTGTCGGCCAATTGCATGGTGGCAAGCGCGCTCACCTCCCAGGTCAACTTGGGATCCAGATCACCACACGGGTCATTTGCGATGGATGAAAGGTGGATGATGCAATCGATGCCCGCCAAAGGGACAGAGTCGATGTTGCGAACGTCGCCACGTACCACGACTAATTTCGGATGCGGAAGAAGGAAGTTGCCAAACCATTGCGTGTCGAAGGCGACAACTTCGTGCCCCGATGCTAGTAATTTGGGAACCAGAACAGTTCCCTTGTAGCCACTACCACCGGTTACTAGAATTTTCATGTGTATGCTTGGGAAAAATGAAGACGATATTGCGGAAAATTTCAACAATTCAATTCTGAATTGAGGGGGCAGTTCGAGCACCAGATCAGAAAAAGGTACTCCATGATTTTAAAGTCATTTTGCCCTGCTTTATTGGCCATGTCCCTGCTTTGCAAGAAGCTCAGGTCACTATCCACCCAAAAGGCAACCCAACAGCCACCACGATGAGTTTCCTGCGCGATGTGTGTCGTTGAAGCAGGGAACCCGACAGATCATTGTTTCTGCTTGTGCGACGAGCTTTGAGCATCGCCACAGACTCCTGCTCGCCGTGCCCAGTCTGTGGCTTGGAGCAACAAGCGCCTGTGTCGTCGTTTGTGACCTGGCTGAGCTTGCGGAGCAGAGGGTGCCAAGCCGGGCAAGTTGCAAAGCACGCCAGTGGCTGATTTGACGGCGCCGTTCGCTGTTGCGGCCAACTGGCGCTGCACAAAGAAGTCCGGAGTTCGCTGCGCGACGAATCGGAACCTACAATCTCGGGTACCCGTTGCGCTCCAGGTGGGTCAGCCCAATGCAGCAACGAGCGTCACCGTGTAATTACCCGATTCCTAGGAGCGGTTGCAATTGAAGATTGCACGCTCAGTTAGTTTTACGCATCCATATTTATTTACCTACCGGAAGATTTTTAGTGCGGCAAGCCATAGACTTTTTGAGGCAACAATTTTCTCAGATCCAAAATGGCGGATGGCGCATGGCACGGGCGAAATTCAGGATTGCGACTCTCTTCGCATTGGCTGCACCCTTTTGTCTGCCATTAATATTTATTATTAGAGTCATCAGGCCATTAATAACGATCCATTTTATATGGTTGCCTAGCCGGCTCATCGGGCACGCCGTGCTTGATCCCGAGATGCATTTATGCCGTGCGGCGTTGAATTTGACATCGAAAGAGGATGGCAGATTTCTTGATTTGTACTATTTTGAAAGTACGCAACACTCCAACGGGTATTGGAAAAAAATGGTCGAACGTCATCTGCCCGTGCACCGTTTTTATTATTATCTGAATCGATTTAACAAAATTTTTCCAGGCTGGCAGCCGCACAGTCCAGCTTCTTATGGCGAACTTCATTCCACGGCTGATCCGGATAATCTGTTGGGGCGAATCGGACCGCAAATACGGTTTAATGTGGAGGAGGAGCAAATAGGCCTGGAGTTTCTCAAAAAGCTGGGCATCCCGAGCAGCGGAAAATTTGTGTGTGTTCAAATCAGAGACAGCGCGCATGATGCCAAGCTCAATCCGGTCGGGTTGTCTCCTCGCTATAACGAGTATAGAAATTCAGACGTAAGTCACTATACCGAGGCCTTTGAGTTCCTTGTCCAGAGGGGGTATTGGGTCATCCGTATGGGCAAGCTCACGGCTGGCGCGCTTCAAATCAATCATCCCCAAATTATTGATTATTCGAATTCGGGCGACCGAACGGAGTTTCTTGACCTGTGGTTGTGTGTTAACTGCACCTTTATGCTATCGACAGGGTCTGGAATTGACGCCCTGGCCGCCATAGGTAGAAAACCTATCGTGTGTGTGGATTTCCTGGCCTATATGGATACGACATATTTCTTCAGAAATTCAATCATCATATTCAAGCACTTGTACGAAACAAAAACAGGCAGGAAACTGCCCTTGAAAGAGATTGTAGAGAGGGAATCTGAAACCTATTACAAGTCCAGCGATTTTTACTGGAGCAGAAATATTGAATGGCGGGAAAACACGGCGCAGGAAATCAGAGAGGCGGTCGAGGAGATGCACGCCCGAATTGACGGCACATGGGTGGAATCCCCGGTAGACGAAGAGCTTCAGCGTGTTGCGGGCAGCATGATCGCGGGTTCGGCGCAATATCAAAGCCAATACAAGAACGGCTTTGTGCATCGGCTGGGTGCAAAATTTCTCAGATCCCTCTGACAGGCCTTGGGCATTACTCAAACGACCTTCAAGTGAACGCTTACCTTCTTCATCATCAACGCGACTTGCAATGGGTAAGGCAAGCCATGGGTGACGAAGTTGCCGTCATCGCCCACGAAGACTATTTACCCAGTCTTCTCGGCACAGAATGCAATCGCTTTTTCGGCTATCCGAGTGAAGTTACAGGGGAAATTAACAACGCCATCAATTTCCTGAGCTTCAACTGGTGCCGTGACGAGCATGGCGAGAATTCGCATTCGTCCGATCCATACTTTGTTGCGGAAGCATTTTCTGCAGGTGTCCTTATCAATCTTGCGTCAGTATGCCGGGAGTACTTTGCACTCAAATATTGGTGTTCCCGCTTTGATCGCGTATTTGTTTCATCCAACGAGCCGGCCCCCTTCCTGGCCGTTGCAAAGGCCTTAGGACCACGGGTCCAGATATTTGATCCGGGGCACAGAGATGCATCGAATCTGGTGAGCATGGCGGATCGTGTTCTTGTCAGTGCCCCGATCGGCCGGCGGTCGACAGTCCTTCGCTTCCTGCAGTCTCCATTTTTGAGCCTGCTGCGTCATAAAACCCTGGCGTTAAGCGATTGGACGATGTCGCAGTTCGCGGCGCGCAGGGCGGGCTGGATCAGTGTGAACTCGAGACTCCCGTGGAAGGGCGCTTATGAGCGGATGCCCCCTGCTGGAACATTCCAGCGCGCGCAGCAGGATGTTCCTGAGAACTTTGACGCAGCATTGCATCCGGCCAGGCTGGCAGCAGTCATGGAGCGGGTGGGGACCGTGTGGGACGGGGAGTTGCTGCTTTTGCTGTCTGAGGTCATGAAAAACCGATACAAGGCGTATCGCGGCTACTTTGTTGCGACTCTCGCCCGCTATCAGGACCTGCTCGACTCCTATAACCCGTCCGAGCTCGTGGTGGGCTCGGAATTTTTTGAGCCTTACCTGATTGCTGCGCATGTGGCAAAGGTAAAGGGCGTGAGGACTTCCTGGCTGGTCGATGGCTACCTCGTGGTGGACATCGAGAAATTGATCGGCAAGAAATCTGTCGGCCCGGCCATGTTTGACCGCGTTTATGCCATTGGTTGCCAGCACGGGCGCCGGATCCTGAAAAGCAAGCCAGATGTGCAGGAGGTGGTGACCATCTTTCCACCTACCCTCGACACCCATGTTCGTGAGCCGGATCCGGAAAAGATCTTTGACGCTATCGTCATGACATGGATCCCCAATGACCTGGGGATGGAGGGAAGAAACGGCGCCCGGCCTGTGATTCTTTTAGAAGCGTTGCGGGTGGCTGTTGCGGCTGGTTTCGAAAAGCTTGCGGTAAAGATCAAACACCATACCGAGCGGGACTGGTTGGTTCCGCTCCTGGAAAGTGCGGGGTACCTGGGTAAGGTGGTTTTGCTGGAAGGACCTTTCTCCAACTACGTGTCAAGCGCGCGGCGCGTCATCGGAGGGGTGAGTTCTGCGATAGGCGAGTCCGCCTATCACGGGGTACCTTATTATGTTTATGAGCCGGCGGCCAATGGCTACAGTGACGAGCAACTCGCTTCCGCGGTCATCATCGCTGAGGGCGGTGTGGCGCGTACGCCTGCGCAACTGCGGGAATTGTTAAAGCGTCCCGAAGGATCAGTCATCAACGACAGGGCGCTTCTGTTCGGCACGGATTGCCCTCATCCTGAGTGGACATGGGAACAAACCCGGGAGCTCTACACCAGCTGGGCAGCGCACTGGGCGGACAAGTCAGGTGTCAAAAGCGCCTTGCAATGGCGCGGTTTTCCCTTGTGGTGGTCGAGCAACCTGATCGCCAAGGATACGGCGGTTGATTTTGACTGGTACCAGGCTCTGCACGAGCGCTTGAAGGGTACGGCGGCAAGGCCGCCAATGAGCCCGCTAACCCACGCTACCGTTTACTCGGGCATTCTGCGAAGCCTTTTCAGGGAACTGGGGAAATGGTTGCTGTTGAAGCTCCTGCCCAAACCATCGGGGGCGGGTGCAGAGCGTATCTGGTTCCATTGCCTGGAATCCAATCTGCTGGCTCACCGCGAGGGTTTTTGCGACCGGATGTACGAGCAAGCTCCGCTGGACGACCGAAAGCATGGCTTTACTTCGGCCTTCCTTATCCGGCTGAATATCCAGTACCCGGATTTCCTGCGCCCAGGCCTATGGCGCAAGAAGGTGATGGACTATGCTTCCCGGCTGCAACGGGACGTGGAAATTCTCGACAGGCACCTGTGTTTGGCTGACATCATCCAGACACACGCCTCATTGACAGGAAACTACTTCAAATTCGGCAAAATGGCGAAGAGGTGGCGGCAGCAAGGCGTGCGAGTGGGGCACGCCGAGTTCTCAGACATTCTGATACTGGAAACGCAGAAAAGCTTTATGTCCATACTGCCCTGGAGCTTGACCTATGCGGCCATGTTCGAACGCTGGCTGCAAAGCAGTGGCGGGGACAAAGCCCTGGTAACTTACGGCGAGACTCTCGCGCCCATGCGGGCGGCTTATTTCGCAACAAAGCGAAACTCCTCCGGACATCGCTGGGTATCGGTACAGCACGCCACCATTTACAAGAACAAGATGGGCTTTTATCACCGCCATTCGGAATTCAATCGATCAGGCGACGAAGACGGGCGCAGCATTTCCCCCATGCCGGACTACTACTTCGTGCACGGCTCACAGTTTGCGGGCATTCTCTCGGGCTTTTATCCTCCCAGCAAGATCCGCATCACCGGATGCCTTAAATACGACAGCCTTTACCGTGTTTACGGTGAGGGGCGCAGGCCTCAACGCGTGCCCGGCGATGATCGCATCCTGCTGTTGGCTCCGTCTGTGGGCGACGAGGAAATCATACTGAGGGTGCTGGCTGGGCTCAGGGCGCTTCCGGGATGGCGTGTCATTCTGTCCAAACATCCAACAGTGAGTCAGGAATGGATCAACGAACTTATCCAGCGAAATGGGATCACCCTGGAGATAGATTTTGACCCGTCCAGGTCTACCGTGCAATTGATGGAAAGTGCGAGTCTGGTGGTTTGCAGTTACTCGGGAATGGCGCTGGAGTCATTTTTTGTAGGCGTCCCGTCAGTGCGAATCTTGAACCCTGCACAGCCTCCCATGGTTGAGGATGAGCCCGGTGTTGCCCACGTGACCAGCCAGCAAGAGTTATTGGGGATTCTTTCTCAACTTGACCAGGTCAAGCCTGCGATGGGTCTTACCCCGGAAGTCTCGCGCACCCTGGAACGGTATTTCTACAAATTTGATGGCTTGGCAGCCACGCGTTTCTGGACAGAGCTTGGTCAGCTGGCCGACTTCCCATGTCGGCGGGGAATGTCCGCATGACGAAATTTATGTCCACACTGGCATCCTTCCGGATGGTCAAGGCCGCCTGGGCATTCGCCTGCTATATCAAGGGCGATTTTCGGAGTGGCAGATTTCGCGGCGTGCTGTTCATCGGCCTCGGTAACTTGCTGCCTGACCTTTTCGGTTTCGCCGTTGTGAGGGCTGTTTTGTGGCGGTGGGCCGGTGCTCAGTTGGCGGATTACTCGAGCACCGTGATTCGTTCAGGCGCATTTACCGAGTATCCGCGCAACCTGATTGCCGGAACAAATTTCCAGGTCAATCGAAACACCTATCTCGGGACAAACGACCGGATTCTGATCGGTGACCACGTCACGATTTCAGTTAACTGCAATGTGCTGACTGTTCACCACGAGGGGTGCAACCATGAGATCGATGTGCTTGCGCCGGTGGTCATCAAGAGTCATTGTCTGATCTACGCGAACTGCACCATCTTGCCCGGTGCAGTACTTGAGGAAGGCGTGGTTCTGGCTGCGGGTTCAGTGCTCAAGGGCGGCACTGAGCCCTGGTCGATTTATGCGGGAGCGCCGGCAAAGCGGGTCAAGGCGCGCGATGTGGAGCAGCCCAGGACTGCCAGTTGAGCAGTACTTATTCGTTTTCCCCGTATATTGATTTGTTGAGAGATAAAAAATGGCAAAAGCACTGATAACCACTGTTCCGTTTGGAGATAAAAATCGCCTCCCGCTGGAGCTGCTTGAAAATGCCGGCATCGACTATTTGATCAACCCGCTTAACAAGAAGTTGACCGAAGACCAGCTGGCCGAGATGGTGAGCGACTTTGACGTCATCATTGCTGGTACCGAACTTATTACCGACAAGGTGATGGCGCGTGCACCCAATCTCAAGCTGATATCGCGGGTGGGCGTCGGACTCGACGGTGTTGACCTGATGGCTGCCAAAAAACGCGGCATACAGGTGGCCTACACACCTGATGCTCCCGCACCGGCTGTGGCCGAGCTGACCCTGGGAATGATGCTGACGCTGCTGCGTTCGGTCCACGTTTCCAATGCACAGATGCACGAAAACAAGTGGCAGCGTATTTTCGGCCGTCGTCTGGCTGAAGTCACTGTTGGCATCATCGGCGTAGGCCGGATTGGCACACGCGTGCTGCGCCGGACAAAGGCCTTCGGCACGCCGAAAATCCTGGTGAATGACGTCATGCCCAATTACGAACTGAACCGCGAGTTCAAGCTCGACTGGGTCACCAAGGAGCAGATCTATCAGGAGGCCGATCTCATCAGCCTGCACCTGCCATTGACACGCCTGACCAAAAACATGATCAGGCGTGAACAGCTGCTGAGCATGAAGCCCGATGCCATCATCATCAATACCGCCCGCGGTGGCATCATCAATGAAGCCGACCTTCATGACGTCATGATGGCGGGGCATTTGAGCGGCGCGGCCATTGATGTGTTTGAGCATGAACCCTATTCCGGCCCACTCTCGCAAATCGAGCGTTGCCTGCTTACCGCGCACATGGGTTCCATGTCGGTTGACTGCCGCACCCGTATGGAAATTGAGGCTACTGAAGAGGCCGTGCGTTTCCTGACAGGCAAGCCGTTGACCAGTGAAGTGCCCCAGGCCGAGTACGACGTTCAAAGTCAGGGGCTGTGATGAACACTCATGACAACGCCAAAAGCCGTGTGGTCACGGTTATCGGAGGAAGCGGTTTTATCGGCTCCCACGTGGCTGACCAGCTCAGTGAAGCCGGATACGAGGTCCGTATCTACGACAGGGTGGCCTCGCCCTGGGTGCGCCCGGACCAGGAGATGATTGTGGGCGACCTGCTTGACAGCGGGCAATTGCAGAAGGCGGTTGCCGGCGCGCAGGTGGTGTACAACTTTGCGGCCCTGGCCGATTTGAATCAGGCCCTGGACCAGCCTCTCAAGACCGTGGAGGTCAACATACTCGGCAATGTGCGGGTGCTTGAAGCCTGTCGGCAGAACGGCGTAAAGCGCTTTGTGTATGCCAGCACGGTTTATGTCTATAGCCGCGAGGGCGGGTTCTACCGCTGCAGCAAGCAGGCCGCCGAGCATTATGTGGAGGAATACCAGCGCGCGTTTGGCCTGGACTACACCATCCTGCGTTATGGCTCACTGTATGGGCCGCGTGCCGATGCCGGGAACGGCCTCCTGCGCATAGTGCGCCAGGCGCTTGAAAGCGGTGTGGTTCGCTACCAGGGCAGCCCCGACGCTTTGCGCGAATACATTCACGTTGAAGATGCGGCGCTGGCCAGTGTGGCCGCCCTTGGCGATGATTTTTGCAACCAGAGTGTGGTCCTGACGGGGCAGGAACCCATGCGCGTGCTCGACTTGCTGAAGATGCTGGCTGAGATTCTGGGGACGCCTGATGCCGTGGAGTTTATCCCGGGGGCGCAGACCGGGCACTATGTGCGGACACCTTACGCCTACCAGCCCAAGCTCGGTCGCAAGTACGTTCCGCCCATGCATGTGGATCTGGGGCAGGGCTTGCTGCAGTTGATCGACGAGATTCGAGCTGGCTTGACAAACATTGAAGAGAAAAAAGAGTGAAAAAAGCCTTAAAAAAATTCGTCAGGTCCGTTATCAAGGGAGCAATGGACCTTGCAGTCAAAACCATGATTGGACGGTATGTTTTTGAAGAAGTACTCAGTACGGCGCTGAACAGAACCACATCGCTACGCCACAACGGAGTGAGTCTTATTTTTTCCGTGCCCAACAGCACTAATCATTTCCGGGTGAAAACCTTTTCTACCAAGGAGCCCGAGACACTTGAGTGGATAGATCGCATGGAACCGGGTTCGGTGGTTTGGGATATTGGGGCGAATGTCGGGCTTTATTCCTGCTACGCAGCCAAACGGCAGCGTTGTACCGTCGTTGCTTTCGAGCCGTCGGTATTCAATCTTGAATTGCTGGCCAGGAACATTTTTCTCAACAACCTCACCGCGCAAGTTGTAATCGTGCCCCTGCCTCTGGCAGGGCAACTTACTACAAGTACTCTGAATATGTCCATGACGGAGTGGGGCGGCGCGATGTCAACGTTTGGCGAGTCATATACCCACGATGGAAATCCGCTGGTCAAGGTCTTCGAATTTCAGACTCTCGGTCTTTCGATGGATGATGCGGTCCAGCGCCTCGAAGTTGCACAGCCGGATTACATCAAAATGGATGTTGACGGCATTGAGCATCTGATTCTGAGAGGGGGCCCGGATGTTTTGTCCAAGGTCAAGGGTGTGTTGATCGAGATTAACGAGGAGTTCACCAATCAATCGACGGACTCGTTTAAGTATCTAAGCGAGGCCGGGCTGGAGTTGGTTGAGAAACGTCATTCAGAGATGTTCGCGAACACCATCGTGTTCAACCAGATATGGCGTCGCCCGGTAGCCGGATGAGTGGCATGCGCGATGATGCAACCATTCAGCACCCCGGTACCTTGTACCTTGCGCGCATTGTTTTTTGGGACTTCGATGGCGTCATCAAGGACTCCGTTGCCGTCAAGTCGGTCGGCTTCGAGCAGCTCTTTCTGCCTTATGGGCAAGACGTAGCTGACCGTGTGCGGCAGCATCACGAGGCGCACGGCGGAGTTTCCCGGTACAAGAAGATTCCTGTTTACCTGGAGTGGGCTGGCGAAGCAGTTACTCCCGCGAATATTCAGTATTTCTGTGACAGGTTCTCCGGCCTGGTGCAGCAGGCAGTGATTGATGCGGCGTGGGTCCCGGGCGTACGCGAATATTTGCTGGCGCGCCATGCAGCCCAGTACTTTGTGCTGATAACCGCCACCCCCCAGCAGGAAATTGAACGGATATTGGGAGCGCTGGAGATCGCCCACTGCTTCCGGGAGGTTTATGGCGCACCGGTATCCAAGACAGCCGCCATCAGCGGCGTGCTGCAGCATCTAGAATGCCCGCCAGGGCAGGCTTTGATGGTTGGCGACTCTGAAACCGACCTGGAGGCTGCCGATGCCAACCAGGTTCCATTTCTGCTCAGGCGCACGCCGCTGAACCGGTCTTTGCAGGCGCGGTATTCAGGTCCTTTATTTGACAGGTTAAATCATGAATAGATTGAACGCCATCCGGGATATCCGGTCCCGCCTGCGTAAGGGGGGTCATTCCATTGGGAGCTGGATGCAGCTTCCCGATGCTTCAGTCGCCGAAATCATGGGACAGGCCGGCTACGACTGGGTCGCCGTTGATATGGAGCACGGACCGATATCTGCGCACCAGTTGCCTGACCTGTTTCGCGCGCTGGAGCTTGGCGGCACCCTGCCTCTGGTGCGTCTGGCGCAGGGGCTGTCCAAGGATTGCAAGCAGGCGCTTGATTCGGGTGCCGGTGGCGTGATTGTGCCCATGGTCGAAACTGCAGCGCAGCTGACTGCCGTGCGCGACGCCTGCCGCTGGCCCCCTGCGGGAACGCGGGGCGTGGGTTTTTCGCGCGCCAACCTGTTCGGCAAACACTTTGAAGCCTATCGCGAGGAAGCCCAGGCGCCCCTGCTGGTGGCCATGCTTGAGCATGGCCGGGCGGTGGACAACCTCGAGTCGATCCTTGCGGTTGAGGGGCTGGATGCTGTATTGATCGGGCCGTACGACCTGTCGGCTTCGATGGGGTTGACTGCGCAGTTTGACCATCCTGATTTTTTGTCGGCCATGGCGAAAATACTCAAACTGACACTGGCGAGCAAGGTTTCCTGCGGCATCCATGTGGTTGCACCGTCTGTAGAGCAGTTGAACCAGCGGGTTTCGGAAGGCTACCGGTTTGTGGCTTATTCGATTGACGCGGTCATGCTGACCCAAGCCATCACCCGGCCCCTAGTGGCCGGATAAGCGCCGGTTCCCGTTGCCCTTTTTTTGATTTCCCTTTGAAGGAGTTCGTGTGAACATCGTTGCTCTCATTCCCGCCCGCATGGGCAGCAGCCGGTTTCCGGGCAAGCCCATGGCGCGCCTGCTGGGCAAACCCATGATTGGCCATGTGTATGAACGCGTTTCCAAAAACCCCTTGCTGACCGTGACGGCGGTGGCCACCTGTGATCAGGAAATCGCGGACTACGTCCGGAGCATCGGCGGGCGCACCATCATGACCGGTACCCAGCATGAGCGCGCTTCGGACCGCTGCGCCGAGGCGCTGGAAACCATGGAGAAAGAAGATGGCGTGAAGTACGACATCGTGGTCATGGTGCAGGGCGATGAACCCATGACGCACCCGGACATGATTACGGAGGCCGTCAGTCCCATGCTGTCGGATCCTGCCATCAAAATTGTCAATTTGCTCGGTACGATTGAATCGGCCCAGGAATTCGAGGACCGAAACTGCATCAAGGTGGTTTGCGACCTGCAGGGCAACGCGATCTATTTCTCGCGCGAACCCATTCCCACCCGCGCCAAAGTGGCGGTGGTCCCCATGCACAAGCAGGTCTGTATCATTCCGTTCCGCCGGGACTTCCTGCTGGAGTACACCCGCATGACGCCGACGCCCCTGGAGGTTGCTGAGTCGGTGGACATGATGCGCGTGCTGGAGCACGGAATGAAGGTCAAGATGGTTCCCACCAACCACAGCTCCTATTCAGTGGACACGCCGGACGACCTGGCCCGAGTGGAGCAGGTCATGAAGTCCAGGGCGGGGGGCTGACGGTCGTCTTGCCGGTTCCCCATTGAATTTGTTGTGGGCGATGCGCCTTTTTCAGCGCTCCCCAGCGGCTGCAGGTCGTAGAACGCTGCCCAAAAACCACTGGACAGGCGGATTTCGGACCTCCTGGGCTCTGAAAGCAGTTCTAAAAGCATAAAAAAGACCTGTAGCCCTTTAGAATCGGGTATAGATAGCTACTAATTTCATAGCATTTTTCTGGCTGACAAATGACGTGAATGGTTCCTGTGGCTGTGGCGCGTTGACAGGTAAGCTCAAGTAAACATGAAAACCAGCACCAGCATCGAATCTTTCAGGCAGTTTGCCGCGGCGTACGCGCCTTTCCCCTGGGAGCTTAACGAAGACACCCACCAGAAGGATGTGCGGGGCAAGCACAGCGTTCTCGTCAGCCTGGTTCGCTATTGGTACGTCCTGGGCTATCTGGAGCAGCTCGCAAGCCAGGGCAAGCTCCGGTCGGTGATGGACATCGGCTCCTACCCCGGGAGCTTCATCAAGATCATCCGACACTTTTTTGGCCAGGGCGTGGCTTACATCGGCATAGGCCTCGGGTTTTCCGCTGAATACAAAACCGAGATGGAAAAGCTGGGCGGCACGCTTTTCGAGACGGAGCTCGACCCGGAGTTCATCCGGCCCAAGGTCGTCCGGGAATGGCCTTTTTCGGGTGTCGATTGCTGCATCTTCCTGGACGTGATCGAGCATTTGGTGAACCCGATCGATTGCCTGGACAGGATCAACAAGTCGCTTCGCATGGGTGGCCAGCTGATCATCACGACCGACAACATCACCGCGCTGGGTTACATCGTGCCCATGCTCAGGCGGGGTGAAAGCCCCAACATACCGCCAGTCCGTTCCCACCTTTTTTACCGTGGCGACTGGCGTCCGCACTTCAAGGAGCTGTCCCGGGGCGAGCTGGCTTTCTTCCTGGGGTATTGCGGGTTTGCGCTGCAGGAGCACCAGTACTTCGAGCGCGAGCAGGGCGACTATTACTTCGATGCGAAGGGCCGGGTTTACAAGCAGAGCCGCTACAAAGGCTTCAAGGGCATGGTTCGCAAGGCCCTGTTCCGTTACCTTCCGCACCTCAGGGATCACCAGGTGCTCATCGCCGAAAAGGTTGTCGAATGTGATGCACAAAAGTCGTCTCGCCCCTCGCCGACCGAAGACATGGGCGAGTGGCTGAAGATTCGCGAGTCGTTTGGGCTTTGAGGCACGGAAGCAGCTTGTGAAATCCCTTTCCGATGCCCTCATCAAGCTGGTCGCGGCCCTGCGCGTTGGCGTGGGCAGTCGCTCCCAGCGTGTGGAGCACCTCCTGTATTCGCTGCGGGTTATGCTGGTGACGATGTGGACCGTCCTGCGGTTTGGCCACTATTTTGAGCGGCTGGGGGAAGGTGCGCGCTTTGTCGGGACGCCGGAATTCGACCCGGATTTTCGGGAAGCACTGATTGTGAATGTAGGTAACGGTGTTGTGTTTTACCCGCGTGTCAGCATCCGGGGCCGTGGCCGCCTGACGATTGGCGACGGGTGCAGCATCAATGGCGGCGTGATTTTCGGGCTGACCTGTGACCTCACTCTCGGCACCAATGTAATGATTGCGGACAATGTTTCGTTTCGCACCGCCGACCATGAATATTCAGATCTTTCAGTGCCCATGATGCAGCAGGGTGAGAGGCCTCTGGCCATTCAGGTGGGCGATGATGTCTGGATAGGCGCCAATGCAACCATTTTGCGGGGCGTCGTTGTGGGCAAGGGCGCGATCATTGGCGCCCATGCTGTGGTGGTGCGGGATGTCATGCCCTATGAAATCGTCGGCGGGGTGCCCGCCAGAAAAATCGGAAGCCGATTGCCTGAAGCCGGAGTGCAGGCATGAGAATCGCCATCTGGTGGGAGCAGGACTCATGGGGGGGCGTGGACACCCACCTGCTGACACTGTTGCAAAACTGGCCGGACGCCAATGACCGTTTCGTGATTTTCTTCAATGCCGGCAACCAGGGGATGGCGCGCATTGCGCGCGCGCTGAGTAACATCCCGGCCGTGGCGACGGTGTCTTTTCCCGAGGACGGCAACACCGGTTTGACGGTTTTCGCCAGGGTGATCCGGCATTTTTCACTGCCCCTGCGCTTCTGGCTGATGAAGCGCCGGGCGCAGCACGTTTTCAGCCGAAATGGTGTCTTTGATGCCTTGCTGGTGGACAACGGCGGTTACCCGGGCGCCTGGGGCAGCTTGGCCGCCGTCTGGGCGGGCGCTGCGGCAGGTATCCGCACACGAATGTTGCTGGTCCACCACTGCGCCATTGCGCGTGCTGCGCTGCGCTACAACGTTGAATCCCTGATTGACATCGGTGTGCAGCGATGGGCGACGGACCTGGTTGCTGTATCACGCGCAACCCGCGACACCCTGATCGAGCAACGGGGATTTTTTACCGTGCGCAACCCCATTCGCGTCATCCATAACGGCGTTGACCTTGCATCGGCCAGCGAAGAGGCCGCCCCCGACTTGCGAGCCAGCCTGGGCATCGCTGATGATGCGTTTGTCGTCGGCATGGTGGGCCGGCTGGAGCGCTACAAGGGGCAGGAAGACCTGGTGCTGGCGCTGGGTGAGTTGCCCGTTGCGTTACTCGCAAAGGTGGTGGTGGTCTTTGTGGGGAGCGCTGAGACGGCGGAACGCACGCGGCTTGAGGCCATGGCCCAAAAAACCGGGGTGACCTCCAGCGTCCGGTTTGCGGGCTACGTTGAGGGGAGCGCCGGCGCGGTGATGCGCCAGTTTGACCTTCTGGCCATGCTAACCAAAGATTTTGAGGGCTTTGGCTTGACGATCGCCGAAGCCATGTCGGCCGGCACACCTGTCATGGCGACCCGGGTGGGCGCGGTGCCCGAGTTTGTCTCGACCGACATCGCCACCCTCGTCCAGCCGGAAGCGCCCGACGAAATTGCCCAAGCGCTGGTTGAGATCATGTCGAATCGGGAGGAAACGCAGCGCCGGGCGGCAAGGGCGCGGCTGCATATCAGCAAATACAGTGGGCAGGCCATGGCCAGGAAATTCCATCGCCTGCTGCTGGTTTCAGGTGGATGACCTGGCGATGAAAGTCAATCTGGGTGCGGGTACGGATGTCCTGGACGGCTACGTCAATCATGACGTGGCAGATCTGGCGGGCATTGACGTGGTGCATGACCTCAATCAGTACCCCTGGCCATGGGAGGACGGATCCATCGAAGAAATCAAGATGTATGACGTCCTCGAGCACCTGGATGACTTTATGAAGGCCATGGAAGAACTGTCCAGGATACTCGCGCCGGGTGGTCGTTGCCTGGTGAGCGTTCCCTACTGGAACAGCTGGTGCGCGCATGCCGATCCGACCCACAAACGCGGATTTCACGAGATCACCTTCAGGTTTTTCGACCCGGAGTCCGTGTATTGCCAGGAGCGGCCCTATTACACTAAAGCGCGGTTCAGGATAATCGAAGAGGAATTTATCCTCGCCCCGTTCAGCCCGTATTTTGCAATTCCCGGCCTGGGCGAAATATCGGTCAGGCGGGCATTGAGTAAAAAAGTCGTGGGCTTTATTGGCAATTACTTCATCTCCAATTTGATCCACGACTTGCGTTTGACCCTTGAGAAACCTTAAATCGTTCCAGCAGAAACCAGCCAGGTAACAAGCGTGAAAACAGTCATCTTATGCGGCGGCCTGGGCACCAGGCTGAGTGAGGAAACACAACTCAAGCCCAAGCCCATGGTGGAAATTGGTGGCCAGCCCATGCTCTGGCACATCATGAAAATCTACGAGCGGTACGGCTTCAATGACTTCACGCTGGCGCTGGGCTACAAGGGCGGATCCATCAAGGACTACATGCTCAACTACCACGCCCGGCTGAGCGACCTGACGGTACACCTGAAAACCGGGCGGGTGGATTATTCAAACCCGACAGCCGAGGACTGGAGGGTGTCGCTGATAGACACCGGTAGCAGCACGATGACCGGTGGGCGGCTGCTTCGCTTGAAAGAGCACCTTCAATCGTCGGGTACTTTCATGCTGACCTACGGTGACGGCGTGTCCGATGTGGACCTGGCCGCGCTTGTTGCCTTTCACCGGGCCCACGGGAAACTCGCGACGGTGACGGCAGTGCGCCCGTCCGCACGATTCGGTGGTTTGCACATAGGGGCCGGCAAGGTGCTCGACTTCAAGGAAAAGCCGCAATCCGGCGAAGGCTGGATCAACGGCGGGTTTTTTGTATTCGAGCCAGGCGTTTTCGACTACCTCAAGGACGACGACACTGTGCTGGAACAGTTCCCGCTGGAGACCCTCGCGGCCGAAGGCCAGTTGATGGCCTATGAGCACCCCGGCTACTGGCAATGCATGGATACTGTGCGCGACCGGGACGCCCTGCAGGCGGCCTGGGACAGCGGTCATGCGCCGTGGATGAAGCCTGGACGTTGATGTTTTCCAATATTTATCAGGGAAGCCGCGTGCTGGTCACGGGGCATACAGGTTTCAAGGGCAGTTGGCTGACGGCCTGGTTGCTGAAGCTGGGCGCGAGCGTGGTGGGTGTTTCGAAGGACATACCGACTTCGCCAGCCATGTTTGAGGAGCTTGCGCTCGCCGGCCGCGTAAGGCATGTGGTCGAGGACATTCGCAACCTCGATGCCATGCGCGAGATCGTGGCGCGTGAGCAACCCGATTTTGTTTTCCATCTGGCTGCCCAGGCGATTGTTTCGACCTCCTATTCGGATCCTGCCGAAACGATATCGACCAACGTGGTTGGGACCATGAACGTCCTGGAAGCTTTGCGCCAGCTGACGCGGCCCTGTGTCGCCGTCATGGTGACCAGCGACAAGTGTTATGACAACGTGGAATGGGTATGGGGCTACCGGGAGACCGACAGTCTCGGCGGTAAAGATATTTATAGCGGCTCAAAAGGGGCTGCTGAGCTGATCATCAAGTCCTATCTGCATTCCTTTTTTCAGAACGGGCACGCGGTTCGCCTGGCGGTTGCGCGGGCTGGCAACGTCATCGGTGGTGGTGACTGGGCAAAAGATCGCCTCGTGGTTGATTGCATGCGGGCATGGAATGAAGGCTCCAAGGTGGAGATCCGCAGCCCCAGCGCCACGCGCCCCTGGCAGCATGTGCTGGAACCCCTGAGCGGGTACCTCGCGCTGGGCGCGGCCGTTTCCTTGCGGCCGCAATTGCATGGGGAAGCTTTTAATTTTGGACCGCGAGCGGAGCAGAATCGAAGCGTTGTCGAGTTGCTCGCCGATTTGGGGGCGCGTTGGGGATTCGACAGTTCCGAACAGGCTTGCGTGGTGACTGCGGACATTCCGTTCCATGAGGCCGGCCTGCTCAAGCTCAATTGCGACAAGGCATTGCTGGAACTAAAATGGCAACCCAATCTGGATTACCGCGAGACGATTGAAATGGTCGGGGACTGGTACTCTGCCTTTTACAAGAAGCAGGGCGATATGTATGTGCTGACTCACGAGCAGATTGCCGCGTACGAGCGCACGGGTCTGGAGCGCAAGCGGGCCTGGGCGACGTCGGGCCTGTAGCCATGGAGACGCCGCCCATTGTGGGAGTTTCAGTGACCGCACTGCGTCAGATTCCCGACGCCCGGGGTGCTGTACTGCACATGCTTCGAAGCGACGCACCTGATTTCGTGCAGTTTGGCGAATGCTATTTTTCTGAAGTGCTGCCTGGCGCCATCAAGGCGTGGAAGCGCCACCGAGTGCAGACTCAGACCCTGGCGGTTCCGGTTGGCCGCATACGAATGGTGATTTATGACGACCGGGCGGAATCGTTGACGCACAAAGCGCTCTTGACAATCGAGTTGGGCAGGCCTGATGCCTATGTGCGGTTGAGGATTCCTCCGGGCGTTTGGTATGGGTTCGCATGTGTGAGTGAATTGCCGGCACTGCTGGTCAACTGTGCGGATCTTCCCCATGACCCCGGTGAAAGCGACACCTTGGCACTGGATACCCAAGAAATTCCCTACAGCTGGACGACGCAGCTTTCATGACGCCCGGTATTCCAAAAATCATCCGGCTTTCAAAGTCTTCGATTGGCCTCGCTGAAAAGCAGGCGGTCATGGGTGTGCTTGACCGCGAATACCTTGGCATGGGCGCTGAAGTGCAACGTTTTGAAAGGGCACTGGGCGACTTTTTTGGCCGGACAGCGCTTTGCGTTTCAAACGGCACGGCCGCTGTTCAGCTCGCTGTTCAAGGCTGTGGCATCGGGGCGGGCGATGAAGTGCTGGTGCCTTCGCTGACCTATGTGGCGTCCTTCCAGGCCATCTCCGCGATGGGCGCGACGCCGGTGGCTTGCGACATCGATCCCCACTCCTGCATTCTTGACTGGCGTGATGCCGAGCGCCGCCTGACGGAGCATACAAAAGCGGTCATGCCAGTGCATTACAGCGGTGGTGTCGGCGATATCGATGGCATTTATGCTTTTGCCAAAAGCAACGGCTTGAGGGTGATTGAGGACGCCGCACATGCATTCGGAACCTTGCATGGCGGCAGGCGGGTCGGCAGCTTTGGTGATGTGGCATGTTTCAGCTTCGACGGCATTAAAAACATCACCAGCGGGGAGGGTGGCTGTGTGGTGACCGATGATCCGATGGTGCTGGCCAGAATCCAGGACGCACGCTTGCTGGGTGTGGTGAAAGACACCGAGAAGCGTTATACGGGGCAGCGCAGCTGGGAGTTTGATGTCACCGACCAGGGTTGGCGTTACCACATGAGCAACATCATGGCCGCTATCGGCATTGAGCAACTTGCCCGGTTTCCCGCCATGGCTGAGACAAGGCAGTTGCGCGCGCGCGAATACGATGGTCTGCTGAACGGGCATTCGCGCATCACCCCGCTACCAAGAGACTACGCGAATGTGGTCCCGCATATTTACCCGGTGCGTATTTCCGGCATGGGTAATCGGCAGGCGTTGCAGGCAAAACTCATGACGCACGGCATCCAGACCGGGTTTCACTACCAGCCCAACCATGACCTGAGCCTTTATCGGGGGCGCGCTGCAGGCTTGCCTTTGCCGGTTACGGATGCGGTGTGTGTCGAGCTTTTGACCTTACCGTTACATGCGGACCTGACGGCGCAGGATGTAGAGACTGTCTGCGCGCATCTGACGGCGCTTGTCCAATGAGCGACGAGTCGGTGTTGGCAGAGGCGCAGGCGACCCTGCCGCTCGTAAGCGTCATCATGAACTGCCTCAACAGCGCGAAACATCTTCGGGCGGCCATTGATTCTGTCTATGCGCAGACTTACGGAAACTGGGAAATCATTTTCTGGGATAACGTATCTACGGATGAGAGCCCCGAAATTGCCCAGTCTTACCGGGACGGCAGGTTGCGCTATTTCAGGGGTGAGACCACTGTGCCGTTGGGGCATGCGCGCAATCTTGCCATTGCAAAGAGCAAAGGTGAATTCGTCGCGTTTCTGGATTGTGATGACCTCTGGTTGCCGCAAAAGCTGGAAAAACAGGTGCCGCTGTTTATTGCGGACGACAAGGTGGGCCTGGTGTATTCAGATACCTTTTTTTTCAACGAAAGCGGATATGAAAAGCGCCTGTACTCGGAGAAAACGCCTTACCGCGGCAATTGTTTCCCCGAGCTGCTGAACAACTACCTGATATCGCTGGAAACCGCCGTAGTGCGAAGGTCCGCGCTGGATTCGCTCGACCACTGGTTTGACCCCCGGTTCAACATGGTGGAGGAACATGACCTTTTTCTGCGGATAGGGCTGGACTGGAAGCTGGACTTCTCGCCCGAGGCTCTTGCAAAGTGGCGGGTCCACGACCAGAGCCTGAGCTGGAAATTGCCCGATGCATTCGTTGATGAAACGGGAGCGATGCTGAAGAAACTTCAGACATCGCCAAAGATATTTGGCAATTACAAGCCTGAGCTTGTTTTGGCATGGCACGGTCTGGCACTGGCAGAGGCCAAAGGACACTGGAAGAATGGCCACGGAAGGGCTGCCCGCGCGAGCATTCGCAACGACCCGGTCAGGGATCTCAAGGGATGCCTGATGTGGATAGCGAGCTTTCTTCCGTACGCAATGATTGAGTCGGTTTACCGGGTGATATCAAGGTCAGTGACACCCGGGAGAAGCTCTTGATGTGGCGTCCTGATGCGCCAATCTAAAATGCAGCCTGATGCTTCCACACCTACAAAAACTCCTTCAGTCCAGCGAAGCTGGCGCTGACGGAATCTACAGCGGCATTCAAAATGCCTCCAACACGCAATCTGCTGAAATTGAGTTGCGTGAGCGGGTTGCCTCGGCGCAATATGACGATTATTTTGAGGCTCTTAGCGCCAGCCATTCCATTTCGGTCATGGACCACGAGGTTGACCGGTTTTTGGCATTGATGCCTGAAAAAGCACTGATTTTGGACATTGGTGGGTGCTGGGGCTGGCACTGGCGCCGTATTGCCGAGACCCGACCAGATGTGGGTGTGCTGATCGTTGATTTTGTCCGCTCGAATCTGCCTCATGCCAATAACGTGCTCGGTAGTCTGGTTGGTCGTCAGGTTGGGCTCATGCATGCGGATGCGACTGCGTTGCCGTTTGAGATAAACGGAAATTTTGCGGGTTTCGATGGGATCTGGACTGTTCAGACGTTTCAGCACATCCCCGATTTCGACAAGGCTGTGTCGGAGGCGTACCGGGTCCTCAAGCACGGTGGGATATTTGCCAATTATTCGCTCAATGTTCAGCCACCCATTCGCTGGCTTCGTCGCTTGCTTGGCAGGGGTTATCTGACCAAGGGATGGGTTGAGGGATCGTTCTGGCTAGCGCGTGCTTCAGAGGAGCAGAAGGAATGCATATCGACCGTTTTTAATGGAACGGTCAGGGAACGTTGGTCCGAAATACTGTACAGCCCTGAATTGCGTTTGACGGCACCGGGAAGGTCGGGAAGTGTGTTTGGTAAGCTTGACGCCAAGCTGTCTAACAACGCGGGTTTTCTCGGCTGGTTCGCCAGGCAGCGCTCTTTCCATTGTCAAAAGCCCTGAGAGCAGCCAATTTTTTGGCATCCATTCAATGACGTTACTTATTTTTTCATCACGTTTTCGCTCATTCCGCTTGTCCTTGGCATCTAGTTGATAAAGGCTGGGTGCCATTGCAATGTCATTTCATCACCATCTTCTGGCCGCGGCTTACTACCCGCTTAAGGCGGTAAAAACAGTCGGTCGATCACTCGGGCTTGCGCCTGAGAACCAGCTTCGAGTGCTCCTATACCATGATATTGCGCCTGCTGACCAGGCCAATTTCGCCGCGCAGCTGCGCTGGCTGAAGCGTTCCTGGAATTTTGTTTCGGTTGGGCAATTCGAATCCATGGTTTCAGGCAAAGCGCCAATTAATGGACACAATTTATTATTGACCTTTGACGACGGGTTTACCTCTAATCGTGTGGTGGCCGAGGAAGTACTCAACCCAATGGGCATTCATGCCTTGTTTTTTGCGGTTTCCGGGCTTGTCGGCATCACGGACCGTCTCGAGGCCCGGCGGCTGATTGCCGAGCGCATTTACCCGGGGACACGCGCGGAGGAGCTGCCGGCGCACTGGGGCAACATGGGCTGGGGAGACCTTGAGGCCCTGTTGGAGCAGGGGCACGGCATTGGTTGCCACACGGGCACCCATGCGCGCTTGTCTGGCGTCGATTCCCACGACGGGCTGGAGCAGGAAATCACCTCTAGCGCCGACGCGCTGGAGCAGCGCCTTGGCGTTCCCATTGAACATTTCTCCTATACCTTCGGGGATCTCGCGAGTTTCAGTGAAGAGGCCCTGGCGGTTGCGCGGCGGCGCTTCCGCTTCATTTACAGCGGGTTGCGTGGTGACAATGCCCAAGGAGTCTCACCGTTTGCGCTGCGACGAGATTCAGCAGAGTTTCAGGATGCATCCTCCAACTACACGGTATTTTCAAACAGGCTTCTGGGGGCGTTTCTAGAGGGCGCTGCAGATGCCCATTACGCGCCCTCACGCGCAAGGCTGGACGCCTGGAATCTCCGCCAATGATGACTCAGGCTCCTTTGCCTGCCTGGCACAAGCTTTTTCGTGCAGTGATGCAGCGGCCGCTTACTGATGCGGAGCTCGCAGCGCCATGGCATCGGGATGGTGAGACCGCTGGTTGGTTGTCGCGTTCTGCCTGGTCGCTGGCGCTTATTGCGCTATGGCGAAAAAGTCGGGCAATCTCAACCCAGCCAACGGCTTGGGTACCGGATTTTTTCTGCAATTCTTCTTTGCACGCATTGCGGCAAACGGGGTTGAAGCTGGTGTTTTATCCGCTAACCTCCCAAATGGAGCCCGACATGGTCACGTGTCGGAAGCTGGCGGAGGTTAACCCGCCGGACATGTTCTTGCTGGTCCACTACTTTGGCCGTCCTGTTCCCCTTGCGTCGGCAAGCGACTTTTGCAAACGCCACGGGGCATGGCTGGTTGAGGACGCAGCACATGTACTGCGACCTTTGGATGGTGTTGGGACAGGTGGCGATTTTGTGATTTACAGTCCGCATAAAAACCTGCCTATCCCGGACGGTGCTGTTTTAGTGGCGCGCCCAAATGGCCCCGGACGCTTGGGACCGGCTGCCATAGCATCCTTTGGCCACCCCCTCACCTGGCCTGGCCAGCTTCGTGAGTTGCACCAGCAAATGGACGTGGGCATAAAAAGCGGTCGAGTCCAGGCGGGGATCTGGTTGGTCAAGCGGGTGCTGCAAAAACTTGGTTTTCGCGGGCTGCACCGGACGATAACTCCATTCGTCGAGTTGCTGAACCCAGACCATGCGGCATTGCCAGCGTTGGTTGCACCGTCGCCGAGCGGTCTTGCCCGACGCTTGTTGAGCTGTGTGATGGCGGACCTCGGCCGGGTAGCTCGCCAGCGCCAACGCCACCAACTGCTCTGGGACGCCCTGCTGGTCAACGATGGCGGGCGTGATGCGCCCATGCCCGCCGAGCGGGCTGTGAAGCGAACGTGGACCCCTTATCTTGGTGGTTATCAGGGCAACTCCATCAGTCACGCCGAAGCCCTGTACGTCCGGTGGCAGCGACTGGGTTTGCCAGTGACAACCTGGCCCGATTTGCCGCCAGAAGTGATGCAGGACAGAGTGCAGCATGCCAACGCCTGGCATTTGCGTCACACGCGGATATATCTGTCGGTGCATCAGAGCCTGGCTGCGGAAATGATGATTGAGTGTTGTGGCTCGTCCAGCTCGTTTCCTGAGAGTCAATCGAAGCTTCACCTTGTTTGGGATGATATGTCTCCAGAGCAATGGAGCCAGTGGATGGTGCAGGCCGGGCGGTCCAACCTGCTTCAAAGCTGGGCATATGGTGAAGCCAAGGCGATGAATTCCGGTTGGCGAGTGAAGCGGGGTGCGTTTTATCGCGACGGTGAACCCACTGCTTTTGTGCAGGTCCTGCAGAAGTCTGTAGCCGGGGTGCTTCTTGTTTCACGGATCAACCGGGGGCCTTTGTTCCTGAAACTTCCCGGGTTGCTGGAATTGGAGGCCGTCTGGAGGGCGCTGGCAGCTCAGGGCAATGTCTTTCAAGGCAAGGTACTTGCTGTGGCACCGGAGCTTAGGCTTTCCGGGCAGCATCTTGTTCTGTTGAGTCGTCTCGGTTTTCGGCAGTTTTCCTCGGTGGCATGGGAATCAGTATGGGTTGATTTAAGTATTGCGTTGAGTGAGCTGCGAAAAAAACTCGACGGCAAATGGCGCAATGCATTGCTGTCTGCTGAAAAGTCTGGATTACATCTGGAGTCGGGCTGTGATGACGGCTTGTTTGAATGGATGATGGAAAAATATCGCGAGCTGATGCTGGAGAAGGCCTTTACAGGCATCCCCATAGATTTGCTGCTGGCGTTGCGCACCCAATTGCCGGCAGAATCGCAGTTGCTCATACTGCGCGCCATGCAAGGTGAAGAAGCTGTCGCAGGGATCTGCCTGGTTCGTCATGGAGCGGCTGCGACCTATTTGCTCGGTTGGAACGGCCCTGCCGGTCGCCACCTCAAGGCGAATCAGTATTTGTTATGGCAAGCAATTGCATATCTCCAGCAATCGGGTCTGGACTGGTTCGATCTGGGGGGTATCAATGAAGACGACACCCCTGGCATTGCAGCCTTCAAATTGGGGTTGAGGGGAGAGCAATATGAGTCTGCTGGGGAATACTGGAAGTGGTGAGATCTATGGATACAGTTGCGATCACGGGTGCCTCGGGATACATCGGGAAGCATCTTGTTGCGCAGCTCAGGCAGCTTGGAGTCGTTCGCATCAAGGTACTTTCAAGGCGCGATCAGCGGCATGCTGGAGCCACGCAATTCGGACCTGGCGTCGAGGTTGTTGAAGGAAATCTTTTCATGCCGGATTCCCTGAAGGGTTTTCTGGAGCCTGGTTGCACAGTTGTGCATCTTGCCTACCTTCAGGGTGGCGGGGAAAGTGAAAATCTCGCCGCCACCGCCAATCTGCTCAAGGCATGCAAAGACGCAAACATAAAGCGCCTGATCCATTGCAGTACAGCTGCCGTCGTTGGGCGAGTATCCGACAACATAGTTACCGAGGACACACCCTGCAATCCTGTAAGTGAATACGGCATAACCAAGCTTAAAATTGAAAAAGCTATAGTTAACGTTGCAAGTCTTGGCTTTGATGTCGGAATTCTCCGGCCTACTTCCGTTTTTGGTCCGGAAGGAGGCTCTTTGACAAAACTCATTCGCAACCTGACGGCAAGGAAGACCTTACGCAATTATTTGAAATCCTGCCTTTTCAACAAGCGCCGCATGAATCTGGTTCACGTAGGCAATGTGGTGGCTGCAGTGATTTTTATGATTGAGCGCCAAGAAAATTTTGGAGGTGGAATTTTTATTGTTTCGGAGGATGATAATTCCAAGAATAATTTCGCCGATGTAGAGCACTTCCTCATGGATCAGCTCAGGCTGACCGGGTATCCTGTTCCAACGGTCTCCATTCCGTTGTATCTGCTTTCAATCCTCCTGCAATTGCTCGGCAGGAATAATGTGAATCCTCTTTGCAACTACGATCCGCACAAGCTGCTGGATTTGGGTTTTACACGCCCGATCGGATTTGAAGTTGGATTGAAAAATTATTCCGACTGGTATCGCGCCAATAACCGTTGAGTTAAAAGCGGATTGCGATGCTGGGCAATTCATGGCTCCGGTGAGCAGAGGTCCGATAAAATCAGTAATTACCGACAGATAATCCCATGAACAAAATCGCATTAATCACTGGTGTTACAGGACAAGACGGCGCCTATCTGGCAGAACTTCTATTAAGCAAAGGCTATGTCGTGCATGGCATCAAGCGCCGGGCGTCGTCGTTTAACACCGCCAGGATTGATCATCTATATCATGATCCGCACGAGAGAGGTGTGCGCTTTTTCCTTCATCACGGTGACTTGACGGATTCCTCCAACCTTGTTCGCCTGATCCAGAAGATTCAGCCCGATGAAATTTACAACCTTGCGGCCATGAGTCACGTGGCCGTGAGCTTTGAGTCACCTGAATATACAGCGGACGTTGATGCCATCGGGCCGCTGCGCATGCTCGAGGCTATCCGGATTTTGGGGCTGGTAAAGAAAACACGTTTCTATCAAGCATCCACTTCCGAACTATATGGTTTGGTGCAGGAAATTCCGCAAAGGGAGACGACGCCCTTTTATCCGCGCTCGCCGTATGCGGTTGCCAAGCTGTATGCGTACTGGATCACAGTCAATTACCGTGAGGCTTATGGCATGTATGCGTGTAATGGGATTCTTTTCAATCATGAATCCCCCATTCGCGGAGAAAATTTTGTAACGCGAAAAATCACCAGGGCACTGGCTCGCATCAAGCTGGGGCTGCAGGAACATCTTTACCTTGGCAACCTGAATGCTTTGCGCGATTGGGGGCACGCTAAAGACTATGTTGAGATGCAGTGGCTCATGCTGCAACAGGAGCAGCCTGAGGACTTCGTTATTGCCACCGGTGTGCAATACAGTGTGCGCGACTTTGTCAGCATTGCGGCAAAAGAGTTGGGTATGGACGTTCGGTGGGAGGGGGGGGGCCTGCATGAAAAGGGCTACGACGCTTCCGGAAAATGCATTGTTTCAGTGGATCCGCGTTACTTCAGGCCCACAGAGGTTGAAAACCTTCTCGGGGATCCCTCTAAAGCCAAGATCAAGCTCGGGTGGCAACCAAAAATTACTTTCTTCGAACTGGTTCAGGAGATGGTGCGAGAAGACCTGAAGTCCGCCGAGCGCGATGAATTGGTAAAAAAGCACGGCTACTATGCGAATGCCTATCACGAGTAAACACGCGTGAGGTTGGAGCGCAATTTGCTGGTGGGCTTGGCCAACTCGAGTTGGTCGGCACTTATCAGCTTGGCCGTTGTGCCGCTGTATCTCAAATACCTGGGTATTGAGTCTTACGGGCTGATCGGCTTTTATGCCACGACTCAGGCCCTGTTTCAACTGTTGGATATGGGTATGGCGCCCACGATCAACCGCGAGGTGGCGCGCTGTACGATTTCCGGCAACATGCGCGAAGCCAGGAATCTTCTCCATTCTCTGGCAGTTATTTACTGGAGCTTAGCTGTCGCCATTGTGTTGTTGGTTTTTGCTCTTGCGCCTGTCATTTCGCAGCATTGGCTGCAGTCAAAAACTTTATCGCCCGATACGATTCTTCATGCAGTCATTTTGATGGGAGTGGTTGTTGCTGCTCGATGGCCCGTGGGGTTATACCAGGGCGCCTTGATGGGCGCCCAGCGCCAGGCGGTATCTGGGAGTATCAACATCGGGATGGTGACTCTTGGAAGTCTTGGAGCGGTGGCGGTGCTGGCGCTGGTGTCACCGACTATTGAGGCCTTCTTTATATGGCAGGCGGTGGTCGGGCTTGTTTATGCAGAGGTGATGCGCCGGGCCGCACGCCGTGTGCTGGGGGTCGAAAAATCGCAGCAGTTTGACTGGAACTCCCTGAAAAGGGTTTGGCGCTTCTCCGCTGGCATGAGTGTTGTAGCTCTCTCGGGAATCATATTTACCCAAATAGACAAGATACTTTTGAGCAAGTTGCTTGGATTGGCCGAGTTTGGTCAGTACATGCTTGCTACCCTTCTTGTTAGTGGCCTTTACGTCTTGGTGACACCATTTTTCAATGTCGCCTATCCGCGGTTTTCGGCTTTGGTGGCAAGCGGTCACATTGTCCAGCTTAGAGAGTTCTATCGTTTGTGCACACGACTTCTCGCGACTGTGTTGTTTCCTCTCGCGATGTTATTGGTGTTGTGCGCGGAAGACTTGGTGGTGGTCTGGACCGGTAATGTGTTGATTGCTGCGGGGGCTGCACCGGTTATTGCGCTACTCGCAATAGGTTCAGCTTTGCACGGCATCATGTATTTGCCCTATGCATTGCAATTGGCATATGGGGAAACACGTTTGCCAATTGTGATCACGCTGACCTTGATCGTTCTGCTGGTGCCTCTGATCGTCCTGTTAACCTTGTCCCTGGGGGCAAAGGGCGCAGCCGTTGCCTGGCTGGTTCTGCATGTGATGTATCTGATAATTGGTACATGGCTGACGCATCGGCACCTGCTCAGGGGAATCGCGCTCATCTGGGTTTTTCAAGATGTTGGCATCCCTTTCATGGTGGCTACAGTGGTCGGTCTGGCGGGGAGTGCCTATATCGAGCTTGCCGGGCATACCGTCTACGGAAGATTGGGTATTGGTGTTGTATTGGCTCTGGCGGCGACTATCCTGTCGACTGCTTTCTCCTCAACGATGCGAATCATGGTGCTGAATAGGTTGGGCTGGGTAAAAGGCAGCACTTAACTATTATTTTTATAGAAATTTTTATGTTCAAGAGAGCCATTAACTATTTACTCGACGTGCGGGACAGGCAGCGTATAGCCATTGGCTTGAGCAAAGGCGCGGCAATGATGGGTGCACGCAATATTGATTTGACCAAACCTGCTACATGGGAATTTTCGGGTTTTAGCCAGAACGGTGAGGATGGAATTCTTGATGTATTACGAAAACAGTTACTCCGGAGCAATCGCTACTTTGTTGAGATCGGTGCTGCGGATGGCATTGAGAACAATACTGGATGGTTGCTGATTGCTGAAAAGTACAGCGGACTACTGATCGAAGGAAGTGCCCATTTGGTGGAGCGGGCGAGAAGAACAGTCATCGGCTACAGCATTGGCGCGGAGATCCACAGCATGTTTGTTACCGAGGAAAGCGTGCGGGACATTAAAGGGCTGGCGTTTCACCACGATCCGGATGTGTTTTCACTCGATATCGACGGTAACGACTACTACATTGCGAAAGCCATTTTCGAGAGCGGCTTCAGGCCGAAGATATTTGTGGTTGAGTACAATTCTGTCTACGGCCCCGAGCGGAGCGAGACAGTCGAGTATCAGGCTGACTTTGTATTTACGACGGCTCATCCTAGTCATCTTTATTACGGGGTTTCCATTTCGGGGTGGAGAAAATTCTTTCACTCTCATGGTTATCGTTTTATTACTGTTGATCAAAACGGTGTAAATGGATTTTTTGTTGATCCCGAGTTCTTTTCCAATGACTTCCTGGACGGAATTTCGGGTCTGCAATTTGCCGAAAATAAATCGCAGCTGAAAAAATTCAGAAAACCCAGTGCGGAGCAATTCTCAATAATTTCCGACCAAAAATTTATCTCTATTTGAGTACATGCATTTTGCGATTTGAGAAAACTGATGAAAATATTGCCCCGCTGGTTAAAAAATATATTGAAGCGTTCTGATGCTTTGCTTTCATTGAATGCGAGTGTCAGATGGAAATTTCATCTTTTTAAGGATTGGTGGGGGACGAAAATCTGGACCAAAACTTCCGAAGTGACAACGCCGTTGGGCTTTAAGCTGATTTCCGGTTTTCATCCTGCCTACGAATTGATGCGCATTGGAAAATTTGAAGTTGAGGAAACGGCAATTATTTCAAAGCTGCTTTCTCGCGTAGACCAGTTTGTGGATATCGGGGCAAACCTGGGGTATTACACGTGCCTGGCGCTACAAAAAGGGACGCCTGTCATTGCATTCGAGCCGCAACAGCAGAACCTACAGTGCCTGTTTCAGAATCTGATAACCAATGGATGGCAGGATAAAGCGGAAGTGTTTCCGCTTGCCTTGAGTGAAAAGCCTGGTCTTCTGACTTTGTATGGTGCATCGGGGCCGTCGGCATCCCTCGTCAAAAATTGGGCCGGGTATTCATCGCGCCATAAAAAAATAGTACCTGTCTCTACTTTGGACCATGTTTTGGCCGGGCGTCTGCTCGACAAGCAATTATTCATAAAAATGGATGTTGAGGGAGCTGAATATCAGGTGCTAAAAGGGGCGTTGGCCACGATCGACCGTCCCATAAAACCTGTTTGGCTGCTGGAAGTATGCTTTCAGGAATTTCATCCTGATGGGACGAATCCGGATTTTCAGAGTATTTTTAATCTCTTTTTCAGCAACGGTTATAAAACTTATACTGCGACGGAGCCACCTAAGCAGGTATTCCCGGATGATATTCCCCGCTGGATTAAAAATAACTCCATCGATTCTGGTACGTTCAATTATGTGTTTATCGATGCCAAAGATACAGCATTCGAGATGTAAATGGCGGGCTCTAAAATTGTTCAGACTTGCTCTGCCATCAGGCTGTCCATATGTATAGCGACATTAAATAGGGCTCGTTTCATAGGCGAAACCCTCGACTCGATTTTGGACCAGATTGAAGAAGGGGTCGAACTTGTCGTCGTTGACGGTGCTTCCTCGGACGATACGGTCGAGGTAATGGCGCGTTATTGTGCGCGCTATCCACAAATTGTCTATCGACGAGAGCCGACCAATTCAGGCGTGGACGCTGATTACGACAAAGCCGTTGGGTACGCCTCAGGAGAGTTCTGTTGGCTGATGACGGATGACGATCTGCTTAAGCCGGGTGCAATTCGGCGGGTTTTGTCTGCAATGGAGAGGCGTCCGGACCTGATTGTGGTCAACGCCGAGGTCAGAAGCCCTGATCTTTCAGTTGTCATGGAAAAGCAGCGCCTTGCATTCTCCGAGGATGTTTGTTATTCCGGTTCTGACAAGCATAAATTTTTCCGGGATGTGGCTGCTTATCTCTCATTCATTGGCTGTGTTGTTATCAGAAGAGATAGATGGATGATGAAGGAGCGAGCCGCTTACTACGGAACGTTATTCATTCATGTAGGGGTCATATTTCAGACGCCTTCAATCGATAACGTGATTGTCATCAGCGAGTCACTGATTGAAATTCGTTACGGCAATGCGATGTGGACTCCGCGGGGTTTTGAAATATGGATGTTTAAATGGCCGAAGCTCATCTGGTCATTTTCCGATTATTCGGACGATACCAAACGCGCAGTTTGTCGCAAACAGCCTTGGCGCAGCATCAAGGCATTGTTTCATCAAAGAGCTATGGGGTCATATTCCATAGACGAATTTCGCAAGTTCTGGCCGGAAAGCCGGCGCAACCTGGAAAGTCAGGTTGCCTGGCTGATCAGCCGGTTTCCGGCGTCTGTCGCAAATTTCATCATGGTGTTTTATTTTTCGCTGAGGGCAAAGACTTCTGGCATGGCGTTGTACGACTTGCTCCATAGTCGGCACGCCACAGTAGCAAGTATCAAGTTGGCCGAGATTTTTGACGTGAAAGCATTGTCCTGAATGAAGGTCGCATTGATCACCGGTATAACGGGACAGGATGGCAGCTATTTGGCCGAGTTGTTGCTCAGGAAGGCGTATCGCGTGGTTGGGGCGGTAAGGGATATTGACGCTGCTCAGGAAAAACTCCCCGCGGAGCTGATGCGGCGTGTTGAATTGGTAATGTGGAATATGTCGAGCCAGACCGAGATGGCAGCGGTGCTCGGGCATGTAAAGCCTGCAGAGATCTACAACTTCGCGGCGTATTCGTCTGGCTCGGGCATGTATGACGATCCTGTGGGAATTGGTGACGTGAATGGATTGGCCGTGTTGCGCCTCCTCGAGGCCATGCGGGAAGTCGATACCGGTATTCGTCTTTGCCAGGCTTCCAGCCGTGAAATCTTCGGGGAAGCTGTTGAAAGCCCTCAAACAGAATGCACACGGACGAACCCGCGAAGCCCCTATGGAGCAGCAAAAGTTTTTGCAGATGCTTCAATTCGCATTTATCGCCAGCGCTACGGTATGTTCGCAACGTCGGCCATCCTGTTCAATCATGAAAGCCCTCGCAGAGGTTTGTCGTTTGTTACCAGAAAAATTACGCATGAAGCAGTCAGAATTAAATTGGGGCTTGAATCAAAATTAAGTCTCGGCAATCTTGATGCGCAGCGTGATTGGGGATTTGCCGGGGACTATGTGCGTGCCATGTGGCTAATGCTGCAACAGTCGCTTCCAGACGATTATGTTGTCTGTACTGGTGAAAGTCATTCGGTGCGGGAGTTCTGTGAGCATGCGTTTGGGCATCTTGGGCTTGATTACCGGGACTACGTACAAGAGGATAAAACTTCGTACCGTCCGAACGAGCCGGCTCTGCTCGTGGGATCGGCCGCGAAAGCCAGGAGCGCACTGGGTTGGGCGCCGGAGATTGGATTCGGTGCACTTGTAAGCATGATGGTCGATGCAGATTTGCAGCAGCTCGCCGGAAGAGTATGAAAATTGAGAGGGCATTCACAATGTACAAAAAAATCGATAAATGCAGGATTTGTGGCAATAAACGGCTGGAATGCGTCCTGGATCTCGGGGCGCAGATGCTCACGGGAGTTTTCCCCCGCGAGAAAAATGCCGAAGTGACAACCGGTCCTCTGCGTTTGGTGAAGTGCATGGGTGGAGCTGAAGCTTGCGGCCTGTTGCAGATGGAGCATTCGTACGACCTTGCTGAAATGTACGGTGAGAACTATGGATACCGCTCGGGCCTCAATGCCAGCATGGTGTTGCACCTGCACAGCAAGGTTAAAAAAATCCTTGGGCAAGTTGATCTGCGGGCCGGTGACCTGGTGCTGGACATCGGCAGTAACGACAGTACAACGCTGCAGGCGTATCCGTCCGAGGGACCAGTACTCGTGGGCATCGATCCAACGGGCGTCAAGTTTCATGCATATTACCCCCAGCATATTGGCCTGATCCCCGATTTTTTCTCGGCTTCTCTGGTTGAAGAACGCTTTCCTGGAAAAAAAGCCAAGGTGATCACCTCGTTTTCGATGTTTTACGACCTGGAAACTCCCATGGCTTTCATGCAGGAGATTCACGACGTTCTGGCAGATGACGGCATTTGGGTGTTCGAGCAAAGCTACATGCCAACGATGCTCGACACCAACTCCTACGACACGGTTTGTCATGAGCATCTGGAGTTTTACGCGCTAGGCCAGATCAAGTGGATGGCTGACCGGGTGGGGTTCAAAATTCTCGATGTTGAGTTCAATGATGTAAATGGGGGCAGTTTTTCGATTACGGTAGCCAAGGCTGCTGGGGATGAGGCAGTACTCCCCGCAGTACAGCACATTCTTGCTGCCGAGCAAGAGAGAGGGCTTGATACGCTCGCGCCTTACCGGGCTTTTGCGGAACGCGCGGCAAGTACCAAGCTTGACCTGCTGGCATTTATCCGGGCGGCCCGAGCTGAAGGCAAAACCGTTGCAGCCCTCGGCGCGTCTACCAAAGGTAATGTCTTGTTGCAGTACTGCGGCTTGACTGAAAACGAGATTTCATTTGTGGGTGAGGTCAATGCCGAGAAATTTGGTTGCTTCACGCCTGGCAGCTGGATTCCCATCATTCCAGAAACAGAGTTGCTTGCCAGGAAGCCGGATTACGCCGTGGTATTGCCCTGGCATTTCAGAAGGTTCTTTGTCGGGAACCAGAAGTTCTCAGGCATGAGTCTTGTGTTTCCGCTGCCCAAAATTGAGGTGGTGAAAATTGCATAGCGATTCAGCAAATAAAAATGCTCTGCCGCGCGATTCAAGCAAAAAAAAAGCAGCTCGGGTCATTGCTTTTTATCTGCCGCAGTTTCATCCCACACCCGAGAATGATTTGTGGTGGGGCAGGGGGTTTACTGAATGGACCAATGTTGCCAGCGCAAAGGCTCTGTTTAAAGGGCATGAGCAGCCCCGCGTTCCTGCGGACCTGGGCTTTTATGATTTAAGGTTGCCTGAAGCAAGAGTGGCTCAGGCGGAAATGGCGGCCAGCTTTGGTATTGAAGGGTTTTGTTACTGGCACTATTGGTTTGGAGGACGCCGCATGCTGGAGCGCCCCTTCAATGAAGTCATGGATTCAGGTCAACCAGATTTCCCGTTCTGCCTGGGTTGGGCCAATCATTCATGGAGTGGCATCTGGAAAGACGAACCTCACAGGTTGCTGATTGATCAGACTTATCCAGGAGAAGAGGATGACAGAGAGCACTTTGAGTACCTGCTGAGGGCTTTCAAAGACCACCGATACATTCGGGTCGACGGCAAACCGATGCTTGTTATCTTCAAGCCTACCGATGTACCAGAAGCAAAAAAGCGATTTGATTTCTGGCGTGAGCTTGCATTGAAAGCCGGCCTTCCTGGTCTACATATTGTCGGAATCCATATGCTGGATTTTGAAAGTGCGGCAGACTTAGGACTGGACGCCGTGACAATGTCGACCTTGGCTGTGACCAATACTGCGAACGCGGTCGTTAACGAGGTTTCAAGAATCGCCTGGGGCATTCGCAGAAGACTGTCGTTGGGGGGACCTCGCGTCGTCGAATATCGTGAAGCCATCAAACATTTGGTCCCAGATCTCAATCAACTTGATCGTGAGGCCTATCCTTGCGCCTTTCCAAACTGGGACAACACGCCCAGGAAAGGACGTAAAGGGTTGGTTTTGGCAAACTCAACACCGCAACTTTTTGAACAGCATCTGCAGGATGCCGTTCGAGCTGTTGCTGGCCGCGTGGAAGATCACAGGATTGTTTTCTTAAAGTCCTGGAATGAATGGGCTGAAGGAAACTATCTTGAGCCCGATACCAAGTGGGGCCTTCAGTACCTTGAAGCGCTTAAACGGGTCGTAGGATAGTCCTGTGCTTTTTAACTCCTACGAATTCATTTTCCTCTTTCTGCCGGTGGTATTTGCCGGTTTTTTCTTTCTCGCGCGTTTTGGGCACAACATAAGTGCGCTGTGGCTTTCGCTGGCGTCTCTGGTCTTTTATGGCTGGTGGTCACCCAAATACATCTGGTTGCTGCTGTTCTCCATTGTTTTCAACTACAGCATGGGCTACCTGATTGGTCATGCAGTGACGCGCAAGCGAGCCAAAACATTTCTGGTTCTTGCCATTGCCATGAACCTGGCGTTGTTGGGATTTTTCAAGTACGCCAACTTTTTCATCGGTAATATCAATGCCATCAGCGGTGAGTCGCTCTCGTTTGTCAGCATTGTCCTGCCTCTTGGAATTTCGTTTTTCACGTTTACGCAGATAGCTTATCTGGTTGATGTTCATAGAGGCATCGCTCGTGAATACAACTTCAATCACTACCTGCTGTTCGTCACATACTTCCCGCATTTGATCGCCGGCCCTGTACTTCATCACGGGCAAATGATGCCTCAATTTGTCCGTGGCGAAACCTATCGCATGCGGCTCGACAATGTCGCGGTCGGGTTGAGCATCTTTACCATCGGGTTGGCCAAAAAAGTGCTTCTTGCCGATAGTTTTGCCGAATATGCAGGCCCGGTATTTTCCGCTGCAGAGCGGGGAATTCAACCTGATTTCATTGAGGCATGGACGGGAGCATTGGCTTTTTCCCTGCAGTTGTACTTCGATTTTTCAGGCTATTGCGATATGGCCATTGGAGTTTCGTTGCTGTTTGGAATCAGGTTGCCCATCAACTTCAATTCGCCCTATAAAGCGTCCAGCATCATTGAATTCTGGCGACGCTGGCATATGACGCTTTCGCAATTTCTCCGGGATTATCTCTACATTCCTTTGGGAGGAAACCGTAAAGGCACTGCCTGGCGTCACACCAATCTTGTAATCACCATGGTGCTCGGGGGGCTGTGGCACGGTGCGAACTGGACCTTTGTCATATGGGGAGCCTTGCATGGCATGTACCTGGTCATCAATCACGCATGGCGCGGGTTTTTTGGGAAATGGCTTCCTGCTCATGGTGTTCAGGGAAAAATCTATTATGTTGCGGCGATTGCTTTGACGTTCTTCTGTGTGGCGGTCGCCTGGATTTTCTTCCGGGCTGAATCATTGAACGCTGCCCTCCTGCTATTGAAGGGCTGTTTTGGCTATGGCGGAATCTCCTTGCCCTCCAAAGTCGCTATGGTCGCCGAAAGCATCGGCAAGCTTCTCCCCTCCGGAGTGGGTTTTGGCGGTGTTTTTATCAATATTCCAGCGATGGGTGCCATGGGCGGCATTGCACCTTTTGCCAGGTTGTTATTGGTGGGGCTGCTGATTGTCTGGTTGGCACCCAACTGCCAGGAGCTGTTCAACTACGACGCGCAAGGTCGGGCGAAAGGTGACATGACCAGGTGGAAGCTTATCTGGCAGCCCAAGCCATGGGTTGGCGTTTTGCTCGGCTGCCTGCTTTTCCTGGCAGTGGGCAAGTTGGATAAGGTCAGCCCATTTCTTTACTACCAATTCTGATGAAGCCCGAGCGCAACTCATTGGGCTACCTCGCATGGTTTTTGGGAACTGCGGTGGTGCTGTTTGGCGTGGCCATTGGCCTGTCGCTATTTTTTAAGCCGCTGTCGGGTGACTTGACCCGTATCGGCAGGTGGTCAGAGCGTGATTTTGGTCCGACCCGTGCGCAATCACCTCCTGTCATCCGCGCGAACGGCCCTTTGCTCAGAGATCAGCAAATCCTGGTGCTTGGAGATTCATTTTCCAACCCGAATATTTGGCAGTCTTATCTTTCTGAATCAACCAAGCTGGATACGCTGTCGTTTGAATTCAAGGATGTGGGATGTATTAACAATTGGGTGAACTGGGTTGTCTCGCAGACTGCTTTGGAGGCAAAAAAAATCATCATCGAAGTCGCTGAACGCAGTTTTGTTCCCGTATTCAGAAATGACAGGGCGTGTACCGCCAGCACGCCCGTGGCGAGCAAGGCCTTCGACAAAACGTCGTCAGCCGGTCTGACGCAGGGAATTTCGCTGGATGCGATTTACCTTTTTCAAACAGCCGGCAATACCTTGCGCATGCGATGGCAAGCGGGACGTATAAATTCCGGGGAGGTGGTGAGTGTTCCTCTTGCCAGCTCGAACTTTTTTTCCAATACCAAGGCAAAGAGGCTTTTGTATTACGCGGAGGACGACAATAAAAAGTCATGGACCCAGCGGGACATCACTGCAGCGATTGAAAATCTGAAGAAAATTCAAAGCCGACTGGTGAAGTTTCGGCTGGTTGTGGTTGTTGTGCCGGACAAGTCGACCGTCTACCGCCCTTATATCCTCGGCTTACCTGATCAGATTGAACATCCGGACGTTTTTTCAGCGTTGACTGCGTCCGGAATTGATTCGATTGATCTGCGAGAACTGTTTCGGGAAAAAGTGACCAGCCATATTGATCTGTATCTTCCGAATGATACGCACCTCGGGCCCAGCGGCTACCACTTGATGGGTGCTGCGATCGCGGAACGGCTTCAGTCCACGGGCACAAAATAAAGCAATGAGAGTTCTTAACGTCTGCAGCAACTTCGATCCCGTTACGGGCGGTGGGGAAGCTGAAAGAACCTTTCAGATGACCAGGTTTTTGAAGCTGGCCGATGTGAACTGCCGCGTATTGACCATTGACACCGGTTTGAGCGCCGGACGTAAGGAAGCGTTGGGCGACGGCGTTGTCATTGCCCTTCCGTGTCTGTTCCGGCGCTTCTATGTGCCCAAGGTTTCGTTTCGCTATATCCAGCGGCTGGTCGATGAGTGCGACGTCGTGCATTTGATTGGGCACTGGACCATTCTCAATGCGATGGTCTATCGGGCTATTCGAAGGGCTCAGAAGCCATACGTCATTTGTCCGGCCGGTGCGCTGTCCGTTTTCGGTCGCTCAAAGCTGCTGAAGAGAATTTACAATTTGGCGATTGGAACAAAAATTGTTCAAAACGCGACAGCGTGCATTGCCGTGACACAAGCGGAGAAGAACTACTTTATTTCATCAGGCGTGGCGCCGGAGAAAATTGTGGTGCTTCCCAACGGCATTGCAGAGTCTGATTTCGTTTCCAAAAACACAGACGAATTCCGTAAGAAGTATTCCCTTGGAGCCCGGCCATTTATTCTTTTCGTGGGGCGCCTGAATCTGATCAAAGGCCCCGATCTTCTGTTGCATGCGTTTTGTGCACTTAAAGACAGGATTCCCGAAGTTGACCTTGTATTTGCGGGCCCGGATGGAGGCATGCTGCAGCAGCTGAGGGAGATAACTGGGCATGAAGGGATGAACAATAGGGTGCACTTTGTCGGATACCTGGGAGGTGCCGAAAAATCAGATGCCTGCCACGCCGCACAACTCCTGGTGGTTCCCTCGCGGCACGAGGCCATGTCCATTGTCGCCATTGAAGCGGGCATGTGCGGAACGCCGGTAGTGTTGACTGATCAGTGTGGCTTTGAGCAGGTGCAGGAAATCGGCGGTGGATGGGTAGTCCCTGCCACCGTTGAAGGCCTGACGCAAGGCTTGTTAAAAGTGCTGTCCCGCCCCGACCTGATCAAGCCGGCTGGATTGAACATCAGAAGGTTTGTTGTTCAATATTTCACCTGGAATACCGTAGTACTTTCCTACATTAATTTGTATGCCCGCTTAATCGATACCGCGAGAAGAGAATGACGCTTGGCGAAAAGTACTTTTTGTGGAATTCGATTCCGAATTTGATCTGGATTTGTGGGCTGATTTACTATCTTTGCATAAGGAAAAGCATCGGCGCAGTCATGGTGGCGATGTTTGTATACCTTAGCCTGCACGGAGGTTACGCAATTTTTGCGGCGGCAACAGCCGACGGAATCAATACCATGAACACTCTGCACTATCAGAGCAGCGATTTGGGAGTCAAACTGGTCGGTGCTGGGTTCCTGATAGGTTGCGGCATTGTTCTGGGTTTTCGCATGACAAATCCATGGGCCTCAATTCGCGGTAGTAATTTTTTCAGGTTGGATATTTTTCTTCTTCTTCTTTTATTCCTGGCAAGCATGACATATGGCGCCATGAATCTCCCAGGAATTACCCCGGGAAATTTACTAACGGTTTTAAAAGAATCACTTTTTTCAATTTGCATGTGGGTGGGTGTTCTAATATTTTCCGTTGTAATAAAACAAGGGTATGAATACTTTGTTTTATATCGCAAGGAATGGCTTTCCGCATTGATCATCTTGGGAGTGATCATGATAACGGGCGGGTTTTACGAGATCATCACTGGAATGGTGTGGGCTGGAACATATTACGAGACCGGATTTTCGTACCGGGCCAGCGGCACACTGTTCAACCCCAATGTACTCGGGTTCTGGAGTGCCTTGATGGTGCTGATGGTTGCATTCTTTTTTCATCTCGGCTGGATTTCAAGGCGAATTACCTTTGCTGCCATGATTCTCGTCATGGGTTGCCTGGTTTTGTCTTCTTCACGCAGCGGCCTGGTGCTTTCAGTCGTCAATCTCTTTGCTGTTTCAGTGATTATTTTCTGGAGAAGAAAATTCATGCAGATCAGCGCGATGGATCAAGCATGGCCTCTTATCGCTTTTCTTCTGGCATTTATTCTGTGTGCCGTAGTCATCGAGTGGCTGACGCCGTCGCCTTATGCTTTCTTAAATACATTGCATGCAAATCTATACCGTTTTTTACAGCTACCGGTCAGCATATTCTGGATTTTGATGATGAAGATGGGTTTCCCTGCGATGCAGGTAATTGAGCCATTGTTGATATGGCTGTTTGGGGCGGAGTTATGGGCGATCCTGACAAACAGCCTCGCAAGCGCGGCCAGCTCGTACGAAGGTGGAAAGATGGCAGAGTCCGTAAGTGGTCGGATGCTACTTGAATATATCAGTGATAATTCATTTATGTCGATATATGCCATTGGAGGGGTGTCGGCGCTGGTAATCTGGCTATGGCTTTGGGCGATATTGTTCTTCATGGGGGTTAAAAAATTTAAAGGCTCTCCGGGTTTTTTTTCCGCTTATGCTTTGGTAGGACTGATTTTTTGTTTTGTTTCCGGTTTCTTTTTACGAACTCCCCAGTTATTTCCTATCTGGGTATTTCTTTCGATGCTGTTGGGGTTTTGCCTGTCTTGGTGGTCACCAACAGCAAATTTTGTCGCGGCCACACCCAATTCGTCCAAGCCGGGGTTACTTGGTAACCAAGCCCTTTAAAGACCGGTAACTGTGCGCATCCTGATTGTCAGCCAGTATTTCTGGCCGGAAAGTTTCCGCATCAATGATCTGGTGAAGACATTGACTGAAAAAGGCATTCACGTGGATGTACTGACCGGGAAACCCAACTACCCAGAGGGATCGATTCATTCCGGCTACCGTTTTTCCGGTTGCCAGACCGGGCAATGGGGCGGGGCAACTGTATACCGGATCCCTTTAATTCCACGCGGCCGCAAAGGTGCGCTCCGGCTGGCCCTCAATTACCTTTCCTTTATTTTCTTTGGTCTGCTTTTCGGCCCCTGGCTATTAAGGCGGCAGAATTACGACGCAATTTTTGTATATGGCGTTTCACCCGTCTTTCAGGCCATTCCTGCCTTGGCCATTGGCTGGTTAAAGAGAAGCCCGGTGATTATCTGGGTTCAGGATTTGTGGCCAGAAAGCTTGAAGGCGACCGGGTATGTGAAAAACCCAGGGTTGCTCGCAAAAATCGGCTGGATGGTGGGATTGGTCTATCGACGCGCCGATCTGCTGCTGGCTCAGTCGCGGGCTTTTCTCCCTTTTATAAATTTGCTGGCACCTGGCAAGACTGTGCTGTATTACCCCAACTCCGTCGACAATACTTTTGGTGCGTCGTCCGAGGTGAAGTTGCCCGAGATTCCGGAGTTGGATCAGGGCTTTCCTGTGGTGTTTGCCGGCAATATTGGCGCCGGACAAGCCGTTGAGGTTATTGTGGAGGCAGCCTCCCTGCTCAAAAATCACACGGATATCCGCTTTGTGGTGATTGGTCAGGGTAGCCGCCGGGACTGGATGCTGCATCAGGCGGAATTACTGGGATTGACGAATCTGCATCTTCCGGGGCGTTATGGCATTGAAACCATGCCTGGCCTGATGCAGAAAGCTGGGGCTTTGCTTGTGTCGCTCTCGGATGAACCCATTTTTGCGGCTACGGTGCCAAACAAGGTGCAGGCGTATATGGCCTCTGGCAGGCCCATCCTTGCGTCCCTGAATGGTGAAGGTGCACGCCTGGTCGATGAGGCCCGTGCCGGCTTGGCCTGCCCGGCGGGCGACGCCAGGGCGCTCGCCGCCGCAGTATTGAAACTATTTCATATGACCGCAGCGGAACGGGCAGTACTTGGTGCGAATGGCAGGCGTTATTTTGAGGATCATTTTGATCACCATATGCTGACGGATCAACTGATTGTTCACTTAAAGACGGTTTCTGAATTTCACAGGAAAAAACAATGAAAATTCTGGTGCTTGGAGCCAGTGGCATGATTGGAAGTGCCATGCTTCGCGTCCTGGGTGAGTGCAGGGAGTGGGATGTTTTCGGTACTGTGCGTTCCGCGGACAGCAAACGGTTTTTCCTTCCAGCTGTTGCAGGCAGACTGCTGAGCGGGGTTGACGCGGAGAGGCCAGAGGCCATAGTGCGGGCTTTTGCCCGTGTGAAACCGGAAGTGGTTATCAACTGCATCGGTCTGACCAAACACCACAAGGAAGCAGAGGACCCCCAGCTGGCGCTGCCGCTCAACGCGCTCTTGCCTCACCGCCTGGCCGATCTATGCGCGGTTTCGAGTGCGCGCTTGATCCATGTGAGCACTGACTGCGTCTTTGCCGGCACCAAAGGGAACTACACGGAAAGTGATGCTCCGGACGCGACCGATGTCTACGGCAAGACCAAACATCTGGGCGAAGTGGACCACCCGCACGCCATCACGCTGCGGACTTCAACCATAGGCCATGAGCTCCAGAGCAACTACGGCTTGCTGGAGTGGTTTCTCGCGCAACAGGGGACTTGCAGGGGTTTCAGCCGGGCCATTTTCTCCGGCCTGCCGAATACGGAGTTCGCGCGGGTCGTGCGTGACGTGGTGATCCCTCGTCCCGAAATGCACGGGCTGTACCATGTCGGCGCTGAACCCATAGGCAAATACGAACTCCTGAAGCTGATTGCCGGGGTGTATGGCAAACAGATCAATATTGTTCGCGATGATGAATTTAAAATCGACCGTTCGCTTGACTCGGGACGATTTAACCGGGCGACGGGTTACAAGGCGGCCGGATGGCCGGAATTGATCCAGCGGATGCACGCATTCAGGCAGTCAAGCCACTAAACGGGACCAGCATGTTCAATAACAAGGTGTTGATGATTACCGGCGGTACGGGATCTTTTGGTCATACCGTCTTGAGGCGCTTTTTGGCTACCGATGTGCGTGAGATCCGCATCTTCAGCCGCGATGAAAAAAAGCAGGAGGAGATGCGCATTGAACTCAACCACAGCAAGTTGAAGTTCTATATCGGCGATGTGCGTGAATATGACAGCGTGTTTCAAGCCATGAAAGGCGTGGACTATGTGTTCCATGCTGCGGCCTTGAAGCAAGTGCCATCGTGCGAGTTTTACCCCATGGAGGCGGTGCGCACCAATGTACTGGGTACCGAAAACGTCATGAACGCCGCGACAGCCAATGGCGTCAAGCGTGTGGTGGTGCTCAGCACCGACAAGGCCGTGTATCCCATTAATGCCATGGGTATCTCCAAGGCCATGGCGGAAAAACTGATGGTGGCCAAGGCACGTACCCAACGCGAAAACGAAACGGTGCTGTGCGCAACGCGCTATGGCAACGTGATGGCCTCGCGGGGGTCGGTGATTCCGCTGTTTGTATCGCAGCTCAAGGATGGCAAGGCTTTGACGTTGACTGATCCGTACATGACGCGTTTCCTGATGTCGCTGGAAGACTCTGTGGATCTGGTCCTGTATGCCTTCGAGCACGGCAAGCAGGGAGACCTGTTTGTCCAGAAGGCGCCGGCCTCCACTGTCGGTGACCTTGCCCAGGCGCTCAAAGAGCTTTTCAACAAGGACAATCCAATCCGCATCATCGGGACACGGCATGGGGAAAAGCTTTACGAATCACTGATTTCGCGCGAGGAAATGGCCAAGGCGGAAGACATGGGCGGTTACTACCGTGTCCCCGCCGACAACCGCGATCTGAACTATGCGCAATATTTCAGCGAGGGGGAAGAAAAACTATCCCACTTGGATGACTACACCTCTCACAATACGGACCGTCTGTCTGTTGAACAAATCAAGCAACTGTTGCTGAAACTGGATTACATCAAGGAAGAACTGCATGCTTAAAGTCATGACCATTGTGGGCACGCGGCCCGAACTCATCAAGATGAGCCGCGTGATTGCCGAGCTGGACCGGCACACGCAGCACGTGCTTGTCCACACAGGCCAGAACTACGATTACGAGCTCAACCAGATCTTTTTTGAGGATCTTAAAATCCGCAAACCCGATTATTTTCTGGGTGCGGTCGGCGAGACGGCTGCGCAGACCATAGGACAGGTCATCATCAAGTCGGACGAAGTGTTTGAGAAAGAAAAGCCCGACGCAGTATTGCTGTACGGCGACACCAATTCGTGCCTGGCGGTGATCTCTGCAAAGCGTCGGAAAATCCCGGTATTCCACATGGAAGCGGGAAACAGGTGTTTTGACCAGCGGGTCCCTGAAGAGTTGAACCGCAAGGTTCTTGACCACCTCAGTGATATCAACCTCGTCCTGACTGAGCACGCGCGGAGATATCTGATCGCGGAGGGCATTCGTCCCGAAACCATTATCAAAACCGGCTCTCATATGGACGAAGTGCTCTCGCACTACAGGCCGGGCATAGACGCGTCGGATGTGCTGCAGCGTCTCAAGCTCAAATCGAAGCAATTCTTTGTGGTCAGTGCGCATCGGGAAGAAAACGTCGATACGCCTGAAAATCTCCACGACCTGGTCAAAACGCTGAATCTCCTTGCCAGTACTTACCGATATCCAATCATTGTTTCCACCCATCCCCGTACACGCAAACGGCTGGATGCGCTGGGGCTGACCGATATTGACCCATTGATCGATTTTGCAAAACCGTTCGGCTTCTTCGATTTTGTCAAATTACAGATGGAGTCGATGTGCGTGATCTCCGACAGCGGAACCATTACTGAAGAGGCGTCGTTGCTGAATTTGCCGGCCATCACCATTCGCTATGCTCATGAGCGTCCCGAGGGCATGGATGAGGGAACGGTGATCATGTGTGGACTCAAGTCTCAGGAAGTTCTCGATGCGGTCAAGGTTGTGTGTGAACAATTTGCTCAGCATGGCCCGATGCGCCCGGTCGCAGATTACGCCGCCGCCGACGTATCGCGCAAAATAGTTCGCCTTGTTCTGAGTTATACGGGATACATCAACCGCGTTGTCTGGCGCAAATAACGTCCAGCCCCGGTTTCTCTGATGAAGCGTCTTTTTGATCTGCTGCTGGGCATTTCAGCGGCATCCGTTTTCGCGTTGCCGCTATTGCTGGTGGCGCTCATGGTGAAACTGACTTCTCCGGGGCCGGTGCTGTATTGGTCGGACCGCGTGGGGCGATGGAATACTATTTTCAGGATGCCGAAATTCCGCACCATGAAAACAGGAACTCCTGCCGTTGCCACCCATTTGCTGGCCGATGCAGACAGCTATCTCACGCCCATCGGCAGCTTTCTGCGAAAAAGCAGCCTGGATGAGCTTCCTCAGTTGTGGAGCATTGTTAAAGGAGATATGAGTTTTGTCGGGCCGCGCCCAGCCCTGTTTAACCAGTATGACCTGATTGAATTGCGCACCCGCAGCGGAATCGACAAACTGCTGCCTGGCCTCACGGGGTGGGCACAAGTCAATGGACGTGATGAATTGCCGATTCCGCAAAAGGTGGCACTGGAGATTGAATATCTGCAGAAACAATCTCCCTGGCTAGATATAAAAATCATTTGCATGACATTTCTGAAGGTGCTGCGGCGGGATGACGTGATGCACTAGACACAATTTATAGAAAAGTCTGTTGAAATGCTTCGAATCAATGAAAGGCGCCTCATATGAGTAATTTGGTCGAAATTCAAAGTCAAATTGAAAAACTGCAAAAGCAGGCAAGAGAAATTAAATCCAGGGAATTTGATAAAACCGTGCGCGAAATACGGGTCATGATGGAAGCTTTCGGCATTACCGTCAAAGACCTGACTTCCGAAAAATCGCGGAGTGCAAAACCCAAGGTGAAGCAAATCCGCGCAGGTGGGACAGCCAAAAAGAAAAATACTTCTGCGGTGCCGGCTAAATACCGGGGGCCGGCTGGTGAGACCTGGAGCGGGCGTGGCTTGACGCCGCGATGGTTGGCTGCTTTGGTTGCCCAAGGTAAATCCAGAGAAGAATTTGCCATTAAAAACTGATGTGACTCAGGGAACGGGGAGGTAAATGCAGAGCAGAATTTTGGGCTGGCCGCGTCCAGCCAAGATAGCGGTGGTTATTGCGGTCGACGTGGTCCTGGCTTTGCTTGCCACCTGGATAGCCTTCACGCTGCGCCTTGACGAATTGCACTACCCCGTGGGTGCGCAATGGTGGGTGTACATGCTTGCGCCGGTTCTGGCCATTCCGGTATTTGTCAGGTTTGGTTTGTACAGGGCGATCTTCAGGTACACGGGACAGGCAGCGTTGAAAGCCACAGGGCAGGCTGTGGCGGTGCATTGCATGGCCCTGCTGGGTGTGTTGTTGTGGCAGCAGTGGCCCGGCGTGCCTCGAAGCGTGGGTATCCTGCAGCCCCTGTTGTTCCTTCTGCTGGTCGGTTCCAGTCGGGCTCTCGCGCGATTCTGGCTGGCGAGCCTCGATGGTTCGCGGGGGCAGAACGATGGCCGCCTGCTGATTTACGGTGCGGGCACAGCCGGCGCGCAGACTGCTTCGGCAATTGCCATATCCCGGCAATTTGTCTTGCTGGGTTTTGTCGATGACGATGCGACCAAGGTCGGCCGCAGCATCAATGGTGTACCGGTGTTTGCACCGTCGGACGTCCCGGATCTGGTGGCCCGGCGGGGTGTTACAGACATTCTGCTGGCCTTGCCCAGTTCTTCGCGGGAGCGGCGCAACAGGATCATTGCAGGCCTGCGTTCGGTGCCTGTACATATTCGCACTTTACCGGGCCTGGCTGATCTGGCTACGGGGCGCGTGACCGTCCAGGACTTCAAAGAGCTCGACATTGAGGATTTGCTGGGGCGAGACCCCGTGCCACCCAATACGGACCTTCTGGCTCGCAATTTGGCCAACAAGGTGGTGCTTGTGACCGGGGCCGGTGGCAGCATTGGAAGCGAGCTCTGCCGGCAGATATTGCTGGAGCGTCCTCGCCAGCTATTGCTGCTGGACCACAACGAGTTTGGCCTGTACAGCATCCACCAGGAATTGCAGGGCTTGTGCAGTGCCGAAGGCCTCCTTTCAGAACTCGTTCCGTTGCTGGGCAGCGTGGCCAATCCCCAGCGCTTGCAGGAAATCTGCCAGGCCTACCGGCCCGCAACGGTTTTCCATGCAGCGGCCTACAAACATGTGCCGATGGTGGAGTCCAACCCGGCAGAAGGCATTTTGAACAATGTGTTCGGCACGCTCAATATGGCACGGGCGGCCATCGACAATGGAGTTGCCCAGTTTGTCCTGGTGTCCACCGACAAGGCAGTGCGCCCAACCAACATCATGGGGGCAAGCAAGCGCATGGCGGAACTGGTTCTGCAGGCGCTGGCTGGTCAGGCCACGAATGCAGCCACGTGTTTTGGCATGGTGCGTTTCGGCAATGTACTGGGATCCAGCGGCAGTGTCGTCCCCTTGTTTCGCACCCAGCTTGCCAGTGGTGGCCCGCTGACAGTGACGCATCCGGAAGTCACCCGCTATTTCATGACCATTCCGGAGGCGGCACAGCTGGTATTGCAGGCCGGAGCCATGGCCGTGGGAGGGGAGGTGTTTGTTCTGGACATGGGTGAGCCTGTCAGAATCATGGATCTGGCCCGCCGCATGGTGGAGTTGTCCGGCCTGACCGTGCGCGATGAAGGCAATTCAGGAGGGGATATCGAAATTGCCGTCACAGGCTTGCGCCCCGGCGAAAAGCTGTACGAAGAGTTGCTCATCGGAGACAACCCCACGCCAACCGCACACCCGCGGATCATGAAGGCCCATGAGGACTATCTGGCCTGGCCTGAACTCGACTTGCATCTGCAGAACTTGCGCCGTGCTGCAGACAGCAGCGATGTGCTCGCCATCAAGGCGGTGCTCCAAACATGCGTGCATGGGTATGGCGCGCCGACTCCCCAGGCGATGTGATTTTCCGGTTTTCGCGGGGATGCGGCACAATTTGATATCCACTTAATTACTGCCCAATGACCCATCCTTCCACCTCCGACCCTGACCTCTCCCACGTAGGCCCGCGTGACAAGGCCGAAATACTGGCGCAGGCGCTGCCCTACATCCGCAAGTTCCATGGCAAGACGCTGGTTATCAAATATGGCGGCAATGCCATGACGGACCCGGCGCTGCAGGCAGATTTTGCCGAGGATGTGGTGCTGCTCAAGCTGGTGGGCATGAACCCCGTGGTGGTGCATGGCGGGGGGCCGCAGATCGAGACCGCGCTGAACCGGCTGGGCAAAAAGGGCGAATTTATCCAGGGCATGCGGGTCACCGACGAGGAAACCATGGAGGTGGTGGAGTGGGTGCTGGCCGGGCAGGTGCAGCAGGACATCGTGGGCCTGATCAACCAGGCGGGCGGCAAGGCGGTCGGCCTGACCGGGCGCGATGGCGGCCTGATCCGGGCGCAAAAGCTCAAGATGCTGGACAAGGACGATCCAGCGCGGGAACACGACATCGGCTTCGTCGGCGACATCCTGAGCATCGACCCGAGCGTCGTCAAGGCCTTGCAGGACGATGCTTTCATTCCCGTCATCAGCCCCATCGGCTTCGGCGAACACAATGAAAGCTACAACATCAACGCCGATGTGGTGGCCGGCAAACTGGCCATTGTCCTCAAGGCCGAAAAGCTGGTGTTGCTGACCAACACACCCGGTGTGCTCAACAAGGCCGGTGAATTGCTGACCGACTTGAGTGCGCGCGAGATCGATGATCTGTTTGCCGACGGCACGATTTCCGGCGGCATGCTACCCAAGATCGAGGGTGCATTGGACGCGGCCAAAAGCGGCGTGAACTCGGTTCACATTATTGACGGCCGGGTGCCGCACGCCATGTTGCTCGAAATCCTGACCGACCAGGCGTACGGCACCATGATCCGATCTCACTAAAACGCGCCCATGAAGCTACTGCGCGTCTGCCATGCGTTGTTGCGCGGTGCTCGCAATCCTCATGTGCGTGAAGCACATTCCGGTTGCTGCGCTCCGTGCGCCTAGCCTGACGGCCGCTCGCTACGCTTCCTGAGCGCGTTTCTGCAACCTGTCTCAAGGCCCTATGCGACTCCTTTTAGTTGAAGACGATGTGATGCTGGCCAGTGGCATCAAGCTGGGGCTCTGCGATGCCGGTTATGCGGTGGACTGGGTCGGCAGCGCCGAGCGTGCCGAAGAGGTGCTGCAGGGTGAGAGTTTTGACGCCGCCATCATCGACATCGGCCTGCCGAAGATCGACGGCCTGGAGCTGACGAGACGGATGCGCACGCGCGGGCTGGCCATGCCGGTGCTGATCCTCACCGCGCGCGATGCGCTGCAGGACCGGGTTCAGGGCCTGGACTTGGGCGCCGACGACTACATGGTCAAGCCGTTTGAGCTGCCGGAGCTGCTGGCGCGCCTGCGCGCACTGCTGCGCCGTTCGCAAGCGGCCACCAGCGCAATTTTGAGTTTCGGCGCGCTGGAGCTGGACTCCGCCAACCGCCAGGCGCGGGCCCATGGCCAGCTCATCGAGCTGGGGCCGCGCGAATGGACGGTGATGGAGTATTTGCTGATGAATGCCCCCAAGCCCGCCAACAAGGAAAAACTGCTCGCAGCACTGACCGGCTGGGACAAGGAAATCACGCCCAACGCGATCGAGGTCTACATTTCCCGCCTGCGCAGCAAACTGGAGCCGCATGGCATCGCCTTGCGCTCCATTCGCGGTTTTGGCTACCGGCTGGAGCTGGTCGCCGGTGGGTCGGTGGGCGCGGCACCCGAATAATCCTGTTCCATGTCCCAGGACACCCGAGCCGACTCCGCTGCCCCGACAAAATTAGCCGCCAGCGGGCCCGCAGCCATGAAATTCGGTTTGCAGCGCCGCCTGCTCCTGCTGCTGCTCGCGCCCTTGAGCCTGTTTGCGGTGGTCAGCATTTACTTCGACTACCAGGCGGCCGGCAATGCCGCCCTGCAGCAAGACCAGCAACTGCGCCGCCTTGCCCCCATGCTGGCCGATTCGGTGATAGCCCCCGGAAACACGCCTTCCGACGGTCCGGTGATGCTGCTGGCACCGCCGGTTGCGGAGTTCATCAAGGGGCGTTCGGGGTTTGCCGGCTACCGGGTGTCGAATGCTGCCGGCGTCTATCTTGCCGGCGATGCCTGGATCAGCCCGGTCGTGCCCACCACGCGTGAGCCGGAGTTTCACAGCATGGAAGACGACGGCGTGACCTACCGGGTGGTGGCGCAGCGCGTCAGCACTGTCGCCGGCGAGCTGATCCTGCAGCTGGCAGACGGCTCCGATGCGCGCCAACAGTGGGTGCGCTCGGTGTTTTTCAAGGTGCTGCTGCCCAACCTGATTCTGGTGCTGGCAGCCGCGTTTGCCGTCAATTGGGCCGTCACGCGGGCCCTCAGACCCCTGTTGGCGCTCAAGGAGGCGGTCGAGCGGCGGTCCCCGCGCGACCTCGGCGCCATCGACCCCTACAGCACGCCAACCGAGGTGCAGCCTCTGGTCACATCGCTGAACCGGCTGTTTGCACTGGTCAACGACCAGGCCGAGGGCCAACGCCGTTTTGTGGCCGATGCCGCGCACCAGCTGCGCACGCCGCTTGCCGGCCTGCAAGCCCAGGTCGAGGCTTGGGCGCAGGCGGCCAATGCGCCGGCGGCCGGTGGGCAGCTGACCTTGTCGGCCGACAAGATCATGCGGTTGCGCAGTGCGACGCGGCGCACCTCGCAGCTGGCCAACCAGTTGTTGGCCCTGTCGCGGGCCGATGCATCCAATATGTCGGGCCAGGCCATGCAGCGCGTGGACCTGAAAGACCTGTGCGAGTCGGTGCTGGCCCTGCACCTGGACGCAGCTTCGGCCAAGGGCATCGATCTGGGCCTGGAGGTGCATTTTGCGCAGGTTTCCGGCCACGAATGGCTGCTGCGCGAACTGCTGGGCAACTTGGTGGACAACGCCGTCAAATACACGGCACCAGGCGGCACGGTGACGATACGTTGCGGGCAGCTGCAGGGACCGCCGGAAGGGCCGCCAGGGCAGGCGCGGGTATTTCTCGAGGTGGAGGACGATGGCCCGGGTATCCCCGTGCTGGAGCGGGCCCTGGCGCTGGAGCGCTTTTACCGCTTGCCCGGCACCGTCGGGGAAGGCAATGGCCTGGGCCTGGCCATCGCCGACGAAATTGCACGCGTCCACCATGCGCCGCTGACGCTGGAGCCTGCCGGCAGCCGGGACGGTGTGGCATGGGGCTTGCGGGTGCGGCTGGTGTTGCCGCTGTCGGTCTGAGCCGCAGGGCGAAAAGCCGTCTCGCCGGAGTTTGCGCTACCCGGGTTTGCCCCCGGCCGGTACCCGCCTGGAGGGGGCAGTGGCTGTGCGAGAATCAAAGAGACGCCCTGGTTTTTGAAACATCTCTTACAACAACGCACTGCACGCCTTATGTCCGAGTTTGAGTCTGATGTGAGCCCCGAGCTCTCCACGCCAGCCGCACCGCGCAAGCGTCCCAAACCGGGCGAGCGCCGCGTGCAGATCCTGCAGGCCCTGGCGACCATGCTGGAGAAACCTGGCTCAGAGCGCATCACCACCTCGGCCCTGGCGGCCCGGCTCGATGTCAGCGAGGCGGCGCTGTACCGCCACTTCGCCAGCAAGGCGCAAATGTTCGAAGGCCTGATCGAGTTCATCGAGCAGACCGTGTTCACCCTGGTCAACCAGATTGCCGAGCGCGAGACCGACCCGGCCCAGCGCACCCGCAAGCTGGTCATCATGCTGCTGCAGTTTGCCGAGAAAAACCCCGGCATGACCCGGGTGATGGCTGGCGACGCCTTGGTGTTTGAAAACGAACGTTTGCAGGAGCGCATGAACCAGTTTTTCGACAAGCTGGAGTCCAGCCTCAAGCAGAACCTGCGTGAAGGCGCGAATTCCGAGGGGTCCGCAGCACCGACCGCGCAGGCGCAAGTCCAAGCCTCGGTCATCGTGGCTTTCATGATGGGCCGCCTGCAGCGATTCTCGCGCTCCGGCTTCAAGCGCCTGCCATCCGAACACCTGGACGCCAGCCTGGCGATCATATTAGGCTAACCCCTATCGGACGCGCACTTCGTGTCGCGCCTTTTCCCTTTTCAGGGGACAGGCGCCTTGGGGCCGGCAAAGCCGGACCCCGGCCCCCGCTGGAAAAGAATCTCGTTAGGTGGCCTCCTCGTGGGGTTTACCAGTTGGGGCCGCGGAACGGGCTCTGCCCGGCCGCAGGCGCCGTTCCCTGCAAGGGGAGGGGACGCTACACGCAGTGAGCGTCAGCAGGGGTGAACCTCCTCACCAGTTGAACAGCGTGCCGTCGTGCGCCAGCCGGTTGACCGGCAGGTAGGCGCGCTGGTAGGGATATTTGGCGGCGAGTGCCTCGTCGATCTCCACACCATGGCCCACGGCTTCGCCGCAATGCATGAAGCCCTGGTTGAAGCTGTAGGCGTGCGGGAAGACCTCGTCGGTTGCTTCGGTGTGGCGCATGTACTCCTGCACGCCGAAGTTGGGCACCCAGGTGTCGAAATGCAGCGCGGCGCCCATGCACACCGGCGACAGGTCGGTCGCGCCGTGGCAGCCGGTGCGCACCTGGTACATGGCCGCAAAGTCGGCAATGCGCCGCAGGTGGGTGATGCCACCGGCATGCACCACCGTTGCGCGGATGTAGTCGATCAGCTGGTTCTGGATCAAATCCTTGCAGTCCCACAGCGTGTTGAAAATCTCCCCCACCGCCAGCGGCGTGGTGGTGTGCTGGCGGATCAGCTTGAAGGCTTCCTGGTTTTCCGCCGGTGTGGCGTCCTCCATCCAGAACAGGTGGTAGGGCTCCAGCGACTTGCCCAGTCGCGCCGCTTCGATGGGCGTGAGGCGGTGATGCACGTCGTGCAGCAGGTGGATGTCCGGCCCGACGGCGGTACGCACGGCCTCGAATAGCTTGGGGGTGTGCAGCAGGTATTTTTCGCTGCTCCAGTCGTGCTCGCTGGGCAGGTCGGCATCGGCCGGCTCGTAGAACAGCGTGCCCTTGCCGACACCATAAACCTTGTCCAGGCCCGGCACGCCGCTCTGCGCACGTATGGCCTGGTAGCCCATTTCCTTGTAGCGCAGCACTTCATCAACCGTTTGCGCGATGTCCTTGCCGTTGGCATGACCGTAGACCATCACGCCGGTGCGGCTGCGTCCGCCCAGCAGCTGGTACAGCGGCAAATTCGCGGCCTTGGCCTTGATGTCCCACAGCGCCGTGTCCACTGCCGCAATCGCGCTCATGGTCACCGGCCCGCGCCGCCAGTAAGCGCCCTTGTACAGGTATTGCCAGATGTCCTCGATCTGGTGGGCGTCGCGTCCGATCAGGCAGGGGATGACGTGGTCGGTCAGATAACTCGCCACTGACAGCTCGCGGCCGTTGAGCGTGGCGTCGCCGATGCCGGTCAGGCCTTCGTCGGTTTCTATCTTCAGCGTGACGAAGTTGCGGCCGGGACTGCAGACGATGACGCGGGCGTTGGTGATTTTCATGGCTTCAGCTTGGGTGGGAGTGGAGTTGGTCCAGGGCGGCCAGCACGCCTTGCTGGTTGATCTGCGCCAGCCAGTGGCTTACGCGGGCCAGCCACTGCGCTTGCTGCGGCAGGGCCTCGCCCCAGATGGCTGGCAGCGTGCCCAGGGCCCGCACCGTGGCTGCGGCGTCACCGGCATGAGTCAGGGCCAAGGCCTTCAGCGTTTCGGCCATCGGGTCACTCATGGCGTACGGCCGGCCCTGCTCGTCGCTGCCGCGCAGGTAGCGCATCCAGGCCGCAGCAGCAAAAGCCAGTCGTTCCACAGGCTGGCCCGCGCGCAGAGCCGCGGTCACCGAGGACACCCAGCGCTGCGGGATTTTCTGTGAGCTGTCGGTGGCGATCTGATGTACCTTGTGCTGCAGCTCCGGGTTGGCAAAACGTGCCAGCAGCGCGTCGCGATACGCGGACCAGTCCGGGCGGCTGAGCTGTGGGCCGATCTCCTCTGTCATCAGGCCGTGGACGAAGCGGTGCACCGCCGGCTGCTCAATGCAGTCGCTGATGACCGGCCAGCCCGCCACCGCACCCATGCAGGCCATGGCCGTGTGGCTGCCGTTAAGCATGCGCAATTTGGCTTCCTCAAACGGCGCCACGTCGTCCACCACCGTGACGCCTGCCGCGGCCAGCACTTCGCCGTCCGCGGAGTCGGCAAAGCGGCATTCAATCACCCATTCCCAGAAGGCTTCGGTGCCCAGTGCGGCCTGGTCAGCCACGCCGAGAGCCTCCCCGGCAGCGGCCAGGCGCTGGCTGGTTGCTGCCGGCACGATGCGGTCCACCATGCTGTTCGGGAAGGCGCAGGCGCTGTTGATCCATTGCGCCAGCGCCGGGTTTTCGGCTTGCGCGGTGTCAACACACAGCGCCTGCAGCTTGCGGCCGTTGTGCGCCAGGTTGTCGCAGGAAGCCAGGGTCAGCCCCGGCAGGCCCGCCGCATGGCGCTTCGCCAGCCCCTGCACCAACAGGGCAGCCAGTACAGGGCCATAGCCTTTTTCGGTGACCGTCAGCGTGACCCAGCGGGTGTGTGGCGCAGCCAGTGCCTGCACTACCTGCGCCGGCTCGCGCGCGGCCACGCAGGTGTGCCAGATGGCGCCGCCGACCTGCCATTGCACACCCACGCTGCTGGCAACCTGCACCGCGTACAGGCCGTCCTGCGCGGCCAGGGCATCTGCCAGCTGGGTGCTGCGCATGGCAACGCCCAGCACCCCCCAGCGTGCATCGCCTTGCTGCAGCAGGGTATCGAACACCAGCGCCTGGTGGGCGCGGTGAAAAGCACCCAGGCCCAGGTGCACCACACCGGCAGCGCTGGTGCGCGGGTAGTTAGGGACGGCGATGCCGCGCGCGGCGATGGTTGGCAGGGAATAAATGTTCAGCATCGCGCACTCAATCAAACTGCAGGCCGCCGTTGAGGTCCAGCACCTCGCCGGTGATGAAGCCGCTCATCGGGTGGGCCAGGAACAGCACGCAGTGGGCGAACTCTTCAAGCTCGCAGAAACGGCCCACCGGTATCTTCTGGCGCAGTTCAGCCTGGCGTTCGGGGCTTACCTGCTCGGTCAGCATCTGGGTCTTCACAAAGGTCGGGGCCAGCGCATTGCAGGTCACACCAAAGGCGGCGTATTCGCGTGCAAAGCTGAAGGTCAGCGAGATCACCCCGCCCTTGCTGGCGGCATAGGCAGGCAACGGCGACAGGCCCCCGGTTTTGGCGCCGTAGGACGACACGTTCACGATGCGGCCAAAACCGCGCGCCTTCATGCCCGGGGCCACACGCTGGCTCACGTAGAAAACACCGTCCAGGTTGATGCGCAGTGTCTTGTGCCAGAGCTCCGGCGTGGTCTGTTCGCAGTTGGCGTACTGCAGGAAGCCGGCGTTGTTGACACAGACATCGATGCGGCCAAAACGCGCCTCGATGGCGTCGCAGGCGGCGTGTACCTGGGCCTGCTCGCTCACGTCCATGGTGAAGCAGGTCAGGCGGTCGCCATACGCGGCGAGTTCGTCAGCCACACGTTCGGTGCCGAGGTCGGTGGCCGCCACGCGGTAACCGGCGGCCAGCAGGGCACGCGCCGTGGCCAGGCCCATGCCAGCATTGGCGCCGGTGACAAGCGCGACCTGGTCTTGAATCGGTGGGGTCATGTTTTCAGAAGAAGTTGATGATGATTTTGGCCTCTGGCCCTTATTGCACGGGCGCAGACAGCTACTGATTTAGTAGCATTTGGCGTTCAGTCCGGCACGCGCACGCCGACCTTCTGCCCGGCCGCCACGATCTCGCGCCAGGTTTCGCTGTCGATTTCGATGCCGCCCTGCTCGCGCGCCAGGCGCGCGCGGCGTTCCGGTTCGCCAGCAATCTGCACAGCATCCACGCCGTCGGCCGGCGGGCTCTTGCGCAGCCATTCAACAAAAGCCAGCGCTTCGGCTTCCATCACCGACTGGGTGCCCAGCTTGCCGGGGTCGATCAGGATGGTGAGCATGCTGTTGTACACCGCACGCGTATTGACGGTGGGGTGGTGCCAGGTGCCACCGCCGGTGAGCGCACCCCCCAGCAGCTCGCAGGCCACCGCCAGGCCGTAACCCTTGTGTTCGCCGAACGGCATGAGCGCGCCAAAAAAACCATTGGGCTGCGGCACCACCACCACGCCAGGGTCGGTGGTCGGCAAACCGTGTTCGTCGATCAGCAGGCCCGGCTGGACGGACTTGCCTTGGTTGTGCGCTACACGCATTTTTCCCTGGGCCACGCGGCTGGTTGCGAAATCAAGCACAAAGGGCTGCTGGTCTTTCAGCGGGATGCCGATGCAGCAGGGGTTGGTGCCGTAGCGGCCATCCGCACCGCCCCAGGCCGCGACAACAGGCCGCGTCATCACGTTCACAAAGTGCAATGAGACCAGCCCCTCGGCCACCGCCATCTCGGCGAAGTGGCCGATGCGGCCCAGATGATGAGACTCTGCCAGCGCCATGATGCAGCTGCCGTGCGTTTTGGCGCGCGCCATGCCCAGCGCCATCGCCTGCTCGCCGATGGCCTGGCCGTAACCGCGCTGGCCGTTCAGGCTGAGCAGCGAGCCGGCGTCGAGCAGGGTTTTGACCTGGGCGTTGGGTATCAGGCCGCCTTCGAGCACTGCGTCGACGTAGCGCGGAAGCATACCTATGCCGTGGGAGTCGTGGCCGCTCAGGTTGGCCATGACCAGGTTGGAGGCGACCTTGTCCGCTTCAGCAGCCGTGCTGCCGGATGCTATGAAAATGGTAGCTGCTTGCGCACGCAGGTATTGGGATTGAAGCACTTTTTGCATGTAAACGCCCCTTACATCACCGCGCCGACCTGCCAGGGCACAAACTCGTTCTGGCCGTAGCCATGCGACTCGCTCTTGCTTTTTTCGCCCGAGGCCGTGGCCAGCACCAACTCGAAAATGCGCTGGCCCATTTCGGCCACCGTGCTGCTGCCGTCGATGATTTCCCCGCAGTTGATGTCCATGTCTTCTTCCTGCTTCTTCCAGAGTGCCGAGTTGGTCGACAGCTTGAGAGAAGGCGAGGGCGCGCAGCCGTAGGCCGAGCCGCGCCCGGTGGTGAAGCAGATCATGTTTGCGCCGCCCGCCACCTGCCCGGTGGCGCTGACCGGGTCGTAACCCGGCGTGTCCATGTAGACAAAGCCGTGGGCTGTCACCGGCTCGGCGTATTCATACACCGCCTGCAGGTTGCTGGTGCCGCCCTTGGCGACCGCGCCCAGCGATTTCTCCAGGATGGTCGTCAAGCCGCCAGCCTTGTTGCCGGGCGAGGGGTTGTTGTTCATTTCGCCTTCGTTGATCTCGGTGTAATGCTCCCACCACTTGATGCGCTGAATCAGTTTTTCACCGACCTCGCGTTTCACTGCGCGGCGCGTCAGCAAATGTTCGGCACCGTAGATTTCGGGCGTTTCGCTGAGGATGGCCGAGCCGCCGTGCGCCACCAGCAGATCAACCGCTGCGCCCAAAGCCGGGTTGGCGCTGATGCCGGAGTAGCCGTCCGAGCCGCCGCATTGCAGGCCGATGGTGATGTGGGAGGCGCTGCAGGGTTCGCGTTTGACGGCATTGGCCTGCGGCAGCATCTCCTTGATCATGGCGATGCCCTTGGCCACCGTTTTGGCGGTGCCGCCGGTGTCCTGGATGCTGAACACGCGCAGGGTTTTGCCCTCGCGCAGGCTGCCGTGGGCCAGCCAGGCATTGATCTGGTTGGACTCGCAACCCAGCCCCACCACCAGCACGCCGGCAAAGTTGGGGTGCGTGGCGTAACCGGTCAGCGTGCGCTGCAGGATCTGCAGCCCCAGGCCTTCGGAGTCCATGCCGCAGCCCGTGCCGTGTGTGAGTGCGACCACTCCGTCCACATTCGGAAAGGCGGCCAGCGCGGCCGGGTTGTTCTGCCGCGAGAAATGATCTGCAATCGCGCGTGCTGCGGTGGCAGAGCAATTGACGCTGGACAAAATGCCGATGTAGTTGCGCGTGGCCACGCGGCCGTCGGCGCGCATGATGCCCATGAAGGTGGCTTCCCGCCGCGCCGGCTCGGGCTTGACGTCGGCACCAAAGGCGTAGTCGCGTGCGAAGTCGCCTTTGTTCGGCCCCATGTCGAGGTTGTGCGTGTGCACATGTTCGCCGGGCCCGATCGGCTGGCTGGCAAAACCGATGATCTGGTTGTAGCGCCGCACCGGGTCGCCCGGTGCCATGGCATGGGTGGCAATTTTGTGCCCGGCCGGGATCAGCCCGCGGACCGGCATGCCTTCGACAACCGTGCCGCCCACCAGTTGCTGGCGGGCGATCAGGACGTCATCGGCAGGATGGAGTCGAATAAATGGTGTCATCGTGTGTTCCTGCATTTATCAGGGCCAGCGCGGAACCGGCTTGGCCGGGCCGCAGGTGGCGCCCCCTCGAGGGGGAGACGCCGAAGGCGTTTCGGGGGTGGGGTCATTTCTAGTAAAACATTTTCGGAAGCCAGAGAACCAGCTTGGGAAAGTAGGTGATGATGATCAGGCTGCCCAGCAGGGGAAACAGCCAGGGCAGGATGGCCATGGTTGTGCGTTCGACCGAGAGCTTGGCCACACGCGCCAGCACAAACAGCACCATGCCCATGGGCGGATGCAGCAGGCCAATCATCAGGTTGAGCACCATCACCAGCCCGAAGTGGATGGGGTCCACGCCCAGCTGCGTCGCAATGGGCACGAGGATGGGCACGAGGATGGTGATGGCCGCGGTCGGCTCCAGGAAGCAGCCCACAAACAGCATGAGCAAATTGGCCAGCAGCAGGAAGACCCAGGCTTCCTTGGTGAAGTCCAGCACCCATTTGGCAATATCGGTCGTCACACCCGTGGCGGTGAGCATCCAGCCGAAAATCGACGCCGCCGCCACGATGAACAGCACAGTCGCGGTGGTCTCCACCGTATCGAGGCAGACCTTCACAAAGCTCTTGAAGGTCAGCGTGCGGTACCACGCAAAACCCAGGATCAAGGCCCACACGCAGGCGGCAATCGCGCCTTCGGTAGGGGTGAAGATGCCGGTGGTCATACCGCCTATCAGCAGCACGGGCGTCATGATGGGCAGTACGGCCTGGAAATTGAAGGCCTTGTCGGCAACGAACAGTGCCACCAGGGCGGCAGCTACGGTGATTTGCGGTGGAAAGCCCAGCTTGCCGATCAGCAGCCACAGCAACAGCGGCCAGCCGATGACCACCGCGGTTTCAACCAGCGCCTTGTTCAGACGGCTCCATGCGAAGGGGACATCGGCGCCCCAGCCGTTCTTGTGCGCGAAGTAAGCTACCGTGAGCATCATCAGGACGGCCATCATGACTCCCGGCAGGATGCCCGCCAGGAACAGTGCACCGACGCTGACGTTGGCCATCATGCCGTAGATCACAAAGGGCAGGCTCGGTGGAATGATGGGGCCCAGGGTGGCCGAGGCCGCCGTCACGCCCACGGCAAACTCCGTGCTGTAGCCATGGTCCTTCATGGCCTTGATCTCGATGGTGCCCAGGCCGGCCGCGTCGGCAATGGCGGTGCCGCTCATGCCGGCAAACACCACCGAGCCGACGACGTTGACGTGGCCCAGCCCGCCCTTCATCCAGCCGACCAGCGCCAGCGCGTAGTTGTAGATGCGGTTGGTGATGCCGGCGTTGTTCATCAGGTTGCCGGCCAGGATAAAAAACGGCACGGCCAGCAGCGGGAAACTGTCGATGCCGCTGACCATGCGGTGAATCACCACAAAGGGCGGTGAGCTCTGGGTGACGAGGATGTAGACCAGTGAGGCCCCAGCCATGGCCATGGCTACCGGCAGGCCGCCGCTCATCAGGAAGAGGAAAATAATCTTCAGCATTTAGCGGTCTTCCATCGTGGATTCGGGGCGTTCCAGAACACTGTAGCCGCGCCGGAGGTGGATGCGCATGACCCAGACCGAGCGCAGGGTCATGGCCGCAAAACCGACCAGGCAGACGCCGTACACCAGGTTCATCGGCAGGTCGACGATGGTCATCTTGTAGTTGCCCATCTTGTCCATCATTTGCCAGGTCAACACCACTGTGGCGCCCAGGAAGGCGATGCGCAGCACGTCGGCCAGCAGGGCCATGGCCCGCGCCAGCCAGGCCGGCATGAATCGGTAGAAAAAATCGACCTGGATATGGTTGTTCTTGGCCACGCCGATGGCTGCACCGACAAACACGGTGGCGATCAGCAGGTAGCGCGCGATTTCCTCGGTCCAGGCCGCGGAATCGTTCATCACGTAGCGGGTGAAGAACTGGTAGAAAACCGTCAGCCCCAGCGCCCAGAAAAAGGCCAGCGCTGCCCAAGCCTCCACAGGCGTGCCGGACAGGTCCACCTCGTCGTCAACGGCGTGGAACTCGCCGTCGTCGCCCATGACCTTGGGCAGGGCGTCAATGTCGGGAATAGGAATCATGGTGGGGATGTTTTTGGGGAAAAAGCCCTCCCGCAAGGGGAGGGAGCGGCACAACCGGCGCGAATGGCCGGCCGGCTGGTTTACTTGATGGCCTGGATGCGATCCCAGTCCTTCTTGTCATAACCCATGGAAGCCATGTCCACGGCTTTCACGATGCGGTCGCGGAAGTCGTCCTTGTTGACCGTGATCATGTTGATGCCTTTTTTCTTGAACTCGTCCACCAGTTCGCCTTCGCGTTTCTGGATGTCGGCCGTGGCTTTGGCAGCCGCTTCCTGCATCACGTCGGTGAAAATTTTCTTGTCGGCGTCGCTGAGCTTGGTCCAGATGTGGGGGCCGACCTGTGTCACCAGCGAATCCAGGATATGGCCGGTCAGGATGATGTTTTTCTGGACCTCGTAGAACTTCTTGGCCTCGATGGTGGGCAGCGGGTTTTCCTGCGCATCGACCGTGCCGTTTTGCAGAGCCAGGTAGACCTCGGCAAAAGCGATGGGCGTGGGGTTGGCGCCGCAACCACGGGGCAAGGCCATGTAGGCCGGCACGTCGGGCACGCGCATTTTCAGGCCCTTCATCTCGTCGCAGTTCTTGAAGGGCTTGTTGCTGGTGGAGTGGCGCGCGCCGTAGTAGGTGACGGCGACGGTCTGGATACCGGTTTTCTGCTTGTAGCCGTCGGTCAGCTCCTTGAATACGTCGCTCTTCGCGTATTTCAGCAGGTGTTCCGGGTCGCGGAAGGTGTAGGGGTAATAGGCCACGCCGATGCGCGGAAAGCTGCGGGCGGCAAACGAGGCGCCCGAGATGATGATGTCCACGGTACCCAGCTGCAGGCCCTGGTTGATGTCGCTTTCCTTGCCGAGCGTGGAGGCCGGAAACACCTGGATGTCGTAACGCCCGCTGCTGCGCTTCTTGATCTCGTCAGCCGCCCAGACCGACCACTTGTGGTACGGCTCCGATGTTTCATACACGTGTGCCCACTTGAGCTTGGTCTGCGCCTGGGCCAGGCCCAGGCTGCCCAGGCCGCCCGCCAGGATGGCGCAGCAGGCAATGGCTTTGATCGTCAATCGTTTTGTCATGTTGTCTCCTCGGTTGAAAGAAAGGGGAAGCAGGAATGGAAACGCTGGCGGAAATCAACTCGTCGTCTTAGCGCGGCGCCAGCTCGCACTGAATCGGGCATGGGACTTGTCCATGTGGGCATGCATTGCTGCGCGGGCGGCGGCACTGTCGTGCGCGCAGATCGCGGCAAAAATGGCTTCGTGCTCTGAAATCGCCGACTGCCAGGACTTCATGGTTTCGAAATAACCCCCCAGCCGCGTGAACAGCGGGCCGCGGCGCGAATCCCAGAAAGTCTGGACGGTCTCGATCAGCACCACGTTGCCGCAGGACTCGACAATGGCGGTGTGAAAGGCGCGGTCGCCTTCCAGCGGGAGCACGCCCTGGTTGGCATCGCTGATCATGGTATCGATTGCGGCGCGCATCGCGTCCGTGTCCTTGCGTTTGGCCTGCTCTGCGGCCATGGAAGCAATTTCGCCTTCCACCACACGGCGTGCGCGGATCAGCTCCAGCGGGCCCCATTCAGTGGAAGTCAGTTGCGGGCCCTTGTTTCGCTCTGTCCGCTTGGAGCGGTCCAGCACATAAACACCAGAGCCGGTACGCACTTCCACCCAGCCTTCGACTTCCATGGCAATCAGCGCTTCGCGCACCGAAGGGCGGCTCACGCCCAGCTGGGTGGCCAGGTCGCGCTCGGCCGGCAGGCGTGTGCCCGGGGCAAACTCCCCCTTGCTGATCAGCGAGCGCAGCTGCTCGGCAATCTGGCGGTACAGGCGTTGCGGTTCGACGGTTTGCAGCGGCATGAAAAAGAGTGGGCCGGTATTAAGGGTTAGCCAGAATTGGACAAGTGGTCAGACCAATTAATAATCCCATGATTCCAGCCAGCCGGGCATCCGGCTAAACCCTAGACTCTCGGCATCCACTGCATGAAGCTCCCGATCACCATCGAATCCATCCGTCTGCGGCAGGTCAACCTGCCGCCCAAGGTGGTGCGCACGGACGCCATCCAGTCTTTTGTGACGCAGGAGACTTTGCTGCTGACCCTGCGCTGCAGCGACGGCTTGGAGGGCACCGGTTATGCCTACACCATAGGTACCGGCGGCTCCTCGGTCATGGCCCTGCTGCATGACCACCTGGTGCCGCGTTTGCTGGGCCGCAATCCGCTGCACATTGAAGCGATCTGGAAAGACCTGTTTTTCCATACCCACGCCACGGCTGTCGGGGCCATCACCAGCCTGGCGCTGGCCTGCGTTGACACCGCGCTATGGGACTGGCGCGCGCGCAGCCAGGACCTGCCCCTGTGGCAGCTACTGGGCGGCGCGCAGTCGCGCGTGCCGGTGTACACCACCGAAGGCGGCTGGCTGCATCTGGGTGCCGACGAGCTGGTGGCCCAGACGCTGGCGGCGAAGGCGCAAGGTTTCAGGGGAGCAAAGATCAAGGTCGGGCGGCCGCATGTGAGTGAAGACGTGGCTCGCCTGTCGGCCGTGCGGGAAGCAGTCGGGCCGGGCTTTGACATCATGACCGACGCGAACCAGGGCTTCAACCGGCCCGAGGTGCTGCGCCGTGCCGCGGCCTTTGCCGGGCTGGATCTGGCGTGGCTCGAAGAGCCCCTGCCTGCCGAAGATATGGCGGGCCATCGCCAGCTGCGCGCACACACCGCCATTCCTGTTGCGGTTGGCGAGTCCATGTACCACCTGAGCCAATTCCGCGAGTACCTGGAGCAGGGTGCGTGCAGCATCGTCCAGCCCGATGTGGCGCGCATTGGCGGCATCACGCCCTGGATCAAGGTCGCCCACCTGGCGGAAGCTTTTGGTGTGCCCGTGTGTCCGCATTTCCTGATGGAGCTGCATGTCAGCCTGTGTGCGAGCGTGCCCAACGCGGCCTGGGTCGAATACATTCCCCAGCTCGACGACATCACCACCAGCCGCATCCGTGTCGAAGGCGGTTACGCCTATCCGCCCGACACACCAGGCCTGGGCATCGCCTGGGATTGGCCGGTGATTGACAAGCGGCAACTCGCCGACCTGACCCTCCGGAAAAAGTAAACAAACCAGGCAAGCAAAGGAAACCACATGAGACTCCAGGGAAAAACCGCACTGATCACCGCTGCCGGGCAGGGCATAGGCAGGGCCAGCGCGTTGGCCATGGCGGCAGAAGGCGCGCAGGTCTGGGCCACCGACGTGAATGCGAAGCTGCTCGAGAGTTATGCGGGCATGCCGAACATCCACGCCATGAAGCTCGATGTGCTCGACAAGGCGGCCATCCAGAAACTGGTGGCCAGCATGCCGGCGCTGGATGTGCTGTTCAATTGCGCGGGTTTTGTGCATGCGGGCACCATCCTCCAGGCCACCGACGAAGAGTGGGAGTTAGCCTTCAACCTCAATGTGCGCTCGCAGTTCTGGACCATCCAGGCGGCCCTGCCGCGCATGCTTGCCAACAACGGCGGCGGCAGCATCATCAACATGGCCAGCGTGGTCAGCATCAAGGGGCTGCCGAACCGTTTTGTGTATGGCGCGTCCAAGGCGGCCGTGATCGGCCTGACGAAAAGTGTGGCGGCCGACTATGTGATGCAGGGCGTGCGCTGCAATTGCATCTGTCCCGGCACCGTGGATACGCCCTCGTTGCAGGACCGCATCAATGTGTTCGAGGACCCGGCGCAAGCGCGCAGGAATTTCATTGCACGCCAGCCCATGGGACGGCTGGCACAGGCGCATGAAATCGCGCCGGTGGTGACCTTCCTGGCCAGTGACGAGTCGGCCTTTGTCACCGGCCAGAACTACAACGTTGATGGCGGCATGACCATATGAACCAGCTCGATTTCGGCGGCCGCCATGCGGTGGTCACCGGCGGGGCCGCTGGGCTGGGGTTCACCATTGCGCAGCGTCTGATCGCGTCCGGCGGCAGCGTCACCCTGTGGGATCGCGACGAAACAGCCGCCGGCAAGGCGGCTGCCGCGCTGGGTGCGCGGGCCTGGGCGGTGGCGGTGGATGTGTCGCAGCATGCCTCGGTTTGCGCCGCGGTTCAGGCGACGCTTCAACACACGCCCAGGGTCGATGCGCTGGTCAACAGCGCCGGTGTCACCGGGCCCAACGTCAAGCTATGGGACTATCCGGTGGATGATTGGCGCCAGGTGATAGACGTCAACCTCAACGGTCTGTTCATGTGTTGCCGCGAATGGGTGCCGCACCTGCGCGCCAACAACTATGGCCGCATCGTCAACATCGCATCGGTGGCCGGCAAGGACGGCAACCCGAACGCCAGTGCCTACAGCGCCAGCAAGGCCGCCGTGATTGCGCTGACCAAATCGCTGGGCAAGGAACTCGCCGATACCGGCGTGCGCGTTAACTGCGTGACGCCGGCCGCAGTGAAAACCGCCATTTTTGACCAGATGACGCCCGAACACATCGCCTTCATGCTGTCGAAAATTCCCATGGGCCGCTTCGGCACGCCCGAAGAGGTGGCCGCGATGGTGGGCTGGCTGTGCACCGAAGAATGTTCTTTCTCGACCGGCGCGGTGTTTGACCTGTCGGGTGGGCGCTCCAGCTACTGATGGGGACATCCATAAATCCGATTCTCGGGCGCATGACCGCGCGCCCTGCCCCGCATACCGATAATCGAATTTCTGGAAGCCCCATCTCATTTGTTCTTGTGTAACTTAAAAGGAAAACCATGAAACTCGTTCGTTACGGCAACCCGGGCAAGGAAAAGCCTGGCCTGATTGATGCGGATGGCAAGCTGCGCGACCTCAGCGGCGTGATCACCGACATCGGTCCGGACCAGCTCGGCGATGCCGCGCTGGCCAAGCTGCGCAGGCTGAAAACCGCCACCTTGCCGCTGGTCAAGGGCAAGCCGCGTTTCGCCAGCCCGGTCGTCGGTGTTGGCAAGTTCATCGCCATCGGCCTGAACTACGCCGACCATGCGGCCGAGTCGGGGCTGCCTATTCCTCCCGAGCCGGTGGTGTTCATGAAGGCCACCAGCTGCATCCAGGGCCCCAACGACCCGGTCATGTTGCCCAAAGGCTCGGTCAAGAGCGACTGGGAAGTCGAACTCGGCGTGGTGATCGGCACCCGTGCACGTTATGTGTCGCAAAAGGATGCGCTGAGTTTTGTTGCCGGCTACTGCACCATCAACGACGTCAGCGAACGCGAATTCCAGATCGAGCGCGGTGGCACGTGGGACAAGGGCAAGGGCTGCGACACCTTCGGCCCGCTCGGCCCCTGGCTGGTGACACGCGACGACGTGCCCAATCCGCAAAAGCTCGCCATGTGGCTGGACCTCAACGGCAAGCGCATGCAGACCGGCAGCACGAAGACCATGATTTTCAGCGTCGCCAAAATCGTCAGCTACGTCAGCCAGTTCATGACCCTGCTGCCCGGCGATGTGATTACCACCGGCACGCCGCCCGGTGTCGGCCTGGGCATGAAACCGCCGCTGTACCTGAAAAAAGGCGACGTGATGACGCTGGGTATTGAAGGCTTGGGCGAGCAGCGCCAGGTGGTCGTGCCTTTCAAACTTTGAAGCCTGGCTGAAGCAGCTTGAAGCCAGCCTCGAGGGTTTACCCGAGGCTGGCTTAGAAAAACTTCTCTAGAAAACCCCGCTGCTGGCGTGGGGACATGGAAATACTGCAAAATAGAACGACCGTTCGTTTTATTTGTCTGGATGCCATGTCCGTCACTGAATTGCCTGTCAAACCTGCCCGTGCCACCCGCTCTGTTTCGGGGTTGCCGGTGGCCGGTGCTGCCAAAAGCCAGCAAAAAGGCCAGCAGACCAAGGCCGCCATCATTGATGCGGCGCTGGGCCTGGCCACGCAGATCGGTCTTGAGGGCCTGAGCATAGGCGCCCTGGCCGAAGTCATGCGCATGAGCAAGTCCGGCGTGTTTGCCCACTTCGGCTCGCGTGAAGAACTCCAGATTTCCGTTATCCGCGAATATTTTGCGCGTTTTGAGGAAGAGGTTTTTTACCCCGCCCTGAAGGAGCCCAAAGGCCTGCCGCGTGTGCAGGCCCTGTTCGGCAACTGGATGAAACGTGTGGCGGTGGAGCTGCAGTCGGGCTGCATTTTCATCAGTGGTGCCGTTGAATTCGACGATCGGCCCGGCCCGGTGCGCGATGCGCTCGCCACGTCGGTGCAGACCTGGCTGGCCGCCATGTACCGCGCCGTGGTGCTGGCCAAGGAGACCGGTCACCTGCATGCGGATGCCGACGAGCGCCAGATTGCCTTCGAAATCCACGGCCTGATCCTGGCACTGCATTACGAGGCCCGCTTCCTCAAGACGCCGGGCTCGATAGACCGCACCTTGCGGGCTTTCCAGAGCATTCTGGCGCGTTACGGCAGCGACACCGCCCTGGCGCTGGCGCAACCCATCACTTCCGCATCGCTCACCGGTGGCACTGCCAGGCCGGTGCCTGATTCTTCTTCCTCTTCCTAATCTCCTTCAAAGGACTTCCCCATGCCTCAATACAACCCGCCACTGCGCGACATGCAATTCGTCATGCATGAGGTGCTCAAGGTCACCGACGAACTCAAGCCGATTGCCAAGTATGCGGACGCCGATGTGGACACGATTAATGCCATCCTCGAAGAAGGGGGCAAGTTTGCAAGCGAGGTCATTCTTCCGCTCAACGTGAGCGGCGACGAAGAGGGCTGCAAGCTGGACCCGGTGACCCACGCCGTGACCACCCCCACGGGTTTCAAGGAAGCCTATCAAAAATACGTTGAAGGTGGCTGGCCCGCCCTGAGCGGCGACCCTGAATTTGGCGGACAGGGCCTGCCGCTGGTGGTTAACCAGTGTTTCTATGAAATGCTCAACAGCGCCAACCAGGCCTGGACCATGTACCCCGGGCTGACACATGGCGCCCATGCTGCGCTGCACGCCCACGGCACCGAAGAACAGAAAAAAACTTACCTGCGCAAAATGACCACCGGCGAATGGACTGGCACCATGTGCCTGACCGAGCCGCATTGCGGGACCGACCTGGGCCTGATGCGCACCAAGGCCGAGCCACAGCCTGACGGTAGCTACAAAATCACAGGCAACAAGATATTCATCAGCGCCGGTGAACACGACATGGCGGGCAACATCATCCATCTGGTGCTGGCCCGCGTGACCGATGCTCCCCTTGGCATCAAAGGCGTCAGTCTGTTCATCGTGCCCAAGTTTCTGGTCAATGCAGACGGTTCACTGGGTGCGCGCAATGGCATCTACTGCGGTGGTCTGGAACACAAAATGGGTATCCACGGCAACGCCACGGCGCAAATTGTCATTGACGGCGCAATAGGCACCATGGTCGGCCAGCCGAACAAGGGCATGCAGGGCATGTTCGTGATGATGAACGCCGCACGCTTGGGCGTGGGCAACCAGTCACTGGGCTTGACCGAAGTGGCGTACCAGAACGCGCTGGCTTACGCCAAAGACCGCATCCAGATGCGCAGCCTGTCTGGCCCCAAGGCCAAGGACAAGCCGGCCGACCCCATCATCGTCCACCCTGATGTGCGCAAGATGCTGCTCACCGCCAAGGCCTATGCCGAGGGCGGCCGTGCGCTGGCGATCTATTGCACGGTGTTGCTCGACAAGGAGCACCACCACCCCGACGAAAAAGTGCGCAAGGACAGCGGTGAAATTCTGTCGCTGCTGACACCCATCGTCAAAGCCTTCCTGACAGACAACGGCCACATCTCCACCAATGCCTGCATGCAGGTGTTCGGCGGCCATGGTTTCATCAAGGAATGGGGCATGGAGCAGTTTGTGCGCGACAACCGCATCAACATGATTTACGAAGGCACCAACACCATCCAGTCGTTAGACCTGCTGGGCCGCAAGATCCTCGGCAACAACGGCGCCACACTGAAAAAATTCGGCAAGCTCATCGGCGCACTGGTAGCTGAAGAAGGCGTCAACGAGAAGATGGCCGAGTTCATCAACCCCCTGGCCTACCTGGCCGACCAGATGACGAAGTTTACCACCGAGCTGGGCTTCAAGGGTTTCCAGAACCCCGATGAAGTTGGCGCTGCAGCGGTGGACTACCTGCGCGTGGCCGGCCACTTGGTGTTCGGTTACTTCTGGGCCCGCATGGCGCAGGTTGCACTGCGCGAAGTGGCGGCCGGCAATACCGACCCCTTCTACCAGGCCAAGCTGCAGACGGCGCGCTTTTACTTCGCCAAGCTTTTTCCCGAGACCGCAACCCTGATGCGCACAGCGCGCAGCGGCAGCAAGGTGTTGATGGACACCGACGCTGCGCTGGCCTGATGATCGGATTCCCCTAAACCTTCAAGCTTTTTTGGCACAGGAGCCCATATGTACCGTGCATCTATAGCTATCATTTTTGCAGCATTGTCGCTGCCGGCGCTGGCGCAGATGACGCCAGTAGGTCTCTGGCGTAACGTGGACGACAAGACCGGCGAGGCGAAAGCCGAGATCCGGATTGTCGACGCCGGCGGCGTGCTCAGCGGCAAGCTGGAAAAACGCCTGGGCAAGGACATCAAGCCCGATGACGTGTGCACCGAATGCAGCGACGACCGCAAGGGCAAACCCATTCAGGGACTTGAAATCATCCGCAATGCCAAAAAGGCCGAGGGCAAGGACGTCTGGGAAGGCGGCAAGATTCTCGACCCCGAAAACGGACGCGATTACACGCTGCGCATGACCCCCATCGACGGCGGAAAAAAGCTGGAAGTGCGCGGCTCCTTCGGCCCCTTCGGACGCACCCAGACCTGGGTGCGTGTGCCATGAACCCGGCCCAAGCGGTGGCTAACCATGGGTGAGGCCATTTCCCGGACCTTGCGCATCGGCCAGGGCAGTGGCCCGGCCGAGCGCCGCTGGTATGGGCACCACCTGCTGAAGAAGCCGTTTTTCGGCCGCTTCATGAAACCCTGGCGCTGGCCGGCGGACGTACCGCAGGAAGGCTGGGAGCGGGTGCGGGTTGCCAGCCGCAGCGCGAGCCGGCTCGAAGCCGTCGTGGCGCGCACGCCGCTGGCCGCGCAGGGTGTGGTGGTCTGTGCCCATCCCATGGGTCTGGCCTGCAAGGGCTTCTGGCTGCGCCACGGGCATGCGCAAAAGCTGCTGGACGCGGGCTTCCATGTGGTGGCGTTCGACTTCAACGGCTTCGGTGAAAGCCCTTCGACCAATTTCGATTTTCCCGGCGACGTGTTGTCCGTGGGCCAGTGGGCGCGCGGCGCTTTCCCCGGCCTGCCGGTGCATGCGTTGACGGCTTCCTTTGGTGCGATCAATACGCTCAGTGCCATCGCCGAGGCGGATTTCCCCTTCGACAAGGTCGTGGCCGAGGGTTGCCCACCCACGTTGCCCGATTTCTGGAAAGCCTATCCCCTGGCTCATGCGGTGCTGACCATAGGCCGGCGCTTCAACCCCGAAAGTGAATTGCACCTGAGGCCGGTTCATCACCTCGCCAGCATGCGCGACGTGGACGTGCTGCTCATCCACAGCCAGGCCGACCGCTGGACGCCGGTGCATTTCGGCGACGCACTGCAGCAGGCTGCTTCGCGGCCGGAGCGCATCCAGCGCCTGGTCCTTGAACACGCCGACCACACGCATGGCATGCGCGACGAACCACAGCGCTACTGGAGCGCCGTGCTCGAATTTTTCAACCAGATAACCCCAACCAGGTCTTAACCATGTCACGTTTCCAAGTCAAAAAAGTTGCGGTGCTCGGCGCCGGCGTGATGGGCGCGCAGATCGCCGCCCATCTGGTCAACCTCAAAGTGCCGGTGGTCCTGTTCGACCTGCCCGCCAAAGAGGGCCCGAAGAACGGCATCGTCATCAAGGCCATTGAAGGCCTGAAAAAACTCAAGCCCGCACCGCTCGGTGTGCCTGAAGACGCGGCGCTGATTCAGCAGGCCAACTACGAAGAACACATGGATGTTCTGAAAGAGTGCGACCTGATCATCGAGGCGATTGCCGAACGCATGGACTGGAAGACCGACCTGTACCACAAGATTGCACCCTTCATCGGCGAAGGCGCCATCGTGGCCAGCAACACCTCGGGCCTGTCGATCACCAAACTGAGCGAGGCGCTGCCCGAGTCCATCAAGCCGCGTTTTTGCGGCATCCACTTCTTCAACCCGCCGCGCTACATGACGCTGGTCGAGCTGATCAACACACCGACCACCGAACCCAAGGTGATGGACGACCTAGAAGCTTTTGTGACCAGCGGCCTGGGCAAAGGCGTGATCCGCGCACACGACACGCCCAACTTCATTGCCAACCGGGTCGGCATTGCCGGCATGCTTGCCACCATCAAGGAGGCCGAGAACTTTGGCCTCACGTATGACGTGGTCGATGACCTGACCGGCAAGAAGCTGGGCCGCGCCAGTTCGGGCACTTTCCGCACCGCCGACGTGGTGGGCCTGGACACCATGGCCCACGTCATCAAGACGCTGCAGGACAACCTCGGCCCCGTCGGCAGTGGAAAAGTGGAAGACCCGTTCTCCGACATCTACGGCACGCCGGCCGTGCTCACGAAACTGCTGGAATCCAAAAGCCTGGGCCAGAAAACCGGTGCCGGCTTTTACAAGAAGGTGGGCCGCGACATCCTGCGCCTGGACCCTGAAAGCATGGAGTACGTCGCCGGCGGCGCCAAGGCCAATGAAGTAGTGGGCCGCATGCTCAAAAAGCCGGCTGGCGAGCGGCTGAAGCTGTTGCGCGAAGCCGAGGGCGCCGAGCCGCGTTTCCTCTGGGCCATCCTGCGCGACCAGTTCCATTACGCCGCCGTGCACCTGGCCAGCATTGCCGAAACCGCGCGCGACATCGACTTTGCGATGCGCTGGGGCTTCGGCGCCAAGCAGGGCCCGTTCGAGCTCTGGCAGGAAGCCGGCTGGCTGCAGGTGGCCAACTGGATCAAGGAAGACATTGATGCCGGCCGCGCGCTGAGCAAGGCCCCCCTGCCTGACTGGGTGTTCAAGGGTTCGGTGGTTGCCGCCGGTGGTGTGCACACGGCCGAGGGCTCATGGAGCGCCTCCGCCAACAAATTCATTGCGCGCCGCGAGCTGCCGGTCTACCAGCGTCAGTTCTTCCCGGAGAACGTGCTGGGCTCCAGCGCCCCGGCGTTCCAGACGGCAGGCACCACGCTGCACGAAGACGACGCGATCCGCCTCTGGACGCTGGACGGTGACCAGGGCGATGTCGTCATCGCCAGCATCAAGACCAAGATGCATGCCATCAGCCCCGATGTGGTGGAAGGTCTGGCCATGGCGGTGGACCTTGCAGAGAAAAGCTACAAGGGCCTGGTGATCTGGTCGAACGACGAGATGTTTTCAGCCGGCGCCGATCTGCAGGCCATGCTGCCCGCCTTCATGATGGCCGGTGTTTCGGCCGTGGAAGGTGCCGAGGCGGAGATGCAGAACGTGATGCTCAAGCTGCGTTATGCGTCGGTGCCGGTGGTGTCGGCCGTTCGCGGCCTGGCGCTGGGTGGTGGCTGCGAGATGGCGGTGTATTCGGCCAAACGCGTGGCCGCCATGGAAAGCTACATCGGCCTGGTCGAAGTCGGCGTCGGCCTGGTGCCCGGCGCCGGTGGTCTGACCTACATTGCCCGCCGCGCCGCTGAAAACGCGGCCACATCCACCAACAAGGACGTGCTGCCTTTCCTGACGGAAGGCTTCACCGCCGCGGCCATGGCCAAGGTGGGTACCAGCGCGATCGAAAGCCGCAAGATTGGCTATTTGCTCGACAGCGACGTGATCGTGCCGAACAAGGACGAGCTGCTGTACGTCGCGTTGAACGAAGCACGTGCCCTGTTCCACTCTGGCTACCGAGCGCCGCACAAGCGGCCGTTCCCCGTCGCTGGCCGCAGCGGCCTGGCCACCATCAAGGGCCAGCTCGTCAACATGCGCGACGGCGGCTTCATCAGCGCGCACGACTTTCACATCGCCAGCCTGATCGCCAACGTGGTTTGCGGCGGTGATGTCGATGCCGGTTCGCTGGTGACGGAAGAGTATCTGATGACGCTGGAGCGCAAGGCCTTCTGTTCGTTGCTGGAGCACCCGAAAACCCAGGAGCGAATCATGGGCATGATGAGCACCGGAAAACCGGTGAGGAACTGATGCATACCCCCATCGGATGCTTACTGCGCGTAGCGCCTTTTCCTCTTGCAGGGGACAACACCTGCGGCCCGGCAGAGCCGGGTTCACGGCGTTTGCCGGCTGGGAAACGGTGATGGGCGATCACATGCCCAACCGCCTGGAGCGGCAGCTGGAGCGGCTTTCCGAAGTGCCCGCTTTTGCGCGTCCCTGGTTTCGCAGCGTGGTGTTGCGCCGCGCCGTGCCTTTCACCGGAACCGCCGGAATCGACTTTCTTGAGATGGGCACCCGCCAGGTGGAGATTGGCCTCAAGAACGAAAAGAAGGTACAGAACCACATCGGCGGTGTGCATGCGTCGGCCATGAACCTGCTGGCGGAAACCGCGACCGGCATGGTGGTGGGCATGAATGTGCGGGATGACTGCACGCCGGTGGCCAAGGAGCTGAAGATGGCGTTCAGGAAACGCGCGACCGGATCGCTCCGGGCCGTGGCCACCTTGAGCGACGAGCAGCGCGCCGCCATGCAGGCCAGCGACAAAGGTGAAGTCAATGTCGCCGTCATCGTGACCGACGAGGCCGGTGTCAATCCGGTCGAATGCGAATTTGTCTGGGCCTGGATTCCCTCCGGTCCCAGGAAATAAGTGCCGTGATAGCTTCGCTGATCCCCGATTCGTCTGACCCCCTCTCCCGCACGCGGGAGAGGGTAGGGGTGAGGGTGCGTGCACGTACGCTGCGCAAGGGCTCAACAGATGCGGAAGCGTTGCTTTGGTCAAAGCTGCGCGCGCGGCAACTTGGCAATTTGAAGTTTCGTCGCCAGCACCCCATCAGTCACTATTTCGCAGACTTCGCTTGTATTGAAATAGGCCTGGTCATAGAGCTTGATGGGGGTCAGCACGCAGAAGATGCAGCGATCCACCATGATCAAAAGCGCAGCAACGACATGGCTGACCTGGGTTTTCAAACACTTCGATTCTGGAACAACGACGTGCTGCTTCAAACAGAGGCGGTGCTGGAAAAAATACTCCAGGTCGCAAACACCCTCACCCCGACCCTCTCCCGCAAGCGGGAGAGGGTGCAAGACAAAGATACTAAAGGAACTACACCATGAGCAAACAAATCCAGGAAGCCTACATCGTTGCCGCCACGCGCACGCCCATCGGACGCTCGCACAGGGGCTTTTTCCGCAACACCCGCCCCGACGATCTGCTGGTGCGCGCGCTGCAGGCCGCGCTGGCGCAAGTGCCCACGCTGGATCCGAAAACCATCGAGGACATCATCTGCGGCTGTGCGATTCCCGAAGGCCCGCAGGGCCTGAACATTGCGCGCATCGGCGCGGTGCTGGCCGGTTTGCCCACCAGTGTGGGTGGCATCACGGTCAATCGCTTTTGTGCGTCTGGTTTGAGCGCGATCCAGATGGCAGCTGACCGCATTCGTGTCGGTGAGGCAGACGTGATGATTGCCGCCGGCACCGAAAGCATGAGCATGGTGCCGATGTCGGGCAATTCGCCTTCGCTGTCGCCTGCCATGTTTGCCAATGACGAGAACATCGGCATTGCCTACGGCATGGGCCTGACAGCAGAAAAAGTGGCGCAGCAGTGGAGGGTGTCGCGCGAGGCGCAGGACCAGTTTGCGCTCGAGTCACACCAGAAAGCCATCAAGGCGCAGCAGGCCGGCGAGTTCACGGCCGAGATCACACCGGTGGAAATCACCGACCGCTCGCCAGATCTGGAAAGCGGCGAAGTGATTGCCAAAACACGGACTGTCAGCCTGGACGAAGGTCCGCGTCCCGACACCTCGCTGGAAGGCCTGGCCAAGCTCAAGACCGTGTTTGCTGCACGCGGCTCGGTCACCGCTGGCAACAGCTCGCAAACGTCGGATGGCGCCGGCGCTCTGATCCTGGCCAGCGAAAAAGCAGTCAAGGAACATGGCTTGAAGCCGCTCGCACGCTTTGTCAGCTACGCCGCCAAGGGCGTGCCACCGCACATCATGGGCATAGGCCCGATCGAGGCGATCCCGGCCGCGCTGCGTTACGCCGGCTTGAAGCAGGACGACATCGACTGGTACGAACTCAACGAAGCCTTTGCCGCGCAGTCGCTGGCGGTCATCACCACGCTGGGCCTGAATGCCGCGAAAGTGAACCCGATGGGCGGCGCGATTGCATTGGGCCATCCGCTGGGCGCCACGGGTGCGATTCGTGCAGCGACAGTGATCCATGCGCTGCACCGGCATCAGTTGAAGTACGGCATGGTGACGATGTGTGTGGGGATGGGGCAGGGCGCCGCCGGCATCTTCGAACGGGTATAGGGCTACTGCGCGCGCGATCTGCGGCGTTGGTCCGGTGCTCCCCATCCTCACGTACCTGAAGTACGTTCCGGTGAGTCCGCTCCGGCCGCCTCGCATCTCATCCCGTTCGCTACGCCGGGGTGTGAAAGACCGTGGTGGTGAAGCCGGCGAAGACTGGCATGTAACTTTTTTTGGAGACAGACATGCAAAAGCAGACTCTCAATTCGGGTTCCTCTCCACTCTCGCTGCGTGTCTACGACGCGGCGGCGCCGGCGCGCGCCAACGTGGTCATTGGCGGGGCGATGGGTGTGCGCCAGGATTACTACGCGCCGTTTGCCGAATGGCTTTCTGGCCAGGGCTTTCGTGTCACCACTTTTGACTACCGCGGTTCGGGCGAGTCCCTGCCGGGGACGCGTGACGGCAGTCTGCGTGGCTTCAAGGCCGATCTTTTTGACTGGGCGAGCGACTATGAGGCAGTTGTCGATGAAGCGAAGGCGGCTTTGCCGGATGCGCCGCTGTATCTGCTCGGCCATAGCCTGGGTGCACAACTACCGGGTTTCCTGAAAAACCAGGGCAAGGTGGACGGGCTGGTCAGCATCGCCGCGGGCAGTGGCTACTGGCGCGACAACGCGCCGCAGCTCAGACGCATGATTCTCTACTTCTGGTACGTGCTGGTGCCGCTGGCCACGCGCCTGTGCGGCTATTTTCCCGGGCGCAAGCTGAAGAAGGTGGGTGACCTGCCGGCGGGCGTGATGCTGCAGTGGCGCAAGTGGTGCCTGGATCCGCTCTACAGCGTGGGCGCCGAGGGCGAGGGTGCTCGCCTGGCTTATGCGCAGGCGACTTTCCCGGTGCTGGCGCTGTCCATCACCGATGACGAGCTGATGACCTGGCGTGGCACGCAGAACCTGATCAATCTCTACACCGGCACGGAGCGCAGCTTTGAGCGCATTGCCCCGGCCGATGTCGGCGCCAAGCGCATTGGCCACTTCGGGTTTTTCCGTGAACAGTTCAGCCACAACCTCTGGCCGCGCACGGTTCAGGTTTTCGAACGCATGCGGCCAGTGCCACTGGACGCCAGCGTCGCCAGCACGACTGTCTGATCTGCTCGGCAGCGCCATACTCCGGCCATGAGAAGTCTCCATTCCTTTGACGCCGCCGTGGCCTTGCAGGCGCAGGCCGACGGCACCTTTCTTGGCCACACCAGCGCCGCTTACGCCAACATGGTCGGGCCTTTCGGCGGCGTCACCGCCGCGCAGGCGTTGAACGCCGTGCTGCAGCATCCGCAACGCCTGGGTGACCCGATTTCTCTCACCGTCAACTTTGCCGCCGCCCTGGCCGACGGCCCGTTCACCGTGAGTGCGCGCCCGGCGCGCACCAACCGCTCGACCCAGCACTGGGTGGTCGAGATGCTGCAGGAGGACGAAACAGTGCTGACTGGCACGGCCTTTTTCGGTCTGCGGCGCGAGACCTGGGGTGCCGACGAACACACGATGCCGCAGGTTCCGGCGCCTGCCGAGGTAGCGCGTGCCGCGGGCCCGGCGCGGGTCGAATGGGTCAAGCGTTATGAGATGCGTTTTGCCGAAGGCGCGATTCCGGTCGAGTGGGACGGCGCCGACCAGGGGGCCAGCCGCACCCGGCTGTGGCTGCGCGACGACCCGCCGCGGCCGCTGGACTTTGCCTCGTTGACCGCGCTGTCAGATGTTTTCTTTCCGCGTGTCTGGCGACGCCGCCCGCTGCTGGTGCCCATAGGCACGGTGTCCATGACGGTGTATTACCACGCCGATGCCGCCTTGCTACAGCGAACCGGCAATGGCTATCTGCTGGGTCAGACTCAAGCCCAGGCCTTTCGCAACGGTTATTTCGACCAGACCGCGCAGTTGTGGAATGAGGCCGGGGAACTGCTCGTCACCACCCACCAAGTGGTCTATTACAAAGAATGAACATGAACAAGGTTGCTTTGGTCATTGGCGCCGGTGACGCCACCGGCGGCGCGATTGCGCGGCGCTTCGCGCGCGAGGGCTACACCGCCTGCGTGACGCGGCGCAGCCTCGACAAGCTGCAGCCCCTGCTGGAACAGATCCGCGCCGAGGGCGGCACCGCGCACGGTTTTGCTTCCGATGCGCGCAAGGAAGATGAAGTTGTTGCGCTGGTCGAGCAGATCGAAAGCACACTGGGGGCTATAGAGGTGCTGGTTTTCAACGTTGGCGCCAACGCGCCCAGCAGCATTCTTGACGAAACTGCGCGCAAGTATTTCAAGATCTGGGAGATGGCGTGTTTTGGCGGCTTCCTCAACGGCCGTGAAGTCGCCAAGCGCATGGTGCAGCGGAACGGTGATGGCCACAAGGGCACAATCATCTTCACCGGCGCCACCGCGTCGCTGCGCGGCGGCGCCAATTTCGCCGCATTTTCCGGCGCCAAGATGGCATTGCGCGCGCTGGCGCAAAGCATGGCCCGTGAGCTCGGCCCGCGCGGCATCCACGTGGCGCATGTCGTGGTCGATGGCGCCATTGATACGGCTTTCATCCGCGACAACTTTCCTGAACGTTATGCGCTCAAGGCCGAAGACGGCATCGTCAACCCCGAGCACATCGCCGACACCTACTGGATGCTGCACCGCCAGCCGCGCGACGCCTGGACCCACGAGATGGACCTGCGGCCTTACATGGAGAAATTCTGATGCCACAAACCGTCGAGTTCTTTTTTGACGTTGGCAGTCCGGCGGCCTACATCGCGTGGAAGCAGTTGCCGCAAATCTGCTGCGAAGCCGGTGCTGCCATAAGCTACAAACCCATGCTGTTGGGCGGCGTGTTCCAAGCCACCGGCAACCATTCCCCCACCACCATACCCGCCAAGGGCCGCTACATGATGGACGACCTGGGACGCTTCGCGGCGCGTTATGGCATCGCATTCCAGGAGAACCCGCATTTCCCGATCAATACGCTGATGCTGATGCGGAGTGCTGCCGGCCTGCAAATGCACCATCCCGCGCGTTTTGTGCCCTACGTGGACGCGGTGTATGACGCGATCTGGACCGATGCGAAGAACATGAACGATCCCGCCGTCGTCGGCGCCGTTCTGCACGCTGCGGGTTTTGACCCCGAGGCCCTGCTCGCCATGAGCGGTGATCAGGCGGTGAAAGACCGCCTGAAGGCCATCACTCAGGAGGCGGTCGAGCGTGGCGTGTTCGGTGCGCCCACTTTTTTCGTCGGCGGTCAGATGCTCTGGGGGCAGGACAGGCTCGATTTTGTACAACAAGCACTGAAAGCAGCAGCATGAGCAACGACATCCTCACCCACACCGAAGCCGGCGTGATGACGATCACCCTGAACCGGGTGGATCGCAAGAACTCCATCACCTCGGCCATGTACGGCGCGATGGCCGATGCGCTGGCGGCAGCCGCGCAAGAGGCTAGCACGCGCGTCGTGGTGTTGCAGGGCCATGAAACCATTTTCAGTGCCGGCAACGACATTGGTGACTTCCTGAACAAACCCCCTGCCGGAATGGATTCACCCGTGTTTCGCTTCCTGCGCGGCATCGCCGCCTTTCCCAAGCCGCTGCTGGCGTCGGTGTGTGGTCCGGCGGTAGGCGTGGGCACGACCATGCTGTTTCACTGCGACATGGTTTATGCGGGGGACAACGCCGCTTTCTCCATGCCTTTTGTCAACCTCGGGCTGTGCCCCGAAGCGGCTTCCAGTCTGCTGGTGCCGCAGATGCTGGGGTATCACCGGGCGGCAGAAGCGCTGCTGCTCGGTGAACCGTTTATGGCAGAGGCTGCGCTGGAGGTCGGCCTTGTCAACCGCGTGGTGCCCCCCATGGAAGCCAATGGCGTGGCACAGTCCGTGGCGCGCAAGCTGGCCGCCAAGCCGATAAGCTCGCTCGTGGAAACCAAGCGATTGATGAAAAAAGGCCAGCAGCAGATGGTGTTGCAGCAAATGGACGAAGAGGGGGCCAGCTTCGGGCGCATGCTGAGGGAACCGGCGGCACGCGAGGCGTTCGGCGCGTTTATGGAAAAGCGGAAGCCAGACTTCAGCAAGGTCTGAAATCTGCGTCCGAAGGACGGACCAAGCAGTGGGCTTGCGGTTTCGTAAAAAGCGCAAGCCGGATTTCAGCAAGGTAATGTCCACGGTATGCGACCTGAGGACGGTTCATGAGGGGAAGGGCGCTTTCGCCACAGGCACAGCCAACCTGGTTTTCCCAAAGTTCAAGTATCAAAATGGCAATTAGCCCTTATGTGGCGAGTGCAAATTGCTATTGATTTTGTAGCGTAAAGGAGTCGTGCTATGAGTTCAGTTCCCAGCCTAAAAGGCAAAACCCTGTTCATCACCGGTGCGTCGCGCGGCATTGGCCTGGCCATCGCCACACGTGCAGCGGCCGATGGGGCCAACATCGTGATCCTGGCTAAAACCACTGACCCCAACCCGAAGCTGCCGGGCACGATTTACAGCGCCGCCGAGGCAGTGAAGGCAGTGGGCGGGCAAGCATTGCCGCTGGCAGTGGACATCCGCGAGGAAGACGCTGTGGCCGCTGCAGTGGCCAAGGCGGTGGAAACTTTCGGCGGCATCGATATCCTGGTCAACAACGCCAGTGCGATCAGCCTGACCGACACCGAACACACGCCGATGAAGCGTTACGACCTGATGAACGGCATCAATGCGCGCGGCACCTACTTGTGCACCCAGGCCTGCCTGGCGGAGTTGAAAAAATCCGCGCAGGCCGGACGCAACCCGCAGGTGCTGACCATGTCGCCGCCGCTGAGCATGAAGCAGCACTGGTTCGAGAACCATACGGCCTACAGCATGGCCAAGTACGGCATGAGCATGTGCACGCTGGGCCATGCCGGCGAATTCAAAAAGTACGGCATCGCCGTCAACAGCCTGTGGCCGCGCACCGCCATAGCCACGGCTGCGCTGCAGATGATCCCCGGTGTGGACCTGAAGCTGTGCCGCAAACCGGAGATCCTGTCCGACGCGGCCTGGCTGATCCTCACCAGCACGGCTTCAGCCACCGGCAACTTCTACATCGACGATGAATTGCTGGCTGCGCACGGTGTGACCGACCTGGAGAAGTATTCGGTGACACCCGGAACCAAAAAATTCATTCCCGACTTTTTCGTGGATTAGTCCGGTGTCCGGCGGACAATGAAGCCTGTTGGAAAAGGGGTTTCATGAACGAAGTGTTTGAGCGCGCCCGGCAAAGTTTCCTGGAAGGCCTTGCGCATTTCCAGGCCGGGGCGTTGCCCGAGGCCGAACGCTGTTTCGAGCTTGCCCTGGCACTGGTGCCCGGCCGCGCCTCTACCCTCACCAACCTGGGCGCTACACGCGTCAAGCTCGGCAAGGAAGCCGAAGCGCTGGCGCTGCTTGAGCAGGCCACCGTGGCCGAACCCGGGAATACCGAGGCATGGTCTTACCTGGGTCTGGCGCACGCCGGCCTGGCGCAGCATGAGCAGGCCCTGGCCTGTTACGAACAGGCCCTCGCGCTGGCCGGCGGCAACGCGTTGCTCTGGATGCAGCGTGCCCAGGCACTGGTGCGGCTGGGCCGGCCCGAAGAAGCGCTGGTCTCCTTCGAGGAAGCGCTGGCGCGTGACACCGGGCTGGCCGAGGCCTGGAGCCACCGTGGCACCTTGCTGCGCGAGCTCCATCGCCTGCAGGAAGCCGCCGAGTGTTTCGGGAAAGCGCTCGCGCTGGGCGCCGACCCGCAGGTCAACGGCTATTTTCTTGCTTCGGTGCGCGGCGCCGACGCGCCGGCCACGGCACCGCGCGAGTATGTGGAATACCTGTTCGACGACTACGCTGCCGAGTTCCAGAGCCACCTGGTGGGCGTGCTGCGCTACCGGGCCCACGAGGTCCTGATCCGGCATCTTGCGCAAGGGGAGCCGCGCCGCTTCCGCTCCGTGCTTGACCTGGGTTGCGGTACCGGCTTGTGCGGACCGCTGATAGCGCCGCTGGCCGATCGCGTGGATGGCGTCGACATTTCGCGCGGCATGCTGGACAAGGCCCGCACGCTGGGTGTTTACAACACGCTGGTTCACGCGGATCTGGCGGAATACCTGCAGGGCGCAGAGCGCCGCGACGACCTGGTGCTGGCGGCCGATGTCTTCATCTATGTGGGCGATCTCGCTGCGGTGTTTGCGGGCGTCGCCCGCATCCTGCAACCGGGAGGCCTGTTCTGCTTCACTGTCGAGTGCGCCGCCGGTGACGAGGAACTGGCGCTGCTGCCCAGCCTGCGTTATGCACATTCCGAAGCCTACATCCGCAGGCTGGCGCACGACCATGGCTTTGAGGTGAAGGCCCTGCTGCACGCGCCGCTGCGTGAGGACCAGCAGCAGCCAATCGAGGGCTTGTATGTTTATCTCGTGCAGTGTTGCACGCTATCTGGAACATAAAAGCGCGTCTTTTGCGCCATGGCTGCGTTGCAAATCCGCGCGATACCCCGGGTATCGCTGTGATTTGCGCCTTGCCCTGACCCAAAATCCATCGCTTTTATTTGTTCCATCAAACATGCAGCACTGCACTAACCGCCGGCTGAAGCCGGCCAGCCCGCGTATCATCGCCAGCAACTTATTGTGGGGACGCCATGGCTTACATGCTTTTGATTCATGAACCGAAAGGCCAGCGGCTGACGCGTACCGAGGCCGAAGGGCGCGCCGTCTATGAGCGCATGCTGCGTTTCGGCGCGGACCTGAAAGCGCGAGGCCTGCTGCTCGCCGCCGAGTCACTGGCGTCGCAGGACGATGCAGCCCAGGTGCAGGTCAGAGGCGGCCGGCCCCAGGTGCTGGATGGTCCCTTTTCCGAGGCCAAGGAAATGGTCGGCGGGTTTTTCCTGCTCGACTGTGCCACCCGCGCGGAAGCGGTTGCGATTGCCGGCCAGTGCCCGGCAGCGGAGTGGGCCACCATTGAAGTGCGCTCGCTCGGCCCCTGCTTTGCCTGAAGGCGAACGCCAAAAGTAACAAAAAGTTTCTTTTCGGCGAAAGCTGTCGATTTCGCGGTGCCCGGTTCGTCGTGGAGATAGAAGCCGTTGTTTTGCGGGCCCGCCGGGCCCCGGCTTCCAGGCTCACTACGAAGGAGAACCTCATGCGTTTCATGATCATCGTCAAGTCCACGCCCGAGTTCGAGACCGAGACGACCCCGCAGACCCCCGACGAAAAGCTGATGAAGGAAATGGCCGACTACCACGAGGAGTTATCCAGGGCTGGTGTGCTGCTCGATGGCAGCGGGCTGCAGCCCAGCCGCAAGGGCTGGCGCATCCACTATGACGGCCAGAAGCGCACCGTGATCGACGGCCCCTTTGCAGAGGCCAAGGAACTGATTGCCGGTTTCACCACCATCCAGGTACGCAACCGCGAGGAGGCCATGGAATGGTCGCGCCGCTACCCCAACCCGGTGGGCGAACACGAACCGGCCGTGATCGAGGTGCGCCAGCTGTACGAACTGGACGACTTCACGCCCAGCGATCAGGTCGAGCGTTTCCGCGAAATGAACACACCCAGCCAGAAGTAAGGAGCGCTTCATGATCAAAACCATTCTCTTTATCGTGCTTGGCCTGGTGGTACTGGCCATTGCTGTTGTGTTGCTGCTGGCAGTCCGCCAGCCCGACACTTTCCGCGTGGAGCGCACGGCCAGCATCGCCGCTTCGCCAGAGCGCATCTTTTCGCTGATCAACGACATGCGGCTGATGAACGCCTGGAATCCCTTCGTGAAAAAGGACCCGAACCTGAAGGGCAGCTACAGTGGCCCTGCCAGCGGTCCCGGCGCCGCCTACAGCTTCGAGGGCAACAAGGAAGTCGGCTCCGGCAGCCTGCGCATTGTTGGCGCCAATGCACCCTCGTCGGTGGCGATGAAGCTGGACATGACGGCACCCATGAAGGCCAACAACGACATTCTCTTCAGCCTGGTGCCGGAGGGTCCGGCCACCCGTGTGACCTGGTCCATGGAGGGCCCGTGCCCCTTTCTCGGCAAGGTCATGGGCGTGCTTTTCAACATGGACAAGATGGTGGGCGGTGCTTTCGAGCAGGGCCTGGCCGACCTGAAGTCCCAGGCGGAAAAAGCCTGAGCTCTTTCTCCACCAATTTCGCACCTCAAGGAGCAACGTTATGTCCCGCCAGATCTTCGTCAACCTGCCCATCAAGAACATGGAAAAGAGCCAGGCCTTCTTCAAAAGCCTGGGCTTTTCCTTCAACCCGCAATTCACCAACGAGCAGGGTGCCTGCATGGTGATCAGTGAAGACCACAACTACGTGATGCTGCTGGTCGAGCCCTTCTTTCAGGGTTTCACCAAGAAGCCGATCGCCGATGCCACCAAGACGACCGAGGTGCTGATCGCCCTGTCCTGTGAGGGCCGCGCCGAAGTGGATGAGCTGGTGAAAAAAGCGCTGGCCGCCGGCGGCACCGCGCCTAACCCGCCGCAGGACCATGGCTTCATGTACAGCCATGGCTTCACCGACCTGGATGGCCACGTCTGGGAGGTTTTCTGGATGACAAAGTGAGCCCCCACGCTTGTCACTTCGTGTACTACGCTGCCCCCCGAGGGGGCGCTGCGCCTGCGGACTGGCGGAGCCAGATCCGCGGCCCTTGCTTGATCAAGACTTCTCGCGCTGGGCTCTGCCGGTACCATTGATTCATGCATTCCTCCACCCATGAAGCGATTTCAGCCGTCTGGCGCATCGAGTCCGCAAAGATCGTTGCCTCGGTGGCGCGCATGGTGCGCGACATCGGACTGGCCGAGGAACTCGCGCAGGACGCGCTGGTTTCCGCGCTGGAAAGCTGGCCCGGCAAGGGTGTGCCGGACAACCCGGGGGCGTGGCTGATGACCACTGCCAAAAACCGCGCACTCGACTATCTGCGGCGCCTGAAGATGCAGGGCGAGAAGCTCGAGCAGATCGGCCATGACCTCGAAGCACAGGAGGCCCTGATCGTGCCGGATTTTGTGGACGCACTGGACGAGGCGCGCCAGGACGACATCGGCGATGACCTGCTGCGCCTGATCTTCACAGCCTGCCATCCCGTGCTTTCGACGGAGGCCCGGGTGGCACTGACGCTCAAGCTGCTGGGCGGACTGACCACACACGAGATTGCCCGCGCCTTCCTGGTGTCCGAGCCGACGATTGCCCAGCGCATCGTGCGCGCCAAGCGCACGCTGACCGAGGCGCACGTGCCCTTCGAAGTACCGCGCGGTGACGAACTCGGCGCGCGCCTGGCCTCGGTGCTGGAGGTGGTGTACCTGGTGTTCAACGAAGGCTACACCGCCACCACCGGTGACCACTGGATGCGACCGGCACTGACGGACGAAGCACTGCGGCTGGGTCGCATGCTGGCCGGGCTGGCGCCTGACGAGTCCGAGGTGCATGGCCTGCTTGCACTGGTGGAGCTGCAGGCCTCGCGCATGGCGGCCCGTGTCGACGCCGGTGGCCGGCCAGTGCTGCTGTCCGACCAGGACCGCACGCGCTGGGACCACCTGCTGATACGGCGCGGGCTGGGGGCGCTGGACCGGGCGCAGGCCCTGGCCGGGTCGTCGGTGCACGCACTCGGCCCCTATGCGCTGCAAGCGGCAATTGCTGCTTGCCATGCACGTGCGCCAACAGCTACGCAGACCGACTGGACAGGTATTGCCGCCTTGTACGACGCACTCGCGCAGACGGCGCCGTCGCCCGTGGTGGAACTCAACCGCGCGGTGGCCGTCAGCATGGCCTTCGGGCCGGCCGCCGGTTTGGAGATCATCGATACCTTGCGCGAGGACAAGTTCCTGCAGAACTATCAATGGCTGCCGAGCGTACGCGGCGACCTGCTTGCCAAACTCGGGCGCCATGCCGAGGCGCGCACGGAATTCGAGCGCGCTGCAACGCTGGCGCAGAACACGCGCGAGCGCGAACTGCTGCTCGAGCGTGCAAGGGAACAGGCGCCGTAGCCTATATAGTTGTGCTCACTGCTGCCTTTGTTGCAGCATTCCCATTTCCAAAGCATACAAAGCACATCTCATGAAGCCTGACGAATCGCTCTTGCCGGTTGCCGTGGTCACCGGTGGCGCGCGCGGCATCGGCCTTGCCATGGGCCGGTGGTTCCTGGCGAACGCTTATCGGGTCGTGCTGGTAGACATCGATGCGGATACGCTGGCGCAGGCGGCTGGCGCGCTGGACCGGCCGAGCCATGTACTTGCCATTCACTGCGATGTGTCCGATCCGAAACAGGTGCAGGCCGCAGTTGAGAAGGTGGAGGCCGTGTTTGGCCGGATCGATGTCCTGGTGAACAACGCCGGTGTTGCAGTTTTCAAACCCCTTGCCGAGACGACGTTCGAGGAATGGCGTTACGTGATGGGGACCAACCTGGATGGTGCCTTTCTCTGCACCCAGGCCTGTGCACCGGTGATGCAGAAGACGGGCGGCGGCAGCATTGTCAACATTGCCTCGATTTCCGGGCTGCGAGCCAGCACGCTGCGTTCTGCCTACGGCACAAGCAAAGCCGCGCTGATTCATCTCACGAAGCAGCAGGCTGTTGAACTGGGCAATGCCGGTATTCGCGTGAACGCCATAGCGCCGGGTCCTGTCGAGACCGAGATGGCCAGGCTGGTGCACAGTGCGGCCATCCGGCGTGACTACCACGATGCCATTCCGCTGAACCGCTACGGCACCACCGAAGAAATTGCCTCGGTCACGGGTTTCCTCTGCAGCGCGGCTGCGAGTTACGTCAATGGCCAGGTCCTGGCCGTTGACGGCGGCTTCGACGCTGCCGGTGTTGGTTTGCCGACCCTGCGCAAGTCGGCGAAAACCTAGCCGGTACCTGCCAAGACCGGAGTGCGCCATGCCAACCCCACATCCCGACATCCTGCTGGTTTACGACGACGAATGCCCCGCCTGCGACAACTACTGCAGGATGGTGCGGATCCGCGACACGGTCGGGACCCTGAAACTCGTGAATGCGCGGGAGTCCAGCGAGGTCATGCAGGAGATCACGCGCCAGGGCCTGGACATTGACCAGGGCATGGTGCTCAAGGTCGGCGATGTCCTGTACTACGGCGCGGACGCGATTCACGTGCTGTCGCTGATGGGCAGCTCCTCGGGTGTTTTCAACCGCTTGAATCACTGGATGTTCCGGTCGAAAGGGCGGGCCCGCCTGCTTTATCCCCTGCTGCGTAGTTGCCGCAACCTGCTGCTGAAAGTACTGCGCAAGACGAAGATCAACAACCTCGGCGTACAGGGCAACGACAGGTTTTAGCGGGCGGTGGATTCCGAAATTCATGAAGAAAAGAGACTCCGGCCCTTGTTTCACGGGCGAAGTCAGCTATTAAAAACGTAGCGCACGCGGAAATGGATTCTGCGTGCACCACGGCACGGGCGGTTGACTAGCGGTTGAGTACCAGCTGCGCAATCACGCCGGTGGCAATCGCGATCAGCGCATAGTCCGAGCCCACCTGCACCCACTGCTGGTCGCGGGCCGGCGCGCTCAGGTGCTGCGCACGCCAGTTATGCATGCCCCGGTGGCGGTACTCCGTGGGGACGCGGTCGCCGCGGTGGAAGCGCGGGCCGCGCGCATCGGCGTACCGGTCATGGCGCGCGTCCCGGCGGTCGACATCGCGGGCATTGAAATCACGGCCGTCCCTGTGCATGGGGCCTTGCTGCTCGAAGCGCTGTGGCCCGGCATCCCGGCCGCGCCGGTCATACCCCTCCGCAAAGGACAGTGAACTGAAACCCAGCGATGCCAGGGTGATGGCGCAAACAAGGGCTTTCGATTTCATGGAGCTACTCCGGTGGTTGGTGAGCCTTGATGGTCCGCTCGCCAGGTGTACGCCTCACAAAGACCCGGCGCCTTTGTGTAAAGAGTTGCCACCAGCTGTGGCGGCCTGGCCAGTCCTATTTTTACAAAGCAAGCGCTTGCTAAAAATATCGGCTTTTGTTATGGTCTGTGTCCATGGACAAACCCGCCGTACGCACCCGTTCCGCTGCTCACGCTGTTGCCGACAGCCATTCCCTGCCCGCCGCCTCCGAAAAAAGGCCGCGCGGCCGCCCGCGAAAAACCATCGACGAGCGCGACGATGGTAACCGCCGGGTCGAGCTGGTCAATGCCGCAGCGAAGCTGTTCCGGCGCAAGGGGTTCGACGCGACCAGCACCCGGGACATCGCGACCGCCGTAGGCATGCACAGCGGCTCGCCCTTTTACCATTTCAAAAGCAAGGGCGCGCTGCTGTATGCGGTGATGGACGAAGGCATGCGTTCGGCGATCCTGCGGCAGACGGCGGCACTGGAAGCTGCGGCGCAGGCCGCACCCGACGCAGCGGCTCTGCTGCGGGTGCTGATCCGCAACCACTTTGATGTGTTGCTGGGACCCGGCAGTGATTTCATCCCCGTGATGCTGTACGAGTCGCGCTCCATCACGGCCAAGCAGCGGGCTTCACTGGCCAGGCTGCAGGGCGACTACGAATCGGTCTGGGAGCCCGTGCTCCAGGCGCTCAGCAGCGACGGAAGGCTGCAGTGTCCGGTGAAGCTGGCTCGGCTGCTGATCTTCGGAGCCCTGAACTGGTCGGTGCAATGGTTTGATGCAAAAAAGGGCGCGTCGCTGGATGAGCTGGCTGATGCGGCGATGGCGCTGTTTATCGGGGAAAGCCCGCAGAAATCCATGAGGAGAACCCGCGCATGAGTTACCGATCGGTGTTCAGTCCCGGCCTGTTTGCCGGCAAGGTGATGGTGGTGACAGGCGGAGGCTCCGGCATTGGCCGCTGCACGGCGCACGAGCTGGCATCCCTGGGCGCGCATGTGGTGCTGATCGGGCGCAAGCTCGAAAAGCTGCATGACGTGGCGGGCGAGATCATTGCAGCCGGCGGGCGGGCCAGTTTTCATCCTTGCGACATCCGTCAGGAAGATACCGTGCAAACCACTGTGGCTGCCGTCGTGCTGGCGCATGGTCGTATCGACGCTCTGGTGAACAATGCCGGCGGGCAGTACATCACGCCGCTGGAAAGCATCAGCGCCAAAGGCTGGGAAGCGGTCATCAATACCAACCTGACCGGCGGATTCCTGATGGCGCGCGAGTGTTACCTGCAGTCCATGGCCGTGCACGGCGGAAGCATCGTCAACATCGTTGCCGACTTCTGGGGTTCGATGCCGTCCATGGGCCACAGCGGCGCAGCGCGGGCCGGCATGGTCAGCTTCACCGAAACGGCTGCTGCCGAGTGGGCGCACAGCGGTGTGCGCGTGAACGCGGTAGCGCCAGGCTACATCGCCTCCAGCGGCATGGACCACTACCCGCCCGAAGCCGGCGAGATGCTGCGCGAGATGCGCAAGACCGTTCCGCTGGGCCGTTTCGGCACCGAAGCAGAAACCTCGGCCGCGATTGCGTTTTTGCTGAGCCCCGCTGCCAGTTTCATCAGCGGCACCCTGCTGCGGGTGGACGGCGCGCGGCCCCAGGCGCGCATGGGCTGGCCGATGCGCCTGCCCGATGCCGAGGCGCAGCAGCGCGATGCGATCAAGCCGTTTGACGGTTTCCATCTGGCCAGCACACCGAAGCTGTTCCGGTCATGACCATTTTCCAGTCGGCCTGGAATGCGCAGGGGACGCCGGCCCAGAAACGGCGCGATGCCATGCTGGCACGCGTCGCCGCATTGCGCGCCATCGAGGCACGTGCCGCCCAGGCCTCGGAAAAATCAAAGCCGGTATTTGACAAGCGTGGCCAGTTGCTGCCGCGTGAGCGTGTGGCCCTGTTGCTGGACCCGGGGGCTCCCTATCTTCCGCTTTGTTCCTTGGCCGGCTTGATGCAGGACAGCAAGGACCCGGCGGCGAGCGACGCCGGGCCGCCCCAAGGCGCGAGAGCCCCCTCGGGGGGCAGCGAACCACACGAGGTGGGGAGTGTGGGGGCACGTTCCATTCCCGGCGGCGGCATCGTGGCCGGCATCGGTTTTATCGAAGGGGCTCGCTGCATGGTGGTGGCCAGCGACTCCGGTATCGAGGCCGGTGCCATCCAGGCCATGGGGCTGGACAAAATTTTGCGCGTGCAGGAAATCGCGCTGCAAAACAAGCTGCCTTTCATTCACCTGGTGGAGAGTGCCGGCGCCAACCTGATGCGTTACCGCGTGGAAGGTTTTGTTCATGGCGGCGCCCTGTTCCGCAACCTGGCGCGTCTGTCGGCCGCGGGCATTCCTGTCATCACCGTGCAGCATGGCTCGGGCACGGCCGGCGGCGCGTACATGCCTGGACTTAGCGACGTCGTCATCATGGTCCGGAACCGCTCGCGCGCGTTCCTGGCGGGCCCGCCGCTGCTGATAGCGGCCACCGGCGAGGTAGCGACCGAGGAAGAACTGGGCGGTGCCGAGATGCATGCCGGTGTGTCCGGCCTGGGCGAGCAGCTGGCCGAAGACGACCGCCAGGCGCTGGGCCTGGCCCGGCAGCATGTGGCCCGGACTTCATGGTCAAATCGGTATCCAGCCCATATAGGCCGTGTGCAAGTAGCTATCTATTCAGGAGCAAACGAGCCGCTGTATCCTGCCGATGATCTGCTCGGACTGATGGCCGATGACCTGCGCCAGCCGGTCGACATGCACGAGGTGATTGCGCGCCTGGTCGATGGTTCGGACTTCCTGCCCTTCAAGGCCCTCTACGGTGCAGCTACGCTGTGTGTGCAGGCGGCGATTGGCGGTCATGCGGTGGGCATCATCAGCAACAACGGCCCCATCGACGTGGCGGGCGCGAACAAGGCCACGCATTTCATCCAGATGATGTGCCAGCTCGGCCATCCCATCATCTACCTGCAAAACACCACCGGCTACATGGTCGGCAAGGACGCCGAGCAGGGCGGCATGATCAAGCACGGCTCCAAGATGATCCAGGCGGTGACCAACGCCACCGTGCCGCAGATCACCATACAGTGCGGCGCCTCGTTCGGTGCCGGCAACTACGGCATGTGCGGGCGCGCCTATGCGCCGCGTTTCCTGTTCAGCTGGCCGAGCGCGAAAACCGCGGTCATGGGTGGCGAGCAGGCGGCGCGCACCATGCAGATCGTCACCGAGGCCGCGATGGTTCGCAAGGGCATCCCCATTGACGCCGTGCAATCGCAGGCGCAGTTCGACAAGATCGTGGCGGTGTTCGAAGCGCAGGCCGATGCCTTCTACACCTCGGGCCTGCTCCTCGACGACGGTGTAATCGATCCGCGCGATACGCGGGCGGTGCTGGTGCAGTGTCTGGCCATGTGCGCCGAGGCCGAAACCCGGCAGCTGCGGCCCATGCAGTTTGGCGTGGCGCGCATGTGAGGCGAATTCCCCAAGGAGACAAAAATGCAATACACCCACGAACACCTGGAAATCCAGAAAACCCTCAAACGTTTCATCGATGCCGAGATCAACCCGCATGTCGACGAGTGGGAGGTGGCTGAAATTTTCCCCGCCCAAGAAGTGTTCAAAAAACTCGGCAAGCTGGGCCTGCTGGGCCTGACCAAACCCGAAGAATACGGCGGCGCCGGACTCGACTACTCCTACGGCGTGGCCATGGCCGAGGCCCTGGGACACATCGACTGCGGCGGTGTTCCCATGGCCATCGGTGTGCAGACCGACATGTGCACACCCGCGCTGGCGCGTTTCGGCAGCGATGAACTCAAGCGCGAGTTTCTCGCTCCTGCCATTGCCGGTGACACCGTGGGCTGCATCGGCGTCAGCGAGCCGGGCGCCGGCAGCGACGTGGCCTCCATCAAAAGCCATGCACGCAAGGACGGTGGCGACTACGTGATCAGCGGCCAGAAGATGTGGATCACCAACAGCCTGCAGGCCGACTGGATGTGCATGCTGGTCAACACCGGTGACGGCCCGCAGCACAAGAACAAAAGCCTGGTGATGGTGCCCATGCGCGAGAAGGGCAAGCTGCGCAAGGGCATCGAAGTGGGCAAAAAAATCAAGAAGATCGGCATGAACGCCAGCGACACCGGCCTGATTTATTTCGATGAGGTACGCGTGCCGCAGCGTTACCTGATAGGCGCGGAGGGTTCGGGCTTCATGTACCAGATGATGCAGTTCCAGGAAGAGCGGCTCTGGTGCGCGGCCAGCTGCATCCAGTCGCTCACCAACTGCATAGACTGGACGGTGGAGTGGGCGCACGAGCGCAAGCTGTTCGGCGCCACGCTTGCCGACCAGCAGTGGGTGCAGTTCAAACTGGCCGAAATGAAAACCGAGGTCGAAGGCCTGCGCGCCATGACCTACCGCGCCTGCGAGCTTTACGTGCAGGGCCAGGACGTGACCGAGTTGGCCTCCATGGCCAAGCTCAAGGCTGGCCGGTTGAATCGCCTGGTGCCCGACACCTGTTTGCAGTTTTGGGGCGGCATGGGTTTCACCTGGGAGAACAAGGTGGCCCGCATGTTCCGCGACGGCCGGCTGGCCTCCATAGGCGGTGGTGCCGACGAAGTGATGATGGGCATCATCGCCAAGTACATGGGCCTGGCCAAAAACAGCAAAAAGCCCTCGGTCTGATGAGTGCCACCATGACAGGCAAGCTGCGGGTCACCAGGACGGGCGAGACTGAACACTGGACCCTCCACGACCCGGCCACGCGCAATGCTCTCACTGGCGAACTGGTCGATGCGCTGGCACAGGCTTGCGAACGTGCCGCGCGGGACACGGCCTTGCGCTTTGTCGTGCTGCAAGGCAGCGGCGGCTCCTTCTGCGCGGGTGGCAGCCTGGGCGGCTTTGCCCAGTCGATAGGCCAGGTGCTACCGGCTGGAGAAACAGACCCCCTGATCGCGATGAATGCCGGCTTCGGCAGCTTGCTCAATGCCTTGTGTGCGCTGCCGCAGATGCTGCTGGTGGCGGTGGACGGGCCGGCCATGGGCGGGGGCCTGGGGCTGGTGTGTTGCGGTGACTTCGTGCTGGCCACACCCTCGGCTGTGTTTGCCACACCGGAAGTGACACTGGGCATCGTGCCGGCGCAGATTGCGCCTTTTGTGCATCGCCGGCTGGGTGACAGGCTGGCGCGGCAGATGCTGCTGTCCGGTGAAAAATATTCCGCGCAGCAGGCGCTGGCTGTGGGGCTGGTGGACCAGGTGGCTGATGACCTGCCGGTTGCGGTGGCCCAACAGATGGCCATGTTGCGCCGCGCGGCACCGGGCGCCGTCGCCCATACCAAGGCCCTGCTTCATATGCTGAATCAGCCTCTAGCCCATGACCTACCTGGGCAGACAGCTATCAAATTCGCAGCAAGTTTGCGCAGCACCGAAGCTGCCGAAGGTTTGGCGGCATTTGCCGCCAAGCGCAAACCCGGGTGGGCGGCATGACAGGCACAAGCATCCGCCGCCTGTTGATCGCCAACCGCGGCGAGATCGCGCGCCGCATCATCCGCACCGCCCATCGCATGGGCATGGCCACGGTCGCGGTGTACTCTGACGCCGACGCGCAGGCCCTGCATGTGCAGGAAGCGGGCAGTGCGGTGGCGCTGGGCGGCACGCTGTCGGCCGACTCCTATTTGCGCATCGACAAGCTGCTGGCTGCAGCCAAGGCGGCAGGTGCCGATGCGGTGCACCCGGGCTACGGCTTCCTGAGTGAGAACGCCGACTTTGCGCAGGCGGTACTGGACGCAGGGCTGACCTGGGTCGGCCCGCCGCCAGCCGCGATTCGTGCGCTGGGCAACAAGGCCAGCGCCAAGGAAGTGGCGCTTGAAAGGAAGGTGCCTTGCTTGCCGGGCTACCAGGGGGCAGACCAGTCGGACTCTCGGCTGAGCGCGGAAGCCGGACGCATCGGATACCCGATGATGGTCAAGGCCACGGCGGGTGGCGGCGGCCGCGGCATGCGCCTGGTGCTGGAGCCGTCCCAGCTGCAGACGGCGCTGGCAAGTGCACGCTCCGAAGCCCTGTCGTCTTTCGGCAGCGACGAACTGCTTCTCGAACGTGCATTGCTGCAGCCACGCCATGTGGAGGTGCAGGTGTTTGCCGATGCTCATGGCCACTGCATTCATTTGGGTGAGCGCGATTGCTCAGTGCAGCGACGCCACCAGAAGCTGGTTGAGGAGTCGCCAAGCCCCGCAGTGAACGCTGACTTGCGTGAACGCATGGGGGCCTGTGCAGTGGCACTGGCTCAGGCGGCTGGGTATGTGGGTGCCGGGACGGTGGAGTTTTTAGTGGAGGCTCCCTCTCCATCAGCCGGGGCGGCGGAACCGGCTTTGCCGGGCCGCAGGCGCAGCGCCCCCCCGGGAGGCAGCGAACCACACGCAGTGGGGAGCGTGGGGGCTAACTTTTATTTGATGGAGATGAATACGCGTTTGCAGGTGGAGCATCCCGTCACTGAAGCGGTCACGGGTCTGGATCTGGTGGAGTGGCAACTGCGTATCGCACAAGGCGAGATGCTGCCGCTGCGCCAGGATGAGGTGGTTTTCCGCGGCCACGCGATCGAGGTGCGCCTGTGTGCCGAGGACGACAACTTTGCGCCGCATGCCGGTCGGGTTCAGCATTTCACCGAGCCCGGACACGCCCGTTTTGACCATGCGCTGCAGGCCGGTTGCGAGGTCACGCCGTTTTATGACTCCATGCTCGGCAAGCTGATCGTGCACGCCACTACGCGGGCCGAAGCCATCAGCCGGCTGACGGCAGCACTGGACGGCACGCAGGTTCTGGGCTTGCCGACCAACCGTGCCTTCCTGGCAGCCTGCCTGGGGCATCCGGTGTTCCGCGCAGGCCAGGCGCTGATTCCTTTTCTGGCCGAACACGGGGACAGCATCCGCGCAAGCTTGCAGGAGCGGCAGGCGCAGGTGTTGCTGCCTGCCGTGCTGGGCCTGCATTTTGGCGATGGTGCGGCGCAGTCCTTGCCATGCCCGTTTGGCAAACCCCTGCGGGTCATGCACGGGGAGCAGGTGTTCGCTGTCCGCGTGACGGAAACCGGCCAGGGCCGGCTGGAGGTTACTGCCGGCGCGGCGCAGCACGCGGCCACCTGTATGCGCGTCGGACCCGGGGAGATGCGGGTCACGGTCGACGGTGTTGGGAGCACGGTGCAGGCTTGCCAATTGGCCGATGGGCGCTGGCATGTGCAGGTCGGTGCCACCGATGTCTGGCTGCAGGACGTGAGTTTTGAATCCGCGGCGGGCGTTTCTTCCGGCAGCCAGGCGATGGAACTGAAGGCCCCCTTTAATGGCAAGGTGATTGCGGTCAGGGTTGGCGGCGGGGCCTCGGTCAGGCGCGGCGACACGCTGCTGGTCATCGAATCAATGAAGCTCGAACACGCGATCTGTGCGACGCGTGATGCTGTCGTGGCCACGGTTGCGGTGCAAGCCGGCCAGCAGACGGCGCCGGGCCAGGTCTTATTGAGGTTTGAAGCATGACCCCCACCGCTGATCTGGACGCGTTGGCCGACATCACCGAGTCGGTCAAACGGTTTGCCCAGCGCGAGATCGCGCCGCATGTGAGCCAGTGGGATGATGCCGGTGAATTTCCGCGGGCCCTGTACCGCCAGGCGGCTGAAATGGGCCTGCTGGCACTCGGCTACCCGGAAGCGTTGGGCGGTACCCCGGCTTCGTGGCGCCTGCGCAATGCGATGACCCTGGCCTTGTGCCGTTATGGCGGTAGCGGCGGCGTACTGGCCAGCCTGTTTTCACACAACATCGGCCTGCCGCCGGTGCTGGCGCATGGATCGCAGGCCCTGCAGCAGGGGGTGATTCCGCAGGTGCTGCGCGGTGAAAAAATTGCAGCACTGGCGATTACCGAACCCGGCGGCGGTTCGGACGTCGCGGCGCTGCGCACCACAGCGCGGCGCGATGGCGCCGATTATGTGATCAACGGCGAGAAGGTTTTCATCACCTCGGGCATGCGCGCCGACTTCATCACGGTGGCGGTGCGTACTGGTGATGTTGGTAGCAAAGGCTCGGGAGGCATTTCGATGATCCTCGTGCCGGGCGACAGCCCGGGCCTGTCCCGCAGCCGGCTGGAGAAAATGGGTTGGTGGTGTTCGGACACCGCCCATCTGCGTTTTGACAATGTGCGGGTGCCGGCCAGCCACTTGCTTGGCGAAGAGGGCGGCGGCTTCAAGATCATCATGGGCAATTTCAACGGCGAACGCATGGCAATGTCGGCCGCAGCCCTGGGTTTTGCCCAGGCCTGTTATGACGAGGCGCTGGACTGGGCGCGCCAGCGCAAGACTTTCGGCAGCACGCTGGTCGAGAAACAGGTGATTCGCCACAAGCTGGTGGACATGCAGATGCGCATCGCCTCCACCCAGGCCTGGGTCGATGCGGTGGCGCACCGCGCAGACGCCGGTGACCAGGGCCCTGACTGGGTGGCCCAGGTCTGCATGCTGAAGAACCACGCAACGCAAACCATGCAGTTCTGCGCCGACCAGGCGGTGCAGGTTCTTGGCGGCATGGGTTTCATGCGCGGCACAAAAAGTGAGCGCATTTACCGTGAAGTCAAGGTCATGATGATTGGCGGTGGCGCCGAGGAAATCATGAAAGACCTTGCTGCACGACAATTGGGCCTATGACGCCTACCCCACCTGCCAGTGCCGCCATTGAATTCGAACCCGAGTTCGTTGCCGGCCTGAAAACACTTTTCGAAGAGAAAATTTCCTTCAACCGCGTGTTGGGGCTGAAGATCACCTCCCTCAATCCCGAGCGCGTTACCGCGCGCATCACCATGGGTGAACACCTGATCGGTCACTACGCGCACAACCGCATCCATGGCGGGGTGATCAGCGCGGGCCTGGACGCCATGGGCGGCCTGGCCGTGATGGCGGCTATAGGCGCTCGCCACATGGACGAGTCGCCGCTACAGCGTCTCCAGCGCTTCAGCAAGCTCGGCACCATCGACCTGCGTGTGGACTACCTGCGCCCCGGCATCGGCGAGTATTTTGAATTGCGGGCCGAAGTGATGCGCCTGGGATCCCGCGTGGCGTCCACCCGCATGGAATTTCTGGGCGCCGACGGCAAGTTGCTGTCCACCGGCGCCGGCGCCTATATCGTCTCCTGAGAGAGCGTGCCGTGCCTACCGCGCCAGCGGTAGGGACACATGGAATCCCGCTCCCCGGTTTTTCAGGCCAGTAGAAACAACCACACTTCCCCCCATCCGGGTGGCGGCCTGTTTGACAATGGCCAAGCCGAGACCGGAGCCAGGTGTTGCGGGATCCGCAGCGCGGTAAAAGCGCTCGAACACGAGCTGGCGTTCTTCAGCTGCAATGCCGGGCCCGTCGTCTTCGACGGACAACAGGAGATTGCTGCCGTCATCGTTCAGTGTGACTGTGACCTGCGCGCCGTCTTGCACGTAGCGCAAGGCATTGTTGAGCAGGTTCTCCACAATCGACTGGAAGGCCGGAACATCGATGAACGCCGTCAGACCGTCGGGTGCGTCAAGCGCCAGGTCGATGCTGCGCCTCATGGCCTGGGGCGCGGCCTGTGCAATGGTCTGCCGCACCAGTTGGGCGGTGTCGACCCGTCTGGGGGCTGCGCGCTGCGCATCATCGAGTGATGCGAGCTCAAGCAACTGCTGGGTGAGGTGGGACGCGCGGGCAATCGCCTGTTCGAGGTGAGCTTGCGCGCGTTCCCGGTCCTGGCTGTTGGTTGCGCCGGACAAGGCATGTGCCTGGGCGGCGATCACCGCCATCGGTGTCCTGATTTCATGGGCGGCATCGTGAACAAAGGCGCGTTCGCGCTCCACCTTCTGGCGCAACTGGACCAGCATGGCATCGAGCGCGTGCACCAAAGGTTTCAGTTCGCGGTGCCGGGCCTTGAAGTCCACGGGATCGAGGTCACTGGCACTGCGCCGTGAAATACGCGCAGCCAATTCCTTCAGGGGACGCAAGCCGTGGCGTACCGAAAGCGAAACCGGGAGCATCACAAAGGGCAGTGCCAACAACAGATAAGGCAGTATGAAACGGCCGTTATATGCCAGTATGTCTGCATCGCTGCGCCTGGGCTCTGCGATGCGCAATTTCCATTGCGGCGTGTCCCCCAGGTACACACGGTAGATCTCGCCATGCAACACCTGCTCCGCCAGTTGCGCTTGTTTGCGGTCCAGTGTCTGGTGCTCAAGTGCTGCAGATGCGTAGATCCGCTGACCATCGCGATCCAGTAGCTCGAACAGCATGCGACCGGGCAACACTCCGATTTCCCGGCGGCGGATATTGACCCATATTGCTGTTGCTGCAACGACGGAGGCTGCTTGCGCGCGGTCATTCACATCGGTCAGCGCTAGAGTCAGTGCATTGCCGAATTTCTGGAAGCCCGAGTTGTTGGCGATGGTTTGTTTGGCCTGGATGTAGAGGTATCCCAGCAGCACGGCCCACACCAGAACAAAGGCCAGCATCACCGCCAGGACACTGCGCCGCGCAAGCGTGGGCTCCACCAGGAAGGTATGAACCTTTTTCAGCCACGGGTTCATGATGCCAGCATGTAACCCACGCCGCGTACCGTGCGAATGCGTTCGGCGCCAATCTTGCGGCGCAGATTGGAGACATGAACCTCGATGGCACTGAAGTTCACTGGCTCACCCAGCGGATCGAGTTTTTGCGCCAGCACGCCCTTGGCAACGACCATACCGGGCTCGCGCGCCAGTTCGAGCAGCAGCTGGAATTCACGTCCAGACAGCTCGATGGGCTCGCCACACCGCTGGGCCTGGTGACGGCGGGGTTCGATGACCAGGTCCCCCACCGTCCACGTCTCGCTGGCCTGGTGTGCCGTACGCCGCAGCACGGCCCGGATGCGGGAGATCAACTCGGCGACGGCAAAGGGTTTCACCACAAAGTCGTCGGCACCACCGTCAAGCCCTGCCAGGCGATCCTCCACCGCAGAGCGCGCAGTGATGACAATGATGGGCACCTGGACGCCTTCCCGCCGCCAGCGTGTCAACAGGTCGAAGCCGCTGCCATCGGGCAGCGTCAGGTCCAGCAGGATGCAGTCCACCAAGCTGGCATCGACACCCCGGGGTGCATCAACAGCCCGGCGCCGCCATTCGCTGGTCAACCCTTCCACCTTGAGCGCAGATTGCAAAGCCCGCCCCAGATCCAGGTCGTCTTCGATGAGCAGGATATGCATCGCGCGATTGTGCCTGCACCAAGCTTAAGGAAGGCCAAAGACGGGAGGCCGCGACTTTGGCTTTCATAAAGGTGTGGGCAACCAGAATTCGGGCTATTGCAAGGAGATGCCATGAAAAAATCCATGACGTTTGTTCCTATCGCCGCGGTATGGGTACCGATGGTGCTTTTGGGCTGTTTTGACACTGGCTCGGAGCTTGGGCATAGCGATGTGGAGCTGTTGGTGCAGCAGGAAGAGCATTGGACCCGGCAGCGCCAGAAAGACTCCCGATCACGGAAATGGGAGGCCGCGCTTGAAGCGGGCGATGCCTTGGCTTGCCTTCCGGAGTCTCCAATGGACGTGTCCGGCGATCAGGCGTAAAAAAGCCACCCGAAGGTGGCTTTTGGCTGAAAGCTCGGTTGCCGATCACTTGATGTATTCAGAGACCGCTTTCCATTTGCCATCGGTAATTTGCGAGAGGCGCGAGGCGTCGCTGCCCAGTCGCTTTGTGGGCGAAAAGCTGGACGGCGCGCTGCCGAACATGTCCGGTGCGCTGGAAAAGGTGTCCATGACCTTGATGAAGCTGTCGGTTGTCAGGTTGGGGCCGGCCTTTTGGGCCACCTTGGCAAAGGTGTCGATGATGCTGTAGCCGTAGACCGAGAAGACGGTCGGGTCTTCGTTGAACTTGGTCTTGTATTTGTTGGCCCAGAAGCGGATTGGCTGCGATGCCTCGTCGAGGTACGGGTTTTGCACCGTCATGGTGGCGTACAGGCCATTCATGGCGGGGCCGCCTAGCTTGTGGATCAGGTCGGTGTAGGCCGCGCTGGAACCGAGAAAGACCGGGTTGAAGCCTGTCTTGCGCGACTCGCCGATAGCGCCAATGGTTTCGCGGATGATGGTGCCGAGCACCACCATGTCGCAGCCGGAAGCTTTCATCTTTGCAACCTGCGACGAGAAATCGGTCGCACCACGCTTGTAAGACGTTTTTTCGGCGAATTCCATGCCGATGGTTTTGAGGCCCGCTTCGCCGCCGCGCATCACTTCCAGGCCGAACTCGTCGTCCTGGTACATGGTGCAGACTTTCTTGGCGCCTTTTTCCTTGGCCAGTTTAGGCGCAGCGTTGCGCATCTGGTCAAAGTAGGTGGCGGCGAAAGAATACTTGAGCTTGTGGAAAGGCTCGTACATCTCGCGCGCCGCGGTGATCGGGAAGAAGTTGATGACGTTCTTGTCGAACTGGACCGGCATCGCGGCCAGGTTCTGTGCCGTACCGATGTGGCCGACCATCATGAAGATTTTGTCCTGGTTGACCAGCTTTTGCGCGGCCAGCACGGCTTTCTTCGGGTCGTAGGCCGAGTCTTCAACGATGATTTTCAGTTTGCGGCCATTGATGCCGCCTTGCTCATTGATTTCGTCAACGCGAAGCAGCATGCCCAGCCGGGCCTGCTTGCCAAAACCAGCAATGGGTCCGGACAAGTCCTGAATCGAGCCCAGGGTGATCTCGGTCTTGCTCACGCCCTGCTGGGCGCCTGCGTAGCCGGTACTGAGCGCCAGAGCGGCCAGTGCCAGGGTGGTTTTGAATTTCATCAATGTCTCCTGTAAAACGAAGGTGTTTGCAGCTTGGCATTCTTAACCTTCGCCCGCGGCTGTCAAGCTGGCGTATTCACTTAGGGGCACCCCTGTCATCGCAGGTCGTGGTGTTCAGAAAAACCGCCCGAAAGCGGCCTTGTCACATGGGCGACCCTGTCAGGCCTGTTCCTGATCAGGGCGCGGGGTGCAGATTTCTAGTCCTTGAACTGGTCCGAACCAATCTTCCAGGTGCCGTTTTTCTGCAGGATCGGGCGCAGGCCATTGAACGCCACGTACTCGGAGACCACTTTCCAGCGCCCTTCCTGCAGCTGGGAAAGCCGCGAGAAGTTGTTGCCCAGGCGTTTGGTCGGGCTGAAGCTGGACTCGGCGGTGCCGAACATGTCGCGCGGGATCACCATGGTGTCCATGGCTTTGATGAAGCTGTCGGTCGTGAGGCTTGTTCCAGCCTTCTGCGCACCGCGAATGAACGCATCGATGGCGGCGTAGCCGTAGACCGAGAACACCGTCGGCTCATCGTTGAACCGGGTCTTGTACTTGTTGGCCCAGAAGCGGACGGGCTGTTCGGCGGCATCCAGGTAGGGATGCTGCGAAGTCATGGTGGCAAACAGCCCGTCCATGGCCTTTCCGCCGAGTTTGTGGATCAGGTCAGTGTAGGCCGCGCTGGAGCCGAGAAAGACGGGGTTGAACCCGGTCTTGCGCGACTCGCCGATGGCGCCAATGGTTTCGCGGATGATGGTGCCGAGCACGACCATTTCGCAGCCGGAGGCTTTCATCCTGGCGACCTGGGATGAAAAATCCGTTGCGCCGCGTTTGTACGAGGTTTTTTCGGAGAAAGTTACACCAATGGTCTTGAGCCCGGCTTCGGCGCCCCGTAGCACTTCCTGACCGAAATCGTCGTCCTGGTAAATGATGCAGGCGCTCTTGAGGTTTCTGTCCTTCATCAGTTTGGGTGTTGCGATGCGGATCTGGTCGTAGTAGGTTGCGGCAAAGGCGTATTTGAGCCGGTCGAAGGGCTCGTACATTTCGCGTGCAGCGGTGATCGGAAAGAAGTTGATGATGTTCTTTTCGAACTGGACCGGCATGGCGGCCAGGTTCTGCGCCGTGCCGATGTGGCCGACCATCATGAAGATCCTGTCCTGGTTGACCAGCTTCTGCGCAGCCAGGATGGCTTTTTTGGGGTCATAACCGGAGTCTTCAACCAGCAGCTTGATCTTGCGGCCATTGACGCCGCCCTGCTCATTGAGTTCTTCCACGCGCAGCATCATCCCCATGCGGATCTGTTTGCCGAAGCCGGCCAGCGGGCCGGACAGGTCCTGGATCGAACCGACGGTGATCTCGGTTTTGCTGACACCCTGCTGGGCTGCGGCGTGGCCGGCACTGAGGGCCAGTAGGGCGAGGGCTGCTGTGGTTCTGAAATTCATCGAAGTCTCCGGGTTATAGGTGGGGCTATCGCTGGCATGTGTCAGGCGCGGGAGGCACGCCTGGCATCCTGACGCCAGCAGTCAAATCAGGATGCCGTTGTTGGGGCGGGAACTGTTTTCGAAAAAAAGGCGTGAGCAAGCCATCAGCGCCGGGCTTGCGTGCCTGGCGACAGGAAAAAAGGTGGGGGGGAGTCTCCGCGTGAGGCCGGTGGTGGGGCTAGCGGTACATCGCTTCGATGGTGTCGGCGTACTTTTTCTCGACCAGCTTGCGTTTGAGCTTCATGGTCGGTGTCAGTTCTTCGTCTTCCGCACTCAACTGCGTTTCAAGCAGGAAGAATTTCTTGATCTGTTCGACACGCGCGAACTTCTTGTTGACCCGGTCCAGCTCGGCCTGGATCAGCTCCTGGACTTCCGTCGAACGCGTCAGGCTCTGGTAGTTGCTGAAGGGAACGTCGTTGTCCTGCGCATACTTTTCGACGTTCTCCTGATCGATCATGATGATGGCGGTGAGATAAGGCCGCTTGTCCCCGATCACTACAGCATCGGTGATGTAGGGCGAAAATTTCAACTCGTTTTCCAGCTCGCTGGGGGTCACGTTTTTGCCACCGGCCGTGATGATGATGTCTTTCATGCGGTCGGTGATGCGGTAAAAACCTTCCTCGTCCACCAGGCCGACGTCGCCGGTGTGCAGCCAGCCATCGCCATCTATTGTTTCAGCGGTTTTCTCCGGCAGGTTCAGATAACCCATGAACACGTTCGCGCCGCGCACCAGGATTTCGCCGGTCGCCGGGTCCAGCCTGATCTCGTTGTAGCCTGCCGCCGGGCCAATGGAGCCGGGCTTGATGCGGCTGGCCGGCACACCGGTCGCGGCGCCACAGGTTTCCGTCATGCCCCAGACCTCCAGCATGGGCACACCGAGCGCCATGTACCACTTGACCAGCTCCGGGGAGATGGGGGCGGCGCCGGTCACGCAGAAGCGGGCGCGGTGGATGCCTATCAGCTTGCGCGCGTTGTCCAGTGCGATCCATCGGGCAATGGTGAACTTCAGCTTGAGCGAGTTGCTCACCGGCTGGCCGGCCATGACCTTGTCGGCGATCTCGCTGCCCACGCCAATGCCCCAGGCGTAGGCGGCCTGCTGCAGGCGGCTTGCTTCCTTGAGCGCAATCATCACGCCCGAGTAGAACTTCTCCCAGACACGCGGCACGGCGGTGAATACCGTGGGTGCGATTTCACGCACGTTTTCCGGAATGGTTTCGGGGTTCTCGACAAAGTTGAGTTTGGCCCCCGTGTACATGGCGAAATATTCGCCCCCCATGCGCTCGGCAATGTGGCACAGCGGCAGGAAACACATGCGTTCATCGTTTTCGTCCTGTGCTACCAGCGTGTTGTAGCCGCGCGCGGTGAACACCAGTCCCCGGTGGCTGTGCATGGCTCCTTTGGGCTTGCCGGTGGTGCCCGAGGTATAGACCAGGATGGCCAGGTCTTCGGGCCGACAGGCCTTGACGCGCTCTTCGACCGCACCGGGGTGCGCAGCGAGGTAGCTGCGCCCAAGTTCGCGCAGGGCCGAAAGGCTGATGACATCGGACTCATCAAGGTCGCGCAGGCCTTCCATGTCAAACACCACAATCTTGCGCAGGCCGGGAAGCTGCGTGCGCACTTCCAGGGCCTTGTCCAGTTGCTCGTCGTCTTCGACAAACAGGATGGTTGTACGCGAGTCTTCGCAGAGGTAATGCACCTGGGAGGCGGCATCGGTCGGGTAAATGCCATTGGCCACGCCGCCGCAGTTGAGCACAGCCAGGTCGGCCAGCACCCATTCGATGACGGTGTTCGACAGGATGGAGACACATTCGCCGGGCGCAAAACCCAGGCTCATGAGCCCGCCGGCGATTTCGCGCACCGCTTCACCGGTCTGGTTCCAGGACCAGCTGCGCCAGATGCCGAGTTTTTTCTGGCGCATCCAGACCTTGTCCTGGCGCTGTGCCACGCCGTTCCAGAACATGGCCGGAATGGTTTCGCCCTCAAGCACCACGCGGGTTTCGGGCTGGATGTGGGAAAGATCCCAGAGATTAGACATTTCGAGCTCCACGGCCAGAGGCGACAGTTGAATTAATTCCAGGCCGCCGCGGAACCGGCTTTGCCGGGCCGCCAGCGGCGTCCCCCAGTGGGGGGAGGGGGCCGAAGGCCGCTTGGGGGGGCGTTTTGCCTACCTCCATGTTTTTTTCTTCTTCCAGCGGCGCTCGCTGCGCACGCCGTCTTCTTTCATGCCCAGGTAGAACTCCTTGATGTCTTCCTTTTCCCGCAGGCGGGCACAGGTGTCTTCCATCACAATGCGGCCGTTTTCCAGTACATAGCCGTAGTCGGAGGCGTTCAGGGCCATGTTGGCGTTCTGCTCGACCAGCAAAATGGTGGTGCCGCGTTCGCGGTTGATGCGCACCACGATCTCGAAGATCTCCTTGGTCAGCTTGGGGGACAGCCCCAGGCTGGGTTCGTCCAGCAGGATCAGGTCGGGCGACGCCATCAGTGCGCGCGAAATGGACAGCATTTGTTGCTGGCCACCCGACAGCAGACCGGCATCCTGCAGTGCACGCTCGCGCAGGATGGGAAAGTAGCCGAACACCGCTTCGATATCCCGGCTCACGCCGTCGCGGTCCTTGCGGGTGTAGGCGCCCATCAGCAGGTTGTCGCGCACACTGAGCAGCGGGAAGACTTCGCGGCCTTCCGGTACATGGCTCAGGCCCTGCTGCACGATATAGGCCGGGTCCTGTGCGGTGATGTTGCCGCCCTTGAACTCGATCGAGCCCTTGCGCGGGTCGATGATGCCGGAGATGGTTTTCAGGATGGTCGTTTTGCCGGCACCGTTGGATCCCAGTACGGTCGCAATTTCGCCGCGGCGTACCTGGAGGCTGACTCCGCGTATGGCCTTGATCGGCCCGTAAGAGCTTTCGACGTTGAGCAGCTTGAGCACGGGCTGGTCGCTCACGGGTGGAGGTACGGCGCTCATGATCGCACCCCTTCGCCGCCGAGGTGGACGGCCTGGTGCTGCCGGCGCAGCGAGGACACATCGTCGATGGAGCCCAGGTAGGCCTCGATCACACCGGGGTCGTTCTGCACCTCGCGTGGCGTGCCCATGGCCAGCACTTCGCCCTGGTTCATGGCCAGCACGCGGTCGGACACCTTGGAGACCAGCGTCATGTCATGTTCGACCATCAACACGGTGATGCCCAGTTCGTTCTTGATGTCCTGGATCCAGAAGGCCATGTCGTCGGTTTCCTCTACATTGAGCCCTGAGGAAGGCTCGTCCAGCAGCAGAAGTTTGGGTTCGGTACATAGCGCGCGCGCCAGCTCCACCACCTTGCGTACGCCGTAGGGCAGGCCGGCGACAAAGGAGTCGCGGTGGTGCTGCAGGTCTAGCAGATCGATGATCTGCTCGGCCTTCTCGCGTGCCTGCAACTCGGCTTCGCGCGTTTTTTTTGTGAAGAAGATTTCGCTCCACAGGCCTGTTTGCCTGTGAGTGTGCCGGCCGATCAGCAGGTTGTGCAGCACGGTTGCATGCTCGAACAGTTCGATGTTCTGGAAGGTGCGGGCGATGCCGAGCGCGGCGATCTTGTGCGGCGGCTGGTCGGTCAGTTTTTCGCCCAGGTAGTCGATTTCGCCGGAGGTCGGTGTGTAGATGCGGCTGATCAGGTTGAACACCGTGGTTTTACCTGCACCGTTGGGGCCGATCAGCGTGAATACCTCGCCCTGTTTGACATCGAAGCTGACCTTGTTGACGGCCAGCACGCCGCCGAAACGGACGCTCAGGTTGCGTGCCGACAGCAAAGGCTGGCCGGCGGGTTGTTGTGTTTGGCTCATTTCAGGCGGTCCGATTTCTGGAAGGATTTCTGGCGCTTGAACATGCCCTTGCGGTAGAAGGGAAAGGTCTGCAGGTAGGTGCGGATTTTCAGCCAGCGGCCGTACAGCCCCAAGGGTTCAAACAAGACAAAACCGATCAGGACCAGGCCATACACCAGTCCCTGCAGGCCTGGCGCCTGGCCGATGAAGGCCGGCAGGTAGTCCTTGACCAGTGCAATCGCCTGCGGCATCGAGATCAGGAAAATCGCGCCGAGGAAAGCGCCATGCACCGACCCCAGGCCGCCGACCACAATCATCAGCAGAAGGTCAATGGACTGCAGGATGTTGAACTGGTCGGGCGAGATGAACTGCAGCTTGTGGGCATAGAGCGCCCCGGCGATGCCGGCCAGCGCGGCCGACAGCGCAAAGGACAGTGTCTTGTAGCGGGCCAGGTGGATGCCCATGCTTTGCGCGGAAATTTCGGAATCGCGAATCGCCACGAATGCGCGGCCCGTGGGCGAACGCAGCAGATTCAGAATCGCCAACGTGGCGCCGATGGCGATCACCAGGCAGAGGAAATAGAACTCTTCCCCACTGCCCAGCTTCCAGCCGAACAGGTCGGGCGCTTTGATGTGGATGCCCGAGTTGCCGCCGGTGACTTTTTCCCAGCGCGCAAACACTTCTTCAACGATGAAGCCGAAGGAAAGCGTGGCAATGCCGAGGTAGATGCCCTTGACGCGCAGGGCCGGCAGTCCGACGACCAGGCCCACCGCGGCAGACAGCCCCGCAGCGCAGGCCAGTGCAATGGGAAAAGGCACGCCCGCGTTGGTCATCACCGCCTGCGTGTAGGCGCCCACGCCGAGAAAAGCGGCATGCCCCAGCGAAAACAGGCCAGTGAAGCCGGCCAGCAGCATCAGCCCTAGGCCGGCGATCGAATAAATCAGGATGAACGTCAGCTGTGCCAACCAGTATTCGGCGAAGAGCCAAGGGGCTGCCACTAGCAGCAGCACCAACGCGCTGTACCAGAAGATGTGGCCGCCATGCTTGGCGAGATTGATGTCCTGCCCGTAATCAGTCTTGAAGATGAATCTCATGAGTTTATTTTTCTTGATTGCAACGACAACGGGCGCAAGGTTCCCAAATCCAAGCAGGGGCCGCGGAACCGGCTTCGCCGGGCCGCAGGCGCAGCGGCCCCGAACCTGCTTGAGCAGGTTTGGACAAGCGACAGAAGCGAAGCCTCTGGCGAGCGGCGGCCTGCAAGGCCTCGCGCAGTACACGAAGTGACAAGCGTGGGGGTCATACCTTTTTGCGGAGTTTTTCGCCAAACAGGCCATTGGGTTTGACCATCAGCATGATCAGTACCACCACATACGGGGCGATGTCTTTGAAGCCCTCGGCGGCATAAAATCCAGCTAGTTGTTCGACGATGCCAATGACCAGGCCACCGACAATCGCGCCAGGCAGGCTGCCGAAACCGCCGACCACAGCCGCTGGAAAAGCCTTCAGGCCAGTGATGCCCATGTTGGCGTGCACAAAAGTAATGGGGGCGAGCAGCAGGCCGGCGACGGCCGCGACCGCGGCAGCCAGGCCCCATACCAGACCGTTGAGACGCTTGACTGGAATGCCCATGTAATACGCGGCCAACTGGTTTTGCGAAGATGCCTGCATGGCGATACCGAGCTTGCTGTATTTGAAGAGCGCAAACAGCATCAGGCACAAAACAGCGGTGCTGCCAATGACGACCATTTTTTCGACATTGAGTACCAAGGCTCCCACGTTCCAAATCTGATCTTTGTAGGGCACGGGCAGGGTATGGGTTTCTGTGCCAATGGCGGGGATCATGGTGATCAGCCCGCGCGCCACGTAGCCGACGCCGATGGTCAGCATTACGATGGAAAAAGCCGGCTGGCCCAGGATGGGCCGTATCACCAGCCGTTCGAGCAGCACGCCGAACAGGGCCATGCCCGCAATGGCACTGAGGATGGCCAGCCAGAACGGAAACCCGAGCATGGTCATGCAGGTCAGGCCGCCGAAGGCGCCCAGCATCATGAGCTCACCCTGGGCAAAGCTCACCGTTTCGGTGGCTTTGTAGATGAGGACGAACCCGAGGGCGATCAGCCCATAGATGCAACCTTGCGCGATGCCGTCGATGATCAATTGCAATAACTGCACTTTTACTCCACAATTAATTTTTACAAAGCATGTGCTTTGTAAAAATAAACCAACAATCGGAAGACGGGCAAGCCGCTTTTTTCTGACTCGAATCTGACGGGAATGATCATGAGCTGCATTCAATGAAAAAATCAATCCGGATTGGTGCCGGGTTGGGTTTCTACGGAGATGCGTGGGAACCGGTGCTCGCAAGCATCGAGCGCGGCGGGGTCCAGTACATCGCCAGCGACCATCTCGCGGAGCTCACCTTGGCCATCCTTCAGAAGGATCTGCAACGCGATGCCTCCCTCGGCTACGCTAGGGACGTGGTGCCCATGCTCATGTATTTGTGGCCCGCGATGGAGCAGCGAAAAGTGCGCTTTGTCTGCAACGCCGGCGGACTGAATCCGGCCGGCGCGGCAGCGGCAGTGCAGGCCGCTTTTTCGGCGAAGGGCTGGTCGGCGCGCGTCGCCGTGGTGACAGGCGATGAGGTGCTGCAGCAGGTCGGTGAGCTTGCCCCGGTGCACATGTTCAACGACGCTTCGTTCGATTCGGTGCGTGAGCGCATGGTGTTTGCCAATGCCTATCTGGGTGCGCGTCCCATCGTCTCCGCACTGCAGCAGGGCGCCGACATTGTGATCACCGGCCGTGTGGCCGACGCCGCGCTTTTTCTCGCGCCGCTGGTGCATGAGTTCAACTGGAACCTCGGCGACAGCGCGGTTGCAGCAACGCCTGCCGACCTGAACCGCCTGGCGCAGGGCCTGGCGGTTGGACACCTGCTGGAATGTTCAGGCCAGGGCAGCGGCGGCAACTTCGGCAGTCTTGAGGCCTGGAAGGCGATTCCCGACCTGGCCCATATCGGCTACCCGATTGCCGAGGTCAGCGAGGACGGCGACGCGGTGCTCATGAAAGCGCCGGGCACCGGCGGCCGCATCAACTTCGACACTGTGCGCCAGCAGCTGCTGTATGAAGTGCACAACCCGAACCGTTATGTATCGCCCGACGTGGTGCTGGACCTGTCGACCGTCAAACTGGAAGACCTGGGCCAGGACCGGGTGCGCATGACGGGTGCTACCGGCCATCCACGTACCGGCCAGCTCAAGGTGGTCGGCGGCTACCGCGACGGCTTCAAGGCCGAGGTGACCTGGGGCTTCAGCTGGCCCGACGCTCATGACAAGGCGCTGGCGGCGGTGGAGATGGTCAAGAGCCAGCTGGCCGACAAGGCGGTGCCGCATGAAGCTTTGTTTGTCGAGTTCCCGGGACTCAATTCAGCGCATGGTGCGCTGGCGCCCATGCCTGATGCAGAGGCGCTGGCTGGCCTCAACGAGGTCTGGGTGCGTATGGTGCTGCGCACGCGTGACAAGAAAGCGGCAGATGGTTTCGGCCGCCTGTTTCCGTGGATGGGCCTGAGCGGGCCGGCCTACACCTGCGGCTTTCACGGCCTGCACAACACCAGCGAGCTGCTGGGCATCTGGCCCGCGCTGATTGACCGCAGCCTCGTCGAGCCGAACACGCGCGTGGAGCTGCTGCAGACATGAACATACCCCTTCAAACAGTACAGCTGGCCCGGCTGGCCCACGCGCGCAGCGGCGACAAGGCCGACTGGGTGGACTTCGGCCTGTTTGCCTGGAACGCGGCGGGTTATGCCGTGCTGGCGCGCGAAGTCACGGCGCAACGCGTGCAGGCCCACTTTGCACTCTGGTTGCCGGGCGAGGTCGAGTGCTGGTACTTGCCGAACATCCTGGCGATCAAGCTGGTGCTGCATGACGCCTTGCAGGGCGGCGGGGCGCGCAACCTGCGTCTGGACAACCTGGGCAAGTCCATGGCGGCGGCCTTGCTGCGCATGGAAGTCAATGTCAATGCCGACGAGCTGGCCGCGTGTATCGCTGCGCCTCGCGTCGGCTGGTGGGGAGACAACCCATGACAGTTCATATGGAGAAGGATGGCGACGTGACCATCGTCACCCTGGACCGGCCGGACGTGCGCAACGCAGTGGACAGCGAACATGCCCGCGCCTTGCATGAAGCTTTTCTGGTATTCGATGCAGACGGCAGCGCGAAGGTGGCGGTGTTCCACGGCGCCCATGGCCATTTTTGCGCCGGCTGGGATTTGCAGTCCGGCGCGAAGATGCTGGACGAAGCACAGGGTACCGGGCCGGATGTGTTTGCTGCGCTGGATTTCCAGGTCGAAGACAACCAGCCGCTGGGCCCGATGGGGCCGTCCCGCCTGCTGCTGTCCAAACCGGTGATTGCCGCGGTCAGCGGTGCGGCGGTGGCCGGCGGCATGGAGCTGGCACTGTGGTGCGACATGCGGGTCATGGACGAAGACGCCTATTTCGGCGTTTACTGCCGCCGCTTTGGCGTGCCGCTGATCGACGGTGGCACGGTGCGCCTGCCGCGCCTGGTGGGCATGGGCCATGCGATGGATTTGATCCTGACGGGGCGCAAGGTCGAGGCGATGGAGTCCCTGCAGATGGGTTTGTGCAACCGGGTGGTGCCTGCCGGAACGGCGCGCCAGGCGGCGCTGGTGCTCGCGCATCAGCTGGCAGCGTTTCCCCAGAAGACCATGCTGGCCGACCGGCAGAGTGCCTATGCGCAGTGGGACTTGCCTTTACCGCAGGCGCTCAAGCAGGAGTGGGACCGCGGCCGCGACTGTATTGGCGAGGGGATGCAGGGCGCCGCCCGCTTTGCCGCCGGCCAGGGCCGCCACGGCAAGTTCTGATGATGAAATTGCCGCTTTGCCCTTATATGGCGGGCGCGAACAGCTATAAAAACTATAGTGGACGCGGCAGCGACGAAGGCGGTACCGGCCGCGGCTGGCCGTTGTCGTCGATCGCCACATAGGTCACACTGGCTTCGGTGACCTTGATGTAGCGCCCCTGCGAGCGAAAGCGCTCGGCATACACCTCGACCTTGACCGTCATCGACGTGCGGCCTATGCGCGTGAGTTCTGAATAGAAGGACAGGATGTCGCCGACGCGCACCGGCTGCTTGAAGATGAACTCGTTGACCGCCACCGTGGCCATGCGGCCCTCGGCATAACGCGCCGGAATCACCGAGCCGGCCAGGTCGACCTGGGCCATGACCCAGCCGCCGAAGATGTCGCCGTTGGCGTTGCAGTCCGCGGGCATGGGAATCACCTTGAGCACCAGCTCCTTGTCCAGTGGCAGCTTGACGCTCAAGGGGTCATGGGGAAGGCTGGAGGGGGTGGACATAGGCGCAATCAGGTAAGGAAATTGAATAAAGGGGACAATTGTCTCCGATGCGCTCCTTTGCCCCTGTCTCTACGTCCCCCGCCGCTCCCGGCTCCCCACCCGAACCCACGCTGAACCGCTCTGATTGGGCCACGCTCCAGCGCCTGTTTCCCTACCTCTGGGACTACAAATGGCGCGTGCTGGCCGCGCTGGCCTTCATGGTGGGCGCCAAAGTGGCCAACGTCGGCGTGCCGTTGCTGCTGAAAAACCTGGTCGATGCGATGAGCTTCAAGCCGGGCGACGTGCAGGCGGTGTTGGTGGTGCCGGCAGCGCTGCTGGTGGGTTATGGTCTGCTCAGGCTGTCGACCTCGCTGTTCACCGAATTGCGCGAGCTGGTGTTCGCCAAAGCCACCGAAGGCGCGGCGCGGCGTATCTCGCTAGAAGTGTTTCGCCACCTTCACGCGCTGAGCCTGCGTTTTCACCTCGAGCGCCAGACCGGCGGCATGACGCGCGACATCGAGCGCGGCACGCGCGGCGTGCATTCGCTGATCTCCTATTCCCTCTACAGCATCATCCCCACATTGATCGAGGTGGCGCTGGTGCTGACCCTGCTGGCGGTCAAGTTCGACATCTGGTTTGCCGGCATCACCATCATTGCGCTGGTGTTTTACATCACCTTCACGGTGACGGTGACCGAATGGCGTACCAAGTTCCGCAAGGAAATGAACGAACTCGATTCCTCGGCGCACAGCCGGGCGATCGATTCGCTGCTCAACTACGAAACCGTCAAGTACTTCAACAACGAAGACTTTGAAGCGCACCGCTACGACGAAAACCTGCTGCGTTACCGCCGTGCCGCCGTCAAGAGCCAGACGACGCTGAGCCTGCTCAATACCGGCCAGCAGCTGATCATTGCCGCCGGCCTGGTGGCCATGCTCTGGCGCGCCACCCAGGGCGTGGTGGACGGCCGCATGACGCTGGGCGATCTGGTCATGGTCAACGCCTTCATGATCCAGCTTTACATTCCACTGGGTTTCCTGGGCGTGCTTTACCGCGAGATCAAGCAGAGCCTGACCGACCTGTCCAAGATGTTCACCCTGATGGAGAAGGAACGCGAGATTGCCGATGAACCCGGTGCGCAGGCGCTCAGCCTGCAGTCCTCGCCGGCGGTGCGTTTTGAAAACGTCAGTTTTGCCTACGAGCCGTCCCGTCCCATCCTGCACAACATCAGCTTCGAGATTCCGCCGGGCAAGACGGTGGCGGTGGTCGGGTCGTCGGGCGCCGGCAAGTCCACGCTGGCTCGCCTGCTGTTCCGCTTTTACGACGTCCAGCAGGGCCGCATCACGGTGGCCGGCCAGGATATCAAGCAGGTCACCCAGGCCAGCGTGCGGCAGGCCATAGGCATCGTGCCGCAGGACACGGTGCTGTTCAACGACACGGTCGAATACAACATCGCCTATGGCAAACCGGGCGCCAGCCGTGCCGAAGTGGAGGAAGCTGCGCGCGCTGCCCGTATCCACAGCTTCATCAGCTCGACGCCGGCAGGCTACGCCACCATGGTTGGCGAGCGCGGCCTGAAGCTCTCCGGCGGCGAGAAGCAGCGCGTGGCGATTGCGCGCACCCTGCTGAAAAACCCGCCCATCATGATTTTTGACGAAGCCACTTCGGCGCTGGACTCGGCCAATGAACGTGCCATCCAGGCCGAGCTGCGCAGCATCGCCGAAAACAAGACCACGCTGGTGGTGGCGCACCGGCTGTCCACCGTGGTGGATGCCCATGAGATCCTGGTGATGGAGACCGGCCAGATCATCGAGCGCGGCACCCATGCCGCCTTGCTGGCCCTGGGCGGGCGGTATGCGTCCATGTGGGCGCTGCAGCAGAGTTCTGAGTAATTCTTTGAGTGATTCAGGCCTGTAGTCCAATAGCTGCGGGCGCAAACAGCTATTGTTTGGATAGCAGATGCAGAAATCTCGCCAACGTCGCTGCAAAGCGCTCAGCTTGCCTTCGATGAGCCAGTTCCAGAGTGCTGTTCCCGTGGGATTCCCCGTAGGCTTCAGCCTGCTTTCAACTCGCATAATTGGAGCCATGGAAACCAAATGGCTGGAAGATTTCGTCAGTCTCGCTGAAACCCGCAGTTTCAGCCGCTCGGCGACGCTGCGTCACGTCACGCAGCCGGCGTTTTCGCGCCGCATTCAGGCACTCGAGGCCTGGGCTGGCACCGACCTGGTGGACCGGAGCTCTTACCCGACGCGCCTGACACCGGCCGGTGAAACGCTGTACAGCCAGTCGCTGGAGATGCTGCAGAGCCTGCAGTCGACCCGCGCCATGCTGCGCGGCCATAATTCGGCCGGCCATGACGTCATCGAGTTTGCCGTGCCGCACACTCTGGCCTTCACCTTTTTCCCCGCCTGGGTCAGCAGCCTGCGCGAGAAGTTCGGCCCCATGAAAAGTCGCCTGATTGCGCTCAATGTCCACGACGCCGTGCTGCGCCTGGTCGAAGGCAGCTGCGATCTGCTGATTGCCTACCACCACGACTCCCAGCCTTTCCAGCTGGATGCCGACCGCTACGAGATGGTCAGCCTCGGGCAGGAGGTGCTGGCGCCTTTCGTCAAGGCCGACGCCGACGGGGCGCCGCTGTTCAGGCTGCCAGGCCGGGCTGGCCAGCCCCTGCCGTATCTGGGTTATGCCCCGGGTGCCTACCTGGGCCGGGTCGTGGATTTGATTCTCAAGCAATCGAGTACCGCCATCCATCTGGACCGGGTTTACGAGACCGATATGGCCGAAGGCCTCAAGGCGATGGCGCTGGAAGGCCATGGCATTGCGTTTTTGCCCTTCAGCGCTGTCAAGAAAGAGCTGCGGGCCAAAAAGCTCGTCAGTGCCGGCCTGGGACTGGAAATGACCATGGACGTGCGTGTCTATCGCGAACGGCCGGTCGGCAAGGACGTGGCCAAAAGCCCGGCGCAGGCGTTATGGCACTACCTGGAAAGCCAGGTCCAGCCCAGGGTTCCCGGTAAACCTCGTCTTGGTAGCAACCCTTAGTGGTTATTAAAAAAATGCATAATGCCGCACGCAAACAGCATTGGCTTTTCATGAGCCCTAAATCTACAGTCCGTCACGTTCTGCAAACGCAGGTGGAATGGCATCGGCAAGGCCTGCAAAAGGCCGGTTGGCACGAAGACTGCTTGGCATGAAAGCTTGTCTATCGACAAAATTTGATTGCGCACTAAAGACTACATTGGGGGACTGTTTCCTTGTTTAATTCGCTGATGCCAACAAGCTCTATCTGCCCTATGGCCCAAGAGCGCATCCATTTTTCCGGTTCTGTCGTATGTGCCCGGTGCTGATTTGCAGTGCGCCTTCCAGAAAACCTGGAAGTATCCAGCCGACCGCACTCCATTCTTGAGGCTGGGGTAAACCTTGTGGGTTCGCCCCGGTGCCCCTCCTTAGAATGGCGTTCATTTATCAACTGTTTCACTCAACCCGAAGGAATTTCAATGAAACTCAAACTGGCCGCTTTATCCATTGCCTTGCTTGCCAGCAGCGGCGCTTTTGCCCAGGCCACCGATACGCTCGCCAAAGTCAAGGCTTCCGGCGTGATCACCATGGGTGTTCGCGATTCTTCGGGCGCCCTGTCCTATACCCTGGGTGACGGCAAATACGCTGGCTACCACGTTGAAATTTGCCAGCGCATCATTGCCAACGTCGAAAAAGCCGTGGGCCGCAAGCTTGAAATCAAGTACCTGCCCGTGACTTCGCAAAACCGCATCCCATTGGTGCAAAACGGCACCGTGGACATCGAGTGCGGCTCGACCACCAACAACGCCACCCGCCTGAAAGACGTGTCTTTCCTGCCCACCACCTTTGTTGAGGAAGTCCGCATTGCCGTGAAAGCCAACTCCGGCATCACCTCGATCGCCCAGCTCAACGGCAAAAACGTTGCCACCACCACCGGCACGACTTCGGTGCAGACCCTGCGCAAGAATGAGCGCGCCGGCGGCATCGACTTCAAGGAAGTCTTCGGCAAGGACCACTCCGACAGTTTTCTGCTGCTCGAGTCCGGCCGCGCCGACGCTTTTGTCATGGACGGCGCCATCCTGGCCGGCAACATTGCCACCGCCAAGAACCCGGCCGATTTCAAGATCGTTGGTGAAGTGCTGAGCGTGGAACCCATCGCCATCATGATCCGCAAGGACGACGCCGCTTTCAAGAAAGTCGGCGATGACTCGGTCAAGGAAATGCTGAAGTCCGGCGATGTTGCCAAGCTCTGGGACAAGTGGTTCCTGCAGCCCATCCCGCCGAAAAATACCAAGGTCGGTTACGCTGCCAGCGAGAGCACCAAGGCAGCCTGGGCCAACCCCAACGACAAGCCGATGGAAGATTACGCCAAGAAGTAATCCTGGCTTGAACTGAACCGCAAACCCCGTCTGTATTTTGCCGGCGGGGTTTGTTGTTTGCTGGCAGCCTGTCCCGGACGATGGGAGGCGCTGGTTGCCGGTTGGTAGATAGAAAAATTCCTGGCAGGAGAAGACATGAATTGGGATTGGCAGGTTTTCCTGAATGACGACGGCAGCGGCCGCACATATCTTTCGTGGATGTTCGACGCCTGGGGCTGGACCCTGGCCGTAGCGGGCAGTTCCTGGGTGGTGGCCATGGTGGCGGGGAGCCTGATGGGCACCTTGCGCACCCTGCCCAACAGCCCCTGGCTGGTGCGCCTGGCCAATGTCTGGGTCGAGATCTTTCGCAACGTGCCTTTGCTCGTGCAGATTTTCATCTGGTATTTTGTTGTACCCAAAATGTTTCCTGCCATGCAGCAGGTCCCGAGCTTTTTGCTGGTCGTGTTTGCACTGGGCTTTTTTACCTCCGCGCGTATCGCCGAGCAGGTCCGGGCCGGTGTGCAGGCCCTGCCGCGTGGCCAGCGGTATGCGGGCATGGCCATGGGATTCACCACGGCACAGACCTACCGCTACGTGATCCTGCCGATGGCGTTTCGCATCATCATTCCGCCGTTGACCAGCGAGTCCATGAATCTGCTTAAAAATTCATCGGTGGCCTTTGCCGTGTCGATTGCCGAACTGACGATGTTCGCGATGCAGGCTCAGGAAGAAACCTCGCGCGGCGTGGAAGTCTATCTGGCCGTTACGCTGATGTACGCCGCTTCGGCTTTTGCGGTGAACCGGGTCATGGCCTTTGTCGAGAAAAAAGTCCAGATTCCGGGCTATATCGTGGCCGGTAGCACCGGCGGGGGGCACTGACATGTTTGGTCTCGACATGAGCTTCCTGAACTGGGACATCATTTCCAAGTTCGTCATCAAGGGTTTTATTTTCAGCGTGGAGTTGACCGTTATTGCCACCATAGGCGGCATCATCCTGGGGACCCTGCTGGCGCTGATGCGCCTGTCCGGCCTCAAGGTGCTGATGCTGCCCGCGACTTTTTATGTCAATGGCATGCGTTCCGTCCCGCTGGTGATGGTGATCCTCTGGTTTTACCTGCTGATGCCCAGCGCATTTTTCGAAATGATTCCCGGAGGGGCCAACAACCGCTCCGAGATTTCGGCGGTCATCACCTTCATTGCGTTTGAAGCGGCCTATTTCAGCGAGATCATGCGTGCCGGCATCCAGTCCATCTCGCGCGGCCAGGTCAATGCGGGCAGGGCACTGGGCATGACTTACGCGCAGAACATGCGCCTGATCATCCTGCCGCAGGCCTTCCGCAATATGGTGCCCATCCTGCTGACGCAGACCATCATCCTGTTTCAGGACACTTCGCTGGTTTATGCCATCGGCGCCTACGACTTGCTCAAGGGCCTGACGACTGCCGGCAAGATCTATGGCCGGCCCGAAGAGGCCTACCTGCTGGCCGCCGTGGTTTATTTCGTGATCTGTTTTGGCTTGTCGTACGTCGTCAAGAAGCTGCAAAACAAGATTGCCATCATTCGCTAACAAGCACCCAAGCTCCCGGAGAAACAAGATGATCGAACTCAAAGAAGTTTCCAAATGGTATGGCGCCGTGCAGGTGCTCAACAACTGCAGCACCAGCATCAAAAAAGGCGAAGTGGTGGTGGTCTGCGGTCCTTCAGGCTCGGGCAAGTCGACGCTGATCAAGACCATCAACGCACTTGAGCCTTTCCAGAAAGGCGAGATTTTTGTGGACGGCCAGGCCGTGCACGACCCCAAGACCGACCTGCCCAAGCTGCGTTCCAGGGTCGGCATGGTGTTCCAGAACTTCGAGCTGTTTCCCCACCTCAGCGTGACGGAAAACCTCACGCTGGCCCAGGTCAAGGTGCTGGGCCGCAACCAGGACGAAGCCAAGACCCACGGATTGAAATACCTGGACCGCGTGGGCCTGATGGCGCACAAGGACAAGTTCCCCGGCCAGCTCTCCGGTGGCCAGCAGCAGCGCGTGGCGATTGCCCGCGCGCTCAGCATGGACCCGATTGCGATGCTGTTTGACGAACCAACCTCGGCGCTGGACCCTGAAATGGTCGGCGAGGTTCTCGATTGCATGATGGGCCTGGCCGTTGAAGGCATGACCATGATGGTGGTGACGCACGAAATGGGATTTGCGAAAAAGGTCGGCAGCCGGGTCATTTTCATGGACGTGGGCGGAAAAATTCTGGAGGATTGCTCCAAGGATGAATTCTTCATGCACCCCGAAAACCGGCAAGCGCGTACCAAGGACTTTTTGAACAAGATCCTGGCGCACTAGGCGCTACAGCGCGGGCGCACTGCTTCGTTGCAGCCCAAGGAAAATCCTCACGATCCTTTAGGTCGCTCCGGTTTTCCTCGGGCGCCCGCGCCTCGCATTGCATCCCGCTCGCTACGTGCCGGGATCGGGCTTTTGGAGATTTGGGACAATGGGGCCATGACTCAAATAACCATCACCCGCCCGGACGACTGGCATTTGCATGTACGTGACCGCGACGCGCTCCATACCGTGGTGCCGCACACCGCAGCGCAGTTTGGCCGCGCCATCATCATGCCCAACCTGCGGCCGCCGGTCACCACGGCGGCGCAGGCAGTTGCCTACCGCGAACGCATCCAGGCCGCCGTGCCGGCGGGTGTGAGCTTCGAGCCGCTGATGACGCTGTACCTGACCGACAACCTGCCGCCCGAGGAGATCAAGCGGGCGAAGGACGCGGGCGTGGTGGCGGCCAAGCTGTACCCGGCCGGCGCCACCACCAACAGCGACGCGGGCGTGACCGACCTGCGCAAGACCTACAAAACGCTGGAAGCCATGCAGCGCAGCGGCCTGCTGTTGCTGGTGCATGGCGAGGTGACCAGCCCCGACATCGACCTGTTCGACCGTGAGGCGGTCTTCATTGACACCCACCTGATTCCGCTGCGCCGCGATTTTCCTGAACTCAAGATCGTGTTCGAGCACATCACCACGAAAGAGGCCGCGCAGTATGTGCGCGACGCCGACCGCTTCACGGGGGCCACCCTCACGGCGCACCACCTGCTTTACAACCGCAATGCCATTTTCACCGGCGGCATCAGGCCGCACTACTACTGCCTGCCGGTGCTCAAACGGGAGACACACCGTGTTGCGCTGGTGGAAGCAGCCACCAGCGGCAACCCGAGCTTCTTCCTGGGTACCGACAGCGCGCCGCACCCAGCACATCTGAAGGAACATGCGACAGGTTGCGCCGGCTGCTACACCGCCCATGCGGCTATGGAGCTGTATGCCGAGGCCTTCGATGCGGCAGGCGCGCTGGACAAGCTGGAAGCCTTCGCCAGCTTCAATGGTGCCGACTTTTACGGCCTGCCGCGTAACAGCGGCACGATTACGCTGAAGAAGGAAAGCTGGACGCCACCGGAGAGTTATGCGTTTGGTGAAGCCGAGCTCAAGCCGCTGCGTTCGGGCGAAGCGCTGGCGTGGAAGCTCACTGGTGGCGGGAGTTCCTGATGGAACGCAAGCCACCCGTTGCGCTGTTGATTGATGCCGACAACCTGTCCTCTGCCGGCGACGTCGAGGAGGCGTTTCGAGTTCTCGAAGAGCTGGGGCTGTATGCTTCTGTGCGGCGAGCCTATGGCGGCCAGGACAAGCTGGCAGGCATTAAGGATGTGCTTAGGCAGCATGCGGTTCGTAGCTTTATCAACCAGGGTAAAGGCACCACAGACGTTGCTCTGGTTGTGGACGCAATGGATCTGCTTCATGCAGACTTACTGCCGAACACCGTGGCCATCGGCTCAAGCGATGCGGATTTTGCGCCGCTGGCATTGCGCTTTCGCGAGGCGGGCATGCGTGTGATCTGTTTCGCCCGAAGCGAAAAATCAGACCTCGACACCCTGAAACTCGCCTATGACGAGATATTGTTCGTGGATAGGAAACCTGTGCGGAAATCGCCGCGCGGAGCCTCGGCTCCACTACCTTCATCTGCCACCAAATCGACGCCCAAGACGCCGCCCTCAACCAAGCGCGCGCCTGTGCGGAAGGCTGCCGAGAAGACCCCCGGTGAAAACATATTGGTGGCTGTTCCTGCTCTGCGCACGGGCAAGCCGGTACCCATGAATGATGTGGTCAAACGGTTACGCGACGAAAAAATTCTCAGTAAACATGGAAAGTTGGCCACCTTGCTGCGCAATTTTGGCGGCGAATTTCGGCTATTGCCCGAAGCAGCACCTACGCAAGTCCAGTGGGTCGACCTCGTTGCTCGGTGAGATTTGAAGTCAACGACTGGGAGCGCCCCTGGCTAGCACCGTGGCGCGAATCCGGCGAGCGGGTGGTGCTAGCTATCGAAGGCGGCGCAACTTACCACGAGGCGCTGAACCGAGAACCGGGCGCACTAGTATGTTTTGTGCCGCAAGATCGCCTGCCGCCGGGCCAGGCCTATGAGCAGTTCATTTTTGAATCCGGTACCGTCCCGACGCGCGACAACCTGCACGATTTTTTCAATGGCCTCTGCTGGCTGCGTTTTCCGCTAACCAAGAAAAAACTCAACCAGCTGCAGGCGGCGCAGATCGCGGCCGCGGGCGTGGTGCCGCTGCGGGGGCCGGTGCGCGATGCGCTGACCGTGTTCGACGAAAACGCGGCTTTCCTGTCGGCACCTCAGCCTTTGTGGGACGCCCTGGTGGCGCGGGACTGGCAGCGGCTGTTTGTCGATTTGCGGCCGCTCTGGCAAGAGGCCCGGCTTGTGCTGTTTGGCCATGCGCTGCTGGAGAAGCTGGCTTCACCAAGAAAACCGATCACAGCCCATATCTACCGGGCACAACCAGCTATGAATTCAATAGCGGAACTTGATGCCTGGGTGGCGGCAGACCTGAGTGCGGATAAGCTCGCCGCCAAGCCATTCGCACCGCTGCCGGTGCTTGGCGTGCCCGGCTGGTGGCCGGAAAACGAGAACTTTTCCTTTTATGATGACTCTTTCGTATTCCGGCCGCCCAGGTAAAAAATACCAAGTAAAAAATCCTGCGCCGCGGTTAAGCCCTAGTGCAGTGTTGCGTGCTTGATGGAACAAATAAAAGCGATGGATTTTGGGTCAGGGCAAGGCGCAAACCACAGCGATACCCCGGGTATCGCGCGGATATGCAACGCCGCCATGGCGCAAAAGACGCGGTTTTATGTTCCAGATAGCGTGCAGCACTGCACTTGTGGCTTGATTTGGGCCGGAACCTCCCCATTTTCCGCAGTAGTGCCTCCTGACGGCGGCACTTGTTAACGACTGACCTCTACGGAGCCTCCATGAAACGTATTGTTTTATTTGTCCTGACCAACCTTGCCGTTGTGGTGGTGCTGGGCATTGTTGCCAGCCTGCTGGGCGTCAACCGCTACCTGACGCCGCAGGGTTTGAACCTGGGCATGCTGCTCGGTTTTGCCGCGGTCATCGGTTTTGGCGGCGCGATCATTTCGCTGCTGATCAGCAAACCGGTGGCCAAGTGGAGCTCGGGCGTGCGGGTGATCAACGAGCCGCAAAATGCTGACGAAGCCTGGATTGTCGAAACCGTGCGCAAGCTCGCCAGCACGGCAGGTATCGGCATGCCCGAAGTCGGTATTTTTGAGGGTGCGCCCAATGCCTTTGCCACCGGTGCCTTCAAGAACTCGGCGCTGGTTGCCGTGTCGACCGGTTTGTTGCAGGGCATGACGCGTGAAGAGATCGAAGCTGTGCTCGGCCATGAAATTGCGCACGTGGCCAATGGCGACATGGTGACCATGACCCTGATCCAGGGCGTGATGAACACCTTCGTGGTCTTCCTGAGCCGTGTGATTGGGTACGCGGTCGACAGCTTCCTGCGCCGCGGCAGCGACAGCAACACCGGCCCAGGCATCGGGTACTACATCAGCACCATCGTGCTCGACATCGTGCTGGGTTTCGCCGCCGCCATCGTCGTGGCCTGGTTCTCGCGCCATCGCGAGTTCCGTGCCGATGCAGGTGCTGCGCAGCTGATGGGCAAGAAGCAACCCATGATCAACGCGCTGGCCCGCCTGGGTGGCATGGTGCCCGGCGAGTTGCCCAAGAGCGTGCAGGCCTTTGGTATTACCGGAGGCATCGGCAAGTTGTTTAGCACGCACCCGCCGATTGAAGAGCGTATTGCCGCGTTGCAGAACGCCCAGCCCGGCCAGGTTTGAACTGATATTAATCGTGTCAAAAGCCGCTGCGCCCGCAGCGGCTTTTTTTATGCCTTCGCAGTTTGAGCGCCGATGCTGAGCGCCACCGCCTCGGCAACCTCAATGCCGTCCACACCTGCCGACAAGATGCCGCCCGCGTAACTGGCGCCTTCGCCGGCCGGGTACAGGCCCTTCACGTTCAGGCTCTGGAAATCGTCGCCGCGCGTGATGCGCAAAGGTGAGGAGGTGCGGGTTTCCACGCCGGTGAGCACGGCGTCGTGCATGTCGAAGCCCTTGATTTTCTTGCCGAAGGCCGGTAGCGCCTCACGCATGGCTGTGATGGCATAGGCGGGCAGGGCGCTGGCCAGGTCGGTCATCAGCACACCCGGTTTGTACGAAGGCTCCACACTGCCAAGCTGCGTCGAGGCCTGGCCGACTACAAAATCGCCGACCAGCTGGCCGGGCGCAGCGTAAGTGCCACCACCCAGCGTGAAAGCGTGTGACTCAAGCTGGCGCTGGAAGGCAATGCCGGCCAGTGGCCCGTCCGGGTAGTCGGCCGGGGTGATGCCGACCACGATGCCGGCGTTGGCATTGCGCTCGTTGCGCGAGTACTGGCTCATGCCGTTGGTGACGACACGGCCTGCCTCGGAGGTGGCCGCGACGACGGTGCCGCCCGGGCACATGCAGAAACTATAGACCGAGCGGCCGTTGGCCGCATGGTGTACCAGCTTGTAGTCGGCCGCGCCCAGCAGCGGGTGGCCGGCATGCTGGCCGAGCCGCGCGCGGTCGATCAGACCCTGCGGGTGTTCGATGCGAAAGCCCACCGAGAAGGGTTTGGCTTCCATATAAACGCCGCGTTCGTGCAACATGTCAAAGGTATCGCGTGCGCTGTGGCCCAGGGCCAGCACCACATGGTCGGCGCGCAATTCGTAGCTGCTGCCATCTTCCAGTTTCTCTACCGTCAGGCCGCGCATCTGCCCCTGTTCAATCAGCACATCGCTGACGCGCTGCTGGAAACGGATCTCGCCGCCCAGCGCCGTGATCTGCTCGCGCATGTGTTCCACCACCTTGACCAGCTTGAAGGTGCCGATGTGCGGCTTGCTGACCAGCAGGATTTCGTCGGGCGCACCGGCCTTGACGAATTCGGTCATGACCTTGCGGCCGAGAAAACGCGGGTCCTTGATCTGGCTCCAGAGCTTGCCGTCGGAAAATGTTCCGGCGCCGCCCTCGCCGAACTGCACATTCGATTCCGGGTCCAGCACCCCCTTGCGCCACAGGCCCCAGGTGTCCTTGGTGCGTTCGCGCACCTTCTTGCCGCGCTCCAGCACAATGGGCTTGAAACCCATCTGCGCCAGCAGCAGTGCCGCAAAAATGCCGCAGGGGCCGAAACCGACGACGACGGGACGCAGCGCGGGAGAAGAATCAGCCCGTGCCACCAGGTGGTAGCTCTGGTCGGGTGCCGGACGGATGTGGGGGTCGGCTTCAAATTGCTTAAGCAGTCTTGCTTCCAGGCCGGCGCTGGAGAGCTCGACATCGGCGATGTAGACCAGCAGCAGCTTTTGCTTGCGTGCGTCGTAGCTGCGCTTGTAAATGGTGTGGCTGCGCAGTTCGGTTGGCTGGATGCCCAGCGTTTTGACAATCAGCGCGGGCAGGGCGTCTTCGGGGTGGTCAAGCGGCAGCTTGAGCTCGGTCAGGCGGATCATGGTGGGTTACCTCGTGGATCTGTATTTCGGATCTATGAAGCATTTTAAGCCCTTGGCCCAGATACGGCGGGCGCTACCGGCTATCAAATCAATAGCGGATGAATTGCCAGGATAATACAGAGGTGAAGCACGCCAGACTGCCGCTGGTGCAAGGGTGGAAACACCGCACTGGAGGAAGGTCCGGACTGCATAGGGCAGCGTAGCAGCTAACAGCTGTCCACCGTGAGGTGAGGATCAGAGCTACAGAGACGAGCCGGTTAAGTCCGGGTGAAACGAGCAATCTCTACGCGCAGCAATACCAAGTAGGCACACGTTGACGGGGCCCCCGGAGTGTGCGGGTAGGTAGCACCGAGCCGTTTGGCGACAAACGGCCCAGATTAATGGCAGTCACGGGGCGGCAACCGCAAGGAAACCGCTTCGCACAAAATCCGGCCTATCGGCGGGCTTCACACTTTTCCATGCGTCCTGCTGCAAAGGCAAGGCGCTCAGTATTTGCCGGACAACAGCGCCCCGGCGCCGGGTACCCGGGTAGACAGGCCCAGGCGCTTGAGCATGGCGTAGGTCGTGGCGACCGAAGCCGATATGACGGGTAGGCCCAGCCTGTCTTCCACGACCTGGATGGAGGCCAGCGAGGGCATCTGCACGCAGGCCGACAGCACCATCACGTCGATGCCCTGCGTATTGAGCCGGCTGACCAGCCGGCTGGGCGCCAACGGATCCTGCGCACCGACCTCCAGGTTGTCGGCAATTTCCAGCGACAGGCTGTCTACCACCTCGAAACCTTCGTGCTCGATGTAGTCCACCACCATTTTTGTCAGCGGTTTCATGTAGGGCGTGAGCACCGAAATCTTCTTCGCGCCCAGGGCCTGCAGGCCTTCGACCAGCGCGCCGGCGCTGGACACCACGGGCGCCGGTTTGCCGTTGGCCACCGTGGCTTCATGCAGCCGCTTTTCGGACGCGCGGTGGTAACCCAGGCCCTGGCTCATGATGGCCACCAGGCAGGCATAACCGAGCACATCCATCTTGCCGTCAGACAGCTCCAGGGCGCAGCGGTCAGAGGCAGCGTCCATGGCGGTGAGTTCCTCCTTTGTCACCTTCTGCATACGCATGCGGCTGGAGTGGAAGGTGAAGCGTTCCGGAAAATGCTGCTCGCGGGCGCGCAGCATGGCAGGAATCTCGGTCTCCATAGTGGTGTTGGAGCTGGGGACGATTTGCCCGATGCGGTAGGTACGGCTCATGCGTGTTTTTTTTCTGAAAGATCAGTCGGCCTTGATGCCGGCAGCCTTGATCGTTTTGGCCCAGTAAGCGAGGTCGGATTTCACCAGCTGGGCCAGCGCTTCGGGGCCCTGGTAGCGAAGCTCGATGCCTGCAGCATCGGCGCGGGTTTTCACTTCCGGCAGTTCCAGCGCGCGCTTGACGTCGGCCGTGAGCTTGGCAATGACGGCAGGCGGAGTGCCGGCGGGTGCGAACAGGCCGATCCAGGCTTCCAGCTTGAAGCCGGGTAGGCCGGCTTCGGCCGTCGTCGGGATCTCCGGCATCTGCGGGCTGCGCTTGTCGCCCGTGACCGCAAAGGCCTTGAGCTTGCCGGTTTGCACGTGGCCCATGACCGAAGGCGGCGTGGTGATGAAGACCTGGACCTGGCCGCTGAGCACGTCCTGCACCGCCGGACCAGAGCCGCGGTAGGGGATGTGGGTCATGAAGGTCCCGGTCTGCTGCTTGAAGACTTCCGTGCCGATGTGCGAGAGCGAACCATTGCCCTGCGACGCATAGTTGAGCTTGGCGGGGTTCTGCTTGAGGAAGGCGATGAATTCCTTGAGGTTGTTGGCGGGTACCGAGGGGTGGGCCGCAATCACGTTGGTGGCCACGGTCAGCAGCGCCACCGGTGCGAAGTCCTTGACCGGGTCCCAGGGCAGGTTGGGCGTCAGCGCCGGGTTGCCCGCGTGGTAGGCCGAGTAGGAGATCAGCAGCGTGTAGCCATCGGCTTTGGCGCGTGCCACGGCCTGGTAGGCCACGTTGCCGCTGCCGCCACCGCGGTTGTCCACGACCACGGACTGGTTGGCCACGCGGCCCAGCGGCTCGCTCAGCAGCCGCGCCGAGGCATCCACAAAACCGCCGGGTGGGTTGGGCACGATCAGGGTGATGGGCTTGGACGGATAGGCGTCCTGGGCAAGAGCCAGCGTGCCCAGGCACAGCATGGCCGTGGCTGCGAGGTGTTTGATCATGTGTGTCTCCTGGGAATGACTTTTTTGGGAAGCGAAGGGCCTATTCTTGAGCGGCTCGAAATTCGTGTCCAATATATTGTTAGTCTTGATTTATAGCTTCAAGGTATCAATACATTCCCATGGAACTGCGTCATCTGCGTTATTTCGTTGCGCTGGCCGAGGAACTGAGCTTCACCCGGGCCGCGCACCGGCTGCATGTGTCGCAGCCGCCGCTCAGCCTGCAGATCGGCCAGCTCGAGCAGGAGATCGGTGCCCGGCTGTTTCAGCGCACCAGCCGCAGGGTGGAGCTCACGCTCGCTGGCCAGGCCTTTTTGATCGACGCGCAGGCCGTGCTGGCCCGCGTGGCCGAGGCTGGCCGCCGGGCTCACGCCATCGGGCAGGGTCTGGCCGGGCGCATCGACATCGGCCTGTCGGGTTCGCATTTCCTGGGGCCCCTGCCGCGTGTCATGGCAGGGTATGCGCAAAGTCATCCCGAGGTCGAGATCAGCCTGCATGAGCTCAAGCCGGCGGTGCAGCTGCAGGCCCTGCGGGAGCGGCGCATCGACCTGAGCGTTTCACGCAACCCCGTGAACGACGCCGTGCTCAGCAGCACCCTGCTCTGGCGCGACCCGGTGGCAGCGGCGCTGCCCATCGGCCATCCACTGGCGCGTTGCCGCCAGCTGCGCCTGCTGGATCTGCGTGCCGAGGCTTTCGTGATGCTGCGCACCGACTCATCGGCCCATGCGCAGTACATCCAGGACTGCTGCGTGCAGGCCGGGTTCTCCCCCCGCGTGAGCCAGCGCGTGCAGGAACTGCCGGCGATGCTCAGCCTGGTCGCCGAAGGCATGGGGGTGGCGCTGATCCCGGCATCGCTCCATGGCCTGTTTCCCGGCCGGATCAAGGTGACGCCACTGGGCAAGGACGCGCCGCGCGCCGATGTTTACGCGGTGCAGCGCAGCGCCGACACCGCTGTAGTGGCGCAGGAGTTTGTGCGCCTGGCAACAGCTGGCGCATGACACTGGGATGCGTGGGTCAACTGGCGTGGTCGGTCGAGGAAAAAATCCGCAAGCCGTTTTCCGTCCGCATAAAGTTATAGGACTCGCGCCAAGTGCTTAGGACCTTTCCGTCCTGGTCCAGCAGTTCCCAGGTGACGGTGCCCATCGCGCTTTGGCTCCCCATGGCAAGTACTTCCAGTTCGAGGTAGCGGCAAGAGCGGAAGCCCTGGGCAAGGTAGCTATCGAGCACCGTCTGGAAGTAGCTTGCGATATCCGCCTGCGTGGGCAGAAGGGCCAGGGCGCCTTCTCCGTTCAGTGCAAGGTAGGGTGCGGCGTAGCGCCCTGCAATCGCCTTGCCTTCAAAGGAGCGGAAGGCTTCCACGAAGGCATCGAAAAACGTGGAGACTTCCACTTGCAATGCCTTGTCAGTCACCTGGGTAGAGTGCTTCATGCGTTTTTCATACCGTTTTGAAAAATCGACAAATCGAGCGGCCTGACCGCACCCATCCAGATGGCATGGTCGCGATGGTCGGCAAGCTCGTTACCCGTCAGTGGATGGGTGAAAACCACCAGCCCCTCCCGGTTCAGCGCGAGCCAGGAAATCACTTCCCCAGCTATCGCCGCACCAAAAGCCAGCTGGCAGCTCCAGTCCGGGTGCGGTCCGACAGCTTGCTGATGTACACGCCCCATCTGCAGCAAAGGGAAACGCCGTGCGGCCCGTTCACACAGGGCGCGGGCCTTTTCCAGGCTGTTGGCGTCAAAGTAGACATGGGCATGGAACCCTGCAATTTGCGGTTCTGCGGCTTTGGCAAGGGTGTTCATGGGCTGGTGACCCTTGCTTACTGCCCTAGCAGCGCATCCTTGAGTTTCGAGTCCGCTGGAGAGGGGCCGACCCAAATCCTCAGCACCATGTTGAAAAATTCGGCGTCACCAACGGGCGCGCCTTGGGGTTGGCCGGCGATGAAGAAGGTCGTTCCTTTGCCAGGGACGTATTCCATGGCGAAGGTATCCCCCGTGGTCAGCTTGGAGCGGCCGGAAAAAATCTCAACCAGGCGCGTGCTGGAGGCAGTGTGCTTGAGTGTCAGTTCCTGTGACGAGTTGGCCGACAAACCCTTGATAAACGCCAGGCCCAAATCTGTACCGGGCACGTCGCGCAGGGCCACGAAGTTCAGGCGCTTGGGGCCAGGCAGTGCCAGCAGTTCTTCGGCGCTTGTGACTTTGAGCGGGGTGTACAGAGCAAGGTCATACACCTTGAAAATTGCCCTGTAACGGGTGCCTGCGCCGTTGAGTGTCAGGTTGGCGTCCTGCACTGCTTGGGTGGGTTCGAATTTGGTGGATGTGACAGCTGCGACGGCATTGCCGGCAAGCAGCACGGACAAGACCGCCAGATGGGCGAGTGGCGGAATTCTAAAAAAAGACATGGGCGTTCCTGGTGTTTGTGTTGTGCTTTGAGCGCGCCACGATTATATTTTTTTGCTGCAGTGTTCGAGATGAACTCTCAAAACATCGCGAGCCTTAATCAGCTTGCCTCGATCAAACCCTGCGCTTGAATGCGCTCCACATGCGCCATCAGCGAGCGTTTGGCCACCGGCCATATGCGTGGGTCCACGTCGTCATAGGCCGATGCCACCCACTCATCGATTGAGCCCTGCGGCTGGGCCTGCATCACGCCGATGATTTTGGCCTCGCGTTTGAGGCGGTGGGCCTTGAGCTGGGCGATGACGGTTTTGGCTTCTCCCAGCACATAGCCGTGAGCGGGGGCGATGAACTCGATGCCGTGTTCATCGCAGGCGGCGCTGAGTGCATCCAGCGAATCCAGATAGGCGTTCATGTTGCCGTCGGGTGGGTCCACCACCGTGGTGCTGCCATTGAGGATGTGGTCGCCGCTGAACAAGATGCCGTCTTCCACCAGCACCAGGCACAGGTGGTTGGCCGCATGGCCGGGCGTGTGGATGACCTTCAGGGTATGCGTCATTTTGCCTTCCAGCCCTTGTTCCACAAGCGCAAGCAGCTCCTGATTTTGTAGCGGCCGGTCGGGTGTGAAGGTGCTGGCCGCACGCGCCGTCGGCGCCGAGGGCAGGCCCAGGATAGGCGGCGCCACGCTGCACATGGCCTGCAGCGGCTTGGCGCCGGGCGAATGGTCGGCGTGCGAGTGGGTGCACACAATCATGCGGATGTTGCCGCCCGCTGCGCGCCACAAACGCTGCAGGTGGTCGGTATCCGCCGGGCCCGGATCGATCGCGATGTAGCCGGTAGCCGGGTCGCCGACCAGGTAGCTGTTTGTACCCGGGCCGGTCATCACGCCCGGGTTGGGTGCAGTCAGCCGCATCAGGTTCTTGAGCAGGGACACCGGCTGCGCGCTTTGCCAGTCCAGCGCATGCACCATCTGCCCGTCGGGGCTGGTCAGGGCCAGCTCGCCATAAGGGGCTTCATGCTCCATGTAGCGCGCCTCAGCGCCGGCCAGGAAGCCGGCGCGCGGGCAGGAGGTCCAGAGCGGTTGTTCAGACGCGGCGCAAGCCTGCAGCACGGCATCCACAGTCTCGAAGTGTTGCAGGCGCTGCAGCGTGCGTATGGTCGGGAAGATGATGAAAAAGCCGCCGGCCTCGTGCCGCGCCAGCGCATCGGCCGGCCGCACCCAGGCCGGTTCGAACTGCTCGGCTTCGTCGGCCACCGGCTCCTGGCCTTCTGGCATGCGCGCCACCAGGAAGGGCACGTCGAAGCGCCGTGGCAGGTCGCGGTCGGTGATCCAGTGGGCCAGCACGAACACCTGGTCGCCGGCCAGTGTGAGGCCGCGTTCGCGGCACTGCGCGGCGAACGGTGCCTTGCGGTCCAGGGCCGCAATATCAGCGGTGGTGGCATGGCTGCCATCGGCATGGCGGGCCAGCAGCACGCCCAGCTCTTCAAAACTTTCGCGGATGGCTGCAATGGCCTGTGTCAGGTGCAGGTCGGTTTGCGTCGCGCGGCGTGTGGACTGGCCGTGCGCTGCCGCATCGGCCGCGTCAATGCCACCACCCGGAAACACATAGGCACCGGGCGCAAAACTGGCCGTCGTGGAGCGCCGGGTCATCAGGACTTCAATGCCGTGATCACTGTCGCGCAGCAGGAGCACGGTGGCGGCAGGGCGAGTGGGCGCGGGTTCGCGCTGCGGATAAAGGAGTTGGGAAGGTCGGACCATGCGCTGATTTTGCGCGAAACAGGTGCCGGCCGCTGGCCTGCCCGGCTATGGGTAGCATGCTAAGTGTTAACCGCAATGGTTTTCCCGTGCACGATGCCGATACTTGCGCTCACTTCATTTGCAGGACTTTCCACCATGAAACACTGGATTTCCAGAACTGCTCTGGCCGTGACGGCCGTAGCGCTGTGCGCCACGTCCCTGAATGCGATGGCACAGGCCGCTTCGACAAGCTCAGGACAGGCCTGGCCGGCGAAACAGCCAATCAAATTTGTAGCCGTCTTCCCGCCAGGTGGTTCTGTTGATCAGGTGGCGCGCATTCTGGCGGTGCCCCTGTCGCAGCAACTGGGCCAGAACATCATTGTCGAAAACAAGGGAGGGGCGTCGGGTTCCATTGGTACCGCAGCGGTCGCCGCCGCGCCTGCAGATGGCTATACCTTTGCGGTGGTGTTCGACACCCATGGCGTCAACCCCAGCCTGATTCCCGGCCTGCCTTTTGACACACGCAAGGACCTGGTGCCGGTGTCGCTGATCGGTACCTCGGCCATGGTGCTGGCGACGTTCTCCGGCTCCGAGTACAAGACTTTTGCCGATGTCGTGGCTGCTGCCAAGGCCAAAAAGAATGTCAGCTACGGCAGCATAGGCTCCGGCAGCCTGGGCCACCTCGCGATGGCGCTGCTGGGCAAAAGCGGCAACATCGAATGGCAACACATACCTTACAAGGGCGGTGGCCCGCTGATGACCGACGCGGTGGCCGGCCATGTGCCGCTGTCCATCGGCTCGGTCTTTGTGACCAAGCCGCACATCGACAATGGCCGCCTGCGCCCGCTGGCAGTCACCACCAGCAAACGCGCGCCCGAGCTGCCCAATGTGCCGACAGTGGCTGAAAGCGGTTTTGCCGGCTTCGACGCGCCGGCGTGGTGGGCCATCCTGGCGCCTGCCAAAACCCCGCCCGAGGTGATCAAGCGCATGAACGAGGAGATCAACAAGGCGCTGCAGAACCCCGAGATTGCCAAAAAACTCAGCGTCCAGGGCATCGACATCCGGGGCGGCACGTCGGACTCGGCGCGTGTCTTCATCGACAAGCAGATCGACACCTGGGCCAAGGTGGTGAAGGACAATGGGATCAAGGCGGACTGAACGCCGGGTGCGTATACGAAGAAAGGGCCTGCGGGTCCCTTTTATGTCTGTGCTCGATGAAAGGACACGCCTGACTGTAAGGCCAAGGTTGAGCCTGTTGGGGTCAAACTTTTTTTCAACCGATGGATGTCAAAGTTGAGCGGCGTCACTCACCATCCCGTTCATTCGCCTTCCTTTGGGTACGCCGGATAAAGTCGAGCATCAGCGGCACAGCTACGGCCGCATGCGTCTCAAGTAGCAGGTGGCCGGCGTCGAGGACATGGGCTTCCATCCTCGGTAGCGCGTGCATCCAGGACAGCACCTCGGCAAGATCGAAATAAATATCGTGCCGTCCCCAGACCATCAGGGCAGGGGGCTGCCAGCTCTCAAGGTACTTGGCGATGGCGTCGAAGCGGCTGGCGTAGCTCTTGTAGTCTGCGATCAGCGCCCGCTGCGTTTCCATATGGCCCGGCAGATTCATCACTCGCCAATCTTCCTGCCAGTGTTCGGCAGGAATCCGCTCGGCCACGTCCGATGGGACGCCGGAGATGTAGGTGTCGCGTGTGCCCGCAAGGGTCAGATGCGCAGTGACCTCTGCCTCGTTTTTCGCGTTCGGCTGCGCCCAGTAGTCCAGCTGCGCAGCCCATCCCGGTCCCCATCCCGTTCGATGGGCATTGCCGTTCTGGATGATGAGGCCCAGGACCTTTTCGGGCGCCTGCATCGCAACATGCAGCCCTACCGGCGCTCCCCAATCATGCAGGTAAATAAACCGCGGCCCAATCTCAAGCCGATCCAGGAGTTCGGAGATCGCCTGACCGATGGCGGCAAACGACACCACTGGCAGCACGTCGGACTCGCCGTGGCCGGGTAGATCGGGTGCGATGACATAAGCGGACTGCGCCAGCACGGGCGCGACCTCCCGGAACATTCGCGATGAGTTCGGGGTTCCGTGCAGCAGCAGCAAGGCGGGACTGGACGCCTCGCCTGCTGTGAAGAACGACAGCTCGGTGCCGCCGGACAGACGAAGTTTTTTCATTTTCATAACGGATCTCCATCCAGACTGTGGAAATACTCCAGGGTTAACTCTCGCAGTTGATGAGGGCCAGGTCTTTCATTCCAGAAACCTTGACTCGTGAATTGGGCATCCACCGCCTCATTGCAGGCGCTGCAGAAGCTCCAAAGTCGGGTACCCGTCCGCCGGCAAACCCAGGCTCTGCTGGTAATGGCGAATCGCGTTGCGCGTGGCCGGTCCCATCGCGCCGTCGGGCGTGCCGCTGTCGAAGCCGCGTGTGTTGAGCGCGGTCTGCAGCGCCAGCAACTGGCTGCGTGACAGCGCCTGCAGATCGCGCGGCCAGGTGGCTTGAACCGGCGCGCCGCCGCCCAGTGCCTTCGCCAGCAGGCCGACGGCGAGGGCATAGCTGGTCGCGTTGTTGTAGCGCAGGATGGTGCGAAAGTTGGGGCCGACGATGAAGGCTGGCCCACGCGCACCAGCGGGCAACAGCAGGGCCGTGTCGGCCAGCGCCGGCAGTGGCGCACCGTCCATGGTCTGCACGCCCAATCCCGCCCAGGTGGAGGCCGGTCGCCGCTGTTCGCCATCAGCCAGCGCGAGATCAAAACCCGGTGGCAGTCGCACCTCGACGCCCCAGGGCTGGCCGGATTGCCAGCCGGACCGAGCCAGGAAGTTGGCAGTCGAAGCCATCACGTCGGGAATGCTGCCCCAGATGTCGCGCCGGCCATCGCCGTCGGCATCGACCGCATAGGCCAGAAAGTTCGATGGCAGGAATTGTGTCTGGCCCATCGCGCCTGCCCACGAACCCACCATCTGCGCGCGGTCGATGTCGCGGTTCTGCAGGATTTTCAGGGCGGCCAGTAGCTGGCCGCGCGCCCATGCCTCGCGCCGGCCCTCGAAACCGAGCGTCGCCAGGGCATCGATGGTCGGGATGTCGCCGACATTGCTGCCGTAGTTGCTCTCCATGCCCCAGATCGCGACAAGAATCTCTGCCGGGACACCGTAGCGCGCCGCGGCGGCATTGACCGCAGGCCGCGATAGCAGCAGCCTGTCCTGGCCGCGGACAATGCGCTGCGCCGATACCGCGCTGTCGAGATAGTCCCAGACGGCGCGGGTGAATTCGGGCTGTGCGCTGTCCAGCTCGATGGCGCGCGGGATGAAGCGGATGTCGTCGAAGGCGAGCCGGAGCGTTGCATCGGCGATGCCGGCTGCGCGTGCGTCGGTACTGAAGCCGGCTACCCAGCGCGCAAACCTCTGCTCGTGGCCCATCTCGCTGGATGCAGTTTGCGCCGGGCCGGCGACCACCGCCGCGGGCGGCGGTGCCGGCGCCCGGGTGTCGGTCGAAGGCGTGGCGGCGCAAGCCGCCAGCGCGAAGATTGCCAGCAATGCGGAAGCCCGCCAGCGGCGAGCGGGCAAAGGAAAACAGGTGGGTGTTTGCATTCTTTCCATTTTCGCCGCTCCATGACGCAGGGTGGTCGGACGCATTCAATACCCATGATCCTGCCTGCTGCAACCATGGCACGCAGGTGGCACAGGGGCGCTGGATTTTCGAACCTGGCGTGTGCCTCTGCGCTTTTTTTCTTCTATTCCTTTCTTCCGGCGACACGTCCAGGGTCACCAGGAAACGGATGCGCGCGCGTGGCTTCCGTCGGCATCGCTCAATCCAGACCGTTCTTCTCAAGAAACTTCGACAGCAGGTCTGCGATTTCAAGGTTGTTCAGGTCCGAGAAAGCAAAGTGCGTGTTGCCGCGTATTCCCAGTTCGGGCAGGTGTACGACTGTGACCTGGCCGCCGCGCCGGTTCACTGCATCCGCCCACAGCTTCGCCATGGCAAGCCGGGTGCGCCACTGGTCTTGCCCCGCGTTGGCCATCGGCCGCCCGGGGATGTTGTCGCCGTAAACGATGGTGATGGGGATCCTCGTGAGCGGCATGAACTGCGACAGCGGAACGCCTACTGCTTCCAGGGTATCGCCGGAACTTGGCATGGGCCCGGGCACCTCGCTCTGCGGAAAGATGAAATTACTGCCTGGTTCATACGCAACGATCGCCCGGACATTCTGGTTTTTGACCGCTGCGAGCCAGCCCGGACCGCCGCCTTGGGAATGCGTCACCAGGATACTGGGGCCGATTTTCTGAAACAGCGCAGAGACTGCATCCGAAGCCACCTCGGCATCGAACGGCCCCGTGTTGGGCGTCATCTGTCGGAAATACTGGTTCAGGGCCTCAGGGTCGCGCGCGAACTGCACACCCGAAAACAGGTTTGGCCAGATCCCGAGACGAAAGATATTGAACGAGGCCTGCTCGTCGCGTGCGGGCGTGATGTTCATCGGTTGCGTGCTGCGTCCTGCATTGCCTCGCCGCGGCTGGTCGATCACGTAGACACTGAAGCGGCGCCGCAGGAAAATCGTCTGAAAGCCTTCACGCCCATCCGGGGTCGTTGCCCAGGTTTTCGAAGACTGGCCGGCTCCGTGCCAGAACACCAGCGGGAACTTCCGGGGGGCGACAGGAACCTGATAGAACACATTCGCGTGGTCGCCGTGGAATGTTTTCCCGTCGGGGTCGGTGATCACCCGGCCGCCCACGGAAAAAGTACCCTGCTCCTTGATGGCCAGGGGCACAGTCTTGCCGCTTTCATCCGAGGTTGCGCACGCGGAGCTGAAGATGGCGGCGGATATCAGGGAGGAGATGTGGAGTAGTTTCATCAGGGGCCTTTATGGAGGGAAAGAATTAAATAGCCAGTTCTGCGATGACGACAGGGAAATCGAACATCAGTGACCTTCGTTGATGGTGTCGGACAGGTCTATCCAGTCGAGCTCGTTTTCCAGTGCGTGAAAGGCGTCGTCGCCGATTTCATCGCGGTTGCGCATGTCGAGCAGGGCATGCCGGGCTGCCCGCACGGCGTCCCTGTGCAGCTCCGCATAGGCAACACGCTCGTCACCTTGACCAGCCGGCATGTCCCTCCTCGACAGGCGCGCGTCCAGGTCCCGCCGGACCAGCTCAGCCGTTGACGACGAGTCTTGCGCGAAGCTGGTCAGCGCTGCCTGAAAGGCGCGCTCGCGTGCCACATGGATTTCGCCGGCGACGGGGTCGCCGTCCTGCAGCTTCAGTGATCGCAGAAGCGGCTTGAGCGTCAGACCTTGGATAACCAGAGTGCCAACGACCACGACACCTGCCGTCAGCACGATCAGGTCGCGAAACGGGAACTCCGGCGGCAGCGCCATTGCGGCTGCGAGGGTGACGATTCCCCGCATGCCTGCCCACGAGATGACGAGACCGCTACCTACCGTCGGCCGCAGCATGGGCCGGGGCGGGCGGAAACCGTGGCGATGATGCCGCCACCGAACGACCGCATTGAACGGCATGTGCCAAAGCAAACGCACCACAATGACCGTCACCAGCACGGCACCCGCGAAGACGAAGTAGCTTGTCCGGTCGGACACTTCGAGAATCCCGAGAATGGGCCGCATCTGCAGCCCGACGAAAATGAACGCCAGGATATTGAGCGCGAACACGACCGTTTGCCACACGGCATTGGTGGGCACCCGCACCTGGGCAGAGATTCGCTGGGGTGCGGTCCGCGCCAGCGTCATCGCATAACACACGGTTGTGAGCACACCAGACAGACCCGCGGCTTCGGCGAGCATCCAGACCGCGAAGGTGCTGACGAACTGGAGGATGATTGCGGTCGGCACGTGCTGTATGCGCTCCGTCAAGCGCAGCGTCAGCCAGCCGAGCAGCGGGCCCGCCACCACGCTGCCTCCCACAGCCAGCAGAAAGGCAGGTGCCACCGCCTGGACCGAAAACACGGAACTGGCAGTGGCGCTCACGGCCAGCCGGTAGATCAGCAACGCACTCGCATCATTGAGCAGGCTTTCGCCCTCAAGAATGGTCAGGATGCGATGGGGCGGCCGCAAGGGACGCAGAACAGCGGTGGCCGCAACCGCATCGGGCGGCGCCACCACGGCGCCCAGCGCAATGGCCGCGGCCCAAGGAATGGCGGGCATGAGCGTGTGAGCAACCACGGCCACAGCCGCGGTTGTCAGTCCGACACCGAATATCACCAGGCCTGTGACCGGCAGCCAGTTGTCCCGGAGATCCCTCAACGAAGCGTCGAACGCGGCGTCAAGCAGGATGGGGGCGACGAAAAGCGCCAGCACGACTTCTGGCGGGATCGTAAGAGGTGGTACCCCGGGCACAAACGCGAGCAGGGCACCGCCTACCGCCAGGAAGACGGGATAAGGGGCACCCACCCGGCGCGCCGCTGCGGACAGCAACACCGCTGCCACAAAGAGACCGACGATTGCTTCGAGCTCTCTCATACTTTTTTCTCGCCAGCCCTTGAGCGGACCTGGGTGCCGCTCAAGCCCGGCTCACGCCAAGACTGCGCCGCGCCTCAAGCGTTGGAGAAAGGGCGAGCTTCACGATCAGGTCGGACAGGCTGTTCAACGACACCTCGTGGCCCAGGAATGGCTCGCCTTTTTGAGTCAGCTGGTAGTCGATCTCCCCGTCGTGGGTGAACCAGCCCGGCCGCACGATGGTGTAGTCCAGGTCGGAAGCCTCGATCACGGCTGCGGAGTCGCGGTACGGGTCCAGTACATTGCGGTAACTTTCCTCGGGCACTTCACCGTAGATTCCCAGGGAGCTGATGAAGATCAGGCGTTTGAGGTCTGCGGCATGCATGGCGTCCACGATGGTTTTCGCCTGCTGCGCCATGGGACCGTTCAGGTTCGCGTAGACCGCGTCCTGTCCGTGCATCGCGGCTTGCAGGGTCTTGGGGTCCAACACGTTGCCTTCGACAATGGTCACCCGGGGCGGATCTGGATTCGGCAGCCGGTTGGCGCGTCGCAGGTACAGGGTCAGGCGGGCGTCGCTGCGCTCGAGGAAGACCCTGGTCGTGTTGCGCGCCAGCTGGCCGTTCGCGCCGAGGATGAGGATGTTTTTCACTGCCTCAGCGCCCAGCCTGCGGCTTAAGGGATTCCCGCGCCGCGGAACGCGGTGCGCCGCGCACAATGAACGCCAACACCAGCAGCAGGGACAGCAACAGCATCGCGGCACTGGCATCGAAGGTCATCGCAACGTTGTGGGCAAGTTGGGCGGGTGAATGCGCAGCGCCCGATCCGGCGGCGGCGAACACCACGACCAGTACGCCGAGTCCGAGCGAGCCGCCCAGTTGGTGCGCCACGTTGACAAGGCCCGATGCGGCACCGGCGTCTTCGCCGCGAACCCCGGCCACGGCCGACACCGTGAGCGGGCCCAGCACGCCGCCCTGGCCGATGCCAATCAGGATCATCGGCAGCGTAACACCGGTCAGGTAGGGCGTTTCGGCAGACACCTGGCCAAGCCAGGCCATACCCACGACGCCGATGGCCAGGCCCACCGCAAGCACACGCGAATTGCCGAAGCGGCGCGTAAGCCGCGGCACCATCATGGCCGCGATGAAGTTAGGAATGGTCGTCGGCAGGAAGGCCAGCCCTGCCTGCAGCGGCCTCATGCCGAGCACGCCCTGCAGGTACTGAGTGGCAAAGAACCAGAACCCCACCATGCCGCCCAGGAACAGCATGCGGGCGGCGTAGGCCCCACTGCGTTCGCGGCTGGCGAACAGCCGCAAGGGAAGGACAGGCTGGACCGCACGCGACTCGTTAAAGACAAAGGCGGCCAGCAGCACGATGCCGGTTACCAGCGACGCCAGGGTTACCCTGTCGCCCCATCCTGCTTCCGCAGCGCGAACGATGCCGTACACCAGGGCGCTCATGCCTAGCGTCGAGGTGAAGGCGCCGGCCAGGTCGAACTGTCCGGTCCGCGTTGGCGTTTCGGCGATATACCGTCGTGCACCCAGCATCAGCGCGACACCGATCGGCAGGTTGATGAAGAAACCAAGCCGCCACGACACCAGATCGGCGACCAGCCCGCCAAGCACCAGGCCCAGGCTTGCGCCTACGCCGGCGGCAGCAGCGTAGTAAGCCAGCGCGTGGGTGCGCTCTGGTCCTTCCGGGAAATGGGTCGATAGCAGTGCCAGGATGGACGGCGTCAGGATCGCCGCACCTATGCCCTGGATCGCCCGAAAGGCCAGCAATGACACCGGTGACTGGGCCAGGCCGATGGCCAGTGACGCCAAAGTAAACAGGCCGAGGCCGGTGACGAACATGCGGCGGCGGCCCACGATGTCTCCTGCTCGCGCGCCGAGCAGGAGCAATCCGCCGAACGTGAGGGTATAGGCGTTCTGTACCCAGGAAAGGCCAGTCGCCGAGAAACCCATGCTTTCCTGAATTTTCGGCAGCCCGGTGATGACGATCGAGATGTCGATCACGACCATCAGGTAGCTGGCCACGATGATGGCGAGCACCGTGTTGCGCTTGCTTTGCATCCGCAAGCCTCTCAGGCGACGGTCGGCAAGCGCTCGAGCAGCTTGTCCAGCGTGATCGGGTAGTCACGCACGCGGATCCCGGTCGCGTTGTAAATCGCGTTCGCCACGGCCGCGCTCACACCGCACAAGCCGAGTTCTCCCACGCCCTTGGCTTTCATTGGCGAGGAAATCGGGTCGGTCTCGTCCAGGAAGATCACCTCCTGGTGCGGGATGTCGGAATGTACCGGCACTTCGTAGCCGGCGAGGTCGTGGTTCACGAAGAAGCCGTGCCGCTTGTCCACCGCCAGCTCTTCCATCAGCGCGGCACCCACGCCCATGGTCATGGCGCCAATGACCTGGCTGCGCGCGGACTTGGGGTTCAGGATACGGCCGGCGGCGCACACCGCAAGCATGCGCCGCACACGAATCTCACCGGTGGCGGCATCGACGCCGACTTCGACAAAATGTGCACCGAAGGTTGATTGCTGGTACTTCTTGTCGAGGTCGCCGAACTCGATCACATCTTCGGCCACGAGACCATCCGTGCCGGCGGCCTGCGCCAGCGGCACCGCGCGATCCCCGGCGCGGACCATGCCGTCGGAAAATACGGTGTCCGCCGGCGCGGTTCCGAGCTTTTGTGCCACGGCCTCCCGCAGTTTCATGCAGGCCGCGTAGACTCCAGCGGTCGAACAGTTGCCGCCCCACTGCCCACCGGAACCTGCCGAGATGGGAAATGCGGAATCCCCGAGCCGGACGAATACCTTCTCGAGTGGAACGCCCATCATTTCGGCAGCCGTCTGCGCGATGACGGTGTAGGAGCCGGTACCGATGTCGGTCATATCCGTCTCCACAGTGACGCCGCCCCGGTTGTCGAGCCGCACCCGCGCGGCGGACCGGGTCACCTGGTTGTTGCGGAAGGCTGCGGCAACGCCAACTCCGACCAGCCAGCGCCCGTTGCGCACCTGGCCCGGTTTCACATTTCGCCGGCTCCAGCCAAAGCGCTCCGCTCCCGTACGCAGGCATTCAACCAGGCGGCGCTGGGAGAACGGTCGATCCGGTTTCTGGGGGTCGACCTGCGTGTCGTTACGGATGCGGAACTCGATGGGGTCGAGCCCGAGCTTCTCGGCCATTTCGTCCATCGCAATCTCCAGCGCCATCAGGCCGGGCGCCTCGCCTGGCGCGCGCATCGCGTTGCCCTCGGGCAGGTCGAGCACGGTCAGGCGCGTCGTGATGAGGCGGTTTGCCCCGGCATAAAGCAGCTTGCTTTGCGCTACCGCGCGCTCTGGTTTGCCACCCGGTAGATCACCAGACCAGCTTTCGTGCGCCATGGCTGTGATTTTGCCGTCGACGGCTGCGCCCAGGCGGATACGCTGGATGGTCGCGGGCCGATGCACCGTGTTGTTGGCGATCAGGGGCCGCTGCAGCGCCACCTTGACCGGTTGCCCGGCCGCACGCGCCCCAAGGGCCGCGAGAAGCGCATCGGCCCGGATGAACAGCTTGCCACCGAAGCCACCGCCGACGAAGGGCGAGATCAGGCGGACGTTGGCTTTGGGAATACCAAGCGTCACTGCCAGCTCGCCCACGCTCCAGTCGATCATCTGGTTCGAGGTCCAGACGGTGAGCTTGTCGCCCTGCCAGGAAGCCGTCGAGGCGTGCGGCTCCATCATGGCGTGTGACTGGTCCGGCGTGGTGTAGGTCGCGTCCAGGCGGACGGGTGCGGCCGCAAAAGCCCCGTCGAAATCACCATATTTGGCGTCTGGCGAGGCGGCGGACGGCTTTGGGGGCGGCTGGACCGAGTCCTTGGCCGCGGCCAGGTCGAACTTGCCGGGTGTCCGGGTGTACCCGACGCGCACCAGCTGTGCCGCGGCGCGCGCCTGCTCGAAGGCCTTCGCCACCACCAGCGCGATGGCCTGGTGGTAATGCTCGATCTCCGGTCCTCCAAGCAAGGTGGCCGTGTTCAATTTGCCCTTGGCGAGTTTGCCGGCATTGCGGGCGGTCACGATAGTGATCACACCAGGGGATGCGCGTGCGGCGCGAAGGTCCATCGAGGCGATTCGCCCTTTGGCGATGCCGGCGCCGATGATGTAACCATACGCAGCGTTCGGTGCGGCGTCGTGGCGCTCGTAGGCGTAGGGAGCGACGCCGGTGGTCTTCAGCGGGCCATCGATGCGGTCGGTTGGCTTGCCGATGACCTTGAGCTGGTCGATGGGATTGGTGGCGGCGGGCGTGTCGAACTTCATGATCAGGTCCTTGCTTGAGCCAGCACTGCGGCGAGCGTGCGCTCGACCAGGGGCAGCTTGAATGCGTTGTCGTGAGTCGGGCGGGCGCCGGCGAGCAGCCGTGCCGTCACGGCTTTCGCGCCTTCCGGCATTGCGCTTTCCGCCTCTTCAACGCGCCAGGGCTTGTGCGCCACACCGCCTAGGGCGACGCGGCCCGAACCGTTGCGCTGCACGATGGCGGCGACGGAAACCAGTGCGAAGGCGTAGGAGGCGCGGTCGCGCACCTTGCGATAGATATGCACGCCACCAGCCGGGCGCGGCAGTGTCACTGCGGTGATCAGTTCCCCGCGCTCGAGGCTGGTCTCGATGTGCGGAGTGTTGCCCGGAAGGCGGTGGAAGTCGGCAATCGGGATGACGCGCCTGCGGCCGTCGGAGCGCACGGTCTCGACGTTGGCGTCGAGCACCCGCATGGCCACCGCCATGTCACTCGGGTGTGTCGCGATGCAGGCCTGGCTCGTGCCGATGATGCCGTGTTGCCGGTTCACGCCGCCGATGGCGCTGCAGCCGCTGCCCGGCTGGCGCTTGTTGCAGGGCTGATCGGTGTCGTAGAAGTAAGGGCAACGCGTGCGCTGCAGCAGATTGCCGGCGGTGGTCGCCTTGTTGCGTAACTGGCCCGAGGCCCCCGCCAGCAGCGCGCGTGACAGCACGCCATAGTCGCGCCGCACGCGGTCGTCAGCGGCCAGTGCGGTGTTGCGCACCAGCGCGCCTATGCGCAGGCCACCTTCCGGCGTGGGCTCGATCCTGTCCAGGACCAGGCCATTGACATCGACCAGATGCGCGGGTACCTCGATCTGCAGCTTCATCAGGTCCAGCAGGTTGGTACCACCTGCGATGAATTTGGCAGCGGGGTTGCGGGCCACCGCCGCGGCAGCTTCGGCCGGCGAGTTGGCGCGTTCGTAAGTGAACGGTTTCATGTCCGGACTCCTGCAACTTCCGACATGGCGTCGACGATGTTCGAGTAGGCGCCGCAGCGGCAGAGGTTGCCGCTCATGCGCTCGCGCAATTCATCCACCGAGAGCAGCGGCCGCGCCGTGAGGTCTGCACTCACATGGCTGGGCACGCCCTGACGAATTTCGTCGAGCACGCCAACGGCCGAGCAGATCTGCCCCGGCGTGCAGTAGCCGCACTGGTAACCATCGTGCTTCACGAAGGCGGCCTGCATCGGGTGCAGGCGTTGCAGCGTTCCCAGGCCCTCGATGGTTGTGACCCTGGACCCCTCGTGCATGACGGCGAGGGACAGGCAGGAATTGATCCTCACCCCGTCCACCAGCACGGTGCAGGCGCCGCATTGTCCGTGGTCGCAGCCTTTTTTTGTGCCAGTCAGGTGCAGGTGCTCGCGCAGTGCGTCGAGCAGGGTAGTCCGTGTATCAAGCTCCAGCGTGTGTGCCGTCCCGTTCACTTCCATGGCAACGCGAGCGGTGGGCACCGACCCGGCGGCGGGAGCTGGGGGGGAAGTGGCTGCTGTGGCGTCAGGAGGCACCGTGGTCGCGGCTGCCGAGGCGGCGCCGGCGATCAGGAGGCCTCGCCGGGAAATCGTCAGTGGATCAGGATGGGTCATGGCTTCTGCCTTTCTTGAAGGAGTGGCGAGGAAGATGTGAGCATCTGCTCGCAGCGTGGGGGTACGCTGTAGGACGCTCGCTTGGAGAATGGTCAGTGCCGGCGAGCATCAGCGCTCCACGGCGAGAGCGAGGCGAAAACCGATGCTGATGCCGCGCTGGACAGGGCTTCGCAAGCAACGAGCAGCACGGAGGCGGTGCGGGCAAAACGGAAGGCTGCATGCGCGGGCTCCTGGCGGGTCGTTTGCTCAGCGCTCCTGCCTTACGGCCCGCGACCGACGATACGTTGACAATTTGTCCCGATTTTTGCCGCTGCATGTGCGGCAATGCAGCGGCGATGCCGTAAAGAACGCCCTTGATGTTGACGTCGATGGTGCGGTTCCAGTACTTGATCTTCAGGCGCTCGAGTGGCGAGTGCGGCATCTGCCCGGCGTTGTTGATCACGACGTCGACGCGGCCGTAAGCCTGCACGGCAGCGCCCACGAGTGCTTTCACCTGCTCGGCATGCGTCGCATCAGTAGCTACGGCGAGCGCCTTGCCGCCGGCCTGCGTCAGCTCGCCCGCCAGCGCCTCGATGCGATCAATGCGGCGCGCGTCGAGCACGACCGTCGCGCCGTCGGCGCTGAGGCGCCGCGCTGTTGCCTCGCCGAGACCGCTGCTTGCACCGGTGATGACGACGACTTTTCCCTGGATGTTGTTGTTCACGGGACGGCTTTCCTCTTTCCTATTTCCTATTTCTTCTGAAAGACTTCTTTGGCAACCAGGCTCGCGGTCACGGCGCTGGGCCAGCCGGCGTAGAACGCGAGGTGGGTGATGGCTTCGACCAGTTCGGCCTCGGTCAGTCCGTTGTCGCGGGCTCGCTGAAGGTGCGACCTGAGCTGGTCAGGCCGGTTCATCGCGATCAGCGCGCTGACGGTGACGAGGCTGCGGTCCCTGGGAGACAGCCCGGGCCGTGCCCAGACGTCGCCGAACAGCACGTTGTCGGTGAGCTGGGCGAGCTTCGGATTGACGTCCCCGAACATCCGCTGCGCCGGCGTCGGTTGAGCCGGCGCCGGTTGTGTCGTTCCGCCCTGCGCGGCGGCCGGCGCCCCGGTGGCTGGCGTTTGTGCATGCGCACAGGGAGCGGCCAGAGCGGCGAGTACCGCCATGGCTGTGCTCGCAAGCCATCCTGCAAATGAAATTGATGGGTTCGTCATGTTTTTCCTTTTTGGGTGAGTTTTGGGTTAGCGCTGGTTGGCGTATTGCTGGTCAGTGACCTTTTCCAGCCAGTCGACAGCCTTGCCGCCCAGCTGTTCGGCGATGGCGTAGTGGCTCATCGCGTTCGCGGGCGTAGCGCCGTGCCAGTGTTTTTCTCCGTAGGGGATCCAGACGATGTCGCCGGGCCGGATTTCCTGGATGGGCCCGCCCCAGCGCTGCACCCACCCGATGCCTTGGGTCACGATCAGCGTCTGCCCGAGCGGGTGTGTGTGCCACGCAGTGCGGGCGCCAGGCTCGAAAGTGACGAGGCCACCCGATACACGGGCCGGTTCCTCGCCGCGAAACAGCATCTCCACCCGGACGGAGCCGGTGAAGTTTTCGGCCGAACCACGGCTGGCAGCTTGCGCGCCGTTGCGCGTGATCTTCAAGCCCGGCTCTGCCTGCGCGAGAGCCGAGGCCGCCATCGAAAGCGACAGCACGGTCGTTGCGAAATGTTTCATGGATATTTTCCTTGTGGAACAGCGCCTGGACCGTTTCAACCCATCGCCAGATCTTTCTCGCAAGGGTCAAACTGTAGGCTTGTGATTGGCATTCAACTAGCCCATAAACTCTTGAAAGAATGGCAAGCTGTACTTGATAATGAGCGCATGCCAATCAACGAACTGCGTTCGATCACCACCTTCGCCAGGACGGCAGAACTCGGCAGCCTGCGGCGGGCAGCGGAAGCCCAGGAGATCACCCCGCAGGCTGCCAGCCAGGCACTGGCCCAGCTGGAAAAGCATCTGGGGGTGCGGCTGTTCCATCGCACGACGCGCAACATGGCGTTGACGGATGAGGGCCGGCAGTTCCTGGAGACCGTGCAGCCCGCGCTGGCCGGGTTGCAGCGCGCAATGCACGTGGCCCGTCGCGCAAAAGAAGGCATAGCGGGGCCCTTGCGCATCATTGGCCCGCGGTTGACATTCTTGCCGCTGCTGTGGCCCATCCTCGACGAGTTCTGCACCTTGCATCCTGAAGTGCAGCCGGATGTCCAGCTGGACGACCGGATCGGTAACTGGGTCGAGGACCGTGTCGACGTCGGCTTTCGTGTCGGTGCGTCGGCCTCGGAAGGCGTGATTGCCCGCCGGCTGGTGCCCCTGCCGCTGATCATTTGTGCTGCGCCGGCATATCTGGCCCGTCATGGTGCGCCGGCCAATCTCGATGACCTGGCGACACATCGCTGTAGCGTCTTTCGGCACCCGGGTACAGGAAAAGTTGTGCCCTGGTACGTGAAGGTCGGCGGTGCGGTCGTGACGCGTGACGTGGTGCCGGCGCTGTGTACCAACGAGGAAGAGCTGGAAACCGCCGCGGTGCTCTCGGGGCAGGTGATCGGCGAGCTGACCGGCGTGGCTGCCGCGAGGCACATACGTTCAGGGAGGCTCGTTCCCCTGCTGACGCAGCATGTTGCCGACCACCTGAGTCTTTTCATCTACTACGGCAGCCGCGCTGCGCAGCCCGACCGCGCGCGGGCCTTCATCGATCTGGTGGTGCAGCGCCTTGCAGGCAGCACGGACTACGTGCTGACCGCGAAGGAGCTGGCCGTGGCTGAGACCAAAGGCCGCAAGGCGCACCGGATGGCGGTGCGCCGAAGCTGAGAGCGTCTCCCTGCTTTTTATTCCTCCGGCGAGACGCCCAGCGCCACCAGAAAACGCGCCACCATGTTGTAGGTGGCGATCGCGCTCGTCAGCTCGACCAGTTCGGTGGTGTCGAAGTGCTGCCGGAGGGCCTCGAACACGTCGTCGCTGACCTTCACGTCCAGCGTCATCTGTGCCGCATAACGCACCACGAGCTGCTCGACTGCGCCCAGCGACGGATGCGCGGCCGAGGCACGTGCATCGGCTTTCACCAGGATGTTCAGTGCATCAAGTTCTGCCTGCGTGCCGCCCGCGGCCAGAAAGTCGGGCGCGTGGTGTTTGTACTCGTAGGCCGCACCGGTCAGTAGCGCGACGGTGCAAATGCCCAGCTCGCGCAGCTTGCGGCTGGTCGGCAGGCCGGTGCGCACCGCGCCAAGGTAGACGTTCCAGGCGCGCGCCAGCGGCTCGCTCCAGAGCAGGGCCTTGTCCAGGTTGATCAGCGTGCCGCCGCGGCGCTTCAGGATGGCATCGACCAGGTCCTGGGGTTGGGTTTTCAGGGCGGGCGTCCAGTCGGGAATGCGCATGGGGTCTTTCCGGAAGTTGTGGGGATAGAGGAAGGGATGCAGCCTCAGCGGATAATGCCCGGGATGCTAATCCGATTTACCAAAATGCAGGGTGCGGGCAACGATTTTGTCATGCTCGATGAAACCCGCGGACGCCTGAATCTCACACCCGGCCAGTACCGCTTTCTGGCTGACCGCCACTTTGGCGTGGGCGCGGACCAGATCCTGTCGGTGCGACCCGCCACCGACCCGGGCATCGACTTTGAATATGTGATCCACAACGCCGACGGCGGTGAGGTGGAGCAGTGCGGCAATGGGGCGCGCTGCTTTGTGCGCTTTGTACGCGAGCAGGGGCTGACGTCCAAGGACGTCGTCAAGGTCAAAACCCTGGCCGGTGTGATCGAGCCGCGGATGCAGCCCGACGGCCGCGTCACGGTGGACATGGGCGCGCCGGTGTTCGACCTGGCGCGTGTTCTCTTCGATGCCACCGGCTTGACGCCGCAGGCTGTGCATTCATGGCAGAAATGGCCACTGGCCCTTGTGGGTCGGGCGCAGGACGCTCCTGTTTTTGTAGCTGTCTTGTCCATGGGAAACCCGCATGCCGTGCAGCTGGTGGACGACGTGGAGGCCGCGCCTGTGCTTCAGATGGGGCCGCTGATCGAGAACCACGCGCGTTTTCCGCGCCGCGTCAATGCCGGTTTCATGCAGATTGTTTCGCGCAGCCAGGTCCGGCTGCGCGTCTATGAACGCGGCGCCGGTGAAACGCTGGCGTGCGGTAGCGGGGCTTGCGCCGCCGTGGTCGCTGGCATACGCTTGGGCCTGCTGGACGCGCGGGTTGATGTGTCGACACACGGCGGTGCCCTGACCATCGAATGGCAGGGTGGGCTGGACGCCAGCACGGCGCCGGTACTCATGACCGGCCCGGCCACCACCGTGTTTGAAGCCGAGATTGTTGTCCCCGATCATTTGTAGACTTGCCGACTGACTTACCGGAACCACCCACCCATGAATCCAAGCGAACACTCCATCCAGAACCCGATCACGGAAGACGACATTGCCAACTTTTTGGCCAACACGCCGGACTTTTTCGAGCGCCATGCGGAACTGTTGGCCACGGTCCAGCTGTCCAGCGGCCACGGCAGCCGCGCGGTGAGCCTGCAGGAGCGGCAGGCCGGCATGCTGCGCGACAAGATCAAGGGCCTGGAGTCCAAGGTGGTCGAGATGATCCGTCATGGCCAGGAAAACGTGGGTATTGCCGACAAGCTGCAGCGATGCACGCTCAACCTGTTGCTGACCGCCCATGCCCGCGATTTGCCCGATACCATCGTGCGCGAGATCCAGACGCAGTTCTCGGTTCCGCAGGCGGCCATCAAGGTCTGGCACGTGAATGGCATTTTTTCGGACGAAAATTTTTCCACCGGCGTCAGTGAAGACACGCAGACCTTTGCATCTTCGCTGACCGCCCCGTATTGCGGTGTCAACTCCGGCTTTGAGGCGGTCAGCTGGCTGCCCGATCCGGCCCAGGCGCTGTCGGTCGCGCTGATTCCGCTGCGTCCCGGCAAGTCACCCCAGGCTTTTGGCATGCTGGTGCTGGCCTCGCCGGACCCCGAGCGTTTCCAGAGCGGCATGGGCACGGATTTTCTCGAACGGATCGGCGAACTCGCAGGCGCGGCGTTGTCGCGCCTGCGGCCGCTGGCCTCCGAGACCTGAATCCCGCCCAAGCCATGGCCAAGCTCGAACTGCCCGCAAACCACGATGGCGTGGTGGCGGTGCCCGAGGCCGATCCGTTGATAGAGCGCTACCTTGAACACGTGCGTGTCGAAAAACGCCTGGCGCAGCGCACGGTCGAGCTGTATGCGCTGGACCTGCAAAAACTGCAGGCCAACTGCCTCCAGGCCGGCGTGGCATTGACGGGGGTGCAAAACATCCACATGCGGCGCTGGGTGGCGCAGATGCACAGCGGCGGCCGTACCGGCCGTGGCATTGCGCTCATTCTTTCGGGCTGGCGGGGCTTTTACACCTGGCTGGGCCGCGAAGGGCTGGTGGCGAGCAACCCGGTGCAGGACCTGCGTGCGCCCAAGGCCGCCAAGCCCCTGCCCAAGGCCCTGAGCGTGGACGAGGCGGTGCAACTGGCCGCCTGGCGCAGCGACGGCACGGCGGGCGATACTGCCCTGCAGGCCCGGGACCGTTGTATTACCGAACTGCTGTATGGCTGCGGCCTGCGTATCGGTGAGTTGACCGGGCTGGATGCGGTAGCCAGCAGCCAGGCGCGCGGCTGGATTGACCTGCAGGCCGCCGAGGCGCATGTGCTCGGCAAAGGCTCCAAGCGGCGCAGCGTGCCGGTAGGGGGCAAGGCACTCGAGGCCCTGCAGGACTGGCTGGTCCTGCGCAGCGCCTGGGCCAGGGAGGACGCGGCGCTGTTCATCAACCAGCGCGGTACGCGTCTGACGCCGCAGCACATCCGGGTGCGCCTGAAACAGCGCTCATTGCAGGCCGGCCTGGCCACGCCGGTGCATCCGCACATGCTGCGGCATTCGTTTGCCAGCCATGTGCTGCAATCCAGCGGGGACCTGCGCGCAGTGCAGGAGCTGCTCGGCCATGCCAACATCACCACCACACAGGTCTACACCCGGCTCGATTTCCAGCACCTGGCCAAGGTCTACGATGCCGCGCATCCGCGCGCCAGTCTGGCTGGTGTTAAACCCGGAGACAAGGGCAAAGCCTGATCGTTCGCCGCACGCCCGGCTGTCCTTCGACAGGCTCAGGACGAACGGATAAAAAGAAGCGACCATGCAGGCATCTCTTTTCAAGCAGGGGCCGCGGGTCCGGCTTCGCCGGCCCGCAGGCGCAGCGCCCCCTGGGGGGCATCCTTCGATAAGCTCAGGACGAACGGATAAAAAGAAGCGACCGCACAAGCACCTCTGTTCAAGCAGGGGCCGCGGGTCCGGCTTTGCCGGCCCGCAGGCGCAGCGGCCCCCTCGGGGGGCAGGGAGCTACACGAAGTGAGCGACCGTGGGGGCTCTACTTGTAATCAGGAATCATGAACACCGCGCGTTTGCTTTCGGGCGGTATGCCGGTCAGGCGCTGGGCCAGCCGGCCAAGCACGATCTCGGCTGTGGGGCCCTGGCGCGGTACCAGCGCATAAGCGACGCGGACCTGGGCGACACAGTCTTCCGGCAAGCCCTTGTAAGGCATCAGGCAGCGCGCCACGATGCGCGGCCCGAGGGTGGCAGCTTCTTCCGGGGACACCGGGCCTTCCACCAGCATACCGAAGCGCTGTTCGGTCAGGCGCGCAGCACTGTCGATCTCGCGAGCCGTGGAGAGCAGCCGCGCCGCCAGGCGCAGCGGCAGCTCCTCGGCTGCCCGGCGGCCAAAATCACGCTGTATCTGCTCGGTGTTGACCAAGTCGATCATCAGCACGGCACCCTGGTGCCTGAATCGTTCCGAGCGCGCAATCATGCGCATCAGGCGTTCGGCGAACACCGACTCGTTGATCAGGCCGGTGGACGGGTCCACCCGGTCCAATCCCTGGATCCGGCGCATGTTTTCCCGGCGCTGCTGGCTGCGCAGGATGAGGACAGCCAGCATGGCCGGCATCTGCAGGGCCATGCTGGCCAGCACACCCTGTTCGGTGGCAAAACTCAGGGGCACCCACTGCAGGTAGCGCGCAATCGCCAGCGCCAGGCCGAGTGCAAACGGTGCGGCGCTGAGCAGCAGCCAGCCACCGAAACGGTCGCCGCGGCGCCAGGCCCAGAGGTTGACCAGCAGCATCAGCAGCGGTGCCAGCAGCAGGTAAGGCAGGATCAGGGAGATGCGGAGTGCGCTGTCGGTCACGCCAAGTGCCACCGACAGTGCCGCGCCGGCCAGTGCGGCGGCCCATACCAGGGTGTTGAGCATGCGCGAGCGCTGCACCAGGGACACCATGGCGGCGTTGAGCAGCATCAGCGACACCAGCATCCAGGTTCCCAGCACGACCAGCGAGCGGTCCGTCCAGTCCGGTGAATCGGGCCACAGGTGCAGGCCCCCCACGCCGGTGATGGCCGCCTGCGTCAGGCCGATCAGCACGGAGCAGGTCGCGTAATAAAGGTAAGCCCGGTCCCGCTGCCAGAAAGCCCCCACCAGGCCGACGGCGCAGCCCAGCAGCGCCAGGCCGAAATAAACACCCAGGAACAGGGAGACCTGCTGCTCACTGCGCAGTACATGGCCGGAGCTGACAAAACGGATGGGGGCGCTGAAACCCTGGGCGTTTTCGATGCGCAGCAGGTAGTGCGTCGGGTTTTCTGCGTTGAAGTTGACCACCAGCAAGGGATGGCGATGCGGTACCGGCCATTTGTTGACTGGTGTCAGGTCGCCGGCGCGTTGCTCCATCCATTGCCCGGCGCTGTCCAGGCTGTACAGGGACGCCCGGTCCAACGCGGGATAAGGTATTTCGAGCAACCAGCGCTCCGAGTCGGGCGCCGGCGGCACGGTAAAGCGTATCCACAGGGCTTGCCCGGGCTGCAGGGGATAGATGCCGCGCGGCGGTGTCGTTTGCCAAGCCAGGCCGCCCTGATTTGCAATTTGCGCAGCATCGAGCTTGATCTGCTGGTCAATCCAGTAGTCGCCCCAATCTGCCAGCGCGATGGGCTCTTTTTCCACATCGAGGTCGAGCACCGTACGGGCGTCGGCTGAAAGGCCGGCAAGGCCGAGCAGCAAGGCCAGTCCGAAGGCCTGCAACGTGCGCATGGACTCCTGGATCCATCCCCTGTTGTTTGCAACATGCGCCGAAAAGCAGCTAAAAGTCATCAACTCATTGTCGCAAATTTCCGGTGGCTGGCCGTCAGTAGTCGCCAGCCGCGACAATGGGGGCATGAAATCAATACGGTTGAGAGAAGGCAAGGAGCGTTCGCTGTTGCGGCGTCATCCCTGGGTGTTTGACGGTGCGATTGCGCGCGGCGGTGCCGACGCGGGGGAAACCATCCGGGTCGAGGGCCACGAGGGGCAATTCCTCGGCTGGGCAGCCTTCAGCCCGAGTTCGAAGATTCGTGCGCGCATCTGGAGTTTTGACGAGGCCCAGCGCATCGATGCTTCTTTTTTAGTAGCACGTATCGCACAGGCCATAAGGGCCAGAAGCCGTTTTGATATACAAAGTGACGGGATGCGCCTGGTGCACGGCGAGTCCGATGGCTTGCCCGGCCTGGTGGTGGACCGGTATGCCGATACGCTGGTGGCGCAGTTTTCCAGCTGCGGTGTCGAACGCTGGAAAAGCGTGATTGTTGATGCGCTGCTGGCGGAGACCGGGCTGACCCGGCTGTACGAACGGTCGGATGCCAGCGTGCGTTCCCTGGAGGGGCTGCCCGAAGCAACTGGCTGGCTGGCTGGTTCGGGTGCGACCGACCTGACCATCACCGAGCATGGCTGGCAACTGGGCCTGGATATCGCCAGCGGCCACAAAACCGGTTTCTACCTCGACCAGCGCGACAGCCGCCGCAAGTTTGCCGACCATGCGCAGCGCCTGCAATTCCAGCGCGTGCTCAACTGCTATTGCTACACCGGTGGTTTCACCGTGGCGGCGCTGGCCGGCGGTGCGGCCCATGTCACATCGATCGACTCATCCGGCCCGGCGATTGAAAAAGCGAAAGCCAATGTGGCGCTCAATGGCTTTGACGCCAGCCGTACCACCATGCTGGATGCCGACGTCAATGCCTCGCTGCGCGCATTCCACAAGCAGGGCCAGACCTTCGATGCCATCGTGCTGGACCCGCCCAAGTTTGCGCCCACGGTTGCCCACGCCGAGAGGGCGGCCCGCGCCTACAAGGACATCAACCGGATTGCGCTGTCCATCCTGGCGCCCGGCGGCGTGCTATTCACCTATTCCTGTTCCGGTGGCATCAGTGCCGACCTGTTCCACAAAATTGTCGCGTCCGCGGGCACCGACGCCGGTGTCGATGCCTTCATCACCGAACGCCTGGGCGGCGCGCCCGACCACCCGATGACCGTGAATTTCCCCGAGGGGGAATACCTCAAGGGGCTGGTGTTGCTCAAAAAATAGCTTGTTGCATAAAGTGGCCTCAGTCCTTGTTGAATGGGCATGGTTTGCTATTAATAATGTAGCTATGCGCTGCCTCCCGGGCCGAAAGGCTTGACAGGGCCTGTATGGTGGCCGGATGAGCCCTCCGCGTAGCCATACCGGCTAACAGGGCCTTGACTTGACCGCTAAACTCCCCATCTTCACGGGTCCACCGATCCCGTTTTTTCCCGTATTGATTTAGGCAGACACCATGAGTTTGATTCCCGTGACCATCCTGACCGGCTTCCTGGGTTCGGGCAAAACCACGCTCCTGAAACGCATCCTGACCGAAGCCCATGGCCAGAAGATCGCCGTGATTGAAAACGAGTTCGGCGAGGAAAACATCGACAACGAAATCCTCGTCAACGACACGCAGGAAAACATCATCCAGATGAACAACGGCTGCATCTGCTGCTCCATCCGCGAAGACCTGCGCGAAACCCTGCAACTGCTGGCGGCCAAAAAACGCAAGGGCCTGCTCGACTTTGAACGTGTGGTGATTGAAACCACCGGACTGGCCGACCCCGGCCCTGTGGCGCAAACCTTTTTCATGGACGAGGAAATCGCCGAGCAGTACCTGCTGGACTCCATCCTGACGCTGGTCGATGCCAAACATGCGGCTACCCAGCTTAATGACCGCCAGGAAGCGCGGCGCCAGGTCGGGTTTGCCGACCAGATTTTCATCAGCAAGACCGACCTGGTGGCCGGCGATGAAGTCCAGGCCCTGATGCACCGCCTGAAACACATGAATCCGCGCGCACCGCAGAAAGCGGTGCATTTCGGCGAAGTGGCCATTGCGGACGTGTTTGACCTGCGCGGCTTCAACCTCAATGCCAAGCTCGATATCGACCCGGACTTCCTCAAGGCCGACGAGCATGAGCACCATGACCATGACCATGACCATGACCATGAGCACGGCGAGCATTGCGACCATCCGTCTCACGCCCACGAGGGCGAGCACGGCCATCACCACCATCACGATGACGACGTCAAGAGTTTTGTGTTCCGCTCAGATCGCGCTTTTGATCCAGCCAGGCTGGAGGATTTCCTGGGCGCCATCGTCAACATCTACGGTCCGCGCATGTTGCGCTACAAGGGCGTGCTGAACATGCAGGGCACCGAGCGCAAAGTCATTTTCCAGGGCGTGCACCAGCTGATGGGCAGTGACCTGGGGCCGGCCTGGGGGGGGGACGAGCAAAAAACCAGCAAGATGGTCTTCATCGGCATCGATTTACCCAAAGATATTTTTCTCCAGGGCCTGGAGCAGTGTCTGGTTTGAGGTAGGCTGTCCACACATTGCCTTTTGAAGGCGGGAGGGCCCCATGATTGTCTCCATTCTCCAACGTTTAGGCTTGCGGGCATCCCAGCATGCCGGTGAGCCGCTACAATCGCGCGCCGACTCCGCTGCCCGGTCATCGCCAGCGAAAAGTCAGGTTGAAAAAGTCAGGGTAAATACTGGCCTTCAAACTGCAGCTGCGGCGGCAGGCAAACCAGGCAATCAGGTAAAAGACAGGGTTGGGATGACAAAAGTCAGCCCGGCCCGGAGCCAGCATGAGGAACATCCTGAAGCTGCCTCCACGAGGAGACCCAGTGTGAAAGCTCAAGCGAAAAAGCCCAAGGCAGCGGTCAAGACCGCTGGAAAAACGGCGGTTGCCGGCAAAACCAAAACCACGTCCAAAGTGGTGGCGAAGGCGGCGAAGGCCGTCAAGCCTGCAGCTTCCAAGACCGCGGCGAAGAAGCCGGCGCCTGCTTCCAAGGCTAAAGCCAAGGTGGCGGCCAAGCCCGTGGTAAAAACAAAAGCCAAAGTGAGTGCCAAGACCAAACCCGTGCCTGCCAAGAAAGCTCCGCCCGCAGCGAGAAAGCCGGTGCCTGCTGTAAAAAGCCGGCCAGCGGCCAAGCCAGTCAAAAAAGCCGCCAAGCCTGCTGCGCCAGTCAAAAAATCCCCTCCTGTTAAACCCGCGGTCAAGGCCGCCAAACCTGCCACCAAGCCGGCCCAGCCGTCAGTGAAGGGCAAGGCCTCCGCCAAACCTGAAGAAAAAGTTATCAAAACGATTACCAAAACGGCCGCCAGCCCGGCCGGAAAAACCACGCCCAGCCCCGCAAGCATCGCTGCGGCACCTGCACCACTGCAAACGCCGGCCCTGAAGCCCGGACGCCGCGCTTCCTTGCGAAACTCTTCTTTCGCGCCGCCGCCCGCACCCATGATTCCCACCCATTCGCCCGACGCTGCCAAAGCCAGCTATTCGACCATCGCAGAGCGCGTCATCGCCCCTCCGCCGCATGTGGCGGCCAAAAAAGACCCCAAACTCGCCAACAACTGGAAGACCAAGCAGGGTGAAGCGTTGACGGACGAAGAGGTCAAGGCTATGCCCGACTCGGAATACATGAACGAGAAGCAACTGGCCTTTTTCCGGCACAAGCTGTCTGTGCTCAAGCAGGACATCCACAATAGTGCCGGTGAAACCACCGAACACCTTCGTGAGGACACCGTGGTGGTGCCGGATCCAGCCGATCGCGCCACCATCGAGGAAGAGCACGCCCTGGAGCTGCGGACCCGGGATCGGGAGCGCAAGCTGCTCAAGAAAATCGAGCAGTCGATTGCCCGCATTGACTCCGGCGACTACGGTTACTGCGATGAAACAGGCGAAGCCATCGGGGTGGGGCGGCTGATTGCCCGGCCCACCGCCAACCTCTCGCTGGAGGCGCAGCAACGCCGCGAACTCAAGCAGAAAATGTTTGGCGACTGATTTTTCCCCTGTCTACTTCCCCTCCTGAATCCTCGCCGATGGCCAAAGAAGACACCACCCCGGGCTTGCTGTCAAAAGTCGTGAAGTTCGTTCGCAACCCTGCGACGAACTGGTCCGATCTCGATAGCAAGGATGCTGACCGGGAGGAAGCCCTGAGCAAGCAGATGCTCAAGGAAATGATAGAGCGCAAGCGCCGCAACGATTTTGTGCGCAAACGCGAGTTCGACATGCTCAGGAAAATGCGCAAGCGGGAAGCGTTGACCGGCCAGGACCCCGGCGCCCGGCCTTCATTCTTCCAGAGCAGCATGCCATCCAAGCCGGATGACCGCGCCGTCACGCTGAAGAAGATCGACGAAATCGAAGCCCAGATGTCCATGCAGTGGTGGAAGACCAAACATGGAGGTCCGGCAGCAGGAACTGCCGATCCCTCGTCTTTTTCCTCGTCGATGGCAGCCAGCCCCGCCAACCTCAGTGCCCATGCGCCCCTTCTGGACAACGCATTGCCGGCCAGCTATGCACCTACTGCTCCTGTTCCGTTGACCGCAGCCGGCCGAGTTGGTGCTACCGCCGCCCCGATGGCCCCTGCGAAGGCTCCGCAGCCACCACAGCCAGCCCTGGTTACCAAGCCGCCGGCTCCGCCGCCCAAGCCTGCGGCGAGTGCCATTTCGGGATTGTCGCGGGAAGGCGAACCGTCGGGTTTCTCGGCATCCAAGTTCTCGGTGGTGGATGCCTCTGAAGTGGCGCACGATCCCGAACTTGAAGAAGCTTCCATCCGTTTTGCCAATGGCGACGATGCAGGAGCAGAAGCGGGCCTGCGCGAAACGCTGACGCCCGACGGTGGCAGGGCCAAGCATGCAGATACCTGGCTCGCATTGTTTGATTTGTACCGCGCCACGGGCCAGCAGGACAAGTTCGAAAACCTGGCAATAGAGTTTGTCGGCCGCTTTGACCGGTCGGCGCCACAATGGTTTTCCATGCCGGAGATGGTACGGCAGTTGTCTGCTCCCGCCGCTGCTGCTGCCGCAGCAGCTTCGGGTAATGGGCCCGCTGTCGACTGGACTTGCCCGTCAACGCTTGGCATGCAAACGGTCGCTGCGCTCAGTGCGGCATTGGCCCGCTCGCCCATGCCTTGGCGGCTGGACTGGAAGAACCTGAAGGCGATTGATGACAACGCCGTTGAGCCCCTGTGCAAGGTGTTCAGCGGCTGGGCCACGCAGCCAGTGCAACTGCGTTTTGCGGGTGAATCGCAACTGCATCGGGTCCTGCAGGATGCGACGCCTTCGGGCGCGCGCGACACATCCCAAGGGTGGTGGCAATTACGCATGGAGGCCTTGCGGGTGACACACCAGCCGGACGAATTTGAGTTGACAGCGCTTGATTTTTGCGTGACCTACGAGGTGTCGCCGCCGGCCTGGGAGAGTGCGCGCTGCGACTACAAGCCTTTGGGCGCGCAGGCCGCTGCGGCGGGGCAAGCCATCATTGGCGACGTCTATCGCGATTCCGTGCCTTCCAGCCTCAGCTCCACGATGGACGGTGATACCGAGATGGGCGGCAATTCGCAGATGAACCATTTGTACGCGGTCGAACTAGCCGGCCAGATTGAAGGCGATGCCATTGCGGTGCTGGACAAGCTCGAAGCCAAGCTCATGGGGGCAGACATCATGGTCATCTCGTGTTCAAAACTGATTCGTGTTGACTTTTCTGCTGCCGGGACCTTGCTCAACTGGGTTTCAGCCAGAGAAGCGGAAAACCGGGCCGTGCAGTTCACCGATGTCAATCGCCTGGTGGCTGCATTTTTCAACGTGATCGGTATTACCGAGCACGCCCGGGTTCTCACGCGCATCGACTAGAAGCCGACCGTCCTGTTGCGGGGACGGTTCTTCCAACAGGTGGCCAACCTGGCTACCTCCAGCAGGCAATGCGGCCCGTTCGCTTGGGCTTTGCCCCACTTCAAAACTCCTGTCAGAACGCGCTTTTCCGCGCTAAAGCGCGCGTCGCTGTTCGCACTGCTGAAATTTTTTCAATTTTCTTCCCGAACAGGGTGATGACAGGGTGCAAAAGCACACCAGAACAACTGGCTTGAGACAACACTTTCATTAAGCGTTCTAAGTGCTTAATTTAGAACGATATTTAAAGGCCTTCTGCTTTGAAATACTTTTCTAAGTGCTTGATTTCATTGAAAAAATTTGTAGCAAAGCACTTGCATGGCAAAACTTTCCTGATAAAGTGGGAAAAAGTGCAATTTAGTGGTGAAAAGTGTTTTTCAAAGGTTTTTAACGGTGTTTCAAGGCGCGTCTTCTCTAGCTCTCGATACCAAGGGGCGGCTCTCCGTGCCGACCCGGCATCGTGACGTGCTCAGCGCCACCACGTCAAGCCAGCTCACCATTACCAAACACCCGCACGGCTGTCTCATGATATTCCCGCGCAATGAGTGGGAAAAATTTCGCGAACGCATCGCATCGCTGCCGATGCAGGCACAGTGGTGGAAGCGGATTTTCCTTGGCAACGCGATGGACGTGGACATGGACGCCGCCGGTCGCGTGCTGATCTCGCCCGAACTGCGGGCGGCGGCAGGCATCAGCCGGGATACGGTGCTGCTTGGCATGGGCAGTTACTTCGAGTTGTGGGATGCAGCGATTTACGCGGCCCAGGAGGCGGAGCAGATGAAGGGCGATATGCCCGATGTCTTCAGAGACTTTTCATTCTGAAAGACGGCGGTGCAAGACACATGGACACATCGCACCGTCTTGTTGAACGAAGCAGTCGCAGCGCTTCAGGTCAATCCGGACGGGCATTACATCGACGCGACTTTCGGGCGCGGCGGTCATTCGCGCCTGATTCTTTCCCGCCTGTCCGGCTCAGGCCGGCTCACCGCCTTCGACAAGGATCCGGAAGCCATTGCCGAGGCGCAGGGCATGGCCGACCCACGTTTTGCCATTCGCCACCAGGGCTTCAGCCATCTCGCCGATTTGCCGGCAGGCAGCGCCGCGGGCATCCTGATGGACCTGGGCATCAGTTCGCCGCAAATCGACAACCCGGCACGCGGTTTTTCTTTTCGCGGCGACGGACCACTGGACATGCGCATGGACACCACACGCGGTCAGAGCGTGGCGGAGTGGTTGGCCGATGCAGAGACAGACACCATGGCGGAGGTCATTCGTGAATATGGCGAAGAACGGTTTGCTGGGCAGATTGCAAAGGCGATTGATCGTCGCCGACAGGAGCGGGGCGCTATTGGAACCACCGCTGAATTGGCCGAAGTCGTGGCTGGCGCGGTCAAAACCCGCGAGCCGGGCAAGGACCCTGCAACGCGCACATTTCAGGCTTTTCGGATTTTCATCAACGCCGAGCTTGAAGAGCTGCAACAGGCGCTAGAGGCTTCACTGAAAGTACTGCAACCTGGAGGACGTCTGGTGGTGATCAGTTTCCATTCGCTGGAAGATCGCATCGTCAAGCAGTTCATCGCCGAACATTCGCGCGAGGTGTTCGATCGCCGTGCGCCTTTTGCAGCGCCCAAAGCCATGCGGCTTAAAGCGCTGGAGCGTGTCAAACCCGGCGCTGAAGAAGTGGCGGCCAATCCCCGTTCGCGCAGCGCCGTCATGCGGGTGGCGGAACGCACCGACGTGCCAGTTCAGGCCTCGACACAACGTTACCCCGGAGCACCCGCATGAGGCCGCAGCCATTTCCCGCTGGGCCGTTCCAAGGGAAATCAACCCTCTCGAGAGTCAACGCATTGCACGCAGTGAAAAGCGCGGGGTCATTGTCATGACACGCCTGAACCTGGTGCTCCTTCTGGCGGTGCTGTTCAGCGCGTTGTACCTGGTGCGCACGCAGTACGAATCGCGCCGGCTCTACGTTGAACTTGAAAAATCGACAGCATTGAACCGTCAGCTCGAATCCGACAGGGAACGCCTGCAAGTCGAAAAACGCGCGCAGGCAACACCCCTGCGGGTCGAGCAGCTTTCCAAGGAACGCCTGCAGATGCGTTCGGCCACGCCGGCCATCACGCAGTATGTGAGCTATAAAAACCCGGCAGCTACGGAGGGAGGTGCGCGTGAGTAGAAGCGTCCGTTACACCTCCAGTCCCCTGCTGGCCAGCAAGACGCCTGTCTGGCGCAGCAAACTCATCGTGGCCGGCATTGCGCTGGCTTTTGCGGGGCTGGCCGGACGCGCTGCCTTTGTGCAGGTGGTTGGCAATGATTTTTTCCAGCGCCAGGGAGAGGTTCGGTTTGCCCGCACCCTGGAGCTGCCGGCCAATCGCGGGCGCATTCTGGATCGCAATGGCCTGATCCTCGCATCGAGCGTGCCGGCGCCCAGCATCTGGGCCATCCCGGAGGATGTGGATGCCAGCAAGGCCCAGCTCGCCGAACTCGCGAAGCTGCTGGACATGCCGCTGGCTGAGTTGCGGAAAAAGCTGGCCGACGAAGACAAGACGTTTGTCTGGATCAAGCGCCAGGTGGATGCGTCGGTGGGCGAAAAAATCCATGCGCTCGGCATCAAGGGCATTTACCAGCGCAAGGAGTACAAGAGACAGTACCCGGAAGGCGAAGCTGTTGCCCATGTAGTGGGCTTCACCAATGTCGAAGACCGGGGCCAGGAAGGCATGGAGCTGGCGTTCAATCAGGACCTTGCCGGGCGCGCCGGTTCGCGCCGGGTGATCAAGGACCGCCTGGGCCGCGTGGTCGAAGATGTGCGCGAACAGGTGCCGCCGGTAGAAGGCAAGGATTTGCAGTTGTCTATCGACAGCAAGATCCAGTTTTTTGCCTACCAGAAGCTGCGTGATGCGGTGCTGGCCCACAAGGCGAAGGCCGGCAGCGTGGTGGTGCTCGACAGTGTGACCGGCGAAGTGCTGGCCCTGGCCAATTACCCCAGCTTCTCGCCTGACCGGCGGCAGAGCTTGAGCGGCGCGCAGTTGCGAAACCGCGCCCTGACCGATACCTTTGAACCTGGCTCGACCATGAAGCCCTTCATTGCTGCGCTGGCCCTGCAAAAAGGCATGGTCACTCCTGAAACGACGATCCAGACTGCGCCGGGCCGCATGGCCATAGGCGGATCCAGCATTTCGGATGCGCACCCACAGGGCCTGCTCACCGTGAACCAGGTCATCCAGAAGTCCAGCAACGTCGGCACGGTCAAGATGGCCATGCAGATGCAGCCGCGCGAGATGTGGGAGATGTACACCCAGGTCGGGTTTGGCCAGAAGCCGCAAGTGCCTTTCCCCGGTGCCGTCAGCGGGCGGCTGCGCGCCTATAAGACTTGGCGACCCATTGAGCAGGCCACCATGAGTTATGGCTACGGCCTGTCCACCTCCCTGTTCCAGCTGGCGCATGCCTACACCGTGTTTGCGCGCGACGGTGATCTGGTACCGGTGAGCATGGTCAAGAGCGCCGAGCCTGCCGCCGGTGTCCGTGTGATCAGCGAAAAAAATGCCAGCGCCGTGCGCCATATGTTGCACCTGGTCACCGGACCGGGCGGCACCGCACCGAAGGCACAGACCATGGGATATTCCGTGGGCGGCAAAACCGGCACGGCGCACAAGCAGGAAGGCAAGGGTTACGCGGACAAGAAGTACCGTGGGTTTTTTGTGGGCATTGCGCCGACGGAAAAACCGCGCATTGTCGTTGCCGTGATGATTGATGAACCCAGCAACGGGAAATATTTTGGTGGCGATGTCGCAGCACCGGTTTTCAGCGAAACCGTGCAGCAGACGCTACGCATGCTGGGCCTGCCGCCCGACATGGCCGTCAAGCCGCAAATCGTCACCAATCCGGTGGAGGAGTCGTTCTGATGGAACGGCTGCACACCCCCGAGCAGGCCGCGCGCTGGTTGCAGCAGCGCGTGAATGGCACGCTGTGGACCGACAGCCGCAAGGTCGCCGCCGGTGATGGCTTTATTGCCTGGCCGGGTGCTGCCACCGACGCACGCAAATATGTGGCCGGGGTTCTGGCCGCTGGTGCGCAGGCCTGCCTGGTCGAGCAGGCGGGTGCGGATGGCTACGGGTTTTCCGACAGCCGGGTGGCTGCCTACAGTGGCCTGAAATTGGCGACGGCGCCCATTGCCGCCGCGTATTTCGAGCACCCCAGCCAGAAGCTGGACGTGCTGGCGGTCACCGGCACCAACGGCAAGACCTCGACCGCCTGGTGGCTGGCCCAGGCGCTGGACAAGCTGGGCCGGCGCTGCGGCGTGGTCGGCACGCTGGGCATGGGCCAGCCTGGCGCCATGGTTTTCAACGGTCTGACGACGCCTGATCCCGTGCTGTTGCAGCAACAGCTCAAGGGCTGGGTCGATGAGGGCTTTGCCGCCTGCGCACTCGAGGCGTCTTCTATCGGCATTGCCGAGCACCGGCTGGATGCCACCGACATACGCGTTGCCATTTTTACCAATTTCACGCAGGACCATCTCGACTACCACCACACGATGCAGGCTTATTGGGAAACCAAAGCCCGCCTGTTTGGCTGGCCAGGCCTGAAAGCTGCCGTGATCAACATCGATGACACGTACGGGGCGGAGTTGGCCATGTCGTTGCGCGATTCAGGTCTGGACGTCTGGACATTGTCCTGCCTGGCTCCTGCGCGCCTGCAGGCACAGGCCATTGACCATGGCCTGGATGCCCTGGGTTTTGATGTGGTGGAGGACACCGAGCGCCACCGGCTCTCGACAGCGCTGGTGGGGCAGTACAACGTCTCCAACCTGCTGGGTGTGATGGCGGCCCTGCGCGCCCTCGGCTTGCCCTTGAAGGAGGTGGTTGAAGCCTGTGCCCACCTGCTGCCGGTACCCGGGCGCATGGACACGATTGCCTTGCCTGGCCGGCCGCTGGTGGTGGTGGACTATGCCCACACCCCCGATGCGCTCGAGAAGGTGCTGGGCGCGCTGAAACCGGTGGCCGGTGGGCGTGCCGGAAAACTCTGGTGTGTTTTTGGGTGCGGTGGCGAGCGCGATGCCGGCAAGCGCCCGCTGATGGCGCGTGTGGCTGAGCAAAATGCAGACCGGGTGGTGGTGACCAGCGACAACCCGCGCAGCGAAGAACCCCAGGTCATCATTGACCAGATTCTGCCGGGCTTCAGGCACAGTGATGCAGTGCAGGTGCAGGTTGACCGCGCGCTGGCCATTGCATTTGCAGTGAGCCAGGCTCAGGCCAGCGACGTGATCCTGATTGCAGGTAAAGGCCATGAAAGTTACCAGGAAACCGCCGGCGTCAAGCTGCCGTTTTCCGACAGGGCCCAGGCCCAGGCGGCACTGGACCAGCAATCCGGCCGACAGGCGACAGCGAGAGGCCTCGCATGATGAATCTGCAACAGGCCCTGCAATGGTTGCCATCGTCGCGTCTGGTGGGAGACAGCTCCTTGCGGTTCAAGCGTGTGCACACCGACACGCGGAGCCTGCAACCCGGTGACCTGTTTGTCGCGCTGAAGGGCGAACGCTTTGATGCCCACGATTTTCTGGCTCAGGCCAACAGCCAGGGCGCGGTGGCCGCACTGGCGGAGCGCGGCCTGTCGATGGAATTCCCGGGCCTGCTGGTGGCTGACTCGAAACAGGCGTTGGGCCAGCTCGCAGCGGGCTGGCGTTCGCAATTCATCTTGCCGCTGATTGCCGTGACCGGCAGCAACGGCAAGACCACGGTCACGCAGATGATTGCGTCCATCCTGCGCGCATGGAAGCACGACGGCGCCTTCGCGACCGAGGGGAACTTCAACAATGACATCGGTGTCCCCCTGACCCTGCTGCGTTTGCGTGCCGGCCATCAAGCTGCTGTGGTCGAGCTGGGCATGAACCATCCCGGCGAGATTGCCAGCCTGGCTGCGATGGCGCAGCCCACCGTGGCCCTGGTCAACAATGCGCAGCGCGAACATCTGGAGTTCATGGCCACCGTGGAAGCGGTGGCCCGGGAAAATGGCACTGTCATTGCCACGCTGCCCGTCTCCGGTGTGGCTGTGTTTCCTGCCGATGAGGCCTACACACCGGTCTGGAGAGAACTTGCTGGCGTTCGTGCCGTGTTGACCTTCGCCGAATCAGCGGTGGCCGACGTCACGGCGTCGGCGCAGTGGGTGGGAGGTGCATGGCAGGTCCAGGCGCAGACGCCGCAAGGCCCGCTGGACTTTTCGCTGCAGATCGCGGGCCGGCACAACGTCAAGAATGCGCTGGCGGCCACGGCCTGCGCGCTGGGCGCGGGTGCACCTTTGACCGCCATCGCGGATGGCTTGTCTGCCTTCGTTCCGGTCAAGGGCCGCTCGCGGGCGCTGGCCCTCCATGTTGGCGGTCGTGCGCTCACGCTGATCGACGACAGCTACAACGCCAACCCCGATTCGGTACGTGCAGCCATCGATGTGCTGGCTGAGCTGCCCGGCCCGCGGCTCCTGGTGCTGGGTGACATGGGCGAGGTCGGGGACCAGGGACCGGCCTTCCATGCTGAAGTTGGTGTGCACGCGCGTGAGCGCGGCATCGAACAGCTGTTCACGCTGGGTGCGCAGTCCAACCATGCTTCGCAGGTTTTTGGCGCCGGCCTGCATTTTGGTGACGACCTTGCTTCGCTTCAGGCGGCGGTCGCCCATGCCTTGCCGGCGACAGCCAGCGTGCTTGTCAAGGGATCACGCTTCATGAAGATGGAACGCGTGGTCCAGGCCATCAGCGGGCTTGCAGAACAACAAGAAAAAGAGGAGAAAAAAGATGCTGCTTAGCCTGGCCCAATGGCTGCAAACCCTGACGCCTGAATTCGGCTACTTCCGGGTATTCCAGTACTTGACCTTTCGCGCTGTGATGGCCGCCATGACGGCGTTGCTGATCGGCCTGCTTGCCGGGCCTTTTGTGATTCGTCGCCTGATCAGCCTCAAGATCGGCCAGCCCATCCGCGAATACGCCATGCAGACGCACCTGAGCAAAAGCGGTACCCCGACCATGGGTGGGGTGCTGATCCTGCTGGCCATCGGCATTTCCACGTTGCTGTGGTTTGACCTGAGCAACCGCTTCGTCTGGATTGTGCTGATCGTCACGCTGGGGTTTGGCGCTATTGGTTGGGCCGACGACTGGCGCAAGGTCGTGCACAAGGACCCGGAAGGCATGCGTTCGCGGGAGAAATACTTCTGGCAATCCGCGATCGGGTTGCTTGCTGCGCTTTACCTGGTGTTCAGCATTTCCGAGAGCTCCAACATGCGCGTGCTGGAGCTGTTTTTCAGCTGGGTGCAGTCGGGCTTTGACGTGAACTTGCCGCCCAAGGCCGGCCTGCAGCTGCCTTTCTTCAAGGAAATCAGCTACCCGCTGGGCGTGTTCGGTTTTGTGCTGTTGACTTATCTCGTCATCGTCGGCTCAAGCAACGCGGTGAACCTGACTGATGGCCTGGACGGCCTGGCCATCATGCCGGTGGTGATGGTGGGCTCGGCGCTTGGCGTCTTTGCCTATGTCACGGGCAGTTCGGTTTACTCGAAATATCTCTTTTTCCCTCACATCCCCGGTTCGGGTGAGTTGCTGATTTTCTGCTCGGCCATGGCCGGTGCCGGTCTGGCCTTTCTATGGTTCAACACCCATCCGGCGCAGGTCTTCATGGGCGACGTCGGCGCATTGGCGCTGGGCGCTGCCCTGGGCACGATCGCGGTCATCGTGCGCCAGGAAATCGTGCTGGCGATCATGGGCGGAATCTTTGTAGTCGAAGCCCTTTCGGTGATGTTGCAGGTCATGTATTTCAAGTACAGCCGCATGCGTTATGGCGAAGGCCGGCGCCTGTTCCGGATGGCGCCCCTGCACCATCATTTTGAGAAAAGCGGCTGGAAGGAAACGCAGGTTGTCGTGCGCTTCTGGATCATCACCATGCTGCTGTGCCTGGTTGGCCTGTCGACTCTGAAACTGCGATGAACGAAAACGAACCTCTCAACCCCGGCGATGTGCCCGAGCAACCTCCAGCGGAGGTCAGGTCGGAGCCTGCGACGACGGCTGATCCTGTGCCGGAGCTGCCGGCAGACATGCCACCGGCAGAATCATCAGCGCAAGCCCAGATGGAAGAAGAAGTGGCCCAGGTGCGCCCCGAGGGGACTGGCAAGGGCGGTGCAAAGCCCCTGCCCGAGACCCTGACGGCCGCGCGCGACGCAGCTGCCTTTGTCGCGCAATTGTTCGCCGAGGTGAGTGCGTCCGAACAGCTTGCACTCGAGCCCGTGGCTGAAGTACCGCTGTCGGCCGATGAAGCTGCCCAGAGTGGCGTGGAAGACAGCGCACCTGCGGTCATCGAACCCTCTGGCGATGCTGTGGTGTCTCCGCTGCACAGCCAGCATGTGCTTATCCTGGGCCTTGGCGCTTCGGGACTGGCCATGGCGCGCTGGTGTGTACGCCAGGGCGCGCGCGTGACGGTCGCGGATACGCGCGAAACTCCTCCCCAGCTGGCACAGTTGCAGGCAGAGTTGCCGCAGGTGAGTTTCCGCACCGGTGCTTTCGAGCCCGGCTTGGTAGAAGGCAGTGACATCCGCGCCGTCTTCAAGAGCCCGGGCTTGTCGCCTGCGGCGGTCGCTCCGGTATGGCAAGCTGCGCAGTCCATCGGCCTGTGGACAGGCGGTGAGCTGGACTTGTTCGCCGGTGCCATGCATGAGTTGCAAGCCCAACGCGGGTATGCCCCCAAGGTGCTGGCAATCACCGGGACGAACGGCAAGACAACAACAACGGCGCTCGCTGGCCGGCTGGTGGCGCATGCGGGCAAAACCCTGGCCGTGGCGGGCAACATCGGTCCCAGCCTGCTGGACACACTGGCTGCGCACCTCGATGCCGGCACGCTGCCGGAAGTCTGGGTGCTGGAGCTGTCCAGCTTCCAGCTCGACGGTGTGCAGGGCTTCGAGCCCACCGCGGCTGCGGTGCTGAACCTGACGCAGGACCATCTGGACTGGCACGGCAGCATGGAAGCCTACGGAGCTGCCAAGGCGCGTATCTTTGGCAGCAAGGGGCTGCTGGTGCTCAATCGCGATGACCCGGCGGTGATGGCCATGCTGCCGGAGCCCGTGAGGGCCAGGCTGCAAAAGCCGAAGTGGCGCGAGTACGTGAGTTTCGGCCTCGAGATGCCCCAGCGCCCGGGTGACTTTGGCATCGAAACCGTCAACGGCATGGCCTGGCTGGTGCATGCCGCCGAGGCAGACGAAACCATCAAGAAAAAGCGCCCCCACGCTTCGCTGCCCCCCGGGGGGGGCGTTCACGCCTTGGGGCGGCCCGGCGGCGTTCAATACAAGGACGAAGAGGTGGAACTGCATGTGCAGCGCCTGATGCCGGTGGACGCGCTGCGCATTCGCGGGCGCCACAACGCCACCAATGCGCTGGCTGCGCTGGCGCTGGCCGGCGCTGCGGGCGGCAACATGGCGTCCATGCTGCATGGCCTGCGCGAATACACCGGTGAGCCGCATCGGGTCGCCTCGGTCGCGGTGGTGCGCGATGTCGAATATTTCGACGACAGCAAAGGCACCAACGTGGGCGCCACAGTGGCTGCCCTGACCGGCCTGGGCGCCGAGCGCAAGCTGGTGCTGATTGCCGGGGGCGATGGCAAGGGGCAGGACTTTTCGCCGCTGGCCGGACCGGTGCGCCAGCATGCGCGCGCGGTCATCCTGATCGGACGCGATGCGCCACTGATACGCGCAGCGCTGGAAGGCACCGGCGTGGCTGTGCTCGATGCCGATACCATGCCAGCCGCCGTCGAGCTGGCGGCCCGGCAGGCGCAAACCGGCGATGCCGTGTTGATGTCGCCCGCTTGTGCGAGCTTTGACATGTTCGACAACTATCCGCACCGTGCCCGGGTGTTTTGCGAAGCTGTCCAGGCGCTCGCCCATGATGCGGGGGTGGTGTCATGAGCACGGTCGCCCGGCTTTCCGGCTGGTTCTCCAGCCTGGGCGGGGCCACGTCCGAGGGACTGCCGGTGCGGTTGGAGGGGCAGCGCCCCTCGCGTTCCGCATCCACGCCGGTACGCATGTCGGGCGTGGACCAGGCGCTGATCTGGGTCACGGTGGCCTTGCTGGTCTGGGGCCTGGTGATGGTGTATTCCGCATCCGTCGCCATGCCGGACAATCCGAAGTTTTCGCGTTATGCGCACACCCATTTCCTGCTGCGCCATGCGCTCTCGCTGGGGGTGGCCTTTGCCGTGGCCCTGCTGACCTTCCAGGTGCCGGTTTCGACCTGGGAAAAAGTGGCGCCCTGGCTGTTTGTGGCATCGCTGGTGCTGCTGATGCTGGTGCTGATCCCTTTTATCGGCAAGGGTGTCAACGGTGCGCGCCGCTGGATATCGCTGGGCTTCATGAATTTCCAGCCCTCCGAACTCGCGAAGTTTGCCGTGTTGCTGTACGCCGCCGACTACATGGTGCGCAAGATGGAAGTCAAGGAGCGCTTTTTCCGCGCCGTCATGCCCATGGCCGTGGCCATCGGTATCGTGGGCCTGCTGCTGCTGGCAGAGCCCGACATGGGCGCCTTCATGGTCATCTCGGTGATCGCTATGGGCATTCTGTTTCTGGGCGGCGTCAATGCCCGCATGTTCTTTGTCATTGCCACCGTGGTGGTGATCGCCTTTGCGTTGATGGTGATGCTCAGCGACTGGCGGCGCGAGCGCATTTTTGCCTACCTGGACCCGTGGAGTGACAAGTACTCGATGGGCAAGGGCTACCAGCTGTCGCATTCGTTGATCGCCTTTGGGCGTGGAGAGATTTTCGGCGTCGGCCTGGGCGGCAGCATCGAGAAGCTGCACTGGCTACCCGAAGCGCACACCGACTTCCTGCTGGCAGTGATCGGCGAGGAGTTCGGCCTGCTGGGTGTGCTCTGCGTGATTGGCGCCTTCATGTGGATGACACGCCGCATCATGCACATCGGCCGCCAGTCGATCGCGCTGGACCGCGTGTTTGCGGGCCTCGTGGCCCAGGGCGTCGGCATCTGGATGGGCTTCCAGGCTTTCATCAACATGGGTGTGAACCTGGGCGCCTTGCCGACCAAGGGGCTGACTTTGCCCCTGATGAGTTACGGCGGGTCGGCGATTTTGATGAACCTGATTTCCCTGGCAGTTGTGCTGCGTATTGACTACGAGAACCGATTGTTGATGCGGGGAGGGCGTTCATGAACGTTACCCACGACGGCGTGCGCAGCGCAGGGCCGCCCCAAGCAAGCACAGCCCCCTCGGGGGGCAGCGCAGTACGCGAAGCGACAAGCGTGGGGGCAACAACCAAGTGCGCCCTCATCATGGCCGGCGGAACCGGTGGCCACATCTTTCCAGGCTTGGCCGTGGCCGAAGCCCTGCGCGAGCGCGGCTGGCGGGTGCATTGGCTGGGCGGCAAGGGCTCGCCCGACCATCCGAGCATGGAAAGCCAATTGGTGCCGCCGCGTGGGTTCTCCTTTGAAACCATCGATTTTTCGGGTGTACGCGGCAAGGGACTGGCTACCCTGGCTTTCCTGCCGCTGCGCCTGCTCAAGGCCTTCTGGCAAAGCATTGCCGTGGTGCGCCGGGTCCAGCCCGACGTGGTGGTGGGCCTGGGTGGTTACATTGCCTTTCCGGCCGGCATGATGAGTGTGTTGCTGGGCAAACCGCTGGTGCTGCACGAGCAGAACTCCGTGGCCGGCCTGGTCAACAAGGTGCTCGCGGGTGTGGCCGACCGGGTCTTCACGGCTTTTCCGGATGTGCTGAAAAACGCAAAATGGATTGGCAATCCCCTGCGCCCGGCCTTCACCCAGCAGGCCGATCCCACGGTCCGGTTTGCCGGACGCAGCGGTCCCTTGAGGTTGCTGGTGGTCGGTGGCAGCCTGGGTGCGCAGGCGCTGAACCGCATCGTGCCTCAGGCGCTGGCATTGATCCCCGAGGAACAGCGGCCCAGTGTGGTGCACCAGAGCGGCGCCCGGCAAATCGAGGAGCTGCGCGAAAACTACCGCGCGGCCGGGGTGCAGGCCGAACTCACACCTTTCATCAACGACACGGCCAGTGCATTCGCCGAGGCCGACCTGGTGGTTTGCCGTGCAGGCGCCAGCACCGTGACCGAAATTGCGGCTGTCGGCGCCGCAGCGCTGTTCGTGCCGTTTCCGGCGGCAGTGGACGACCACCAGACCAGCAACGCCGCTTTTCTCGTGGACCAGGGTGGCGGCTGGCTGGTGCAGCAACAGGAACTGACACCCGGTTTTCTCGCCCAAATGCTACAAAAAACAGAGCGGCCCGCGCTCATGGAACGGGGGCTACAAGCCAAAAAGATGCAAAAAATACATGCCACCACTGACGTGGTGGCCGCCTGCGAGGAGTTAGTCCAATGAAACGGAGAAATCGGATGTGCGTGAGTGCCTGCCAGGGTCGCAATCTAGACGCCGGGCGCAGCCGGGTTGAACACCCGGCGAGCACGGCAACAACGAGTGCGGCCCTGGCAGGCACTCACCCGAAGGGCCGGGTCAATGCGGGGCGCATGGCCGCGTTGTGGCCCTTGCCAAGGCGTGAGGCCTTGGCGGCGGGCCACGCCTTGCCCTGCATCCCCGCATTGGCCCGGCGCACATTCGATTTCTCCGTTTCATTGGACTGACCATGAAACACGCAATCAAAAACATTCACTTCATCGGCCTGGGTGGCGCCGGCATGTCGGGCATTGCCGAGGTGCTGCACAACCTGGGTTATGTGATTTCCGGTTCCGACCTGTCCGACAGTACTACGCTGCGGCGCCTGGCCGGGCTGGGGATCCGGACCTTTGTCGGCCATGCCGCGGAAAACCTGGCTACTGTTGATGCCGTGGTTACTTCCACCGCCGTGCAGGCCGACAACCCCGAGGTGCTGGCAGCCCGCGAAAAACGCATTCCAGTGGTGCCGCGTGCGCTGATGCTTGCCGAACTGATGCGCCTCAAGCAGGGCATCGCCATTGCCGGTACTCACGGCAAGACCACCACGACCAGCCTGGTCGCCAGTATTCTGGCCGAGGGGGGGCTGGACCCAACCTTTGTGATCGGCGGGCGCCTGAACAGCGCCGGTGCCAACGCCAAGTTGGGTTCGGGTGACTACATCGTGGTCGAGGCCGACGAGTCGGATGCTTCCTTCCTTAACCTGTTGCCGGTCATGGCGGTGGTCACCAATATCGACGCCGACCACATGGAAACCTACGGCCACGACTTCGGCAACCTCAAGAAAGCCTTTGTTGATTTCCTGCACCGCATGCCGTTTTACGGCACGGCCATTTTGTGCACCGACGACGCAGCGGTGCGCGACATCGTGCCGCAGGTGTCCTGCCCGATCACCAGTTATGGTTTTGGCGAAGAGGCCCAGGTGCGCGCCATCAACGTGAAGGCCATCGGTAGCCAGATGTCCTTCACCGTGCAGCGGCGTAACGGCGTGACCTTGCCCGACCTGCCGGTGGTGCTCAATCTGCCCGGTGAGCACAACGTGCTCAATGCCCTGTCGGCGATTGCGGTGGCGGTGGAGCTCAATATCCCCGACGCCGCCGTGCAGAAGGCGCTGGCCGAGTTCAGGGGCGTGGGCCGGCGCTTCCAGCATTACGGCGATGTGCCGGCACCTGCTGGCGGCAGTTTCACGGTGATTGACGACTACGGCCATCACCCGGTCGAGATGGCCGCCACGCTCGCGGCGGCACGCGGTGCCTACCCGGGCCGGCGCCTGGTGCTGGCCTTCCAGCCACACCGCTTCACGCGGACGCGGGACTGCTTCGAAGACTTCGTCAAGGTCATCGGCCAGGCTGACAGCGTGCTGCTGTCCGAGGTCTACGCCGCTGGTGAGGCGCCCATCGTCGCGGCCGACGGCCGCTCGCTCGCGCGTGCGTTGCGCGTGGCGGGCAAGGTCGAACCGGTGTTTGTCGACGATATCGAGGCCATGCCGCAAGCCATTGCCGACAACGCCCTGGACGGCGATGTGGTCATGTGCATGGGAGCCGGCACGATTGGCGGCGTGCCTGCCAAGGTGATTGATTTGCTACAAAAATCAGAGCGCTCTGCGCAGGAAGAACAAGGGCTGTGAGCCTGATAGACTCCCAATTGGGCAAGGTCGCCGTGTTGCTGGGCGGCCAGTCGGCCGAGCGCGAGGTCTCGTTGATGTCCGGGCGCGGCGTGCTGGAGGCCTTGCGTTCGCGTGGGGTGGACGCGCATGCTTTCGACCCTGCAGAGCACGACATCAGCGAACTCAGGCGCGAAAAGTTTGACCGCTGCTTCATTGCCCTGCACGGCCGTTTTGGTGAAGACGGCACGGTGCAGGGGGCGCTGGAGCTGGCGGGCATTCCCTACACCGGCTCGGGCGTGATGGCTTCCAGCATTGCCATCGACAAGGTCATGACCAAACGTGTCTGGCTGGCCGAGGGCCTGTCGACCCCGAAGTACACGCTGCTGCGCCGCGGTGCCTATGAACGCGGGCAAGTGATTGCCGTGCCGGACGAATTGGGTCTGCCGCTGATCGTCAAGCCGGCGCGTGAGGGCTCATCCATCGGCGTGGTGAAGGTGGCCGGTTACTCCGGCATGGTCGATGCGGTCGAACAGGCGGCGCAAATGGATGCCGACGTGTTGTGCGAACAATTCATCAGCGGCGATGAAGTGACCTGCCCGGTACTGGGAAGCGGAGATGATGCGCGAGCTCTGCCCGTGATCCGAATTGTTGCGCCTGAAGGCAACTACGACTACCAGAACAAATACTTCACCGACACCACGCAATACCTGGTGCCCTGCAGCCTGCCGGCCGGCGAAGAAGAAGCGATCCAGGCGCTTGTGCTCAAAGCCTACCGCGTGCTGGGATGCCGCGGCTGGGGTCGCCTCGACGTGATGATTGACGGCAAGACCCGCCAGCCCTACCTGCTGGAGATCAACACCTCACCCGGCATGACCGGCCATTCGCTGGTGCCGATGTCGGCGCGTGCCGCGGGCATCAGCTACGAAGACCTCTGCCTGGAAGTGCTGCGCACGGCCAGCCTGGACCATCACCCGTCAACGGGAGGCGCTGCGTGAACCAAGCCCTGCCTGTCCCGCTGGATGTCAAGCTCATGAACACCACGTCGCTGGTGCTGGGACTGGCGTTCGCGGGCATGCTGGTGACGCTGGGGGTGACCTGGCTGCTGCAGCAGAACCTGTTCCGGCTTTCTGCCATCCGGGTCGGCGGCGACCTGACCCACAACAACGCTGTCACGCTGCGCGCCAATGTCGTGCCCAGGCTGGCGGGTAATTTCTTTACCGTCGATTTACCGCGGACACAGGCTGCCTTCGAAAGCGTGCCCTGGGTGCGTCGCGCGGTGGTGCAGCGCGAGTTTCCGAACCGGCTGCGAGTGCTGCTGCAGGAACACCAGGCAATTGCTTTCTGGGGGCAGGAGGGCGATGCCCGTCTCGTCAACAGTTACGGTGAAGTGTTCGAGGCCAACCAGGGCGACGTCGAGTCCGATGACCTGCCCCTGCTCAACGGCCCCTTGGGACAGTCCGCACAGGTACTGCAGGGCTATCGCACGCTGGCACCGGTGTTCGAAAAAATTGACATGCGGCTGACGCAGCTGGAACTGACGGCGCGCGGCAGCTGGCGGGCGCGGCTCGATGAGGGGATCGTGGTCGAGTTGGGGCTCGGCTCGCAGGATGAGATCCGCAGCCGCGCAGAACGTTTTGTGGCCACGCTGACGCAGGTTTCCAGCAAGTTCGGCCGCAGTCTCGAGTCAGCAGATCTTCGCTACAGCAATGGTTACGCGCTCAAGCTGCGAGGCATTACCACCACGGCGCTGGGTGACAAGGAAGACAGGAAAGCAAAAAGGTAAAGATATGGCCAAAGAATACAAAGATCTCGTGGTGGGGCTGGACATCGGGACCAGCAAGGTCATGGCGGTGGTGGCCGAGGTCCTGCCCGGCGGCGAGCTCAAGCTGGCCGGCCTGGGCATTGCCTACAGCAACGGCCTCAAGCGCGGCGTGGTGGTCAACATCGACGCGACGGTGCAGAGCATCCAGCAGGCGCTGAAAGAGGCCGAGCTCATGGCCGACTGCAAGATCGCGCGGGTCTACACCGGCATCACCGGCAGCCATATACGCGGCATCAACTCCAGCGGCATGGTGGCAGTCAAGGACAAGGAAGTGACACAGGCCGATGTGGCGCGCGTGATCGAGACGGCCAAGGCCATCAACATCTCTACCGACCAGCGCCTGCTGCTGGTCGAGCCGCAGGAATTCGTCATCGACGGGCAGGACGTGCGCGAGCCCATCGGCATGAGCGGTATCCGGCTCGAAGCCAAGGTACACATCGTGACCGGCGCCCAGAGCGCGGCGGAAAACATCATCAAGTGTGTGCGCCGCTGTGGGCTGGAAGTGGACCAGCTCATGCTCAACCCGCTGGCATCCAGCCTGTCGGTGCTCAGCCGCGACGAGCAGGAACTCGGCGTGGCGCTGGTCGATATCGGCGCCGGCACCACCGACGTGGCGATTTTTACCGGTGGTGCCATCCGGCACACGGCCGTGATTCCGATTGCCGGCGACTTGATCACCAGTGACATTGCGATGGCCCTGCGCACGCCGACCAAGGACGCCGAAGACATCAAGGTCGAAAACGGTTTTGCCAAACAGCTGCTGGCCGACCCGGACACCCAGGTCGAAGTGCCGGGTCTGGGCGACCGCGGCCCGCGCATGTTATCCAGGCAGGCCCTGGCCGGTGTGATCGAACCGCGCATCGAGGAAATTTTCTCGCTGGTGCAGCAGGTCATCCGCGAGTCGGGCTACGAGGAGGTGCTGTCCTCCGGCATCGTGATCACCGGCGGCAGCGCGGTGATGCCGGGCATGGTCGAGCTTGGCGAGGACATTTTCCTGAAACCGGTGCGGCGCGGTATTCCTCGTTATTCCAGCGCACTGTCGGACATGGTGGCCCAGCCGCGGGCGGCCACCGTCATGGGTTTGCTCGAAGAGGCCCGGCTGGCGCGCATGCGCGGGCACCGTGTCGCGCAAAAGGCAGGCAGCGTTCACAACGCTTTTGGCAAGGTCAAGGACTGGCTCGTGGGGAACTTCTGATGAAAAAATTTCCAAGCTTTACCTGGCGGAGTCCGCGGTGCAAACACTCGGGGGGCGCTGATCCCCCTGCCTGAGGTTTTTCCATTGACAAGAACCCAATAAAAATTTTTGGCAACTGCAACATATTGATAGGAGGCTCACATGAGCATCGAAATGATTGAAATCGAAGAGTTCAACCAGGGCACGCAAATCAAGGTGATTGGCGTGGGTGGTGGTGGCGGCAACGCGGTCGAACACATGATCGAGCGCAACGTCCAGGGCGTGGAGTTCATCTGCGCCAACACCGATGCGCAGGCACTCGGCCGCGGCAGCGCGCACAAGCAGATCCAGCTGGGTGGCAGCGGCCTGGGCGCGGGCAGCAAGCCGGAAAAAGGCCGCGACGCAGCCGAGATGGCGGTGGATGACATTCGCGCCGCCATCGACGGCGCGCACATGCTGTTCATCACGGCCGGCATGGGCGGTGGCACCGGCACCGGCGCGGCGCCGGTGATCGCGCGCATCGCCAAGGAAATGGGCATCCTCACCGTCGGTGTGGTGACCAAGCCTTTCGAGTTCGAGGGCGGACGCCGCATGACCAACGCCGACCTTGGCCTGGCCGAGCTGGAAGCCAATGTCGACTCGCTGATCGTGGTGCTCAACGAGAAGCTGCTCGAGGTGCTGGGCGACGATGTCACACAGGATGAAGCCTTTGCCCATGCCAACGACGTGCTGAAAAACGCTGTCGGTGGCATTGCCGAGATCATCAACGTGCCCGGCCATGTGAACGTCGACTTCGAAGACGTGCGCACCGTGATGGGCGAGCCTGGCAAGGCCATGATGGGTACGGCCCGGGCCAATGGCCCGGACCGCGCGCGAATCGCTGCCGAGCAGGCCGTCGCCTGCCCGCTGCTCGAGGGCATTGATCTCTCGGGCGCCAAGGGCGTGCTGGTGCTGATCAGCGCCGCCAAGGGTTCGCTCAAGCTCAACGAGTCCAAGCTGGCAATGAACACCATCCGTGCCTACGCCTCACCCGACGCGCATGTGATTTACGGCACGGCTTATGACGACGAACTCGGTGACGACATCCGCGTCACGGTGGTGGCCACCGGCCTGAGCCGCCAGGGCATGCGCCGCCAGGCACCTCCGCTGCAGGTGTTGCGCACCGGTACCGACAACATGCCGGTGCTCAACATGGCGGTCGGCGGCGGAACAGTCAGCGGCACCCACCCGGGTGGCAGCAGCATGGGATCGGCCCAGCCGGACTACGGCAACATGGCCGTGCCCAGCGTTTGGCGCACCAACCGCACGCAGGCGGCGGCCAAGGTTGATGCGCTGGCGTCGGGTGGCATGGATGACTTCGAGATTCCGGCTTTCCTGCGCAAGCAGGCGGATTGAGGTTTTCTCCAGAAGAAGAGCGGGGGTGAGCTGCAGTCGGGCTCACCCCTTCTTTTTGCCTGGCCGTCCCGGCCATTTGAAGGAGCCTTCATGAAAATGTCAGCGCTTTGTGCCGCCGCAGCGGCAGTCTTGTTCGCACAGTTCGCAAGTGCACAGACCGCCAGGCCCGAACTGGCTGAAAAGGTGAGTTGGCCCAGCATGCTGTGTGCCGGCACGCCCACCTATGTCTGCAACAGGCTGGAGGCGCAGGGCTACTTGTTCGCCACACCTGGTGCAAAGAAGGTGGTGATGATCTCGCACGGGTCCCAGGGTATCGACAGCCGCATGTTCGACTATGTGGACAGCCTGCAGAAGGAAGGTTTTGCCGCGCTGGTGATCGACCACTGGAAGCCGCGCGGTATCGGCGTGACACATGATGACTACGCGGCAGCTTCGGCCAAGGGCGGCAATGAAAACAACATGGCCTCCGACAGCCTGACCGCTGCGGACTGGTTGCGCGCCAGGGGTTATGAAAAGGTCGGAAGCATCGGAGAGTCACAAGGCTCGGGCGCCGCCATCGTGTTGCAGCAAAAGTGGGCGCACGCACTGATTGACCGGAACATCAGCCGCATCTACGGAAAAGAGTTCCGTGTCAAGCCGCTGGATGCGGTGGTGGGCATGTACGGGTACTGCGGCTTCCGGCATGCCAAGCGGGATGCTTATGTCAATACGCCCTTTCTTTTCATCACAGGCGAGGTGGATGACGAGACGCCGAGCAAGTATTGCGAGCGCTATGTCCCCTGGATGAACGAACGCGGCGGTAATGCAAAAATCATCGTGCTTCCGGGCGAGGGCCACAGTTTCGACGCGCCCTACAAGCGCCAGCGCAATGTCTTCGGGCCTCACTATGCGAAGTGCGACATCCTCGTGGACGACACCGGTGTCACCGAGTTGAACAGCGGTGACAAAATGCCGGGAGTCTTGATTGGTCCGATGCTGGCCAGGTGTGTGAGCAAGGTCTATCACACAGGCTACTGGAAGGACCGCTTCATTGCGGTGCCCCACTGGATAGGGTTTTTCAAGCAGAACCTGTAGCAGTTTGCCTATGAGGGCCATCCATCGATTCAACTGCGCCCGCCAGTCTTAACATTTAAAATCATCTGCATGCTTCAGCAACGAACCCTCAAGTCCCTGACCAAGGCCGTCGGTGTGGGCCTGCACAGCGGGCAGCGGGTCGAACTGACCCTGCGCCCGGCCCAGCCGGACACGGGCATCGTGTTCCGCCGCGTTGACTTGGCCGTCCCGGTCGACATCCCGGTGTCGGCGCAGGCCGTCACCGACACGCGCCTGGCCTCCACCATCTCCAGCGGCGGCACGCGCGTGCTGACGGTGGAGCACCTGATGTCGGCCTGTGCCGGCCTGGGCATTGACAACCTGTATGTGGACATCACGGCCGAAGAGGTGCCCATTCTTGACGGCTCGGCTTCCTCCTTTGTGTTCCTGCTGCAATCCGCAGGCATTGAACTGCAGGCGGCCCCCAAGCGTTTCATGCGTGTGCTCAAACCGGTCGAGGTGCGGGAAGGGCAGGGCGACAATCTCAAGTGGGCGCGGCTGGAGCCTTATCACGGCTACAAGCTCAGCTTCGAGATCGAGTTCGCGCACCGGGTGGTCAATTCCACCGGCCAGCGCGCGGAGTTCGACCTGGGGTCAGGCAGCTATGTGCGCGACGTCGCGCGGGCTCGTACCTTCGGCTTTACCAAGGACGTGGAGATGATGCGCGCCAACGGCCTGAGCCTGGGCGGCGGCCTGGACAACGCGGTGGTGATGGACGACTACCGCGTACTCAACACCGAAGGTCTGCGCTACGACGATGAGTTCGCCAAGCACAAGATGCTGGACGCCATGGGCGACCTGTATGTACTGGGCAAACCGCTGCTGGCTGCCTACAGTGCCTTTCGCTCCGGCCACGCGCTGAACAACAAGCTGCTGCGTGAGCTGCTGTCCCAGCCGGACGCTTACGAGGTCGTCACTTTCGACGATGAGAAAAAAGCGCCCCGGGGTTTTGCGACCCTGGCGCGGGCCTGGTAGGCCGGCGCGCCGCAGGAACAGCATGGTCATTTTCCGTGCCGCCATTTTCCTGCTGCTTTTCGCGTCGGCGGGGTTTTTTGTGGCCTACGCGCTTACCTCGCAGGACCGCTACAAACGGGTTGGGCTGAAACTCCTCATCTGGACGCTGCTTGCCGCTTTCGTCTTTTTTGCGATATTGATACTTGATCGTGTGTAGTCAGTCTGCCGTAGCATCTCAGCACAGCTGACGTCGTGTTGTGCATAACGAAGGCCTGCCCTGCCTGAGTTCCAGTCGAGCGGGTGCGGCACCGGGGACGGGCCAGCGGTACGATGGTTCGCCGTGTCAGATTTACCAGGGGACTGCGATGAAAAGTATGGCCGCGATCGTATTGATGTGTGCAGCAGGTCTCTCCCATGCTGCCGACATTTGGCGCTGGGTAGATGAGCATGGCCGCACACACATGGCCGATTCTGTTCCGGAACGCTATAAGGCCGTTGCGACCAAAATCGAATCCGGGAAGTTTCAGGTGTCCGAAAGTGAGCGTGCGGCTGCCGCCGCACGTGCTGGCAAGGACCGTGAACGGCTGGCCGCCCTGGAAGCCCAACGAATTCGTGCCGAGGCCGCGCAGCACCCGGCTTCCAGCCCGGCAGGCCAGTCTCCAACGGGTCAAACAGGGACGGAATGTGACGCTCTATGGCATGCGTACTATGAGAGCCAGCGCTGCTTTGCTCCCCACCTGCTCCCTCGCGGAGTAAAAGAGGAAGCTTTCCAGCAATGCAAAACTGTCTTGAGTCCGTCCAATCGCTGCGGCCCGGCAAAAAATACCGGGGGTTAACTTCTTGTAGAAATCCCGGCTCTTCAAGGGTTGAGGTCCTGTCGATCCACGGCTGGAAAGTCGCTCGTTCCGCGAAAACCAGGCGGGAGATCAAGGTACAAACCTACCGGCTTCGCCCATCCTTGTAGCTACCCATGCCGCCCTTGCTCAAAGCCCCCGCCTTGACAAGGCGCGCCCTGGCCGTGCCCACATGCGCATGGGTGATCGCCAGTGCCAGCGCATCGGCGGCGTCCTTGCCGGGCAGCCCGGGCAGCTTCAGCAGGCGTTTGACCATTTCCTGCACCTCGGGCTTGCCGGCCTTGCCGTAACCGGCCACCGCCTTTTTCATCTGCAGCGGCGTGTATTCGGCCACGTCGATGTTGCAGCTCACCAGTGCCGTCACGCAGGCACCGCGCGCCTGGCCCAGCATCAGCGTGGCCTGCGGATTCACGTTGACAAACACGATCTCGCAGGCCGAGCTGTCGGGTGTGTAGCGGGCCGTGATTTCGCAGATGCCGTCAAACAGCACTTTCAGGCGGGCCGGCAGGTTGCCGCGGTCCAGGTGCGTGGTCTTGATGGTGCCGCTGGCTACATAGGTCAGCACCGGGCCGTCCACATCGATCACGCCGAAGCCGGTGATCTGCAGGCCGGGGTCAATGCCGAGAATTCTCATTGGAGAAGAGCCCCCACGCTTTTCACTGCGTGTAATACGCTGCCCCCCGAGGGGGCGCTGCGCCTGCGGCCCGGCAAAGCCGGATCCGCGGCCCTGGCTGATAAAGATAGAGCTTTCACGCTGGTCGCTGCGTGTACTGCGCTGTGCACTTTCCGGGTCGTGTCAGGCAGGCTCATAAGCCAAAATACCACCGGACAGAATGAAAGAACACGGGTGCGGCAAAACAAAGCGCGTCGACGCGGTCCAGCAGGCCGCTGGCGCCGGTGACCGACTTGCCTTCGCTGCCCCAGTTGGTGATGCCACGGTCGCGCTTGAGGGCTTTCATGACCAGGTGGCCCAGCGAGCCGGCCACGCAGGCGATCAGCGCCATGGCCACGGCCTGGCCCGGCTTGAAGGGCGTCAGGCCCGACATCAGCCCGCCGACAAAACCGCCAACCGCCAGACCCATCAGCCAGCTGCTCCAGTGAAAACTCTGGCTGACCTGCGGGGCGGTGGGGGCGCGCGGCCATTTGCGCGCGGCCAGGTGCTGCACCAGCATGCCGGTCTGCACGACAAACACCAGGAAGAAGACCAAAAAGGCGCTTTTCCCGACATAGTGCGGAAAGTCCAGCAGCAGCAGCGCGGGCACATGGCTGATGCCGTAGACACAGACCATGATGCCCCATTGCAGCTTGGCGTTGCGCTCCAGGAAGCGCTGCGGGTCGTTGGCCAGCGCACTGACGACCGGGATGGCGAGGAACACATACACCGGAATGAACACCGTCACCAGGTCGAAGTGTTCGGTCATGACCAGCCAGAACTGCGCCGGCAGCACCACAAAAAACGCCAGCACCAGGCTGCGGTGATCGCCGTGGCGCGTTGGCGAAAGCGTGATGAATTCGCGCAGGGCGAAAAACGCCACGATCGCAAACAGCAGGGTGGCCACGGTGTCGCCCAGCGCCCAGCCGACCCAGAACACCGTGCACATCATCCAGGACGTGTTGAGCAGGCTGCCCAGTTCCCGGATGTCCTGGGTACGGGTTTCGTTTTCGCCGTCGTCGCGCAGTGACATGACCACGGCCGCCACCGTGGCGGCGGTCAGCAGGCCAAAGACAATAACGAAGAGCAGGCCGACCTGGTGCGACGGGCTGAGGTTGCGCAAAAAGCTGCTCATCAGGAGTCCTTGAGCGCGATGACGGCCTGGCGTGCCCGGACCAGGAAGCTGCTGCGGTCCTCGCCCGGCTCCAGGGCGATCGGTGCGCCGAAGGTGACCGAACACAGGATGGGCACGGGCACCACTTCACCCTTGGGCATGACACGCTGCACGTTGTTGATCCAGGCGGGCACCAGCACGATCTGCGGAAATTTCATCGCCAGGTTGTAGAGCCCCGATTTGAAGGCCTGCGGCTCTTCCTGGTTGCCGCGTGTGCCTTCGGGAAACAGGATGATGGAGTCGCCGCTTTCCAGTGCGTCGATCAGCGGCTCCAGCGGGTCCTGGTCGCCGGTCTTGGCGCGGTCCACATAGATCGCGTTGAACACCGAGGTGGTGATCCACTGTTTGAAGGGCGTTTTGGTCCAGTAGTCTTTGGCGGCAATCGGGCGCGTGATGCTGCGCAGCTCGCTGGGCAGGGCGGCCCAGATCAGCACCAGGTCGGCATGGCTCTGGTGGTTCGCGAAATAAATGCGCTGCTCGGCCTTGGGCGGGCAGCCCTGCCAGCGGGCCTGGGCGCCCGTCAAAGCGCGGATCAGGCCCAGCAAAAACAGGCTCATCAGCTTCGCTAGCATTTAATGGCCCCCACGCTTGTCGCTTCGCGTACTGCGCTGCCCCCCGAGGGGGCCGCTGCGCCTGCGGCCCGGCGAAGCCGGTTCCGCGGCCCCTGCTGGCCTGGGAGTGCGATCGTTGCACCTTGGCCCGTCATCATGGCACCTCCACGCCACCCATGCGCGCGGCGATGGTGGATGCCCGCGACGCGAGGTAGCCCGAACCGGGCCTTGTCTCGAAGTACCGGGGTCGCGGCAGCATGACGGCCAGGCGCGCGGCTTCGTAGGCACTCAGTTTGGCTGCCGGCTTGCGGAAGTAGTGTTGGGCAGCCGCCTCGGCACCGAACACGCCTTCGCCCCATTCGACGTTGTTGAGGTAGATCTCCAGGATGCGCTGCTTGCTCAGCAGGGCTTCGAGCAGCAGTGTCAGCACCAGCTCCTGGCCCTTGCGCATCAGGGTGCGTTCACCCGAGAGGAACAGGTTCTTCGCCAACTGCTGCGTGATGGTGGAGCCGCCCACAATTTTCAGTGGCCGGGCTGCAGGCCGGCTGCCCGCCGGCACAGCGCGGCTGGCCAGCTTGCCTGCCATCTGCTCGGCCCGCTGTTCGGCGCGGGTGTTTTTCTCCCAGGCTTTTTCCAGTGCTTCCAGGTCCACCCCTTCGTGTTCGACAAAGGTGGCGTCTTCGGACGCGATGACGGCGCGTTTCAGGTTGACGGACAGTTCGGCATAAGGCACCCACTGCTGGCGCCATTTGAGTTCGCCTTTTTCGGTGGCCAGGCGCCAGGCTTCGGAGCGCTGGAAAGCTGTGGACTGCGGATCGACCACTGCCATCAGCGCAATGCGGGCGACAAAATACAGCTGCACCGCCAGGCCCGCCAGCAGCACCAGCAACACCCAGCGCAGTACGGCTTTCATGCCGGCGCCTTCAGCTGTGCCTGCATTTCCTGCAGCACCTGCGCGGAAGGGGGACGCACACCGCGCCAGAACAGGAAGGACTCGGCCGCCTGCTCCACCAGCATGCCGAGGCCGTCGCGCGGGACGGCGCCATGGGTCCGCGCCCAGGCGGCGAAATCCCGTGCCGCTGCGCCGTACATCATGTCGTAGACCAGTGCACCGGGTTTGAGCAAACGTGGCTCGAGTGCCAGGGCGGCGCCACTCAGGCTGCTTGCCGTGGCGTTGATGATCACATCAAAATCGGCCTCCAGCCCTTGCAGGCCACGCGCGATCAGCTCTGTTTTTTGTAGCAAATGCTGAAGCGAGGGATGGTTCGCATGGCGTGCCACCAGCTCGGCGGCGCGAGCCTGCGTGCGGTTGGCCACGACCAGCCGGCGCGACCCGGCTGCCAGCAGCGGCCCCAGCACACCAGCAGCGGCGCCACCGGCGCCCAGCAGCAGCAGGTCGCGCCCGGCCAGGCTGAGACCTGCATTGTTCTGGATGTCGTTGACCAGGCCCAGGCCGTCGGTGTTGTCGGCTTCAATGCGGCCGGTATCCAGTCTCAGGGTGTTGGCCGCCTGTGCCAGCTGTGCGCGTTCGGTGGCCGTGGCGGCGAGCCGGAAGGCTTCGAACTTGAAGGGCACGGTCACGTTGCAGCCGCGCCCGCCGCCGTCCATCCACCGCTGCAGCGTGCCGGAAAAATCATCCAGCGGCGCCAGCAGCTTGCTGTAGGCCACGGCTTGCCCCGTCAGTTCGGCAAAACGTGCATGGATGGCGGGCGACTTGCTGTGTTCAACCGGGTTGCCGAGGACGCAATAGTGATCCATGAGGCCGCTCATCGGTCTGTGAGCCTGGTTTCCAGCGTTTCATCGCGCGTGAACTTGAAGCGCGAGACCACCACGATCTGGTCGGCCTTGCGGCGCATGGCGTCGCTGAAGCGGTCAAACGGGCCGGTGCTGCGCGCAATGCTTTGCGCCCGCCGGTCCAGCGTCAGGTTGCCCGAAGTCTCGGCCACTTCGGTGGAGAGGATGCGCCCGTCGAAGTTCACGGTGAGAATCATGGTGAGCTCGCCATACAGCTTCTTGCCGGCCATTTCCGGGAAGTTCACCGTGCCTTTTTCCTCGATTTTCCGGCGCAGCGTGTCGTAGTAGATCGCATACACCTCCTCGCGGGTGGCGGGGCTGATGTAGCGCTTCTTGGGCCTGGCGTTTTCTTCATTGATGCGGCGCTCGATCTCGGCCAGGATCTTGATCAGCTGCTTGCGCTTTTCCTCGCGCTCGACATGGGCCGTGTCGGTGGACGGCACCTTGGGGTCGGGTGGCGGCATGGCTGCCAGCTGTTTCTTGAGCTGTGCGAGCAGCAGGGTTTGCTGCTCCTGCATGGCCTCGACCTTGCGCTGCGCGTCTTCGCTCGCATCGCCAAGCTCGGTCAGCGCCGAGGGCGGCAGCGGGCTGGTGGCCCGGCCTTTTTCCGCCTCGCCGCCGCCGGCCAGCGAAGCCTGGGCAATGGCCTTGGCCTGCTCGGGCCGCTCATTGCTTTTGGCGTTGACCAGGATCACTTCCAGCGGCGTGTCCTGAAAAATGCGGTTGAAGCGTTCCGGATCGACAAAACGCACGGTCAGCAGGACCGCATGCACGGCGATGGATACGCCCAGGGCGATTTGCAGGGTGCTGGGGGACTTCACAGGAGAGGATTATCGATGCTAAGCGGTTGTCACGGGGGGCTCGTCGGCCGGCTCGTTCAGATCGACGGCGATCGAGATCGGACCAGCGGCGATTTCCGAGTCGTTGTCTTCTTCTTCCACCTGTTCGGCGGCAGCGTCGTCCACCACCACATCGAGGCGCTCGATCACGGTGCTGTTCACGTCCAGCGTGATTTCGTCGATGTCGCCCAGGCGGATGCGCACTTTCGCGCCGCGCGGCAGGCCCTGGGCGCCGGCGGCCGGCAGCACCAGCGGCAGGTCGTCGGCGCGCACCAGGTTGTCCTTGAAGGCGGTTGCCGTCAGTTCGGTGATGCTGTTTTGCTGCAGGTATTTGAGCGTCCAGTAACGCTCGATGCCGGCCTGGAACCCGTTGTAGGCGCTGTAGGCACCGTCAAAGCCCGAGATGATGGAAAACAGTTCCGCGTCTTTCGGCTTGAAGGGTGCGGCCAGCGCGGCCGTGCGGCCGTGTTTGACGCAGGCGATGATCTGCCACTGGTTGACCAGGTCGGTGTAGCGGCGCAGCGGGGAGGTGGCCCAGGCGTAGCTTTTGACGCCGATGCCGGCATGCGGCAGGGCCTTGGTGCCCATGCGCACCTTGACGCCGGGCAGCAGGCTGGCCTGGCTGCGGTAAATGCCGGGCACGCCGTGCGCGGCCAGCCATTCGCCCCAGGTGCTGTTCGCCAGGATCATGGCCTCGGCGACGATCAGGTCCAGCGGTGCGCCGCGTTTGCGGATGCTGATGCTGACCGCCTCGTTGCCCTCGGGTTCCTTGCCCGTGGGGTTGGCCAGCGAGAAGTTGTAGTCGGGCCGGTTGAAGTTCTCCGGTTTGCCGCGCACCACTTCGCGCCTGGCTTTGAGGTGCATGGCCAGCCGGTGCAGGAAGGCCAGCTCCACGCCCCAGGCAACGCCGGCAGGGGGCGAGGTCTGCGCTGCTTCAAAAAAAGCCTCGGTGAACACGCTGTCCAGCTGGTCGTGGCGCAGATTGGCCGCAATCGGCACCTGTTCCAGGCGCGTCGCCGTTTCGCGGATCTCCAGCGTGCTTTCGTCGAGCGTGACATACAGCGACAGGGCCGGGCAGTTGCGCCCCTCCTGCAGCGTGTAGCTCTGCACCACCTCGTCGGGCAGCATGGTCAGCTTGTAGCCCGGCATGTAGACGGTGGACAGGCGCGCGCGCCCCACGGCGTCCACCGGGCTGCCCGGCAACACCGCAAGCCCCGGCGCGGCAATATGGATGCCCAGCGTGACCGTGCCGCTACCTAGGCCCTGCACCGACAGCGCGTCGTCGATCTCGGTGGTGCTGGAGTCGTCGATGGAAAACGCCCTGACGTCCGCAAGCGGCAGCTCGTCCGGAATCTTCGGCGCCTGCACGGCCGGAAAACCTGTGCCTTTCGGAAAATTTTCGAACAGGAAACGTTTCCAGTGGAACTGGTAAGGCGAGGCAATGGCGCCCGACTGCTGCAGCAGGTCCAGCGGCGCCTTGTGCGCAGAACGCGAGGCCTCGACCACCGCCTTGTATTCGGGGCTGTTTTTGTCCGGTTTGAACAAAATTTTGTAGAGCTGCTCGCGCACCGGCGCCGGGCACTGGCCCTGCACCAGTTCTTCAGCCCAGGCGCTGATCTGTGCAACAACCTGTTTCTTTTTCTCGATGGCCGCCAGGGCCTGCTGCAGAATTTCGGCTGGCGCTTTCCTGAAGCGACCTTTGCCGGCGCGCCGGAAATAATGCGGCGCTTCGAACAGGCGGAACAGGGCTGCGGCCTGTTGCTCGGTGGAGGCCGGTTTCGCAGGGTCGGCGCTGAAGTAGTCGCGCGCCAGGTCGGCGAAGCCGAATTCTTCTTCGCTCGCAAATTCCCAGGCCAGGTCGAGCTCAATCTCCTGGCTCAGGGACTGCCCGACGCTGACCAGTTGTGCGGGCGCGGGTTTTTCGAATTTCAGCAGCGCGTTGACGGCTTTGACCTTGACACGTTTGCCCGAGTCGAGTTCGACCTGCAGCGAGGTGTCGGCCTCGGACAAAATGCGGCCGGCGAGAAACTTGCCGGCCTCTTCAAACAATACAAACAAAACAACATCCTTTAATTACTTCTCCTAGTGTAATCAGCCGCCCTCCGGCTGCCCTCAGGCGAGTTCGAGGAAGTCCATCACTTCCAGCAGATGCCTGTCGAAGTCGCTGATGGCGTGGTCGCCGCCTTCGAGCAGCTTGATGCGGGCGCCCGGGTAACGGCTCGTCATTTCGCGCCAATCCAGTACCTCGTCGCCCTTGGCGATGACGGCAAAGTAGTTCTCCGGCCGGGCCACGGGGCCGTGCTCCAGGGCACGCAACTCGTCCACAAAACGCGGCTCGAAGAAAAAACGCTCGTTCGGGTCATGCCAGGCGGTCTGCTCGCCGATGTAGCCGGCCAGGTCGCGCGCCGGGTTCACCGCCGGATTGAGCAGCACGGCCCGGCAAGCGCAGGTCTCGGCCACATGCGTCGCATAAAAGCCACCCAGCGACGAACCCATCACCGCCATCGAGGCACGCGGCCAGCCGGCCACACCTTCGGCCAGCATCTGCATGGCTTTTTGAGGCGACGGGGGCAGTTGCGGGCACCACCACACCACTTCGGGGTGGTGGTTCTGCATCCAGGCGGAGACCTGCCGGGCTTTGGTGGATTGGGGGGAGGAGCGGAAACCGTGGAGGTAGAGGAGGTGGTTGGTTGGCATGGAGCTATGGTAAATCCGCGGCTAGCGGTGGTGGGCTGTATCTGCCTGTTCTTGCGATTAAAAAGTGGTGTTTGCCCAATGGATTCGGGTGCAATTAGCTATTGAATTTATAGCGCGTATCGCTTTTGCTGCTTTTTGGCTGGACTTGTTGAGGTTCGTTTTTCAAATGCTGAGCCTATGGTTTGCCAGCAAGCCGGGACTCGCCCCGGCGGGCGACTTACTTTTCTTTGCTTCGCCAAAGAAACCTAAGGAAAAGAAAGGCGACCCGATGGTCCGGGTCCCCTGCGCTGCGCTTCGGGGCAACCTCCGGTGCTCGCCGAAAACGGGGTCGAGCTCGAACTCGCTACGCTCAGACAATCGCTCGCCCTGATCCGTTTTCAGCTGCGCTCCTCGGCCCAGCCCGACGGGTGGGGGAATGAATTCCGGGTACGAGATCGGATGCGGGCAGACCTGACGCGCGCAGCGCGTCAGGTCGGGTTCAGTGGCAGTCATGTTTGCACGAGGTCGCAGCACACGCGGCCAAATGAAGTCCCCCTCCATCGCCCAGCGGGTCGAGGGAGGGGTTAGGGGTGGGAGTGGGGAGTCGCTCCTACTGTCTAAAGCGGACCACTAGCGCAGCGTGATGCTGTCGAGTGCGGATTTGATCCCTGCAGCGAACCAGCCGGCATCCAGCTGGCAGATAATCCCTCCTCATGTCCGCCGTTTTCGACAAACCTTCTGTTTTCCAGCGCGCCGCCCCGATGTTCCGGGGCTTTGACGGCCCGTTGGCGTTTGCGGTTTTCCTGCTGGCCAGCGCCGGGCTGATGATCATGTATTCGTCTGGTTTCGACCATGGCACCCGCTTTGTCGACCATGGGCGCAACATGCTGATCGCCGGGGCCATCATGTTTGTGGTGGCGCAGATCCCGCCGCAGCGCCTGATGGCTTTTGCGGTGCCGATGTATGTGACCGGCGTGGCCCTGCTGGTCGCGGTGGCAATTTTCGGCATCACCAAAAAAGGCGCCAGACGCTGGATCAACCTGGGCATCGTGATCCAGCCCAGCGAAATCCTGAAAATCGCCATGCCGCTGATGCTGGCCTGGTGGTTCCAGAAGCGCGAAGGCCAACTGCGGCCCTTCGATTTCCTGGTGGCTTGCCTGCTGCTGGTGGTGCCGGTGGGCCTGATCATGAAGCAACCCGACCTGGGTACCTCGCTGCTGGTGCTGGCTGCGGGCCTGGCGGTGATTTTCTTTGCCGGACTGAGCTGGAAGCTGATTGCCCCGCCTGTATTGCTCGGGCTGGCCGGCGTCTTCCTGGTGGTCTGGTTCGAGCCGCAGCTGTGCGCCGACGGCATGCGCTGGCCGGTGCTGCACGATTACCAGCAGCAGCGCATCTGCACGCTGCTCGACCCGACGCGTGACCCGCTGGGCAAGGGCTTTCACATCATCCAGGGCATGATCGCCATCGGCTCCGGGGGTGTGATGGGCAAGGGCTTCATGCAGGGCACGCAAACCCATCTGGAATTCATTCCCGAGCGCACCACCGATTTCATTTTTGCCGCCTACTCCGAGGAGTTCGGACTGCTGGGCAACCTGGCGCTGATCGGCGCCTTTGTTTTCCTGATTTTCCGCGGCCTGCTCATCGCGCTGGAAGCGCCCACGCTGTTCGCGCGGTTGCTGGCAGGCGCCGTCACCATGATTTTTTTCACCTACGCTTTCGTCAACATGGGCATGGTCAGCGGCATCCTGCCGGTGGTGGGCGTGCCTTTGCCCTTCATCAGCTACGGCGGCACGGCCATGGTCACCCTGGGGCTGGCGGTCGGGATACTGATGTCGATCTCCAAGGCCAAACGGCTGGTGCAAAGTTAACCATGGCGGCGCTCCTGCCCGCAAAGATGGTTTCCATCATCGGTGTCGGCAACATGGGTGGGGCCATGGCCGCCAACCTGTTGGCGCAGGGCTGGTCGGTGCAGGTTTGCGACATCGATCCGGTCAAGCTTGCCGACCTGGAGCAAAAAGGCGCTTCTGCCCTTGCCACACCTGCACAGTCGGCTACGAATTCAATAGCGTTTGTGATCTGCGTGGTGGATGCGGCGCAGACCGAAGACGTGTTGTTCGGCGATCAGGGCCTGGCCCGCATGTTGCTGCCGGGGCATACCGTGGTACTTTGCCCGACGATCGCGCCGCAGGATGTCGAGTCGTTTGCCGACCGGCTGGCCGCGCTGGGGGTCCACACGGTGGATGCGCCGATGTCGGGTGGGCCGGCACGGGCGCGCGACGGCACCATGAGCCTGATGGTGGCTTGTCCCGCTGCGGTGTACGAGCAGCAGGCGGCCCTGCTGCAAGCCCTTTCCGGCAAGCTGTTTCGCATCAGCGAAAAGCCGGGCGACGGCGCCCGCACCAAGCTGGTCAACAACCTGCTGGCGGGCATCAACCTCGTGGGCGCTGCCGAGGTGCTGGCTCTGGCGGGGCAGATGGGGCTGGATCTGGGCAAGACGCTGGATGTCATCGAGCAGTCCAGTGGCCAGAGCTGGATTGGTTCGGACCGCATGCGCCGGGCCCTGGCAGGCGACTATGCGCCGCGCGCGCATGTGACCCTGCTCGAAAAAGACACCCGTTTGGCGGTGGAGGCAGCGCGCGCAGCCGGCTTTGACGGCCCGCTGGGCGCGCGGACCAGCCAGGTTTTTGCCGACGCCCATCAGGCGGGACTGGCCGGCCTGGATGACGCGGCGATTTTCAAGTACCTGGCCGGCCGGTAAAGCAGCCATGGCAAGCGGGAGCAGGGCGTGCTTGCCTGATTTTTAGGCAACACCGGTTTGGACGCGCAGAAGCCTTCTCGCAAGGAGGCTGGAGGCAGACTGCCTACAATGAGCCCATGACCGCACTCAAATCCTCGCCTTCGTCTGCCCGCAAGCCAACCCCCGCTTCTGCCTCCGCCAGTCGGCCGAACTCCGACGCCACGTCGGAGCGGCTGGCGATTGCGCAAAAGCTGCTGCTGGCACCGTTCGGGCTGACCGAGGCGCACCTGAGCCGGGCCCTGGGTGAAATCACGTCGCACGGCGTTGATGACGCGGACCTGTACTTCCAGTACACGCGTAGCGAAGGCTGGAGCCTGGAAGAGGGCATCGTCAAGACCGGCTCTTTCAGCATCGACCAGGGGGTGGGGGTGCGTGCCGTCAGCGGCGAAAAAACCGCGTTTGCCTATTCCGACGATATCTCCGAGGCTTCGCTGCTGGATGCCGCCCGCACCGTGCGCACCATCTCGGCCGCCACACGGGTGGGCCGCGCCAAGGTGGGTGCCCGAAAAATTGCCGCCAGCCGCTCGCTGTACCAGGACATGGACCCGATTGCGACGCTGGACAGCACGGCCAAGGTCAAGCTGCTGGAGCGTGTGGAAAAGCTCGCCAAGGCCAGGGACCCGCGCATTGTGCAGGTCATGGCCGGGCTGGCCAGCGAATACGATGTGGTGATGGTCGCGCGCGCCGACGGCACGCTGGCCGCTGACGTGCGCCCGCTGGTGCGCCTCTCCGTGACGGTGATTGCCGAGAAGAAGGTCGCCGGCGTGAGCCGCCGCGAAATGGGTTCGGGCGGCGGCGGTGGCCGTTTTGGTCTGGCCTATTTCGGCGAAGCGCAGATCAACGAATACGTCAATGACGCCGTGCAGGCTGCCTTGTCGAACCTAGAGGCGCGGCCGGCGCCGGCCGGCGAAATGACCGTGGTGCTTGGCCCCGGCTGGCCCGGCATTTTGCTGCACGAAGCGATCGGCCACGGCCTGGAAGGCGATTTCAACCGCAAGGGTTCCAGCGCCTTCTCGGGCCGTATCGGCGAACGTGTGGCCGCCAAAGGCGTCACTGTGCTGGACGACGGCACGATTGCCGACCGCCGCGGCTCGCTCAATGTCGATGACGAGGGCCATGCCAGCCAACGCAATGTGCTGATCGAGGACGGCATCCTCAAGGGCTATATCCAGGACTCGCTCAACGCACGCCTGTCCGGCGTCAAGCCTACGGGCAATGGCCGCCGCGAAAGTTATGCCCATGTGCCGATGCCGCGCATGACCAATACCTATATGCTGGGTGGCGACAAGGCGCCGGAAGAAATTGTCGCCAGCATCAAGAAGGGCCTGTACGCCACTAATTTCGGCGGCGGCCAGGTCGACATCACCTCGGGCAAGTTCGTGTTTTCCGCGAGCGAGGCCTTCTGGGTGGAAAACGGCAAGATTTTGTACCCGGTCAAGGGTGCGACGATTGTCGGCAACGGCCCGGATGCGCTGACCCGTGTCACCATGATCGCCAACGACATGCAGCTCGACAGCGGCGTCGGCACCTGCGGCAAGGAAGGCCAGAGCGTGCCGGTGGGTGTCGGCCAGCCAACCCTGCGCATTGACGGGTTGACGGTGGGCGGCACGGCCTGACGCCTTTGCGGATCTGCCCATGAGTGACCCTTCGCCCAACTCGGCGTTGCCGATCAACCCGTCAACGCAGCTTCCCAGCATCCAGAGTTTTGGCGAACTCAGCCATTTTTTGCGCTCGGCCATGGCCGACGAGGAGTCGCTGCAGCTGGCCGATGGCATGGGTGGCTTGGCGGCGAGCATCGAAGCCGTGCTGTCCGGCCTCAGGCGTGATACCGACCCCGCGGCCCAGGCGCCCGCGCTGATGGATTTGATGACCATCCTGCGCGAGCATCGGGCGCTGGTGATCGCGCTATCGCCCGCCTGGCGCGGCCTCTACGAATACGCGTCCTACCTCGCCGCACTGAACAACTTCCGTGTGCTGATTGGCGAGTGGCTGCTTGCAGCGACGCCGAAGGCCCCGTCGGGAAAAGCGCCGCAGGCGATCAGTTTTGAGGATTTCGAACTGGTGGGATGGCGCACGCTGGGCGAAGGCATGCTGCTGATCGACATGTACGAACAGCTTGCCGGCGGAGAAGTGGGTGAGTCCACCGCGACGTTCGATGAAGCGCGGGCGGCGCGCGCCCGAACCTGGTGGGAGCGCTTGCGCGGGTAGCCTGGCCCCCACGGTCGCGCACTGCGTGTCGCTTCCTGCACCTTGCAGGCCGCCGCTCGCCAGAGGCTTCGCTTCTGTCGCCTGTCCAAAGCTGCTCAAGCAGCTTTGGAGCCGCAGGCTCCAGCCCCGAGGGGGCCGCTGCGCCTGCGGGCCGGCGAAGCCGGACCCGCGGCCCCGGCTGGTGAAGAGTCGTTTCGCCCGCGCTGCGGCTTGTGCTACATTCCAGTCCATGTCAGCCGCGAAATTTTATTTTGCTTACTTTTGGTTCTCAAGCGCCTCCGGCGGTAGAGAGATCCTCGCGTAGGCAGATAAATACGCAACAGATTCTTGAAAACCGCCGGGATACCCGGCGGTTTTTTTTTGTGCTGCGAAGAGCTGCTCCAGGCAGGCACAGTGCCGATTGACGTGTTGTTGAAGTTTTTAAAAGGAAGCCAGCCATGAATGCAAAAGCCAACCCAGCCAGCGATGCCTGGTATGCGAGTCCTGTCGACAAAACCAGCCAGACAGACGACGAACGCATCAAGGACATCACTGTGTTACCCCCGCCCGAGCATTTAATCCGCTTCTTTCCGATCAGCGGCACCGCCGTCGAATCGTTGATCACCCAGACACGCGGCAATATTCACCGCATCATGGCGGGCAAGGACGACCGCCTTCTTGTGGTGATCGGCCCGTGTTCCATCCATGACCCGGCAGCGGCGCTGGAATATGCGCGCCGCCTGGCCGTGCAGCGCGAGAAATACGCCGGCACGCTGGAAATCGTGATGCGCGTGTACTTTGAAAAACCGCGCACCACAGTAGGCTGGAAAGGCCTGATCAACGATCCTTACCTCGATGAAACCTACCGCATCGATGAAGGCCTGCGCATCGCACGGCAGTTGCTGATCGACATCAACCGCTTGGGCTTGCCCGCCGGCAGCGAGTTTCTTGATGTGATTTCACCGCAGTACATCGGTGACCTGATTGCCTGGGGCGCCATTGGTGCGCGCACCACCGAAAGCCAGGTGCACCGGGAGCTGGCTTCCGGCCTGTCGGCCCCTATCGGATTCAAGAATGGCACCGACGGCAACATCCGCATCGCCACCGACGCGATCCAGGCTGCCGCGCGCGGGCACCATTTCCTGTCAGTGCACAAGAACGGCCAGGTCGCGATTGTGCAGACCAGCGGCAACAAGGACTGCCACGTGATCCTGCGCGGCGGCAAGGCACCGAATTACGATGCGGCCAGCGTGGGCGCGGCCTGCAAGGAACTGGAAGCGGCCAAACTGCCGGGCACGCTGATGGTCGATTGCAGCCACGCCAACAGCTCCAAGCAGCATGAAAAACAGCTGGAGGTGGCGCGCGACATCGCCACCCAGGTTAGCGGCGGCTCGACGCAGGTGTTTGGCCTGATGGTGGAGAGCCACCTGCAGCCGGGTGCCCAGAAATTCACGCCGGGCAAGGACGATGCAAAAAAGCTTGAATACGGTAAAAGCATCACAGACGCCTGCCTGAGCTGGGACGATTCGTTGAAACTGCTGGACGTCCTGTCCGAAGCAGTGAAGCTCCGGCGCAACGCTTGAGGCCAACTCCCCCATTTGAGGGATGGCCAGCCAATCAATTGGTGTTAAATTGTTAGTCTGCCGTTACATATCGGCCGGAACCGCTGCGGTACCACTCAACCAGAGCAGTCGATCAATGAAAGCACCATGTCGTTTGAGCAACCTGTTCTCTGGTTAGGGTTGGCCGGGTTCACGCCCGAGCAGCGCGATCAGCTCTCTTCACTGCTGGCTCAGATGCCCAAGGGAGGGCCAGTTTGGCGCGTTGGCTTGTTTGCCGAGGCCGATGGCTGGCTGGTTGCTGGCGAAAAGTGCCGGCTGGTCGGTACCGACACACTGAAAATCCTGGCCGGCCTGCCGACGGAGCGGACCGTGCAGCTCGACTTGGACGAAGTCGACCGGCCGATCGCCTTTGCGCTACCGCTGGCCTCCAGTGACTTCGACCCCAAACATACCTTCGACCTGGGTTCGGCGGCCAGCCTTCACCAGGCGCTGCAGCATTTCGAAAGCTGGCTCCGGCCCCTGCGTTCACAGTTTGTGCTGGGCGGGCAGCTGATCGCGCGTGAGAGCGAGTTGCTGCCCGGCATTTACCACGTCAGCTCCAAGGGGGCGTTACTGGCGGTGATGGATTTTCACGAGTGGCGCATCGGGATTGCACGCCGGGCCGAGCCGGCTGATTTTGAGCAGGCCCATTGGGACAGGCGCCCCCTGGAGGCGCACGATATTCCCTCGCATTTTCTGCGCAGTAGCCTGACGCAGCTGCGCTGGATCTATGCGCAGCGTACAGAGCGCGATGTGCTGCCGCCGCGTTATCGGAGCAAGCCGGTTTATTTCCGCCACGCGCCGGCGGTGCCCACGCGCTGGCTCAGGGATTCCCAGTTGCTGCTGCTGCGCGAACTGTCGGTTGAAGGTGGAAGCTTTGACGCACTGCAGCGCCGTACCGGGCTGACGCCCAGCCAGCTGACACGGGATCTGGCCAGCCTGTATTTCGCCGGCTCGGTCACCACCACGCCGGACAAGGCCGGTACCGCCGCTTTTTCTGTGGGCGAGGACAGTTTGCCCGGTAAAAAGCCGAACGGACTGGCCCAGGCTGCACCTGCGGCCCAGCCCGCCAGCGTTGTACCGAGGAGGGATTTGACGGCGCCAGCGCAACTGGGCCGCAAATAGGCTGGTGGCGGGTTTGCGCAGGTGCGCGGGTTTTCGGGGATTGCCGGCTGGGGCGGTGGCGTTCATGCTGAACGACCCTGTTGGATACCGAGGCAGCCATGCGCAGCGAAGTCACCGTGACCTTCAAAAACAGCCCACCCCTGCGGGTGGACCTCAATGAAGTGCAACCCATGCCCCACGATGCAGCGAGGCTCTGGCTTGATGAGCAGTTCACCCGGATGGACTGCGAGCCCCTTCGGCCCACCGGCAAGTTGCTGATGGCCGACAAGGTGCTGGTGGTGGCCCAGGCAGCAGGCCCGGAGCTGTTTGCCGACGCCGCATGGGCCCAGTCCTTTGCACGCGCCGCCAGCGCCTCGCTGGCCAAGCCGGTGATCCACATTGATGTGCCGGCCATGGCGATCAGTTACTAGCCGGGTGCAGTACTTAAGACATTTTTGGCTTGCGGCCCTTTAAGCATGGTCATACCATGCTATTAAAAGCGTAGTGATCTATCCTGCTTTCAATTCTTCCAGCAGCCTGGCGTGAATGCCGCCGAAGCCGCCGTTGCTCATGCACAACAAATGGTCGCCGGGTCTGGCAGCCGCCTTGACCTGGGCCACCAGCTGGTCGATGTTGTCCGCCACCTGCGCACGTTCACCCATGGGCGCCAGCGCGGCACGGGCGTCCCAGTCGAGTCCGCCGGCGTGGCAAAACGCAAGTTCGGCCTGCTCCAGGCTCCACGGTAGCTGCGCTGTCATGGTTCCCAGCTTCATGGTGTTGCTGCGCGGCTCGAAGATGGCCAGGATGCGCTGGCCACCGCCCTGGCTGTCCAGCTGGCGCCGCAGGCCGTCGATGGTGGTGTGGATGGCCGTCGGGTGGTGCGCAAAATCGTCATAAACGGTGATGCTGCCGCCACTGCGGGTGACCACGCCACGCACTTCCATGCGTCGCCTGACGTTTTCGAAACTGCCCAGGGCTTCGGCCGCGGTCTGGGGTGCCACACCCACATGCTCGGCTGCGGCGATGGCGGCCAGCGCGTTGAGCTGGTTGTGTACGCCGCCGATGGCCCACTCGACACGCGCGACTTTCCGGCCGTCCTTGAGGACATCGAAAGCCGCGGGTTCGCCCTGGGCCGAAAAACCTTCAGCCGGGGAGCCACCGAAGAGTACACGCTCACTCCAGCAGCCTTGGGCCAGCACGCGGGCCAGGCTTTCTTCGCGGGCATTGACCACCAGCCGGCCAGAACCGGGTACCGTGCGCACCAGGTGATGAAACTGGCGCTCGATCGCGGCCAGGTCGTCAAAAATATCGGCGTGGTCGAACTCGAGGTTGTTCAAGATGGCGGTGCGCGGCCGGTAATGGACGAACTTGCTGCGCTTGTCGAAAAACGCGGTGTCGTATTCGTCGGCCTCAATTACAAAGGTGTTGCCGGTGCCCAGACGGGCAGACACGCCGAAATTGAGCGGCACGCCGCCCACCAGAAAGCCCGGCTGCAGGCCGGCGCATTCCAGAATCCAGGCCAGCATGGCCGTTGTGGTGGTTTTGCCATGGGTGCCTGCCACGGCGAGCACATGGCGCGGGCCGGTGGCGTGGTGTGTCGGGTGGTGCAGCACATGGCCCGAGAGCCACTGTGGGCCGCTGGTGTAGGGCAGGCCGGCGTCGAGAATGGCTTCCATGAGTGGGTACCGGGGTTTGCCACTGGGGTCTTGCGCGCGGGACACCACGTTGCCGACCACGAAGACATCCGGCGAAAAAGCCAGCTGGTCGGTGGCATAACCTTCGATCAGCTCGATGCCCAGAGCGCGTAACTGGTCGCTCATGGGGGGATAGACCCCGGTATCGCAACCGGTCACCTTGTGCCCGGCCTCGCGTGCCAGCGCAGCCAGGCCGCCCATGAAGGTGCCGCAAATTCCCAGAATATGTATGTGCATGGGGATATTCTAGGAGGGACGGCTGCCCCTTCCCGCGCCGGGCCTGCCGCGGGCGTCCTCGCGTTCCTTGAGGAAAATCAGTCTCCAGCCCTTGGGTGCCGGGCAGAATATGCTATTTATTTTGTAGCGACCATGGGGTGTACCGCTTTGCCCCATCGCGGCCAAGGCTGCTGCCTGCAACTTTCAGGCGGGCGCCGGGTCAATCGATGCAAAATCAACAGGCTGCCGGCACCTGGCAGTGCATTGCCGAGAACCCCCCTTTGAACCCGACTACCCTGAAACTGGAAATTGCAGCCACCGCTGCCGCGCTGGTGGTGGAAGAGGGGCTGGAGTACGGCCCAGCCAAACACCGCGCCATCAAGCAGATGAACCTGCCCCAGCGCAGCGAACTTCCCGGAAACGACGAGGTGGAAGACGCCGTCCGCGAATACATCGCACTGTTTTGCGCCGACACCCAGCCAGTTGAATTGGCCGCCTTGCGCGAACTGGCGCTGACCTGGATGACGCGTATGGCGCAGTTTCGCCCCTACCTGGGCGGCGCCGTCTGGCATGGCACGGCCACCCGCCTGTCCGACATCTATATCCAGCTTTTTTGCGATGACCCCAAATCCGCCGAAATTGCGTTGATTGAGCACAACGTGGACTACGAGCCGCGCACGGTCACCGGCTTCACCGGCAGCAATGTCGAGGCGCTGAGCTTGCGCAGCCTGTGCAAACCACTTCAGGAAACCGTGGGTGTGCACTTGATGGTGTATGACCACGACCAGCTGCGCGGTGCCTTGCGGCCCGATGCCAAAGGCCGCAAGCCACGTGGGGACCTGGCCGACGTGCAAAAATTGCTGATGTCCGGTCCGGGATCCCCATCATGAAACGCAGGCCATTGATATTTGGCAGCGTGGCTGCAATCGCCGCGCTTGCGGGAGCCGGTGTGGCTTGGTGGGAAACCGAATCGCATACCCGGGCCGCGGGCGCAGGCGGACCAGACGATGGGCCTGGCCCATTCTGGATGCAAACCTTCGATACCCCCGACGGTGCCAAATTGGCACTGGCAAGTTTTTCCGGGAAACCCCTGCTGGTCAATTTCTGGGCAACCTGGTGTCCACCTTGTATCGAAGAATTACCTCTTCTTGATCGCTTTTATCAGGAAAACAAGTCTAAAAGCTGGCAAGTTGTCGGGTTGGCTGTTGATCAGCCAGCGGCTGTGCGGACCTGGTTGCAGCGCAAACCTCTGAGTTTTCCGGTGGCCATGGCTGGATTCGCGGGCACCGAACTCAGCAAATCCCTGGGTAATCTGTCTGGCGGGTTGCCATTTACCGCGGTGTTTGGGGCGTCCGGTCAATTGTTGCATCGCAGGAGTGGCAAGGTTTCTCCGGAGGATCTGGCCCAGTGGGCGCAATTGGGCTGATGCAGGCAGAAATTGCATTCTCGAAAGCGGCAGGAACTGGGGTAAAGTTCGTTCCTGCCCGGCGCTGACCGGGGAAGGAGGAGCATGATGAGCGTACTGGTATTGCATGGGCCCAACCTGAATTTGCTCGGCACAAGAGAGCCGCAAATTTACGGTTCGACTACTTTGGATCAAATTAACGAAGATTTGGTTAAATTCGCGGCAGATCGGGGCTCTTCGCTCCAAACTTTTCAGAGCAACCACGAAGGGGCGCTGGTGGACCGGATCCAGCAGGCGCGCGGCGATGGCACGCAGTTCATTGTCATCAATCCTGCTGCTTTTACTCACACCAGTGTGGCGATTCGCGACGCCATCGCGGCCATCGCCCTTCCGTTTATCGAGGTGCATTTGTCGAACGTTCACCGGCGTGAAGCCTTTCGCCATCATTCCTACTTCTCGGATCTTGCTGAAGCCGTGATGGCCGGTTTTGGACCGGTGGGCTATCGCTATGCGGTAGACTTCGCCCTTTCCCGTCTGGCTAAAAAAGCCTGAATTAATAAAATTACCTGATTTTTAGATGCCGAAAGGTGTACAAAGCGGAGTTTAGGCGCAATTTGGCGCCTTGCCGCCTGTCCCTGTCAGCAAGAATGAATGTCAGAAGTGCGCGTTGAGCACTCACCGTCGCTGGAGAAACCATGGATCTAAGAAAACTCAAGACATTGATTGACCTCGTTTCCGAGTCCAATGTGTCCGAACTGGAAATCACCGAGGCCGAAGGCAAGGTGCGCATCGTCAAGTCGGGCGGTACGCCCATGGTGATGCAGGCACCCATGGCCATGGCGCCTGCGCCCATGGCGGGTCCCGCCGCCGCACCGGCAGCACCGATGGAGGCAGCGCCCGCCGCACCAGCAGGCCATGCAGTCAAGTCCCCGATGGTCGGTACCTTTTACCGCTCCTCCAGCCCCGGTGCCAAGGCGTATGTTGAAGTGGGCAGCCAGGTCAAGGAAGGCGAGACCATCTGCATCATCGAGGCGATGAAAATCCTCAATGAAATCGAAGCCGACAAATCGGGCACCGTCACCCGCATACTGTGCGAGAACGGCCAGGCTGTGGAATACGGGCAACCGCTCTTCATGATCGAGTGATCGCTGCATGTTCAAAAAGATACTGATCGCCAATCGCGGCGAAATCGCCCTGCGTATCCAGCGCGCCTGCCGGGAACTCGGTGTCAAGGCCGTGATGGTTTATTCGGAAGCAGATCGCGAGGCCAAGTACATCAAGCTGGCCGACGAGTCGGTCTGCATCGGCCCGGCCCCCTCTGCGCTGAGTTACCTCAACATGCCAGCCATTATTTCGGCGGCCGAGGTGACGGACGCTGAAGCGATTCACCCCGGCTACGGTTTCCTGAGCGAAAACGCCGACTTTGCCGAGCGTGTGGAGAAAAGCGGTTTCAAGTTCATAGGACCAACGCCGGAGTCGATCCGCATCATGGGCGACAAGGTCTCGGCCAAGCAGACCATGATCAAGGCCGGTGTGCCTTGTGTTCCTGGTTCCGAAGGCGCTTTGCCTGACGACGCAGCGGTCATCAAGCGCACCGCCAAACAGGTGGGTTATCCGGTGATCATCAAGGCGGCCGGTGGCGGCGGCGGGCGTGGCATGCGGGTGGTGCATACCGAGGCGGCGTTGCTCCATGCGGTGCAGACCACCAAGGCCGAAGCGGGCGCTGCCTTTGGCAATCCCGAGGTCTACATGGAGAAATTCCTGCAGAACCCGCGCCACATTGAGATACAGATCCTCGCCGACCAGCACAAGAATGCCGTCTGGCTGGGAGAGCGCGACTGTTCCATGCAGCGGCGCCACCAGAAAGTCATCGAGGAGGCGCCGGCGCCGGGCATTCCGCGCAAGCTGATCGAACGCATTGGCGAGCGCTGTGTGGCGGCCGTCAAGAAGATTGGTTACCGCGGTGCGGGCACTTTCGAATTTCTGTATGAAAACGGCGAGTTCTACTTCATCGAGATGAACACGCGGGTTCAGGTCGAGCACCCCGTGACCGAGTGGGTCACCGGTGTGGACATCGTGCGGACGCAGATCGAAGTTGCAGCCGGTGAAAAACTGCCGTTTACCCAGCGCCAGATCGAAATCAAGGGCCATGCCATTGAATGCCGCATTAACGCGGAAGACCCCTACAAGTTTGTTCCCTCTCCCGGACGCATCACGACCTGGCACACACCGGGCGGGCCGGGCGTGCGGGTGGATTCACACATTTACGCCAACTACTTTGTACCGCCCAACTACGATTCGATGATTGGCAAGATCATTGTTCACGGCGATACACGCGAGCAGGCGCTTGCCCGCATGCGCACGGCGCTGGCCGAAACCGTGGTCGAGGGCATCAATACCAATATTGCGCTGCACCGCGAGTTGATGGTCGATGCCAAGTTCATGGACGGCGGTACCAATATTCATTACCTTGAGGAGTGGTTGTCAAAACGTGACCGCTGAGCGGTCACGCAGCCCCCACGCTCCCCACTTCGTGTGGTTCGCTGCCCCCTCAGGGGGCTCTGCGCCTTGCGGCCGGCGGAGCCGGACCGCGGCCCCTGCTGGTGAAGACCGCTCTTTTGGAGGTTGCCAATCATGTTTGAACTGATCCTGTTGGCGCCGGTGGCGCAGGTCGAGGAGCTCAGCGATGCGCTGGATGCGCTCGACGCACTCAGCGTTTCTGTCGAGGACGCAGATGCCCAGACCCCCGCCGAGCAGGCCCTGTTTGGCGAGCCCGGCATGCCGCCGCCGAAAGCGGGTTGGGAACGCTCGCGCGTGGTGTCGCTTTTTTCGGATGAGGCCGCTGCTCGCGACGCTGCAGCTGTGCTGGCCGTGCAGGACTTTTTTGCGGGCTGCCAGCTGGTTGCCATTCAGGCAGTGCCCGAGCAGGACTGGGTGCGGCTGACACAGTCCCAGTTTGCGCCAGTGGAAATCACTCCCGAGTTCTGGATTGTGCCGAGCTGGCATGAACCGCCTGCTCAGGCGCAGCAGGTGATTCGCCTGGATCCGGGTCTCGCTTTTGGTACGGGCACCCATCCGACTACACGCATGTGCCTGCGCTGGATTTCCGGTGCCCCCACGCTTGTCGCTTCGCGTACTACGCTGCCCCCCGAGGGGGCTAATTTTCCTAGGGGCGGCCCGTCGGAAAATTCCTCCAACATATTTTCCGCCTCCCGGGGCAGAGAACCGCTGGGCCGTGTCCTCGACTACGGTTGTGGTTCCGGTATTCTCGCCATCGGCGCCGCCAAGTTTGGCGCCGCAACCATTGACGCAGTGGATATTGACGAAGCGGCCGTGCAGTCCACGCGGGCCAATGCCGAAGCCAACCATGTCACACTGAACGTCGGCCTGCCTGACAAGGCCGGGGGCAGTTACCAGACTGTGCTGGCCAACATTCTGGCCACGCCGCTCAAGGTGCTGGCGCCCTTGCTGTGTGCGCATGTGGCTCCCGGTGGTGCGCTGGTTCTGGCCGGCATTCTGGATCGTCAGGCGGACGAACTCAAGCTTGCTTATGCGCCTTACTGCAAGCTGCAGGTAGCTGACCAGGAAGATGGCTGGATCCTGATGACAGCGCTGCTCTGACGGGGGCGTTGTGCCGCGTGGCCCCCGTACAATACGGCACTAAATGAGCCTGATTACGCGCTGTTCCGCCTGCGGCACGATGTTCAAAGTCGTGGCTGACCAACTCAAGATTTCTCAGGGCTGGGTTCGTTGCGGGCATTGCGCCGAGGTTTTTGACGCCGCTGCCAACTTGCAGCCTTACGTGTCTCAGGCGGCGGCTCCGGTTTCCGGTGCCATGGCTGACTTGCAGGAAGTTCGGGAGGAGGCGGGCAACGCTGCGTCCGTGGCCCCCATGCTGGTGGCCGCCTCCGCAGACCCGGAAACAGCCGAACCTGCAGCGCTGCCGCCGGAGGAAGAACTTCCCGTCGCCGTATCTGTTTCCTTGCCGGAAGTCCAGGTGTCACCCTCGCCCGACCTTGCTGCTGACGTGTTTGCATTTTCCGTGAGTCCGGAGCCGTCCGATTTTTCCTCGGATGTACCTCCAGCAGCGCGAACGATGCATACGGAAAGCGCCTTTGGCGAGTCGGAAGAACCTGAACCCGATCGTATCCACGAGGTGTCGTTTGTGCGCCAGGCCAGGCGCGATGCTTTCTGGCGACGTCCGGAGCTGCGCTGGGCACTCGGCCTGGCATCATGCGTGCTGTTGGCCACTTTGCTGCTGCAGGTCGTCCTGTTTCAAAGAAATACGCTGGCCGTGTCGCAACCGTGGCTCAGCTCGGGCCTGCGTACCTTGTGTGCCTACCTGCATTGCGAGATCAGGCCTCCTCAACAGATTGAGTCGGTGGTGATTGAGAGTTCTTCCTTCAACAAGCTGGCCGCAGATGCCTACCGGCTCAAGGTAGTGATCAGGAACGCAGGTACCACGGTGCTGGCCTTGCCTTCGCTGGAACTGACTTTGACCGATATCCAGGACCAGGCGCAGCTAAGGCGCGTGCTGACACCGGCTGAACTTGGAGCCGCAAGCCCTACACTGGCCGCAGGTGCCGAATTTTCCGGGGTGGTTGCCATCAGAGTTTCGAATTCCCCGTCAGATGCCGGTACCTCCCCGGCCCCTGCAACATTCCCCTCCGGTCCGCTGCGCATTGCCGGCTACCGCATCCTTGCTTTTTATCCCTGACTGAACTGAGATCCCCATGCCTGCTGTAATTTGTGGTTCCCTGGCCTTCGACACCATCATGACTTTCGAGGGGCGTTTTGCCGAGCAGATCCTGCCCGATCAGCTGCACATCCTCAATGTTTCTTTCCTGGTGCCGGCCTTGCGCCGGGAGTTTGGCGGCTGCGCCGGCAATATTGCCTACAGCCTGCAGCAACTCGGTGGTACCCCCTTGCCCATGGCAACCGTCGGCAGCGATGGCGCCGAGTATGTGGCACGCTTGAACACGCTGGGCATCAGCACCGAATTTGTCCGCGAGGTGGCTGATAGCTACACCGCCCAGGCCATGATCATGACGGACCGCGACAACAACCAGATCACGGCCTTTCACCCCGGTGCCATGGGTCAGGCGCACACGACAAAAATTGCGGCCCGCGCGGACATCCGCATCGGCATCATCTCGCCAGACGGGCGTGATGCCATGCTGCAGCATGCCGAGCAGTTCAAGGCGGCCGGCATTCCCTTCGTGTTCGATCCGGGCCAGGGCCTGCCCATGTTTGACGGCAAGGACCTGGCGCACTTCGTCGAGCTGGCAACCTGGGTCACGGTCAACGACTATGAAGCCAAGCTGCTGTGTGACCGTACCGGGCTGTCTTGCGCCGAGATCTCGCGACAGGTCGAGGGCCTGGTCGTGACCCTGGGCGGCGAGGGCTGCGAAGTCTGGGTAGCTGGCGAGAAGAACCTTGTGGCACCGGTGAAAGCCAGCGAAGTGGTGGACCCAACGGGATGCGGCGATGCCTTCCGCGGCGCGTTGTTGTTTGGTCTCGAAAAGGGCTGGTCCCTGGCGCGCTGCGCCGAGCTGGGCAACCGCGTCGGCGCCCACAAGATTGCCTACCGGGGTGGCCAGAACTACACGCTGACATCTGCGCAAACAGGTCTCTAGCCCATGAGTGACGGGCGCAGGAAGCTATTGATTTGATAGCTGCTTGACTGCGTTACCTCAAAAACTCTTTCAGCCAAAGAAAAAGCCCGGCATCTTGCGATGTCGGGCTCCAAGCAAAAGTGCCTGACTGATTACGGCTTGCTGGCTGTTGGAAACGGCCAGGCAGCTTGCGGGTTCAGAGTAGTCTGAGCCGCAGGGGCAGCCGGTGCAGCAGGTGCTTTGGCAGCGGGTTTTTTCGCGGCTTTCTTCGCAGCGGGCTTTTTCGCTGCTTTCTTGGCTGCTGGCTTTTTGGCAGCGGGTTTTTTCGCAGCAGCTTTCTTCGCTGGCGCTTTTTTCGCTACTTTTTTCGCTGCAGGCTTTTTCGCTGCCGCTTTTTTAGCAGCTGGCTTTTTGGCCGCTACTTTTTTTGCCGGGGCTTTTTTCGCTGGCGATTTTTTAGCAGGAGCTTTTTTAGCTGCTACTTTTTTCGCTGGCGATTTTTTTGCCGGGGCTTTCTTTGCTGCTACTTTTTTAGCAGGCGCTTTTTTCGCCGCTACTTTTTTAGCAGGGGCTTTCTTCGGAGCAGCTTTTTTAGCCGCAGATTTTTTCGCAGTTGCCATAGTTTTCTCCTTGATCACATTGCAAAGAGCACTTCACGTTTGGAGTACGCGAAGCGATTCACGGCGTTGGGCTGTCGGCGAACCGAGCCCAGCGCCGCGAACACGGGAGCAAAGCCCAGCGCGCACTCTTCGGTAGCGTCGTTGGTCATTGCAAGTCTGGAAATCATTGTTGTACCTTTTGCCGGTCAATCCCAGGACAGAGCACCACCGGACTGGTACTCGATCACACGGGTTTCGAAAAAGTTGCGTTCCTTTTTCAGGTCAATCATTTCGCTCATCCACGGAAACGGGTTCTCCTCGTTCGGGAACAGCGTTTCCAGGCCAATTTGCGTGGCCCGACGGTTGGCGATGTAGCGCAGGTAGCCCTTGAACATGGATGCATTGAGGCCGAGAACGCCGCGCGGCATGGTGTCTTCCGCGTAACGGTATTCCAGCTCAACCGCTTTCATGAACAGGGCCTTGATTTCGGCCTTGAACTCGGCAGTCCAGAGCAACGGATTTTCCAGCTTGAGCTGGTTGATCAGGTCGATGCCGAAGTTGCAGTGCATGGATTCATCGCGCAGGATGTACTGGTACTGCTCGGCAGCGCCGGTCATCTTGTTTTGCCGTCCCAGCGCCAGGATCTGCGTGAAGCCGACATAGAAAAACAGGCCTTCCATCAGGCAGGCAAACACGATCAGGGACTTCAGCAGGGTCTGGTCAGCTTCCTGGGTGCCGGTTTTGAAGCTCGGGTCGGAGATGGCATCAATGAAGGGAATCAGGAACTGGTCCTTGTCCTTGATGGACTGCACTTCGTTGTAGGCGTTGAAGATTTCGCTTTCATCCAGGCCCAGCGATTCGGTGATGTACTGATAGGCGTGGGTGTGAATGGCTTCTTCAAAAGCCTGGCGGAGCAGGAACTGGCGGCATTCCGGCGCTGTGATGTGGCGGTAGGTGCCCAGCACGATGTTGTTGGCTGCCAGGGAGTCGGCCGTGACAAAGAAACCCAGGTTGCGCTTGACCAGACGGCGTTCGTCTTCCGTCAGGCCGTTCGGGTCTTTCCATAACGCAATGTCACGCGTCATGTTCACTTCCTGAGGCATCCAGTGATTGGCGCAGCTGGCGAGGTATTTCTCCCAGGCCCATTTGTACTTGAATGGGACCAGCTGGTTCACATCGGTCTGGCCGTTGATGATGCGTTTGTCAGCAGCCTTGACACGATGGGCCGTCGGGGCAACGACTGCCGGTGCTGCACGAGTGGTTGTGGAAGCCAGCGCGCTGTCGTCCAGCATGCGCGGTGCAGTATGGGATTGCAAAGAAAGAGGCGGAAGTTCCATCGAGCGGCCTTCAGGAAGGCCGCTGGTCAAAGATTTTTGCAACGATGGTTTAGCTTCTTCGTCCCAAGTCAACATAGATGTTTCCAATAAGTTGGATTATGAAAGCAGCGATACAAAATGAAAAGTGTTCATTCACATCGCTATAAATTAGTGTTGCTCAATTACATCGAATCAGGCACCGGAAATTCCGGTGTCCTGATCTGTTTTGTTATTGGCAAGCCTCACAACCAGGATCATCGATCGCGCAAAACTTGATGTCGGTCGCAGGCGATGCACTCATCTGCGCCTGCGCTGTTGCGGCAGCCGCATCGAGTGCATTCATGCTGCCGGTGTCATTGGTATTGCCGGAAGCGACTGCATTCATCTTGCCGGCTTTCACCGTGGATTTCTCGGCGTGCGTGGCGCTCATGGTGCGCAGGTAGTAGGTGGTCTTCAGGCCGCGCAGCCATGCCAGCTTGTAGGTGTCGTCAAGCTTCTTGCCGGACGCGCCTGCCATGTAGATGTTGAGCGACTGCGCCTGATCGATCCATTTCTGGCGGCGTGAAGCAGCTTCGACCAGCCAGGTCGCGTCGACTTCGAATGCAGTGGCATAGAGCGCCTTGACATCCTGCGGAACGCGATCGATAGGACGCAGCGAACCGTCAAAGTGTTTGAGGTCTACCACCATCACGTCGTCCCACAGGCCCAGGCGCTTGAGGTCGCGCACCAGATAGTGGTTGATCACGGTGAATTCGCCGGACAGGTTGGATTTGACCGAGAGATTGCCGAAGCAGGGTTCGATGCAGGCATCCACCCCGATGATGTTGGAGATGGTGGCGGTCGGGGCGATGGCCACGCAGTTGGAGTTGCGCATGCCATCCTTCGCGATTTTCTGGCGCAGGCCGTCCCAATCCAGCGTGGCCGAACGGTCCACTTCCAGATAACCACCGCGCTGTTTGGCAAGCAGGTCCAAGGTGTCGAGCGGCAAGATGCCCTGATCCCAGAGCGAACCCTTGTAGCTGGTGTATTTGCCGCGTTCTTTGGCTAGCTCGGTGGATGCCCAGTAAGCGTGGTAGCAGACAGCTTCCATGGATTTGTCGGCAAACTCGACAGCGGCATCCGATGCATAAGGAATGCGCAGCTCATACAGACAGTCCTGAAAACCCATGATGCCCAGGCCGACAGGGCGGTGGCGCATATTGGAGTCACGCGCCTTCTTGACGGCGTAGTAGTTGATGTCAATCACGTTGTCCAGCATGCGCATGGCCGTGGTGATGGTTTTCTTGAGCTTTTCGTGATCTACCGCGCCGTCTTTCAGGTGCTGCACCAGGTTGACGGAGCCTAGATTGCAGACCGCGGTTTCGGTGTCGCTGGTGTTGAGCGTGATCTCGGTGCAGAGATTGGAGGAGTGCACCACGCCGGCATGCTGCTGGGGCGAGCGTACATTGCATGCGTCCTTGAATGTGATCCAGGGATGGCCAGTCTCGAACAGCATCGAGAGCATCTTGCGCCACATGTCGATGGCCTGCAATTTACGGGAAGGCTTGATTTCACCGCGCTCGGCTTTGGCTTCGTAGGCTACATAGGCTTTCTCGAACTCGACGCCGAACTTGTCATGCAGGTCGGGCGTGTCGGAAGGCGAGAACAGTGTCCAGCTGCCTTTTTCCATCACGCGGCGCATGAACAGGTCGGGAATCCAGTTGGCGGTGTTCATGTCATGCGTGCGGCGGCGGTCATCGCCGGTGTTCTTGCGCAGTTCCAGGAACTCCTCGATGTCCAGGTGCCAGGTTTCCAGGTAGGCGCAAACCGCGCCCTTGCGTTTGCCGCCCTGGTTGACCGCCACAGCGGTATCGTTGACCACTTTGAGGAATGGCACGACGCCTTGCGACTCGCCGTTGGTGCCCTTGATGTGGGCACCCAGAGCGCGCACCGGAGTCCAGTCGTTGCCCAAGCCACCGGCGAATTTGGACAGCAGCGCGTTTTCCTTGATGGCATCGTAAATGCCTCCCAGGTCGTCCGCCACGGTTGTCAGGTAGCACGAGGACAGCTGTGAACGCAGCGTGCCGGCATTGAACAGCGTCGGTGTGCTAGACATGAAGTCGAACGAAGACATGATTTCGTAGAACTCGATAGCACGGGCTTCACGGTCTATTTCGTCAAGCGCCAGGCCCATGGCCACCCGCATGAAAAATGCCTGGGGCAGTTCGATGCGCTGCTTGCGCACGTGCAGGAAATAGCGGTCGAACAGGGTCTGCAGGCCAAGGTAGTCAAACTTCAGGTCGCGTTCGGGCTTGAGCGCGGCGCCCAGGCGGGCGAGGTCAAATTGCTGCAGCTTTTCGTCGAGCAGCTCGTTCGCCACGCCTTTGGCGATGAACGCCGGGAAGTACTCGGCGTAACGCGTTGCCATGTCTTCCTGGGTGACCTCTTCCCCCAGTACCTCGCGGCGGATGGTATGCAGCAACAGTCGCGCGGTGGCATAGGTGTAGTCCGGATCCTTTTCGATCAGGGTGCGGGCTGCCAGGATGGAGGCTTTATAGACCTCGTCGATGGGAACGCCGTCGTACAGGTTGCGCATGGTTTCGGCAACGATGGGATCGGGCTTGACATCGGCCCCCAGGCCGGCACAGGAGGCTTCGATCAGGGCCTGCAGTTTGCCGATGTCGAGGGAAATTTTCTTGCCACCGTCCAGTACATGCAACTGCGGAGCTTGAGTCACGGGGGCCTGCGGCTGGCGGGCACGTTCCTGTGTGCGTTTTTCCCGGTACAGCACATAGGCGCGGGCAATTTCATGATGGCCGCCGCGCATCAGGCCCAGTTCGACCTGGTCCTGCACGTCTTCTATATGGAAGGTACCACCGCCCGGACGGGAGCGCACCAGGGCGCGCATGACTGCCTGGGTCAGTCCATCGACGGTTTCACGCACGCTTGCCGAAGCCGCGCCCTGGGTGCCATGCACCGCCAGGAAGGCCTTCATCATTGCGACAGCGATCTTGTTCGGCTCAAAGGGAACCACCGCACCGTTGCGGCGGATGATCTGGTAGTGGGCCAGCGAACTGGCGTGTGCACTGCTGGCGGGAGACTGGGGTGCGGCGGGCATGCCGGCGGGAGCGGGTGCTGCATGTTGGGCTGTTTGCATGTTTTCCTCGTTGTGCTTTGTTGTTGGTGAGTTCGATGTGATTCGGGGAAGGGCGAAGGGCGGACTGTTGCCTGGGCTGGCTTGGTGGCGGGCTTTCCTTGGGCTTTAAGGCACCTGAATCCATCCATGGGAAATATGGGCTAAGACACTATACCTAGGGTCTGGAGTGATTTCAAGCACTACAGGTAGTGTATCGGTCCTTCATCGCCTCGTCACGCGCAGGTTACTTTTTGTGGCTTTTTTTTGAAGGTAAAAATGCACGTTTCTGGGTCGCCATGCGCTGTCTCGGCGCTGTGATGAATCGCGTTTTGTCACTGCCGATCACGTGTGCGCGCGCCCTGCAAGGTGATTCGACCGCCGACGGCCGTGCATATTCAGGGGCTGTACCCAGCCAGGCAGTAACTGCTTCTTCAGCTGGCTGCGGGAAAACACTTAGCCGGCAAACCCAGCGAAGCTTGCAACCTGGTCCAGTCGAAACCGGCGCCCGGATCCTGCTTGCGGCCAGCCGCGATGTGTTCATGGCCGGCGAGATACGCCACCGGATAGCGGCGCAACAAGGCCGCACAGATGCTGGCCAGGGTTTCGTACTGTGCAGCTTCGAACAGCCCGCCTTCCAGCCCTTCGAGTTCTATGCCGATCGAGTCGTCGTTGCAATTGTTCCGGCCGCGGTAGCTGGATTCGCCCGCATGCCAGGCACGCTCATCGCAGCTGACAAACTGCCACAGTTCACCCGAGCGGGTGATGAAGAAATGGGAAGACACCTGCAATCCCCGCAGGCTTTGAAAATAAGGATGTACGTCCCAATCCAGCGTGTTGCTAAACAGGCGCTGTACCTGTCCGGTGCCGAATTCTCCCGGCGGCAGACTGATCGAGTGGATAACGATCAGGTCAACGACGCTTGCCTTGGGGCGTGGGCCAAAGTTGGGGGAAGCCAGCAATCTGGCATAACGGTACCAACCTTGTTGCCACAGCGCCTGGGTTGCTTCATGCCTGTTCATCGGCCGCTTCATCGCCATTGGGCGTCACGATATTCAGGCGAGCGATGCGGTAACGGATCTGGCGCAGGCTGATGCCCAGCTTCGCCGCAGCCGCTGTGCGGTTGAAGCCGGTTTCCTGCAGGACCTTGGACAGGATATTGCGTTCCTGCCCGTCAAGAAAGTCCTGCAGGTTTTCCGGCACGGCGACATATTCGGCCGGCGGGGATTCAAGATGCAGGTTGCTGCTGTCGCCCAGCGCAACGGCACGATGCAGGATGTTTTCGAGTTCCCTGACATTGCCGTTGAAAGGATGCCGCTGCAAGGTGGCCAGCACCTGGCCGGAGATATCCGGCATGCTAAAGCCCGATTCCCTGCAAATCCTTCCCAGCAGATCCCTGCACAGGGCTGGAAGGTCTTCACGGCGTTCGCGCAGCGGCGGGACGCTGATTTCAATGACGTTCAGCCGGTAGTACAAATCCTGGCGAAAGGTGCCGGCTGTCACCGCCGCGCCCAGGTCTTTGTGGGTTGCACTGACGATGCGCACGTCAACCGCGTCTTCCTGCGTAGATCCGAGCGGCCGGACCACCCGCTCCTGGATCGCACGCAGCAGTTTGGACTGCATGGCCAGCGGGAGGTCACCAATTTCATCGAGAAAAAGGGTGCCGCCTTTTGCCGACTGAAAATAGCCCAACCGGTCCTGTGCAGAGCCGGTGTACGCCCCCTTGCGAGCCCCAAAAAATTCCGCTTCCAGCAGGTTTTCCGGGATGGCACCGCAGTTGACGGCGACAAAAGGCCCCGTACTGCGATGGCTGCAGTCGTGGACGGCGCGCGCGACCAGTTCCTTGCCGGTACCTGACTCGCCCTGGATCAATACCGGGGCCATGCTGCTGGCAACCTTGACGATGCGGGCCTTGACGGCCTGCATCACGGCCGATTCGCCAACCAGGCGCTGCAGGGTTGGCGCCGCCTCCACGTGGCGGGCTGCTTTGGCCGTGGTCGGGCCGGTGTCGCTGTCGGGCTTGCTGCGTTCCTGGATGGCCGCGGCCACCACGCTGCGAAACTGCTTGAGGTCCACCGGCTTTGTCAGATAGTCAAAGGCGCCGGCCTTCAGCGCCTCCACTGCGTTTTCGGCTGACCCGTGAGCTGTGATGACCACGCAGCGCTCGGGGCGCTGCTGGGCCACCATGTCCCGCAGCAGTTCCAGCCCCAGTCCATCGGGCAAGCGCATGTCGGTGATGACTGCGTCGAAACGTTGTTGTTGCAGCTGGATGCGTGCCTGGGCCAGGTCGGCGGCCGCTTCGACGCGATAACCTTCGCGCAGAAGCGTGAGCTCATAAAGTGTGCGCAGGTCGGGCTCATCGTCCACCACCAGTATGTGCGCCGGAGTCGGGAGGGTCATGGTGTGCTCGTCAGTTCAAGCCGACATTGTGTCAAAACCTGTCCGGGGAAAAGCCTCGCCAGCCTGCGCGGATCGGAAGAGGACAAAAAACTCGTTGCCTTCCAAGGTGGTGTGCATGACCCGACGGTAGCCTATCAGCGCGCCATGGCGTTCGCAGAGTTCCCTGCAGATATACAGGCCCAACCCGCTGGAGCGGCTTTCCGACGAGAAAAAAGGCTCGAACAGATGCGACTGCACGGTCTTCTCGAGGGGCTGTCCATCACTCCAGATAGACAGCCTTGCTTGTCCTGATGCCGTTATTTCGGTGGCAACCTGTATGGCGCCGCTGGTTGCACTGGCATAACGTGAGGCGTTGTCGAGCAGATTGACCATCAGGCGACGCAGGTGTTCGGTTTCGAAGAGCACGGCAGTCGATCCGGCACCGGCGCCGACCTGAAGGCGGTGGCCCGATGCTGTTTGCCGTGCCCAGTCCGAGCAGATTTGCTGCACCATGCCATCGAGCTGCAAGTTGCCGGTCTGTCCCAAAGGCACCTGCTCCTGGACGCGCGAGATATTGAGGATTTCTTCGACAATTCTGGCAAGCCGCTGAGCGTTTTGCCGGACCATGCTCGTCAGCTGCCGGTGTCCGGGATCGGACAGGTCTTCTTCCAGCAGGGCATTGGCCTGCGTGATGGCGGCCAGCGGGTTCCTGATTTCGTGGGCTACCGCAGCAGACATGCGCCCCATTGCCGCCATTTTTTCCGTACGCACCCGGGCTTCCATTTCCCGCAGATCTTCCAGGAACATCACACACAGGCTTTCGTGCGAACCATCGCGCGAAGCGGCCAGCCGCGTGCGCACCTGCAGGCGGCGGGCATGGCGCGAAGAGTGCTCCAGGCTGACATCGGCCTGCTGGGGCGTGTGTTCCTCGAAGGTCACTTGCGCCAGTTCGGCCAGTGGTTGCCATGCCGCCTCTGCGGCCAGCACAAAAGGAGCCGAGCGTGCCGTTCCTTCAGTGGCCAGCAAACGCCGTGAGGCGGGATTGGCCGCACGCACAATGCCATTGGTGTCTACCACCAGCACCCCGTCGACCAGCGTATCGATCACGAGTTCGTTCACCTGGGTCTGCATGCGTGCTGCCGACTGGCCGCTCCGGGCCCGCTCCTGTTCCCGTGACAGGCGCAGGGCCAGCTGGTTGGCCAGCAGGGCCACAATAAAAAAACCGGAACCGCTCAGGCCTGCCTGCAGGAAGCGCGCCGTCGAGTCGCCCGGTAGTTGAAGGGATGCCCACCAGGCATCGGCCAGCAGCAGCAGCGCCACCCCCGCGGCCGTGCCGAGTGCCAGCAAAATGGGCCCCAGCACTGAGGCCAGCAGTACCGGCAGGGCAAACAGCGCGGTGTAGTTGATGGCGCCGGACTGCAGAAAATTGAGCGCCGAAAATGCCAGTACATCGACTCCGACCGTGGACAGCCACTGCGCGTCGAAGTTGCTGCCTGGTGGCTTCGGGTGCGCCCACATACGCACTGCCAGCGCGGCGACAAAATAGGCCACACACAGCAGAATCATGGCCTGGTTGACCGGCTGGCCCAGGGCGTAAATGAAAGCCTGCAGGGCGAGCAGAACACCGGCCAGCGTGACGCGCGCCGCCATGAAGGCGCGCCACAGCCGGCCGAAGGATTCGCCGCCAGGCTCCGATTCCCAGGCGCCCGATTGCTTTTCTACCGGCCCGAACCAGGAGTTGGATGCATCGGTGCTGTGTTTTTTCATCCGCCCTCGGCCTGCTGGCGATGGGCGTCGCTGCAGTAAAACCCCTGGCCGCCGGGCAGGGCGTCAGCGCGGGGTAGATGCACTGCGCAGACTGAACAGGCCACCACTTCGGTGGCTGGCTTGTCGAAACGGGCCACGGGTTGCTGCGCTTGCCTGTCCTGTTGCTCGGCGCGCCGGTTGCTTCGCCAGAGCCAGACTACCACCAGAGCCAGCGCAATCACGATCAGGTATTTCATACGCGCTTCAGGACCACTTCAAGGACAAAACGTGAGCCCGCATAACCGAGCAGGAGCAGGCCCGAACCCAGGTACAGCACCCGCACCGCCTGGCGCCCGCGCCAGCCCAGGCGCGCGCGGCCGGCAAGCAGGCTGGCGAAGGTGATCCACGCCAGTACCGAAAAAATGGTTTTGTGATTCCATTGCCAGGCTCGGCCGGGACCGTAGAGGGCTTCGGCAAAAAGCCAGCCCACCAGCAGCGTCGCGGTCAACAGCACAAAGCCGGCCTGTACAAAACGAAAGGTCAGCCGCTCGAGTGTCAGCAAGGGCACGCCCGCGTCGGGCTGTGTGGCGGAACGGATGGAACGCTCGGACCGGTTCATCAGCCAGCCATGCACCACGGCTGCCGCAAACAGCCCGTAGGAGGCAATGCCCAGCGCCCAGTGCAGGGGCAGCCAGGGAGACGCAATCACATGGTAAGGGGTGCCGGGAAATATCAGCGAGAGTGCAACGGCGACGCTGCCCAGGCCGGCCAGGGCCCAACGCGCCTTGAGTTGCGGAAACAGCCGGCTTTCGACGGCATAGACGCTCAGCACCAGCCAGACGGTCATGGACAGGGCTGGTGCGAAACCAAAACGCGGGGCTTCGCCGAGCAGGCCCTCTGCGAGGGTGAGGGCGTGCAGCAACCAGGCCATGAACAGCACGCCACGCGTAGCCCCGTTGCTCAAACGCGGAGTGGCCAGCGCCAAAATGGCATAGGCCAGCGCGGCGCCTATGGCCATGGCCAGTCCCCACCAGGCGCTCAAAGTTAAAATCATGGCTACAGTTTAGCTTCTGGGCCAGACGCCTGGTCCTTCTTTCACCTCCTTTCGCTCCAGTTGTGGACCTTATTCATGGCCTCTGCCCTTACTGACAAACTTTCCCGCCTCGTCCAGGAAATGCGAGGCCAGGCCCGCATCACCGAGTCCAACGTCCAGGACATGCTGCGCGAGGTGCGCATGGCGCTCCTGGAAGCCGACGTGGCTTTGCCCGTGGTGCGCGACTTCATCGCCCGCGTCAAGGAGAAGGCGCTGGGACAGGAGGTCATGGCTTCGCTGTCGCCGGGGCAGGTGCTGGTCAGCATCGTCAACCGCGAACTGGCAGCCACCATGGGCGAGGGTGTCAGCGACATTAATCTGGCGGCCCAGCCGCCGGCCGTGATCCTGATGGCAGGCCTGCAGGGCGCCGGTAAAACCACCACCACGGCCAAACTGGCCAAACACCTGATCGAGAAGCGCAAAAAGAAAGTGCTGACGGTTTCCGGCGATGTGTATCGCCCGGCGGCCATCGAGCAACTCAAGACCGTCACGAAGCAGGCCGGCGCGGAGTGGTTTCCAAGTTCGATCGACCAGAAGCCGGTGGACATCGCCCTGGCGGCCCTGGACTACGCCCGCAAGCACTTTTTCGATGTGCTGCTGGTCGACACCGCCGGCCGGCTGGCGATCGACGAAACCCTGATGGCTGAAATCAAGGGCCTGCATGCGGCGCTCAATCCGGTCGAAACCCTGTTTGTCGTCGATGCGATGCAGGGCCAGGACGCGATCAACACGGCCAGGGCTTTCAAGGAAGCGCTGCCGCTGACCGGCATCATCCTGACGAAAACCGATGGCGACTCGCGCGGTGGTGCGGCGCTCAGCGTGCGGCAGATCACCGGCGCGCCCATCAAGTTCTCGGGCACCAGCGAAAAAATTGACGGCCTCGAAGTGTTCGACGCGCAGCGCCATGCCGGGCGCATTCTGGGCATGGGCGACATCGTGGCCCTGGTCGAGCAGGTCACCGCCGGTGTGGACATGGCAGCGGCGCAAAAACTCGCCGCCAAGATGAAGTCCGGCAGCGGTTTTGACCTCAACGATTTTTTAAGCCAGCTTCAGCAGATGAAAAGCATGGGCGGCCTGTCCAGCCTGCTCGACAAGCTGCCGGCGCAAATGGCGGCCAAGGCCGGCCAGGTTGACATGGACAAGGCCGAAAAAGACATACGCCGCAAGGAAGGCATTATCCAGAGCATGACGCCGCTGGAGCGTCGCAAGCCTGAACTGATCAAGGCCACACGCAAACGCCGCATTGCTGCGGGCTCAGGTGTGCAGGTTCAGGACGTGAACCGCCTGCTCAACGAGTTCGAGCAGATGCAGGGCATGATGAAAAAGATGAAGGGTGGCGGGATGATGAAGATGATGAAACGCATGGGCGGCATGAAAGGCATGCCGAAATTCTGATTTCTTCTGGTTTTAGCAAGAAAAACAGGATTTTTCCCTTATTGCACGGGAGAAGTATGCTATTAAATATATAGCATGCTTCCTCCGGGAACCCCGACAGGGTCAGATGGCCCTGATTCTGCGTCGCGGTTGCTGGCTGGCATGCAGCCAGGCACGGCGCAGAACCGCCGGTGATTTCGATTCTTCGGGAATCAGCAGATAGTTGTTGGTGCGCATGGCGATGCCCATGCCCACCTGGCTGGTCAGCACCGTCATGGGAATGGCAAGCAGCAGGGGCAGGCCCACGGGAAGCAGCCAGACCAGCGCGCTCGGATCGATCAGCGTGATGCCGGATGCCAGCAGAAGAATCACCAGACTCATAGGCGAGAGCTGCCGCAGCGCGATGCGCCATGGAACCGCTGCCGCTTCGCGCGGAGGCGATTTCCATTCCAGCTTGAGCCCGGTCAGCGCGACCAGCACAAACATCGAGTGCGCCAGCATGCGGATGGGAGCCTGCAGCAGGGCGATCAGTGTTTCCAGCAACGCACTGCGCAGCAGGCTGGCGGTGCCGCCGTAGGCCTGTTGCTGGCGGTTGATCAGCACTGCGGCAAGGCCCAGCACGCGCGGCAGGAACAGCATGCACAGTGTCCAGGCCCACAGGGTCACTAGTTCGCCGGGCAGCAGTGCCCAGTTGCTGACCATGGGTGAGCCCGACAGCCAGAGCGCCGTTCCCATCGTGAGGAAACACAGCCACAAAGGCGCCGACAGGTAAGCCATGGCACCCGTGCCGAACATGGAGCGGTGCACCGGGTGAATGCCGGGCTCGGCAATCAGGCGCGAGTTCTGCAGGTTGCCCTGGCACCAGCGGCGGTCGCGTTGCAGCTCGGCCAGCAAATCGGGCGGCTGCTGCTCGTAGCTGCCCACCAGGTCCGCGACCAGCCAGACGTGGTAACCGGCGCGGCGCATCAGCGCGGCTTCGACAAAGTCATGCGACATGATGCTGCCCGACATCCCACCTTTGCCGGAGATATGCGCCAGTGCGCAATGCTGCATGAAGGGTTCGATGCGGATGATGGCGTTGTGGCCCCAGTAATGCGACTCGCCCATTTGCCAGAACTGCATGCCCAGCGTGAACAGGCGGCCGGTCACGCGCGAGGCGAACTGCTGTGCGCGCGCATGCAGCGTCATGTGGCCGATGGCCTGGGTGGCGGTCTGGATGATGCCGGCCGTCGGATTGGCTTCCATGAGCTTGACCATGGACACCAGGCAGTCGCCGCTCATCACGCTGTCGGCGTCGAGCACGACCATGTAGCGGTAGTCCTTGCCCCAGCGGCGGCAGAAGTCGGCCACATTGCCGGCTTTGCGGTCGGTGCGGCGTTTGCGCAGGCGGTAATACACCTCGATTTGCGGCTGGTCCGGATGGGTAGCCAGCTGGGTCCGCAGGTCTTCCCAGGCGGCGCGTTCGGCTTTCTGTGTGGCCGGATCGCTGGTGTCGGACAGCACAAACACATCGAAGGCCTGGACGTGGCCGGTGGCGGCCACCGACTCGCAGGTGGCGCGCAAGCCTGCAAACACGGTGCGTACATCTTCATTGCAGATCGGCATGATGATCGCCGTGCGGGTGCCCGCGGCCAGCGTGTGGTGCTGGACCTTTTTGGCAGACAGGGCATGTTTGTCCCCGCGTACCGTCACGTAAAAACCCATCATGGCCGTCATGAAGCCGGTCACCACCCAGGCGGACAAAAGCGCAAACAGCGTGATCTGGCCGTATTGCAGCCAGGCGCTGTCATAGTCGGGCTGCATGCCGGCAAACAGGCGGGTGGCCACGGCCGTGCTGAGCACGGTCAGCAGTACAAATATTGCGCGCCGGCTGCGGGCTGCCTGTTGCCAGGGTTGCCGTTCTGTACTGGGTGGCGCGGGCGGTGGCGCAGCTTCGCCTTTTCCCAGCAGTGGAAGTAGCACGGCGGTGCCCAGGCTGTTCCAGAAACCGCGCCATGGCCGCGGCACCATGCTGCCGCGGTGTATTGGCGGCGCGGTCACGGAATTCGGATGGCGTTCCTCGCGCAGCAGGCTGCGCCGGCCCGGATTCGGGGCATTCAGAGTGTGATCAGGTTGGTCCATGTTTCGGTCAGTGTGTTGGTGTCGTGTTGGAGAAAAGCGCGCAGCTCAATCGGCTGCGCGAGCTGGTTGGGGGCGGAATCGAGCCGTTGCACGCGCAGGCTCATGCGCCAGGTGCCGGTGGCCGGATTCCGGTGGGCGATACTTTCCAGCACGCGGGCGTTGCTGCTGGCCGTGGTAATGGCTTTGACCTTGGCATCTGCAGGCAAGGCATCCAGAGCGGGCCCGGCAAAGTCAATGGCAAACTGGGTTTGCCGGCCCAGCGCGTCGGCGCTGAGTTTGCTGAAACCGGTGCCGCGGCGCGACTGGGTGACCCAGCCGTTGGGCGGCCGCTGCTGGTTTTTCCCCTGCCAGGCAATCTGGTACGCGAGGTCCAGCGACTGGCCGGGCGCCGGCAGGTTTTCGGGGACCCAATAGGCGGCGACGTTGTCATGGGTTTCGTCGGGTATCGCAAACTGCAGCAACTCGACCCGGCCTGCACCCCATTCGCCCAGCGGGGTCACCCAGGCGCTGGGCCTGAGCTCATAACTGGCTTCGGTGTCTTCGTAGCTGCTGAAGACACGGTCACGCTGCATCAGGCCAAAGCCCTTGAGGCTTTTCATGCCGAAGGAGGTCACCAGCGGCGAGGCCGGGTTTTGCAGCGGACGCCACAGCCATTCACCGTCACCGGTGGCGACCATCAAGCCGTCCGAATCGTGTACTTCGGGTCGGAAGTCGCCGGCACGGGGCTGGTTTTCACCAAAGTAAAACATGCTGCTCAGCGGCGCCACTCCCAGGGTGGCGACCCGGGGGCCGGCGCCCGCGCGCATGAAGATGCGGGCATGAACTTCGGTCACGGTCTGTTCGCCGGGACGGATGTCAAAGCGGTAGGCGCCGGTCATGCGCACCGAATCGAGCAGGGCGTAAACCGTGATCTGCTTCGCATCAGCGGCCGGTTTTTCCAGCCAAAAATCGGTAAAGCGCGGAAACTCTTCCTGTTTTGCGCCGGTCGAGTCAACTGCCAGGCCGCGCGCCGACAGGCCATAACGCTGGCCTGCGCCCAGGGCGCGAAAATAACTGGCACCCAGGAAGGCGATCAGTTCGTCCTTGTAGGCCGGTGAGTTCAGCGGGGTGTGGATGCGAAAACCGGCGTAACCGATATCACCCCAGTGCGCCGGGTCCAGCTTGTTTTTCCCATAAGTGAAGTTGTCGGCGCTGTAATGCAGGGCCTTGTTGCCCACGGCAGACAACTCGTGGATACGCACAGGTTCGGCCTGCCGGCCGACATGGAAAAACTTCGCTTCGTAGGGCAACTGGTCAGCCCGCCACAAGGCTTTGTCGTCTTTGAAGCGGATGTCGCGCAGAGCGTCGTATTCCATGCCGACCAGCTCTGCCGGCAATGGGGGATGCCCCTGTTGGCGGGGTATATCGGCCCGTGCGCGGGCCAGCCTGGCGATATCGTCCAGTGACCAGGCATGGGCACTGGCCAGGCCTGCACACAGTCCAAGCAGGGCGAAAAGGCGAGCCGACAACGCCCAGAACGGCGGTATGGCAGGGCAGGGTAAAACAGCTTGCATCGGTTGTATAGGGCAAACCCTGTGCCAACCTGAAAAAGCTCTTTTAAATCAATGGTTTAAATCAATTCCACCGGTTTTTGGCCCACGAGCGAGGCCAAAACAGCGGGTTTACCCCTGCTTTTTGTCGCCGACAGGCGACAGCCAGACACTATCTGGAGAAATTAGTGTTTGGAATCAGGGGCTTGGCCATGTCGCTCTCCGGCGACAGACTCTGGCGGCAGCGACGCATCCGCCTTGAAGTGCCCGGGCGTGAGGCTGTGTTTTTGCATCAGGCGGTAAAACTCGGTGCGGTTGCGATCCGCCAGCCGGGCTGCATCGGCGACGTTGCCATCGGTCAGTTTGAGCAGGCCGACCAGGTATTCACGTTCGAAGCGCTGGCGTGCTTCCGCCAGCGTGAGCACCTGCACGCTCGGGGAGCGCAGGGCGCGCTGGATCAAGGTCAGCGGGATCAGCGGGGTGCTGGCCAGCGCGCAGACCTGTTCGACCACGTTGTAAAGCTGGCGCACATTGCCCGGCCAGGCGGCGGTGCTCAGGGCCTTGAGCGCCTCTGGGGCAAAGCCGCTCAGGCGTTTGCCGTATTTGTCTGCCAGCTTGACCAGGAAGTGATTGGCCAGCAGCGCAATGTCTTCGCGCCTTTCAGACAGGGGCGGCAAGGTCAGCGTGACGACATTGAGCCGGTAATACAGGTCGGTGCGGAACTGGCCTTCGGCCATGGCTGCGTCCAGGTCGCGATGCGTAGCCGACAGAATGCGCACATTGACCGGAATGGATTGGCTGGAGCCCAGCGGGCGGACTACCCGCTCCTGCAGCACACGCAGCAATTTGACCTGCAGGGCCAGCGGCATGTCACCAATTTCGTCAAGCAGCAGGGTGCCGCCTTCAGCTGCCTGGAACAACCCCTTGTGGTTGGCCGATGCATCGGTGAAGGCGCCTTTGACATGGCCGAAAAGTTCGGACTCGAGCAGGGCCTCGGGAATGGCGCCACAGTTCACGGCGATGAAAGGGTAGGCAGCACGGGGACTGGCCTGGTGGATCGCCTGGGCGAGCAATTCCTTGCCGGTGCCGCTTTCCCCGCGCAGCATCACGCTGGCGTCCGACTGGGCCACCATGCGTGCCTCGGCCAGGGTCTCGGCCATCCGGCTCGAGCGGCTGATGAAACCGCTTTGCCAGGCCGGGGCCTGCCCCGCGGGCACCAATGGCGCCGGTGCACTCAGGGTCAATGCCTGCGCAATCTTGTCGAGCAGGCCTTTGCCGTCAAATGGTTTGGTGAGGTAGGTGAACACCCCGCGCTCGGTGGCCTCCACCGCGTCCGGAATCGTTCCGTGGGCCGTCAGCAGGATGACGGGCAGCGAGGGGTGCTGGCTGCGGATCTCGTCAAACAGCGCCAGGCCGTCCTTGCCGGGCAGGCGTATGTCGCTGAGCACCAGTTGCGGACGCTCGATGTCGAGTTGCGTCAGGGCTGCCTCGGCCGAACTCACGGCGCTGACGCGGTAGCCTGCGGCTGTCAGCCGCATAGTCAGCAGGCGCAGCATGTCGGCGTCGTCGTCGACGACCAGCAGATGGGCGTCGGTCGTGCTCACGACCCGGGTGGCCGGGCGCGGCCGTTGGGGGACGATGCCGGTGCAGCTGGCGGGCGGCTGTTCAGGCTGCGTTCGATCTCCTTGAGCGCATCGAGTTTTTCCTGGGTTTGCTCAAGGCGGCGCTGCAGGTCGCGCAACTGCTGGTTCTGGCGGTCGAGCAGATCCTCGACACGCCTCTGCTCGGAAAGACGGGCGGCCAAAAGGCGTGCGACGGGGTGCAGCGGCCGGGCTTCGGCACTGGCGTTGGCCAGCACGCGCTGCAGCAGTTCCTGGGCGCGTACCAGGTCGTAGAGCTGCCGGGTCTGGCTCAGCGTGAGAGCCAGCCGCATCTGGTCAGCGGGCACCGAGGGGTCGGCCAGGCGGGTGATTTCCTGCGTCAGTTCGGCGCCCTGGAGGGTGCGCGCACGGTCGGCATAAGCCAGCAGGGGAGTCACCGCTTCGCTGTCCCTGTCGGCAGGCGCCGCAGACTGGGCGGAGGCCGTCGGCCCTGCCGGTGCCGGGCTTGCCGTTTTGCTTTGCTTGTTGGGAGGAGGCGCGGGCGCGGCACAGCCCGTGCTCAGGCTGATGACCAGGGCCCAGGGAGCGGCATGGCAAAAGGAGAGGCCAAGGGCCTTAAATCTTGAAAGCATGGGGAAGTTCTATCCTGAAGTGTGCACCAGGTCCGGCCGGCAGCAATTGCACCCGGCCTCCGTGTGCAGCAATGTATTCCTGGACGATGGACAGGCCGATGCCACTGCCGCGTACCGCTTGCGGCGGTTGCCGCTCGCCACGGTAAAACGGTTCAAAAATGCGTGCCTGGTCGCCAAGGGCGATGCCCGGGCCTTCGTCCTCGAGGTCGATGCGGACGACTTCGGCGAGCCGGTTCAGCCGAATGCGGATTCTGCCCCCGGCAGGGGAAAACCGGATGGCGTTGGACAGCAGGTTGGCAAGCACGGTGCCGAGTTTGTCGCGGTCCACCTCGGCCTGCACCGCCTTGCCTTCGATGCCGACCTGCAGGTCGCGGGCGCGCCACTGCAGGCGTTGGCTTTCGACCTGCGCCTCGATCAACTGAAGCAGGTCTGTTTTTTCACGGCGCAGCTGGCGTGCCTCGAACGCCGCGGCGTTGAAGCGCAGCAGGTCTTCGATCTGGCCCTGTAGCAGGCTGGTGTTGTGACGCAGGATTTTGGCGACCTCACGCTGGTTGGCGTTGAGTTCGCCGGCCACACCGTCCTCGAGTAGCGACACGCCTTCGCGTAGCGAAGCCAGAGGGGTCTTGAGTTCATGCGACACATGGCGCAGAAAACGCGACTTGTCGGCGTCCAGTTCCACCAGCCTGAGGCGCAGCCAGTCCAGCCGCTGCCCGACGAGCTGCAAGTCGGCTGGCCCGTTGATGCGGATGGCTTCGTCCAGGCGGTTCTCGCCGAGGCCGATGATGGCTTTTTCCAGGCGGTTCAGCGGCCGCGTGAGCCAGATGCCGAAGGCCAATGCCATGAGGACGGCCAGCCCGATGGCGCCTATGACCTGCTGGGTCAATTGCCGGCGGCGTGTCTCCAGCGTGTCGAGCAGGTTGCGGTTTTGCGTGGCAATGGTTTGCCGCACCTGCTGCGCAATCGCCGCGTTGATGCGGTCCAGTTCGCGGAACCCGTCTGCAACCTGCCTGTCCCTGTCGAGTGCCGTGTCGGGCGAGCCGGACAGTAGCCGCGTGATGGCCTCGAGGTGTTCCCTCCAGTCGTTGGCGAGGGCCTGGGGAACATCTTGCGGTCCCAGCCGGGCCAGCACGGCCTTGGCATCGGCCGCGGCTTCGTCAAAACGCTGCCGTAGCACGCGGTCGGCGAGTACCAGCGACTGGCGCGCGGTGCGCTCCATCGCCACACTGCGCTCGTTCAGCGACTGCGCGGCTGCGCTGAGGTCCAGCGCCCGCGCGGCACCGTCCCGGCTTTGCATCGTCAGTTGTTCCAGCGTGAACAGCGCACGCAGCGATGCGGCAGCCAGCAGGGAAGCAATCAGCAGGAAGGCGAGGACCAGCAACTGCCGGAAGGAGACGCGCTCAAGCATGGGTCATCCGTGCCGGCTCGGGTGTTGTGCGCAGTCTCAAGCGGTCAGGGCAACTTCGTCATGGCGCAGCACGTCGCCGCGCAGCGAGCGTTGCGAGGCTTCGGTGATGGTGACGTCGATCATCTGGCCGATCAGCCTCGGCTGGCCCTTGAAGTTGACGACGCGGTTGCATTCGGTGCGGCCCATCAGTTCGGTCGGGTCCTTGCGCGAGGCGCCTTCGACGAGAATGCGCTGCACCGTGCCCTGGCGGCTGGCACTGATGGCGCGCACGCTGTCGTCAATGGCAGCCTGCAAGCGCTGCAGGCGCTGCAGTTTCACCTCGTGCGGTGTGTCATCGGGCAGGTTGGCTGCCGGCGTGCCGGGCCGCGGGCTGAAAATGAAGCTGAAGGAGGTGTCATAGCCGACATCGTCGATCAGCTTCATCATCTTGTTGAAGTCCTCCTCGGTTTCGCCGGGAAAGCCCACGATGAAGTCGCTGCTCATGGCCAGTTCGGGGCGGATGGCGCGCAGCTTGCGGATGGTGCTTTTGTATTCCATCGCCGTGTAGCCGCGTTTCATCGCCATCAGGATACGGTCCGAGCCGTGCTGCACAGGCAGGTGCAGGTGATTCACCAGCTTGGGCAGCTTGCCATAGGCGTCGATTAGGCGCTGCGTGAATTCGTTGGGATGGCTGGTGACATAGCGGATGCGTTCTATGCCGGGAATATCGGAAACATATTCGAGCAGGGTGGCGAAGTCGGCGATTTCGGCCGTGCTGCCCATTGGTCCGCGGTAGGCGTTGACGTTCTGCCCCAGCAGGGTCACTTCACGCACGCCCTGGTCGGCCAGGCCGGCGACTTCGACCAACACGTCTTCGAACGGACGCGAAACTTCTTCCCCGCGTGTGTAGGGTACGACGCAGTAGCTGCAATATTTGGAGCATCCTTCCATGATGCTGACGAAGGCGCTGGCGCCCTCGACGCGGGCTGGCGGGAGGTGATCGAATTTTTCGATCTCGGGGAAACTGATGTCTACCTGCGATTTGCCCAGGCTGAGGCGTTTGGCCAGCAGGCCGGGCAGGCGGTGCAGGGTCTGCGGGCCGAAGACCACATCTACATAAGGCGCGCGCTCGATGATGGCCGCGCCTTCCTGGCTGGCAACGCAGCCGCCGACGCCGATCAGCACGCCTTTTTTCTTCAGGTGCTTGACGCGTCCCAGGTCGCTGAAGACCTTTTCCTGCGCCTTTTCGCGCACCGAGCATGTGTTGAACAGGATCAGGTCGGCTTCCTCGACGTTCGCCGTGGGCTCATAGCCCTCGGCGGCGTGCAGCACGTCGGACATCTTGTCCGAGTCGTACTCGTTCATCTGGCACCCGAAGGTTTTGATAAAAACTTTTTTGCTCATGATTTGCTACCGAATTAGGAGCTTCTGACGCCCGTCAAACAAGGGCTAGAGGCCGTTTTTTCTTGCGAACAGCAGATTTACTGCTTGTAGAGCGGCAGTTGGTTGTAAGGCGTCAGGCCGTCATCCTGAGGCGCGGCTTCGGTTTCCGAACTGAAGATGAAACTGCGCGAGGACAGGCCTGCGCGTTTTTCTTTGGCCTCTTCGGGAGTCAGTACCCAGACCTCATACACGAGTCCGGCGCTGTCGCGCGTGTAATTGACCAAGAGTTCCTGGTCCAGCAGCGCGCCTGACAGCATAAAGTGGTTGCTGCTGTTGCGGATGCGTGCGCCGGGAGACAGGCGGTCAGGCTTGCCGTTCAGGCTGATGTCGGGGGGCGCCTTGACCACCATCAGGCCGCGTACGGCACTTTTGGGGAAGTTGCGCACACCCGAAACCTCATCGGTCTGGGCCAGTACCGGGGTCGCCAGCAAGCTGCCCATGGTCAGCACAAGTGCCAGCATGGTTCCGTGAAGGGTCTTGAAAGAGGAAAACAGGCAGCGTTTCATGGTGTATGTCCAGAGGCTGTGAAGTAACAAAGCCCCAGAGGATCAGACCTCTGGGGCTCCGGGAAACCGTGGTGGTGATAGGTGGACTTGAACCACCGACATCAGCATTATGAATGCTGCGCTCTAACCAACTGAGCTATATCACCGCGCGACCAATATTATAGCGGCTCTTCCATAAGTCTGATTGCCGGGCGCATGGTGGCACAGAGCGTGAGCGAACACAAGGCGTTCGGCGGTGCTCGGAATCCTCATGCACCCAAGTGCATTCCGGTGTCCTGCGCTCCGGCGCCTTGCCCTGCATCCCGTAATCAAACTTAGCGCCGCGAGCCCTTCGCCGCTATCGATTTGTAAATAGCGGCTTGCGCTTGTTCACAAACGCGTTCATGCCTTCTTTCTGGTCCTCGGTGGCGAAGGCTGCATGGAACAGGCGCCGTTCGAACATGATGCCGTCGGCTAGGGTGCCCTCGTAGGCGCGGTTGACCGCCTCCTTGGCGGCCATCACGGCAATTTGCCCGTAGTCGCAAATTTGCAGCGCTGCACCCAGCGCTTCATCCATCAGCTTGTCCAGCGGCACGACGCGGCTGGCGAGCCCGCTGCGTTCGGCTTCCGCTGCGTCCATCATGCGGCCTGTGAGAATAAGGTCCATGGCTTTGGCCTTGCCGACCGCGCGTGGCAGGCGCTGCGTGCCGCCGGCACCGGGAATGATCCCGAGCTTGATTTCGGGCTGGCCGAACCTGGCGTTATCCGCGGCAATGATGAAGTCGCACATCATCGCCAGCTCACAGCCGCCGCCCAGCGCAAAGCCGCTGACTGCAGCTATCACCGGCTTGCGTATGCTGCGGATCTGTTCCCAGTTGCGCGTGATGTAGTCGCCTTTGTAGACATCGGCAAAGCTGTAGCTTGCCATGGCGCCGATGTCGGCGCCGGCCGCAAAGGCCTTTTCGCTGCCGGTGAGGATCATGCAGCCGATGTTGTCGTCCGCGTCGAAGGCCTTCAGCGCCGCACCCAGCTCGTCCATCAACTGGTCGTTCAGGGCATTGAGCTGCTTGGGCCGGTTCAGGGTGATGATGGCCACGCGGCCTTCGGTTTTTGTCAGAATGAGTTCGTAAGTCATGGCAAGTCCTTGTGGCTGAATCATGCCACGCGGCCAACCCCGGCGGACAAGGGAAAACATTAACCGACCGATGGGTCGGTTAATGCTAAATTCAGGAACAGGAGACACCCATGACCCATGACCTTTCCGAACCGACGGTACTTCTTTCCACGCACGGCGCTGTGGCGCTGGTGACGCTGAACCGGCCGCAGGCACTGAACAGCTTCACGCGCCAGATGCACCAGCAGCTTTGGGACGCACTGGACAGAATCGAAGCGGACCGCGCCCTGCGTGCCCTAGTCATCACCGGCGCGGGCCGGGGTTTCTGCGCCGGTGCCGACCTGGCCGAGTTTGATTTCGCGCCCGGGCCCAACCTGACTCAGCGCGCCGATCCCGGCCCCATCATTGACCAGGCCTTCAACCCGACGGTGCGGCGCCTGCAGAAGCTGCGCGTGCCGACGATTGCCGCAGTCAACGGGGTGGCCGCCGGTGCGGGTGCTTCGTTGGCCATGACCTGCGATCTGGCGATTGCTGCTCCCGGCGCCAGCTTCATCCAGGCCTTCAGCAAGATTGGCCTGGTGCCCGATGCAGGCGGCTCCTGGTTCTTGGTCAAGCGGCTGGGTCTGGCGCGCGCGCTGGGGCTGGCCATGCTGGGCGACAAGCTCAGCGCGAAGGATGCGAAAGAGTGGGGAATGATCTGGGACGTGGCCGCCGAGGGCGAAGACTGCGTGGACAAGGCCATGCAGCTTGCTGCCCGCCTTGCACAAATGCCGACATGCGCTCTGGTTGAAACGCGGCGCCTGCTCAGCGAAGGCGCCAGCCGCGACCTGGATGCCCAGCTGGACAAGGAACGTGACACCCAGTCGGCGCTTGGACAGACCCATGACTACATCGAAGGCGTGATGGCCTTTCTCGAGAAGCGCCCGGCAGCGTTCAGGGGCGACTAGATGGACGCCCAGGAGCTGGCCCGCGCGGTGGGCGAAGCCATGTTTGCGGTCGACAGTGCCTCGCGTGATTTCATGCAAATGGAGCTGTTGTCCTGCGAACCCGGCCGTGCCGTGATGCGCATGGCGGTGCGCGAGCCCATGCTCAATGGTCACAAGATCTGCCACGGCGGGCTGATTTTTACGCTGGCCGATTCAACCTTCGCTTTTGCCTGCAACAGCCACAACAAGGTTGCGGTGGCGGCTGGCTGCAGCATCGAGTTCCTCAAGCCCGGCCAGCTCGGTGATGTGCTGACCTGCGAAGGTGTAGAGCAGGCGTTGCAGGGTCGTCATGGCATTTACGACATGAAGGTCAGCAACCAGCGTGGGGAGGTGGTGGCCATGTTCCGCGGCAAGAGCGCACAGATTGCAGGCAGCGTGATCCCTGTCCCCGAAGCGGAGGCCCCATGAAAAGTTTTCCGCTTGAACCGATAGAAAAAGCCAGCCTAGACGAACTGCGCGCCCTGCAGCTCAAGCGCCTGCAGTCCACGCTGCAGCATGCCTATCTTCATTCGCCGGTGTACAAGGCCAAGTTCGATGCGGCCGGCGTGCATCCCGGCGACTGCAGGACGCTGTCCGATCTGGCGAAGTTTCCTTTCACCATCAAGCACGACCTGCGTGACAGCTATCCCTTCGGCATGCTGGCGGTCCCGCGCGAGCAATGCGTGCGTATTCATGCCTCCAGCGGCACCACCGGCAAGCCGACCGTGGTGGCCTACACGAAGAACGATGTGGACATGTGGGCCGGTTGTGTCGCGCGCAGCATACGCGCGGCCGGTGCACGCCCGGGGGACCTGGTGCATATCAGCTACGGTTACGGCTTGTTCACGGGCGGGCTCGGCGCCCATTACGGCGCCGAGAAACTGGGCCTGACCGTGGTGCCTTTTGGTGGCGGGCAGACCGAGCGCCAAGTGCAACTGATCACCGACTTCAAGCCTGACATCATCATGGTGACGCCCAGCTACATGCTGGCGATTGCCGACGAGTTTGAAAAACAGGGCCTGTCGGCTGCCGGGTCCAGCCTGCGCACAGGCATCTTCGGTGCCGAACCCTGGACCAACGACATGCGCCATGCGATCGAAAAACGTGTGGGCATCGACGCGGTGGACATCTACGGCCTGAGCGAAGTCATCGGCCCCGGCGTGGCCAGCGAATGTGTGGAAACCAAGGATGGGCCAACCATCTGGGAGGATCACTTTTATCCGGAGATCATCGACCCTGTCAGCGGTGAGTTGCTGCCCGACGGCGAGATGGGCGAGTTGGTCTTCACCAGCCTGAGCAAAGAAGCGCTGCCCATCATCCGCTACCGTACGCGTGACCTGACGCGCTTGCTGCCTGGCACCGCGCGCAGCATGCGGCGCATGGAAAAAATAACCGGGCGCAGCGACGACATGATGATTGTTCGCGGCGTCAACGTCTTCCCAACACAGATCGAGGAGCTGATCCTCAAGCGCAGCGAACTCGCGCCACACTACCAGTGCATTCTGACGCGCGACGGTGTGATGGACAGCCTGTGCGTGGTGGTGGAGATCCGGCCCGGCCTGGCGATCGACAGCGCGCCTGTGCAAGCAGCCGCGCGTTTGCTGCAGCACGAAATCAAAGCCTACGTCGGCACCAGCGCAGACATCGAGCTGCGTGCCGAAGGCGGTGTGGAGCGCAGCCTGGGCAAGGCCAAACGGGTACTTGATCGCAGGCACTGAACGCCTGCAGTTGCCCCCGGGCTTCGGGATTTTCCCGGGTAAGCACCCCCTCGACGTTGTGCCACTTTAGTTTTAGACTGATTTGACAACAAGTTACAGGAGGTTGCCATGATTGACAAGCAAGCGATCTACCACAAGACGCCGAAAGGTGTGGAGGCGATTGCGAACCGGCAGTCGGGTTTGGCGCCCAAGCTGCGATCCTTGTTGATCATGATTGATGGAAAACGCGGGTACGCAGAGCTTGCTGCGATGGCTCTGGTGGTGGGTGATTGGGAGCAGCTGATGTTGCAGCTGACGCAGGACGGTTTCATCGAGCCGGTGGGCGGTGCTGTGCCTGCCGGTGCCACCGCTGTGCATTCCGGCTCTTCTACGGCCAGCACCCAGCCAATGCCCCTGGTGACCGCTTCGTTGCCGGAGGCCAAGCGGTTTTCCGCGCGCATCCTGACCGATATGCTGGGGCCCAGCGCCGAAGTGATATGCATGAAAATCGAGGCCGCCAGGGACCTCGCGGAATTTGTCAGTGCCATCAAGCGGGCCAGGGATATCGTCCGTGACGTCAAGGGCAGCTCGGCGGCGGATAACTTTATCGCGCAGGTCGAACTGCACACACCGGAAAGCTGAGCGACCCGCCGGAAGGCTACCGCCTCATGTAGCAGGCGAGAGCCAGGGCGCGGCCAGGGCAGCGTCGCGCAGGACCAGGCGCCAGGTGCTGGCGGCCGGCGGCAAGTTCAGTTCCAGTCTGAGCAGGCGTTTGTCGCGTGCGACCAGTGCCAGTATTTTTTTCTGCGCACCGGCATACAGCATCAGGTCATCGAGCTTGGCCAGGCGCCAGCCTTCGGCGGGCGGTTTTCTTTTTCCGGCGGGGATGGACTCGACCCCCAGCCACTCATCACCGGCAGCAAACCCGGCGCGTTCGGCCGCGCCGCCGCGCAACACGGTTTTGACCTGCACCCCTGAGGCCTCCTGTACGCGCAGCCCCAGGGTTTGCGCCAGCTGCGCGGGTTCATCAAGCACCGCGACACCGTGTCCCTGCAACAGCTCACGCAGCGGAAGCTCGCTCTTGCCATGCACCCAACTGGCGATTTCTTTCGTATAGGAGCGGCAGCCGACCTCCTGCAGTACCACTGCAAAGTCTGCTTCAGTCATTATGCCGCCCCGGCAACGCAGCCACAGCTGGCGCATGACATCGTCCAGCGTGGCCGGCGTGGCACCCTTGCTTTCCGCGCGCAGCGTGAGGTCAAAACACAAGGCCACCAGGGCACCCTTGGTGTAGTAGCTGACGGTGGCGTTCGGCGTGTTTTCGTCCTGGCGGTAGTACTTGACCCAGGCATCAAAACTGGCCTGGGCCGCCGACTGCAGCAGCCTTCCCGGCGTCTGCATGACCTGGTTGATGGTCTTGTTCAGGAGCTTGAGGTAGGTCGCGTCATCGATCAACCCGGCGCGGCGCAGGACGAGGTCGTCGTAGTAACTCGTGAAACCTTCGAAAAACCAGAGCAGCTGGGTGTAATTTTCGTGCCCATAGGCGTAGGTGCCAAACTCCGCGGGGCGCAGGCGCTTGACGTTCCAGGTGTGGAAGTATTCATGGCTGATCAGTCCGCGCAGCGTGGTGTAGCCCTCAGGCACTTTGCTGCTGCCCAGGCGCGGCAGGTCCTGGCGCTGGCAGATCAGCGCGGTGGAGTTGCGGTGCTCCAGCCCGCCGTAGCCGTCGTCCACGGCATTGAGCATGAACACGTAGTTTTTATGGGGCGGCTTCTTGCTGCCGTGCCAGAAGCGGATTTGCGCTTCGCAGATCTTCCGGGTGTCGGCCAGTAGCCGCGCACCATCAAAGCTGGCCGCGGCCCCGGCCACCACAAAGCGGTGCGGTACGCCGCAGGCGACGAAAGAGCCGCTCCAGAAAGCACCCATTTCGACCGGGCAGTCGACCAGTTCATCGTAATTGGCGGCCAGGTAGGTCCCGAAGCCCTGCCTGTTGATCTTCAGCGGATTCAGCCCCGTGGCCACGGACCAGCCGCTGGCAGCTGGCGCAGCCATCACCTCAAGCCCGTGCGGCTCCTGGTGCCGGCCCTCGACCTGCAAACACAGTGAGCTGCCGTTGAAGAAGCCGCGTCCGGCGTCCAGCGAGGCGGTGCGCACCGAGTTGTCATTGGCGTAAACCTCGTAGCCCAGCACCAGTGGCCTGTCGGGGTTGCAGCGGACCTGCCAGCTGCATTTGTCCAGTTGTTCGACCTGGGCGGCTGGCAGGGCGCGCGAACCCTGCCGGGCCCGCAGGCTCTGCAGGTTTTTCGAGAACTCGCGTACCAGGTAACTGCCCGGAATCCATACCGGCAGGGCGACCCGCTGCAGCGCAGCGGGGCGGGCAATGGTCAGTGTGACGCGGAACAGATGGGCATGGAGGTCGGCGACCTCAACGCGGTAGTGGACCGCTGCCGGCGAGGTTCCGGAGGGCTTGGCAGGATGTTTGGGCATAAGCTCAAAGAATACCGCATCAGCGGCGTCAGCCCTGTGGCCAGCGAAGCGGGCATCTATCGGAATGCTATTAATTGGATAGCAGTTACTGTCCACCCGCCAAGGGCTGGAGGCATATTTTGTTCACAGCCTGAGACGAAGGGTGAAACCGGCTCAGGGAACTTTGGCTTCGGCCAGATATTTTTCGACCTCCCGGGCGCTGATGGCACCAGGCACCCGCGAGCCGTCGGCAAAAATCACGGTTGGTGTCCCGGTGATGCGGTATTTTTTTCCGAACTCGATGTTGCGCCCCAGTGCACTGGTGTCACAGCTGGCGCTGGCCACCGGCTGGTCGCGCACCATCACGTCTTGCCAGACTTTGGCCTTGTCTTTGGCGCACCAGATATTTTTTGATTTCTCGGCGGAGTCCGCGCTGAGGATGGGGTACAAAAACATGTAAACGGTGACGTCGCTGACTTTTTGCATGTCGCGTTCAAAACGCTTGCAATAACCGCAGTTCGGGTCTTCAAACACGGCCATTTTCCGCTTGCCGTTGCCGCGCACAATCGTGAACGCGTCCTTGAGCGGGAGCGCGTCGAAAGCCACGGCATTGAGTTTGTCGACACGTTCTTCCGTCAGGTTGCGCCTGGCCTTGGTGTCAATCAGGCTGCCCTGGATCAGGTAGTTGCCTTCCGCGTCCGTGTAAAAGATTTCGCTCCCGTTGACACGCACTTCATACAGGCCGGCCATCGGTGCCTTGCTGATCTCGTCGATTTTGGGCAACTGGGGCAGGCGCTCGGTGAGGTTCTTGCGTATCGCCGCTTCCTGGCCCATGGCGCCCAAGCTGGCGGCAAACAAGGCGCCGGCCAGAATTGTTTTGAACAGTGTCATCATTTTCAGTCTATGTAATCTGCCACGCGCCGTGGCTATCCATCTAGGACGGACCTGGCGGTGAACCCATGGCCTGCCGCATCACCCACTCCTTGATCAGTCCGCTGCGTGCAAAACCCTTCATTCCCAAGTTGCGCACGGCTTGCCAGCGCGCATCGTTTTGCGCAAACAGGCTGTGCAGGCCGTCCGTCACCGCGCCCATGGCCGTCACATCGGCCTTGCGCGAGCGTTCATACCGCCGCAGCAGCTTTTCATCGCCCAGGCCGCGCCAGTACTCGCGCCCGTGGATCACGGCTGCCAGCCCGGCCGCATCGGCCAGCCCCAGGTTCAGCCCCTGGCCGGCCAGCGGATGCACCGCGTGAGCAGCGTCGCCCGCCAGCGCCCAGCCCGCGCCGACCCAGCGCTCGGCTCGCGACAGGGCCAGCGGCCAGCTCGACCGGCTGCTCGCTAGCTCCAGGGAACCCGCTTCCGCGCCACAGACGGTTTGCACTGCCGCAGAGAACTCTTCGGGACCCAGCTTTTCGAGCGCTGCGGCGCGTTCCACAGAGACTGACCAGACCAGCGCCACAGAGTTCCCTTCGGCACCGCCAATCGGCAAAAGAGCCAGGATTTCCCCGTTGTGGAACCACTGGCGGGCCACGCCCTGATGCGCCAGACTGCATTGCAGGCGGGCGGCAATGGCTTTTTGCGGATAGGGCTTGATGATCCACTGCACGCCGAACTCATTGCGGCTGGTGCTTTTCTGGCCCTCGCAGATGACGGTCAGTGCAGCCTTGACGGGGGCGTCGAGGGTTTCTATTTGCGGCTGATAACGTACCGCCTCGGCCAATTGTTGCTCCAGCGCCGGCACATCGACGATCCAGGCCAGGGCTGCGTCGGGATTGGCCGGCGGTGCTGAAAAATCAAGCTGGCCGCCGTCGTCGCCCCAGACGCGCATTTCCAGCACCGGGGTTGCTGCGGGGGCATCCGGCCAGGCCCTGAGCGAAGCCAGCAACTGGCGCGACGCGCTGTTCAGGGCGTAGGCCCGCATATCCTGCGAAGCGGGTTTGTCAGCCGGCACGGGTCGAGCAACCAAGGCCACATGCAGGCGCTCGCGCGCCAGCAACAGGGCCAGCGTGCGGCCGACTACCCCGCCACCGCGGATACACACATCAAAGGGCTTGGACATGGCTCATTCTAGAAGGCAGTGCAAAATCGTCCCTGGATTGCCGCAACTTGAACCATCTGATTTGAAGGACTTGCCACGTGAGTGAATCATTGAGCGAAACCCCGGAAGCCCGGACGGAGGACGTCAGGGCAGTGATTGCCGGGCTGTGGGTCTATCCCGTCAAGTCCTGTGCGGGTGTGCAGGTACAGGAAGCGATATTGACTGAAACGGGGCTGGAGTTTGACCGGGCCTGGATGGTGGTCGATGAACATGGCTCCTTCCTGACGCAGCGTGAACTGCCGCGCATGGCGCTGATCCAGCCCCAGCTCAAGTACCACGACATGGTGCTTCGCGCCCCGGGCATGCTGGCGCTGCACATCGCGCTTGAACAGGTTCAGGAGCCGGTGCGCGTAAAAATCTGGAACGACGAGGTCAAGGCCTACGACATGGGGCCCATTGCGGCGCAGTGGTTCAGCGATTTCCTCGGCGTGAAGGCGCGGCTGGTGCGCTTTGACCCCGAGGAAAAGCGCGCGTCCAGCCTGCAGTGGACCGGGGATGTGGAGGCCCTCAACCAGTTCAGCGACGGTTACCCGGTGCTGGTGCTCAGCGAAGCATCGCTGGCAGGGCTGAATGAAAAACTGCAGGCTGCGGGCGGTACGATCATCGGCATGGCGCGTTTTCGGCCCAACATCGTGCTGGGTGATGTGCCCGGCGACACCGGACTCGCGCCGCATGATGAGGACCGGCTTGACCTGCTGGAAATTGTCACGGACCAGGGAGTGGTGCAGCTCAAGCCCGTCAAGCCTTGCCCGCGCTGCCCTATTCCCAATATCGATCCGGCCACGGCCCTGAGCAGCCCCGAGGTGGGCGACATGCTGCAGACCTACCGGCAGGAGCCGCGCCTCAAGGGCGCGGTGAGCTTCGGCATGAATGCCATCGTCCTGCAGGGCAACGACCACCTGCTCAAGGCGGGACAGGGTGTCACGGCGAATTACAACTTCGGATAATTCACAACTTCGGGTAATTCCGGATCGGATCGCTGTCCTGGCTGCTGTCATCCAGGGTGTCCGCGTCCAGCGGCATGGGCCGTGTCAGTTCGGGCTCCAGGAAACGGATGGGCCGGCGCGTGCGCGCCGCCATGCTGTCGAGCAGTCCGGCCAGGGCCTGCGAGAGTTCCGGCCCGCCCGCCAGCTTCTCGCTGAGCAGCACACCGGCGACGTGAAACTGCAGGACAATTTCGGGCTTGAGACCTTTGAGAGGCATCAAGCCGGCCGCAATCAGCCGCGCGGCCATCTCATTGACCGGCTCGCGCGATGACACGCCTTCCAGGATCATTCCGAATCTTGCTTCATCCACCCGTCCGACGGTATCGACGTCGCGCAGGATGCGGCGCAACTTGATAACGCTGCGCAGCAGGCTCTGCTCGGCCACCGCGATGCCGTAGGTGCGCTTGACATAGTCGTAGTTGACCAGCTCCACATAAACCACGGCCGCCGGCTCCCTGTGCCGTATGACGCGCGACACCGTGCGTTGCAGTCTGTCGTTGAACAGGGGCAGGGCCAGCAGGCCGGTCAGTGCGTCATGGCTGGCCATGGCTTCTTCCCGCGTTTCCATGCTGTGGCGCTCGCGCGAGCGCAGGTTCAAAGCTACCAGCAGCAAGGGCACCTGGATGGTCAGGCCGGCCAGCAGCCCGTATTGCGACAGCCATGAAACCGGGAGTAGGCCCGTGGTGCCGGCAATAATCAGCGGGGCAGCCAGCGCCAGTGGCGTGAAGGCCGCCAGCACCCAGAATCCCACCATGTCCTTGCGTTTCCAGACAATGACGGCCCTACGCATGCCCAGCACCACGACCGTTATCACGTAGATGCCTCCAACGACCACCCCGGCACCGCGCTCCACCATGGCATAAGTGATTGCCAGCGGCAGGCTCGCTGCGGCAAGCCAGTAAGCCACCGGCTCATACCACTTTGGGCGTGCCCCGGGACCACACAGGTGGTGCACCACCATGGGTGCTGCGCCGCCCACGAGAATGCTCAGGCAGCCCGGTGCCAGGTCCGACCAGGCGTCGGAATGGCTCCACAGCAAATGGCCGGCCACACCCGTCCAGGCGGCCACCGCCAGCGCCATGACCGACACATACAGGGCATACCAGCCGTAGGCGCGGTCGCGGTAGACCAGGCTTTGGGCGGCGCCGGCAACGATCAGTAAAAGCAGGGCGCCCAACACCACGCCTGCGGCCAAGGCCTCGACCTGCAGGCGATGGCTGCGGGCCTTGCCGGCAACCGCGTTGACCGGGATGTGGACGCGCGTCGCGTGCTGGATGCGAACATACACATCGTGGACGCCGTCGTTCGTCAACGCCAACTGGAATTGCGCATATCGCCCAGGCTCTGGCCAGCTGGAAACGGCCACGGTGTCGCCAGCGGTCTGGCCGGTCCAGCCGCCCGTTGGGGTCTGCTGGAAGACGGTGACCTTGTCCAGCAGGGGCAGGGGAAACTGCAGCACCCAGTCTTGCCGTGAATCGGCCGATTTCCTGAAACGGTAGTGTTGCCACAGCGCAACCTGGGAATCGAGTGCATAAACGGTATGGGCCTGTGCGGGGCTCATGGTCGGGCGGGTTTTGCTGGCTGCCAGCTGCGTTATCGTGGCCTGGGCGTTGTCATCCATCCAGACCAGGCCGCTGGCCTGCAGGTCTGCGACGGGGTGCTGGTCGTCCAGAATGACGATGGACTGGGCAAAACTTGCTGTGCCCAATAGGCCTGACAGAACCACCAGCAGCAGCGCTGCCAGAAGGCTGGCCGCGTATCGCATACACTTCACAGCCTGTTTTTGAAGGTTTGTCATGAGTCTGAAGTGCGGTATTGTAGGCTTGCCCAACGTGGGGAAATCCACCCTTTTTAATGCCTTGACCAAGGCGGGCATTGCAGCGGAAAACTACCCGTTTTGCACCATCGAGCCTAATGTCGGCATCGTCGAGCTGCCCGATGCCAGGCTGGCCCAACTGGCCGACATCATCCATCCTGAGCGCATCGTGCCTGCGATCGTCGAGTTTGTCGACATCGCCGGCTTGGTGGCTGGCGCCAGCACTGGAGAGGGCCTGGGCAACAAGTTTCTGGCCCATATCCGGGAAACCGACGCTATCGTCAATGTCGTGCGCTGCTTTGAAGACGACAACGTGATTCACGTGGCCGGCAAGGTCGACCCGATCTCCGACATTGAGGTGATCCAGACCGAGCTCTGTCTGGCCGACCTGGCGGCTGTGGAAAAAGCGCTGCATCGCGTAACGAAAACGGCACGTTCGGGCGACAAGGAGTCCATCAAGCTGGTGGCGATTCTGGAAAAATGCCAGGCCGCCCTCAACGAAGCCAAACCGGTGCGTACGCTGGAATTCAGCAAGGAAGAGCAGCCTTTGCTGCAGCAGTTTTTCCTGATCACTGCCAAGCCCGCCATGTTTGTCGGCAACGTGGCCGAAGACGGTTTCGAGAACAACCCCTTCCTCGACAAGCTGCGTGCCTATGCGGCCAGCCAGAACGCGCCGGTGGTCGCCATCTGCGCCAAGATGGAAGCCGAGATGGCCGACATGAGTGACGAGGACAAGAGCATGTTCCTGGCCGAAATCGGTCAGGATGAACCCGGCCTGAACCGCCTGATCCGAGCCGCTTTCAAGCTGCTGGGCTTGCAGACCTACTTTACCGCCGGTGTGAAGGAAGTGCGCGCCTGGACCATTCATGTGGGCGACACCGGCCCCCAGGCCGCAGGCGTGATTCACACCGATTTCGAAAAAGGCTACATCCGCGCGCAGACCATTGCCTTTGACGACTTCATCACCTACAAGGGTGAGCAGGGCGCCAAGGATGCGGGCAAGATGCGCAGCGAAGGCAAGGAATATGTTGTCAAGGATGGCGACGTGATGAATTTCCTGTTCAGTAGCTAGGGCCGACGGCGCTGCCGTTTGAGAGTGTTTTATGCCTTCAGCCCTTGGCTGGCGGGCGCAAGTAGCTATATATTCAGTAGCAAATTTTCCGCACTATCTACGAGGCCCTTGCGTCCATGACAGAACCCGTCCGCCTCGCCAAACGCCTGGCCCAGATGCTCAATTGCTCGCGCCGGGAAGCCGAACAGTACATCGAAGGCGGCTGGGTGCGGGTCGACGGCGTGGTGGTTGAAGAACCCCAGCACCGCGTGCTTGACCAGAAAGTCGAACTCGATCCCGAGGCCAGCCTGCTGGAATTGACGCCGGTGACGCTGCTGCTGAACAAGCCGGCAGGCTACGAGGCCGGTCTGGATGCGGGCGCCGGCCGGCCGGCGAGCCCGGCGCTGCAATTGCTGGTAGCGGCGAACCAGGCGAAAGAGGACTGCTCGGGTATCCGGCCCCTGAAAAAACATTTCAGTGCATTGACGCTGGCAACACCGCTTGCCACGCCCGCGAGCGGGTTGGTGGTGTTCACGCAAGACTGGCGCGTGGCACGCAAGCTCAGCGAGGACGCGTCGGTCATGGAGCATGAAGTCATCGTGGATGTGGCCGGCACCATTGCGTCGGGCGGCCTGCAGCGGCTGAACCGCATCGACCATGGCTTTACCTTCAATGGGGTGCTGTTGCCGCCAGCCAAGGTCAGCTGGCAGAACGAAACCCGATTGCGTTTTGCACTCAAGGGTGAGCGTCCGGGCCAGATCGCCTTCATGTGCGAAAGCGTGAACTTGAGCGTGCAGGCCATGAAACGTATTCGCGTCGGGCGTGTACCCATGAGCAGCTTGCCTGCCGGACAGTGGCGCTATCTGCAGTCCCACGAGCGCTTTTAGCGCGGCACGGCCTAAAAATACAAGCAGGGGCCGCGGGTCCGGCTTTGCCGGCCCGCAGGCGCAGCAGCCCCGAGGGGCTGGAGCCTGCGGCTCCAAAGCTGCTTGAGCAGGTTTGGACAGGCGACAGAGGCGAAGCGTCTCGCGAGCCGCGGCCTGCAAGGCCTCGGGAGCTACCCGAAGTGAGCGACCGTGGGGGCCTACAACTTGAAGCCGCCCGGGAAAGCCCAGACCAGCGCCGCCGTCATCGTGACATAACGTGCGAATTTTCCGATGGCCATGTAAGCCACACAGGGCCAGAACGGAAATTTGAGCCAGCCCGCCACCGCACAGAGCGGGTCGCCGACGGCTGGCAACCAGGCCAGCAGGCAGGCCTTGGGGCCCAGCTTCTCGAGCCAGCGTATGGCCCTGCCATGGTGTGATGAGTGTGAATATTTGTCCACCACCTTATGCGCGCCGTAGCCCAGCCACCAGTCGAGCGCACCACCCAGGGTGTTGCCCGCTGTGGCCACCAGCACGGCCGGCCAGAACAGGTGCGGATTGAGCTTGACCAGACCGAAGACCACCGGTTCGGAGCCCAGCGGCAACAAGGTGGCTGAGATGAACGAGACCACGAATACCGTGCTCAAGCCGTACTCGGGCAAGGCCAGCGCCTCAATGAGGTGTCGTATCCATATTTCCATCTGGCGCGAGTATAGGCAGTGCGCTTGCACCCGGGCTGTAGGGCATACACCTGCGCGCTTGTGTTCAAATTTCGATTGCTGAAATTTTGGGCAGTACAATCATGCCTCGTTTTTGCGCATCCACCATCAGCCTGCACTTTCCATGAACATCGGCCCCCACGTTTTGGCAAACAACCTGTTTGCCGCGCCGATGGCGGGCGTCACCGACCGGCCATTCCGGCGCCTGTGCAAGGCCGGCGGGGCCGGTTACGCGGTCAGCGAAATGGTGACTTCGCGGCGTGACCTGTGGGACACGCTGAAAACGTCGCGCCGCGCCAACCACCAAGGCGAAGTGGCGCCGATTGCGGTGCAGATTGCCGGCACCGACGCGCAGATGATGGCCGACGCTGCCGCCTACAACATCGACCGCGGCGCGCAGATCATCGACATCAACATGGGTTGCCCGGCCAAGAAAGTCTGCAACAAATGGGCTGGCTCAGCCCTGATGCAGGATGAGCCGCTTGCGCTCGCCATTGTCGAGGCCGTGGTTGCCACCTGCGCGCCGCGCGGTGTTCCCGTGACGTTGAAAATGCGCACCGGCTGGGCTGATTCGCATAAAAATGCCGTCGTACTGGCGCGCGCATTCGAGTCCGCTGGCGTGCAGATGCTCACTGTGCATGGCCGCACGCGCGAACAGGGCTACAAGGGGCAGGCCGAATACGACACGATTGCTGCGGTCAAGGCCGCGGTGTCTGTTCCGGTGGTGGCCAATGGTGACATCAACACGCCGGAAAAAGCCCGCGATGTGCTGGCTTATACCCAAGCCGATGCGGTGATGGTGGGCCGTGCTGCCCAGGGACGGCCCTGGATCTTTCGCGAAATGGCGCATTTCCTGGCGACCGGCACGCATCTTGCGCCACCGTTGGTGGCCGAGGTCAAGCGCCTGCTGCTCGATCACCTGCTGGACCACTATGAGCTGTACGGCGCTTTCAGCGGCGTGCGTACGGCGCGCAAGCACATCGGCTGGTACGTCAGGCCTCTGCCGGGTGGAGAAGCCTTTCGCGGGCGCATGAACCTGCTGGAAGACTGCGAAGCGCAATGGCAGGCGGTGGCTGATTTTTTTGACGAGCTTGGTGCGCGCATGGACCGCATGCCCGCAGCAACTGCGGGCATGGCGCAAGTGGCGGCCAGCGACAATAACAGACAGGACAAGAAGGAGGGAGAGCTCGCATGAGCAAGAAACACATAGAAGAGTGCGTACGCGCCAGCCTGGAGGGTTATTTCAAGGACTTGCGCGGCACCGAGCCGGACGGCATGTACGAAATGATGGTCCGCGTGGTTGAAAAACCGTTGCTGGAAGTGGTGATGCAGCATGCGGACCAGAACCAGTCCCGCGCCGCCGAATGGCTGGGCCTGAACCGCAACACCCTGCGCAAAAAACTCGTCGAACACAAACTGATCAAGTGACTCGCCAGTCGCATTCCATCCCGAGAAACAAAGACAAGCATGAACGCCCTGATTTCCGTCTCCGACAAAACCGGCATTGTTGACTTTGCACGTGCGCTGCATGCGCTGGGCATCAAGCTGATTTCCACCGGCGGCACCGCCAAGCTGCTGGCCGATGAAAAGTTGCCGGTGACCGAAGTTGCCGAACTGACGGGCTTTCCCGAAATGCTCGATGGCCGCGTCAAGACCCTGCACCCGATGGTGCATGGCGGCTTGCTGGCACGGCGCGATGTGCCTGGCCACATGGCCGCGCTCAAGACCCACGGCATTGGCACCATCGACCTGCTGGTCGTCAACCTCTACCCGTTTGAAGCCACGGTGGCCAAGGCCGGCTGTACGCTGGAAGACGCGATTGAAAACATCGACATTGGTGGTCCGGCCATGGTGCGATCGGCTGCAAAAAACTGGAAAGATGTTGGCGTCCTGACCGATGCATCACAGTACGCCGGCGTGCTGGAAGAACTCAAGGCCGCCGGCAAGCTGGCCGACGCTACCAAATTTGCCTTGTCGGTCGCGGCCTTCAACCGCATCAGCCAGTACGACGGTGCCATCAGCGATTACCTCTCGGGCATCCAGCCCGGTGGTGCGCACAGCCTGTTTCCCGGGCAGTCCAATGGGCGCTTTGTCAAGGTACAGGACCTGCGTTACGGTGAAAACTCGCACCAGCAGGCCGCGCTGTATCGCGACCTGTATCCGGCGCCGGGTTCGCTTGTGACAGCCAAACAGCTGCAGGGCAAGGAACTCTCCTACAACAACATCGCCGATGCCGATGCCGCCTGGGAATGCGTCAAAAGTTTTACCGAATCGGCCTGTGTGATCGTCAAACACGCCAATCCCTGCGGCGTGGCCGTGGGCAAGGATGCGCTCGAGGCCTACAGCAAGGCCTTCAAAACCGATCCGACCTCGGCCTTCGGCGGCATCATTGCACTGAACTGCACCCTCGATGAAGCGGCAGCGCAGCAGATCTCCAAGCAGTTTGTGGAGGTGCTGATGGCGCCGGCTTTCACGCCTGCGGCGCTGGAAGTTTTCAAGAGCAAGGTCAATGTCCGTATCCTGCAGATCGACTTGCCGCCGGGCGGCGATACCGCGTGGAAGCAGGGCCGCAATCTGATGGACGTCAAACGTGTTGGTTCCGGCCTGCTGATGCAAACCGCCGACAACCACGAACTGGCGCTGGCCGACCTGAAAGTGGTCAGCAGGTTGCAGCCAACGCCTGCGCAACTGCAGGACCTGCTATTCGCCTGGAAGGTGGCCAAGTACGTCAAGTCCAACGCCATCGTGTTCTGCGGCGGGGGCATGACGCTGGGTGTCGGCGCAGGCCAGATGAGCCGCATCGATTCGGCGCGTATAGCCTCGATCAAGGCAGCGAACGCCGGCCTGGAACTTGCCGGTTCGGCGGTGGCCAGTGACGCTTTCTTCCCGTTTCGCGATGGTCTTGACGTGGTGGTCGACGTGGGTGCTACCTGTGTGATCCAGCCTGGTGGGAGCATGCGGGACGAGGAGGTCATCGCTGCGGCTGATGAGCGTGGGGTGGCAATGGTTTTGAGTGGTGTGCGGCATTTCCGGCATTGAATCCGGCTTTTCTTAAGTGAAATGTGCCTTTTTCCCTTATTGTACGGGCGCAAGTAGCTATTGAATTTATAGCGCACTGAATCGTCCATTCACGTGGCTTGTCATCCCGGACTTGATCCGGGATCCATGCGGCGATTCACCAATTCCGTTCGGGCTGAGCTTGTCGAAGTCTGTGCAAGCTTGCGCTGCGCTACGGGGCAACCTGCGGTGCTCGCCAAAAGCGGGGTCTCGCTCGAACTCGCCTTCGGCTTGTATGTTATGGGTGTCGGGGTGGAGGGACTCGCTTCGGATTCGGCCGCAACAGCGGACCGACGGTTTTGAGATTTCTCCCGCCCCGCCTTCCAACGTCGATCAGGAACTGAGCGGCGCTGCGCCATACGGTGCAACGACCGCCGATCTGAAGGCAAGCCAACGTGGCAGGTGGGCTGCACCCCGACATCGCAAATTGTCCAACTGGAGGTGTTGTTATGCAAGAGCCTACTTTGTACATCGGCGTGGATGTGTCCAAGGCCGAACTGGTGATCGCGATGAGCCCGGATCGAAAGCCGTGCAGCATTGCCAACGACGAAGCTGCCATCAGAAGCTGGCTTGGCGGCTTGGCGCCCCACGCACTCATTGCGATGGAGTCCACAGGCCGCTATCACGGCTTGCTGGCGCGACTGGCCAGCCAGGCCGGCTTCAAAGTCTACGTACTCAATGCACGCGATGTCTTCTTCTACGCCCGGGCGCTGGGCACGCGAGCCAAGACCGATGGCGTGGACGCTGCGGTCATTGCCCGCTACCTTGCCGAGCACCATGCCCAATTGCACCCCTGGTGCCCGGCCAGCCCGCTGCACCAGCAACTGCAGGACCTGCTCACGCGCCGGGCGCAAGTGGTCATGCATCGCTCGGCCTTGCGCCAGGTGTTCACGGGAGTCGATACACAAGGGCTGCAGCTCGCTGCCTTGCAGGAGGCGTTCGAGGCTTTGCTCAAGGCTATGGACGAGCAGGTGCAATCGCTGATCGCCAGCGACCAGCAAATGGCCCAGCGGTGCGAGCGATTGCGCACGATCACGGGCATTGGAGCGCAGACCTCGGCCTTGCTGGCGACACTGCTCAGCCGCATCGACTTTGCCAATGCCGATGCCCTGGTGGCCTACAGCGGGCTGGATCCGCGCCCCAACGACTCGGGCACCAAGCACGGACGACGCCGGCTGAGCAAGAAGGGGGCGCCGCCAGGTCATGGTCTCTCTCCAAATCGGTCGATCTGAAAAGTGTCACCCATGTCTCCGCACACCTGTTACCCATGTCTCCAGTCTGTACACAGCGGGGCGAGGGAGGGGTTAGGGGTGGGAGTGGGGAGTTCGCCCTACTGTCCAGAGCAGACTGAAGGCGCAGCGTGATGCTTCGGGGAAGCTCCCCGGTTAGCGGCCAGCAAAGAATTGGGCAGCTGCTTCGACGGTCTCGGCGATATCAGCCGCCGTATGCGCCGAACTGACAAAGCCCGCTTCATACAAGGCAGGGGCGTAGTACACGCCCCTGTCCAGCATCGCATGGAAGAAGCGGTTGAAGGTCGGGCCGTCCGTTGTCATCACCGTGGCGTAATTCTGCGGCAGCGGCTCGAGCAGGAAAAAGCCGAACATGCCGCCTTCGCTGTCGCCGCAAAAGCTGACACCGGCTTGCGTTGCTGCCTGCGTCAGACTGCTCACAAGGCTGCGGGTACGTTCGCCGAGGGTCTCGTAAAAACCGGGCTTCTGCAATTCGCGCAGGGTGGACAGGCCGCAAGCCGTGGCGACGGGATTGCCTGACAGCGTGCCGGCCTGGTAGACCGGACCTAGGGGCGCGAGTTGCTCCATGACGGCACGGGTGCCGCCGAAAGCCGCCAGCGGCATGCCGCCGCCTATGACCTTGCCCATGACGGTCATGTCGGGCTTGAAGCCGGGAATGCTTTTCGCGTAAACGCTTTGCGCACCGCCCAATGCCACGCGAAAACCTGTCATGACTTCGTCGAAGACCAGCAGTACGCCGTACTGCGTACAGAGTTCGCGGCAGCGCTTCATGAAGGGGACGCTGGCCCGCACAAAATTCATGTTGCCGGCAATCGGCTCGATGATCAGGCAGGCGGTGCTATTGCCATGGACGGCAAAAGCTTCTTCAAGCTGGGCGATGTGGTTGTACTCGAGCACCAGTGTGTGCTGCACGACCTCGGGCGGCACGCCAGCGCTGGTCGGGTTACCAAAAGTCGCCAGGCCCGAACCGGCTTTGACCAGCAAAGCGTCGGCGTGGCCGTGGTAACAGCCTTCGAACTTGATGATCTTGCTGCGGCCGGTAGCACCGCGCGCGAGGCGGATTGCGCTCATGCCGGCTTCGGTTCCCGAGCTGACGAGGCGCAGCATTTCGATGGATGGGACCAGCTTCACGATTTCTTCGGCCAGCTCCACTTCACGTTCGGTGGGGGCGCCATAGGAAAAGCCTTCAAGCACGGCCTTTTGAACGGCATCAACCACCGCAGGATGGCCGTGGCCCAGAATCATCGGGCCCCACGAACCGATGTAGTCGATGTAGCGTTTGCCATCGGCGTCCCAGAAATAGGCACCTTGGGCACGCTGCACAAAGCGCGGTGTGCCGCCGACCGCCTTGAAGGCGCGTACCGGCGAATTGACGCCGCCGGGAATCAGTTTTTTGGCGCGTTCAAAAAGGGCAACGTTGCGGGAGGAGTCGGAACTAGTGTTTGGTGCCATTGGTGGGTAAGTCAAAAGGGGGCAGTGGAAGCAGGGGTTCGTCCGGATCGCTGCTTTCTTCGTCGCCAGCGTCCGTTGCATCGTCTTCCGTCTGTGCCCAGAACAACCGGTCAGGCACGATGTTGCCCATGCCCGGGTGAAAGCCGGCGTCCAGGCTATGGTCAAGATAAGTCAGAGCTTCGGCAGTAGCGGCCTGCAGGTTGTGGCCATTGGCCAGCAATGCCGACAGCGCGGCGGTCAGCGTGTCGCCGGCGCCGGCAAACACGGCCTCAAAGCGCTCGAACTTTTCGCTGTAAAGAACGGCTTGCGGCGTGGCGAGCACATTGTCGATGAATTGTTCGGGCAAAGGTACGCCGGTCACCAGTGTGTAGGGCACGCCCAGCTCCGAGGCCGCTTTGGCGATATCACGCGCTGATGGACTCTTGTCGCCGGACCAGTCCGGCAGCAACCAGCGCCACAGGCTGCTGTGGTTGCCCACCAGCACGGTGGTTTGCGGCAGCATCAGTTCGCGAAATGCGTCCAGGTAGCTGTCGATGGCTTCTTCTTCCCACCATGACAGGTTGGGCATGTAGGCGATCAGCGGCACGTCAGCGTAGTCCGATGCAATTTCCGCGATGGCGCTGATGGTTTCCGGGCTGCCTACAAAGCCGACCTTGATGGTTGCAACAGGCATGTCCTCGAGTGCCGTGCGGGCCTGTTCGGTAACCGCATCTTCGTCAAAGGAAATATGATCGAAAATCTCGGCGGTATCACGCACGTAAGCGCCGGTGACGATCGCCAGCGCGTGTGCGCCGGCCGATGCGATGGCGCTGATGTCCGCCGTCAGGCCGCCAGCACCGCTGGGGTCATTGGCGTTGAAGGTCATCACGCAGGCGGGAGAGGTTTCGCTGTCCTCTGTTTCCATTTGCCGGGTGTCCAGAGGAGGGGGGGTGGGGTTTGCCATAGGGCTGGAATTTTGCCTCGTAAGCGAATAAGCAACGCCGCCTCGATACAATTGTTGCATTCTATTCGAAGGCAACTTAAGCTGTGACTCAAACAATGACCTGGATGTGTTTAATTTGTGGGTGGATTTATGACGAAGCGACTGGCGCGCCAGAACACGGGATTGCGGCGGGTACGCCCTGGGCCCAAGTGCCGATGAACTGGACATGTCCCGAGTGCGGCGCGCGCAAGGAAGACTTCGAAATGGTCCAGATCTGAACAGCCGGGCCGGGTGTCTAAACAAAAGCGCGCATCGGGCGTTGCCGTGCCGGTGGCGCGTTACTAGGAGCACAGTCAGTGAGTATTACCAGTTCGGGTCTCAAGGTTTTGGTTATCGACGACAGCAACACCATCCGGCGTAGCGCGGAGATATTCCTGAAGCAGGGCGGGCATGAGGTATTGCTTGCCGAAGACGGCTTTGACGCGCTCTCCAAGGTCAATGACTACCTGCCCGACCTGATCTTCTGCGACATTTTGATGCCCCGTCTGGATGGTTACCAGACCTGCGCGATCATCAAGCGCAACCCTAAATTTTCAACTGTACCCATAGTGATGCTGTCTTCCAAAGATGGCGTTTTCGACAAGGCAAGAGGCAGGATGGTCGGCTCGCAAGACTACCTGACCAAGCCGTTTACCAAAGACCAGTTGCTGCATACCGTGCAGGAACTTGGCAGCGCAAAACAAGGAGTAGCGTGATGGCGATTAAGAAAGTTCTGATTGTGGATGACTCGAAAACGGAGTTGATGTTCATGACCGACCTGTTGGTCAAAAACGGTTTCTCCGTCAAAACCGCTGAGAACGCGGAAGATGCCTTTCGTCGGCTTGCCGAGGAAAAACCCGATCTGATCCTGATGGACGTGGTGATGCCCGGGCAAAATGGCTTCCAGCTCACGCGCGCCATCACTCGCGATCCCTTGTACGCTGACGTGCCCATTATCATGTGCACCAGCAAAAACCAGGAAACAGACCGTGTTTGGGGAATGCGTCAGGGCGCCAAAGACTACATCACCAAGCCGGTGGATGCCGACGACCTGATGGCCAAAATCAAGGCGCTGGGCTGATCCCGGACCGATCCCGATAAAGCATGGCCAACCGACAAGCACTGAGAGAACTGCAAAGCCGCCTGGCCGACAGGCTGAAAGCCGCCAAAACCCAGGGCGTTTCGGCATCCTGGCTCGCCGTGGAGGCCGGGGGTGACAAATACCTGTTTCCCTTGAACCAGTCCGGAGAGATTTTTCCGTGGGTCAGTGCGCAAAATGTGCCCTATACGCAGGCCTGGTTTGCCGGCGTGGCCAATCTGCGCGGAGGCTTGTACGGCGTTGTCGACCTGGCCAGTTTTGTAACCGGCAAAATGCCACCGCCACGCAGCGAACTTGCGCGCACCGAGTCCCGGCTGGTCGCCCTGAACAGCGCGCTGGAAATCAACTGCGCGTTGCAGATTGACAAGCTGGCCGGGCTGCGTAACCCGGAAGCGTTCACTGACTTTGCTGAAAAGGCTCCCGATTCGCCGGAGTTCTTTGGCCATAGTTACGTCGATGCCAACGGTGCCCGTTGGCAGGAAATCAACCTGCAGCTGCTGGCCCAGCAAGCACATTTTTTGACCATCAGCGCCTAGCGCTATTACGTTTTTCCCAGGAAGGCTCACCATGTCTGTCATTCAGAAGCTGTTCAAAACAAAGCCTGCGCCTCCCGAGGACAGCATGGATGGTGTCTCTCTGGACATGTCGGTCGATCCCCTGGCAACAGGTGCCATGGACGCGTCGGGTAGCTCGATGCGCCTGGGTGACAATGCCGGTCCGGAAAGCCAGTCCGAAGAGGCGGTTGTCGACAGTGTCGAACGCCTGTCCTTGCCGGTCCTGGGGCGCAGGCCAATGGGCGAACATCAGCGGATATTGGTGATTTTGCTGGCTTTTGCAGTGGTGGTACTGGGTTCGGTAACTTTTGTTGCGCTGACCCAGGCCGACAGGGTAGCTCAGCAGGTGGCAGCCACCGGACAGTCGCTGATGCAATCGCAACGGCTTGCCAAATCGGTGTCCCAGGCCTTGGTGGGCAGTGCCCAGGCTTTTCCCGACGTGCGCGAGAGCTCGGATGTGCTGGCCAAGACCGTGCGGGGTCTCAAGGCAGGTGATGAGTCCCTGCGTCTGGAGCCGGTTGTTGCCGAGTTGCAGCCCGATGTTGACACCGTGACGCCGCTGATGGAGCGCGCCGAAAAGAACGCCTCGACAGTGATGGGTCAGCAGGCAATTTTGACGCAGGTGGGCAACGCGCTGCGTACCATTAACCGGCAGTCATCCGACCTGCTTGAAATTGCCGAGACCGTGTCTTCGCTGAAGCTCCAGCAGAATGCGGCACCGGCAGAGATCTCGGCCGCGGGCCAGCTGGTGATGCTGACACAGCGTATCGGTAAATCAGCCAACGAGTTCCTGACGATGGAGGGCGTGAGCCCGGAAGCCGTGTTTTTGCTGGGCAAAGACTTGAACTCGTTCAAGGAGATTGCGCAAGGTCTGCAAGAGGGCAGTCCCGAGCTGCGCCTGGCTGGCTCCAAGGACCCGCAGACACGGGAGCGGCTCGAAGCGCTGATGGCGTTGTACGAGCAAACCCGTGTGCAGGCCGGTGCGATTCTGGGCAACTTGCAGGGGCTGGTGTCGGCGCGCGAAGCGCAGGCATCAATCATTTCCGATAGCGAGGCCTTGCGCCGCGGCCTGGAAGATATCCAGGGCAAGCTGTCCACGCAAACGGGTCTGAGCGTCGGCTCCCTGACCACTCTGGCGGTTGCTGCTGCGTTTGCCCTGCTGTGTGCTGCCGGCCTGGCCCGTTTGCAGGTGTTGGACAGCCGTCAACGCCAGGGAATTGCTGAAAGTCAGCGACTCGAAGCCAAGGGACAGGAGCAGGATGCCAAGCGTGTCAATGACGCCAATCAGGCCGCCATTTTGCGTTTGATGAACGAGTTGCAGACAGTGGCCGAAGGTGACTTGACCCAGGAAGCGACGGTGACCGAAGACATCACCGGCGCTATCGCCGACTCGGTGAACTACACGGTGGAGGAGTTGCGCCAGTTGGTGGGTAACGTGCAAAACACGGCAACACGGGTGGCGCAAACTACCGCCCAGGTGGAAAGTACATCTACCGAGCTGCTGGCCGCTTCCACCGAACAGCTGCGTGAAATTCGTGAAACCGGCCAGTCGGTGCTCGACATGGCGACCCGAATCAATCAGGTATCCAGTCAAGCGCAGGAATCGTCCCAAGTGGCACGCCAGTCGCTGAGCGCTGCGGAATCTGGCCTGCAGGCCGTGCAGAACGCCATCGGCGGTATGAATTCGATCCGCGATCAGATCCAGGAAACTTCCAAGCGGATCAAACGGCTTGGTGAATCTTCCCAGGAAATTGGTGAAATCACCGAGCTGATTTCAGACATTACCGAACAGACCAACGTGCTGGCGCTCAATGCTGCTATTCAGGCGGCGTCGGCCGGTGAAGCTGGACGAGGCTTCTCTGTGGTGGCCGAGGAGGTGCAGCGGCTGGCTGAGCGTTCCGCAGATGCGACGCGCCAGATTTCTGCGCTCGTGAAGGCGATTCAGACCGACACACAGGATGCCGTGGCCGCCATGGAGCGCTCAACGCAGGGTGTGGTCGAAGGGGCCAAGCTGTCGGACAGTGCCGGTACCGCATTGTCCGAGATTGACCTGGTGTCACGCCGGCTCGCTGACCTGATTGAGCAGATTTCCGCTTCGGCTTCCCGCGAAGCTGAATCTGCCAACGTGGTAGCCGGCAACATCCAGCATATTTTTGCGGTGACGGAGCAAACCGGAGAAGGTACACGTTCCACTGCCCAGCAGGTGCGTGACCTGTCCCGCATGGCCGAGGAGCTCAGGCAGTCGGTCTCGCGATTCAAGATCGCCTGACGCACGCATGTCCTGTCCCTGTCCGTGACCTCCGATTTATGAACCGGCCTGCCATTTATGCAATCGAACGCTTCGAATTCACCTCCCGCTGAACTCGACCTGGTCGTTAATGACCTCGGTCCGCTCGCCTGGGTGCTGGATGAACTTCGGAAATCCCTGGATGGATCCGCCAAAGCCCTGAAGCGTTTTGTGCGCGACGCCGAACTGGCGCGCGGCTCCGATCTTGCCGCCCTTGATGCCAGCCAGCTCCGCATCGCACGCCAGCAGCTGCATCAGGCCGTAGGGGCGCTGGAGATGGTGGGTCTGGGTTCGCCGGCGCTGGTATTGCGTTCAATGGAGGCGGCAGTACAGAGGTTTGTCCAGCGGCCTGAACAATGCAACCAGGAAGCTGCAGCCAAAGTCGAGCAGGCCAGTTTCGCGTTGACCGAGTACCTGGAAGGTGTGCTGGCGGACAAACCGGTATCTGCTGTTTCGCTCTTTCCGCAGTACCGCGATGTCCAGGGGTTAGTTGGTGCAGATCGCATCCATCCGGCAGACCTCTGGGTATACGAATGGCGCTGGATGGATCCGGCACTGCCTGTCACGGCTGATGCCGCCGCTTACGATGATGCGGCCAGACAACTGCTCGACCCGCTGGTATTGAAAATCATGCGAACCGGTGACCCACAGGCTGCGCAGAGCTTCAGGGATATGTGCCTGGGTTTTGCCGCGGCCGAAGCCGCTGGCGAACCAAGGGCATTCTGGAAAATTGCGGCCGGCTATTTTGAAGCGTTGGCCCAGGGTTTGCTGAAGGTCGATCTTTATGTGAAGCGCGCTGCATCGCGGGTGCTCCTGCAGTATGCGTCGTTTGCGAAGGGTGGCACCAATGCGTCGGACCGGCTGGCGCAGGACCTGCTTTTTTTCTGTTCCCAGGCCGTAGCTGCGCGAGCCAGCGACGCGCCGGTCCTGTCTGCCATTCGTGCCAGTTACGGTTTGGCCCGCTTCAAGCCAGTGGACTATGAGGCGGTTCAGTTCGGCCGGTTCGATCCCGCATTGCTTGCTCAGGCGCGCAAGCGGATTGTTTCGGCCAAGGAAACCTGGTCTTCCCTGACGGCTGGAGACGTCGGCAAGTTCAAGACGGTGGCCGATCAATTCAGCCTGGTCACAGACTCGCTGGTCAAGCTGCATCCGCCGAGTGAGCCTCTGGCCATGGCGCTGTCCCAGGTCATTGAGGCGACGGTTCGCTCCGGGCAAGCTCCTCCGATCGAATTGGCGCTCGAGGTTGCTACAGCCGTGCTTTACCTCGAAGCCGCTTTTGATGATCTCGACCCCAGCGACCCGCAGCTGGCCTCCCGGACGGCACGTTTGGCCCAACGGCTCGACAGTGCCCGGAGTGGCGGCGAAGCCCAGCCGCTTGAACCTTGGATGGAAGAGTTGTACCGGCGCGTCAGTGACAAGCAGACGATGGGCAGCGTTGTGGGCGAACTGCGTATTTCCCTGAGCGAGCTCGAAAAATCGCTGGATGTATTTTTCCGCAATCCGCAGGAAAAAACTGCCCTCGCCGCAGTACCCGGACAGTTGTCGCAGATGCGCGGCGTGCTGTCTGTCCTGGGTCTGGATCAGGCCTCTCAGGCGGTCCTGCGCATGCGCGAGAGCGTTGAGCAAATGCTCGTGACTGAAGTTGACGAGCAACTGGCGCGTTCTGCCGGGACATTCGAGCAGTTGGGCAATAACCTTGGTGCCCTGAGCTTCCTGATAGACATGCTTAACTATCAGCCAGCGCTGGCGAAAAAGCTTTTTGTCTACGACGATCTCAAGGGAGAACTCAGGCCCTTGATGGGACGCATCCACACGGCGCAGGATGCCGCTGCGGCGGTGACGGTCAACAATGAGCTATCCCAAGAGGTGCTTTCGGTTGTTCAGGACGCCCGGGCGGGTGATTCTGCCGAAAATCTCAGTGTCAAACTGGACGTGCTGGCGACCCATGCAGCTCTGGCAGATCAGCCCGCTCTGGCTCAAACTGCTCGTGATGCTGCGTTGGCCGTAGTCAGCCAGAGTTCACAGTCGAATGCTGGCACTTTGACCGAGCTGGTCGCGGCCGCCGCGCCGGTGGCGGCTGTGCCTGAAGCGGCGCCTGCGGGTTCCTCCACCGCCGGTGCCGACGACATTGAAGAAGACGATTTGCGCGATATCTTTCTGGAGGAAGCACGCGAGGTCGCGGGCCATGCCCAGGCGGCGCTTGCTGCACTGGCCATTGAACCCGGGGATATCGGGGAGCTCACAATTTTGCGCCGAGCCTTCCACACGCTCAAGGGCAGCTCCCGCATGGTCGGGCTTAATGAATTCGGTGAAGCTGCGTGGTCCATGGAGCAAATGCTCAATGGCTGGCTCGCTGAGCAGAAGCCTTCGAACGACGAATTTCGAACGCTGTGTGTGCAGGCGATGGACGGGTTTGCTGCCTGGATCGAAGGTATTGCCGCCAACCGTGAGACGTCCTGGACTTCATCGGCATTTCGCGCCAGCGCTGATGCGATGCGGACGGAAGGACGTTTCAGTCCGATCCAGCGCCCGGCAGCTCCGGTTGCGGTGTTACAGGAACCAGCACCCCAGGCACTGGAACCGGATCTGGACTTTGTGCTCGAGCCCGCTGGGGCTGTGGTCGAGGCGTCTCCTGCTCCCCTGGAGCAGCCTGTCGGCGAAATACAGGGGATAGACTTCGAGAGCCTGGCAGCCTTGTCGGAGCCCAATGCTGGCGTATCTGCAGCAGCGCAGGTTCCTCCGGTGGCCATGTTCGAGCTGGATCTCCCCGATCTGGCCCCCGCCACGGAAGCTGATCCGGTAGAGCTGTCGGCCATCGACTTTGATGCACATTTCCTGAATCAACCAGTGAGTGCAGACGCCGCTTCTCCGGTGGCGTCGATCGCTTCGCCGCTGGATGCGGAAATTTTTGATTTTTCTGCGCCCGAACCCGACCGGACGCGTGCTGAAGCCCCAGCGCTGGAAGATGCATCTTTCGAGGACTCCACATCGGGAGAAGCAACCGGGGACGAGCAGATCAAGGTGATTGGCTCTTTGCGCATTGGCATTCCGCTCTATAACGTCTACCTCAACGAAGCTGACGAATGGTCGCGGCGATTGGTTACGGAGGTAACAGAGTGGACGATGGAGGGAGACGTCCCTATCGGCAGTTCCACTCTGGCCTTGACCCATTCCCTGGCCGGCAGTTCGGCGACAGTCGGGTTTGAAGCCCTGTCTGAAATGGCTCGTGCGCTAGAGAACGCCTTGCAGCAAACGCAAACCCATCGTGGACATAGCGGCGGCAGGCATAGCAAGTTGTTTATAGACGCAGCCGAAGACATCCGACGCTTGCTGCATCAATTTGCGGCCGGTTTCCTCAAACAGCCAGACCCCGCTATCCTGCAGGCGCTGCGCGAAATCGATTTTTCCGATGAGGGTAACGACCTTGCCTTGGGCCTTGACAGCCAGGACGTCGCGGAAGACCACGGGGCACTGCGGGAAACAGTTGCCAGGGTTGCGGAAGTGCCTGCGACGCCTATCGACACTTTGCTCGCGGCCAAGACGGCTCCTGTGCAGGGGCGTCCTCCCTTGTCCGTGACGGCCAAGGTTACCGTTAATCCTGCTCCAGCCATGCCGTCAGCGGCGGTTTCCGCTGCGCCTGCCGTTTCCGTGGTACCCCCCCTCGCCGTTGCACCAGCGGCGGCCGCATCATTCGCCCCTGCGGCTTTCAATGAAGATGTGGATGACGAGATCGATGCAGTTGACGTCATCGATCCGGACCTGTTCCCGATTTTTGAAGAGGAAGGTGCAGAGTTGATGCCGCAACTGGGCAGCGCCCTGCGGCAATGGTCAGCGCGTCCCGACAATCACGGCGCACGCAATGAAGTATTGCGGGCCCTGCATACCCTGAAGGGCAGTGCGAGATTGGCGGGCGCCATGCGGCTTGGGGAAATGGCCCACAGAATCGAGTCCGATATCGAGCATATGGGCTCCGATGCTGTCGCTTCCCAGGATTTTGATTCGCTGTTGACTACCTTTGACGCGATGCAGGTCAACTTCGAGGCTTTACGGCACCCGGGCGATGCGGTGGTGCAGGCTCTGGAGCCTCTTTCCCCGCTGGCCGAGGTCGAAGCGCTGACACCGGAATCGGATGCGGCGCAGGCATCGCAACCAGGGTCGGCGCTTGCGGCCGAGCCGGTTGCCCGGAAAGTCGTGATGTCCATGGCCCAAGCCACCGCACTGCAGCCCTTGCGGCCGGCAGCCTCTGGCTCGATACGTGTGCGCTCACAGCTGCTGGACCGCATGGTCAACCAGGCCGGTGAGGTCATGATCACGCGTTCACGGCTGGAAGCCGAGCTGAATCAGCTGCGGGGCTCGCTCAATGATTTGAGCGGCAACTTGAACCGTTTGCGCGCCCAGCTGCGTGACGTGGAACTGCATTCGGAAACCCAGATGCAGTCGCGCCTGCAACAGGCCAAGGAGGCACAGCTGGGTTTTGATCCGCTGGAGTTTGACCGTTTCACGCGTGTGCAGGAACTGACCCGCATGATGGCCGAATCGGTCAATGACGTCGCGACAGTGCAGCGCACCCTGCAGCGAACGGTGGAAGCTACCGAGGACGATCTGATTGCCCAGGCGCGCCAGACCCGCGAATTGCAGCGTGATCTGCTGCGTACCCGCATGGTGGAATTTGAAGGCATTTCCGAACGCCTCTACCGCGTGGTGCGCCTGGCTTCGAAGGAAACCGGCAAGCAGGTGCGGCTGGACCTGCAGGGCGGCACCATCGAGATGGATCGCGGCATGCTGGATCGCATGACACCGGCATTCGAGCACCTGTTGCGAAACTGCGTCGCGCATGGCATTGAAGACATGCAAACCCGCACCGATGCCGGCAAAGATCCGAGCGGCCTGATTACTGTGAGCGTGCAACAGTCGGGTAATGACGTGTCTGTGGAGTTCCGGGACGATGGTGCAGGCCTGAATCTGGTGCGGATCCGGGAAAAGGCATTGGCCTCGGGCTTGATCGCAGCAGGCCAGCAGATCGGTGACGATGAAGCAGCCAACATGATTTTCATGCCCGGCTTTTCCACAGCCTCCCAGGTGACTGAATTGTCGGGCCGGGGTATCGGGATGGACGTGGTGCGCTCGGAGGTCAACGCATTGGGTGGCCGCATTGAAACCAGCACTGTTGCCGGCAAGGGGACCAATTTCAAGCTGGTGCTGCCGCTGACCACAGCGGTGACGCAAGTGGTCATGTTGCGTGCCGGTGGCTCCTCCGTGGGTGTGCCTGCCAACGTGGTTGAAACCGTGCGCCGGATCTCGGCGAAAGATTTGCAGCAGGCCTACAACAGCGGCGTGCTGGACGTCGCGGGTGAAGCCGTTCCGTTTTTCTGGTCGGGCGCCTTGCTGCAGGTTTCCCGCCTCAGCAGCGAGCCGCAGGGCAAAACCGCACCGGTGGTTATTTTCCGCAGTGCGGCCCAGCGGTTGGCGCTGCATGTCGATGAAGTTCTGGGCAACCAAGAGGTGGTGGTTAAAAACCTCGGGCCGCAGCTTTCGCGGTTGCCGGGCCTCGCGGGTATGTCCGTTCTGGCTTCCGGCGCTGTGGTGCTCATCTACAACCCGGTTGCACTGGCTTTCGTTTACGGCCAGCAAGCCCGTGCCTGGAGTTCCGACAGCGCCGAACCGCACATGCTGGAGCAGTCGGGGGCCGATGCCGCTTCCGATGGCCGCGGCGTGGCAGTTTCTTCGCCGATGCCGGCAGCGCCACAGATCCCATTGATTCTGGTGGTTGATGATTCCATTACCGTGCGACGCGTGACGCAGCGTCTTTTGCAACGCGAAGGTTATCGCGTGTCCATGGCCGCTGATGGCTTGCAGGCGCTTGAGCGCCTCCAGGAAGAGCGCCCCACGGTGGTTCTGTCCGACATCGAAATGCCACGCATGGACGGCTTCGACCTGGCGCGCAATATCCGGGGCGATGTCCGCCTCAGCGACTTGCCCATTATCATGATCACGTCGCGAATCGCCGAGAAGCACCGCGAGCATGCCAAGGAACTTGGCGTTGACCATTACCTCGGCAAGCCTTATGCCGAGGACGAGTTGCTCAGCCTGATCCGCCACTATTGCAGCGCCGAGGCTGCCGTTTCATAGCTAAAAGTGCATTCAGCCCTTATCTTGCGGGCATAGTTTGCTATAAAAAATAGAGCAAATCATACGAAAGCCTTTTTGGCTGACGCGTAGCGCTGCAGGGTCAATATCCGAGCTTCGTCGTGCTGCACAACGGGAAGGGGATAGTTTTCTCCCAGATGCACGCCAGCGGCTGCGAGTGCCATGGGTGTTGCCAGCCAAGGGCTGTGCAGGTCGGCTCCGGACAGACCCGCCAGCTGCGGAAGGTACCTGCGGATGAATTTCCCTTGCGCATCAAACTTTTCGCTTTGGCCGACCGGGTTGAAGATTCGGAAGTAGGGCTGTGCATCGCAACCGCTGCTTGATGCCCACTGCCAGCCGCCGTTGTTGGCCGACAGGTCAAAGTCATTGAGCTGTTCAGCGAAATACCTTTCGCCCCAGCGCCAGTCAATTCCCAGGTCCTTCACCAGAAAGCTGGCTGTGACCATGCGCAGGCGGTTGTGCATGTAGCCGGTATGGTTGATCTGCGCCATGGCTGCATCTACCAGTGGATAGCCTGTCTGGCCTTTGCACCATGCCTGAAACAGGGCTTCGGCCTGGGGTCCTTGCTCCCACGTGATCTGGTCGTACTCCGGTTTGAAAGATTGCGTCGCGACATGGGGGAAGTTCGACAGTATCTGGGCGTAGAAATCCCGCCAGATCAGTTCGCTGAGCCATGTTGCCGCGCCAGCGCTGCCTTGCTTCTGCAGGCGCAGGGCGTTGGCCGCCAGGCGACGGATCGAAATTGTGCCAAAGCGCAGGTGAACGCCCAGGTAGCTGGGTCCACGCACAGACGGAAAATCACGCGTGGCGTGGTACTCATCAATGCGGACCATGAACTCTTCGAACAGCTGGTCCCGTCACTGCTTCCTGGGGGAATTTTCAGAGCAGCGAGATTGGTTGATTCAAATCCGATGTCCTCCAGGGTCGGTACACCGTTGCGATATGCCGCAGGCGTGTCACACAGAGCGGTACCATGGCATCGCACCGGATAGGCTTGCAGGTAGAAGTCATCCGCCTTTTTCGCCACGCATTTTTGTAAGGTGTGAAAACGCGGTACGGCTTGCTGGCCAGGGTCAGTACTTCCTGCCGCTCAAAGATTACATGGTTCTTGAAGCTGTGAAAAGCCTTGCCGCATAGCGACAGCGTCCGGCTTATCTTCGTGTCACGCGCCAGCGACTGGGGCTCGTCATCGTGATTGGCGAAAATCGCCTAGGCAGACAGCGCCTCTGCCAGTGCCGGCAGAGCTTCGCTTGCTTGCGCATGCTGCGCGATCAGACCGGTGCTTGCTAGGCCCTGTCGATGCCCCAATTCGGCCAGTGCCGGTTCAGGTCTACCGGCGATTCACGGATGACTCAACGCGCCGGTCAACCCGGGGCAGTGCATCCAGAATGTCCCGGTCAAACACGAAGACGCAAAAGACCTGCCTGCAGTTCTTCAGGGCATGATAAAGCGCCGCATTGTCATCAACCCGCAGGTCGCGCCTGAACCACATCAGTCCGCTGTTGTATTTCCTGTTCATTTTTCCGGGTCAGTCATGGGGCGGTGTGTTGTAAATACGGGGAAGGGCCGCCGCAGTGTTTTTCCTTCCCCCCTGTGCCGCCAGCGCGTAAAATTGCCTCATGGCCATGGATTCTGCATCGATCAATCTCACCCATCACTTCCTGATTGCCATGCCCGGGCTGGATGATGAGGCTTTTGCAAAAAGTGTGATTTATATGTGCGAGCACAGTGACCGCGGCGCACTGGGGCTGGTCATCAACAAGCCCAGCGATATCAATCTTCAGGGGCTGTTCGACAAGGTGGAGTTGCCCTTACGGCGCGGTGACCTGACCGACTCCCCGGTATTTCAGGGTGGACCGGTGCAAACCGAGCGCGGTTTTGTGCTCCATGAATGCATGCTCGAGGGCAGCGAATCGGCGTACGCCTCGACCATGACGATTCCGGGCGGGCTGGAGATGACTACTTCCAAGGATGTGCTGGAAGCCCTCTCGACGGGCGCCGGCCCGCGCAAGGTGTTTGTTTCTCTCGGTTACTCGGCTTGGGGCGAGGGGCAACTGGAGTCCGAGATTTCGGACAACAGCTGGTTAACGGTGGAAGCCGACCTGGCGCTGATCTTCGACACCCCGGTGGAACAGCGCTACGACAAGGCGCTTTTGCTGCTCGGCCTGCAGAGCTGGATGCTGTCGCCCGATGCAGGGCATGCATGATGAGCGTGGCCCAGCCCGCCATGTCCCCTAAGCTGCAAACATTTCTCGCTTTCGATTTTGGTCTCAAACGCACCGGTGTCGCCACCGGAAACCGGCTCACGCGCACCGCGACACCGCAGGGAAGTATTGTTGCGGAAGGCGATGCCCGGTTCCCGGCCATTGCCCTGAAAATCAGGGAATGGCAACCCGACGCACTGGTGGTCGGCATTCCTTTCCACCCGGATGGTGCGAGCCATGACAACACGGCGCGCGCCCGCCAGTTCGCCCGCCAGTTGCATGGCCGTTTTGGCCTGCAGGTGTTCGAGGTCGACGAGCGTTACAGCACCACCGAAGCCTTGTCGCAGGGCGCCCCGGATGCCGATGCGGCATCTGCCTGCATAATCCTCGAGCAGTTTTTAAGGAGCCTTTCATGACCAGCCTGACTCTGGATGCCGAGGCGCTGTACCGGGAAGTCCTGCGCAGCATGCGCCAGCTTTTGACGATGTACGAACACCCGCCCCGGCTGGTGGGGGTAGCTTCCGGCGGCGTGTGGCTGGCCGAGCGCCTGTGCACCGATCTGGGTTTGACCGACGCGCCCGGTACGCTGTCTTCGGCCATGCACCGCGACGATTTTTCCCAGCGCGGCCTGTCAGCCAGTGGCCAGACGGTGTTGCCTTTCGATGTCAATGGCGCCGACCTGATCGTGCTTGACGATGTGCTTTATACCGGACGCACCATTCGTGCGGTGCTCAACGAGCTGTTTGATTACGGCCGGCCGGCCAGCGTCAAGCTGGTGGTGCTGGTGGATCGGGGTGGCCGCGAGTTGCCGATACAGGCCGATTTTGCGGCCGCAAGGGTGGCTCTCCCGGCGTCGCAGTCACTGGCGCTGGTACGCAGTGATGAGGGCATGTTCAGTTTCCAGGTGCAGGGGGTGACGCCATGAGCTTCTGCGTTGAGGCCCTGGTGGCCTTCTTTTTTGCTGTTCCGCGAAAGGCCTGACTGTGTTGTACCGACGAAACCCGCAGCTCAACACAAACGGTGAACTGGTTCACTTGTTGTCCATCGAGGGGCTGCCCAAAGCCACCCTGACGCACATCCTGGATACCGCCGCCAGCTTTGTCAGCGTCAGCGACCGCGAGGTCAAAAAAGTCCCCTTGCTGCGCGGCAAGAGCGTGTTCAATCTCTTTTTCGAAAACTCCACCCGCACGCGTACGACTTTCGAGATCGCGGCAACCCGGTTGTCGGCCGATGTGATCAACCTCGACATTGCCCGCTCGTCTGCTTCCAAGGGTGAATCCCTGCTCGACACCATTTCCAACCTGAGCGCGATGGCGGCCGACCTGTTTGTGGTTCGGCACAGCGAATCGGGCGCACCCTATCTGATTGCCCAGCACGTGGCGCCGCACGTCCATGTAATCAATGCCGGAGATGGCCGCCATGCCCATCCCACCCAGGGCCTGCTGGACATGTACACCATCCGTCACTACAAAAAGGACTTCAACAACCTGACCGTGGCGATTGTGGGTGACGTGCTGCATTCGCGCGTGGCCCGCTCGGATATCCACGCGCTGACCACCCTGGGTTGCCCCGAAGTCCGCGTTGTCGGCCCCAAGACCCTGGTGCCGGCCGACATGGCGCAAATGGGTGTGCGTGTTTGCCACACCCTGGAAGAAGGCATAAAGGGAGCCGATGTGGTAATCATGCTCAGGCTGCAGAACGAACGCATGTCCGGTGCCCTGCTACCCAGCAGCCATGAATTTTTCAAGAGTTTCGGCCTGACCAACGAAAAACTGCAGCTTGCCAAGCCCGATGCCATCGTCATGCACCCCGGGCCCATCAACCGGGGCGTCGAAATCGACTCGGCGGTGGTGGATGGCACGCAAAGCGTGATCCTGCCGCAGGTGACCTTTGGTATCGCCGTGCGTATGGCCGTCATGAGCATTGTTGCCGGGAACGAAGCATGAAGATGAGCCCCCACGCTTGTCGCTTCGCGTACTGCGCTGCCCCTTGCACGAAGAAGAGGGGCGCTGCGCCTGCGGCCCGGCTGAGCCGGTTCCGTGGCCCCTGCTGGTCTGGGAAATATTCCCAAGCTTGCCATTTCGTGCGCTGCGGAGAAAAACCATGAAGATACTCATAAAAAACGGCCGCGTTATTGATCCGGCTTCCGGCCTCGACGAAGTGGGTGATGTGGCGATTGCCGCCGGCCGTATCCTTTCGCTGAAAAATGCGGTTTCTGATTTCGCACCCAACCGCATCATCGATGCGGCGGGTTGCATCGTTGCTCCCGGTCTGATGGACCTGTCAGCCCGGCTGCGCGAGCCCGGGTACGAACATGAGGGCATGCTCGAGAGCGAACTCGCGGCAGCCGTTGCCGGTGGTGTCACCAGCCTGGTGTGTCCGCCCGACACCGACCCGGTGCTCGATGAGCCCGGACTGGTCGAGATGCTCAAGTTCCGCGCCGAGAAACTGCACCAATCGCGGGTATTTCCGCTGGGCGCGTTGACGCGTGCCCTGCAGGGTGAAGCGCTGACCGAAATGGTCGAACTGACGGAGGCCGGCTGTGTTGGCTTCAGCCAGGCTGAAGTGCCGCTGGCCAACACCCAGGTGTTGTTGCGTGCGCTCCAATACGCGGCAAGTTTTGGCTACACCGTCTGGCTGCGTCCGCAGGACAGCTGGCTCGGCGGCGGCGTCGCAGCCAGCGGTGCACTGGCGACCCGACTGGGCCTGAGTGGTGTTCCCGTGGCGGCTGAAACCATCGCACTGCATACCCTGTTTGAGCTGGTGCGTGTGACAGGTGCACGTGTGCACGTCTGCCGCATCAGTAGCGCGGCAGGGGTGGCCCTGTTGGCCAAGGCCAAGGCGGACGGCCTGGGCGTCACCGCCGATGTCAGCATCAACAGCCTGCACCTGACGGATACCGACATTGGCTACTTCGACAGCCGCATGCGCCTGAATCCGCCGCTGCGCCAGCAGCGCGACCGCGATGCGCTGCGTCAAGCGCTGCTTGACGGCACTATCGACGCGCTGGTGTCCGATCACACACCGGTCGAGGCTGATGCCAAGACCCTTCCTTTTGCCGAGGCAGAGCCGGGCGCTACCGGGCTGGAGCTGTTGCTGGGCCTGGCCTGTAAATGGGGCGAGGACAGTGGCGCCGGCCTGCCGCGCGCGCTGGCGGTGCTCACCAGCGAGCCGGCCCGTGTCCTGGGCAGCGCACTGGGCACCTTTCAGGCCAGTGCCGGGCAACTGGTCAAGGGCGGCATGGCCGACATCTGCGTGTTCGATGCGAACTCCGGATGGACGGTGGAGGCCGGCGCGCTGCGCAGCCAGGGGAAACACACGCCGTTTTCCGGATACCAGTTGCCGGCACGCGTGCGCTGGACGCTGGTAGGCGGGCAAGTCGCGTACGAGGCTTGAGCGGCATGAGCCGGGCTGTCTGGCGGCTTGTGCGCTGCCTGGGCCATATTGCGGCGGGTATCTGGACCATATGGACACTGTTTCCCAGGCTGGGACAGCCCGTGAAAGAAGCGCGGGTTCAGGCCTGGGCCTGGGCCATGCTGGACCGGGCGGGCATCGAGCTGGCTGTCACCGGCGCACCCGTGCCCGACGGGCCGGCACTGCTGGTGGCCAACCACCTGTCCTGGCTGGACATTGTGGTGTTGCATGCATCGCGTTATTGCCGGTTCATCTCCAAATCGGACATCAAACACTGGCCGCTGGTCGGCACGCTGGCTGGTGGCGCCGGGACACTGTACATAGAGCGGGAATCCCGGCGCGATGCGCATCGCGTTGTTCACCACATGGCCGAACGCCTGAAGCTTGGCGATGTGCTTGCCGTTTTCCCGGAAGGGACAACTGGCGACGGATTAAAGCTCAAGCCCTTTCATGCCAATTTGCTGCAGGCAGCGATCGCGACGGATACGCCAGTGCAGCCGGTAGCGTTGCGCTTCGTTGATGCCAGCACGGGGCAGACCAGTTTTGCACCGCGTTATATCGATGATGATTCGATTTTCGTGTCGATCTGGGAAACGCTGAATGTGGGGCAACTGCGTGCGGAAGTCATTTTTGGCGAGCCGCAGCATTGCAGTGGACGCGACAGGCGCGCCTGGGCAGCCGACCTGCAAATGGAAGTGGAGCGCCTGCTGCACGAGGGTCGTTGACGGCTTGCTGGTGACGCTAGCTGCGCTGGAAAGTCACGACGTGGTCGACTTCCGCGCGAATCCCTATCCATTCGCCAAGCGCATGGTCATGGTGCGAAGGAACGTGCGCCATCAGGGTTTCGCCGCTCTTGAGCTGGAGCGTGTATAAAAATTCCGAACCACGAAAGGCCTTGCGCAAAATCTGTGCTTTCACCGGGGCAGCATCGTCATGGACGATGTCATCGGCGCGCAGCAGCACATCGCATACGCCATCAGGATAGGCGCTGGGCAACGGGCATTCAAGCATATCGCTCAGGTCACCCAGCGCCGTATGGACCACCACGTTGTCACCCCGCTGGGTGATCTGGGCGCGTGTGAATACGCCATGCCCGATGAAGTCGGCGACAAAGCGGGTTGCCGGCCGGTGGTACAGCTCATACGCCTCGTCCCACTGATGCAGCTGGCCTTCATGCATGACACCGATCCTGTCACCGATGGCAAAAGCCTCAAGCTGGTCATGTGTCACGAACAGGGCGGTGGCACCGGCCAGCTTCAAGATGCCGCGCACTTCATGCGCCAGGCGCTCACGCAAATCCACGTCCAGGTTGGAAAAAGGCTCGTCCAGCAGCAACAGGCGCGGTTTGGGGGCCAGGGCACGTGCCAGGGCCACACGCTGTTGCTGCCCGCCTGACAACTCATGCGGGAACCGTTTCTGCGCCTTGCCCAGTCCGACCATGTCCAGCACCTCGCTGACGCGTTCCTGGCGCTGTGCGGGCTTGAGGTGTGCCAGGCCGAATGCCACGTTGTGGCCCACGTCCAGATGCGGGAACAGGGCATAGTCCTGAAACACCATGCCGATGCGGCGCTCTTCCGCGGGCACATGCTGCTTGCCGCTGCTGACGATTTCCTGCGCCAGCGAAATGGTTCCGTCCTGGGCACGCTCCAGGCCGGCCACAGCGCGCAGCAAGGTGGTTTTCCCACAGCCGGAAGGCCCTATCAGCACGCCGATCTCTCCTGCACGCAACCCCAGCGATACGTCGCTGACGGCCGGACCGGTACGGCCTGCGTAATGCACCACCAGCTGGGAAAGTTCCAGGAACATGGCTGCGATTGTAGATGCTTACAATTCTCATTTGCACTCGTCTGGCGGTCAGGCGTGCGAACGGTTATGGATATCCGGCCTGATCGGCGAAAAGCCTCCCTTCTTTTTGGACTTCATGCTTCGTCGCTTCATCCCGCCTGTCCTGCTGTTTCTGTTGATGGCCGTGCTCACGCTGCCGGTACTGGCGGTGATGCTCTCCTGGCTGGAACTGGACAGTCAGTCCCTGCCCATCCTGAGGGAGATGCTGCAAACGGTTCTCTCCGAATACGCTTTTACTTCCGTGTTGCTGTGCCTGTCCGTGGGTCTGGGGGTGGCGCTGGTTGGCATGGGGACGGCCTGCGCTGTGACACTGTTTGAGTTTCCGGGCCGACGTTTTTTTGCCTGGGCGCTGCTCCTGCCGCTGGCCATGCCGGCTTATGTGGTGGCTTACGCCTATACCGATTTCCTGCAATATGCCGGACCCTTCCAGGGCTGGTTGCGTTCGAGTTTTGGGCTGGAGGGCCGGGTGCTGCCTGAAATTCGCAGCCTGGGCGGGGCCGTGCTGGTCTTCACGGTCACGCTTTATCCCTATGTGTACCTGCTGGCGCGGACCGCACTTTCCGAACGGGCCGTGCATTTGATGGAAGCCGCCCGCCTGCTCGGTGCCCCCCTGCGACGCCGCATCCGCGAAGTAGCCCTGCCGCTGGCCCGACCGGCAGTGGCGGCCGGCGTTGCGCTTGCGCTGATGGAGACGCTGGCCGATTTTGGTGTCTCCAGTTACTTCGGCATCCAGACCTTCACTGCCGGCATCTACAAAGCCTGGCTCGCCATGGACAACCGCCTCGCAGCGGCCCAGCTGGCCACAGTGTTGCTGCTGACCGTGGCCATTTTGCTCAAGATTGAATACCACGCACAAAAGCGCATGCGGTTTGCCGGTAGCCGCGGCGCCCGAGCCGGTGCCGCGGATGCCGCGCCCACTCCTTTGCGCGGCGTTCGGGCCGGTGTGGCGTGGACGTTGTGTGCGCTTCCTGTAGCACTCGGGTTTGTCCTGCCGGTGCTGTTCATGTTGCGCCCGCTCATTGCCGGTTGGGGACAGCTGCCGTGGACGCAGTTTGCCAGTTGGTCGCTGAACAGCGTGAGTCTCGCCGGCTCGAGTGCCGTGCTGGCTACCGGCGTGGCACTGGGATTGGGCTTTGCCCTGCGCCGCCAGCCCCGTTTGCTGACACGTGCTGCTGCGCAGCTGGCGAGCCTGGGCTACGCCGTGCCGGGCGCCGTCATTGTGGTCGGCCTGCTGTTGCCTGTGGGCTGGCTCCAGGCAGCAGCTCCCCAAACGGCTGCAGGCTACTGGATCACCGGAACGGCGCTGGGCATCGTCTGGGCCTACCTGGTCCGCTTCACTGCCGTGGCGTTGCAGTCCGTGCAAAGCGGCTACTCCCGTATACCGGCCAGCTTTGACGACAGCGCACGCATGCTGGGTGTCACCGGTACCGGCCTGCTCTTCAGGGTGCATTGGCCGCTGCTCAAACGGTCCGTGGGTGCCGCCGCCTTGCTGGTGTTTGTCGATGTGATGAAGGAGTTGCCCGCCACGCTGGTGCTGCGACCTTTCAACACTGACACGCTGGCGGTAGTAACCTACCAGCTCGCACGTGATGAGCGGCTCGGCGAGGCAGCCCTGCCTGCACTGGCCCTGGTGCTGGTGGGTTTGCTTCCTGTGCTGCTGCTGGGGCGTTCATTGCGAACACGCTAGCGGGAGCAGCGCGAGCAGCAACGAACCGCAGCTCGCATATTCAGGGACGTTCCGGGCCTTCTGCGGATGTAGGCAGTCACCTACGCCCTTCGCCCGCCTGTGCCTACCTGTCCATGAAAGGAGCGCTTTTAGATTGGAATTTCCCTGCAGCAGGGGCGTTTTGCCCGGCGGCATCCATCTATCAAGGAGTCACCATGAACAAGGATCGTATCGAAGGAAACTGGACGCAGTTCAAGGGCAAGGTCAAAGAGGAATGGGGCAAGCTCACCGACGACGACCTCGACATCATTGCCGGCAGGCGTGACCAGTTGCTGGGCCGCATCCAGGAACGCCACGGCGTTGCCCGTGACGAGGCCGAGAGGCAGCTCGATGATTTTCAGGAGCGCAATCCCACCGATTTTTTTGAACGCTACTGAGTGGCCTCGGGCTAGCCTGGCCGACATCAGTTTAAGAACATCAACTTCATCCAAAGAGGAAATCACCATGAAATCGAAACTCGTCATGTTGACGCTGGCAGTCACCTGTGCCTTCGCCGGAAACGCGATGGCGTTGACCAAGGAAGAGTACAAGGCGCAGAAAGACCGCGTGGAAGCCGACTACAAGGCAAGCCGAGAAAAATGCGGAACCCTGTCTGCCAATGCCAAGGACATCTGCCAGGCTGAAGCGAAGGGCGCTGAAAAAATTGCCAAAGCGGAGCTTGAGGCACAGTACAAACCCAGCCCGCGCCAGGACCAGAAAGTTCTTGATGCCAAGGCCGATGCTGCATACGACCTCGCCAAGGAAAAATGCGACGACATGTCGGGCAACGCCAAGGATGTATGCATGAAAGACGCCAAAGCGGCCCGCACTTCCGCCAAGGCGGATGCCAAGGTCACCAAGACCAGTGCCGACGCCAACAAGGACAAGGCCGGTGCCATGGCAGATGCCAAAAAAGACGCAGCCAGTGTCAAAAATGACGCGCAATACAAGGCTGCGAAGGAACGCTGCGATGCGATGGCCGGTAATGCCAAGGATTCTTGCCAGAACGACGCCAAGGCAAAATTCGGTATGAAGTAAGAGCGAAAGCCAGAGCTCAGTGGCTTTACCCTGACACCAGATTCCCGGCCCGCATGGCAGGCCGGGATTTTTTTTGCCTTTTTCAAGTATGAAATCGGCCCTTGGCCCTTATTTTTCGGGCACAAGTAGCTATCGTTTTTGTAGCGGTCGGACTGCGCATGTGACGCGGGAAGGGCGGGTCGCCGGGACCGGGCAACCGCATGCGCCGGAACTGCTTAAAATCAAAGCATCCAAGGACACACACGCATGCACATCGACAAAGAGCTAGATACCCGCGGCCTGAATTGCCCCCTGCCCATCCTGAAGGCCAAAAAAGCCCTGGCCGATATGAGTAGCGGTCAACTGCTTCGGGTGGTTTCGACCGACTCGGGTTCGACGCGCGACTTCATGGCATTTGCCAAACAGACCGGCAATGAGCTGGTTGAGCAGCAGACAGAAGGCGCTGACTTCATCCACGTGCTCAAGCGGCGCTGACTGACGCTCAATCGCTGAGTGCGACCAGATTCTGCTTTCGGCGCTCCCGGCCTGACCAGCCGATTTGCAGGTTTTCCAGGTAATTCCTGAAATAAGCGCCCACTTCAGAATGCTGCAGGGCCAATTCGACAGTGGCTTCCAGAAAGCCTTCCTTGCTGCCACAGTCATAGCGCTTGCCGCTGTACTGATAGGCATACACGCCTTCCTCCCCCATCAGCCCGGCAATGCCGTCCGTCAGCTGGATTTCCCCGCCCACGCCGGTGGGCTGGCTGCGGATATGCCTGAAAACGGCCGGCGTCAGGATGTAGCGTCCGGCCACCCCCATGCGTGACGGAGCCACTTCCGGTGCCGGCTTTTCCACCATCTTGAGAACTTTCATCAGGCCATCGACAGCGGGCTCAGTGGCCACGATGCCGTAGCGCTTGGTTTGCTCCAGCGGCACTTCCTGCACAGCCAGGATGGATTGCCGGACTTCCTCAAATTTGGCGGCCATCTGCGCCAGGATGGGAGGCTTGCCGACCATCAGGTCATCGGCCAGCAGGACTGCAAAGGGCTCATTGCCGACCAGGTGCTCGGCGCACAGTACCGCATGGCCCAAGCCCAGTGAACGCGGCTGGCGCACATAGGAGAAATCCATGTCGCCAGGGTTCATAGAGCGGACGAGTTCCAGCAAATGGTGCTTTTTGGAAGCCTCCAGCTCGGTTTCCAGCTCATAGGCGGTGTCGAAGTGATCTTCGATGGCCCGTTTATTGCGTCCTGTAACGAAAATCATGTGGCGAATGCCGGCTGCGTAAGCTTCCTCGACCGCGTACTGGATCAGCGGCTTGTCCACGACAGGCAGCATTTCCTTGGGCTGGGCTTTGGTAGCAGGCAAAAACCGCGTTCCGAGGCCAGCAACCGGAAAAACCGCCTTCTTTAAAGTTGTGACTTTTTTCATTTACTTGAATTGGGAATGGGGCTAGAGTGTTGCGTTACTGACACACTGTCAGAAGCACGATAAAAAAGAATAACAGTAAACGAGGGCGCTGCGTGGACATCTTACTTCTTGATGCATTGGTTCCAGAAGCCATGGCCTGGCTTGAAACCAGGCACAGCGTGGAATACCGTCCCGAGCTGGGGGACGACATGGTTGTGCTGCGCAAAGCGGCCTACAAGAGCCGCGGCATTGTGTTTCCGCGGCAAACCGTTGTCACCCGCGAGTTTCTTGATTTCATGCCCAAACTCAAGGCTGTTGGCCGGTTGCATGTGGGCACCGACAACACCGACCTGGAAGCCTGCAAGGAGCGCGGCATCAAGGTCATCCACGCCAGCAGCGCCAATGTGCGCTCCAACGCCGAATACCTGCTCAGCAGCCTGTTATTGCTCTACCGCCGCGGTGTCGTGTCGGCGCTGATGGGCAAGCGCCATCCGTCCACCCAGATGGGCCGCGAACTGCACGGCAGCACCGTGGGCATTCTGGGCCTCGCCCCGACCGCGCATACGCTGGCCGGCATGCTGACCGGCCTGGGCGTACGTTTGATCGGTTATGACCCGGCGGTCCACCATACGGCGCCCATCTGGGAACGTTTGCGCATCCAGCCGGTGACCCTGACCGAGCTGGTCAGCCAGTCCGATGCGGTGTCGGTACAGATGCTGTACGCTGCGCGCTTTCGCAGCTTTGTCAACGACAAGCTGCTGGCCGCCTGCAAACACGGGCAGCTGTGGGTGGGTATCAGCCGCAGCGCGCTGTTCGACGAAACCGCGCTGGCGGCAGCCCTGTGCGATGGCCGCATCGAAGCCTGCATTCTGGACGGCGCCGAGGACAACTTCACGCGCGAAGGCTCACCCGTTCAGGGACTGAAAAACCTGTTCATCACGCCTCGCCTGGGTTCGCACACCCGCGAAGCACGCCTGCGTTCGAGCTGGTATGTGGCACACCGCATGCACGAAGCCATCATGGCCGGGCAACAGCGCAATGCAGATTCCGTGCTCAGCGCGCCCATGGACCTGGAGCTGCCCGGCGCTGTGTCGCCTTCACAGTGGTCTGAACCGGAGTTCGTGGCCCGCTGAGGTATCGCCCCCACGGTCGCGCACTGCGTGTAGCTCCCTGCCCCCCGAGGGGGCCGCTGCGCCTGCAGGCCGGCAAAGCCGGACCCGCGGCCCCTGCTTGAATTTTCCCCGCCCGGCAGGGATGTTAGTTGAGCCGCGCCAGCTGAGCGCGGATTTGCTCAAGCGTCGCCGTGAATTCGGCCAGGCGCTTGCGTTCCTGCTCAAGCACGGCCGGCGGCACTTTGGCCACAAAAGCTTCGTTGGCAAGTTTGGCCTTGACCTTGACCAGTTCGCCTTCTAGCCGGGTCGCTTCCTTGCCCAGCCGCGTTTTTTCTGCAGCAACATCCACTTCCATGTGCAGGCACACGCGTGCTTCGCCAACCACCGCGACGGGTGCCGCCTGGGCCGCAGCAGCCCATTCGGTTTCGCTTTCAAACACTTTGACCTCGCTGAGCTTGGCCAGGGCCTTGATGACCGGTGCGGACTGGCTCATGAAAGCACTGTCGCCAACCACAAACAGCGGTAGCCGGACAGCAGGCGACACCTTCATTTCGCCGCGCAGGTTGCGGCAGGCGTCCACCAGCGTTTTGAGTTTGGCCACATGCGCTTCCGCCTGCGCGTCAATTTTGGCGGCCTGACTTTGCGGGTACGCGGCCTGGCCGATGTACTCGCCTTTTCTCAGTCCCGCCACCGGGGCAACCTTTTGCCACAGCTCTTCGGTGATGAAGGGAACCACGGGATGCGCCAGGCGCAGGATGGCTTCGAGTGTGCGGATCAGTGTGCGGCGTGTCGCGCGCTGTTCGGACAGGTTGCCGTTCTGAATCTGCACCTTGGCAATTTCCAGGTACCAGTCGCAGAACTCGTCCCAGACAAACTGGTAAATGCTGCCCGCCACGTTGTCGAGGCGGTACTCGGCAAAACCTTTCGCCACATCGGCTTCGACGCGTTGCAAGGTCGATGAAATCCAGCGGTCTGCCTGCGAAAACGTCAGGTAGTTGTGGAACTCACCGCCGGGTGCGCACTGCTCCTTTGTGTGGTCGGCCAAGCCGCAGTCCTGGCCTTCGCAATTCATCAAGGTGAAACGCGTGGCGTTCCAGAGCTTGTTGCAGAAGTTGCGGTAACCCTCGCAGCGTTTGCTGTCGAAGTTGATGCTGCGGCCCAGGCTGGCCAGCGAGGCAAAGGTAAAACGCAGCGCATCGGCACCATAGGCCGGAATGCCCGCCGGGAATTCCTTCTCGGTGTTCTTCCGTACTTGCGGCGCCGTCTCGGGCTTGCGCAGGCCCTGCGAGCGTTTGTCGAGTAGCGGCGCAAGTTCAATGCCGTCGATCAGGTCCACCGGGTCAAGCACATTGCCCTCGGACTTGCTCATCTTCTTGCCCTGAGCATCCTTGACCAAGCCATGGATGTAGACATGGTGGAAGGGCACCCGGCCGGTGAAATGTGTGGTCATCATGATCATCCGGGCAACCCAGAAGAAGATGATGTCGTAGCCTGTGACGAGCACACTTGACGGCAAAAAGAGATCAAGCTCTTTCGTTTTTTCGGGCCAGCCCAGCGAGGAGAAGGGCACCAGCGCCGAGGAGTACCAGGTGTCCAGTACATCGGGATCGCGGGTCAGTGTTTTGCCGGGCGCCTGGGCTTGCGCAGCAGCTTCGTTTTCCGCGACATAGACCTTGCCGTTTTCGTCGTACCAGGCGGGAATCTGGTGGCCCCACCAGAGCTGGCGCGAGATGCACCAGTCCTGGATGTTGCCCATCCACTGGTTGTAGGTGTTCACCCATTGTTCCGGCACAAACTTCACCGCGCCGCTTTCTACCGCGTCGATGGCTTTTTGTGCGATGGACTTACCGGTAGGGTCCTGGTCGCTGACCTTGGTCATGGCCACAAACCACTGGTCGGTCAGCATCGGCTCGATCACCTGGCCGGTGCGGGCGCAGCGCGGCACCATGAGCTTGTGTTTCTTGACTTCGACCAGGAAACCCTGCGCTTCGAGGTCCGCCACCACGGCCTTGCGCGCCACGAAGCGGTCCATGCCGCGGTACTTTTCGGGTGCGTTGTCGTTGATGGCTGCGTCCAGTGTCAGCACGCCGATCATGGGCAGCTGGTGACGCTGGCCGACCGCGTAGTCGTTGGTGTCATGCGCCGGCGTGACTTTCACCACGCCGGTGCCGAAAGCCTTGTCCACGTAATCGTCGGCGATGACCGGGATGTCGCGGTCGCACAGCGGCAGCTTCACGAGCTTGCCGATCAGGTGCTTGTAGCGCTCATCTTCCGGATGCACCATCACCGCCACGTCGCCCAGCATGGTTTCGGGGCGCGTGGTGGCGACGGTCAGCGAACCCGAGCCGTCAACCAGCGGGTAAGAGATGTGCCAGAGGAAACCGTCTTCCTCTTCGCTTTCGACTTCCAGGTCCGACACGGCGGACTTCAGAATCGGGTCCCAGTTGACCAAGCGCTTGCCGCGGTAGATCAGGCCTTGCTCGTAGAGCTGCACAAAGGTCGAGGTGACCACTTTGGACATCTTCGGGTCCATTGTGAAGTACTCGTGCTTCCACGCCACCGAGTCGCCCATGCGGCGCATCTGGCGCGTGATGGTGGTGCCCGACTCCTCTTTCCATTCCCAGACCTTCTCGGCAAACTTTTCGCGGCCCAGGTCGTGGCGACTCTTGCCCTCGCCTTGCAGCTTGCGTTCCACAACGATCTGCGTGGCAATGCCGGCGTGGTCTGTACCGGGCACCCAGAGGGTGTTGTGGCCACGCATGCGGTGGTAACGCGTCAGCGAATCCATGATGGTCTGGTTGAAGGCATGGCCCATGTGCAGCGTGCCGGTCACATTGGGCGGCGGCAGCTGGATGGAAAACGAGGGTTTCGCGGCGTCCAGCGTCGGCTCGTACAAACCGCTGGCTTCCCACAGCGGCGCCCACTGGCGCTCGATGGCTGCGGGCTCGAACGATTTGGCCAGGCTGTCCAGCCCCGGCGTAGGTACGACGACACGGGCGGTCGGGGTATCGGCTGCGAGGGCGGCGGGCGTGGGCTTGGCGGAATCAGTCATGGGGGCAATGAAAAACGGCATCGCCAGTGCAGTGTTGCATGCTGGATGGAACAAATAAAAATGATGGATTTTGGGTCAGGGCAAGGCGCAAACCACAGCGATACCCAGGGTATCGCGCGGATTTGCAACGCAGCCATGGCGCAAAAGACGCATTTTTATGTTCCAGATAGCGTGCAACACTGCACTAAATGCCGCCTGGGGTTGGAGGAACTGCCCCGATTTTATTCGACTGGCCTGCCCGGCGCTTCAGGCCGGTCAGGCGGGCTCGGCTTGCCGGGCTGCTGCGATGCAGGCCTGCAGCAGTTGCGCGTTGCCCACCTGGTTGGCCAGGATCAGGATCAGCCGCGCATTGAGCAGCTCAGACTGCTCGCGGCTCAACCCCTGGTGGGCATCGAGCAGGCACTCGTAGAACGCGTCCGCGTCCTGGAAGTTGGCGCTGGTTTTGAGAACGGTTTCGGTTTTCATGGTGTTTGTCCTGACTACTAACGCGCCTAACGCAGACCCAGGGTCTTTTCAACGGCGGCGACCAGTTGGCCGTCTACTGCCTCGCCGGTGGCGGCCAAATAGCCGTCCGGCCGCAGCAAGGCCCAGGCATGGCCAAAAACATGGCAGGCACCCTGCAGGTGGGCGCTACCGCGGGCGTTGATGTCCCGCAGGTGTTCCACCGCCTGCGCCCGTTCGTCCGGGGCCAGCACCTGCACGCTGCGCACAGGCGCGTGCTCAGCGAGCCGCTGCAGCCGTTCCAGGCCGGTGGCCGTGAGCTCACCAAATATCAGCACCAGCAAATCGCCATCGGCCCACTGCAACAGGTCGTTGACCGACCCTTCGGCGCCGTTCGCCCAGCGAAAAGCCACGTTCTGTACCGATTGCCCACCTGTGCTTTCGCAGATCCGGGACTGCGTATAGGTGTTGGCCACCGCCATGCGGCCCGTGTTGACCAGTGCGCGTGCGAACGGGTACTGTTTGGCCAGGCTGATGGCGGCGGTGCGAAAGCAGCGTTCCATGCCGTCGGCGGGCCGCAGAAAGCGCGCGGTTCGGTTGGTCACCAGCACGTTTTGCTGCGCGGCTTCCAGGCGTTCTGCGTTGTAACTCTCCAGCAGCGTAGCGCTGGCGCGGCCACGCAGCACGGCGGCCAGTTTCCAGGCCAGGTTGTCGGCATCGGCCACGCCGGTGTTGCCACCGCGTGCGCCGAAAGGGCTGACTATTTTTGCCGTGTCGCCCATGAAATACACCCGGCCCAGGCGCAGCTTGTCCAGGCAGCGGCTGCGGTAGGCGTAGGGCCCCACCCAGACGATCTCGACCTCGACATCTGCGCCGAACTGGCGCTGCAGACGCTGGCGCACCACGTCCTCGCGGCTGACTTCTTCAGGGTTGGCGTTGGGCGCCATCTGGTAGTCGATGCGCCAGACATCGTCGGCCATCAGATGCTGCCAGACCGCGCGGTTTTCGTTGAAAGGCGCTTCTATCCAGGTGTGGCGTTCAACCGGCGGATGTTTGGAAAAGCGCACGTCGGCAATACACCAGCGGTCGTCGCCGTTGCGGGTCTGCATGGTGGCGCCGGCCCACTGGTGAAAGGGCGTGTGCGAGCCGCTGGCATCAATCACATGTTCGGCTTCGATCCGGTAGCTGCCGGCCGGCGTTTCCACCGTGAGCGTGGCGGCTTCAGCGTTTTGCGAGAAACCGGTCACGCGAGATTTCCAGCGCAGGTCCACATGGCCCAGCTCGTAAATGCGTTCGACCAGGTAACCTTCTATGTAGAACTGCTGGATGTTGATGAAGGGCGGCTGGGTCGAGAGGTTGAAGTTGCTTTGCTGGCGCAGGTCAAAGGAATACACCTCGTCCTTGCCCGCAAAGGTGCGGCCCACGCTCCACTGCACGCCCTTGGCTGCAATGCGTTCGTAGATGCCGAGCCGGTGAAAGATCTCCAGCGACTTCTGCGTGTAGCAGATGCCGCGCGAGGAGGCGCCCTTGACGCCCACGGTGTTGTCCTCGTCCAGCAGCACGGCCTTGACGCCGTAACGTGCCAGCGCGCAAGCCAGGCTCAGGCCGGTGATGCCGCCGCCCACTATGACGACCGGGTGGCGTGTGGGTTTTTTCGAATGGAGTTCGGGCGGCAGGGCAAACGGGTATTCCGGCAGGGCGTAGCCCCTCCCTTGAGTGAACTCGTAGCCGTTGGTGAACGCCGGCTGCGCGTAGGCGGGTTTTGTCTCCAGCATGGCCTTTTCGCCCTTTGCGTTGATTCTTATGAATGATTTACGGTTTCTGCCCTTTGTACACGGGCGCAAGCAGCTATCAAATAAATAGCGTAGCCGGTCTCAGGCTGCCGGCTTGCCACCCACTTCGGGTCTGTCGTTTTGTTGAGGCTTGAGCGCTTCGCTTGTTTTGCCTGCCGCTTTTTCCTTGCGCCACTGCTCCTTGCGCGCCGTCCACTCGGCCAGGCGGGCGTGGGCGGTTTTGCTCTCCTGCAGCATCTCGAATTCGTCAGCCAGCTGCGCAGTCAGCTCCAGCCGGACACCGTTCGGGTCGAAGAAGTAGATGCTTTTGAAGATGTGGTGGTCAGTCACGCCCAGCACCTCAATGCCGCCAGCCTCCAGCCGCGCCTTCATGGCTTCCAGGTCGGCTACCGTGTTGACGCGAAACGAGATGTGGTTGACCCACAGCGGCGTGTTCGGCGAGGGCAGGGCCGCCTCGTCATTGCCCAGATCGAAAAACGCGATGAAGGAGCCGTCCTGCAGCCGGAAGAAAAAGTGGGTGTAGGGGCAGTACTCGCCGGTGCTGGGCACGTAGTCGCTCTGGATGATGTGGTACAGCGGCAGGCCCAGGATGTCTTCATAGAAGTGCCGCGTTTCCTCTGCATCTTTGGCGCGGTAGGCGTAGTGGTGCAACTGCTGGACGGGTGCCGGCGCCGGCAGCGTGGACGCGGCGGAAAGAAGGCTGGGGGGGCTCATCAGGGCAGACATGGCAATCTCCGGATTGAAGGGGTTCAAGGCATCGCAAACCCCACGTATTTGGGATTTTGAATTCACCTATTCATAATGCATTTACTATAACGTAACTGCCAAGTCCTGCCAAGCTTGCGCCCCCGGTACAGATCCGGCTCAGTTGAGAATAATTACCAATTGCAATAAGTTGATAGCTTTATCCATTTTTCTATATTGAGCCAAGCAATTAGACCTTGCCCGCCAATGGGACTAAGGTGTTCTGGTCTTTGGCGATTAGCGCCGAGGCATGCATGACTTTTACAACCACGAAGGAGATTTCCATGGCTGCTCTCAAAGGCTCCAAGACGGAAGAAAACCTGAAGGCCGCATTTGCCGGCGAATCACAGGCCAACCGCCGTTATCTGTATTTCGCAAACAAGGCTGACGTGGAAGGCCAGCCTGACGTCGCAGCGCTGTTCCGCTCCACAGCGGAAGGCGAAACCGGGCACGCCCACGGCCACCTCGAGTGGCTTGAGCAGTGCGGCGACCCGGCCACAGGCATGCCATTCGGCGCTACCCGCCAGAACCTGGCATCCGCCGTTGCCGGCGAGACCCACGAGTACACCGACATGTACCCCGGCATGGCCAAAACGGCGCGTGACGAAGGCCATGACGAAGTGGCCGACTGGTTCGAGACCCTGGCCAAGGCCGAGCGTTCGCATGCGAACCGCTATACCAAGGCTTTGGCCGAACTGGTGGACTAATTCGTCGCTCGCTACGCCGCAGAGGCGTAGCGGCTTATGAAAGGGTTCCTGCCCGAACTCTTTCGTAACCCACACACCCAAGGGGCTTCTGGAAATTCGATTACCGGGATGCAGGGCAAGGCGTACGGAGCGCAGGACACCGGAGCGTACTTCTGTACGTGAGGATTCCGAGCACCGCGCAACGCGGCCATGCGCCCGGCGATCGGATTTACAGAGGCCCCAATAAAGAGACAACATCATGGCCACAGAAGGCAATCTGCAGGCGCCCACGCGCCACGCGATCGACTGGAAGAACCCTGACTACTACAACGAAGAGGCGACCTTCCATGAGATGGAGCGCATCTTCGACATCTGCCATGGCTGCCGGCGCTGTGTGAGCCTGTGCGGTGCCTTTCCCACGCTGTTCGACCTGGTCGACGAAAGCAAGACCGGCGAAGTTGATGGCGTGGACAAGAAGGACTACATGAAGGTGGTCGACCAGTGCTACATGTGCGACCTCTGCTACATGACCAAGTGCCCCTATGTGCCGCCGCACGAGTTCAACCTCGACTTTCCGCACACCATGCTGCGTGCCAAGGCCATCAAGTTCAAGAAAGGCGATGTCGGCCTGGGTGAAAAATTCCTGTCGTCCACCGACGTGCATGGCCAGTTTGCCGGCATTCCCATCGTTGTGCAGGTGGCCAATGCCGTCAACAAGACCAAACCGGCACGCGCGGTAATGGAAAAAGTCTTGGGCGTGGACAAAAATGCCTGGCTGCCCGAATTGGCGACCCAGAAATTCCGCTCCGGCGCGCTGGAGTCGCCTCCCTACCCGGTGAAAGACGGCGCCAAGACGCCCGGCAAGGTGGTGATCTATTCCACCTGCTACATCAACTACAACGAACCCGGCATCGGCCACGACTTGCTCAAGGTGCTGGACCACAACGAAGTGCCCTATGTGCTGGTCGACAAAGAAAAGTGCTGCGGCATGCCCAAGCTGGAGCTTGGCGACCTGGACTCGGTCAACGCCAGCAAGGAAGCCAATATTCCGGTGCTGCTGAAGTACGCCAAGGACGGCTACGCCATCCTGAGCGCCGTGCCCAGTTGCACGCTGATGTTCAAGCAGGAGATCCCGCTGATGTACCCCGACGACGCCGACGTGCAGCTCGTCAAGGAACACATGTGGGACCCGTTCGAGTACCTGATGGCGCGCAAACGCGACGGCTTGCTCAAGACCGAGTTTCCGGTGCCGCTGGGCAAGATCAGCTACCAGATCCCCTGCCACGGGCGGGTGCAGAACATCGGCAAGAAAACCGAGGAAATGCTCAAGATGGTGCCGGGCACCAGCGTGCATACGCATGAACGCTGCTCGGGCCACGCCGGTACCTTCGGCGTGAAAGTGCCTTACCACCAGCAGGCCATGAAAATCGGCAAGCCGCTGTTCAAGGCCATGGCCAGCCACAAGGACGGCGGCCTGCCCGACGTGATCAGCAGCGACTGCCCGCTGGGCGGCCACCACATCGCCCAGGGATTTGACGTCAACCAGCTCGGCGCGCCGCCGCAGAAACACCCGCTGACCCTGGTCCGTACCGCCTACGGACTGAAGTAGCTGCCCAAAGGAAACGCCATGCAAGTCACCGGAAAAATCACCCGCGACAGCCTCATGACCTTGGAGGCCTACAGCCAGTACCGCAAGGAAAACAAGGCGGCCATCATGGCGCACCGCCAGCTGCGCAGTGTGCACCTGGGCGAACACATCAATGTGCAGTTCGAGAGCGAAACCAGCATCCGCTACCAGATCCAGGAAATGCTGCGCCTCGAAAAAATCTTTGAGGCAGAGGCCATCGACCAGGAAATCGAAGCCTACGCGCCGCTGGTGCCCGAGGGCCGCAACTGGAAGGCGACCATGCTGATCGAGTACCCCGATGTCAACGAGCGCAAACGCGAGCTGGCCCGGTTGATCGGCGTGGAAGACCACCTCTTTGTCGAAGTTGAAGGCCACGCCCGGGTGTATGCGATTGCGGACGAAGACATGGACCGCGAGAACGACGAGAAAACCTCGGCCGTTCATTTTGTGCGCTTCGAGCTCGATGCGGCCATGTGTGCGGCGGTCAAGGCCGGTGCCAGCGTCAAGCTCGGCTGCGACCACACCTACTACCCCGCGCATGTGACGATTCCCGCCGAAACCCTGGCCTCGCTGGCTAGCGACCTGCGCTGAACGGGCACCCCGGGCGCCAGCGGCCTCCAAGGGTGCCGCGCTGTCGTAAAGTCGGGGATTGCCTTATTTCACTGCGCGCACCCCCATGCTTTTTTTACTCTCGCCCGCGAAATCCCTGGATTTCGAGACACCGCCCCACGTCGCCACCCATACCCAGCCCCTGTTCGTCAAACAATCCAGCCAGCTGATCAAGGTACTCAGGGAGAAAACACCCGCGCAGGTGAGTGAGTTGATGTCGCTCTCGGACACGCTGGCCGGTCTGAATGTGGCGCGTTACCAGGCCTGGTCGCCGAAGTTCACGGAAAAAAACTCCAGGCAGGCGGTGCTGGCCTTCAATGGCGACGTGTATGGCGGGCTGGATGCGAAGAGCCTGAAGGCCAAAGAGCTCGACTGGGCGCAGAAGCACCTCTGCATCCTGAGCGGCCTGTATGGCGTGTTGCGCCCGCTGGACCTGATGCAGCCCTACCGGCTGGAGATGGGCACGCGCCTGGGTACGGCGCAGGGCAGCAACCTTTACCAGTTCTGGGGCACGCAGATTGCCGGTTACCTCAACGAGCGCGCGGCCGTCCATACTTCGCCCGTCATCGTCAACCTGGCCAGCGAGGAATATTTCAAGGCGGTGGACCGCAAGGCGCTCAAGGCTCGCGTGGTCAGCTGCGTCTTTGAAGAGTTCAGGGGCGGCAAGTACAAAATCATCAGCTTCAATGCCAAACGCGCCCGCGGCCTGATGGCGCGTTACGCCATCGGGAAAAAGCTGGTCACGGTCAGGAAGCTCGAAGGTTTCGAGGCCGAAGGCTACCGTTTTGCGCCCACGGTGTCCGGGCCCGACCGGCTGGTGTTTCGCCGGCGCCAGGACGCCTGAACCATGAGCCTTTCCCCGGACCAGCCCCAACGCGTGACGCCCCAGGTGCAGGCCTGGGTCCGCACGCAGGCTGGCCTGGGCCACTCGGCCGCCACCATGCTCAAGGCCATGCGCGCTGCAGGCTGGCAAACCGACGTGGCGCGCGGCGCCATCGACGGCACCCTGAAGGCACCCGTGCCGGTGCCGCTGCCCGCCCTGGGCTCTGTCCTGCGGATTGACGCCGGTGACCGGCAGGTCGATGTGCTCATGCAGATGAGCCAGCCGCACATCGTGGTGTTTGGCAATGTGCTCGGCGACGACGAATGCAGCGCCTTGATGGAAGCCGCCAGGCCGCGCCTGTTGCGTTCGCTGACTGTGGCCGTCAAGACCGGTGGTGAGGAACTCAACGACGACCGCACCAGCCGCGGCATGTTCTTCGCGCGCGGCGAAAACGAGCTGGTGAACCGCATCGAGGCGCGCCTGGCCCGGTTGCTGGGCTGGCCGGCGGAAAACGGCGAAGGCCTGCAAGTGCTGCAGTACCTGCCGGGTGCCGAGTACAAGCCGCACTATGATTACTTCGACCCCGCCGAGCCGGGCACACCGACCATCCTGCAGCGCGGCGGTCAGCGGGTGGCGACCCTGATTCTTTACCTCAGCGCGCCGGAAGCCGGCGGTGCGACGGTTTTCCCCGATGTCGGCCTGGAGGTGGCGCCAAAGCGCGGCCATGCCGTTTTTTTCAGCTATGACCAGCCACACGCCTCGACGCTCAGCCTGCATGGTGGCGCGCCGGTGCTGGCCGGGGAAAAATGGGTGGCCACCAAATGGCTGCGCGAACGCGAGTTCAGCTGAATTAGCAGTAAAAACATCAAGGAGCCCTTGTACAACGGGCATAGTCAGCTATGAAAATAAGAGCAAACAATATCGACATTGAGGTCGAAGATACAGGTCCGGGCACCGATGGCCAGCCGCGTCCGGCGGTGCTGCTGATCATGGGCCTGGGCATGCAGCTGGTGGCCTGGCCGCCGGCCCTGGTGCAGGCACTGGTGGACGCCGGTTACCGTGTGATCCGCCTGGACAACCGCGACATTGGCCTGTCGCAGAAATTCGACCACCTAGGCCATCCCAATCTGCTGTGGGAAGGCCTCAAGTACAAGCTGGGGCTCGCCGTGACGGCGCCGTACGGGCTGCACGACATGGCCGCCGATGCACTGGCGGTGCTGGACGCGCTGGGTGTGCAGAATGCGCATGTGGTGGGTGTCAGCATGGGCGGCATGATCGCGCAGCGGGTGGCACTGGCCGCCCCCGAACGTGTGCTGAGCCTGACCAGCGTCATGAGCTCCAGCGGCGCGCGCGGGTTGCCCCAGGCCGAGCCGCGTGTCATGCGCGTGCTGATGAGCCGGCCAGCCGGCAAGGACATCTCCTCGGTGACAGACCATTACGTCCGGCTTTTCAAGGCGATTGGCAGCCCGGGCTTTCCCGTGGACGATGCCGAGCTGCGTGAACGCATCATGTCGGCTGCACGGCGCGGTTTTCATCCCGCGGGCACGGTGCGGCAGATGGTGGCCATCGCCGCCGACAGCCGGCGTGCCGCCGAACTGGCCAGCCTGCGCTTGCCCACCCTGGTGGTGCACGGCAAGGCCGACCCGCTGGTGCCGTTTGCCTGCGGTGAAGATACCGCGCGCCGCATTCCCGGCGCCCGCCTCGTCGGCATCGAGGGCATGGGCCACGACCTGCCCAAGGGAGTGGTCGAGCGCCTGCTCGAGTCGCTGATTCCCCACCTCAAGGCCGCGGAGGCCGCATCATGAACACGCCTGACAAATCTCAACTGGGCAAGCCCACGCCCTACATCGATCAGTACGACGCTTCGCTGCTGTTTCCCATTCCCCGTGCCCTCAAACGCGAAGAGCTGGGCCTGGGCGAGCAACTGCCTTTCCTGGGTGCCGACATGTGGACCGTGTTCGAGCTGAGCTGGCTCAACCAGCGCGGCAAGCCGCAAGTGGCGCTGGCGCACATCACCGTGCCGTGCGAGTCGCCCAACATCGTCGAGAGCAAGTCCTTCAAACTTTACCTGGGCAGCTTCAACAACACGCGTTTTCTGGACGCCCGCGAAGTGCGCGAGCGCATTCGCGCCGACCTCAACGCCGTGGTTGGTGCGGGTGTGGGTGTCAAGACGCTGGGGCCGGAGCTGTTCGACCAGGAACCCGTGCATGAACTCGACGGCCTGAACCTGGACCGGCTCGACGTCGAATGTCAGCACTACACACCCGCGCCAGAGCTGCTGTTTGCCGACCACGAAGAACCGCCGGTCACCGAGACCCTGGTGTCCAACCTGCTCAAGAGCAACTGCCTGGTCACCGGCCAGCCCGACTGGGGCAGCGTGCAGATCAGCTACGCCGGTGCACCCATCGACCAGGAAGGCCTGCTGCAATACATCGTGAGTTTTCGCAATCACAACGAGTTCCATGAGCAATGCGTTGAGCGCATCTTCATGGACATCTGGACACGCTGCAAACCGATGAAGCTCTCGGTGTATGCGCGCTACACACGCCGCGGCGGGTTGGACATCAACCCCTTTCGCACCAGCCATCCGCAGGCGCTGCCGGTGTCAGTGCGCACGGCGCGGCAGTAGGCTGCGTCCTTTTGCGGGAACTAGGAGCCGGGTGATTTGATGACTGCCCCTTTATGGGTCGCCGCTGTGTTGGCCGCCTGACCTCCAACCGTCTTCACCGCTGGTTTTTTGCCAGAGGGGCCTGGTGCTGCTGTAGTTGGAGCAGGCTTTACCGCGGTTTTCACGCCGGGCATCGCTGCGGGGTTATTGGTGGCTTTTCCTGAAGTCGCTGCCGCAGGCGGTGTTGTCGGCCTGTGCGCGGATCCTGCAGGCTTCACGCCACTGGCGCGCTTGACTTCCTTCGACGCCCCGCCGCCGAGGTTGGCGGCGACTGCCGAGTTGTTGGTCGTCAGGCTGGTCACGACGCCCGTCATTTCCGTGGCGCCTGTGGTCTGGATCTGCGCCTGTTGGTTCACCACCTGGGCGCCGCTGATGCTCACATTGCCTGAGCCCGAGTTGATCACGACGGCCTGCGATTCCACCCTGTTGCTGGCGGCCAGTTTTCCGCCAACCGAGACGGACCCGCTGGTCTCAGATTGGCCTGCCTCGTTTTTGCCTTTCGAAGCGCCAACGCCTGCGTTCACGCCTGCCGACACGGACGTGGCGGTGCTTTCCGCGGCCTTCAACTCGACCCTGTCCCCGGCCTGCAAGGCCGTGTTGCCGGTGCTTTGCAGGGCGGTGCCTTCCAGGCTGACGTTTTTGCCTGCGGTGATGCGGATGCCGCCGTCGCCGGCCTGGATGCTGCCGGCCTGCGCTGTGTTCGCCGTGCTGGTGCCGACAGCCAGTTCGCCGTTGGCCTGCACCCCCATGCCGGCCTTGCTGCTGTCCACGCCCGCGCTGGCAGCCACTTTGTAGTCAACGCTTTCCTGGGTATCACGCGCGGCGCTCATGACGACACTGCCGCCCGCCGCTATAGCTGTGTTGCCGCCTGACTCGATCTTCGTGCCTTCCAGTTTGGCGTCGCCACCGACATTGATGTTCAAGTTGCCACCTGCGCTGAGTCCGCCAACCACAGCCGTGGTGGTTTTTTCGCTTCTTCCTTCCGTTGACAGGCTGCCAGTCAAGCCACCGCCTACCTTGCCCACCACGTCCACGGTGCCCGCAATGCTCCCTGCGGAGGCAGTGGACGTACTGCTTGAGGTGTCCTGGGCGGCTTTAAAATCCAGCGAGCCCGCATTGATCTGCAGGTTGCCGCCAGATTCAAACTGCGTACCGATCAACGTGGTTTTGTTGGTGGTGCTTGAACTGATGTCACCTCCCGCCGTGTAGCGGCCAGTCACCGCCTGGCTGCTGGTCTCGCTGACGGTTTCAAAACCGCCGCTCACTGAACCGCGAAAACCAGCCCCCGCAGCGCTGCCGGCACCGCCCGTCGCACTGGCCTCGCCAGAAGCGGTACCGCCGGCAGCTATCTTGTTGGCGGTGGTAGCCGTTGTGCTGGTGGAAAATTGGGAGTTCCGGGCATCAATCTCAGTCAGGGTCCGGGCCGTTTGGTTGATATCGCCGCCGGCTGCCAGCTGGGTGCCCTGGTCAGTGATGCCGTCCTGCGCCGTGCGCGTAATGTTGCCCCCGGATTTGAAGCTGGACACCTGCAGCGTGGTTGAACCCTCCGCTGTTTCTGTTTGTCTGCCTTTGAGGGACGCCCCGGCACTGCCGTCCACACCCGCACCGGCAGATGCGGCGTTGGTTCTGCCGACGCTGGCCGAGGCATCGGCGTTGGCGTTGCCCTCCGCGTACAGCCCGGCCGTCAGCAGGCTCCTGCTGCTGGTGTTGCTGGTGCTGTCCTGCGCTGCCAGGGTAACGATGTTTTTGGCATCAACAGCCAGGTTGCCGCCAGCCGAAACCTGAGCACCAACAAACTGGGCGGTCTCTACGGCCTGGATCGACACATTGCGGGCAGCAGAAATCGTCGAACCCGTGTTCGTCACTGCCCTGCTGCTGGCCGTTTCAGTCTCGCCGCGCACGCCCAGCGTGGCTTCCACATTGGCGCTGCCGCCTATCCCGGCCCTGGCGCCGGCGTCGCCGCCCACGGTGGTTCCGGTGCCTTGTGCACCGCCGCCCGCGGTCCCCGTCGCGATGTTGTCGTTGAACAAGCCAACCGAACCACGGGTGGTCTGACTGGTGCTGAAGGTTTCATTTCGACCGGCCAGCACTTCAATGTTTCCGGCTTGCAGCGCCAGGTCGCGGCCCGTTGACAGGTCCGAGCCGCGCACGGTCAGCGTGCCTTCCGTGCTGGCCTTCAGGTCGCCCCCAAAGCTGACGCCCGAGGCGACGCTGCTTGTTGAACCCGATTGGGATCTGGTGACGCCCGTTTCGGAAACCTTGATGTTCAGGCTGCCCAAGGCATCGCCTCCAGTTTCGGCGCCGGCGCTGGCCCGCGCACCGGAGGTGCTGGCCCCTGCGGCCGAGCGTGCGCTAGCGCCAGCATTGGCCTGCCCGGTCGCCTCGAACCTGAGCAAGCTGCTGGTCACGCCAGTGGTGGTGGTGCGTTCGGTATTGGCGCCATCCACAAAGCGTATGCCCTCTTTGGCATTGATGTCGCCATTGCCCGCCACGTCCAGCCTGGAGCCTTGCACCACCAGCGTGCCATCGGTTGTCGCTGTCAGGTTGCCGCCCACCCTGAGGTTGGTCGCGACGCTTCTTCCGGTTTCGGTTTGTGTGACCGTGTTGCTGGACTCTGACAGCGTGATGCTCCCATTGCCTGAGGCCTCCGCATTGGCCCCGGCTTGTGCATTGGCTGCTGCACTGATGCCCCCGCGCGTGTTGGCATTAGTGCCAGCATTTGCGTTGGCGGCAGCGCTGGCGCTGCCGTCGCCAGATGTTTTCAGGAAAGCCGTGGTTTCTGTGCGCGTGGTGGTACGCGACACGTCCACGCCATCCACAATATTGATGCCTTGCCTGGCGTCAATATTGGCGTTACCCGTCACATTGACGTTTGCGCCCTGCGCCGTCATCGCGCCTGCAGTGCGGACAGTCAGATTTGCCGGCTGGCTTGTGCTGCCCACATTGATGGTGGAACCTGCATTGGTTCCCCTGAAGCTGTCAACAGCGACCTTTTCAGTACCCAGAGCACCGCCACCCACGCCCACCCCACTGGTGATCACTTCTGAGCTGGTGGTGCTGGTATTTTGCCGTGCCAGTACATTGAAGTTACCACCTGCGTTTACATCCAGAGCAGCACCCGCATTGATGGTACTGCCAGCAACAGTGGTGTCTCTGCCGCTGTTGATATTGATCCTGCCGCCAGACTCAAGTACGGAGCCGACGTTGGTGGTCGTCGTGGTTGCGCTGGTACCCCTGCTGCGCTGCAAGCCATCGTCTGTTTGTATGGCGGTAATGCTGGTGTCGGTTTTGACAATGGTGTCCAGCGTCACATTGTTGCCAGCTCTCAAGCTGGCGTCTCCCCCCGCCTTGACCGCGCCGCCTGCAACCGTGATGTCATTTTTGGCGTCCAGGCTCAAGTCACCCGTTGCACTGATGCTGGCTGTGCTGCCCACCGCATTGCCGACCACTGTGGTGATGTTGTTGATGTTGCCGTCAGTTGACCGCAGCGCCACGTTAGCGCTTGTGATGGTGCCGCTGACGTTGGTAATGTCGTTTTTGGCAACAATGTTCAGCGCGTTTGAACCGCTGATGATGCCGCCCGTATTGCTCAGTGAAGCCACATTCATGGACACATTGGTACCTGCAAACACTGCACCCGTGACCAATGTTGTGCGCGTGGCTGCTGCCAGATAAACCACTGGGGCCAAGACACGTTGGCCTGCTACAGTGGTTTCGACCATCCAGACCATATCGGACTTGAGGTTCGCCACCTGTTCGGGCGTCAGCGCCTTGCCAAAAACCAGGCCGGCTTCCTTGCTCTGGTCAGCGGCTTGATCCATCAGGCGTTTCATCTGGTCGGCCTCGCTGCCATAGCCCCTCAAAATATTGTTGCCGGTTTGGGCAATCAGCTGCTGGCGCACCAGAAACGCTTCATAGTTTGCGTCACCCAGTCGCCTTTGAGCCCCGTCCGGGTCAATGCCCAGGCGCCTTAGTAAAAAGTCAGAACCCAATGACCCTGACCCGGTCACAAAGCGCGGGTTGGTCTCAATCAGGTATCTGGCCGATGGGTTTGTGCTGACAACAAAAAACCCGTTGGGGTTGGTGGGCAAGTTGATGACCAGACCCGCAAAAGCCAGGGCCGCCTGCCCATTAACTACGGCCACGCCGTTGGCTGTCTTGCTGGTGGGTGTGCTGGTTTGCGCGGCAGCGACAGATGTGCCGCCCATGTTGATCAGATTCACCGTACCGCTGACAGTCAGGTTGCCACCGTTGGCAAAAACACCGGCGCCGGTACCTGTGCTGGCGTTGTAGCTCAGACCCGTGCGCTTCATGCCCTGTTTGCCATCAAGGGTGGTGGTGTCGGCGGCATACGTAAATCGGGTGTGGTATTTCGCAGCGGCATAAGGAATGCCTATCCAGTAGTTGAGTTCAATTGAACCCAAGGTACCAGTTTCAGTCGCCAGCCGAAGGTCGTCATTGGTGAAGGTTGCGCCACCCCTGCTGGAGGTGAGCGTGACTGAGTTACCGGAAATCACCCCGCCCAGATTGTTTGCCGTCTGGAAGTTGCTGATGGTGGTGTTGCCGCCTGCAATGATTTGCGGTTTGACCGCGCCTGTGGGGTCGCCACTGGTGAAATACTGTGAACGAGACCATTGCTGAAGGCGACCGTATTCGCTGAGGCCGCAGACATTCACTTTTATGGGCTGCAAGTTGCAGTAATGGGCAGCGACGGCGCCATCGGCCCACTGCGCTGTCATTGGAATAGTGTTAACCGGCCCCGATTCAACCGAGCTTGAGTCCTTGCCCGCTGCGTTACCCACCAGTTCAGTCCCGTAGCTGTAGACGTTCCAGGCGCGCGCGTTGCTGGCGATGATGTTGTTGTTGAACCAGGTTGCTGCAATGTTGATGTTGCCAGCCGCATTGACCGTGCTGTTGTTGGTGAACGTCGGCGTGTTGGCATTCACGTAGGCGGCCGGCGTGTCGATATTGATGTCGCCTCCTGAATCTATCGTGGCGCCTACGCGGTTGGTCAAGGTGCCCATGGCGTTGGCGTTCAGGGTCTGGCCCGCATACAACGCGCCGTAGTTGTCCAGGTCGCCCGTTGTGGCGCTGACACTCAACGATTTAAGCGCTGAAAAAGCACCCGTACCGCTGTTGATGATGGACGGGGCGTTAAACGTCATGTTGCCGCCAGAATGCACAGCGCCCAAGTTGTTAAAAGCACCGGCTGTTGTCACATTGGCATTGCCTGTGCCAGACGTGGCCGCCACGATGCGCGAGGCTGCACCGCCGAAGGTCAACGAGTTGACATCTACTGTCATGTCACCCGTGGTCATCACGACGCCGTTGTCTTGCACGGCCAGCGTGTTGGCATTGATGTCCGCACTGCCGCCCAGCAATACCGCGCCGTTGTTAACCGTAATGTCTACCCCTTTGCCGCCGCCCTGGCCTTTGATGTCCAGCAAGCCATCAGCCTGCATGCGGCCCGTACCTGCCACCGTGTAAGTGCCGCTGGCGCCGCGCAGGGTGAGCGCACCGTTGGTCAAAATGGTGCCTGTGTTATTCAAGGATGTTGCCAGATTCAGGGCCAGATTGCCTTTTGACTGGAGCGTGCCGCTGTTGGTGAGCGTGGCCAGAGTCAATGCACCTGTTTGCCCTGCCGTGTTGGACGCGATCAGTGTGCCTGCATTGGCCAGGCTGGTGGCTACCAGCGTGCTGCTCGCGCCGCCTTGCAGCATTGCGCCTGCCTGATTGGTGATGTTTGTGGCTTTAACTGTCAGGTCGCCATCGGCCAGCAAAATGCCGCTGTTGACAATATTTTGGGTGTTGCCGCCCGTTTTGTCAGCAAGGTCAAGCGTGGTTTTGGCTTGCAGTGTGCCGCTGTTGGCCAGCGTGCCATTGATGCGGGCTGTCACGCCGCCAGCATCCGCCGTTATTTTGCCGGCGTTGGTCAAGCCGCCGCCAGCGCTCAGGCTCAGGTTGCCTGCGGTGCTTTGTATGCCTTGCGCCGCGCCTGCCGATGTGCTGATATTGCCCGCATCAGACGTCACCGCCATGTTGCCTGCCGAGCGCACGGCGGCTGTACCCAGCGCCATGCTGTCTACGGTGGTCAAGGCCAGTGTTGTACCTGCATACACCGTGGCGCCGTTGGCCCCTATCGTCAGGCTGTCAGCGTCGCCCGTCAGCGCGCCGCCTGCGCCCCAAACGCTGCCATCGATACTGGCCGCGCCGGTGAGTGACATAGTGTTGCTGGCGCCTGCAAAGCGTGTTCTGCCACCTGCGGAAGCATCGCTCAAGGTGGCGGCACGGGTTGTCAGGTTGTTCGCGGCGTACAGCTCGGCATCCGCCAGTTTGACCTGGCCGCCGATTGCGGTCAGGTCGAGGTTGCGCGCTGCGGACAGCTTGCCGGCGCCACTGATCAGCAGGTCCTCCACACCGCTGGCGGCAGTGGTGGTTACCGCCATGTCCTGTGCGGCACTCAGCGCCGCCTGCACCTCGATCTTGCCTGCACTGCTCAATGTAAATTGGTTCGCACTGGCGGCTGCTTCGCCCAGCATGCGCACTCCCACGCCCGCTTCAGTGGCAATGATGTTGATGCGCCCGCTGTACATGCCGCCCAGCACGGTGGAGTCGATAGCGTAGGAGGCGGCTGCACCGCTGGGGGCGACGGCGCCGGTCACGTTGCGGCCGCCGTAGCTCCAGCTGTTGGCGCCCGTGGTGATGCCCAGGCTGCCCGCTGCGGCTGTGTTGATCTTGCCGTCAATCCTGACGGAGCGCGCCACGATGTCGAAAATCTGCTGGGAGCTGGCATTGGCCCCGGCTCCGTTTATGAGCACGTCGCCCCGGTTGACGTTGAAGCCACCCAAACTGCCGTCGGCGCCAAAGGTGGGTGTGCCGGTGGTCAGTGTGATGCGGTCGGTGTTGAGGAAACCGCAGCCGTTGCAGGTGATGCCATTCGGGTTGGCCACCACAACGTCGGCCCGACCCCCCAGCACCTCCGTGAATCCCGCCAGCACACTGCGGTTGGTGGACACCACCTCGTTCAAAATCACCCGGGCCTGCTGCGCCAGGTTGGGATTGGCAGCCACTTGCCCAGCCAATTGGGACAGACGCGACAACTGTTCCAGATTGCCGTTGTTCAGCACCAGGCCCCTGGCATCGACGTTGTAGCTGGTGAAGCGGTTGTGCGACAGGCCCGCCGCATTCGCGGCGTTGATGTCCACCACAGGCACGCCGTTGGCAGCCGTGTAGGCGGTGGTGTTGCCGCCGGTTGGCACGACAGTGGTGGGGGCTGTTTGTGCCACAGCCGCAGAAACGACCAGGCCGAGGATGGCCAAGGCTCCCGCGGGCCAGGAGGGGCGGCCTGCCTGGCGTGCCACTGCTCCTGTCTTGCGGGCGGTGCGTCGGCTGCCTTTGCCGCGCGACCGCGCGTTTTCGGCAACAGCCAGCCAGGTCCCCGTCAGTGTGTTCCAGACGATGCGGTAGATGTGGTTCATGCCAGCTCCTTAAAACGTGTAGCTCAGCCGGAACCATGTCTGTCCGGTTTCGCGTGCCATGGCGCCCTTCATCCGGAAAGGGCGCGTATGGAAAAACTCCCAACTGGCACCATGCCAGTTGACGGACAAGCCGGCGACCAGGCCTTCGAGACTGCCCTGTGGGGTGCCGGGTGCCCGGCCGCTGACGTAGCCCCTGTCATAACCTGCGTACAGACGGCTGGAGACGATTTCCTTGCCGAGCGCCAGCGGCTGGCGCACCGACAGCTCGTTGCGCACGTAATACCCGTCGTCGCCGGACAGGTTGTTCTTGACATGGCCGCGCACCGAATAGAGACCGCCGATGGCAATTTGCTCGGAGCCATACAGTGCGTGCCTGGCTTTCTGGGCCGTCATCTGGCTGGTGAAGGTCATGTCGGTGCCCGCCACACGGAAGGGTTTGGCGTAGCTGAAGCCGGCCTTGAGTTTGCTGAACTGCGCGCGGGGTGCTGAATCGGGCAGATCAGGTGCGTCGCGCATGGCGCCCAAGGCTGTAAGGCCACGAGCCATGCCCGCTTCCAGTGACAACACGCCGCCCCACAAGCCGGCGGTCAGGTTGGCGTCCAGGTCGAGCACGGTCAATTTCCGGCTGCTGACTTCCAGAAACAGGGTGTTCAGGTAATTCTTGGAATCCTTGGCCGTCACCGTGGCGGCCACTGAGGCCCGTGTGGACCGATCGCGGTAGACCACACGGTCGAGCCGAAGGTTGTTGCTTTTGAAGGTGCCGCTGGTGATCAGCTCCAGCCCGCTGGACAGGGTGATGGGGCTGAAATAGACGGAGCGGCTGGCGCCCAGCGAAAGCAGGCTGTAGCCAAAGGGAATGCTGAAATTGAGGCTGTCGCTGCCCGAATACTTGCGCTCCGGTGTGTTGGGCAGGGACCGCCGGTGCGTGAAGGACAAGGACTCATTGAATTGCAGCAGGTTGTCGGCACCCAGCGACAGCGCCGTCTGCGCCGCGCCGGTGGACTCCGAGCCCTGGTTGTCCGTTGACACCGTGGCGCGAAAGGGCAACATCGGCTGGTTGTGAATCACGACGCGGCTGCCGCCGGCCTTGTCGCCCGGTTGGATGTCGAGCCGGGCATTGTTCGAAGGCAGGCGGTTGATCTGGTCAATGCCTTGCTCCAGATCACGCAGATTGAGCAGACTGCCCTCCTGCTGTGGAAACACGTTGCCGGCCGACACACTTTTTGCGCCGCCGTCGTTGATCAGGATTTTTTCAATCACGCCCTCGATCACCAGGATGTCGAGTTGTCCCAGGCTCAGGTCCTGCTGCGGCAGATAAGCGCGTGTGGTGATGAAACCCCGGTCGATGTAGTACTTGGTGATCTCGCCCAAAATGCGTTCGATGTCACTCACATTCAGGCAGTGGCCGGCAAATTCGTCGATGATTTTCTGGCGCGTTGATGTGGACAGGTTGGGCGCGCTGCTGATGTTGATAACCCTGATGCTGCGGCAGCTTTCCCCCAGCTCCGGAACATCGATTTTGGGTTGGAGGAGCCGGGTGTCCAAGCCATCTACCGGCTCATTCCGGCGACGTGTGTCCTCTTGCTCACGTAGCACCCGCTCCTGTTCCTGACGCTGAAGTATTTCGGCTTGGCGCTGCGCCGCGCCAATATCCGCAGGCGTCTGAGCCCAGGACCATAGGGGCAGCAAGGTGGCCGCAACCATGCAGAACAGAGCACGCTGAGGTTTTGACACTCGCATCACCATCAGCACGATTCGCACCCGAAGAAAAACCCTCGGCTTAATTCATGTTTCATGTTGTAAGTTTTGCAATCTTTGTTAGCAAAACTTTAATCGGACGCGGGGATTTTTTATATGGTCCTCTTGGACCACATGGCGACAGTTCCGCCTTGATCTAGAAAGGCGTTTTGCGCCGGCTCAGCAGGTCCACCATCGCCTGGTACAGGGCCGCCGGGGATAGCGGTTTGTGCAGCAGCGGCATGCCGCTGCCCAGGGCCTCACGCAGGCGCTCGGGGGCCGTGTCGCCCGTGATGATCAAGGCCGGCAGGCGCACGTCCAGCAAATCCCGCAGTGCCTCGATGGCCTGGGCCCCCGTGCGCAGGCCGCGCAGGCGGTAGTCACTGATGACGACCTCCGGCGTTTGCAACCGCGCCAAAGACAGCGCCTGCTCAATCGAGTTGGCGGTATCTACCTGGCAGCCCCAGAGCAGGAGCAGCTGCGCCATCCCGGAGAGGACGGCCTCATCATCATCGATCACCAGTACACGCACATCGCGGAGCCGCCCGGCGGCGACCAGCGCTGCCAGGTCGGCCTCGGGGGTGAACTGCCTGGCAGGCACCGTTTGCGCCAGTGGCACTGTGAGCTTGAAGACGCTTCCGCGGCCCGGTGTGGACTGCAGGCTCAAGGTATGGCCCAGCGTCCTGGCGAGCCCCTGTGCAATCGCCAGGCCCAGGCCAAGACCCTTGCGGCGATCACGCTCGGGGTTGCCCAACTGGTGAAACTCCTTGAAAACTTCGGATTGCTGCTCCGGCGCTATCCCGATGCCGGTGTCCCATACTTCCAGAACTGCGCAAAGGCCGCGCTTGCGGCAGGCCACCAGCAACCCGCCCGCGTCGCTGTAGCGGATTGCGTTGGACACCAAGTTGCGCAATATCAGCTCCACCAATGCTGGGTCAGACTGCGCCAGCAAGAGCGTTTCGCGGCTGCGGTAAGCCAAACCCTTGGTATCGGCCTGAGCTCCGAACTCGCACTCGATCTTGTTGAGCAGGCCCTGAATGCTGAAGGGTAGTATTTGGGGGCTGACCACACCCGCCTCGATGCGCGAGAAATCCAGCAGAGTGTCCAGCATTTCTGCAGATGCGGCGCTGGTGGAACTGATGTTTGCTACCAGCTCGCGTTGTTGTGCCGTCAAGGGTGTATGCAGCAACACATCCAGGAACAAACCCTGCGCATGAATCGGCTGTCTCAGGTCATGGCTGGCGGCCGCCAGGAATTTCGACTTGGCGGTGTTGGCTTCTTCAGCCTCACGGCGCGCCTGCTCCGCTTCAAGGCGCGCCTGTTCAGCCTGGCGCATCAGCTCGAGGTTTTCGAAACGCAGTTCGATGGCCGCGCGTGTGGCCTTTGAGCTGTTGTAGGTCTGCGCGATCAACACGCCGAGGTACATCAGTGAAATGACCCCGAAAACGTTGTAAATCGCGTCCCCCAGCAGCCAAAGCTTGGCGACCGTCAAGCCGACCAGCGGCACCGAAAAAGCAATGAACACCGGCAACACCGGCGCCAGCAGGCCTACCGAACCCCCCAGGATGCCCGAGAGCACAAAGATCACCACGATGTCTCCGGCTGCCGTCGTATTTCCGAGGGCGCCAAATGCGAGGGCTCCCCAGGAAATGCCGCCAATCCCCACCGATATGACCAGCCGGCGTGCCATGCCATGGGCGTCGCGCGCGTTCAGGCCGCGCGCCAGGCTGCGGCGGGCATTGAAAACCGAATACGAGTTGGTCATCGAAACCACCACAGCCCAAGCCAGCAGGCCGGCGCGGTTTTCAGAATTGATCAAGGTCCAGACCAGCAGCGCGATGGCTGGAAACATCGGCAGGACGGACACCGTCATGCTGGCATAAATCAGGCGAAGCTGTTCAACCAGAATGGGCCCATCTGCAAATCGCGACCACCTCAAGCGCAGCACCATCACCCTACCAGGGCTTGCAGCCGCGCGGCATACACGGCTTCAGCGCGGGTGGCGACGCCGAAATATTTGAGAATCTCCTGCATATGCCGCCGCACCGTGTTGTCTGACAGCGCCAGCTTTCGCGCGATCAGCTTGTTGGTAAGGCCCTGATGTAAAAACTCCAGAACCTCACGCTGGCGGGGCGTCAGGCCTTTATCCTTGCCAGGGGTGGCAGGGCTTGGCCGCGCGGGCTCATCGCTGAGCAGTTGACCCATGACCTCAATGATTTTTTCAGCTGTGTCCGCCTTCGACACAAAAGCCGCGGCACCGCGCGCGAGCGCCACGCGTACTGTTTCCGCTTCGTCGAGAGAGGACAGTATGAGAATCGGTACACCAGGCCATCGGCGCTTGATCAGGCCGATGCTTTCCAGCCCGCTGCTGCCCTTGAGCTTGATGTCCAGCAGCACCAACTGCATGATCTCAGGGGCCGTGTCCAAAGCTTCAGACACCGAGGCGACCTGGTAAATCCCTGCTTGCGGCATGGCCCGGTTGATGACCAGGCTCAATCCCGCGCGAAACATGGCGTGGTCGTCAATCAGCAAGATGTGAGATCGATCCATCCGCTCATTAAACCATTGGTGCCGGGTCTTTTATATGGTCTTGTTGGACCACAAGCGGCCTGGCTGCCGCGGAACAGGAAGCGATCTCCCGCGCTTGATGGCTATCGAAGCAACAGCTGCCTGCGCCCGCCGGGAATTGCGCCGCGCGCTTTTCCTTCATCGCCGTCACCGCCTCGCGCACATGCGCGTTGCTCCAGATCGCGCCCTGCAGCCAGCCCATCTGTTTGAGCGCGTCGTCCACCGAATGGTCACGCGTGTAGTGGATGGCCTGCTTGGTGCCCCAAATCGCTACCTGCGGTTTGGTGGCATTTCTTTGGCGCATTGCGCTGATTCAGGTTGCGGCGGCGCAGGCTTGTTTTTCTGCCACCCAGGCTCCTAGCAACCGGCGCGGTAGCCGGCGGGCGTGATGCCCATCTGCTTGCGGAACGTGCGCGTCAACTGGCTCTGGTCGGTGAAACCCGCCGCTTGCGCGATATCGCACAGCGCCATCTCGCGCGTGGCGATCAACGACTTGGCGCGTTCGACGCGCTGCCGCAGGAGGTACTGGTGGGGAGAGCAGCCCATACTCGCGCGAAAAGCCCGGCAGAAGTGCCGCACACTCATGCGGGCCAGTTCAGCCAACTCTGCCAGGCTGACCGGTGTGTCCAGTCGTTCCTCGATGTAGGCGAGCACACGCTTGCACGCAGCAGCAGAAAGGCCACTCCCCACGCGCCGATCCGACCCAGGCCCCCACAGGTGGACCACCAGCGCGACGATCAGGCTGTCGCCCACGAGTGTCCCCCCGGGACTGCCATCTTGCAGGTCATGCACCATTGCCTGTAAAAGCGTGGCCGCCAGAGGAGACGCAATGACCTCAGTGGGTCCACGGCGCGAGGTTCGTGGAACGGCCGGGCAGTCCAGAAGCTGTTCGACCATCGACGGATCGACAAAGAGGAACTGCCGGTTTCCACCCCCCTGCCACTCGAAGCGCTGTTCGTCATCCGGGCGCCAGGCGGTCACGCCCGGCATCACGGTGGTCCACGCGGCACCGGCACGCAGCTCGCGAACTTGAATCGGTACGGCTGACTGTTGCACGCTGAACCGCACATGGCAGTGATCGACGGTGCCTTGCTGGGCGGCTTGAAGGTCCGTGAAATAGGCGCCGCACCAGCCCACGGTACTGCTGTCGACCCCGAAGCGCGGTCGCGCAGTAACGGTGAACAGGCCGTCGGGGCCTGGCAGCGGGGCATGGGCCATGGCAATGGGCGAAATAGATATAGATGGATGCCAATATAGTTGCAACGGATAACCAAATCAAGCCCGCGCCGTCAGCAACATCCGCTTAGCGGAGCGCCGCGGACCTGAAAGGCCTGGAGGACTGGCTCTGCACCCGTTTGTTTCGTCGTACGACTCGCAAACGCAGCCTGACTGAGGTGACGGCGGGTTCGAAGGCTCAGCCATTGCAGGGGCCGGAGTCCCGATCCGACAATGCGGTCCCGTTTCTTCAAGACCGCCGCGACGCTGCGCCCTAGAGTCGCAGCCTGGCGGCCTCACCTGCAGTCGCGATAAATAACAACTTCGAGGAGACAAAATCCATGATTCCCACAGACCACTCCGTGTGGCGCCTTCGCATGGCGCTCATCGGCCTGCTGATTGTCATATGTGGCGCGCTGCTGGCGCACTTCGTTCAGACCGCCGGCGGCATCCGCATCCAGGACGTACGCTTCACTGGCACCAACGGCACGCCGATGAGCGCCCACCTGTACGTGCCGCCAGGCGCCACCGCGAAAACGCCTGCGCCAGGCATCCTGGCCGTACACGGCTACTTCAACTCGCGCGAAGCACAGAGCGGGTTCGCGATCGAGTACGCGCGGCGCGGCTACGTGGTGCTGGCCCTCGACCAGACCGGCCACGGCTACAGTGCGCCGCCGGCCTTCGCGAATGCCTTCGGCGGCATCGACGGTTTGAAGTACCTCCGAAACCTGGACATCGTAGACAAGGATAACGTGGGCCTGGAAGGCCATAGCATGGGGGGCTGGACGGTGGTGAACGCCGCCGCAGCGATGCCCGATGCCTACAAGTCCCTGGTGCTCGAAGGCTCGAGCACCGGCAAGCCGTTCGCGCCGGAGGGCTCGCCCGAGTTTCCGCGCAACCTGGCGGTGGTGTTCAGTCGCTACGACGAGTTCCCGGGAGTCATGTGGCAGGTGCCCACGGCCGCACAGGTCACCGGCAGCAAGAAGCTCCAGGCCGTGTTCGGAACCGACGGCGCCGTCGAGCCTGGCCGCGTCTATGGCTCGCTGGAGTCCGGCACGGCGCGCGTGCTGTACACCCCGGCCATCACGCACCCGATGGATCACATCTCGCCAACGGCCATAGGACACAGCATCGACTGGTTTCAACGCACACTGCGCGGCGGAACGCCCCGGCCTGCCAATGACCAGACGTGGTACTGGAAAGAGGCCGGCACCTTCGTTGCGCTGATCGGCCTGGCCATCTTTGTGCTCGGCGTCTTCAACGCGTTGCTGAGCCTGCCTGCCTTCACTCCGCTGCGTGCCGACCTGCCTGCTGCGGGCACGCTGCCGCGCGGCGCGCGCTGGTGGGGCACGCTGGTTTTTGGGGCCGCCGTACCCGCGCTGACCTTCCTGCCGCTCTGCCGGCTCGGAGGTACGCTCCTGCCGGCCTCCGCCTGGCTGCCGCAACAGTTCACCAACGAGATCGCGTTCTGGGCTCTGTGCAATGCGGTGATCATCCTGGCCGCCTGGCGGTTGACCGGGCCGGCGGCAGGCCCGCTGCTACGCCAACCGCTACGCGCTCTTGCCATCGCGGCGGCGACATTCTCCATCACCTACGCGCTAGTGGCGACGGTGCAGTTCATCTTCAACCTCGACTTCCGGATCTGGTTCATCGCGCTTAAGCCGATGAGCCGCTGGCAGGCGACGGCCTTCCCGGTCTACCTGCTCGTCTTCGCCGTGTTCTTCACGATCGCGCTGCGTTCACTCCACACGGCCCTCACGCCGGCGGTGGCGAGCGTCGGCGGACAGGTCCTCGTGTCCATCGCGGCGCTCACGGGCGGCTTCGCCGCCTTCCTGTGCCTGCAGTACGGCCTGATGCTGACCACGCACCGCATGCTGGAGTTCCACATGTTTGACGGGCTGCGCACCATCATCTCGATCAACTTCCTGCCGCTGATGGGCTTCGTGGCCATCGTGTCGACGCTCGCCTACCGGCGTTGCGGCCACCATCTGCCCGGCGCGCTGATCAGCGCCGCGTTTGTTGCGTGGTATGTCGTCGTGGGCCAGGCGACACAGGCGGGCTGAACTGGTGTTGGGAGCCAAGTGACGCCACCTGGCTTCCATCCGCGGGACATGCCTCTTGCTCGCTTGCACTGCAAAATGGTGTCGTACCGCGTAGCGCAGGCCAGCATTTATTGGACATCAAGCCTGACATAACTGTGCAGGAACTCAAGGCGCCGCATTTTCTATTGCAAGCGGTGCCCGAAGAAGCCGCTCGTTCTGTGGGCAAATTTGTTTCGGGGTTGACTCTGGTTTCACCTGAAGGTGCTATCTAATCAATAGCTGCTTACGTCCGTAAACTAAGGGCTAAAGCCCGATTTCATTAAAGAACGTGAGCGGCGGCAGCGCACTGAACTCGCCCGCGCGTTTTTCCTTCATCGCCGTCACGGCCTCGCGCACATGCTGGTTGCTCCAGATCGCGCCCTGCAGCCAGCCCATCTGTTTGAGTGCATCGTCCACCGAGTGGTCGCGGGTGTAGTGAATCGCCTGCTTGGTGCCCCAGATGGCGACGGGGGGCTTGCTGGCGATTTCCTTCGCGCATAGCAGCGCGCCGGCCAGCATGGCTTCGGGCGAATCGAACACCTCATTGACCAGGCCGTAGCCCAGCGCCTTGGCCGCGCTGAGGCGGCGTCCGGTGTAGGCCAGTTCCTTGACCACGGCCAGCGGCACCAGCTTGGGCAGGCGCTGCAGGGTGCCGACGTCGGCGACCATGCCGATGTTGATTTCCTGGATGCAGAAAAAAGCATCGCTCGTCGCGTAGCGCAGGCAGCAGGCCGTCACCATGTCGACCGCGCCGCCGATACAGCCACCCTGGATGGCCGCTAACACCGGAATGCGCAGGGTCTCGAGTTTGGTGAAGGTGGCCTGCATGTCGGCCAGCATGTCGAAGATCGCGGCGCGGCCTTCGGGGCTCTGGTCGTCCATGGCGATGGCGCCCGAAAACGTTTCCAGTGCCATGCCGGCGCTGAAATGTTTGCCGGTGCTGGAAATCACCAGCACACGCGCATCGCCCGCCTTGTGGATGTGGGTGAGCACTTCGTCCAGCTCGCGCCAGAAGGTCGGGTGCATGGTGTTCATCGCCTCGGGGCGGTTGAGCACCAGGTGGGCGACGTGGTCGGTGGTCGACAGGGAAAAGCAGGTCAGTGGGTTCATGCCTGCCAATGTAAATCAGTGCGCCGGCTCCAGCCAGTCGCACCTGAGACGGCACATGGCATGGGCGCGGGCCCGCCAGCGCACATACAGCTGCGGGACGGCCATGCCCAGCACACAGAAGGGATAGGCCAGAGGCACTTCCAGCGCAAAGGCCGGCAGCCAGCCGACCCAACCCATGACCCACAGCGTGAGGATGGCATCCCAGAGCTGGTGCTCCAGCGGATGGCTGCTGCGATGGTCCAGGTGCCACTGCTTGATGCGCTGAAGTTCTGCCAGCGTGAGATGCCAGTTTGCCGGGGAAGTTGAAGGGTGCGCCATAAAGCCTCCATGCAGAGGCTTCAATGTAAGTTTCGAGAAAGCTTCTGTCAACGCCCGGTGGCGCCCAAAGCTTCTAGAGCCGGCGCCGGCGCGGCACCACGCTCAGTTGCAGCGTGAGCTTGCCGGGGCTTGCGGTCACGGTGTAGGCCTGCGGGGCAACGTCGATCAGCTGGTCGGCATGCCAGACCCTGATCTGTGCCGTGCCCTCGGGCAACTGCTCCAGCTGCGCCATGCCGTCAGCACCGGTCAGTGCCGCCCAGGGTGAGTCGCTCACGTACACATGTCCGCGCATCGAACCGTGGATGTGGCAGCCCAGCAGCACGGCGCCGGGCTTGTTGAAGGTGGCTTCTGCGGTTTTGGCGGGTTTGCCTTCGGGCTTTCCGTCCAGACGCAACTCGAAACCTTCACCGGCCGTCGCGTTGAACTGCGCGGCACCGGCGGCCGAGGCGCGCACATGGTGTTCCCACGGGTCGTTGTTGACAAACTGGGCTTTGGCACCCACGGTCACCAGGCTGACGGCCGGGACAAACCGCATTTTTTCCTGATGAATCGTGACCTGGCTGGGCAGCGGATTTTTAGGCGTTGCGGTTTTGTTTGCCGGCACAACCACCACCACGGCGTCTGGTGCCGGCTTGCCTTCCTTGTCGAGCACCTGAACTACAAGATTTCCGGCTGTAGCCGTTGCGCAAAGGGCGCAAGCGGCTATAAAAAACAGAGCAGATTGCAGCAGGGGCAGGGGTTTGATGCAGGTCATGGATTTCTTCCGGCCAGGTTGAAGGAAATGAGGGCCATCCCGGTTTGAACGGGATGGCAACACCAGCAGGGTTATTTGGCGGCGGCGATGGCTTTGGCCAGATCTGTGGTTTCTTCACAGCTGCTGCAAATGGTCTGCAGCTTGGCAAGCTGGGCTTCGGCCTGGGCTTTCTGGCCGGTCTTCAGGTAGGCAATGCCCGAGTATTCCAGCGCGCCGCGATGTTTCGGGTCCAGTGCCAGCGCCTTGCCATAGGCTGCAAAAGCCTCGTCATATTTGCCCAGCCAGCGACTGGAATAGCCGAGGTAGTTGTAGGCGTCGGCGTTCTTCGGGTTTTTGGCCACGACCTTGCTGAAGCTGCTGGCTGCTTCGGCCCAATTCTTGGCGTCGATGGCTTTCTTGCCAGCGGCGAAGTCGTCGATGCGAGCGTTTTCAACAGGCGTGGTCTGGATGTCGGCGGCCAGTGCGGCGCCGGCCAGGGCGAAGCCCAGGATGGGCAGGGCGATGAAATGGCGAAGGGTCAGTGTGTTCATGTCGGGCTCCTTGATGGTCGGTTGATAAAGATGCGCTGTCGATCAGCACCTTGGACAAACGAGGGAAACCGGAGAACGGATGCAGGGTGACTTGTAAATTATTTGTAATCAGGGCGCAATGAACTCAAGCGGCCGATGCGGCCCCGCGGCAATCTTCGAATAGCGTCCGGCTTACAGCGCGGACTGCAGGAGCTTCAGGTACCGCGGGCTCAGCGAGATGGTGTTGTGGGACGTTCCGGGAAGAACTTCAAGTTTTGCTGCGCCGTCTTTGAAGCGCGTGTACAGCCGGTCTGAACTCCACTTGGGAATGACCTCGTCGTGTTCGGCGGCGATGAGCAGGGTGGGGGCTGTGACCTGGGGCGCGTATCTCCAGGACTCGAACTTGTCGATGAGCAGCCACTTGACCGGGAAATAGGGGAACTGCTTCGCGGCCAGATCCTGCAGGCTGTCATAAGGTGTCACGAGTACCAGGCGGGACACCGGCCTCTGGCTGGCCACCCGGACGGCCACACCCGAACCCAGGCTCCGGCCTACCACAGCGATGTCGGTGTGTTTCCGGCGGACAAGGTCAAACAATGCCAGGGCGTCGCCCTGTATCGCCTCTTCCGTGGGACTTCCGGTGCTACCGCCGTAGCCCCTGTAGTGAAGCATGTAGATGGCGTGGGCGGGAAAGGCCTCCGACAGGGACGGCAGGCTGGACGAAACATCTTCGGCATTGCCCCCGAAATAAATGATGGCCTTGGGACCTGCCGCCTGCCGCGCGGAAATCATCAGTTCTGCGCCGGCAACCGCGAGAGGTAGCGTTGTTGCGTCGCTACCCGTGGAGCGTGGCTGGGGGAAATAGATCAGCGAGCGTTGAAACGCAAACAGCGCAGCGCAAAGTGCCAGGTAGGCCAGCACCACAAGCGCCGCGAATAGGGTGATCACTCGCACCATCGGCTCGCAGGCACGCTGAAAAACAGGCGTCCGGCCCGGCTCACCACAACTTGGCGCAGTTGCCGCTGAACACCACGGCTCCGCTAGGGGCGGCGGGTATTGCAGCCGTTTCCAGTGTCACCACCAGCTTGGTGACCTTGGATAGCAGCTTCTCGGAGGTGTCGGGAAGCAGGGACACCGCCGAGCCGCTGGTCGGCACGGGCCCCAGTGCAAAGGCCGGGCCGTTCGCGGGCACGGCCCACAGCACCAGCGTTCCGCCGGCCGGCGGCGTGATCGGGCCAATGACCTTGACCGTCATGGTTTTGCCGTGGCGCAGCGAGCTGACCAGTAGCTTGCCATTGCCCTGGGCATCGGTGAGCAGGCCCACATAACTTTGCGGCAGTTTTTCACCGGTGCGCATGGCGATCTGGTCGCTGGTCATGAAGATGCCCGGTGCCGTCACAAACAAAACGCTGGCAGCAATCACACCGGCGGCGAGGCCACCAAAGCTGAAGCCAGCGGGCTTGAGCCATCCCAGCCAGCCGGCTTTGGTCTGCGCTGCGCGTTGCGGCCCTGCCGGTTGCGTGCGCGCAGCAATCGCGGCCCACACCCGGGGGGAGGGTTGGTGCACCGGCACCGACACGGACAACTGGCCCAACCGCGCCTCCCACTGCGTGACCCGAACGCGCACATCGGCGCGGTCGCGCTGCAGCCGCTCAAAACGGCGGCGCGCGCCACCACCCAGGGTGCCCAGCACATAAGACGAGGCCAGGTGTTCGAGCAGATCGGGGCTGGTATATCTCACGCCACCACTCCTTGCGCGGCCAGGCAGCCCTTGAGCTTTTCCAGCCCGCGCCGTATCCATGCCTTCACCGAACCCAGCGGCGCGCCCATTTGCGCGGCCACTTCGGTGTGGCTCATACCCTGGTAATAAGCCAGGGCCAGGCTTTGCCGGTAGCTGCCGTCGAGCGCGTTCATGCAGCCTTCGATGTGCAGGGCCTGGCTGGCCTGTTCGAGCAATTGCATGGCGCTGGGTGCCGGGTTGCCAACAGACTGGACGTCGTCTTCATCGACGTCGCCTGACTCGGGCAGCTCGCTTTCGCGGCGGCGCGTGCGGGCGCGCAGGGCGTCCAGCGCCTTGTTGCGGACGATGGCGATCAGCCACGTCATGGGTTGAATGGTTTGCCCGCCTACCTCGCTGCGGTAGCCGCCGGCACTTTTCCAGATACTCACATACGCCTCTTGCAGCACATCTTCGGCCGCCTGTCCTTGACCCAATATACGAACGGCAACGCCAAACAGATGCAGGTGCGTCCGTTCATAGACTTCGGCGAAGCAGGCATGGTCGCCCTGCGCCGCACTTGTGATCAACGCCTCCAGGCTGGGGGTGTCTGGTTTCATGCGGCTGAGTATAGGGAGTTCTGCCCTGGCGGCAAGCGCGCGGCTTTGTGCAAAAAAAGTCTGGATTCCTGCATCCGGTTGGCGAAATGCAGCGTTTGTCACGGGTAGGCAGGGCGGCCGCATGGCGCCGGGCCACATTCCCCGGCCGGCAGGCTGACTCAATTCACCTTCTTCAGGAGATCGTCATGACATCTGTTTTCGCAACACCTTTTTCCGGCTCCGGCATGGTTCTGGCCGTGCTTTGTGCGGGCCTGCTCGGCGCCTGTGCTTCTTCACCGGCAGGGCCTGCCGATGCAGGCAAGCCCGCGCCCGCCGCGCTCAAACCGGCTGACAACGAACGCGCCGCTTTTACCTGGCACGCCGTGGGCTCGCAGATCTACGAATGCCGTGCCGACGGAAAGGGCGGATGGGCCTGGGTGTTTGTCGCGCCTGAAGCCGATCTTTTCAACCAGAAGGACGAGAAGGTCGGTATCCACGGTGCAGGCCCGCACTGGACAGCGCTGGACGGCAGCAAGACGGTGGGCACCGTGAAGGCCCGCGCCAACGGCGAGCATGCGGCGGATATTCCGTTGTTGTTGCTGACCGCCAAATCAGCCGGCGGCAGCGGCAGGATGGCCGGCGTCACCAGCGTACAGCGCCTCAATACCGAAGGCGGCAATGCACCGGCCCGGGGCTGCGCAGCCCAGGCCGATGCGGGCAAGCGCGTCAAGGAAGGCTACACCGCGGACTATGTTTTCTTCACCGCCACCGCTCCCTGATACCGCCGGCATGTCTGTACTCAGGAATTTTTTCAGTCCCGGGAAGCCCGCAAAATCCGCGCCTGCCGGCCCGGAGACTGCGCCCGTCAAGATGAACCTTGACGAGCGCATGGAGTTTCGGCGCGAGATGCTGTACGAGGCCATCAAGGTCACCATGCAGGCCCATGGCATCCTGTCGGCCAGCTACCGGTTCCGTGTGGTGCGCAACGACAGGCGCGGCCACATGTATTCAGTAATGATGGATCTGTCCACCGACTTCATGCACAACCGCGAGGGCCGTCCCGGGCAACTGGCCGCCCTGGGCGCAGCGATCGGCAAAAATGCAGCCGCACGCTACGGCATCATCGTGGCTGGCGTGTATTGGCGGGTCAATGACCAGATGCAGGGGTTCGAGGCCAGCCGGCCTGAAGCAGAGCCCGGCGCCGATGCCACGGCGTCGGACCTGCCTCCGCCGCGCAGCAGGCGCGAGCGTGCACGGGCTGAAGAGCTGGCTGCTTTTGAGGCCTTCTGGCAGAAAGGCCAGGAGCTGCGGCTTCGCGACCGTGTTTATGCGTCCGACCTTGCGCCGCTGGGTGATCTGGCAGAAGGCGAGAACCCGCGTTAGCCGGGGCTAAATCCGGCGCCGGCGCGGCACCATCGGAAGCTGCACCAAGGTGACACCGCAAGACTCTTGCCTGCCGGGCGGCTGCTACCATGCCGCCATGCGTCGACGCGATTTCTTACTCAGCACTGCTGCACTTGCCGGAGGCTATGCCATGGCGGATCTGCCCAAAGTCCAGTCCCTTGACGGTGCCTTGCGCTGGCTCGACAAGCTCGATCACGCGGGCAGTGTGCGCGCCACCGGCGCCTGGCCGATGGGTGCGGTGCTTGAGCACCTGGCCCAGAGCATCGAGATGAGCATGGACAGTTTTCCGCAGCCCAAAAGCGCGGTTTTCCAGGCCACGGCGGGCACGGCGGCTTTCGCTTTCTTCAAATGGCGCGGGCAGATGAGCCACGGCCTGAGCGAGCCCATTCCCGGTGCACCTGCGCTGGGGGCAGGTGCCGACTGGCGCCCCGGCGCGGCGCGGCTGCGTACCGCTATTGCGCGCTTTGCCGGGCACCAGGGCCCATTGAAGCCGCACTTTGCCTACGGTGCGCTCAGCAAGGCTGATTTTTCGCTGGCCCACGCTTTCCATATCGCCAACCACCAGGACGAAATTGTGCTGGCCTGAGGGCTGGTGGCAAGAAGCGCTACTGTTTTAGTAGCAGACTTCGTCCGTCATAAAAGGGCGGGGAGCCTTTTTGACGCCTGACTTTTGCGTCAAGCGCCTTTTGATGAAGCTGTCGGTGAGGATTTGACCTTGCGGCGGCGGTTTTTCAGAAAAACCAGCAGGCGGCTTTCAGCGCTGTACAGGCGGCGCGGCTTCTTGCCGCCGTCCAGCGTGTTCCACAAATCCGCCATCGCCTGCGTATCCCTGGCCAGGGACGCACCCAGCTCCATCACCGCGGGGTGGATGTAGGACTTGCGGCAGACCGCCGGTGTATTGCCCAGCAGGCGCGCCACTTCGGCGAGCACCGCCTTGGCGCTGTAGCCGGCCGGCGCCGGCCCGGTGCCCGCGCAGGCCAGCCGTGTCAGCTCCAGCGCCTGCACCGTGCCGTGCCAGGTGCGGAAGTCCTTGGCGGTGAAGTGTTCGCTCTCATGCTTGTTGCTTTCCGTACCGCGTTTCCCCCGGACAATTTCCGCCAGGTAGTCGTTGACGTCGCTGGACCCTGCGATGCGCGGCTGGCCGTTCTCGTCCTCATACTGAAACAGCTCCTGTCCGGGCAACTGCTGGCAGCGGCGCACCACGGCCGCTACCTTGGGGTCCTCCAGAGTCACGCTTTGCATGACACCGCTCTTGCCGCGAAAACGCAGTTGCAGCACGCTGCCGCGCACGCCGGCATGCGGGTTGCGCAGAGTGGTCAGGCCGTAGGAGCCGTTGGCCCGCGTGTACTCGTCATTGCCGACGCGCAAAAACGTGGTGTCCAGCAGCCGCACCAGGGTGGCCAGCACCAGGCTGCGGCTCAGGGTGCGGCCTTTGGCGCGGGCCAGGTCGCGCGCCACTCGCGCACGTATGCGCGGCAAGGCCCGCCCGAAGGCTTCCAGCCGTTCGAACTTGCTTTCCTCGCGCTGCTCGCGCCACGCGGCGTGATAACGGTATTGCTTGCGGCCGCGCGCATCGCGGCCCGTGGCCTGCAGGTGGCCGTTACGCAGCGGGCAGATCCAGACATCGGTGTAGGCGGGTGGTATGGCCAACTGCTCGATGCGCCGGATCTCTTCTCCGTTCCTGAGCCAGCGGCCCTGTACATCGCGGTAGCGAAAGTGGTCTTTCTCGCGCACGCGTGTGAAACCCGGCGTATCGTCGCTCACGTAAACCAGCCCGGGTGCGCCGGCAACGGGTGCCAGGGCGGTTCGCTGGCGTGCTGCGGAAGAGGACTCTGAAGAGGCCGGGGGTGTCTTTCCGCGCATGCGTGTGGAAGGTGTTCGCTAGAAGAGTTGATCTGTGCTTGCTATGAATTCTGTAGCTGCTTGTGACCGCGCTGATTGGGCAGAAAGGCCTTTTTTCTCTATGGATGGTTCTTCCCCGAGCCGGGCGAGCGTGGCGGCCCGCACCCCCAGCAGACGCAGCCGTTTGTCCAGGGGCACCCGCTTCAGGCACTGTCCGGCTATTTTGCGAATGGTGGCGCCGTCGGCCGTGTAGGACTCGGCCGTCTGATCGCGTGTCGCAATTTTGAAATCGTCATAACGCAGCTTGATGCCTATGGTCCTGGCCACATAGCCTTTGCGCTGCAGGTCTTCACCGAGCTTTTCGCAGAGCTCGGTGAAGATGGCGCTCAGCGTCTGCTTGTCCCGCACCGCGTGCAGGTCGCGGTCGAAGGTGGTTTCGCGGCTCATGCTGACCGGCTCGCTTTCGGTGATCACCGGTCTGTCGTCGCGGCCCCAGGCGGCTTCGTGCATCCATGCGCCCGTGGCTTTGCCGAAGTGGCCGATCAGAAAAGCCGGCTCTTGGGCTGCCAGCTCGCCAATGGTCTGGATGCCCAGCTTCGCCAGTTTTTCGCCGGCCTTGGGGCCGATGCCGTTGATCTTGCGCACGTGGAGGGGCCAGATTTTTTCCTGCAGGTCGGCTTCGTAAACAATGGAGATACCGTTGGGCTTGTTGAACTCGCTGGCCATCTTGGCGAGCAGCTTGTTGGGCGCCACACCCACCGAGCAGGTCAGGCCGGTTTTCTCAAAAATTGCTTTCTGGATCAGTCGCGCCAGCACGCGCCCGCCTTCACGCTGGCCGCCGGGGACATCGGTGAAGTCGATGTAGACCTCGTCCACCCCGCGGTCCTGCATCAGCGGCGCGATGTCGGTGATGGTGCTTTTGAAGAGCCGCGAGTATTTGCGTACCTCCTCGAAATCCACCGGCAGCACGATGGCCTGCGGGCACAGCTTGGCCGCCTTCATCATGCCCATGGCCGAACCCACGCCGAACTGCCGCGCAGCGTAAGTGGCGGTGGTGATGACGCCACGGCCCACATAGTCCAAGAGCCGCGGAAATTCTTCAACCGGGATAAAGCGCAGCGCGCGGTCCGGATCGGCGCGAATGGCTTCGTCCACCTTGCGCCGCCCGCCGCCTATGACGACCGGCAGCCCTTTGAGCTGCGGGTAACGCAGCAGCTCGATGGACGCAAAAAAGGCGTCCATGTCCAGATGCGCAATGCGGCGCAGCCTGGGCGGGGAAGAAGCGGGCGAATTGTCCACCCGGCAAGCATAGCGCTGCGGGCAAGGGTTGTGGCGGCCGGAGCGGTGCCGGGTAGCGTAGGCCCGGGCTTACGGCCTTTTTTCCTTGTCCCCTACGCGGCTGCAAGTTGCCCCGGTGAATACTCGCATGCACGCCAGACCGGGTGGCATGCCGATCTGCCCGTTCACCTGTTGACCTGTTTGAAGGAGGTAGCTGCCATGACCGACGATCGGAAAAACAAATACGCAAGCGTCATTCCCACACTGCGTTACCGGGATGGCGCCGCAGCGGTCAAATGGCTGTGCCGCGCTTTCGGCTTTCGGGAGCAACTGGTGGTGCCCGACAAGGATGGCGTTGTCGCACACGCCCAGCTTGTCCATGGCAACGGAATGATCATGCTGGGCTCAGCTACCAACAACGAGTTTCACAAACTCGTCAAGTCACCCTCCGAGTCTGGTTGTGTCGGATCACAAAGCGCCTACATCCGGGTCGAAGATGTGGATGCCCACTACAAGCAGGCCGTTGCTGCGGGGGCGGTCATCGTGATCGACATCAAGGACGAAGACTACGGAGGACGGAGCTACTCCTGCCGGGACCCCGAGGGCCACATCTGGAATTTTGGAAGCTACGACCCCTGGGCCGTCTGACCCGGTTGGCGTGCTTGCAGACGGTGCTGTCCAGACCTTTCGGGCGGCGGTAGCGCAGGGCCAACGCAGCAATAAAACCCGCAGCACTCTGGCATCATCAGCGGCATTGCCATTCCCTTGAAAGTCCATGCCATGCCATCCCACGCAACCGGAACCTTCGAAGTCAAACTCTTGCCCCAGCCGCTAGCCAACGCCGAGGCCGGACCGTTGATGGGTCGGCTGTCTATCAACAAGACCTTCAGCGGCGACCTGCAGGCCACCAGCCAGGGCGAGATGCTGAGCGCTGGTACCGCCGTGAAAGGCTCAGCGGGTTACGTGGCGATGGAGTGTGTGACGGGTACGTTGCACGGGCGAAGCGGCAGCTTTGTACTGCAGCACAGCGGCACCATGAACCGCGGTGCGCCGCAATTGACGGTGAGTGTGGTGCCTGATTCCGGCACCGGTGAGCTGGCTGGCATCAGCGGCACGCTCAGCATCCAGATTGCTGATGGCAAGCACTTCTACAAGATGGACTACGAGATCTCACCGCAGAGCTGAACAAGACAGACTCGCCGCGAGCGGGTTTTCAGTAAGTCCCAGGCAACAGGATGCTTTTGTCCACGGTCTGAATGTCGGTCCGGCCGCAAAACGCCATGGTGATGTCCAGTTCCTTGTGGATGATCTCCAGTGCTTTCGTCACGCCCGCTTCGCCCAGGGCGCCCAGGCCGTACACCATGGCCCGGCCGATCAGCGTGCCGCGTGCGCCCAGAGCCCAGGCCTTGAGCACATCCTGGCCGGAGCGGATACCGCCGTCCATCCAGACTTCGATGTCGGAGCCCACCGCGTCCACGATGGCAGGCAACGCCTCGATGCTGGACTGTGCGCCGTCAAGCTGACGCCCGCCATGATTGCTGACAACGATCGCATCCGCGCCGCTCTGCACCGCCAGCTTCGCGTCTTCCACATCCTGAATGCCCTTGAGGATGAGCTTGCCGCCCCAGCGCTCTTTCACCCAGGCCACATCGGCCCAGGACAGGCGGGGATCGAACTGTTCGTTGGTCCAGGCCGCCAGCGAGCGCATGTCGCTCACGCCCTTCACGTGACCCACCAGGTTGCGGAAGGTGTGCCGGCGCGTTCCAGCCATGCCGATGCACCAGCGCGGTTTGGTCATGAGGTTGAGAATGTTGGTCACGGTGGGCCGGGGTGGGGCGGTCAGTCCGTTCTTGAGGTCCTTGTGGCGCTGGCCAATCACCTGCAGGTCCAGCGTGAGCACCAGGGCGCTGCAACCGGCCTTGCGGGCGCGCTCGATCATGGTGGCCATGGCGTCGCGGTCGCGCATCATGTACAGCTGGAACCAGAAGGGCGCCTGCGTATGCGCTGCAATGTCCTCGATTGAGCAGATGCTCATGGTCGATAGGATGAAAGGGATGCCGAACTTTTCCGCGGCCCGTGCGGCCTTGATCTCGCCGTCGGCATGCTGCATGCCAGTGAGCCCCACCGGTGCAATGGCTACCGGCATCTTGACGCTTGTGCCCACCATTTTGGCGGCTGTGCTGCGGTTTTCCATATTGACCGCGACGCGCTGGCGCAGCTTGATCTTCTGGAAATCAGCTTCGTTGGCGCGGTAGGTGCTTTCCGTCCACGAGCCCGAATCGGCATAGTCGTAAAACATGCGCGGCACGCGCTTTTTGGCCAGGACGCGCAGGTCTTCGATGGTGGTGATCACGGGCATGGAGTCTCCTTGGAAGCCCTTGATGCTAGCGGTTTGCGGAGCGCCCGGTTTGAAGAAATTTGCATGCAGGCGCACAATTCCGGAATTTTCTTCATGCCAAACTCCGCAACTCCTGTTCCGCCGGACCTGAAACGGGTCATCAATGCTTGGGGCACACCCACCCCTTATGGCGTTTCGCGCAGCGACCCCGCCGTGGCCAGTGCGGTGGCGCTCATGCTGCAGTGCCACGTGGTGATGGCGGACTTGCAGGCCCTGGTAGGGCGTGAGCTGGCGGCCTGGAGCGGCGCCGAGTCGGCCTGCATCACCCACTGCAGTGCGGCGGCCATCACGCTGGCGGTGGCTGCCTGCATGGCCGGCACCGATGCGGCGCGCGTGGCGCAGCTGCCGGACAGCACGGGCATGCCGAACCGTGTGTTGCTTCTCGCGGCCCATCAGGTGCATTACGGCCAGGCGATCACGCAGGCTGTGCGGCTGGCGGGTGCGCACCCTGTGCCGTGCCCAACACCGGCCGACCTGGCCGCCGAACTGGCGCGCGGGGGCGTTGCCTGTGTGCTGGCCGTCGAGTCGCACCTGGCGGCCGGCTCGGGGGCGGCTGTCACCGGCGAGATGATCGCGCTGGCCCATGCAGCAGGCGTGCCCTTGGTGCTGGATGCGGCTGCGCAGGACTGGCGCGCACGCGAACTGGTCGCCGGCGGGGCTGACCTGGTGCTGCTCAGTGGCCAGAAATACCTTCGCAGCCCGACGGCAGGCCTGGTGCTGGGGCGTGCGGACCTGGTCGCGGCGCTTGACGCACAACATGGCGGCATGGGCAGGGCCATGAAGCCGACCAAAGAGGCGCTGGCCGGAGTGCTGGCTGCTCTCCGCCTGCGTGCCGATATGTCGCTGGATGCATGGTGCGCGGCCCAGCACCGCAAGCTCGATGCCGTGGCAGCCGCGGCTGATGGTTGGCCGGGTGTGACCGTGGAGCGCACAACCGATCCGCAAGGCAATGCTTTTGCGCGCCTGTGGCTGAATGTGGATGCAGCTGTCACCGGCATCAGCGCTGCCGGCGTGATCGAGTTGCTGCGCGCGGGTGATCCTGTGGTGGCGGTTGCGCCCCATCGGGCAGCGCAGGGCAGTATCGGGCTGGAGCTCACCGCGGTGAATGAGGAGGAATTGCCCGAGTTGTATGCGCTGCTGGCCGCTGCAATGAACGCTGGCTGAGGCCGTTTACCGGTGCCGGTTCAACACCGGCTGGCCTTCACGCCCGCACCATGCACTTCGATACGGATCTCGCCCAGCACTTCATCGCGTTCACTGGCCAGTTGCACCGTGTTGCCACTGGCCACGCAAGCGCCTGCCTTCTACCAACTGCCGGACGCACCGCCGCCGCTGCTGGAACCGCCCGACGAACTCCGGCTGCTGGAACTGGAGCTGGAACCGCTGCTCGACGAGCTGCTGCTACCCCTCCCGCTGTTGCTACTGACGCCGCCAGGGAAGAAACTGAACAGCATTGCCAGCCCGAATGCGGCGCCCACAGGCAACCAGGAGGTCCAGTCAGGCCCGAGCGGGCCGGGCGGATTTTCGAACGCCACATACCCCACGACGGCGGCCACAATGGCGCTGCGCACGCCGAGCTCCACGAGGCTGCGTTTGTAGGCCATGCGAATACCCGCGGCGATCAGTCCGAGCAGCAGGCAGCCGATACCGCCGCCCACCACGTAGAGCAAGCCCCAGCCGAAGCGGTCGGCGCCCACCTTGTAAGCAATGCCGACCCCGACGCCGATCGCCAGCGCGATGCCACCCGTCACCAGGTGCATCGTGCGGGAACGGCCACAACCGAAACCCAGCGCAAACGCCAGCGGCACCGGGAAAGAGAGCAGGATGGCCCCGATGGCGGGCTTCCTCAGGACAAGCGCTGCTATTACGGGGACGGCGGCGGCCACGCCTACCGTCACCGGCCACTTCCAGGTGCGGCGCGCACGAACCGCACCCACGGCAAAACCCCACAGCAGTGCGGCAAAAAATGCCCAACCAAAGGGCGTGACGCCACCGGGGTCCGCGTCCGGCGGCTCCACGTCGCCGCGCACCCGCGCGCCGATGTGGCTGATGGCCGCTTCCAGTCCGCCCGCATAGTCGTTGTTGCGAAACCTCGGCTTCATCTGCTGGTCGATGATGCGGCCCGCCAGCACGTCTGGCATGCTGCCTTCGAGGCCCTGGCCCACCTCGATACGCATGCGCCTGTCCTCTGTTGCTACCAGGATCAGGATGCCGTCGTCGCGCCCGGCGTCGCCGGGTTTCCATTTCTCGAACACGCGCGTGGCGTATTCCTCGATGGAATCTTCGCCCGTGCTTGGCAACATGAACACGACCACTGCCGCTCGCGTGTCGGCTTCGAGCGCCAGGATCTGTGCGGTCAATGCCGCGATCTGTGCGGTGTTCAGCGTGCCGGTGGTGTCGAGCACGCGCGCGCTGTAGGACGGCACGGGCACCTGCGCGGCAACGGCCGGCGTGGCCATGACACCGGCAGCCAGCACGCACAGCGCCGTCCACAGTACAGCCAGGGTCTTGTAGATGCGTCGTGTTGTTAGTGCCGATGGGGATGGTCGGGCGGATCGGAGATGAGGCATGGCGGGCGCAGTCGTGTCGGTTGGCGAGGCTGTGAAGATCAACGTGCTGCAGGCGCGCCGCCACGCGCGCTGGCTTCGCGCACACCGGCGCCGCGTACTTCCAGTTTGATTTCGTCGGCCACCTTGCCGCCCGCGTCCAGCAGCTGCACCACATGGCGGCCCGGCCAGGGCATCCATTGCGCCTGGGGGCCGCGCGCGAACTCCTTGCCGTCCATCAGCCAGCGTGTACCGCGGCCTTCGGCGCTGAAGCTCACGCGCTGGTGTTTGGGCGGGATGTCCGGGTCCAGCGCAATGATGGTGCCCGAGGCTGGAGCGGTGATGCGGGCGGTGGCGCCATCAGACGAATTCTTTACGCGTTTTTGGCTGCGGGCCCTTATTCCTTCGACATCGGAAGCTACTGAATTAATAGCAAACAGGGTCTGCTCCGTGCCGCGAATAAACCACTCGGAGCGCGCTGCTTCCAGCGGCATGCCGGCCTCTGCGCCGAATTGCACGTTTTTCTGTACCAGGCCCGGGGGTGGCGCGGGCGCCCGGCTCGGCTCACGCTGGTGCAGGTGTTTCATGAGCGCCGCCCATACCGGCGCGGCGCCGCTGGTGCCGCTGACGTCCCACATGGGCGCGCCGCTGGCATTGCCCACCCAGACGCCCACGGTGTAGCGCTGCGAAAAGCCGAGCGCCCAGTTGTCGCGCATGTCCTTGCTGGTGCCGGTTTTCACGGCAGTCCAGAAACGTGTGGCCAGCACGCTGTCGGTGCCGAAGGTCCGGGCGCGCGCCATCGGGTCGGCGAGGATGTCGGTGGCGATGAAGGCGGCGCGCGGGTCGATGGCTTGAGTAAATTCCGTTCGGGCTGAGCTTGTCGAAGCCTTTGGCTTTTCGGCCAACCCCTCGACACGCACAGGGTGACCCTTCGACAGGCTCAGGGCGATCGGGGAATGGCGCCCGCCGTTGGCAAGCGTGCGGTAGGCGTTGGTGAGTGAGAGCAGCGAGACCTCGCTGCTGCCCAGCGCCAGGCTGTAGCCGTAGTAGTCGCCGGTTTCTTTCAAGGGCAGGCCCACGGCCTGGAGCTGCTTGTGGAAGGCGTCGGGCGACACCATCACCAGCGTGCGCACGGCCGGCACGTTCAGCGAGGCGCCGAGTGCGGTGCGGCTGGACACCAGGCCTTTGAACTGGCGGTCGTAGTTTTGCGGAATGTAGAGCCCGCCGGCCGTGTTGATGTGTGCCGACGAATCGTCGAGCAGCGATGCCGCGGTGATGCGCCGCTCGGCAATCGCCTGCGCGTACAGAAAAGGCTTGAGCGTGGAGCCGGGCTGGCGCAGCGCCAGTACGCCGTCGACCTCGGCAGCGCCACTGAGCTCTCCCGACGAACCGACCCAGGCCAGCACTTCGCCGCTGGCATTGTCGAGCACGACGATGGCGCCGTCTTCGACGTGGCGGCCGCGCAGTTCGCGCAGATGCTGGATCAGGGTCGCGACGGCGAAGCGCTGCAGCGGGGCGTACAGGGTGGATTTGACCGTTCGCACTGAGCCTGTCGAAGTGTCTGTCTGTTTGCTGCGCCGGGCTTCGACAGGCTCAGCCTGAACGGACAGGAGGCGCCGCGAAAAATGCGGCGCGACTCCTTCTGTCGCGTCAAATGCCCGCCGCTGCAGGGCCGCGGTGGCAAACAAGTCCAGCCCCTCGCAATCGGCTTTGGCCGGAGCCTGCATGGTTTTCAATACACCGCAGGCCCGCTGCGACACTTGCGCCATTTTTGCATTGGGCGCGCGCACCAGCGCGGCCGCAATCGCCGCCTCGCGTTCATCGAGCCCGTGCGCAGCCTTGCCGAACAGGGTGCGGCTCAGCGCGTCGATACCGACAAGCTCGCCGCGAAAAGGCACAAGATTGAGGTAAGCCTCCAGGATCTGGTCCTTGCGCCAGCGTGTTTCCAGCACTTGAGCCGAAACCGTTTGCCCGATCTTCTGCGAGATGCTGCGCCCACCCGCCGCGGCGCGCCAGTCTTCGTCGAGCAGACCAGCCAATTGCATGCTCAGCGTGGAGGCACCCCGCGTTTTGGTGTTCCACAGGTTGCCCCAGGCCGCGCTGGAGACCGCCCGCCAGTCCACGCCGCTGTGTTCGTAAAAGCGTTTGTCTTCACTGAGCACCAGCGCTGTGCGCAGGGCCGGTGAAATATCGGGCAACGCCACCCACTGGCCGCGCCGCACGGTGGCATCGGTGCGCAGCCGCTGGATGACTTCGCCGTTGCGATCGAGAATCAGCGTGTCGGAAGGGCGGAATTCGCGCTTTACTTCATCAAATGTGGCTATAGCCCAGGCGGGACGGGCGCAGGTAGCTATCAAAACAAGAGCAAGAGAAGCTCGGCATGCAACACGCAGAGGAACTCGCCAAGGATGCGGGCGATTTTCCGCCGGGCCGCCCCAAGGAAAATCAGCCCCCTCGGGGGGCAGCGCAGTACGCGAAGCGACAGGCGTGGGGGCCATGTTTATTTGACCGCTTCCACCTTGACCCGCGCATTCGGCACTTCACCAAACATCTCCGGCGCATACATGGCTTCCACCCGACTGGGCGGCAGCGCAAAGTCGCCGACGTTGTTGAGGCGCACGGTGTATTCCATCTTCACCACGCCTTTGGGCAGGTATTCGTAATAACTGCGGAAGGCCTCGAAGCTGCGCTCTTCAAACGCGGGCCAGCCTGCACCGGTTTTCTTCTCACCGCTGGTGGCCATCTGCGAATCACGGCCCAGGCCGCTGCCGAGAATGGTCGCGCCGCCGGGCACCGGGTCGCTGATCACCACCCAGGTCATGTCGGCGCTGGCGTTGACTTCCAGCGAAATACGCACCACGTCGCCGCGTGTGTAGGTGCCCACTGGCAACGATTTATTGGCCTGCTCCACCGGCGTGATGGTTTTCTTGATCTGGTAGCCGGCGTTGAAGGGCGCCTTCAGCTGCACCGCCGCAATGGATTGCAGCGTGAGCCACGGTTTGCCGGGTCCTTGGTGCGTCACTGTCAGCGTTTCCTTGCCGGCACTGGCCCAGGGCAAGAACATGCTGTTGTTGCGCAGGTTGCCGGGGGCTGCCGGGGCGCCGAAGAATGTGTTCTGGTGGGCTGCGCCGGAGGCATCGGTGGTCTTGATGCGTTCTACCTTGGCCCAGTCCACACTGGCAGTTGCCGCGGCCAGGGCTGCCTTGGTAACACCTGCCACCGGCGTTGCTTCAAACTTCGCCGAGAACTTGTCCAGCGCCAGGCCGCCCCACAGGTTGGCCGTGGTGGTGTGCCACGCGCCTTTTTGCTGGCGGGCGATGAAGCCGTTGGCCAGGCGGCCCATGTCGTCCTTCCAGGCCGGGTCGTCCATCACTGCCAGCATCAGGCGGGCGGTGTTGACGTCGCCATTGGTCATCAGCCACCACCAGTAGTCGTCGCGTTCGGTGCTGAAGGTGACCTTGGTGCCTTGCCAGGACAGGCGCGATTTCAGCACCTGGTTCGCCTCGGCAAGACGCTGCTCACGTTGCGGAACGTCGGCCACACGTTTGAGGATGTTCAGCCAGTCAATCACCGCGTGGGTGGGCCACTGGTTGGGTGCAATGGTGATGCTGCCCAGCATGCGGCCCTGCGCCTTGCCGTAACGCGACAGCGCCTCGAGCGCGGCGAGCTTGCGCACGTCCAGGTCCTTGCGCGGGCTCCAGAATTCGCGCTGGATGCGGCCTTCGACAAACGCAATCAGGCCGCGTTCCATGGGTGCACGCGCATCATCAGGCAAGGCAAAGGCCGGGTTGATGCCCGAAGCCTCATGTGTGGCGGCCAGCAGGTAGGCCGTCAGCGCATCGCTGCCGCGATTCGCTTCGCCGTCACGCGGCGGGAAGTAGTTGGCCAGGCCATCGCTGTCCAGGTAGCCCGGCAGCTGCGCCAACACGGTTTGCCAGAGCTTGGCGTCGCGCAGGCCCACGGACTTGCTCGTCTTTTGTTCCAGGCAGATAAAGGGATAGTTGGCGAACCAGTCACGCACGCCGTCCATGCCTTCGGCGAGTTTGGGCTGCAGCGACATCTTCAAACCACCGCGGCCGGGCAGGGCGTCGGCCGGCGGGTTCACGTCGAGGGTATAGGTGCCATCAACCTGTACCAGCGTCGCTTGCTGCACCGTCAGCGGTACGGCGGGGATGATGCGCTGGCGTGCCTTCAGGCCGTCGCGTGCGCCGCCGACCGTATCCTTCGCTTCGATTTCCCAGAGGATGGCTTCGGCGCGCGTCAGCGCGAGCTGCGCCGGCGCAGTCACCATCCACGCCACTTCACGGGCCTCGCCCGCGGGAATGTCAACGGTTTGCGGTTTGAGCTCGAGCAGGGTCGCACGCGGGCTCACTTCCACCTTCATCGCCGCCTTGGTCGTGTTGCGCAAGGTGATCTGCGCACGGAACTGGTCGTCCTCGCGCACCAGCGGTGGCAGGCCACTGATGATCTGCAGGTCCTGCGTGGCCCTGATGCTGGTTTGCCCGGTGCCGAAGAGGCCGGTCGCGGCATCCGCCACTGCGACAATCTTGAAAGTTGTCAGCGCATTATTGAGCGGCACCGTGACCACGGCCTGGCCTTTGGCATCGAGCACGACTTTCGGGTTCCACAGCAGCAGGGTCTCCAGCAGCTCGCGCGTGTTGCTGCGTCCACCGCCGCCGCCGGCCGGTACGGCCTTGCGACCGTAGTGCCTGCGGCCGATGATTTCCATCTGCGCCGTCGAGGTTTCCACACCCCATGAGCGGCGTTGCAACATGGCGCCAAGAAGGTCCCAGGAGTCATTGGGCATCAGCTCCAGCAGCGCCTGGTCCACCGCGGCGATGGCCACTTCGGCGTTCGCTGCAGGCTGGCCATTCGGCAGCTTGGCGGTGATGGTGACCTGGGCCTGCCCGCGCACCGGGTAGCTCTCCTTGTCGGCCTTGACGCTTACTTCGAGCTGGTGCGCCTTGGTGCCGACGCGGATTTCCGCCAGGCCCAGGCGGAAGGCCGGCTTGCTCAGGTCCACCAACGCGGTGGGGGCTACATACTCGCGGCCCTCGTACCAGAACGAAGTCCACCATTCACGCGGGGCCTTGTAGCCCCAGGTGAAGAAGCTGTACCACGGCACCTCGCGCAAACGGCCGCGCAGGGCGAGCACACTCACGTACACGTTCGGGCCCCAGCCGTCCTTGACTTGCAGTTGAATGGTCGGGTCCTGGCCGTTGAGCTGCACCACCTGCGTCTCGATGATGCCTTCGCGTTCAATAGCCACCAGCGCGGTGGCAAAACGGAAGGGCATGCGCACCTGGAATTTGGCAATTTCGCCGGGCTGGTAGCTTTTCTTTTCGGGCAGCACGTCCATGCGGTCATGGTTCTCACCACCGAACCACAGCTCGCCTTGTTTGGTCACGTACACCGAGCTGGCTGCCTGGATGGTGTTGCCGTCCTTGTCCTTCGCGGTAACGACCAGTTCGACTTCTCCGGGCTCACCCAGTTTTGCCTCGCACAGCAACAGGCCGCGCGCATCGCTTTTGCCGCTGCAGACGCTGCCGAGGTCCTTGATGTCGGTCTTGTTGTCGTAGGTGTAGAAACCACCCACCATGCGTTTGCGGCTGGTGGTCACGATGCGTGCAACGGCCCGGACGTCCAGCCATACATCAGCCGCCGGTTTGCCTGCCAGATCAAGCGCCAGCCCCTGGAACTTGATCTTCTGGCTGCTCGAAACCCAGCCTTCGGTCTTGATGCCGGCCACGACGCCTGCGGGCCAGAGCGGTGAAACGCTGCGTATGGTTTGCACTTCGCCGTTCGGGTCGGCGTAGGTGGCTTCCAGCAGCAGCTCCCTTGGCTGTTTGCCGGGCGGTACCTCATTGATGGTGAGCTTGCCGGCGCCGTTGCGGTCCAGCGTCAGGGGCAACTTGTCGGCAATCACGCGCTGGTCCTGCGACGCGGCGGCTTCTTCTTCGTCACTGCCGCTTTCGCCGCGCCGTACGCGGGGCGGTGAAAAGCTGAACTCTTCATAGTCGCTGTAGCTCAGCGACTTGCCGCGCACCAGCGCCGACACACGCACCGGTAAATTCACGGCGCCGCCGCCCGAGACGTAGTTGATCTGCACATCGGTCGGAACCGACTTCACGTTCACCAGGGGCTTTTTGTCCGCAGGTGTCACGCGGCCTTCCAGCACCGGCAGGCGGAACTCTTCCACGCGGAACTGCCCACTGCTGAAGCTGCGTTTTTTCTCATCGTTGGCCTTGAGCTGCACTTCGTACATGCCGAGCTTGGCCGCTGGCGGAATGGCAAAGGTGTTTTCGGCACTCTGCCCACCCGTTGCAGTTTTACGCCAGACGATGGGCTGCGTGTACTGTTGGCCACTGCCAACGTGGGTGACCACCAGCGTGGCCGGAGGTGCTTCTGACAGGCCAAAGCCCTGGCTGGTTTCAGTACGCATGACGTGTTTCATCGACACGGTTTCACCGGCGCGCAGCAGCGTGCGGTCGAAGATGGTGTGGGCACGTGCGTCGGGTTGCGGGTCCTGGTTGGTCGGCACATTGAAGCGCCACGGCTCAATGCCTTTTTGCCAGTTGCTCCAGGTGAAGGCCATGTCTTCAATGCCGTCCGCTGTGGCGCGTGCGCTTACAAAATAGGCGTTGCCGCCGTAATCACCTTCGCCGCAGCGCAGCGGGTCCGATGACAGGCCGGTGAAACGGGCCATGCCCTGCGTGTCGGTGACGGCCTTGGCCAGCTCCTTGCCCCGGCAGTCAGACACGCGCACCGCGGCACCCGGTACCGGTGCGCCCTTGTCGAGCGTCGTCACCCAGGCCAGCGCGTTTTCCCGGCCGAGCTTGAAGTGCACGCCCAGGTTGGTGACCAGCGCCGAGGTGCGGACATACATGGTGCGGCTGGCACCGTGGCGTTCGTCGAGAAGTGATGTGCCGAGTTTTTGCGAGGCAATCTCGACCACGTGAAAACCGGGCGAGAGCGGGATGCCGATCACCTCGAACGGACGAGGGTCACCACTGGCGGGCTTGGGCAGGTCCAGCGTTTTCACGCCGGACTGGCCGTTCAGCAGCGAGAGCATGCGCGATTGCACGTACTCCTTGCTTTGCGGGTCGATGGCCTTGGGCAACGTGCCTTTCACGTCCCGCCCGGCCTGGTCGCGGTCTACCTGGTAGTCGTTGTAATGCTCCACCTTGCGGAACCAGGCAATGATGTCGACATCAGTTTTGGGCTGCAGGTCGCTGACCTTGCCCGGTGCCAGGCCCTTGACTTGCAGGGTGGCTTCCACATTGCGCAATGTCACCGGCAGCAGCGCCGGGTCGCCGGCTTTGGCTTGCGGCTCCGCAAACCGTTCGACGATGCCGAAAGGCGCTGCGGCAAACTTGGCCAGTGGCGGCATGAGGCCGCTGGCCACCTTCAGGGGGAAGTTGTCGGCGTTGCGCAGGGTGCGGCCGGAAGCGTCCTTGAAGTTCCTGGGAAGTTCTACCGTAAAGGCGGTTTGCTCCGCAAAAGGCGGCTTGAAGTTGACACCATTGACGACGTTTTCACCGTCACCGCTTTCCGTATCGAACACCGGCTTGAGCGTGTCCCTGGCCGACTTCAGCCGGATGGCCTCGGCCAGTTTGCGCGGCACCGGGGCGTTGAAGTTCAGGCTCATGGGGCGTATCGGCAGGCAGGCCGACTGCGCATTTTCACGCTCGCAGTTGAAGCTGGCCGAAAACGGCTCGCGCACCTGGAAGTTGTAGCGGCGCTCCACCGAGTTGGCTACGCCGCTGGGAGTGGCCACGCCTTTTCCATAAATCAGCTGCACCTTGCTGGCGGGTGTGAGGCGCCTGTTGCAGGCCAGCGTCACGATGGCCAGCGGGTCTTTCTCCGCAGCCTTGTCCAGGTTTTGCGATTTGAGCAGCGCGTCTCTTTCCTTGCCTTCAATCAGCTTGACGGGAACGCGCTCACCCAGGCCCTCGACCGAGCACCAGATGTTTTCGCGGACGCTGGCCAGCGTGGCCGGGCCGTTGAGCTGGAGCACGAAGTACTGCTCTTCATCAATGCGCTGGTAAGTGCCGGGCCGCAGGTTCTGCACGAACGGGCCGCCGGTGTTGAATTTCCACGACACCTTGCCGCTGATCGGCTGGTCTTTGGGCGAGCGGAAGGTGCTGATGCCCTGCAGCGTGCAGTTGACGCCGGGCGGCAGATCGTTCTCAAATTCAAACGCCCACTGGCGGTCGCTGATCCAGCGGCCTGAGCCTTTGGTGGCCTGTGCATCGCTGCAGCTCAGGCTGACCGGCGCGGGGGCTTTGGGGTCGCCGAAGTTGACGGCGCTTTCATCAAACTTGACGGCAATCTGCCGTACCTTGGCGATTTCGCCTTGCGGCGAGACGCTGGTGACCTGCAGGGCCTGCGCGCTGATGGGCAGGTACAAAGCAGCGGCAGCCGCCAGCACTGCGGCTGTTTTTATGGTGGGTATTGCCACGTTTCCTCCTCGTTAGGAGGGCAAGCGTAGCTGATTTGTCTGTAACAAAATGCGTAAACGCATGGAATAAAGGCACAAAAAAGGCGGGCCGCAGCCCGCCTTGTCGTCAGCAGCGCGTGAGGGCGTCAGCCCAGATTGACCGGTACAAAAATTTTGTTGTCACCGCGCAGAATCAGCAGTGCCACAGATTTGTCTGACCTGGCTACCACCGTGCGTACCTGCTCGATGTTTTTCACGGGAATGCCATTGATGGAGAGCAGCACGTCACCTGCCTCCACGCCGGCCAGTGCGGAGGGGCCGCTGGCCTGCTGCACCAGCAGGCCGCTGTCCACGCCGGCTTCCTGTTTTTCCCCGGGTTGCAGGGGCCTGAGGACCAGGCCCAGCTTGCCCTGGCTGGGCGCCTCTTGCTTGCCGGTTACCTGGCCTGTTTTTTCGTCGGCGCTGCCCAGGCGTGCGGTCAATGTTGTGGCCGCACCCTGGCGCCAGATGTCCAGCTTGACGCTGTCGCCGGGGGCTGCAAGCCCGATCACGGTGGGCAGGTCGCCCGATGACACGATGGGCTGGCCATTGACCCCGCGGATCACGTCGCCTGACTGCAGGCCGGCCTTGTCCGCCGGGCCACCTTTTTCGACCGAGGACACCAGGGCACCTTCGGGTCTGTCGAGCTTGAAGGAGTCTGCAAAGGCCTGGTTGACTTCCTGCACCGCCACGCCCAGGCGCGCATGCTCGGCCTTGCCGGTGGCCACGATCTGGTTCTTGATTTTCTCCGCCACGTCGACCGGGATGGCAAACGACACGCCCTGGTAGCCGCCGCTGCGGCTGTAGATCTGCGAATTGATGCCCACCACCTCGCCACGTGTGTTGAACAGCGGCCCACCCGAGTTGCCGGGGTTCACAGCCACATCAGTCTGGATGAAAGGAACGGTGCTGTCGTCGGGCAGGGAGCGGCCCTTGGCGCTGACCACGCCCGCGGTGACGGTGTTCTCGAAACCGAACGGCGATCCGATGGCCAGCACCCATTCGCCGACCCTGAGTTCGCTGGTCTTGCCCAGTGTCACCACAGGCAGGTTTTTGGCGTCGATGCGCAGCACCGCGATATCGGTCTTGGGGTCGGCCCCCAGCACCTTGGCACGGTACTCGCGCCGGTCGGTCAGCTTGACAGTGACTTCCTTCGCATTGCGCACCACGTGGGCATTGGTCAGGATGATGCCGTCGGCGCTGATGATGAAGCCGGAACCCTGGCCGCGGGTGGGCACCTCCTGCTCGTCCTTGCCGCCGTCCGGGCGCGGGCCTTGCTGGAAGCGGCGGAAGAATTCAAAAAAAGGATCGTTGGGAAATGCGTCTTCTCCGCCCTGTGCCATCGGGAATTGGTCCGACACCCGGGTCGTGCCCGTGACGCTGATGTTGACCACCGCCGGGCCGTAGCGTTCGGTGATCCTGGAAAAATCGGGCACGGCCATGGGCACGGCTGCCGCGCTGCTGGCGACGGCTGCAGGCGCGGCAGCCACGGCGCCCGGATGCAGGGCGTTCAGCACACCGACGCCGGCGCCTCCGATGGCGCCGGCGGCCAGCAGTGCAGCAACCAGGCGGGTATTTTTCAATGCGAGGGATGTCATGGGTCGGTTTCCTTTCAGTAGGGGCACACCCCGGTGCCGATAGCTGCAACTATGAGGACCTGGTCTTAGGCAGAGCTTAAAGAGCCCCCACGGTTGCTCACTGCGTGTAGCGCCCTGCCCCCCGGGGGGGCCGCTGCGCCTGCGGGCCGGCAAAGCCGGACCCGCGGCCCCTGCTTGAGTTGAAGAGCCTCCACGGTCGTTCACTGCGTGTAACTCCCTGCCCCCCGAGGGGGCCGCTGCGCCTGCGGACTGGCAAAGCCAGATCCGCGGCCCCTGCTTGAAGGGGGAGAGCTCCACGGCATTCACGGCGAGCTTGGAGGAAGCATGAAATCGGCCTCTGGCCCTTATTGCACCTCACCAATAGGCTATTAAATCGATAGCAGCCGAGGCTCAGGCTGATGAAGGTGCCGGTGGAAAAAGCACGGCCACCCGCAGCCCGCCCAGGCGGGCCGAGCGCTCCAGCGCCAGTGCTGCGCCGTGCCGGTCGGCGATCACTTTCACGATGGCCAGGCCGAGGCCGCTGCCCGTTTCGGCGGTGGCATTGCCGGCGCGGAAGAAGCGGTCAAACACGCGCGGCAGGTCGTCGGGTGCGATGCCCGGTCCGCTGTCTTCCACCACCAGTACGGTGCTTCCTTCCTGCAGATGCAGGGACACGTCGACCCGGCCGCCGGCCGGCGTGTATTTGACTGCGTTGTCGAGCAGGTTGCGCAGCAGGATGCACAACGCCTCGCGCTGTCCCTGAATATCCAGGGCCTGCTGCTGTGTTGCCGGCTCGGTCAGGCCCAGGTCAATCTCCCGCTGCGCTGCTTGCGGCAGCACATCGGCCACGGCCAGTGCCACCACCTCGTGCAGGTCGATGCTCTCGTTACTGACGCCGGCTTGTGTTCCGCCGGCTTCTTCACGGGCCAGCAGCAGCAACTGTTCGACCAGGTGGATGGCCCGGTCTATGCCCTGGTTCAGGCGGGCGACGCCGGTCTCGTGTGCAGCGGGGTCTGCATCGCTGCGACGCAGGGCCTGGGCCTGCAGTTTCAGCGCGGTCAGGGGCGAACGCAGTTCGTGTGCGGCATCGGCCACGAAATTTTTCTGTGCAGTGAAGGCCTGCCGCACGCGGGCAAACAGCAGGTTCAGTTCATCGACCAGCGGCCGGACTTCGTCAGGCAGGCCGGCCTGGGACAGCGGCGAAAAATCGTCGGCGGCGCGGCCAGCGACCTCGCGGCGCGCGCGTTCCACCGGCGCCAGCGACTGCGTGATGACCCACCAGACAACCAGCATCAGCAGCGGCGTGAGCAGGCCGAAGGGCCAAATCGCCCGAAGGGCCAGCGCCCGTGCGCGCGCCGTGCGTGCGCCCAGATCCTGCGCAATCTGCACGGTTTGCAGGGCGGTCTGCAGCGTGTAGACCCGGTAGCGATTGCCATCTGCCTCGACATCGGAAAAGCCCAGCACCGCGCGCTGCGGCAGCGTCGATGGGGTGGAGCGAAACAGCTGGGTGCCGTCCGGCCCCCAGATCTGGATGTACAGGTCAAAACCGGGTTCACTGCCTTCGGGCAGCAGCGGCGTGCCCAGCGGCATGCCGCCGCGCAGCGAACGTGCCATCTGCTGCAGGTGGTCGTCGAACATGGCGTCGGCCTGCCGCAATGCACCGCGGTAGGCGGTTGCCGCCTGCAGCACCGCAGCCAGCAGGATGGCGAGCAGCACAAACCAGAGCAGGCGCTTGCGCAGGGAATGGCCGGCCCCCACGCTTGTCGCTTCGCGTACTACGCTGCCCCCCGAGGGGGCGCTGCGCCTGCGGACTGGCGAAGCCAGATCCGCGGCCCTGGCTGGTTTGGACTCCCCAGCGGAGGTCGAGTCTTGACGTGCTGGACGTGTCATTGCTTGGGCACCAGGTAGCCGAGGCCGCGCACGGTCTGTATCAGGTCGGCGCCCAGTTTTTTCCGCACGCCGTGGATGTAGACCTCGACTGCATTACTGCTCACATCGTCTTTCCAGCTGAAGAGCTTTTCCTCCAGTTGGGCGCGCGAGAGTACCGCGCCCGGCCGGGCCAACAGGGGTTCGAGCACCGCCCATTCGCGGGCCGACAGCGACACCGGCTCGCCATGCACCATCGCTTCGCGGGTGGCCGGGTTCAGGCTCACGCCCTTGTGTTCGAACACCGGCTCGCCCCGGCCGGCACTGCGGCGCAACAGGGCGCGCAGGCGCGCCAGCAGCTCGTCGGTGTCATAGGGCTTGACGACGTAGTCGTCGGCGCCGGCATCGAGGCCGGCCACGCGGTCGCCTACGGCATCGCGTGCGGTCGCCACCAGCACAGGAACGGCGTCTTTCCGGGCACGCAGGGCACGCAGCACCTCGAGCCCGTCGCGTTGGGGCAGGCCCAGGTCGAGCAGGACCAGGTCGTAATGCTCGCTGCGCAGGGCCTCATCGGCCATGCGGCCATCGCGCACCCAGTCCACGGCGTAGTGTTCGGCGCGCAGCAGCTGCAGCACCGACTCGCCAATCATGAGGTCGTCTTCAACCAGCAATACGCGCATCGGATGGGCCCCCACGGTCGCTCACTGCGTGTAGCTCCCTGCCCCCCAGGGTGGCCGCTGCGCCTGCGGCCCGGCTAAGCCGGTTCCGCGGCCCCTGCTTGAATGAAGAGCCCTCACGTTCCTTCACGGTGTGTACGGTGTCGACCGTCTGGGTTGGGCTCGCTGGTTGGCAGTTAAGCACATTGTTTTGTCCTTCGTAGCGGTCAGTCTACAAAGAACACCTTAGCCAGAGCTTAGGCCAGCCGCGCGCGATGCCGGGCGATCTGCGCCTTCACCTGGGCCGGTGCCGTGCCGCCCAGGGTGTTGCGCGCGTTGAGCGATCCGCGCAGGCTCAGGCAGTCGTACACGTCTTTTTCAATCGTCGGGTTGAACTGCTGCAGCACGGCCAGCGGCAGCTCCGACAGATCCACCGCATGCGAGATCGCCGCCTTGACGGCGTGTGCAACGGTTTCATGCGCGTCGCGGAAGGGCAGGCCCTTCTTGACCAGGTAGTCAGCCAGGTCGGTGGCCGTGGCGTAGCCGCGCAGCGCGGCCTGCTCCATGGCTTCGGGCTTGACGGTGATGCCGCCCACCATCTCGGCAAAAATGCGCAGCGTGTCTTTCAGCGTGTCGACGGTGTCGAACAGGGGTTCCTTGTCTTCCTGGTTGTCCTTGTTGTATGCCAGCGGCTGGCCTTTCATCAGGGTGATCAGGCCCATCAGGTGGCCGACCACGCGCCCGGTCTTGCCGCGTGCAAGCTCGGGCACATCCGGGTTTTTTTTCTGCGGCATGATGGACGAGCCGGTGCAGAAGCGGTCGGCGATGTCGATGAAGCCAAAGCTCTGGCTCATCCACAGCACCAGCTCTTCGCTGAGCCGGCTGATGTGGATCATGGCCAGCGAAGCGGCTGCCGTGAACTCGATCGCAAAGTCGCGGTCGCTCACCGCGTCCAGGCTGTTCTGGCAGACCTGCGGCTGGCCCGTCTCATCGACCATGCCCAGGGTTCTGGCGACACGCTCGCGGTCCAGCGGGTAGCTGGTGCCGGCCAGCGCGGCGGCGCCCAGCGGCAGGCGGTTCACGCGTTTGCGCACGTCCTGCAGGCGTTCGGCGTCGCGCGCGAACATCTCGACATAGGCCAGCATGTGGTGGCCGAAACTGACGGGCTGGGCCACCTGCAGGTGGGTGAAGCCGGGCAGGATGACCTCGACATTTTTCTCGGCGATATCGACCAGCGCCTTCTGCAGATCGGTGAGGAGAGCACCGACGAGGTCGATTTCGCCGCGCAGCCATAGACGCACATCGGTGGCCACCTGGTCGTTGCGGCTGCGGCCGGTATGCAGGCGCTTGCCGGCGTCGCCCACCAGTTGCGTGAGGCGCGCCTCGATGTTCAGGTGCACGTCTTCCAGGTCCAGCTTCCACTCAAACGCGCCGGATTCGATTTCCGAAGTGATCTGCGCCATGCCTTTCTGGATGGCGGCATGGTCGGCGGCGGCAATTATTTTTTGCGCTGCCAGCATCTCGGCATGGGCCAGCGAGCCGGTGATGTCGGCCTGCCACAGGCGCTTGTCAAAAAACACGCTGGCGGTGTAGCGTTTGACCAGGTCGCTCATGGGTTCGGAGAACAGGGCAGACCAGGCTTGGGACTTCTTGTCGAGTTGGCTCACTTCGGGCTTTCTTTGGGTGCCGTGACCGGCAGGGCAGGCACGTTTGTCGGGTCAGGGGTGCCAGCTGGCTTGATTTCGGGGCAATTACGGGTTTGACGCTGGTTTTAGGCCTGCCGCCGGTGCAATACTAAGACCCTAGATTTTATCTGCCTGCCGGGAACCCTGGAAAGCCGGTCTTCCAGCATCCCGCTTGCGGAAGCGGACAGGAAGCAACAGACTTTTTTTCATGCAATCCAAGCCTAACCTCTCGTCCTTCGGGGAATCCACAGTCCTGGATGGCTTCAGCCCCTCCGGGGACATGCCGGTCCTGCCGGCCCGTGTCAATGTGTTCGACGCCTGCAATGTCGGAGTGGTGTTGCGTGCCGTGCTTTTTGTCGAAGCGGTGGTGGGTGTGGGTGCAATGTTCGGTACCGGGCAGTTTGTCGAGTGGCTGCTGCGTTTTTCGCTGCTGACCGGTGGTGTGCTGCCGGCCACGCTGGCATGGCTGATCGCCGCCTGCGTGCTCAAGGGCCGGCTGGCGCGGCTGGGTACGGCGCAGCAATGGGCGGCCGGCATTGGCATGGGCGCGCTGGCAGGTTTGTACGGCTGCGGCCTGCTGGTCATGATGGGGCTGCTCGATCCCGCGCCCTGGTGGGCCAGCGCCGCCGCAGGTGCCTTGCTGTCCTCGATGCTGGTGGCAGGGCTGGTGTGGCGCGCCAAGGCGCGCACGCCGGCCGCGACCGCTGCGCGCCTGGCTGAACTGCAATCACGCATCCGGCCGCATTTTCTGTTCAACACGCTCAACAGCGCCATTGCCCTGGTGCGTGCCGAGCCGGCCAAGGCCGAGTCCGTGCTGGAAGACCTGAGCGAGCTGTTTCGTCATGCGCTGGCCGACGCCACCGAGTCGGTCACGCTGGGCCAGGAGATTTTGCTGGCCCAGCGTTACATGGCCATCGAGCAGATCCGTTTCGGGGACCGCCTGCAGGTGCAGTGGAGCCTGGACCCTGAGGCCGACCCGGCCAAACTGCCCCCGCTACTGCTGCAGCCGCTGGTGGAAAATGCCGTGCGGCACGGCGTGGAGCCCAGTGCCCAGGGTGCGCAGATCAAGATCAGCACGCAGCGGCGCGGCAGCATGGTGGTGCTCAAGGTGACCAATTCCACCCCGGCCGGCGTCGGCGAGCGCGGCCACGGGTTGGCACTGGCCAATGTGCGCGAGCGCCTGGCGCTGCTGCACGATGTGCAGGCGCAGTTCAAGACCGTGTTCAAGGACGGTGTGTTTCAAGTGAGGCTGGAGATTCCCCTATGACAGGCAAGCTCAGGGCGCTGATTGTGGATGACGAGTTGCTGGCGCGTTCGCGGCTGCGTACGCTGCTGGGCGACTGCAGCGGGCCGGCCGCCACCGTGGCCGCCGAAGCCGCGCATGCAGTGCAGGCCATGGACGCGCTGCGCCGCGAAACCTTCGATGTGGTGCTGCTGGATGTGCGCATGCCCGGCGCCGACGGCATCATGCTGGCGCAGGCGATTGCGCAGATGCCGCAACCGCCGGCGGTGGTGTTTGTGACGGCGCATTCGGAGCATGCGGTGCAGGCCTTCGATCTCGAAGCGGTGGACTACCTGACAAAACCCGTGCGGCTTGAACGGCTGCAGCAGGCGCTACAAAAAGTAGAGCGGCTTGCGCAGGCAGCAAAAGGGCCGCAGCCTGATTTCGATGCTGAACCGCTGATCATCCAGGACCGCGGCCGGACCGAGCGCGTGCCGCTGGCCGAAGTGCTGTACCTGAAGGCCGAACTCAAATACATCACTGTGCGCACCGCAGCCAAAAGTTACATCCTCGACGGCAGCCTCAACGAGCTGGAAGAAAAATACCCGCAGTTCATGCGCATCCACCGCAATGCACTGGTGGCCCGGCGTGCGGTGCGCGCGCTGGAGAAGCACTTCGACCCCGAGGAAGGCGAAGGCTGGGCCGTGCGGCTCACCGGCATCGATGAATTGCTGGCGGTGTCGCGGCGCCAGCTCAGTGCTGTGCGGGAAGCCATTGCGGGCTGAGGTGCGCACCGGCACCTGAAAGGCCGGAATGCTGCCGAAAGCATGCCGCCGGGGCTTTCCGGCGCCGGCGTCCTACACGGCCCGGCTGGCGTTTCGGCTCCAATAAGGCAGCGTACCGATGGAGACTGTTCCCGCAAGCTGCGGGAGCCCGCGAGGAAAACAAAGATGGACCCAGAACACCTGCCCAATGCACTGCCGGCCGAACAGCCGGCCGCGGCGCTGCCCGAACCGGACCGCCTGCTGCCCCATATGCCGGTGGACATTCGCAACATGTCACTGGTGGTGCTGGCGGGGCTGGCCATCCTGTTTGTGCTGCATTGGGCCAAGGCGGTGTTTATTCCCGTCATGCTCAGCGTGCTGTTCAGCTATGCACTGTCGCCCCTGGTCAACTGGATGGAACTCAAACGTGTTCCGCGCTGGCTGGGATCTTCCGTGCTGATGCTGGCGATTTTTGGCGTGTTCGGTTCGACCGTCTGGTCTCTCGGCGACGAAGCCGCGCAGCTGATCGAGTCGCTGCCGGTGGCGGCGCAAAAACTCAGGTATGCGATGAAAGTCAGAAGCGGAAAGTCGGACAGCACGCTGGACACCGTGCAGAAGGCCGCCTCGCAACTCGAACAGGCGGCGCAGGAGGGCGCTGCCCCGGGCAACAACCGCGGCGCGATGCGGGTGGTGGTTGAGCGGGCCCGATTCAATATCAAGGACTATCTCTGGACCGGCACCATCGGCCTGATCGCGCTGGTGGGCCAGGCCGTGGTGGTGATTTTTCTCACTTTTTTCCTGCTGCTTTCGGGTGACAGCTTCCGGCGCAAGCTGCTCAAGCTGGCCGGCCCCAGTATCAGCGACAAGAAGATCACGCTGCAGGCACTGCATGAAATCACCGGCCAGATCCAGCGCTACCTGCAAGTCCAGCTGCTGACCAGCGCGCTGGTGGGCGTGCTGACCTGGCTGGCCCTGCTGGCCATCGGGCTGGAAAATGCCGCAGTCTGGGGCATTGCAGCCTGCGTGCTCAACCTGGTGCCCTACGTGGGCTCGCTGATCACCGCCGCTGCCACGGCACTGGTCGGCTTCCTGCAATTTGGCTCGCTCAACATGGCGCTGCTGGTCGCCGGTGCCTCGCTGCTCATCCACACCGTCGTTGGCAACCTGGTCACGCCCTGGCTGACCAGCCGCGCCAGCCGGCTGAGCCCGGTGGCGGTGTTTGTTGCGCTGCTGGCCTGGGGCTGGCTCTGGGGCGTGTGGGGACTGCTGCTGGGCATTCCCATCATGATGATGGTCAAGTCGGTGTGCGACCGCGTGGACGATCTCAAGCCGGTTGGCGAATTTCTGGGGTCATGAGCCCCCACGCTTGTCACTGCGTGTACTGCGCTGCCCCCCGAGGAGGCGCTGCGCCTGCGGACTGGCAAAGCCATATCCGCGGCCCCTGCTGGTCTGGGAATCCGGTCGCTACCATGCTCTTACGGCGCTGGATAAATGAAATGAAAGAGGTAATGCCATGATGGAACTATTGACAGACCCGCAAGCCTGGATCGCCTTTGCTACGCTCACCGCGCTGGAACTGGTGCTGGGCATCGACAACATCGTGTTCATCTCCATCCTGGTGGACAAGCTTCCACCGGAAAAGCGGGAACTGGCGCGGCGGGTTGGCCTGTTCATGGCCATGTTCATGCGCATTGGACTGTTGCTGGTGCTGTCCTGGATCATCGGGCTGGTCGAGCCGATGTTCACGGTGTTCAAGCAGGAAATCTCGGGGCGCGACCTGATTCTTATTGGCGGCGGGCTTTTCCTCATCTGGAAAAGCACCGGCGAAATCCACCAGTCGCTCGAGGGTGAAGAAGGCCACGCCTCCACCGCCGTCAAGGCCACCTTCACTGCGGTGATCCTGCAGATCATGGTGGTGGATATGGTGTTCTCGCTGGACTCCATCATCACGGCCGTTGGCATGGTGGACGAACTGGCGGTGATGATTGCCGCGGTGATTGCCTCGGTCGGCCTGATGATGCTGTTCGCCGGCGCCATCGGCCGCTTTGTGTCCGAGCATCCTACCGTCAAGATGCTGGCCCTGTCTTTCCTGGTGGTGGTCGGCGTGGCGCTGATTGCCGAAGGGTTCGATCACCATGTGCCCAAGGGCTACATCTACTTCGCCATGGCCTTCTCGGTGGGCGTGGAGATGCTCAACCTGCGTCTGCGCAAGCGTTCCGCCATGCCTGCGCACCTGCGGAAGTCCTATGCTGCGGGCGACCGTTCCGATGCAAAACGCCCGGAATGAGTTTTCTTGTGGTCGTTTCGGCTTCCAGCCCTTATACGGCGGGTACAGATTGCTATTGAATTGGTAGTAGCTGTGATGAAGCGCCCGAGTCTCCGAGATCGTTGACACCTGCCAGGCGCACTGCGCCGGGCGGACCCGGCCACTGACATGAATCCGGCTCAAGGCTTTCAGGCGCCGGTTAAATGCAGAATCTTGACCCCCGTCAAGCGCGTGCTGTCAGGTCAAAACAATTCTTGATGTGTGTCAAGAGCCGTTCATGGGCCCGAGGTCCACCATGTGTGTCGGGGTTGCCGGCTGGTTTTGCGGCAACTTTCGTTGTGTAAATAGCGGGACCTTGACCGGAGTTGTATCCCCGCCCCGCAAGGTCATTGAAGGAGATATACATGGCCTCGATCGACGCACCGGCGACGCCCGTGAGTCCCCGCTCATGCTGTTATCGCTTGACCGCCAAGGGCCGGGCCTGTGTAAACACTGTCGAATTCGAGGTGCAAACCATCGGTTCGCTGTCGCCCTACCTGCACGATGTGCTGGTGCTGTGCGGCGCAGGAGTCTGGTTCCAGCAGCTGCAGCAGTTCATGCCGCCGCGGTCGCTGGAGGAATCCCTGCGCTCGCTGCAGGCGCTGGGCCTGATCGAAGTCATGGACCCGCGTGAAGCGCCTTGTTATGTTCCTCCTGAGAGGCATCGCGCTGCGCGTGCTCCGGGTTTTTAGAATGAAAATTGCCTCCAGCCCTTGCGCGGCGGGCGCAGGCGGCTATTGAATTCATAGTGACTTTGCTTTTTCAGTGCGGGACGACGCGCCGGGAAACGCCACGCGGTAGCAACGGGCAAAACCAGGAGGTGCCGGCGCCGGTTCAAAAACCGCACCGTGGATGGCCGCGATTTTTTCCACCACGCGATGTCCGGAGCCCAGGCCCAGTGAGCGATGGCGCAGCGCCTCGAGCTGTGCGTCATCAGGCGTGGAGGAGCCCTGCAAGGCGGAGTCGCACACCTGCATGCAGCGCGCGCCGGGGTCGAGCTGCACTTCAACGCTGGTGCCTGGCGGCGTGTGGCTCAGGGCATTTTCGATCAGGTTGCGCAGTACCAGGCCCAGCAGGACCGGGTGTCCCTGCATGACAAAAGGCCCCGGGCTGGCCAGCGCCAGTTCATGTCCGCTGTCGAGCGCGGCCTGGCCGAACTCCGCGACCTCGGCGCGTGCGATGGCATCCAGGTCCAGCGTCTGCATGGCTTCCACCAATTCCGTGCGGCTGGCACGGGCCAGGGACAGCAGGTTGGACAACACCTGGCCGGCCCGCAGGGCATCGCGCTCCAGCTGTACCAGAAGCTGGTCGTGTTGCTCACCCGCAGAGGTTTCGCGCAAGGCGCGTGCCTGCAAGGTCAATGAGGCCAGCGGTGTGCGCAATTCATGCGCCAGCTCACTGGCCAGCTCCCTTTCCCTGGACACTGCCGCCTGGTAGCGCTCGGTCAGCGTGTTGATGGAATTCACCACCGCGCGAAACTCCTGCTGCACGTGGTCGCTGCGCAAGGGCGAGAGCTGGTGGATATCCAGCGCATCGACGTCACGCGAAAGTGCGTACAGCGGGCGCAGCCCGCGGCGAATCGCCAGGCCCAGCGCCAGCGCCACCACCGGCAGCAGCCAGAACCCGGGCTCGGCCACCTGTTCGGCAATGTCCTGGGCCAGGTCGTCGCGCTCGCTGATGCTTAAAAGCACGGCCACCTTTTTTTGCCGGGCCGGCCCGTCCCAGCGGGAAAAGGCCCGCCAGCCCGCCGGTGGCGTTCCCAGTTGCAGGGTTTCAAAACCTTCTTCCGCGCTGAACGGAAGCTCGGGCGCTTCGCCGGTGCGCAGCAGCACCTGGCCATCGGCATTCCATACCACCACACTCATTGAGCGCTGGTAGTCATGGCTCTTCAGGCTGGACAGGCCCGGCAGGCTGGCGGCATCGCCGCGCGCGCCCACGGGGCCGGGGTTCTGCGCCAGCTGCAGTAACGCTACGCTGGCCAAGTGGCCGTCGGTCAGTTCATCGGCCTCATGGATGCCGGTCCGGTAGCCGAGCACCACAAAGCCGCCCCAGACGATCAGCAAGGCGCCCAGGGCCCAGGCCATCAGGCTCAGCGTCAGCGAGCGTTGCAGCTTCATGCCTTGTCCTCCGGAACAAAATAACCGACACCGCGCAGGGTGCGTATGACGCCTTCGCCGAGCTTCCTGCGCAAATGGTGCACATGCACCTCGACGGCGTTGCTGTCCAGCGCGTTGTCCCAGTTGTACAGCCGCGCCTCGATCTGTGGTCGCGACAGCACGCGCGGCCGGACTTCGATCAATGCAAGCAGCACACCGAATTCGCGTGCCGACAGTTCCACCGGCTGGCCGTCCAGCCGCACACTGCGCGTGGCGGGGTCGATCTCGAGCGGGCCGGCTCTGAGCAGCGGCTGCGCCCGGCCGACGGAGCGGCGGCGCAGGGCGCGCATGCGCGCCGCCAGCTCGTCGGGATCGAAGGGTTTGGTCACATAGTCGTCGGCACCCATGTCCAGGCATTCAATGCGCGCGGCGACCTGGTCGCGCGCCGTCATGATGAGTACCGGCGTTGCGGCGTCTGGCAGGCGGCCCTGCGGCGCGCGGCGCAAACGGCGCAGCACCTCGGCGCCGTCACCGTCGCGCAACCCCAGGTCCAGCAGCACCAGGTCAAAGGGCTCGACACACAACGCAGTCCAGGCCGTCTCCACACTGTCCGTCACGTCTACTGCCCAGCCCAGCTGCCTCAGGTGGGCGTCCAGCCCGGTGGCAATGCCTTCGTCATCCTCAACAACCAGTACGCGCATGCCGCATTGTGCTTGAGGAAGGACCCTCCGCATCACACCCGCCGCGCACGACGGGGGTGACGCAGAGGGTCCTCTTAAGGAAGACTTAAGACAGGGCGCTGAAGCTGCGCCCATGCAAATTTTCTCGAACAGACAACTGGCGGCCGTCACGGCCGCGCTGGCCCTGCTGCTTCTGGCCTGGGACATGTCGGACCTGGACCTGCCGCTGGCCCACTGGTTCGGCGGACCAGCCGGTTTCCCCCTGCGTGACAACGCTTTCCTGACCGGGGTGCTGCATGAGGGCGCCAAACGCCTGGCCTGGGCGCTGGCCTTGCTACTGTGCGTCGCGGTCTGGTGGCCGGTCGGCAGGCTCCGGTGTCTGGCGCCGCTGCACCGTTTCCAGCTGGCAGCCACCGCACTGCTGGCCGTGCTGGTGGTCAGCGCGCTGAAGTCCGTCAGCACCGCCAGCTGCCCCTGGAGCCTGGCCGACTTCGGCGGGGTTGCGCATTACACGCCGCACTGGATGCACGTGTTTGCGCCTGACGGGGGCAGCGGCGGATGTTTTCCCGCGGGCCATGCCTCGTCGGGTTTTGCCTTTGTGGGCGGTTACTTCGCCTTGCGCCACACGGCGCCCGCGATTGCACGCAGGTGGCTGGCTGCTTCGCTGCTGGCAGGCCTGGTGCTGGGTCTGGCGCAGCAGAGCCGTGGTGCACATTTCACCAGCCACACACTGTGGACGGCCTTCATCTGCTGGTGCGTGGCCTGGGCCATGGACGGCCTGTACGCACGCCTGGCTTTCAGTCCGCTGGCCGCAGACATGGGTGAGGCCGCATGAGTGCGCCTGCTTCTCGCCGGATGCCGTTCCCGCCGGGTGCGGGTCCGGCGGCGACCACATCGTCTGCCGGCGCATCGCGGCGCGCTTTTGCGCATCCCGGCTGGCTGGTTCTGGCGGCGAGTATCTGGCTGGCCACGGCTGCCAACCTGCCGCTCTGGCTGGCGATGCGCGAACTGGCCATGTTCGGGCATGCGGGGGGCTGGCTGTTCGCCGTCGCCTTCGGGTTGATCATTGCCGCCAGCCTGGCCGGCCTGGTGAGCGTGCTGGCCTGGCGCTGGACGCTCAAGCCGGTGCTGGCGGTGCTGCTGATGGCGGCGGCATTGGGCGCGCATTTCATGCTGGCCTACCACGTGGTGATCGACAGCTCCATGATCACCAACGCGCTTCAGACCAATGCGCACGAGGTGCGCGACCTGCTGGGCCTCCGTTTTTTCGCCTTCGTGGGAGTGTTCGGCGTGCTGCCCAGTGTGGCTCTCTGGCACTGGCAGGTAGACTATGGCCGCTGGCCGCGCCGCGCCGCGCACAACCTGCTCCAGGCAGGTGCGGCGCTGCTGGCGCTGGTGCTGCTCACGCTGGCCAGTTTCAGCCCGCTGGCTTCGACCATGCGCAACCACAAGGAGTTGCGTTACCTCGTCAATCCGCTCAATGCGGTATATGCGCTGGGCAAGCTGGCTACCGGGCCGCAGCGGCGCGACGACGCGCTGCAGCCGCTCGGGCTGGATGCGCGGGTGGCATGGCCACCGGCCGCGCGCCCGCCGCTGCTGGTGCTGGTGCTCGGGGAGACCGGACGCAGCGGCAACTTCGGCCTGAACGGCTACGGCCGCGACACCACGCCCGAACTCGCGCGGCAGGGCGTGGCCAGTTTTCGCAACGCCTGGTCCTGCGGCACCAGCACCGCGGCGTCGGTGCCCTGCATGTTCTCCAGCCTGGGCCGGGCCGGGTTTGAAGAGCGCAGCCACAACACCGAGGGCCTGCTCGACGTGGTCCAGCACGCGGGTATGGCCGTGCTCTGGGTAGACAACCAGTCCGGCTGCAAGGGCGCGTGCGACCGCGTGCCCAGCGTCAATACTGCCAACCTGGCGCACCCGCGACTCTGCCCGGACGGCGAGTGCTTCGACGGCATCATGCTCGAGGGGCTGGACGAGCGCATCGCAGCCCTGCCGGCCGACCGTCGCGCGCACGGCGTGGTGGTCGTCCTGCACCAGATGGGCAGCCACGGCCCGGCCTACCACCTGCGCTCGCCCGAGGCTTTCAAGCGCTTCCTTCCCGAATGCACCGGCAACGACCTGCAGGGCTGCAGCAGGGAAACACTGGTCAATGCTTACGACAACTCGATTGCCTACACCGACCACTTCCTGTCCGGCACCATCGACTGGCTCAGGAAGCAGCATGCCTATGACACCGCCATGGTGTATGTGGCGGACCACGGCGAGTCGCTGGGCGAGAACAACCTGTATCTCCACGGCATGCCTTACATGATCGCGCCCGATGTGCAAAAACAGGTGCCATGGATCACCTGGACATCCGCTGCGTTTGCACAGCGCAGCGGGGTGACTTCCGCCTGCCTGCGCGGCGCTGCGGACCAGCCGGTTTCGCACGACAACTACTTTCACTCTGTACTTGGCTTGCTGGCTGTACAGAGCAGGGTGTATCGCCGGTCGCTGGATGTCTATGCATCCTGTGCGACGTCCCCAACGGATGAAATGGCGGGAACGGCAGCGACGATCGCCAGACGTGGTCCCAAAGCGGGCAAGCCAGCCGCCTGACAGGCGCGCAGCACCGAAGCCGCACTTTTCACGAATGAAAAGTGACCAAAGCCCTTATGCCATGGACATGGACAGCTATTGAATTCGTAGCGACTGCGAGGAAGCGAGCGGCTATTGCTTCACAAAACCGATCTGTTTGACCATCGCGCCCCAGCGGTCGTAGGCCAGCTTCATCTCCGCGGACAGCTCTGCCGGCGTGGAAGGCGAAGCTTCATAGGCGCCGCGGGCAATGAATTCCTTCACGTCGGGCGAAGCCAGCGTCTGCACCAGCAGGGCATTGACCCTGGCCACGAGCTCACGCGGCATGTTGGCCGGGCCGACGATCGCGATCCAGCTGGTCAGGTCCATGCCGGGTACGCCCTGCTCGGTGAAGGTGGGCACATCGGTCATCGGGGCCATGCGCCTGGGCGCGGCCACGGCGAGGATGCGGATGCGCCCGGAGGCAGCGTTCTGGATGGCGGTGGGCGCAGCGTCGAAGTAGGCCTGCACACGCCCTTCGAGCAGGTCACGCGCGGCGTCGGCCGTTCCCTTGTACGGCACATGCACCACGTCGATGCCGACCGCCTTGGCAAATGCTTCGGCGTAGATGTGCGACGAGGTGCCGGTGCCGAAGGATGCGAAGTTGAGCTTGCCGGGATTGGCTTTGGCCCAGGCCACCAGGTCCTTGACCGAGTGCACCGGCAGCGATTGGTGCACCGTCAGCACCAGAGGTCCGCGCGAGGCGAGGCTGATGGGCGTGAAGTCCTTGAACGGGTCGTAGGGAACGCTGGAGAGGGTGTGCGGGTTCTGCGCGAACACCGAAGAAGGTGCGAACAGCAGGGTGTACCCATCCGGTGCCGCGCGCATCACCTCGCTGGCAGACAGCATCATGCTGGCGCCGGGTTTGTTGTCGACGACGACCTGGGTTCCCGCGATTTCCGTCAGGCGTTTGGCAATGGAGCGGGCCTGGCCATCAAGCGACCCCCCGGCGGCAAGCCCGACGACCAGGCGGATTGGCCGTCCCGGCTGTGGAAAAACACCTTGCGCCAGGCTGGCAAGAGGTGAAGCGAGGGCTGCGCCGGCTGCCCAGAATCCGAGCGCGCGACGCGTGATGTGCGGCTTGAAGGCCATGGTTTGTCTCCTGATGGACGGCTGCTGTTTTTGCCGATGTTATTTGCATATTTTGGTCGTAACGTCCAGAATATGCAATACATGCGCTTCAAAACAATTTCACTTTTTCCTTGTATCGGGGCGGCCTGCCGGGCCACCGGCAACGGGGCCACCGTCTACAGTGCGGGCAGCGGCCGCGCTCCCGCGGCCGGGAGACTTTCTCATGGCTGACCTGGAAGACAACGACAACACACCGCAGCGCCCCGACACTGTCAGCGCACTTGAACGCGGCATTGCCGTGCTGCGCTGCTTCACCGAGACACGGCGTGTGCTCACGCCCACCGAACTGGCCCGCCTGACGGGCGTGCCGCGTCCCACCGTGACGCGGCTGGCCTCCACCCTGGTCACCCTGGGGCTGATGAAGCAGGAGCCGGGTAGCGAGCGTTTCATGCTCGGGCCTGGGGTGATATCGATTGCTCGCGTCTTCCTGGCCGGGCTGGACGTGCGTGCCGTGGCGCGCCCGCACATGCTGGCGCTGGCTGAAGCGGTGAGCGGCTCGGTGTACCTGGCCGTGCCCGACGGTCTCGACATGGTGCTGATCGAGGCTTGCCGGCCCCGCTCGACCATGCTGACGCCGCGCCTGGACGTGGGCTCGCGTGCGCCGATGGCCAACTCGGCATTGGGGCGCGCTTATCTCTGGGCGCTGCCGCTGCTGGAGCGGCAGAGCCTCATCGAATCGCTGCGCCTGGCGCGCGGCAGCGACTGGGCCGCACTGGAAGGCGGGCTGGCGCGCTCCCTGGCCGACGCCGACAAGCTGGGCTACTGCATTTCCGCCGGTGAATTCCATCGCGAGATCAACTCGGTGTCAGTGCCACTGGTCGGCCCCGGCGGCGAGGTCATGGCGCTCAACTGCGGGAGCGCCGCCTTCATCTTCACCGAAGAGCACCTGCACCAGGTCGTGGCCCCGCTGCTGCTGCAAATGGCCAGGGAACTGGCGGCCGACCTGGGCGGGCACGTGCCCCGGCCGGGCTGAACAACTTCATTGTCGACAGGAGACGTTCCCATGACAGAACCGGCACGCAAGCTGCGCAGCAATTTCCCCAGGGGCTCCTACCTTTGGGCGGTGCGCAATGCACAGTGGCAGGCCATGGGCATTCCCGAAGAGGACTGCGACAAGCCCAAGATTGCGGTTGTCAACAGCAGCTCGGAGCTGGCCGCCTGCTACAGCCATCTCGACCAGGTGGCCAAGGTGGTGAAGGACGCGATCCGTGCTGCCGGCGGCGTGCCCTTCGAAATACGCACTGCAGCACCCAGCGATTTCGTGACCGGCGCGGGCGCGCGCGGTGCCTACATGCTGGCCTCGCGCGACCTGGTGACCAATGACATCGAGGTCGCCGTGGAAGGCGCGCAGCTCGACGGCATGGTCTGCCTCACCTCTTGCGACAAGACCGTGCCCGGCCAGCTGATGGCTGCCGCGCGGCTGAATGTTCCCACCATCCTGGTGCCCTGCGGTTACCAGGCCAGCGGCGAGTACAAGGGCCAGCACGTGGACATCGAGGAAGTATTCATCCATTCGATGCATGCCATGACGGGCAACACCTCCATCGAGGACGTGGTGGGCATGAGCCGCTGCGCAATCCGCTCGCCCGGCGTCTGTTCCGGCCTGGGCACGGCCAACACCATGCATGTGGTGTGCGAAGCGCTCGGCATGGCCCTGCCGGGCAGCGCGCCGGTGGCGGCCCTGTCGGACAAGATGTTTGCCGACGCGCGGGCCGCCGCGGCGCGCATCGTGCAGATGGTCTGGGACGACCTCAAGCCGCGCGACATCCTCACGGCCGGGGCCTTTGCCAACGCCGTGCGCGCTGTGCTGGCTATCGGTGGTTCGCTCAATGCGGTCAAGCACCTGCAGGCGGTCGCGACCGAGGCGGCCACGACGGTGGATGTTTATGGCCTGTTCGAGAACCTGGGTCCGCAGACGCCCGTGCTGGCCGGCATCCGGCCCATTGGCGAGCACCTGATTGAAGAGTTCGAGGCTGCCGGCGGCTGCCGTGTGCTGATGAAGCAGTTGACGCCGCTGCTCGACGTGGCCGCACTGACGGTGACGGGCCGTACCGTGGGCGAGAACCTGCGCGATGCCCCGGCCGGCAATGCCGAAGTCATCCGCCCGATAGGGCGTCCGGTGGCGCCGCGCCCGGCCATCGTGCTGTTGCGCGGCAACCTGGCGCCTGAGGGGGCACTGATCAAGACCGGCATAGGCGAACGCAAGGTCCGGCGCTTCAGCGGCCCGGCCATCTGCTTCGACAACTCGGACGCGGCCGTCGCTGCGATCAGGCAGGGCGAGATCCGGAAGGGCCACGTCGTCGTGATGCGCGGTGCCGGTGCCTGCGGTGGCCCGGCCATGGGTGGCGGCGCCTCACGCGTGGTGTTCGCCATCGACGGCGCCGGCCTGGGCGAACACGTGGCAATACTGACCGACGGCCATTTGTCCGGCCTGGTCTGCAAGGGCCTGGTCGTGGCCGAGGTGGCGCCGGAGGCGGCGCTGGGCGGCGCGCTGGCCCTGGTGTGCGACGGTGACCCGGTCACGGTTGATCTTGACGCGCGCCGGGTGGATCTGGACATTCCCGACGCCGAACTGGCCCAGCGGCGCGCCGCATGGCAGCCGCCCGCACCGAAATTCGACCGGGGCTGGCTGCAGATCTACCGGCGCAATGTAGGGCCACTGTCGCGTGGCGCCGTCCTGGTCGATAAAGTGGACTAGGTCGCCGTTCTGGCGGGCCGGCCGGCACTTCTCCTGTTCTTTTATCTTCCATGCATGAATCCGAAAACTTGCATATTTTGGACGTTAAGTCCAAAATAGTTGAAAAGAGGATTGCCAAGCATGAAAACCATCACCCGTTCCGATGAGCGCATTCTCTCGGCCGACATCTTCGCTCGTGATACCAAGCCGCTACGGCCGCAGCTGGGAACCTTGCATGAGCCGGGCCGCGATATCCCCGTCTACCGCGAGTGTGATGTGCTGGTGGTCGGCGGCGGGCCTTCGGGCACGGCTGCTGCTGCCGCAGCAGCCCGGGAAGGCGCAGACGTGGTGCTGCTGGAGCGCTACAACCACCTGGGCGGCCTGTCCACCGGTGGCCTGGTGATCTGGATCGACCGCATGACCGACTGGGAGGGCAAGCTAGTCATCCGCGGTTTCGCCGAAGAACTGTTCGACCGGCTGCCGGCCGATGCCGTGGCCGGCCCCGGCCGCGAGGACTGGGGCTCTACGGATGCCGACAAAGCCAGCCACTGGTCGTTTCGCACCGCCGCCTACCACGGCGTGGTGACCTGGTCGCCCACCATCGATCCGGAGCGGCTCAAGCTGCTGTCGCAGGAACTGATCCTGGAGCGCGGCGTGAAGCTGGTCTACCACTCCTGGGCCTGCATGCCCCTGGTGGAAGAAGGCAAGGTGTGCGGCGCCACCTTCGAAAGCAAGGAAGGCCGCATGGCCATTCGCGCCAAGGTGGTAGTTGATGCCACCGGAGACGGTGACCTGTTCGCCCGTGCCGGCGCCGCCTTCGTCAATGACATCGAAGAAGCCGATGTCCACCATTGCATGAATACCGCCTGGCTGTTCGGCGGCGTCGACATGGACCGCTGGATCGCGTTCCGCTCGGCCGAGCCGGAGCAGTACTCGCAGTTCATGGCGCGTGGCCGCGAGGAGTGCGGGCTGTTCGAGCGGCCCTTTGTGTCCTGGCGCAACGACGTGGCGCTGTTCATGGGCCCGCGCCAGTCCGGCTATTCCGCGCTGGACGTGGACGACCTGACTGCGGTGGAGGTGCGGTCACACCGCGCCATGGCGTCGCATCTCGAGTACTACCGCCGCCACGCGCCGGGCTTTGAAGGCGCTTACATGATGCTGTCGGCGCCGCAGATCGGCGTGCGCCACGCGCGCCGGCTCAAGGGCGTCGATGCCGTGCTGCGCAGCCGCTGGCCTGACGGCCTTGCCTTGCCCGACGAGATCGGCGTCACACCGGCGGTGTCACCCAAGTTTCCCAACATTTCCATTCCCTATGGCGCGCTGGTGCCCGAAACGCTGGACGGCCTGCTTGCCTGCGGCCGCCATGTTTCCTGCGATCGCAACTCGCATGGATTCATGCGCGAGATTCCGCAGTGCTGGATCACCGGCCAGGCGGCGGGCGTTGCTGCGGCACTGGCGGTTGCCCGGAAAGTGCAGCCGCGTGCAGTCGACGTGGCGGCGCTGCAGCAGGCGCTGCAGCGCCAGGGCGTGTACCTGCGGCCTGCGGCGCCAGGGCGGGCAACGGCCGAAGCCGGCGCTGCGCTCGCGACGGAGGGCTGAATGCGGCTCACCGACGAGGAAAAAGCCATGTGTGACGGCCGCGACGGTGCGGCAGTCGCGCGTGCCATGGACCTGCTGGTGCGTTACGGCGAAGCGCTGGGCGCCGAGGCCTTGGTCGAAACGCGCAACGTCTGCGGCACCGTCACCGCCACCACGCCCTTCATGCGCGATTTCGCCATGGCCAAAGGTGGGCTGGACGCGGTGTTCAGCGAATTCAACCTGGACACCAGCGAGGTTGTGACGGTGCCCAGGGTGCGCGCTTTCAGCTCCCACCTGCAACTGGGTTTCGATCCGCACCATCCCGCGGAGATGGGTGTGAGCGAGCAGGTGCTGCAGTTCTACAAGCGCAGCGAGGCCGAAGCCGCCCGCATGGGTGTGCAGATCCTCAACACCTGCACGCCTTACCAGGTGGGCAACGTTCCCACCCGCGGCGAGCATTGTGCGTGGATGGAATCCTCCGCCGTCATCTACTGCAACTCGGTGCTGGGCGCGCGCACGAATACCGAAGGGCGCGAGAGCACCAGCGCGGCCATGCTGACCTGCCGCATTCCCGACTGGGGTTTTCACCGCGACGAGGGGCGGGTGGGCACGCTGGGCGTGCACCTGGACATCGCCGTCGAGTCGGTCGAGGACTGGGGTCTGCTGGGTTACTGGATGGGCGACTGGGTGCAGGAGCACGTGCCTGTGGTCACCGGCATCGGGCGTGTGCCCAACCTGCCGCGCCTGAAACACTTCGGCGCCGCGGCCTCTTCGTCCGGCGGCGTCGAGATGTACCACCTGGTGGGCGTGACGCCCGAGGCAAGCACGAAGGAGCAGGCTTACGGCGGCGGCAAGCCGGCCGAAGTGCGGCATTACGGCGACCGCCAGCGGCGCGAGACGCTGGAGCGCATCAACGCCACCGCGCATGACAAACAGGTCGACTACGTGATGCTGGGCTGCCCGCACTACACCATCGAACAAATTTGGGAGGCAGCGCAACTGCTCGAGGGCCGCAAGGTGCACGAGAACAGCGCGCTGTGGATCTTCACCCCGCGTGCCATCAAGGAAGTGGCCAATCGCAACGGCTACACGCAGATCATCGAGGCGGCGGGCGGCAAGCTCATGACCGACAGCTGCTCTGCCATGAGCCGTGCTGTGCCGCCGGGGACCAAGGTAGTGGCACTGGATTCAGCCAAGCAGGCCCACTACCTGCCGGCCATCCTGGGCCTGCAGGCCTGGTTCGGCACCACCGAGCAATGCATCGACGCAGCCTGCACCGGCCGCTGGGGCGCGGCATGAGCACCGGCGTCATCGGCCAGACCATCGTCATCCGCGGCCGCAAGGTCGTGCCCGGCGTGGCAGAAGGTGAAGCCCTGGTGACACACGAGCCCATCTCCGGCTGGGGCGGGGTGGATCCGCGCAACGGCACCATCATCGAAACACGGCACGAGCTGCGCGGCCAGAGCTTCGCGGGCAAGGTGCTGGTGTTCCCCGGGGCCAAGGGCTCATCGGGCTGGTCCGCCCAGTTCCATGTGGCCCGGCTGATGGGCACCGCGCCCGCGGCCTGGCTGTTCAACCAGATGACGACCAAGATTGCCCTGGGGGCCGTGGTGAGCCATGCGCCGGCCATGACCGATTTCGACCAGGACCCTTTGGAGATCATCCGTACCGGTGACTGGGTGCGTGTCGATGCCGACGCCGGCACCGTCACGATCACACGTAAATAGCAGGGACACATCGACATCAACAGCAACAGCGACAAAGAGCGCGGGAACCCAACAAGGAGACATTCCCATGGAGGCAAGACAGGAAAACCGCAGGAAGGTATTGCGGATGTTCGCGACGGGCGCCGCGGCGCTGGCGCTTCCGGCATTGCATGCCCAACAGGCGTTTCCAGCCAGGCCCCTGCGCCTGGTGGTGGGCTTTGCCCCGGGCGGCGCCGCGGATGTGGTGACCCGCATCATCGCCAAGGGCCTGGGCGCGCAACTCGGCCAGCAGGTCGTCGTGGACAACAAGGCCGGCGCCGAAGGCATCATCGCCGCGCAGGAAGTGATGCGCGCCGCACCCGACGGCTACACCTTCCTGCTCGGCACCAACACCGCCATGGTGGCCGTGCCCTCGTTGCGGCCGAACCCGCCTTACGACCCGTTCAAGGCGTTCACACCCTTGGGCATGGCCGGCGAATTCTCGATGTTCCTGGCGGTGTCGCCCACGCTGCCTTCGCGCAACCTGAGCGAGTTCCTGGACCATGTGGCGGCCAACCCGGGCAAGTACAACTCGGGCTCAAGCAACAGCGCGGCAGAGCTGGCCATGCTGCAACTGCTGGGCACGCGCAACACCAAGGTGGTCAACGTGCGCTACAAGGGCGACGCCCAGGCCATAACCGACCTGGTCAGCGGGCAGATCCACATGATGTTTTCCACCGGCACGCTCACGCCGACCTTTGTGCGCGACGGCCGCATCAAGTCGCTGGTGACGCTGCTGCCCAAACGCAGCCCCTTGCTGCCGGACGTGCCGACCGGCGCCGAATTGGGCCTGGGCAAACTCACCATCACGCCGTGGGCCGGTTTCTTTGGGCCCGCCGGCCTGCCGGCGGACCTTGCAGACAAACTGAGTACAGAGCTGCGCAACACACTGGCCCGCCCTGAAGTGCGTGACCAGCTGGTGGCGCAGGGCTTTTCGGGCTATGGCATGACGGCAACGGAATTCGCCGCTTTTTTTCGCAGGCAGTACGACGGCTTTGTCACCACGGTGCGGGAGCACAACGTCAAGTTCGAGTAGACCCTGAGCTGTTTCTGCCTGTCAGGCAGGCGAGGTGTTCAGTCGCCCAGGTCGATGACGCTTGCCAGTCGCACACCAGGGGGGGCCGTGTAGTCGGCAAGCACACAGGCGCGGCCGGGGTGCCTGGCGGCATCCTGCAGAAGCTCCAGGACGAAGCCGATGGATGCCTTGTCCAGCGCGGCAAAAGGCATGTCCAGCAGGGTGACGGTGGCCCCCGATGCAAATGCCGCGGCCAGCCAGACTTTTCGTTTGGAGCCCGTCGACAGCATGTAGAGCTGCTTGTGCATCTCCGGCGCCAGGCTCAGGCCTTCCACGCAGCGGGCCAGCATGCCTTCGTCGAACCCGGTAAAACGCCGGCGCTGGCTGTCGAAATAGCCGGGCGGCGTCATATGGTCGAAAGCATCCGAACGCGGAGGGGTCCAGAACACCTGCTGGCGGTAGGCCTGCGGTTGCTCTTGCAGGCGAACACTGCCGATCTGCAGCTGCCCCGCATCGGCTGCCAGTTCCCCGGCGAGCAAACGCAGCAGCGTGGTTTTTCCGCGCCCGTCACCACCGCGCACCAGGGTGACGCCGGGGAGGATCGCGGCCGAAAAACGGGCGAACAGTTTGCGTTCCGGGTAGTGGAAGCTCAGGCCTTCCACCTGAAGGATGACGGGTGTGCCTGGTGTCATGCGGGGTGGGCTATAGCCAGACTGGGCGCCGTGAATTTACCGGTAAAACGCTTCTACCTTGCCCTTGAGCTTGATCATCAGCGGATTGCCCTTGCGGTCCAGCGTCTTGCCTGCGGGTACCTTCACCCAGCGTTCGCTGATGCAGTATTCCTCGACATCCAGGCGCTCCTTGTCATTCAGGCGGATACCGACTTCATGCTCAAACACGGCGGCGACATGATGGGGACTGCGCGGGTCAATGGACAGGCGGTCGGGCAGCGTGGGACGTGGCGTGGTTTCGTTCATGGAGTCTCTTTGTTTCAATTAACGCGAATAAGTGGCAATTTTCCATGATCCGGCCGTGCCGCGGTTTGGTTGAGCTGCCTGAAGGTCAAGTCTTTGCCTATTCGCAGAAGCGGCTGCGGTTTCCAGACGGGTCGGCCACCTGCATCATGCGGCTGCCCTACGGCGCTCAATCGCAGGGTGTTGTCTATTTGCGTTTCTGCCGCTGGTCGTATTTTCGCCAGTAGGGGAACTCGTCTTCGTGGACCTCGATGTCGAGCTCCGTGATTCGCGACTGCAGGCGTTCCTGCGCGTCCGCAACAGCCTTGTTGTAGACAAGGGGCCCGAACTCTTCCAGAAAGAAACCAAGGAGCGCGCCGGCGGTGATGTTGCCTATCTTCTCTTACATGTTTTCGAGGAAGTAGCGTTCGATGGAAGCAATCGCCTGCTGGCGGGCCTCTTTGGAGATTTCAATCGTCATGAGCAGGGCTTCCTGGCTGAAGGGTTAAAACCGGAGAGCGGGAGCAGATTTTCTGGCCAGCGGTGCGCCCAAAGCTTACGCGAACTGTGAAGGCTTGTACCAAACATGGCGGTTCATCAGCACCGTTCTTTATTGCGCAAGACCGGCAGCGTCATGGGTTTGAGCTGCTGATGCAGCGGTTGGCTACAAATCCAGGTCAACCCAAAGCGCGGCATGGTCCGAGGCCGCCTCATCTGCGTTGGCGACTTCGGGAAAGTGTGGCCACAAAGTGCCGTTGACACCTCCCCACATGCCCCGGCGCTCAACACCTGCAGCCGTGACGCGCGCGTACAGCTCGGGTGACAGGAGGATGTAGTCCAGTTTCGCGGAAGGCCCGCAGTTGCCGTGGGTGCCTTCGCGGCCGCCGTTGTCATATTGCGGATGGGAGGAAATGTCTTTCAGGGTAGAGCCTTGTCGAAGCAGGGGAGCCATGGGGGCGTTGGCCGGAATCTCGTTGAGGTCACCGACGACCGCAACCAGCAATTCACCGGCGGCGAGATGTGCGTCATAAAGCGCCCTGATGCGTCCGGCTTGCCGTTTGCGTTTTGCGTCGTTGGAAGCCTGGCTTCCATAACCTTTGCTTTTGAGGTGGTTGATCATCACCCAGAGCTGTTTTCCGCCGGGCAGGGTGATTTCATACTCTGCGCAGTCCCGGCTGAAGATGGTGCCCGCTGCATCGGTGTCGTCCACATGCGAGCGAATCGAAACGATGGGAAACTTTCGCCGGGTCAGCAGCCCGACGTCAATGCCCCGGTCATCGTTGCCGTCCACCAGCATGACATGCCAAAAAGGTGCGGCGTCCACTTCGGGCAGCAACTGTTCGTTGAAAAGCCGCAAGGTGGTCCGGTCTTCTGCTTCGATCACGGCCTGCACGTCGGCATTGATCTCGCCGAGCACGCGCGCAGTGTTCAGCGTGGCGGTTTCGTTGACGGGTTCGGTTTTGAGTTCCACCCAGCCGACCCAGCTCTTTCGGCCCGCGGCCACGATCTCGGCATCGCCGACGCGTGGCCGTTTGATCAGCTGGCCGCGGATCTTGCGCAGCAGGAGCAGGGGGCCGTCGTCACTTTTGAGCAGGCCGTTTTTCTCGAACAGCTTGAGCATGCGCGCCTTGTCGGCGGCGCTGTACCTGGCCTTTTCAAACAGGGCGTTGAGTTCCTTGTGGGCTTCCAGCGCAGGTTTTCCTTCTTCCCAGTTGGCGCCGTTGAGTGCCTTGGCGCGGTCAAACATGTTTTCAACGTTGAAGGTAGCAAGGCGCATGGAAGTTCTCCTTGGTGGCGCTGACAATCGTCGAGGCAGTTTAGGTATCTGTTCTTTACCGGGCATCCTCCATTTGGAGGAGCCGTGCGGCTGTACGGAAAGGGCTGTCGGGTGAGGCGATGTTCATTCAACCCCGGCTTTGCGACAAAACCGGGGTATTTGCCGACAAAAATTGCCGAAAACCCTCGGGCAGGGTTTTCCATCAGCGAAATTAGCTGTTTGCCCTTGTTCCCCGGGCGCAAGCGGCTATCAAATAGATAGCAGATCGAGGATGAACGAAATCCCCGGGGCTTTGGGCTGACCCGTAGCCAGGTTAGCCAGGCCCGGGAGTGAGAGCAAGGGTAGCGGGATGATCGAAGTGCGAAGAGGCGCCCTTCAGGAAGACGCGCCGAGCGTGAAATAAAACACCGCGCCTTTTCCGGGCTCGGATTCTGCCCAGATCTTGCCTTCGTGGCGCACAACGATGCGCTGCACGGTCGCCAGGCCGATGCCGGTTCCCGGAAATTCATCCGGCGTGTGCAGGCGCTGGAAGGCATTGAACAGCTTGTCCGCGTAGGCCATGTCGAAGCCTGCACCGTTGTCGCGAACGAAGAAAGTTTTCGGGCAACCGGGCCGCTTTTCGCAGCCGACGGTGATGCTGGCTGCCGGCATTTTCGAGGTGAACTTCCAGGCGTTGCCCACCAGGTTCTGCACCACCTGGTTGATCAGCGCCGGGTCGGCCTGCTCCACCATGTTGTCCGCGATGACAACATGCGCTACCCGGCCGGGCTCACGCTCGCGGCATTGCTCCAGCGCGGTTGCGGCCATGAGGCCCAGGTCGACGGGCTGGCGCTCGAGTTTGACGCGGGAGACGTGGGCCAGTTTCAGCAGCGAGTCGATCAGCTGCCCCATGAGATGGGCGTTGAAGCGGATGCGGTTCAGGTAGTGCCTGCCGCGTTCGTCCAGGTGTTCGCCCGATCTTTCCAGCAGCCTGCCGCTGAACGAGTCGATCACCGTCAGCGGCGAACGCAGGTCGTGCGATGCGGAATAGGAGAAAGCTTCCAGTTCCTGATTGGCTGTCTCCAGCTGCGCCGTGCGGCGGCGCACCCGCTCCTCGAGTTCGGCGTTCAGCGTCAGGGTTTCCTGGTGGGCCTGCTCCAGGGTTTCGGCCCGCCGTGCCAGCTCGTCGAGCATGCCATTGAAGGCGTCGACCACCTGGCCTATTTCGTCGTCGGTCGTGTGCTTGGCGCGCAGGCTGTAGTCCCGGCCCGCAGTAATGCGCCTGGCCACGTCGCTCACTGCCAGGAGTGGCCGTGTCACCACCGCAAGCAGGCCATTGGAGATCAGCAGCGCCAGTGCAAGGCTGGCGCCGATGACCAAGGCCAGCACGGCGAGGTATTGCTGCAAACGCTCCTGCCGCTCATGATGGGCGCGCAGGTAAACCATGCCGAGGTAGTCCCCCTGGTGGGTGATCTTCTTGAAGACGATCAGCTGGCCGTCCTCGATCTGTACGCCCTCGACCTGGGGAGCCGGGGGCACCACGGGATTCCCTGCATTGGCGTAGGTGGCGAACACCGTGCCGTTCAGGCTGTAGATCGCTGCGGCCGTGATGTTGCTGCGCGCTTTCAGCAGTGCCAGGTTCTCGTGCGCAGCTTTGGGGTCGCTGAAGGACAGCGCCGGCGCGGTGGCCAGGCCCAGCAGGTCCGCCTGGGTCAGCAGGTCCTGCTCCCAGGTTTTCTGGTAGCTGCGCAGGTCGAAAACTGCCAGCGCGAGGCCGGCCAGGCTCAGCGCCAGGAAGGTGGTGATGAGCACAACCCAGTTCAGCTTGTAACGGATGGTGGCTGCCAGCATCAGCGTCCTTTGCCCGACAAATTGTGCGACACATTGACCAGCCGCGAACTGAGCTTGAGCCCGAATTTTTCCGCTGCTTCGAGCGAGAGTTCGAATCGGACCTGCTCATCGACCAGCAGGAAATTAATGGCACTGCCGTGCGCCAGGGCGCCAGGACTGTCGGTGATGAGCAGGGTGCCGAGCGGCGGCAAGCCGGACAACACATGGCTTAATTGGGAGGTGCTGTCCTGGCGGAGATAGAGAATGTGGAGCCCTGCGAGCGCATCGGTTCTCCTGAGCTTGCGGACCTCGAAGCGCCGGCCGTCAAAGGTCCTGCCGGCAACAAGGGTGGCCAGGTCTTCGGCCAGCAAATCGTTGCCCAGAACGCCGATGACCAGCGGCGAATCTGCGCTGGCAAAGGCCGGAGGAGGCCATTGCACGTAAGCCGTGAAGCGGTAAAGGTAAGCCGCCTTGACGCGGCGCGCGACGACTGTTTCATCCCCCATGCCCTGCGCTTGCGCGGTCGTTCCAGCCAGTTGCAGGATGAAGGCGGCTGCAAGCAGCAGGTGAAGCGCGAGTCCGCGGATGCAGGAGCAGCCCGGGTGCCGGCCACCTACATGCGCCATAGCAGCTTCACCCAGGCCGCGCGCCTCAGCTCGGATGCACTTGCCGGCGCGCCGAACTCCACATGACCCCGGTCGAAGAGGTTTTGCACTGAAAGGGAGAGCTCGACATCACGCGAAGCATGCCAGCCCAGGCGCGCATCCACGGCCGTGTAGGCAGGAACGACAGGGGAGGGCAGGGTTCCGACGCGGCGTACGCTGAAGTCGAATTCGTGCCGTGGGGTGAGGTTGAGGCTGGAGCGCAGCATCCACTGGTGGCGCGGGTCGTTGCCCTGTGCACTGGGCCCGGTCGGGTCGGTGCTGCCTGGCTTGAGCCGAAGGTTTTTCCGCAGAGTGTTCAGGCCGCCCGTCAGACGCCAGTTTTGCGTGACCTGCCAGTGCGCCCACGCTTCGACGCCTCGGGTGTTGCCTTCCATCATGTTCTGCACCACCGCCGGCGGGCGTTGCCCGCTGCGCAGCCGGTCGTAGCGGTGGTGGAACAGTGTGGCGGAATAGGACAGGGCCGGTGTGGGCTGGGCGCGCCAGCCCAGTTCCAGCACATTGACTACTTCCGACTCGAAGTCCGGCCCGCCCCTGATAAAAAAGGGTGGATTGCCGGGGAAGAAAAACTCGCGATCGAGCCGGGCGGGCGCACGGACTGCGCGGGACAGGGACGTCCAGGCCATCTGGCTGTCGGACGGGCTCCACGCCAGCCGGACGTTGGGCAGAAATTCCCAGCCTGTGTAAACGTTGCTTTCTGCCTTGGCGCCGAGGGTGAGTCCCACACGCTCGCTCAGGGCAATTTCATCCTGCAGGAAGATGTTGGTCCAGTGCAGTTCGCGCTCCGCGGGAATAAATCTCGCCAGCAGGGTGCGCTGGGTCTTGTCGCGCGCCTGCCGGTGGCCGGCACCCCAAAGAACCTTGTGCGTTTTCGACGTCGCCGGGCTGTGCTGCCATTCCACGTCGAAGACTTCCATCTCGTCGTTGAAAGTGAACGGTTCGATGCGCTGGCTGCGGTCGTAGTAGCCCTGCAGGCGCCAGGTGGAGCCATCGCCCTGCCGCCCGCTCCAGCGCGCCAGCAGGTGGTCGCCGGACAGGCGCGGTGCCTCCGGTGTGCCCGGCAATTCCCCGCCGCTGTAGCTGCCGAGCTCGAGGGTCACGCCGTTGTCGGGCAGGCCCCAATCCGCGCGCAGGCCGACCTGCCGCTTGGTGGTGGTATCCGTTATTTCCGTGCCATTGGATCGCAAACTGTTGTCGCGCTCGATGCCCAGTGCATACAGGCGGTAGTGCCCCGTCTCGCCCAGCTTGCCGCCGTAGCGGGTGGCAAGCTGCCCGTCGCCAGCGCCCGCGCTGGCGGCCACCAAACCACCCTGCGTGGCACTGGCGGGCCGGGTCGTGATGTTGATCACGCCGTTGACTGCGTTGGCGCCCCACAACGTGGCGCCGGGACCGCTGATGACTTCAATCTGTTCGATGTCCTCCAGCATGACGTCCTGCGCATCCCAGAACACGCCTGAAAACAGGGGGGAATAAATGGTGCGTCCATCGACCAGCACCAGCAGCTTGTTGCCGATGGCGTTGTTGAAGCCACGTGCACTGATGGCCCACTGGCTGGCGCCGGTACGGGCCACTTGCAGGTTGGGTGCCAGGCGCAGCACCTCGGGCAGGCTGCGCGCGCTGGAGCGGCGTATATCCTCTGCGGTAATCACGAACACAGAGGCTGCAGCATGCAGCAGCCTCTCGGGCCGGCGCGAGACGGACGTCACCTGGATGCTGCCCAGTTGCTCCAGCGAAAGATCGCCCAGCCGGTCCAGGCTGAGCTGGGCAAAGTTGCTTGGGTCGGTTGGTTCGGAGAAGGCGCTCAGTGATGAGCAGCACAGTGCGGCGGCCCAGGCTGTCCGGATGCCCAGCCAATTTCCATTTCTACGCCTATCGGCTTCAAGCATTCATGGCCCATGGTTAGATCTGCGCAGCGTTCCGACATCAGATGTCTTGACTTTATAGCGGCGAAAGGCGGGCAAGGCATCAGGGTTTGCCTCATCCATGTTTCCGCAAGACACACATCAAAGGGAACGCCGATCCGGTTCTTTTATCCTGTGCCGCGGCATGTCTTTTGACATGGCATGCGGAAAGCCGCGTGACTTTTTTTTCGTGGCCACAGCGATAGTTTATGTATCCCTGTTGCATCGGGCATCCTCCATTTAGAGGGGATGGATGGCTGGCGAACACCGGGTGCCCGCCGGTGATTTCGCATTTTCATGAGAAAAAAGTACCACTAGCCCTTATTCCACGGGCGCATACAGCTATTGAATCAATAGCGATGGATGTTTCAAGGCGCTGCTTGCACCAGCAGTTGCGCGTGCTCCGGCAGCTCGTCCAGCCGCAGGGTTTCGCCCGGCGCCAGCACGCGGTCCGGCTTGAAGTCTTCGCCCGCCGCGATATCGGCGCGCCGCCAGCGGATCGCCACCACGCGCCCTTCGAGACGCAGCGTGATGTCAAACGCCGGCCAGTGCGCGGGCACGCGCGGCGTCAGCGACAGCTCGCCCTGCTGCACGCGCAAACCGAGCAGGGTTTCGAGCGCGGCGCGGTGCAGCCAGGCGGCTGAGCCGGTGTACCAGCTCCAGCCACCTCGGCCGGCATACGGCACAGCGCTGTAGACGTCGCCAGCCAGTACGTAGGGCTCGATTTCATAGGCAGGGCCACGCGTGGGGTGTGCGCTGCGGTGCGCGGGGCTCAATGCTTCGAAGCTGCGCCAGGCACCTTCAATATCGCCGGTCTGCGCCTGCGCCATCATGGCCCAGACACCGGCGTGCGAATACTGGCCACCGTTCTCGCGCACGCCGCGCGGGTAAGCCTGGATGTAGCCTGGGTTGTTTTCAGAATGCTGCAGCGGCGGGTGCAGCAAATGCAGCAGACCGGTGTCCTCGTCAATCAGTTCCTGCTTGAGTGCCAGCATGGCGGGCACGGTGAAGGCCGGGGTCGACGCACCGGACAACACCGACCAGGACTGCGCGATCAGGTCGATGCGGCATTCGCGGTTGGCACTGGAGCCCAGCGGCGCGCCGTTGTCAAAAAATGCGCGGCGGAACCAGGCGCCGTCCCAGCCCGCGTCGTGCAGCGCGGCGATCCAGCCCTGACGAGCTGCCAGCCATTTCCCGGCGCGTGCGGTGTCGCCCCGGGCTTGGGCCAGAGGCGCAAAGTTCTGCGCCACGGCGCACAAAAACCAGCCCAGCCAGACCGACTCGCCCTTGCCTTCGTAGCCGACGCGGTTCATGCCGTCGTTCCAGTCGCCGGTACCCATCAATGGCAGGCCATGCACACCCACGGCCAGGCTGCGGTCCAGGGTGCGGGCGCAGTGTTCGTACACGCTGGTCGATTGGGCGCTGGTCTGAGGCGCGTAGTAGGCGTCTTCGGCGCCTTCGGGAATGGCCGGGCCGTCAATGAAGGCCACGTTCTCGTCCAGCAGGGCAACATCACCGGTGATGTCCACATAGTGCGCGCAGGCGTACGGCAACCAGAGCAGGTCGTCGGAGAAATGCGTGCGCACTCCTTCGCCGCCGGGCGCGTGCCACCAGTGCTGCACGTCGCCCTCGGGAAACTGGCGTGAGGCGTTCAGCACAATCTGCGCGCGCAGGCGCGCCGGGTCCGCCAGCCCCAGAGCCATCGCGTCCTGCAGCTGGTCGCGAAAGCCGGAAGCGCCGCCGGCCTGGTAAAAGCCGGCCTTGGACCAGAGCCGGCAGACGACGGTCTGGTAGATCAGCCAGTGATTGACCAGCGCGTCAAACAGCGGATCGGGTGTGCTGACCTGCACCTTGCCCAGCAGCCCGGACCACCAGCCTTGCACCTCTGCAAGCGCCTGGGCCGTATTGCGTTGGGCCCACTGCCGGGCCAGCTGCTCGGCGCCGGCGCCGTCTGGCGCGTGACCGAGGATGAAGCTGAAGGCCAGGTATTCCCCGGCATTCAGCTCGAACTCGCTCGAAATGGCGGCACAGGGGTCAAGCGCTGCGCCGCTGCGCCGTCCCAAGGTAGCCGGCAGCACCAGCTGGCCGAGCGTGTCGAAAAATTCGCTGCGGTCGCAGGTCCATTGCGTGCCGCCTGCGGCTCCTGTCAGCGCCAGGAAAGCCGTGCTGCCGCCATAACCGTCGCGGCTTTCGCGCTGCTGGGCAAACAGGGCGACGCGTTCGGCGCCGTTCCAGCTGTGAAGGGTGCGCCTGCGGCCCCTGGCTTCGCCCATCTGCCACTCGACCATGGCAACGGCACGAAGGCGTCGCCGCCTCACGCCTTCCGGCCGGACACGCACCTGGACCACCTTGACGGCATCTTTCAGGTCGGCAAAAAAAGTGGTCTCCAGCTGCAAGCCGGCATGGCTGCCTTCGAACACCGTGTAGCCCTGCCCGTGGCGCACGCGCCATTCACTGCCGGGGACGGCGAGCAGCGAAGGGGTCAGCGGAAACACCTCACTGCTGTCCAGGTCCTGCAGCAGCCAGTGTTCCGATGCGGGGTCGCGCACCGGGTCGTTGGACCAGGTGGTGACCTGGTGCAGGCGGCTGTTGGTGGCCCAGGTGTAGCCGCTACCGGCTTCCGACACCTGGAAGCCGAACCCGGGGTTGCCGATCACATTGATCCACGGCTTGGGTAAGCGCTGGCCACCCTTGAGTGCGAAGCGGAATTCACCGCTTTCTGCATCAAAGACACCGGGCCCGGGGCGTTCCGGGAAAGTGGAGGAGGCGTAGCCGGTCAGCGCGATGCGGGTGAGGTCGGTGGATTTTTGCGGCGACCAGTCTTCGCGCATGGCCGCGACCTGCGCCTCCAGCGGCCGTCCATCGGCGCTGAAGACCACGCGTGCCAGGCCGGTGAGCGCCGTCTTTTCGCTGGGGGCCATTTCCTGCTCGCGTAAAAGGAAAAAGCCTGGCGACGAACTGGCGGTTTCGTCGCGCCTGAAGCTGTGCTGCACGGCCTGCATCAGCCGGTCGCGTAGCGCGAGGATGTCGCGTTGCAGCGGCATCAGGTAGGAGTTGGCTTCGCTGTTGAGCACCACCAGGTCGACTCCAAACCCGCCAAAAGCCCACCACGGCTGGGCGCGCAGCAGTGCGTGCACCAGCGGTACGCCGCTGGGAGAGTGAATGCGCAGCAGGACGATGGGCTTGTCACCGGAGATGCCGAAGCGCCAGAGCTGGCGCTGGTCCAGCGGCGTGCGTTCGGCAGGCCGCGCCACGCTGTACGCCAGCGCCGTGCTCAGGTCCTGCAAGGCCAGGTTTTCACCGGGCGTCAGCGCCAGGTCGCGCAGCCGCACCTGGGCCAGTGTGGCGGCCATGCGCGTGGCACGTTCCACATGCATGGGCTGCAGGTATTTGTCGATGCGGGCGGTGAGCTCGTCCGGATTTTCCGCCGCTGTGGTGGCAAAGCTGAGCCGCGCCATGGCACCTGGCGCCAGCCGCAGTTTGACGCGCAGGCTGGCCACCGGGTCGAGGCCGTTGACCGGGTGACCGGCGCCATCCATCGACTGCCTGCCGAGGGCAGGATGCTGCGCCGGCTGGTGTCGCCCGGCAAACACCCGGCGATCAGCGATGCCGTCGACCGACAGCAGATCTGCGCCAGCCTCGGCCAGGAAATGCGAAACCGCCATTTGCGCGTCGCCATGCAGGCGCGGCAGGCGCGTGAGCATCAGGGCGCGCCACTGCGGCTCCCAGCGGGTTTGTATGAAGAGGTTGGAGAACGCCGGGTGCGCTTCGTCGGCGCGCGGGTCGGCCAGCACCGCCTCAAAGCAGGAAACCAGCTCCAGCACCTGTTCGCTGCGCCCTGTGTTGTGCAGCACCACGGTGCGCAGTTCGGTATCGTCCTCAGGGCTGACCAGCACGGTGATGGTTGAGGTCAGGTTGTCGCCCTGCGCATCGAACTGCACGCGGTCGGCCATGAAACGCGTCTGGTAGCGCCAGCTGGGCCCTGCAGCCGGCCGTGAGGTGAGCGAGTTCACCGATGGCACACCGTCTGCATCGGTGCGGGCAAGGTAGAAAAAACTGCCATAACCGTCGCGCAGCATGTCGTCGCGCCAGCGCGTCACATTGCGGCCACGCCAGCGGCTCAGGCCCGCGCCATTGGCGCGCAGCAAGACGTTGTAATTTCCGTTGGACAGCAACTGGGTAGGTTTCCAGCCGGCGCCCAGCGGGTTCACTTCGCGCGACTGGAATACCGGCACCGGAACATAGCCGCCGGGCTCGGGGGGCAGCCGCGGGTCGGCGCTTTCGACGATCTGCCGCGGCGTGCTTTCGTGCAGCAAAGCCTCGTGCGCAAGGACCAGTGGGTCGGCGCAGAACCAGCGCCGCGGCGCGTGGCTGCACAGCACGTTGCACAGGGCGGCCAGGGCCATGCCCTGGTGATGGGCCATGTAGGCCTCCACGATGCTGAAGGCCTTTGCGTCGGCTGCCTCCGGCTGGCGCGAAATGGTGAAGTCCAGCGCCTCGTAAAACCCCAGCTCTCCGCGGGCACCCATCTGTTCGAGCCGTTGCAGGTTGCGCGTGGCGGCGGACGGGTCGAACAAGGTTGCCAGCAAGGTGGCATAGGGCGCAACCACGCGGTCGGTAGGGGGGGTGCGCCGCAAGGCCAGGCGCGGCACGCCGAAAGGGGAGTACTGGAACGCCAGCGAGTGGTCCTGTGCGAAATAGGCCGACTCCGAGATGCCCCAGGGCAGCCCCTGAGCGTCGCCGAAGGCCTGCTGCTCGGCCACAGCCGCCTGTGCAGCGGTGTGCATGAGGCCGTGCCGCGGTTCGTGCATGAGAAGGGAAGGCATGAGGTACTCGAACATCGAGCCCGACCAGGACTTCAACCCCGCCGCCACACCCACCGACAGGAAGGGGCGGCCCAGCGCAGCCCAGTGCCGGAGCGGAACGTCGCCCTTGGCAATGGCCAGGAAACTGGTGAGCCGCGATTCGGATGCCAGCAGGTCGTAGTAGCTCGCGTCCAGGGCCTGCTCGTGCACGCGCAGGCCAATATGAAACAGATGCCGCTTGCCGTCGTACAAACCGCGAAAGTTCATTGACGCATACAGGGCCTGGCAGCGCGTGGCCAGGCCCAGCAGAGAGGCTTGTGGCGGCTGCCCGTCAACGCCGGCTTGCACCAGGGCGCGGCACGATTGCGCCACCGCCAGCAACAGGCCGGCAAGGTTGCCGCTGTCCACCGCCGACACATAGGCCGGCTGCAGGACTTCCAGGGTACGCGTGTCGTACCAGTTGAGCAGATGGCCCTCGTGTTTGGGCAGGCGTTCAATGCTGTCCAGCGAGGCTTCCAGGCGGCCGATGAGCTCGTTCGTGCTGATCCAGCCGAATTCGCGTGCGCAGCAGACGGCCAGCAGGTACAGGCCGATATTGGTGGGTGACGTGCGGTGCGCCAGTGTGGGTTCCGGCACCATCTGCAGGTTGTCGGGCGGCAGGTGGTTGTCTTGGGCCCCCACGGACCGTTCGAAAAAGCGCCAGGTGTCGCGCGCCAGCAAGTGCAGGTATTGCCGGTCTTTGTCCTGCAGCTGCTGCGCTTCGGCAGGGCGCGGTTTGCTGGCCCACCAGGCGGCCACGGGCGCAGCGGTCCACAGCAGGAAAAGCGCAGCGCCCGCCGCGGGGTAAGTGCCCCACAGCGCCGCAATGGCCAACGCCGCGCAGCAGAGCGACACCAGGCCATGTTGGCGCAGGAAACTCGTGAGGCTGTGCCCTGCAGCCGCCTGGGCTTGTGCGGCGGTGATCCATTCCAGCAGCAGGCGGCGGCTGACGGCCATGCGCCAGAGCGAGCGGAGAGCAGCATCCAGCAGCAGCACCCCTTGCGCGGGGAGCTGGCTGAATTGCCAGAGTGCTCCACCCAGGGCGCGTAGCAGTGCGCTGCGGCCTGCATGAAAGAAATGGCGCCAGGCAATGCCCCGCCGTGTGGGCACCAGGCCGGCCAGTGCGCCCAGCACAGGCCCGGATAACAAGGCCGCGAACGTCACTGCCAAGGCGATTGACAGAGGCATGGCACCGGTAAAGATGACGCAGATGAGGAGAGCCAGCGTGGCAGGCATGACCAGCGAACGGCGCAGGTTGTCGGCCATTTTCCAGAGGCCCAGCCCGTCGATGCCATAGTGGGCGGCGTGCAGCATCAAAGGCAGGAGCTGCCAGTCGCCACGGGTCCAGCGATGAATGCGCGAGGCCGCCACGCCGGCGTGGTGCGGATGGTCTTCGATCAAAGCTATGTCGCTGACGAAGCCGCAACGTGCGATGCTGCCTTCCAGCAGGTCGTGGCTGAGCACGGACTCGCCGGGCAGGCGTGCATCCAGCACGGCATGCACCGCGTTCACATGCAGCAGGCCCTTGCCGCTGAAGCTGCCGCTGCCGAACAGGTCCTGGTACACGTCAGAAACGCCGTTGTTGTAGGGATCGATCCCGCACTGCCCGGCGAACAGACGCAAGAAAGGCGTGCGCTCTGCCGGCCGCGGCAGCGGCGTGACCACGCGTGGCTGCAGGATGCCGTAGCCCGCCACCACGCGGCGCGAGGCGGCATCAATCTGGGGCGCGTTCAAGGGGTGGGCCGCCACCGCCACCAGGTCGCGCAGCGCGCCGGGCGGCAGGCCGGTGTCGCTGTCCAGCGTGACCACATAGCGGATGCCGCTGGCCAGCGCCGAGCCGGGCGCCAACGGCAGGAAGCCGTCCATGCGGCCGGTGACCAGCGCACGCAACAGTTGCTCCAGCTTTCCGCGCTTGCGCTCCCAACCCAGCCACTTTTGCTGGGTTTTGCACCATTGGCGGGGACGGTGGATCAGCAGGAAACGCGGGGGTGCACCGGCTGGCGCCGGATGGCGTGCGTTGAGTTCGGCCACCCGGGCCAGCGCATCGTCCAGCAGCGCCTTGTCGCCGGGCAGGCGTTCCGTGGGGGCGTCCACCCAGTCGGTCAGCAGCGCAAACTGCGCTTCATTTTCCCGGTTGGCCAGCCAGTGCAGCTCGAGCCGCCTGGCCAGTTCGTCGACGAAGGGGCGGGAACTCAGCATGGTGGGCAGGACCACCAGCACGCGGTGCTCGGCCGGAATGCCACCGCTGAAGTCCAGCCGCGGCAGGAAGCTGAGCTTGAGAGACTCGGCGATCAGCCGGTGTACAAACGCCGCAGCGGCCTCGGAGGCCGGCCAGGCCAGCAGGAACAGGGCAAGCACCGCCTGCCACTTGTGAAGGTCCACGCGTTGTGCTGCCGCCAGCACGATCAGCGTGGTGACGATGGCAATCGTGCCGATGTAAAGGGGCAGGCGCCAGTTGCGCGGCCTTGCGTTGCGCTCTCTGCCGGCCTGCGGCATGCCCACGGCCTTCTCCAGCGCGGAGCGGCCCGCGCCGAGCAGGTAAAAGCCGGCGGTACGTTCCACGGCTGCATCGGGGAGATTGCCGGGCACGGCCTGGGCGGCGCTGACCACGGCTTCCGCAACCTGGCGTTCGGTGTCCCGGCTCAGACGCGCCAGGCGTTCCATCGACTGGGTGATTTGCTGGCGGGTCAGCTCGCTTTCGCGGGAAAAGCTGGGCAGCCGCCTGAGTTCGCGCAGCGACAGGCTCACCGGCTCGATCAGTTCCACCCAGTCCACCTGCCCGATCAGGCGCAAGGTGGTGATGATGTTGCCCACCGTGAGGTTGGCGGCCACCTGCGCGGTCTGGCTTTCCACCATCAGTGCGGGGCCGTCCGGACAATGCCGTTCGGTCCACAGCACCAGCGGCGGCAGGATGTCGAGCCGCTCGGTGGGCATGCGCTGCCACAGCTGGGTCAGGTAGTTGCGTTGCAGGCCGCGCCGGGCCATCAGCGAATAGATGGTATCGAGGTCAGCGTCGCCGAGCCGGTCCACGCAGTCCCAGACAGCATGGGCTACTTCCCGGGCCACCTTGCTCTGGGCAATGCTGTCCGCCATGCGGCGCAGGTTCTCCAGCAAAACGACGCGCAGCGTGGTGGGCAGCGCCCAGAGCTCGCTCAGACGCAGCTCGTCAACTTCCTGGTAGGCGTTGAGGAAAGCGGTGAATAGCTGGGGGTTGAGCAGGCTGTCGGTGTGGGCCACATACGCCCAGGCAATGCCGTAGACGCGCGGCAGGCCTGCCAGCGGCGCGGCCGCAAGCTTGGGCAGGCTGGCATAGTAGCGGCGCGGTACGCCTTCACGGATCTGTTGCAGCTGCGCTTCGACCAGGTGGAAGTTGTCCAGCAGCCATTCGGCGGCGGGCGTGACGTATTGCCCGCTGCGCGAAGTCAGGGCCACATAGTCGTAGGCGTTGCGCAGGGCCGCGAGGTTTTCCTGCACACGCGGGAAAAAAGAAGCACCGCGCCGGGAGTGCTCGTCGGCCTGCACGGTTTGCGCCTGGGCCAGGCTGCGGCCGTGTTCCTCGAAGCGGTGGATACCAAACAGCTCGGCGCGAATGGGCGCCTCGGCTTCGACCCGCTGGGTCAGCAGGATGTGGCGGGCGTGGGGAGTTAGTGCTTCAAGCCGGTCCAGGACGGCGGCGTCCACCCTCAGACGAGGGCCAGCAGGCCCAGGCTGCAGCAGATCACGATGGCGCCGGTGGTCACGATGCGCCGCGCCGTCATGGCATGCAGCGATTCAAGCGCGGTGTGCAGGGCAAAAAAGCGGCCGCGTGAGCGCTCGCAGTCCGTCATGTGGGAAGCCAGGGCCACGAGGTCACTGTTGACAAGCTCCTGACTGACGGAAACAGGATGGGCAGCCTCGGCGTGTGACGTGGACATGATTTGGACTCCAAGGGGTGGGGCGCCAGTACCGCCTTTCGCGGCCCTTCTGGCATGGTTAACCCATCCTAGGATTCAGCCAGGCGAACTGCCATCAGATTCCACTGGAAGCTTTGTAGGAGAAGGCCCATAGTGCGGCTTTCCCCAGGGAATTCGGCCGCCAGCCGCTGCGCTGGCCGGTGTTTAGCCGGTATTGCGCAGGCCGGCCGCGATGCCGTTGATCGAGATGTGAATGCCGCGCTGGACCCGCTCGTCTGCCTTGCCTTCGCGATAGCGGCGCACCAGCTCGACCTGCAGGTGGTGCAGCGGGTCGATGTAAGGGAAACGGTGCCGGATGGAGCGCTGAAGTGCCGGGTTGTTGGCCAGGCGCTGCCTGTCGCCGGTGATCAGCGTCAGTGCTTCCGCCGTGCGGTGCCACTCGACCTCGATGGCACTGAAAATCTTCTTGCGCAGCCTGGCGTCGCCGACCAGTTCGGCGTAACGCGAGGCCAGTGCCAGATCGCTTTTGGCGAGCACCATGTCCATGTTGCTGAGCAGGGTGCGGAAAAACGGCCACTGCTTGTACATCTTCTGCAGCAGAGCCAGGGCTTCCTTGCGGCCGGCCGGTGTGCCGCCGTGGTTGAGGAATTGTTCGATGGCGGCGCCAAAGCCGTACCAGCCCGGCAGGGTCAGGCGGCACTGGCCCCAGCTGAAGCCCCAGGGAATCGCGCGCAGGTCTTCGATTTTCTGCGAGGCCTTGCGCGAAGCAGGGCGTGAGCCGATGTTGAGTTCGGCGATCTCGCGGATCGGCGTGGCGCTGAAAAAATACTCGGTGAAGCCCGGGGTGTCGTAGACCAGGGCGCGGTAGGCCGCCATGCTGGCCTGCGACAGCTGGTCGGCGGCCTGCAGAAAGGCCTTGGTTGCCGGCTTGGTCGGCTGCAGCAGGGTGGCTTCCAGCGTGGCGGCAACCAGGGTTTCCAGGTTGCGCCGGCCGATCTCGGGGTTGGCGTATTTGGAGCCGATGACCTCGCCCTGTTCGGTCAGCCGGATCTGCCCGCGTACCGTTCCCGGTGGCTGCGCCAGGATGGCCTGGTAGCTCGGGCCGCCGCCGCGTCCCACCGTGCCGCCGCGGCCGTGGAACATGCGCAGCTGGATGTTGTGCGAGTTGGCGAGCTGGTCGAACAGCTCGACCAGCGCGATCTCGGCGCGGTACAGCTCCCAATTGCTGGTGAAGATGCCGCCGTCCTTGTTGCTGTCGGAATAGCCGAGCATGATGTCCTGTTCGGCGCCGCTGCGCTGCACTTGCCGGGCGATGCCGGGCAGGGCGTAAAACTCGCGCATGATGGGCGCGGCGTTGCGCAGGTCTTCGATGGTTTCGAACAGCGGCACGACGATCAGGTCGTGGACGGCGCCATTATCCAGCGTGCCGTGCATGAGGCCCACTTCCTTTTGCAGCAGCAGCACCTCCAGCAAATCGCTGACGGTCTCGGTGTGGCTGATGATGTAGTGGCGTATGGCCTCCTTGCCGAAGCGTGCACGTGCGGTGCGCGCGGCTTCGAAAATTGCCAGCTCGCCGGTGGCGTGCGCTGAATAGTTCGTTCCGATCACACGCAGCGGCCGGGCGTCGTTGAGCAGCCTGAGCAGCAGCTCGCGCTTGGCTATCTCGTCCAGGGCAGCGTACTTCGCTTCAACCCGCGCGACTGCCAGCAGTTCGGCGATGACTTCCTCGTGTTTGTCCGAGCTCTGGCGCAGGTCCACCGTGGCCAGGTGAAAGCCGAACACTTCCACCGCGCGGATCAGCGGGTGCAGGCGCTGGGCGACCAGTGCGCTGCCGTGGTTGTCCTGCAGTGAGGTTTCGATGGTGCGCAGATCGGCCAGGAAATCTTCCGAGGCCAGATAGGCGTTTTGCGGCGCGACCGCGTGGCGTGCGGCGTCGCCGCCGGTCAGGTCCTTGAGCGTGGCGGCCAGCCGCGCATACACGCCGGTCAGTGCGCGGCGGTAGGGCTCGTCGAGCCGGTGTTCGTTGGTGTCGGGCGAACTCTCGGCCAGTGCCCGCATCTCCGGCGTGAAATCCACCAGCATGGCCGACAGCGAAAGCTCGCCGCCCAGGTAGTGCACCTCGGTCAGGTAGTGGCGCAGCGCGACTTCGGCCTGGCGGCGCAGCGCGTAGTTCAGCGTGTCGGCGCTGACATTGGGGTTGCCGTCGCGGTCGCCGCCTATCCATTGGCCCATGCGCAGAAAGCTGTGCACCGGATGGTTGCCCAGTGCATTCTCCAGCTCGGCGTAGAGCTTGGGAATTTCGCGCAGGAACGTGGACTCGTAATAACTGAGCGCGTTTTCAATCTCGTCGGCCACTGTAAGCTTGGTAAAACGCAGCAGCCGCGTCTGCCAGAGCTGCATCACGCGTGCGCGCAGCTGGGCTTCGTTGGCTGCAAGTTCGCGCGGGGTCAACGCGTCCTTGGCGGCGTTCACTGCGGAGGCGCGCGCCCTGATTTCGTCGCGTGCGGTCAGCAACTGGGCAATGTCGCGTTCGGCATCCAGAATGCTTTTGCGTTGAACCTCGGTCGGGTGCGCTGTGAGCACCGGCGAGACAAAACTGTGTGCCAGCATGTTTGCTATCGTTTTGGGCGCTATGCCCGCCCAGCGCAGGCGGGCCAGTGCCACTTCGATGCTGCCTTCCTGGGTGTCGCCGGCGCGCTCGTGGATGGCGCGGCGCCGGATGTGGTGCCGGTCTTCGGCCAGGTTGGCCAGGTGGCTGAAGTAGGTGAAGGCGCGGATCACGCTGACGGTCTGGTCGCCCGACAGGCCCTTGAGCAGTTTTTTCAGCGCCTTGTCGGCGTCATGGTCGGCGTCGCGGCGGAAGGCCACCGAGAATTTGCGCACCTGCTCGATCAGCTCATAGGCGGCCACCCCTTCCTGCTCGCGAATCACGTCGCCGAGGATGCGGCCCAGCAGGCGGATGTCTTCGACCAGCGGACGCTCGTTGTCGCGGGCCCGGGCGCGCGGACGGCCTGCGTCCTCCAGGGGTTCCACGTGGGATTCTTTGGAATTTTTTGCGCGCGCCGTCGTCACCATGGCTTACCTTTGTTGGCTCTTGTTTTGCAGTGCAGCATGCTAGCATCCAGAACCTCCCCCAGATACAGACAGGTTACGAGTGAGCGCAGATTCTTCTCCTTCTCCCCGTTCTTCCCGCATCGTCATTGCCACGCGCGAGAGCCGGCTGGCGATGTGGCAGGCCGAACATGTCAAGGCGCTGCTCGAGAGCCGCCTCGGCTGGCAGGTGGAGCTGCTGGGCATGACCACGCTGGGGGACCAGATCCTGGATCGCTCGCTGAGCAAGGTCGGTGGCAAGGGCCTGTTCGTCAAGGAACTGGAAGTCGCTCTCAGTGAGGGGCGCGCCGACCTCGCCGTGCATTCGCTCAAGGACGTGCCCATGGACTTGCCGGCCGGTTATGCCCTGGCCTGCGTGCTGGAGCGCGAGGACCCGCGCGATGCACTGGTCTCCAATCATTTTTCATCGCTGGAGGCACTGCTGCCCGGCGCCGTGATCGGCACCTCCAGCCTGCGCAGGCTGGTGCTGTTGAAAGCGCTGCGCCCCGACCTGAAGATCGAGCCTCTGCGCGGCAACCTCGACACGCGCCTGCGCAAGCTTGACGAAGGCCAATACCAGGCGATTGTGCTGGCCGCCGCAGGCCTCAAGCGCCTCGGCCTGGCTTCACGCATACGCTGCGCCTTCGAGCCTGACACGATGTTGCCTGCCGCGGGACAGGGCGCGCTGGGTATCGAAGTGCGCGCCGATCGCCGCGACCTGCTGGACGCGCTGGCCAAGCTGGCGCACCAGCCGACCTGGCTGGCAGTGACGGCCGAACGCACGGTGTCGCGCGCCATGGGCGGCAGTTGCTCGATGCCGCTCGCTGCTTTTGTCCGTGAGCCGCAAGGCGCGGAGATGCGCCTGGAAGCGGCCTGGGGGGACCCCGGCCCGGACGGGCAAGGGGTGGCGAGTCAGCCGCTGGTGCGCGCCGAACACAGCGCGCCGGTGCGCAACTTTGCCGACGCCGAAGCCCTGGGCGAACGCGTGGCTGCATCGCTGCGTGCCGGCGGTGCGGTCTGGGCCGGCAACGCCTCCGCGCCCTGAGCGCCGCGAGCTTGACTCCCGTGTCCGTCATCGTCACCCGGCCCGCCCGTGATGCGGATCGCTGGGTGCAGGCCCTGCAGGCGCGCGGGTTGCGGGCCGAGGCTTTGCCGCTGATCGAGATCGCAGCCCTGCCGCCCTCGCAGGCCCTGCAGCAGGCGTGGCGCGATATCACCGCCTATACCGCGTTGATGTTTGTCAGTGGCAATGCAGTGGACGGTTTTCTTGCATCAAATCAGGCGTCAGCCCTTATCCGCCATGCTCGGTCAGCTACTGATTCAATAGCAAATGACGCGCCGCGCTTTATGGCGCCCGGGCCGGGCACCGTGGCTGCGCTGCGCGATGCCGGGGTGCCGGACGCGCTGATCGATGCCCCGGCGGCGGACGCCGGGCAGTTTGACTCTGAAGCCTTGTGGGCCGTGGCCGGCCGGCGCGAATGGCAAGGCCGGCGCGTGCTCATCGTGCGCGGGCAAAACGCAGGCGCGGATGCAGCCGCCGGCGCCGGCCGCGACTGGCTGGCGCAGCAGCTCGCAGCCGCCGGTGCAACAGTCGATGCCGTGGCGGTGTACGAGCGGCGCGCACCGGTGTTCACGCCCCGGCAGCTCCAGCGTATCGGGGAAGCAGCGGGCGATGGTTCCATCTGGCTGCTGAGCAGCTCCGAAGCCCTGGCCAACCTGCCCGCCGGCCAGTGGTTGCAGGCGCGCGCTGTCGCCACGCACCCGCGCATTGCCGAGGCGGCACGTGCTGCCGGCTGGGGTGTTGTTGTGCAGTCACGCCCGGCGCTCGGGGACATCGTGGCCTCGATAGAATCGATACAACCATGAGCGACAGCGAACCCCAGATCACCCCTTTGACCGCGCCGGTGGACGATTCCCCGGCCGGTCCTGTCGCGTCTGGCCTGCCGCGCCGCTGGATGCTGCTCATCGCGCTGGTGGCCGCGGCCGGCCTGCTGCTGGCCATTCTGCAGTGGCAAAAGCTGAACAATATCCAGGAAGAGCTGGCGCGCCGCAGTACGGACGCTACGGCGCAGTCCATCGAGGCGCGTACCCTGGCACGCCAGGCACAGGAAGCTGCGCGCGAACTGACGGCGCGCCTGGCGATTCTCGAAACCCGGCTCAGCGAAGTGAGCCTGCAGCGCACGCAGCTTGAAGAGCTGATGCAGAGCCTGTCGCGCTCGCGCGATGAAAACCTGGTGGTCGATGTCGAGTCTGCGCTGCGCCTGGCACAGCAGCAGGCCCAGTTGACGGGCAGCGCCGAGCCGCTGCTGGCAGCGCTCAAGTCTGCCGACCAGCGGCTGGCGCGCGCTGCGCAGCCGCGCCTCAATCCGCTGCAGCGCGCCATTGCCCGCGACGTCGAACGCATCAAGGCCACCACGGTGACCGATGTTCCGGGTTTGCTGCTCAAGCTTGATGAGCTGACCCGTGCCGTGGACGACCTGCCGCTGGCCAATGCCATGCCGACCGGCAGCGCTGCCCGGCCAGCCGTCCCGGCGGCGGCACCTGTCCCGGCCCGTGCGGCTTCTGCCGCCGCCGCGTCTGCCACCTGGCTGGACGGTCTGGCGCTCAAGGCCTGGTGGCAGCGCACGCTGCAGGGTGCGCTGGATGAAGCCCGCGGCCTGCTGCGCGTGAGCCGCATCGACCAGCCCGACGCTGCGCTGCTGGCGCCCGAGCAGGCCTTTTTCCTGCGCGAAAACCTCAAGCTCAAACTGCTCAATGCCCGGCTGGGGCTGCTATCGCGGCAGACGGCCAGTGCCCGTTCCGACCTGGCCAGCGCCGGCGCCATGCTGGCCAAGTATTTCGACCCGGCAGCGCGCAGGACGCAGGCGGCCACCCTGATGCTGCAGCAGGTGCAAGGCCAGATGAAGTCCAGCGAACTGCCGCGCCTGGACGAGACCCTGGCTGCGCTGACCACGGCGGCTGCAGGCCGCTAGGACCGCCATGCGCAGCGCTCTCTGGCTCCTGGCCCTTTTTGGCATTGCTGTGGCGGTGGCGCTGGTGGCCGGCAACAACCAGGCGGTGGTCACGCTGTTCTGGCCGCCGCACCGCGTCGATATTTCGTTCAACCTGCTGGTGCTGCTGCTGGCCGGCCTGTTCACCTTGCTGTATGTGGCGCTGCGCGCTGCGTCGGCGGTGTTTTCGCTGCCGGCCGAAGCCCGGCGCTGGCGCGCCCAGCAAAAGGAAAGGGCGATGTACGCCGCTTTCATGGATGCGCTGTCGCACCTGATGGCCGGCCGTTTCATTCGAGCGACCAAGCTGGCGCAAAACGCCATCATCCAGGAAAAAAGCCTGAGCCAGCTGGCCCGCACTTCCAGCGATGTCGGCGGCTACAGTGCAGCCCGGGCCACCCAGCTGCGCCTGCTGGCCCACCTGCTGACGGCTGAAAGCGCCCAGGCGCTGCAGAACCGCAGCTTGCGCGAAGAGCATTTGCGGCAGGCGCTGGAAACCAGCACACACCGCATTGCCCAGGAAACCCGCGAAGGTGTGCAGCTGCGCGCCGCCCGCTGGGCGCTGGATGACCGCGACCCGGCTGCCGCGCTGGAACTGCTGAACCAGTTGCCGCAGGGCGCAGCCCGGCGCACCCTGGCGCTGCGCACCAAGCTGCGCGCCGCGCGCCAGGCGCGCCAGACTTCGCAGGCGCTGGAGACTGCACGCCTGCTGGCCAAACACCGTGCGTTTTCGCCGCCGGCGGCACAAAGCATCGTGCGCGGACTGGCGCTGGAGCTGCTTGGCGGCGCGCATGACCCGACGCAACTTCAAGCCGCCTGGCAGTCGCTGGATGCCGGCGAACGCGCCATGCCCGAACTGGTGATCCACGCCGCCTCGCGCCTCGTGGCCCTGCATGGCGATGCCGATCTGGCCCGCAGCTGGCTGCTGCAGGTCTGGGAGCCGGTGATGCAGCCGCGCTCCGAAGTCAGCGACTCGCAGCGCATCAAATTGATCCATGTACTGGAACAGGGCCTGGACTCGATCGATGCCGCATGGCTGGCGCGCATCGAGGCGGCCCAACTGCAGCGCCCGCGTGATGCGAACCTGCAGTACCTGGCCGGCATGACCTGCCTGAAGCGCCAGCTTTGGGGCAAAGCGCAGCAACTCCTGTCCCAGGCGTCATTGGCCCTGCAGGATGCTACGCTGCACCGCAATGCCTGGCGGGCGCTGGCTTTGCTGGCGGAGCAGCGGGGGGATGTCGCTGGGGCGGCGCAAGCTTATCGGCGGGCGGCTGAGGTTTAATTTGTTGGCCCGTTCGGGCTGAGCTTGTCGAAGCCGTCTCTGATCCGGCTTCGGTGGCGTGCCAGCAAGCCGGGACTCGTCCCGGCGGGCGAGGCACTTTGTCTTTGCTTCGCCAAAGAAAAGTGAGTAGCTGCCGGGCTACCCCCGGCTTGCTGGAAGCACAACCAACGATCACGCTGGCAAAGAGGTCCCGCCAGATTGAAAGGTCCATGCACTACACCCACAAAACCCCAGACGAAAAAAAAGGCAGCCCGAAAGCTGCCTTTGATCCGAAGTGCCAGACGGGCACAAACGGCGGGGGATTACTCCGTGCGTTCAGCCGCAGCCGGCGCAGCAGGCTGTTCAAACGGCAAAGTCATATCACGCAGGTCGCGTTTGGTCTCGACCAGCACCAGCGGGCCGCTGTCCAGTTGCGGAGCCGGCGCGCGCGCGCGCGGCACATGAATCGGCTTCGGTTCGGCGGCCATGGTTGCCTGCACTTCAGCAATCTTGCTGGCGTCGGAATTGACCCACTGCAGGCCGGAAGAGCTGGCCACCTGGGCCAGGTCCTGCAGCGGCAATTCGTAGGACTGGACTTTCGGCAGCGCGCGCGCTGCAGGTGCAGCGGCAGGCGCAGGCACGACGACAGCAGGTGCAGCGGTGACAGGTGCCGGTGCGGGAGCAGCCATCACGGGTGCAGGCACCGCACTTGCTACCAATTCAGGAGCAATCTGAGTATGTCCTTCAAGGGCTACGACCTGATTTGATTCAAAGCTTTCAGCGGCGGCTGCCGGGGCAGCACCTTCAGCCTGGCCGTCGGCCGGCTGGTCGCCGCGCTGCTCGCCACGTTCACGGCGGTCGCGGCCATAGCGGTCGCGGCTGCGGCGTTCACGCGGCTGGCGGTCCTGGCCTTCTTCCTGTCCGTCAGGCCGTGCCTGGACGTCGGTGGAGGAGGCCGGCACGACCGGGTTGCCGGCTTCGTCGGGACCGGCCACGACGGCGGGATGCGCTGCATCAAAGCTGTCGGCCTGTGCGCCGGCGGCCGGCGCGGTGCCGTGGTCACGGCGCTCGTTGCGGCGGCCATTGCCGCGTTCTCCACGTTCACCGCGCTGCTCGCCACGCTCGCCGCGTTCACGGCGGCCCTGGCCTTCGGCGCGCGGCTGCCGGTCGCCGTCCTGCTGCGCCGGGCGTTCCTGGCGCTGTGGCGCTTCGCCTTCGTTCATGGCTGCGGCCATGGCGGCCTGGTTGGCCAGCGCGAGATCCTGCTCGATAGGGTCACGGGCCGGACGGTCGCCGCGATCGCTGCGTTCACCACCACGATCGCCCCGGTCGCCGCGGCCACGACGGCTGCGTTCACCGCGCTCGCTGCGGCCTTCGCCGTCGGTCTGACCTTCAGGGCGCGGTGCGCGCTCGGGACGGGCTTCGTTGTTGCGGCCTTCGCCGCGTGCTTCACCCGCGGGACGCTCCTGGCGAGCCCCTTCGGCGCGGCCATCGGCATTGCGTTCACGGCGCTCGCCGCCGCGGCCTTCACCACGCTGCTCGCCGCGTTCACCGCGCTGGTCCGGTCGGCCTTCGCTACGGCCCTCACCGGCGCGGCCTTCGCTGCGGCCGCCACGGCCACCGCGGCGGCCATCACGGCCTCCGCGTTCACCGCGCTCGCTGCGTTCACCCCGTTCGCCGCGCTGCTCGTCACGCCGGCCATCGCCACGTTCGTCTTTCCTGTCTTCTCTGGCTGGCACTGCGACGGCAGGTGCCGTTTCTGCGCCTACAAAAAATTCCTTGAGTTTTGCAAAAAAGCTTTTTTCAGCAGGGGCTGCGGCGACAGGGCGGGCGGGCCGGGCTGTTGCGGTGGGTGCTGCCACCGGTGCCGGTTTAGGCACGGCAATGGGGGCGGGTGCGTCGGGCAGCACACCCTTGATCACCGGTTCCTGCTTGTTGTGCTTTTCCTGGCTGCGGCGCGTGACCGTGGTCGGGTCTTCCATCTCGTCGGCCATCTTGTAGCTGGCCTGGATGTTGTCGAGACGCGGATCGTCGTGTTTCAGGCGTTCGAGCTTGTAGTTCGGTGTTTCCAGCGTCTTGTTGGGCACCAGCAGCACGTTGATGCGCTGCTTCATTTCGATCTTGGCGATTTCCGAACGCTTTTCGTTCAGCAGGAAAGACGCCACATCAACCGGTACCTGGCACAACACGGAAGCCGTGCTGTCTTTCAGCGACTCTTCCTGGATGATGCGCAGGATCTGCAGCGCCGAGCTTTCGGTGTCGCGGATATGGCCGGACCCACCACAACGCGGGCAGGGAATCGATGCGCCTTCCGACAGGGCGGGGCGCAGGCGCTGGCGGCTCATTTCCATGAGGCCGAACTTGCTGATGGTGCCGAACTGCACACGGGCCCGGTCTTGGCGCAGCGCGTCGCGCAAGCGGTTTTCAACATCGCGGCGGTTGCGCGACTCTTCCATGTCGATGAAGTCGATGACGATCAGGCCGCCCAGGTCACGCAAACGCATCTGGCGTGCGACTTCGTCAGCGGCTTCCAGGTTGGTGCGGGTGGCTGTTTCTTCAATGTCGCCGCCCTTGATGGCGCGGGCCGAGTTGACGTCGACCGACACCAGCGCTTCGGTGTGGTCAATCACGATGGCGCCGCCGGACGGCAGTTGCACGGTGCGGGCGTAGGCCGACTCGATCTGGTGCTCGATCTGGAAGCGGCTGAACAGCGGCGCGTCGTCGCGGTAGCGCTTGACGCGGTGCTCATGCTCGGGCATCACGTGGGCCATGAACTGGCGCGCCTGCTCGTAGACGTCGTCGGTGTCGAACAGGATGTCGCCGATGTCGCTGTTGAAGTAGTCGCGGATGGCGCGGATCACGAGGCTCGATTCCTGGTAAATCAGGAAGGCGCCCTTGCCGCCCTTGCCGGCACCGTCAATCGCGGTCCACAGCTTGATCAGGTAGTTCAGATCCCATTGCAGCTCGGCTGCGCTGCGGCCGATGCCGGCGGTGCGCGCAATGATGCTGGCGCCGGCCGGGTATTCCAGCTGGTCCATGGCTTCCTTGAGCTCGGCCCGGTCGTCGCCCTCGATGCGGCGGCTGACGCCACCGCCGCGCGGGTTGTTCGGCATCAGCACGACATAACGGCCGGCGAGCGAGACAAAGGTGGTCAGGGCCGCGCCCTTGTTGCCGCGTTCTTCCTTCTCGACCTGGACCAGGATTTCCTGGCCTTCGCGGATCACGTCCTGGATGCGTGCCTGGCTGACCGACACGCCCTGGGCGAAGTACTGCTTGGAGATTTCCTTGAACGGCAAAAAGCCGTGGCGGTCTTCACCGTAGTCGACAAAACAGGCTTCGAGCGAGGGCTCGACGCGTGTCACGACGGCCTTGTAGATGTTGCCCTTGCGCTGTTCGCGCCCTTCAATTTCGATTTCGTAGTCGAGGAGTTTTTGTCCGTCGACGATGGCCAGGCGGCGTTCTTCCGACTGGGTGGCATTGACCAGCATGCGTTTCATGGGGTTTCCTTCGTTCTTCTGTCACTTCGTACATCACTGCCCAAAAAATGGGCAAACGACGCCGGAGCAGACGCTGTGCGAACGTGGGGAATTGCCGGAGAGCTTTTGACGCGCCATGGCGACTGAAAAAATCAGTCAGCTGAGCGGTCTGGGCGTAGGCGCGTGGATGGGGTGAGCCGGGGTCTGACAGGTGCTTGCTACCAAAATAGTAGCTGCTTGTGCCCGCAGGACAAGGGCTGACGGCTGATTTATGCCTGAATTCGGGGCCAGAAGGCGCCGCAGGCATAAAAAAATCAGTGCTGCCAGTGTTGTCAAGAGGCTACCCATATAAAGACCAGATTTCACCTGGATCCGTGTCCAGCCCGCGGGGCTGAACACATCGTATTCCGTAGTTGTGTTCGCATAACGTCGACTCGTCTGCACTGCATATTTCCGCCGCGGGGGTGCCTGGCACCGTGCGCTTGCGGACATTTGCCGCCAGTGGCATCGACCTTCCAGCAAGGCTGTTGGCAGTGGCTCGATGAGTGTGTGGACTAAACTCCCAGACAAATCAACCACTTACAGCTTGTCGCTAGTGAAACACATTATAGGCGCAGGTTCAGCCAAAACACGGCGTCCGGGTAAACCCCCGGCGGCGCCAGTGGCTGTCCGCGCAGCTTCTTCCACCCCGTCTCCAGCCCTGCCGGTGCTGCCCGAAAAAACGGCAGATCCGGCCGGCGAAGCCGCGCCGCAAGCCACACTGGTGACCGTGGACGCCGACTTTGCCGGCCAGCGCCTGGACAATTTTTTGATTCGCCAGCTCAAGGGCGTGCCGAAAACCCATGTCTACCGCATCATCCGCAGCGGGGAGGTGCGCATCAACAAGGGCAGGGTGCAGGCCGACACCCGGGTGGAGGCCGGTGACATAGTTCGCCTGCCGCCGGTGCGCACGTCGGAGCGGGCTGACGACAAGGCGCGGGCCATGGCGGTGGAAGTGGCCCGGCACGGCGCTGCTTCCACAGTCGGCGGTTACGCGCCTTCGCGTGAATTTCCCATCTTGTTTGAGGACGATCACGTGCTGGCGATCGACAAGCCGGCCGGCGTGGCGGTGCATGGCGGCAGTGGCGTCGCTTTCGGCGTGATCGAACAGTTGCGCATGGCGCGGCCGGAGGCGAAGTTCCTCGAGCTCGTGCACCGGCTGGACCGCGAGACCAGCGGCATTTTGCTGGTCGCCAAAAAACGGATGGCGCTGAAAAACCTGCAGGAGCAGTTTCGCGAGCGCGAGACCGACAAGATTTACCTCGCGCTGGTCAAAGGCACCTGGCCGGCGAATAAAAAAGTGCTGGACGCACCGCTGCAAAAATACCTGCTGCCGGACGGTGAACGCCGCGTCCGGGTCGTGGACAAGGAGCACCCGGACGCCATGCGCGCAGTGACACTGGTCAAGGTCAGCTCTGCGCTGGGCCTGGCAGGGCGCGGCTTCACCCTGCTCGAGGTCACCATCAAGACCGGGCGCACGCACCAGATCCGTGTACACCTGGCCAGCGCCGGCCACCCGATTGCCGGTGACGACAAATACGGTGATTTCGAACTGAACAAAGCCTTGCAAAAAGAAGCGGATGGCGTGTCCCTCAAGCGCATGTTTCTGCATGCCTGGCGGTTAAAGTTCACCCATCCGTCCAGCGGCAAACGCATCGACCTGCTGGCCGCGCTTCCCCCCGATCTTGAGAGCTGTACTGCCCATGCCACGCCCACTCAACTTTGACCTGATTGCCTTCGACTGGGACGGCACGCTCTTCGATTCCACCAAAATCATCGTGCGCTGCATCCAGGCGGCGGTGCGTGATGTGGGTGGTACCGTGCCCACGGACGAAGCGGCCGCTTATGTGATCGGGCTGGGCCTGATGCAGGCGCTGGCGCACGCCGCACCCGACGTGCCACCGGAAAAATATCCCGAGCTCGGCGCGCGTTACCGCCACCACTACATCGGCCACCAGAACGACATCATCCTGTTTGAAGGCGTGCTGCCGCTGCTGGCTACTCTCAAGGCACGCGGCCATCTCCTGACCGTGGCGACGGGGAAAAGCCGCCATGGGCTGGACGAAGCGCTGCAGGCCGTGGAACTCAAGAACCGTTTTGACGGCTCGCGCACGGCCGACGAGACCGCCGGCAAACCACATCCGCGCATGCTGCACGAGCTGATGGAGGAGTTTGGTGTGAGCCGGGAGCGCACATTGATGATCGGCGACACCACGCACGACCTGCAGATGGCGCTGAATGCCGGCTGTGCCAGTGTCGGGGTGAGTTACGGTGCGCACGACACCGCGGGTTTCGATGCATTGAAGCCCCGTTTTGTCGCGCATACCGTGCAGGACCTGGCTGATTGGCTGGCGGGCAACGCCTAGATAAATATGGCCCCCACGCTTGTCACTTCGTGTACTGCACTGCCCCCCGAGGGGGCGCTGCGCCTGCGGCCCGGCAAAGCCGGTTCCGCGGCCCTGGCTGGTGAAGATCGGGGGCCTACGCTTGTCACTTCGTGTCGCGCGCTGAGCATTCTTCGCTGGTCGCTGAGGATGGATGCGTTTTTCAATGGATGAATCGCTGATAGCTCTTTGTCCGGCCAGTGAACTGGCCGAAGGCGGCGATGCTGTGCCGTTCGACGTCAACTATGCCGGCCAGACCTGCCGCGCTTTTGCCGTCCGTTTCGAAGGCCGGCCGCATGCGTACCTGAACCGGTGCACCCATGTGGCGATGGAACTCGACTGGCAGCCGAACCGTGTGTTTGACGACAGTGGCCGGTGGCTGCTGTGCGCCAGCCACGGGGCGGCCTACCGGCCCGATACCGGCGAATGCAGCGGTGGCCCCTGCCAGGGCGGGCTGGTCGCCATTGATGTTTCTGAAGAGGACGGCCTTGTTTTCTGGCACACGTCCTACAAACTTAAAACCGTGGAGTTCTAAACTATCCCTTATGAATGATTCAAACCGTACCGAACCGTCCGACACTCCCGATTTCGATCCATATCGGGCTTCTGCCCTTGGAGGGCGGGCACAGTCCGCTCCTGAAAACATAGCAAATCGCAGTTCCGGGGTTGACCTGGCTCCCGGATGGGAGCGTGCAACACTGGAAAAACTGGCTTTTGCCGCCCTCAACGAGCAAAAAGCCACGCGCCGCTGGAAAACTTTTGTGCGCCTGTCCTGGCTGGCATTCTTCGTGTTCCTCGTGTGGTTCGCCCTGTCCCGTGGTGCGGCCACCACCAGCCCGAGCGTGCCGCACACCGCGGTGGTGGAGATCAAGGGCGAAATTGCCGACGGTGCCGATGCCAGCGCCGAGTTTGTCAACGCCGCCCTGCGCGCTGCCTTTGAGGATGAAGGCGCCAAGGCCGTGGTGCTGCTGATCAACTCGCCCGGTGGCAGCCCGGTGCAGGCCGGCATGATGAATGACGAAATCGTTCGCCTCAAGGCCAAGCACAAGAAGCCGGTGTATGCCGTGGTGGGAGAGACCTGCGCGTCGGCTGCCTATTACATCGCCGCTTCGGCCGACAAGATTTTTGTGGACAAGGCCAGCATCGTCGGCAGTATCGGCGTGCTGATGGACGGCTTTGGTTTTACCGGCTTGATGGAGAAGCTGGGCGTGGACCGCAGGCTGATGACGGCCGGTGAAAACAAGGGTTTCCTGGACCCGTTCAGCCCGCAGACCGAGCAGCAACGCGCCTACGCCCAGACCATGCTGAACCAGATTCACCAGCAGTTCATCACAGCGGTCAAGAACGGACGCGGCAAACGCCTGAAAGAAACGCCTGAAATGTTCAGTGGTTTGTTCTGGACCGGCCAGCAGGCGGTTGAACTGGGTCTGGCCGACCAGCTGGGCACGCTCGACTATGTCGCACGTGAGGTGGTCAAGACCGAAGAAATCATCGATTACACGCGCCGTGAAAACGTGGCCGAGCGTCTGGCCAAGAAATTTGGCGCCGCCATCGGCGCGGGTGCGATCCGGGCGCTGAAAACGATTCCTGCGATTCACTAGGCTGGTTCTTTTCCCGGTCCCCAGGCAAAAAGCCCGCAGAAAGCGGGCTTTTTTTGTGCCTGCAGTTTTACCGGCCTATGCAGAAGACCCCAGGCAACGCCAGCGGTGCAGCAGGCTTGTCGCGTTTCCACGCGTTCACCGGGGCGCTGTGTGACCAGCCCGTGCCCAGTGTCAAGCCGCAGCTCAGGGCCAGCCGCGTGTTGTTCTGCAGCGTTTGCAGCAGCGCCTGCAGCAGGGCAGTATTGCGGTAGGGAGTTTCAATGAAAATCTGGGTCTGACCGGTTTTCAACGCCAGCGATTCGAGCTCGCGGATGCGCTGGCTGCGTTCACCGCTATCCTGCGGCAGATAACCGACAAACGCAAAGTTCTGGCCATTCAGGCCACTGGCGGCGAGTGCCAGCATCAACGACATGGGCCCCGTGAGCGGCAGCACCTGCAGGCCCAGCTCATGCGCGGCACGCACCACCGACGAGCCCGGGTCGGCAATCGCCGGCATGCCGGCTTCACTGACCAGGCCCATGTCCTGCCCGGCCAGTGCAGGAGCCAGGAGAGGCCTGGCATCGAAGTTGCCGCCGTGGTCGCCTTTTTTGTGCACCTCGCGCGGCAGCTCCTGGATTTGCTGCGCCTGCACTGGTTGCCGCAGCGGCTGCACTTCGCCGACACGTTTGAGGTAGGCGCGGGTGCTTTTGGCGTTTTCACAGATCCAGCAGGACAGGCCGGCAGCGATCTGCAGCGTGCCCAGCGGCATCACGTCCTGTAAGGGCGCCTGCGCGTCGCAGCCGAAATCCAGTGGCGCAGGAACCAGGTAAAGCCTGCCTTTGGGCGCGACCGTCATGCTGGCTCCCGGCGCGCCGGCAGCAGCGCAATGCCTGCTGCCCGAAGCATGCGGCAGGTGCGTATCAGGGGCAGGCCGATCAGTGCGGTCGGGTCGTCGTTTTCGATGGCGTCGAGCAGGGCGATACCCAGGCCCTCGCTTTTGGCACTGCCCGCACAGTCGTAAGGCTGTTCGGCCTGCAGATAATTTTCAATTTCCCCGTCGCTGAGCGTGCGGAACTGCACTTTCACTGCCGCCAGGTCGGTTTGCTCAAACCCGGTTTGCAGGCACACCACGGCGACAGCGGTCTGGAACACAATACTTTGGCCGCTCATGCGGCGCAACTGGGCCACGGCATTGGCATGGTTGCCCGGCTTGCCGAGTGGCTGGCCCTGGAGGTCGGCGACCTGGTCGGAGCCGATCACCACTGCATCCGGGAAGTTGGCGGCCACTGCCATGGCCTTGGCCAATGCCAGTCGCCGGGCCAGTGTCGCCGGGGCTTCACCCGGCAGCGGGCTTTCGTCCACTTCGGGCGAAACGACCTCAAAAGGCGTCTGCAGGCGTTGCAGCAGTTCGCGCCGGTAGGGCGAGGTTGAGCCCAGGATCAGCGAGCGTGACGCCATGGGGGAGATGCCGGTGCGGGCATCCGGGGAGGGTGCAGGGTTCATGCTGCGATTCTCTTACACTGCCCGGATGTCCAGACATCTTCATGCCCAGCGCCTCAACATGCAGGCTTTTGCCCAGGAGGGCAAGCCCCTCATCGAAATTACTCCGCTATCAACCATGGAGCGCCTGGCGCAGGAGTTACATGCGCTGGAGCCCGATCTGGTGGTCAGCTGGCAGGCCAGGGCCGAATTGCGTCCCCATGCCGGCGCGGAAGACGAGGTCTGGCTGCATCTGCGGGCGCAGGCAACGCTGCCGCTGACTTGCCAGCGCTGCATGGCTGCGGTTGCCGAGCCGCTGCAGGTGGACCAGTGGTACCGCTTTGTCGCCGATGAGGATATTGCCCTGGCCGAGGATGACCAGTCTGAAGAAGACCTGCTGGTGATGACACCCCAATTTGATTTGCTGGCTGTGCTGGAGGACGAGCTGTTGATGGCCTTGCCTTTGGTGCCCATGCATGAAACCTGCCCCGTGACACCGGTATTCAGCGCGGGTGAGAGTGAATTGGAGGGGCAGGAAGAAGCCAAACCCCATCCCTTTGCCGCTCTGGCCCAGCTGAAAAAGGGTAAATAAGCCTTTAGGCCTCCCAGGCCCCCGCTGAAGGCGATTCCAGGCAGTCCTGATATGCGCTCAAACCCCCTACGGTGGGGATAACTGGAAAAGCTCGCCGTATCAGGCTATAATCAAAGGCTTGGCGCCGCATCCCTCGTGGGGGCTTGCAGCGTAATTTACCAACCCTATACCCCCTCAGGAGCGGATCATGGCCGTCCAGCAGAACAAAAAATCACCTTCCAAGCGCGGCATGCACCGTGCTCACAATGCTTTGACCGTTCCGGGCATTGCTGTCGAGTCCACCACTGGTGAGACGCACTTGCGCCATCACATCAGCCCCACCGGTTTCTACCGTGGCCGCAAGGTGCTGAAAACAAAATCCGAAGCGTAATTTCACGTTTTAACGACCGGCCCGCACTCATCCTGCGGGCCTTTGTTTTGTTGAATTCCCATTTTTTGACTGCACCGGTCCTGCCATGATCAGGATAGCTGTCGACGCCATGGGAGGGGACTTCGGCCCTTCGGTTACCGTCCCGGCCAGTCTGGCCTTTCTGGACAACCATCCCGAGGCTGCGATTTTGCTGGTGGGCCAGCCCCTTGCCCTGTCCGGGCAGGCGCAGTTCTCCAGCCTCCAGTCCCATCCGCGCTGCCAGGTGGTAGCCGCTTCCGAGGTGGTGGCCATGGATGACCCCATTGAGGTTGCCCTGCGCCGCAAAAAAGATTCGTCCATGCGTGTGGCAATCACGCAGGTAAAAGATGGCGCCGCCATGGCTGCCGTCTCTGCCGGCAATACCGGTGCGCTGATGGCTATCGCCCGTTATTTGCTCAAGACCCTGGAAGGGATTGATCGGCCGGCGATTGCAGCTCTTATGCCCAACGCCAAGGGTGATGCAACCACCGTGCTGGACCTTGGTGCCAATGTGGACTGCACGCCCGAGCACCTGCTGCAGTTTGCCGTCATGGGCTCGGCGTTGGTTTCAGTGCTCAAGCGTAACAAAACCCCCTCGGTCGGTCTGCTCAATATTGGTGAAGAAGTTATAAAAGGTAACGATATCATCAAAAAAGCAGGGGAATTGCTTCGATCTGCCGGTAATTCCGGCGATTTGAATTTTTTCGGAAATGTTGAAGGCAACGATATTTTCAAGGGCACGACCGACATTGTGGTGTGCGATGGCTTTGTGGGAAACGTGGCATTGAAAACCAGCGAAGGCCTGGCGACAATGATTGTCGGGTTCCTCAAGGCGGAATTTTCTCGCAATATTTTTACGAAAACAGCTGCCATCATGGCCTATCCGGTGCTAAGTGCGCTTAAAAAACGCATGGACTACCGGCGCTACAACGGAGCGGCATTGTTGGGCCTGCGCGGTCTGGTATTCAAGAGCCATGGTTCAGCCGATGCCTTTGCCTTCGAACAGGCCCTGAATCGGGCTTATGATGCAGCTCGCAACAATTTGCTGGACAAGGTGAGGGAGCGCATCGCCCATGCAGCGCCGCTGCTGGCTACCGCGGAGGCGGCATCGGCAGAAGTGCCGGCCGCTTTGGCGCCTGTCGAACTTGCCGCCCCTACTGCCGCACACTGAGTTATTCATGAGCCCCTATTCACGTATCACAGGTACGGGCAGCTACCTGCCGCCGCGCCGCCTGAGCAATTCCGAACTGGCTGCCGAGCTGGCGACACAAGGCGTTGAAACGTCGGACGACTGGATCGTCGAGCGCACGGGCATCCGCGCCCGCCATTTCGCCGCGCCGGATGTGTGCAGCAGCGACCTGGGTGTGGAGGCCGCAAAAAACGCGCTGCAGGCAGCCGGTCTGCAGGCAGGTGACATTGACCTGATCATTGTCGCGACGTCCACGCCGGACATGGTGTTTCCTTCGGTCGCCTGCATCCTGCAAAACAAGCTTGGCATGGCGGGGTGCCCTGCGTTTGACGTGCAGGCTGTCTGCAGCGGTTTTGTGTATGCGTTGACCGTTGCTGACGCAATGATCAAAACCGGTTCGGCCAGCAAGGCGCTGGTCATAGGCGCTGAAGTGTTTTCACGCATTCTGGATTTTTCGGACCGCACAACCTGCGTGCTCTTCGGCGATGGCGCTGGCGCCGTGGTGCTGGAAGCATCGGAAACTCCCGGCATCCTGGCCAGCGACCTGCATGCGGACGGCAAACACGTCGGCATCCTGTGTGTGCCGGGCACGGTATCCGGCGGCAAGGTGCTGGGTGACCCGCTCCTCAAGATGGACGGGCAGGCCGTGTTCAAGCTCGCCGTGGGGGTGCTCGAAGACGCCGCTCGCGCAACCCTGGCCAAGGCCGGGCTCCAGGACACCGACATTGACTGGTTGATTCCGCACCAGGCCAACATCCGCATCATGCAGAGCACCGCCAGGAAGCTCAAGATGCCGATGGACAAGTTGATCGTGACGGTTGATCAGCACGGCAACACTTCGGCAGCCTCGATTCCACTCGCACTCGATGTTGCGGTTCGCAGCGGCAAGATCAAAAAAGGGGATACGCTGATGCTCGAAGGTGTGGGTGGCGGTTTCACCTGGGGTGCTGTACTCCTGAATTTATAGCTGCTCGTGCCCGCTACATAAGGGCTGGAAGCTACTTCTATCGATACTCTTATGAAACCTTTTGCTTTTGTTTTCCCCGGACAGGGATCGCAGGCTGTCGGCATGCTGGACGCCTGGGGCGATCATCCGGCCGTGCTGGAGGCATTGCGCGAAGCCTCGGATGCACTTGGCGAAGACCTGGCCCAACTCATCAGCCAGGGGCCGAAAGAGGCTTTGGGCCTGACCACCAATACACAGCCGGTGATGCTGGTCGCAGGTGTTGCCGCCTATCGCGCCTGGATCGCCGAGACTGGCGCCACACCGGCCGTGGTTGCCGGACACTCCCTGGGTGAATACTCTGCTTTGGTGGCATCCGGCGTTTTGAGTCTTGCCCAGGCTGCACCGCTGGTCCGTTTTCGTGCCCAGGCCATGCAGGAAGCTGTTCCTGTGGGCGTAGGTGCCATGGCGGCGATTCTGGGCATGGAGGCCGCCAAAGTCATCGAAGGCTGCGCCGAAGCTGTGCGCACTTTTGGCTTGGGAACGGCCGAAGTGGTCGAAGCCGTGAACTTCAACGACCCCATGCAGACGGTGATTGCTGGTAGCAAGGCCGCGGTTGAAAAAGCCTGTGAGGTGCTCAAAGCCAACGGCGCCAAGCGGGCCTTGCCCTTACCGGTTTCTGCTCCGTTTCACTCCAGCCTGATGAAGCCCGCCGCGGACAAACTGAGGGAAAAGCTTGCAGCGACAGCTTTTGCGGCGCCGCAGATTCCCGTGATCAACAACATTGAAGTCGCGGTCGAAACCGATCCCGACCGCATTCGTGCCGCCCTGTACGAGCAGGCCTTTGGCCCGGTGCGCTGGGTGGAGTGTGTGCAGGCCATCAAGGCGCGCGGTTTGGGCGCTGTGGTCGAATGCGGCCCGGGCAAGGTGCTGGCAGGCATGGTCAAGCGCATCGATGCCGAACTGACCGGGGTGGCGATGTTCGACCCCGCCAGTCTGGCGCAAACCAGGGAGATGCTCACATGAGTGATGTCAAGTTTGAAGGACAGGTTGCGCTGGTCACCGGCGCTTCGCGCGGCATCGGCGCCGCTATCGCGCAGGAATTGGCTCAGCGTGGTCTGAAGGTAATCGGCACCGCAACCACTGACGATGGCGCAGCAAAGATCAGCCAGGCACTTGCAGCTTTTCCCGGTTGCGCCGGAAAAAATCTCAACGTGAACGATGCGGCAGCGGCCGAAGCACTGATCGACAGCATCGTCAAGGAACATGGTGGCCTGCAGGTGCTGGTCAACAATGCCGGCATCACGCGTGACATGCTGGCCATGCGGCTGAAAGATGAAGACTGGGATGCCGTGCTGGACACCAACCTGAAGGCGGTGTTCCGCATGAGCCGCGCCGTGATGCGAACCATGATGAAGCAGCGGTACGGCCGCATCATCAGCATCACTTCCGTGGTCGGTGCGTCAGGCAATGCAGGGCAGGCCAACTATGCGGCAGCGAAAGCCGGCGTGGCCGGCATGACGCGCGCGCTGGCACGTGAACTTGGCAGCCGCAGCATCACAGTCAACTGTGTCGCGCCCGGGTTTATCGAAACCGACATGACCGCTGGTTTGCCTGAAGAGCAGCAAAAAGCCCTGCTGGGCCAGATACCGCTGGGCCATCTGGGCAAACCGCAGGACATTGCGCATGCGGTGGCCTTTGTTGCCAGCCCGCAGGCGGGCTACATCACGGGACAGGAACTTCACGTGAATGGCGGGATGTACATGTAAATCATCCGGCGGCTACCGGCATGCCTTGCGTCACCAGGATCATCAATAATGGAGACGCGGGCCGCCTGCAGGCTCTGGACCACAAGCCGGGTTTTATCCGTCCGGCTGGCGGGTTAGGGAATCAACACTAACAACGCTAAAATCACGGATTAATTCACAACCCTCAGAGGGAACTATGAGCGATATCGAAGCACGTGTTAAGAAAATCATTGCCGAGCAACTTGGCGTGGAAGAAGGCCAGGTCACCAACGAAAAAGCCTTTGTGGCCGATCTGGGCGCTGACTCGCTTGACACCGTAGAACTGGTCATGGCTCTGGAAGACGAATTTGGCATCGAGATCCCCGACGAAGATGCGGAGAAGATCACCACGGTCCAAAACGCGATTGACTACGCGAACACCCATCAAAAAGCCTAAAGACTCCGGTCTTTTTTCAGCCCGCTCGAGAGGCCACCTTGGGTCTTTCGGGACTTTCTTCAGGATTTGCGCATGAGCCGTCGTCGCGTCGTTGTGACAGGTCTGGGGTGTGTCAGCCCGGTGGGGAACACCGTGGCCGATTCCTGGGCCAATTTGCTGGCGGGTCAGTCCGGCATAAATTTCATCACGCAATTTGATGCAAGCAGTTATGCGTGCAAATTTGCCGGTGAGGTCAAGGGTTTCAATATCGTGGATTACATCCCCGAAAAAGAAGCCCGGCATATGGACCGGTTCATTCATTTGGGGCTGGCTGCTGCCTGCCAGGCGGTTGCCGACAGCGGTTTGCCGACTGGCGAAGCGCTGGGCGATGAGCTGGCAACGCGTATCGGCTGCAACATCGGCTCGGGTATTGGCGGCTTGCCCATGATCGAGCAGACCCACGCCGAGCTGACCAACCGCGGCCCGCGCCGTATTTCGCCGTTTTTTGTGCCAGCCTCGATCATCAACATGATCTCCGGCCATGTGTCGATCAAGTACGGTTTCAAGGGCCCCAACATCGCCGTCGTGACCGCCTGCACCACGGGCCTGCATGCCATCGGCCTGTCTGCCCGCATGATCGAATACGGTGATTGCGACGTCATGATTGCCGGTGGCGCCGAAGCCACCGTGTCTCCCCTGGGAGTCGGAGGGTTCACAGCTGCGCGCGCCATGTCTACCCGCAACGACGACCCCAAGACGGCCTCGCGCCCCTGGGACAAAGACCGCGACGGTTTTGTGCTCGGAGAAGGTGCCGGCGTGCTCGTGCTTGAAGAGTACGAACACGCCAAAGCGCGCGGTGCGAAGATTTATGCTGAGTTGTCGGGCTTCGGCATGAGCGGAGATGCGTATCACATCACGTCGCCTGACGTTGATGGCCCACGCCGCTCGATGAATATGGCGCTTGCAAGCGCTGGGATCAATGCTGGTGACGTGCAGTATGTCAATGCCCATGGCACTTCCACACCATTGGGTGATCTGAACGAAACCAATGCCATCAAACTGGCATTTGGCGATCACGCAAAAAAGCTGGTCGTCAGTTCCACCAAATCCATGACCGGTCACCTGCTCGGTGGCGCCGGCGGTATCGAATCCGTGTTCACCGTGCTGGCGCTGCATCATCAGAAGATCCCGCCCACCATCAATATCTTCAACCAGGACCCCGAGTGTGACCTGGACTACTGTGCCAACACCGCACGGGACGTAAAGATAAATGTGGCCGTGAAAAACAACTTTGGTTTTGGCGGGACCAACGGTACGCTGGTGTTCAAGCGGGCCTGATGCCTTTCCCGATTTCACGCCCTGCAGCGAGTCTTAGCCCTCTTACTTTTCCCTGTGCCCATGCATAGAGCCCCGCCGGTTACTTACCCGCTGGGACGTTCGCACTTTCAGGGTGTCGCTCTGCTGGGCTTCTGGTTGACCGGCGTGGCTGTGCTGGTGTTGTGGTGGCGGGCTGCACAGAGTGTCGACTGGCGCTTGTGGGCCATGCTGGCCATGGTGCTGGCCGCTGGTTTTGCCGCGGGCCTGGGCTGGAAGAATTCGCCTGCCGGCGAGTTGCGTTGGGATGGGCAATACTGGTGCTGGCAAAGCCGTGGCTACCAGTCCGGCACGCCAGCGCGCCACATCACGGTTGCACTGGATTTTCAGCGCTTCCTGTTGCTCCGGCTGGAAAACCATGACCACGCTACCTTGTGGCTTTGGGCTGGCCGGTCTGCCATGCCTGAACGCTGGCTGGATTTGCGCCGTGCTGTCCATTCGCAGCGCCGGTCATCCGCCGGGGCGATGCCCGGGGGTCTTTCTGCCAGCTCTGCAATAGCTGCGGACCTTTCAACGGAGCCACCTCGGCGAGCCGGTACATGAGCATCGTTGACGAAGGCTTGCAGGAACCCGCCAGGGCCAGCGACAGCGATGCCATGCTGGTCGAACGCGCGGTTTCGGGAGACCAGAAAGCCTTTGAGTTGCTGGTTATCAAGTATCAGCGCCGAATTCAGCGCCTGATTGGCCGCATGGTACGTGACGTAGACCTGGTCGAAGACATCGCCCAGGAAACCTTTATCCGAGCGTACCGCGCGCTCGCCCAGTTCAGGGGCGAGGCCCAGTTCTACACCTGGCTGTACCGGATTGCCGTGAACACTGCCAAGAAGGCATTGATGGAACTTAAACGCGATCCGACGGTCTCCGAGAATTCCTTCAAATCCAGCGATGATGATGAAACTTCCCCGCTGGAAAATGAACTAACGAGTTCAGAGACGCCCGAAGCTGTGCTGGCCGGCAAGGAAATTGCGCAGATGGTCAACGCAGCGATGGAGGCCTTGCCTGAGGAGTTGCGCCAGGCCATCACTTTGCGGGAAATTGAAGGTCTGAGCTATGAAGAAATTTCCGAAGCGATGAACTGCCCGATTGGCACTGTGCGTTCCCGGATTTTCCGCGCGCGGGAAGCGATTTCAGAGCGAATCAAGCCCTTGCTGGAAAATCAGTCCGGCAAGCGCTGGTAACGGCGCATCGCGAGACGTGAACACCTGAACAGATATTTATGAAGTACCACCAAGCCGCTGCCAGCCCGAGCAATTGATTGAAACCGGCAGATACAAGCTGCCCTGAACACCATGACACCGACAACGCAACATCGTGAATTGATATCGGCCCTGGCTGATGGCCAACTGGCGAGTGACGACTTTGCAGGCGCGCTGGCGATATGCGAGGCCGATGCCCAAGTGCTGGACAGCTGGAATGTCTACCATCTTGTCGGGGACATATTGCGTTCGCCGGAATTGACTGCACATGCGGCAGATACGGCCTTTGTCGCACGGTTGCGTGCACGTTTGAGTCAGGAGCCGGCTTTTACTGCAGCGCCGGTTGCGCTGGACGTGCGTGCGCCGGCCGACCTCTCATTGGCTGGCCGGCGGGATGGCGATGAAGCGGCCAACGATGCCAGTTTTCCCTGGAAGCTGGTGGCAGGGTTTGCATCTGTCGCTGCCGTGGCGGCGATTGCCTGGAATGCCGGAAGTGGCCTTCTTTCTCCATCGGTAGCGCCGCAACTGGCACGAACGGAGCCCTCTGCCCAGCAGGTGCTGGTGGTGTCGGGGCAGGGAACCATGGTGCGCGATGCCCGGATGCAGGAGTTGCTGGCTGCCCACAAGCAGTTCGGGGGGGCATCGGCCTTGCAAGTGCCTTCGGGTTTCCTGCGAAATGCCACGTTTGAATTGCCCCAGGGCGAACGTCGCTGATGCGGCTGCGCGCGCAATGATAAGCCGGTCCTTCTCATGAGTTTCAAGCTTTTTCGCCTTCTGGTTTTGATGGGTTTCGCGCTGGCCGCTGTCAGTGACGGGGCCGCCCAGACGCCAGCGCCACCGGTTGCAACAGCGGCGCCCGGGGTATCTGCGGAGCCCAGAAACATCAACGACTGGTTGATGCGCATGCACGAGGCCTCCAGGAACCGCTCCTATGTGGGCACGTTTGTGGTGTCTTCCGGCGGTGCCATGTCCAGTGCCAGGATCTGGCATGTCTGCGATGGGACGCAGCAGCTTGAAAAAGTCGAAACATTGACCGGTGCGCCGCGTACCGTTTTCCGGCATAACGACAAGGTTGTGACCTTCATGCCGGACCAAAAAGTGGTGCGGGCCGAGAAGCAGGAGTCGCTGGGCCTTTTTCCCCAACTGCTCAAATCCACCGACAGCCATATCGCCGACTTTTATACGGCCCGGCAGGAAGGCAGCGAGCGGGTCGCGGGTCTGGAAGCCGACATCGTCGCCCTGATTCCCCGGGACACGATGCGGTTTGGCTACCGTGTCTGGGCAGAGCAGAAGAAGGGCATGGTCGTCAAGTTGCAGACACTGGATGCCGATGGCAAGGTGCTCGAACAGGCGGCCTTTTCAGAGTTGCAGCTGGATGCTCCGGTCAAAATCGACAAGCTGGTACAGATGATGGCCAGGATTGACGGCTACAGGGTGGAGAAGCCGGAGCTTGTCAAAACCACCGCCAGCGCTGAAGGCTGGGTGCTGAAAACACCGGTTCCCGGCTTTCAGTCCATGAGTTGCCACAAACGTCCGCTGCCAGGACAGACCAGAAGCGATCCCATGCAATGGGTTTTTTCGGACGGGCTGGCGTCGGTGTCGATTTTTGTCGAATCTTTTGATGCCCAGCGTCACCTCAAGGAGGCCAGGATGTCTCTGGGCGCCACACAGTCGCTGACCCGGCATGTCGACGCTTACTGGCTGACGGTGATGGGCGAGGTGCCCATGGCTACCCTGAGCCTGTTTGCCGATGGCCTTGAACGCAGGAAATAGTGCCTCATCTCGGCTGTAGTCGCATGACCGATGCGGGGAGCCGGGTGTCCGGCTCCAGCTGCTTGCCGGATACACGATGCCTGATTCGCCATGCATTTTCCTTTCCTCTTTGCTGACAATTTTTTCAAAGGCTGATGATGCGTACATTGAATTGGAAACAAGGGCGTTCCTGCTTTGCCGCAGGCATGCTGGCTCTGGGAATCAGCCTGGCCCTGATGCCCGTCGAGCCGGTGATCGCACAAGTTAGAGGCCTGCCGGATTTCACCGAACTGGTGGAAGCGGTTGGCCCTTCGGTTGTCAATATCCGGACGCTGGAAAAAGTCAAAGCGGGGGCCGCGAACAGTGCCGACGAGCAGATGCTGGAGTTTTTCCGGCGCTTTGGCATTCCGGTGCCGCCCAATATGCCGCGGGCGCCGCGCCCGGACGGGGGGCAACCGGACGAAGACCAGCCGCGCGGCGTGGGCTCGGGCTTCATCCTGACGACCGACGGACTGGTGATGACCAATGCGCACGTCGTCGAAGGTGCCGACGAGGTGTTGGTGACGCTGACGGATAAGCGTGAATTCAAGGCCAGGATTATCGGTACGGACAAGCGGACGGATGTGGCAGTGGTCAAGATTGAGGCGACAGGCTTGCCGGCGGTGAAAATCGGCGACATCACGCGCCTGAAGGTAGGTGAATGGGTGATGGCGATTGGCTCGCCTTTTGGCCTGGAAAATACCGTGACGGCCGGTATCGTGAGCGCCAAACAGCGCGACACGGGCGACTACCTGCCATTCATCCAGACCGACGTGGCAATCAACCCGGGAAATTCCGGCGGCCCCCTCCTCAATATGCGCGGAGAGGTCGTGGGCATCAACAGCCAGATCTACTCGCGCTCCGGCGGTTTTCAGGGCATCTCGTTTGCCATTCCGATTGATGAAGCGACCCGTGTGGCGGACCAATTGCGCAGCACGGGGCGGGTAACGCGCGGGCGGATCGGTGTGCAAATTGACCAGGTCAGCAAGGATGTCGCGGAGTCCATTGGACTGGGCAAGCCGCAAGGCGCGCTGGTGCGCGGTGTCGAGGCCGGATCACCCGCGGAAAAAGCAGGCATCGAAGCGGGTGACATCATCACCAAATTTGAAGGCAAGGCGATCGACAGAGCAACCGACCTGCCGCGGATGGTGGGCAATGTGAAGCCGGGCACCAAAACGACGATCACGGTATTCAGGCGCGGCGCCACCCGCGATTTCAACGTGACGATTGCGGAGGTCGAGGCAGAAAAGCCGGTTCGAAAGGCCCGGACACCCGAGAGTAAACCGCCGGTTGCGGGACCTGCGCAGGCGATAGGCCTGGTGGTCAGCGAGTTGCCTGAAATGCTGAAAAAAGAACTCAAGATCAAAGGCGGCGTCAAAGTGGATGCAAGTGAAGGGGCGGCCGCACGGGCCGGACTGCGCGAAGGCGACCTCATTCTTGCGATTGCCAACACGGAGGTCGCCAGCGTCAAGGACTTTGAAGCGGTTCTGGCGCGGATCGACAAGAGCAAGGTGGTCAATGTGTTGTTCCGGCGTGGCGACGTTGCGCAGTACGCCTTGATCCGCCCGTCACGCTAACGAGTGCGGAGGGCGGCGAAGCGGGTTGCTGCTTGAGTCCTGTCCTGAAACCCCCATACCCTGCCGGGTTTGGGGGTTTTGTTTTAGTACCGCGGGCCTGGCGCTTACAAAAAATATTTTTAAATGCCGGAATCCAAATATGTTTGTGATCGCTAACAAGAAGTCCTGTCTAAGGACTGGTTTAGGTAGAATGGATGAAGTATTCCGGATCATTCGGATATATCAAGCATTCAAAAATCTGCCTTGTTGCATGAATTGGCACGATTCATTGCTGATCCACAGATCACCCACAAGTTGTCCATAGGATCTCAGTTAAAATTGTGAATAAGTTGTGGATAAAATGCATGTTGCTGCCTTGCAACGGGAAAAATTTGGCAATTTCGAGGCTATGCGTGGTCGGCTTTTTGCCTACAATGAAGCTTCCAACTATCGCAGTTGCCATAGATTGTTGGTTCAGGGCGCGTCACAAGTGACGCGCCCTTTTTTATGGTTTTCGCGAATTGACTGCGATGTCTTCGCAATACTTTCAAGCACTTAGGCGTCCCCTTTGATGAATCACATCAGAAACTTTTCGATCATTGCGCACATTGATCACGGCAAATCTACGCTGGCTGATCGCATCATCCAGCGTTGCGGCGGGTTGCAGGATCGCGAGATGAGTGCGCAGGTTCTGGATTCCATGGATTTGGAAAAGGAGCGTGGGATAACCATCAAGGCGCAGACCGCCGCGCTCAAATACAAGGCACTCGACGGACAGATTTACAACCTCAACCTGATCGATACGCCGGGTCACGTGGACTTCTCCTATGAAGTAAGCCGCTCGCTGTCGGCCTGTGAAGGTGCGCTGCTGGTGGTGGACGCAAGCCAGGGCGTTGAGGCGCAGACTGTCGCCAACTGCTACACCGCGCTCGACCTCGGCGTGACGGTGGTGCCGGTGCTGAACAAAATGGATTTGCCGAATGCAGATCCAGAAAACGCCAAGCAGGAAATCGAAGACGTGATCGGCATCGACGCGACGGATGCGATTCCGTGCTCGGCCAAGACCGGCATGGGCATCGACGAAATCCTGGAGGCCGTGATCGCCAGAATGCCGCCGCCGCAGGGTAATCCGGACGGACCCTTGCGGGCGATGATTGTGGACAGCTGGTACGACGCCTATGTGGGTGTGGTCATGCTGGTACGCGTGGTCGACGGCCGGTTGGCCAAAGGCGAGCGCATCAAGCTGATGGCCAGCGAGGCGACCTATTACGTCGAGCAATTGGGGGTGTTCACACCGCATACCGAGCCGCGCCCTTCACTGGAAGCCGGTGAGGTGGGTTTCATCATTGCCGGCATCAAGGAGCTGCAGGCTGCACGGGTCGGTGACACAGTCACCCTGGTCAAACCAGGCACCGGGGGTGCGGCTGCCACGGCCACCGAGGCTTTGCCCGGGTTCAAGGAAATCCAGCCCCAGGTATTTGCCGGCCTGTACCCGACGGAAGCCAGCGAATACGACTCGCTGCGCGATGCCCTGGAAAAGCTCAAGCTCAACGACGCCTCGCTGCATTACGAGCCAGAGGTCAGCCAGGCACTGGGCTTTGGCTTTCGCTGCGGTTTTCTGGGCTTGCTGCATATGGAAATTGTCCAGCAGCGGCTCGAACGCGAGTTCGACCAGGACCTGATCACTACCGCGCCCAGCGTGGTCTACGAAGTGCTCCAGGCCGACGGCACGGTCATCAAGGTGGAAAACCCGTCGAAGATCCCCGACGCCGGCAAGGTCGACGAGATTCGTGAGCCCATTGTCACCGTCCATCTTTATATGCCGCAGGATTACGTAGGCGCCGTCATGACGCTGGCCAACCTGAAGCGCGGCGTGCAGCTCAACATGGCCTACCACGGCAAACAGGTCATGCTGACCTACGAGATGCCGCTCGGCGAGATCGTGCTGGATTTCTTTGACAAGCTCAAGTCCGTTTCCCGCGGTTATGCCTCCATGGACTACGAGTTCAAGGAATTCAGGGCGTCCGACGTGGTCAAGGTGGACATCCTGCTCAACGGTGAGAAGGTCGACGCGCTGTCCATCATTGTCCATCGCAGCCAGTCCGCCTATCGCGGCCGGGCGGTGGTGGGAAAGATGCGCGAGATCATTTCCAGGCAGCAGTTCGACGTCGCGATCCAGGCTGCCATCGGGGCCAATATCATTGCGCGTGAGACAATCAAGGCGCTGCGCAAGAACGTGATTGCCAAATGCTACGGCGGCGATATTTCCCGCAAGCGCAAGCTCCTCGACAAACAAAAAGCGGGTAAAAAACGCATGAAACAAATCGGTTCGGTGGAAGTGCCCCAGGAAGCCTTCCTGGCCATCCTGCAGGTAGAAGAATAATGCTGGGGTTCATGAGTACGCTCACTGCACTGGTGCTGATGCTGTTCGTCGGTTACGGGGGCGCCTGGTATCTGGGCATGGTGGAAGGCAACTTTTCCCTCCTGCTTTTCCTCGCGACCGTGGTGACGGGCCTGTACTGGCTGGCCGAGAAATTCTACTTCTGGCCCCAGCGCCGAAGGGCGGCTGAAATCATCGAGCAGGAGGCTGCGAGGCGCCGCACGGAGCTGGCAGCAAAAGGCATCAGCCAGGTCGACGGCAACATCGAAGAAGCCCGGGCCCGAATCATCATGCAGCCGTGGTGGCTGGACTGGACCGCCGGGCTCTTTCCGGTCATTGTGGTGGTATTCCTGCTGCGGTCCTTCCTGTTCGAACCATTCAAAATCCCCTCGGGCTCCATGATCCCGACCATGCTGGTGGGCGACCTGATTCTGGTCAATAAATTCCATTACGGCGTGCGGCTTCCGGTCATCAACCTCAAGGTCATCAACAACAACACTCCCCAGCGCGGTGACGTGATGGTATTTCGCTACCCGCCCCAGCCCAGCCTGGACTACATCAAGCGGGTGGTAGGGGTGCCCGGCGACGAAGTGGCCTACCTGAACAAGAAGCTCAGCGTCAATGGCAAGCCTGTGCCCAAGGTGGCGCTGCCTGATTTCTTTGAGGAAGATGCCCTGCGTTATGCCAAGCAGTTCCAGGAAACCACCGGCAACAAGCCGTACCGGATACTCAACGACGAGGACCGACCAGCCTTTATTGCCGGTGCAGCCGACTTTCCCTATCGGCAAAATTGCCGTTACAGTAGCGAAGGCGTGGTGTGCAAGGTGCCGGAGGGGCACTATTTCATGATGGGCGACAACCGCGACAACTCGCTGGATTCACGTTATTGGGGCTTTGTGCCCGAGGCCAATATTGTCGGCAAAGCCTTTTTTGTCTGGATGAATTTTGGTAACCTCAAACGCATTGGCAAGGTTGACTGACGGGGGAGCCGGACTGGCCATGTCGATATGACAGGGGCGGAACGGATCATTGGCGCAACTAACAAGAGCTGGGGAAACACATGAAAAATCGGCAACGCGGCATTTCTTTCATCGGCATCCTCTTCGTGGGTGGGGTGCTGGCTTTCACGGGCGTGATTGCGGCCCAGGTGTTCCCCACACTGGTTGAATTCCAGGCGATTACCAAGGCCGCCAACAAGGCCGCAGAAGGCAGCACCGTGCCTGAAGTAAGGGCGATTTTTGATAGAGCGGCCCAGATTGACGACATCAAGTCGATCGCCGGCAAAGACCTCGAAATCGGCAAGAACGGTGACAAGGTAACCGTCAGTTTTGCCTACAACAAGGAAATTCACATCGGTGGACCGGCCTACCTGTTGCTCAAATACACGGGCCGATCCAAGTAAGTGCGTGCAAGTCCTCTTTTGAGCCCCGATTTGCAGGCGCTGCAAGCCCGCCTGGAGCATGAGTTTTCCAATCCACGCCTGCTGCAGCAGGCCTTGACCCATCGCAGTTTTTCTGCGGACCACAACGAGCGCGTCGAATTTCTGGGTGACTCCGTGCTTAACCTCGCCGTAGCGGGCCTGCTCTACGAGCGGCTGAGCGAGTTGCCCGAGGGCGATTTGTCGCGGGTGCGCGCCAATCTGGTCAAGCAGGACACCTTGCACAAACTGGCGGTCCAGCTCGGTCTGCCGCAGCTGATCCGCCTGGGTGAAGGTGAGGCCAAGTCGGGCGGGCAAAAACGGCCGTCCATCCTGGCCGATGCGCTGGAGGCGGTGATTGGCGCAGTGTTTCTGGATGCCGGGTTCGACCAGGCTGACCGGCTCGTGCGGCGGTTGTTCCAGGACGTGGAAATCAACCCGCACATGCAAGCCATCGGCAAGGACCCAAAGACCGAGTTGCAGGAATGGCTGCAGGGCCGCAAAATGAACCTGCCGATTTACCGCGTGGTCGGGACGCTGGGCGCAGCGCATCAGCAGACATTTGATGTGGAATGCGAAATCAGCGAATACGGCCGGGCCGAGCGCGGCATTGGCGGCTCCAGACGCGCCGGTGAGCAGGCCGCAGCGGCAGCCATGCTGGCCTATGTAAAAACGCTCGATTAAATTGAAACAGGCGCTGCAAGCGCAGACGCCCACAGGCGACCCATCATGACCCCCGCAAAAAAGACTCCCAACAAACCGGCGAAACCGGCACGCCCGGCCGCACCCGCCGGCGCAGCCAATGCCGCGGAGGTGATCGTGCCTGCGCAGGATGCAGCGCTGGAGGCCATGCTGGCCAAAGCCATGACCTCGCAGGCCAACAATGCACCGCCGGCCGAAGGCCAGCGCTGCGGGCTGATCGCCATTGTCGGCAAGCCCAATGTCGGCAAATCAACCCTCCTCAATGCGCTGGTCGGGCAAAAAATCAGCATCACCTCGCGCAAGGCGCAGACCACCCGGCACCGCATTACCGGCATGCGCACCGTTGGGCCTACCCAGTATGTATTTGTCGATACGCCGGGTTTCCAGACCCGGCATGGCAATGCCCTGAACCGTTCACTCAACAAGACGGTGGTTGGCGCCGTCAACGACGTGGACCTGATCGTGTTCGTGGTCGAGGCCGGCCAGTTCAATCAGGCCGATGCCAAGGTGCTGTCCCTGCTGCCGGCCAACACGCCGGCCATCCTGTTGGCCAACAAGTTCGACCTGATCCACCGCCGCGCCGAGATCGCTCCCTGGCTCAAGGAAATGCAGGAGCGCCACAACTTCGCCGAGTTTGTACCCATGTCGGCCAACAACGCGAAAGACGTCGAGCGTCTGTTCGGCATCTGCGAAAAATACCTGCCCGAGCAGCCCTGGATGTACGGCGCAGAAGAACTGACGGACCGCAGCGAACGTTTCATGGCCGCCGAGATCGTGCGTGAGAAGCTATTTCGCCTGACCGGCGACGAACTGCCCTACACCTCGACCGTGATCATCGACAAGTTCGAGCAGGAGGGCGAGTTGCGCCGGATCGCCGCCACCATCGTCGTCGAGCGTGACGGCCACAAGGGCATGATCATTGGCGAGAAGGGCGAAAAGCTCAAGCGCATCGGCACCGAGGCGCGGCACGAGCTGGAAGCGCTGACCGGCGGCAAGGTGTTCCTGGAGATCTGGGTCAAGGTGCGCTCGGGATGGGCCGACGACGAAGCCCGCGTCAAGACCTTCGGCTATGAGTGATCGGCCCTCACGGTCATTCGCTTCGCGTACTCCCTGCCCGTCAAGAGGGCGCTGCGCCTGCGCCCGGCAAAGCCAGTTCCGCGGCCCTGGCCCGAATCTTCTTTCGCTGGCTGCACGATGAGCTGCCGGTTTTTCGTCTGACACCTCTACCTTGGCCACCAAGCGCATTTCCGACGAACCGGCGTATGTCCTGCACCGCTACGACTGGAGCGAGTCCAGCCTGATTCTGGAAGTTTTTACCCGCAGCTATGGCCGTATCGCGCTGGTGGCGCGTGGTGCAAAGAAGCCAAGCTCCAATTTCCGGCCCATTTTGCTGCCACTGCAGCCCTTGCACATCGCCTTCGGCGGTGACGCCGAGATCCGCATGTTGCGCAGCGCCGAGTGGCAGGGCGGCCACGTCATGCCGACCGGCGATGCGCTGCTCTCGGGCTATTACCTCAATGAATTGCTGATGCGTCTGCTGGCGCGTGATGACCCGCACCCGGTGCTGTTTGACGCTTATGCCGCCACGGTGCAGTTGCTGGCCAGCCAGAGCATTGACACGTTGGAGGTGGCCTTGCGCGCGTTCGAGCTGCGCCTGCTGCAGGGCATCGGCCTGCTGCCCACGCTGGACGCCCAGACAGCCACCCTGGCGCCGCTGGAGCCGCAGACCCGCTATGTGCTGGTGGCCGAAGCCGGCTTGCGCGAAGCGCATGGCGACGACCGCGCCAGCCTGTGGGGCTGCGAGTGGCTGGACCTGCAGGAGACGCTCAAGGAGGACGCACCGTTTACCGACACGGTGCAGGCCTGCATCAACCACCTGCCTGAACTCAAAACCCAGCTGCGCTCGCTGCTGCACTACCATTGCGATGTGAAGGTTCTCAAAACCCGTCAGATGATGATTGATCTGCAGGCTCTGTAAAGGATTCCGCCCGCCATGCCTCCCGTACACGCCCCCGCTCCACGCCACCAGACTGCCCTGTCGGTCAACGTCAACAAGGTGGCCTTGTTGCGCAACACGCGCCATCTGGGCATTCCCGATGTGCTGCGCGCCGCGCAGCTGTGCCTGGAGGCCGGCGCCCAAGGCATCACCGTGCACCCGCGTCCGGATGAGCGGCATATCCGCAGCGACGACGTGTACGAGCTGGCCGCGCTGATGAAAGACTGGCCCGATCGCGAGTTCAACGTCGAGGGCAATCCCCTGCAGAACCTGATGGAGTTTGTGCACAACCTGTCGGCGCGCGGCCTGCCGCTGCACCAGTGCACCTTTGTGCCGGACAGCGAAGACCAGTTCACCAGTGACCATGGCTGGAACTTTCCCCAGGATGCCGCGCGTTTGAAGCCGCTGATTGAAGAAGCCCACAGCCGCGGTGTGCGCGTCAGCCTGTTCATGGACCCGCTGCCCGAAGCCATGGCGGCAGCGCAGGATGTTGGCGCCGACCGGGTGGAGTTCTACACCGAGACCTATGCCCGCGCCTGGGGCACCCCCGAACAGGACAAGGCTTTGCAGCCCTTTGTCCTTGCCGGACGGGCGGCAGCAGCTATCAAATTGGGAGTGAACGCCGGCCATGACCTGAACCGCGACAACCTCACCGAGTTTCTGCAGGCGGTGCCGGGCGTGCTGGAGGTGTCGATTGGCCACGCGCTGGTTGCGGACGCGCTGGAGCTGGGCTACAGCGCTACTGTCGCCGCATACCTGCGCTGCATAGACAGTGCGTTCCCCGTAGCCTGATGGGCGCGCTATTGCATCTCCCTCTCCTTGCCAGCCAGGGCCGCGGGTCCGGCTTTGCCGACCCGCAGGCGCAGCGGCCCCCGAGGGGCTGGAGCCTGCGGCTCCAAAGCTGCTTGAGCAGCTTTGGACAGGCGACAGAGGCGAAGCGTCTCGCGCGCCGCGGCCTGCAAGGCCTCGGGAGCGACACGCAGTACGCGACCGTGGGGGCGATACCCACATGATCTATGGCATAGGCACCGACATCTGCGATGTGCGCCGGGTCCGCGCCAGTTTTGAACGGCATGGCGAGCGTTTTGCGCAGAAGATTCTCAGCGACGCCGAGTTCGCCACCTGGAAGGCCCGCAGCGCCCGCTGGCCCGAGCGCGGCCTGCGGTACCTGGCCACGCGCTTTTCCGCCAAGGAAGCTTTCAGCAAGGCGATCGGCCTGGGCATTCGTATGCCCATGACCTGGCGCCACTGCGAAGTTGCCAAGGCCGCGAGCGGCAAACCCGAAATTGTTCTGCACGGCGCGCTCAAGGAATGGTTCGAGGCAAAGGGCCTCACCGCCCACGTGACCGTGACCGACGAAACCGACTATGCCGCCAGCTTCGTGGTGGTTGAGCACAACCCCTCCCGTTGAACCCGGCGCCAGCCGCCCTCTACCCTCTATATAGATACTGCACCCATGAGCCAACACGCCCCCCTGATCATCGACATTGCCGGCCAGACCCTGAGCAAGACCGACAAGCGCCGCCTGCAGCACCCGCTGGCCGGCGGTATCATCCTTTTTGCCCGCAACTGGGAAAACCGCGCGCAGCTCATCACGCTATGCCGCGACATCAAGAAAGTACGCGCTGACCTGCTGATCTGCGTCGACCATGAAGGCGGCCGCGTGCAGCGCTTCAAGACCGACGGTTTCACCCATCTGCCGCCCATGCGCGCGCTGGGCGAGCTGTGGCTGAAAGACGTGATGGCCGCCACCAATGCCGCCACCGCCTGTGGCTACGTGCTGGGTACCGAGCTGCGCGCCTGCGGTGTTGATTTCAGCTTCACTCCGGTGCTGGATCTTGATTTTGGTGAAAGCAGCGTCATCGGTGACCGCGCCTTTGCACGTGACCCGCGCGTCGTCGGCCTGCTGGCCAAAAGCCTGATGCACGGCCTGCTGCAAAGCGGCATGGCCAACTGCGGCAAGCACTTCCCCGGCCACGGTTTTGTCAAAGCCGATTCACACACCGACATTCCCGTCGACAGGCGCAGCCTCAAGGCCATCCTGGCCGACGACGCCGCACCCTACGAATGGCTCAACACCACGCTGACCAGCGTGATGCCGGCCCATGTGATCTACCCCAAGGTGGATGCGCGCCCGGCGGGTTTCTCCGAGAAATGGCTCACCTACATCCTGCGTGGCCAGCTGGGCTTTGGCGGCGCCATCTTCAGCGACGACCTCAGCATGGCCGGTGCGCGCCTGATCGATGGCAAGGAAGTCAGCTACACCGAAGCAGCCGTCGCCGCACTCAATGCAGGCTGCGACATGGTGCTGCTGTGCAACCAGTCCATCGATGGCGGCAAAGCGGTGGACGAACTGCTGGACGGCATGACCCAGGCCCAGCTCAGGCAACAGTGGGAAGCGCTGGAAGCCAGCGAGGAGCGCAGGCGCGACTTGCTGCCCACCACACCCGCGATTGCCTGGGACGATCTGATGCTGCACCCGGCCTATATGCACGCTCTCGGCCTGGTGCCCTGAGTATTTGATGTTTCAAGGCGCTGGCCCTTGTGCAACGGGCACCAACAGCTATTAAATAGGGGGCTTAGGAAGCAAAGTTCATCAACAGATGAGCTAAGTTCCTATGGTGATTCAGAAAAATCGGTATTTCAGACGTTCCAAACTCAGCGAAGCAAAAGTACGCCAAATCCTGCGCTACTTTGCGAT